>VOFB01000969.1_pt1:302500-762500 | contig 868000 bp, 770 predicted proteins | sample 5384141 | NCBI WGS metagenome assembly VOFB01 (sample SAMN12384721, study PRJNA508395) | human gut metagenome | isolation source: healthy gut A | host: Homo sapiens | reverse complement strand
CCTTGTGGGAAGACGGAGGGACCACCCTCCAAGGCTAAATACTACTCAGTGACCGATAGCGCATAGTACTGTGAAGGAAAGGTGAAAAGGACCCCGGGAGGGGAGTGAAAGAGGACCTGAAACCCTGTGTTTACAAGCTGTGGAACTACGTTAAGGTAGGACCGCGTACTTTTTGTAGAACGGTCCGGCGAGTTTCTTGTACCGGCAAGGTTAAGCACTTAAGGTGCGGAGCCGAAGTGAAAGCAAGTGTTAAGAGCACGTAAAGTCAGTACATGAATATCCTAGGGGCGTCAAAGCTTACCGAAGATTATCAAACTCCGAATGCCGCGTAGATGATGTACGGGAGTCAGGCTGCACGAGATAAGTTGGGTAGTCAAAAGGGAAAGAGCCCAGACCACCAGCTAAGGTCCCAAAGTGCGTGTTAAGTGGTAAAGGATGTGGGATTTCGAAGACAACTAGGATGTTGGCTCAGAAGCAGCCATACATTCAAAGAGTGCGTAATAGCTCACTAGTCGAGAGGTCCTGCGCCGAAAATGTCCGGGGCTAAAACACGACACCGAAGCTGTGGATCCGAAAGGATGGTAGAGGAGCATTCTTAAGTCGACGAAGCTGTACTGTAAGGAGCAGTGGAGAGTTAAGAAGAGAGAATGCCGGAATGAGTAGCGAGATTTAAGTGAGAATCTTAAAGGCCGAATATCTAAGGTTTCCAGGGTAAAGCTGATCTTCCCTGGGTAAGTCGGGGCCTAAGGAGAGGACGAAAGTCGTAGTCGATGGATAACAGGTTGAAATTCCTGTACTGCTTATGAACAGAACTGTGGGGACGCAGAAGGAGAGCACGAGCCGGAAATGGAAAAGCCGGTACAAGCGTATAGCAGTCACATAGGAAAATCCGTGTGAGAAATGTAAAGCGCGATGTGGATCGAACATTAGTAGAGAAGCGTGTGAGCCAGCTGCCAAGAAAAGCCGCTATTGTTTCATAAGTACCCGTACCGTAAACCGACACAGGTGGATGAGGAGAGAATCCTAAGGCCGGCGGGAGAAGTGTTGTTAAGGAACTCGGCAAAATGGCCCCGTAACTTCGGGAGAAGGAGTGCCATAGAAATATGGCCGCAGAGAAATGGCCCAAGCAACTGTTTAGCAAAAACACAGGTCTATGCGAAACCGAAAGGTGAGGTATATGGGCTGACGCCTGCCCGGTGCTGGAAGGTTAAGGGGAGATGTTAGAGCAATCGAAGCATTGAACTTAAGCCCCAGTAAACGGCGGCCGTAACTATAACGGTCCTAAGGTAGCGAAATTCCTTGTCGGGTAAGTTCCGACCCGCACGAAAGGCGTAATGATTTGGGCACTGTCTCAACAACACACCCGGTGAAATTGAAATACCAGTGAAGATGCTGGTTACCTGCGCCAGGACGGAAAGACCCCATGGAGCTTTACTCCAGTTTGATACTGGGATTCGGTACTGTCTGTACAGGATAGGTGGGAGGCTAGGAAATGGTGACGCCAGTTGCCATGGAGCCAACCTTGGGATACCACCCTTACAGTACTGGGTTTCTAACCTGCAGCCGTGACCCGGCTGGGGGACAATGTCTGACGGGGAGTTTGACTGGGGCGGTCGCCTCCGAAAGAGTATCGGAGGCGCTCAAAGGTTCCCTCAGAACGGTTGGAAACCGTTCGAAGAGTGCAAAGGCAGAAGGGAGCTTGACTGCGACACCGACGGGTGGAGCAGATACGAAAAGTAGGACTTAGTGATCCGGTGGTATAAAGTGGGATTGCCATCGCTCAACGGATAAAAAGCTACCCTGGGGATAACAGGCTTATCACTCCCAAGAGTTCACATCGACGGAGTGGTTTGGCACCTCGATGTCGGCTCATCGCATCCTGGAGCTGTAGCAGGTTCCAAGGGTTGGGCTGTTCGCCCATTAAAGCGGTACGCGAGCTGGGTTCAGAACGTCGTGAGACAGTTCGGTCCCTATCCGGCGTGGGCGTAGGATATTTGAGAGGAGCTGTCCTTAGTACGAGAGGACCGGGATGGACAAACCTCTGGTGTATCTGTTGTTTTACCAAAGGCATGGCAGAGTAGCCAAGTTTGGCAGGGATAAACGCTGAAGGCATCTAAGCGTGAAGCCCCCCTCAAGATAAGATATCCCATCTTCGGAGTAAGACCCCTTGAAGACTACAAGGTTGATAGGCTTTGAGTGTAAGTGCGGTAACGCACTGAGCTGAGAAGTACTAATAGGTCGAGGACTTATCCTTAGAGGTTTCTAAGAGATAAGCTTTGGAGATACGCAAAAAAAGCGGAAGAAAAAAGTTTACTTGGAAATGGATAAAAAGATAGACAAAAGATAGAAGTCTTAACAACTTTCTGTGTGAAATTCTGAAGGTACAAAAGTAAAGAGTACCAGGAAAATTTAACGCTGCAACAGGTGTTAAATTTTTTCTGTATATAGGGGATTGGTCAAATGGTATGATAGGGGTCTCCAAAACCTTTGGTGGGAGTTCGATTCTCTCATCCCCTGCTGATTAATACTCAGAAAGCTTGGCTTTACAAGTTTTCTGAGTTTTTTTGTATCTGTAGTGCTGCCATATATATTTTATGGTGACTTTAGTAAAAAAATATGTAAAATAGTATATTATAAAGCAAGGAAAAGAAGGGATTAATATGTATTACAATGATGTGCTTGATCTGATAGGAAATACTCCACTTATGTGTCTGAGGAAGTCTACAGGTTACAATATATTTGCAAAGGCAGAGTTTCTTAATCCTGGCGGAAGTATTAAGGACAGGATTGCAAAAAACATGTTAGAGGTAGCAGAGACTGAGGGAAAACTCAAGCCGGGAATGACTATTATAGAGCCTACTAGCGGCAATACAGGAATAGGTCTTGCACTCTGTGGTGTTCAGAAAGGCTATAAAGTGATAATTGTGATGCCGGAGAATATGAGTGAGGAGCGCAAGAAGGTTATCAGGGCATTTGGTGCGGATCTGGTACTTACAGATCCGGTTCTCAGTATCGGCGGAGCTGTTGATAAGGCAAATGAGATAGCGGAATCTGATCCGGAGAAGTATTTTATGCCGCAGCAGTTTGTCAATCAGGCGAATCCAGATGCGCATTATCACACGACTGCGGTCGAGATGTGCGAACAGCTTGGTCAGAAGATAGACATATATGTGTCTGGTGTTGGAAGTGGGGGTACTCTCCAAGGTATAGCTAAATATCTGTTGGAGAAAAATCCAGATACGAAGATTGTTGCCGTTGAGCCTAAGGGAGTGTCAGCGCTACATGGAGATGGCCCGGGAATCCATCAGATACAGGGCATTGGAGATGGATTTGTGCCGGATGTGCTTGATACGGATATGATAACTGATGTTGTGGAGGTATCAGATGAGGATGCAATACAAACTGCAAGAAATCTTGCTAGAAAGCAGGGACTTCTTGTTGGAACCTCATCAGGTGCAAATGTGTGGGCAGCCATGCAGATGGCGGAGAAGTATGGGAAGGATAAGGTCATAGCTACAGTTATGGCGGACAGGGCTGAGAGATACTTCAGTGTAGGTCTGTTATAGTATTCTGCTTATAGAGATAAAAATTGTATATAAATTAAAAAGAGACATTTTCAATAGGTTATGTGTATGGTACATTGAAAGTGTCTCTGTTTTTATTTTCGGAGATAAGGATAATGTGATGTTAGACTTCAGAATGGGGACCTATGCACTGGGGGCATCAAGTGACTAAAGATATGATAAAATGGGAACAGCTTCCAGCGGCTTTGGCTCCGGACACGGAATATGATGAGGATGGCTGCTTCTCTGGTACGGCCATAGAAGATAAGGGGAGACATATACTCATATATACGAGCGTTATGAAGAATCCTGATGGTGAAGGCGTCCTGCAGAATCAGAGTATAGCTGTCGGAGACAGAACAGAGTATACCAAGATAGGCTGCAATCCGGTGGTAAACGGAGATATGCTTCCTTATGGTCTGAGCAGAGAGGATTTCAGGGATCCTAAGGTTTGGCATGAAGACGGAATATACTATATGGTTGCCAGAACTGTCGATGAAGATAAGAAAGGGCAAGTCGTACTACTTTCCAGTCAAGATCTTGTGAATTGGAATTTTGAGAGTGTTCTGGCAAGAAACGATAAGGATTATGGCGGGGTATGGGAGTGCCCGGATTTCTTCGCGATCGATGGTCATAAGGTGCTTCTTGTATCTCCTATAGAGAATGATGACAAGGAAAGTTGTCAAAAAGTATTGACAACTTTCCTTGTCATTTGTTATACTCCATTATACAGAAAAATGACAACTATAGTTGTCATTTGACATATGTAATTTTAAATATATATTGTATTGGAAATTTCAGTATATGAAAATTAAATGGGGTAGTGAAGATATGGGAAAAAGAAATGACAAGGCTAGAGATAAAGATGTTGATAAAGGTAATAAGAAATCTGTCAGTGAAGCGATAAGGTCAATGTTTGAGATCAAAGACGATGGAAATTCTGTAAATAAATTAAAAACTCAGGTTAAAGGATATTCTGTGACAGCCATCACAGAGAGAACGTTAAAAAAGAACAAGCTTGGAGATGTCATGACTGCGGTGTGCAGCAAGGAAGAGCTCGAGGAAGAGATTCGGGAAAATCTGAAATTGGGGCTGCCGGTGTATGGATTCTTTCGCGAAAAGAAGATGTGGAGTTGTTTTTTATTTGACAAGGTTAATATTTTAAGAAATGAATTGTCACCTGAACCTGAAAGTGGAAACGATACGCTGGCTATATATAAGCTAAGAAAGTCATATGTTCACCCCGATGCGGAGAACGTACACGAAGATATGGCGGAGGTGGCCCACAGCAATGTGTACCAGAGTGTGCTTGATGTTTTGGGTGATGGGAAAATTGATGGTTTTATGTGGAAAGACAGGGTATACGTGTGCAAGAGAGAGAAGTCGACAGGTATACCGTATGGATTGGTGATTGGGATAGCACTAGGCGTTATCTATGGAATGTTATTTGACAATCTGGCACTTGGAATCTCTCTCGGGGTTTGTTTTGGAATAAGCTTTGGCATGATATGGGGGACATCCACCCACAGTTATGTGGAGCATGGAATGGTGGATGATGACGATACGGATGAATAAGCTGGAGGTGATATAAATGCCACTGTACAACAAGCTAAAGGAATACAGGGCAAAGCTGGGGGTGAACCAGCAGGAGATGGGGGCATTGGTTCAGACATCGAGGCAGACGATAAGCCAGATAGAGAGGGGCGACTATAGTCCGTCGGTGACTTTGGCACTCAAGATCGCGAAGGTGTGTGGTGTCAGAGTAGAGGATATCTTCCAATATGAGGAAGATGAGGAGTGACTTCTGACATATGGATAAGGTCGTGTTAATTCATAGAATGAAAAGAGGATATGAGATGAATGATACTGATAAAAAAGTGAACAAGAAAAGTAATCTGAAGATATATATAATATTTGCGATAATGATCCTGGTAAGTTTGCTTGGAGGGTTCCTGGCTGGAAGGCTTGCAGCGGTGAACAAGGATACACTGGATGGAATCAACTGGGATAATATATGGAGTATAGTGGCTGATACGCTGCCTATAGCATATGGAGTGCTCATGTTGACGGTGTTCGTGGTGTCATTTGTCATGTATGGGAAGATAAAGAGGGCGATCAGTGGCTGGGACGGAGAAGATGAGGATGTAATAGCGGATATAGAGAGAAAGATATCAACTGCCTCATATCTCCCATGTGTAGCTGTGTTTATGGGATTTGTATTGTTCCCGGTATGTATATATGCCATAGACAGAGCTTATGGGGATGATGGTGGTATGGTTATGGCCATTGTGTCTGAGCTGGTATTCGTGATATCGTTGGCGTTGTACTGTGTAGCAGAAAAGCTTGTTATCGATGAAGAGAAGAAGCTTAACCCGGAGAAATGCGGCAATATATTCGATATGCATTTTCGCCGTGACTGGGAGAGTACATCGGACGAGGCAGAGCTTACCATGATAGCAAAATCCTCTAAGAAGGGATTTATGTCTGGAATCAAGGCGGGATTTGTCATGTGGATACTCATGTTTATGAGTATGTTCGCATTTGGAACAGGGGTGATGCCGGTGTTGGCAGTGGGAGTGATTCTGCTTGTCATGTATGTGGCGTATGGAAGAGAGTTCAGGAAACTGCAGAAGTAAATACGATTAGAAATTTGATTTGGGATGACCGTGAAAATTACGGCCATCCTTTTTGTTGCATTAAACTTATGATTAATATCTTGCGCATAATCAATATAATGACTGTGTTCGGGATGATGTGATACTCAATACCAGAAGAGCAATGCCCGTTTTTGAGTGGCTATGAGGTCAGTTGAGTTTTTTTTAGATATAAGAATAGAAATGATGATATTGGGTCAATAATATCTATGCAATATGAAATGTTAGAAAAGTTTTTCACAGGAAAGGGGTATTGCTATGATATTAAAGGAAAAAGAGAAAACAGTTATTCAGGATCTGCAGACACAGGAGAAGTCTTGTGTGGAGAAGTATGGACGATATGCTGAGCAGGCGAAGGATCCGGAGCTCAAGAATCTGTTCCAGACTATTCAGAAGGAAGAGCAGAAGCATTATGATTCACTTACACAGGTGCTCGATGGACAGGTTCCTCAGTGTGATTGCAATGACAGCAATGGAAAAGATTATGAGCCAAAGCAGACATACAAGATGATGGACGATTCAGAGGATAAGAAGAATGACAAGTTCCTTGCAACAGACTGTATCGGAACGGAGAAACTTGTGTCAGGCGAGTACAATGGCGAGATATTTGCATTTGGCGAGAGTGCAGTGAGAAAGCTGCTTGCAGACATACAGGTCGAGGAACAGAATCACGCCGAGATGCTATACAAGTACAAGGTTGCAAATGGAATGGTGTAGGCAGCTTACTGATGGGGACGGAGGTACCTGACTCCTTGGGGCAAATTTGACGTAAATAGGCGAAAAAAAGGGCAAAAGGGGACGGAGGTACCTGTCCCCCTTTTGACAAAACGGATTAAAAATGTAGTATACTGTTATACAGTTCATGATGAGCAAAATATTAGTAAGGCACATTTGGAATGTTTACAACGAAGAGGAGAAAGGTAAAGTGAAAAGAAAATTCTATACTGCGCTATATGTGGTAGTATTTGCGTTGGTGCTGTCAGGCTGCAGTCTGTCAGGAATTGCAGATGGCAGTAAATCGGCGGTTAATGGTAATCTTGCTTCTGATGGGGGAACTACTGTATCTGAACAGGTAACTTCTGCGGAGACTACGACAACAGAGGAGATTACGGAACCCCAAAGTGATATTTCATCAGAAAGCTTAGAAACCACTGAGGATACGACAGTTTCGGATTCTGGTGGGGCAGCAGACGCAAGCATCGAGGGGAAGGCAGCTTCAAATATGGAGCTTGCTGATATTCCAGCATATTCTGGAAGTGCATATTGTGAGATAAATGGCAACGTGCCGGCATTTGGCGATGATGAGCTGGTGACGGATGCATTTGAGAATTATAGTGATCTGGACTCACTTGGAAGGTGCGGAGTTGCTTATGCCAACATTTGTAAAGAGATCATGCCGACGGAGGAGCGGGGAGCGATAGGTATGGTCAAGCCTTCGGGCTGGCATACGGTGAAGTATAATGATCGTATAGATGGTAATTACCTATACAATCGATGTCATTTGATCGGATATCAGCTGGCTGGAGAAAATGCAAATGAGAAGAATCTGATAACGGGAACCAGATATCTTAACGTGACAGGCATGCTTCCATTTGAAAATGAAGTGGCTGATTATGTGGAGAGCACAGGCAATCATGTGCTGTACAGGGTGACGCCTGTGTACGATGGTGATAATCTAGTCGCATCGGGAGTGCAGATGGAGGCTGAGTCCGTGGAGGACAAGGGTGACGGGGTAAGCTTCAATGTGTATGTGTATAATGTACAACCAGGGGTGTTGATCGACTATGCGACCGGAGACAGTGAGGCGGATCCGGGATATGTGGTGCCGAGAGAAAATACGAGTTCGGATGTATCTGGTGAAGATGGAGGCCAGGCAGCAGAGGCTGGAACAAGCGAGGAAACTCAAAACACAGAGTCAGAGGCTGATGATACATCGGAAGCTCAGACAGAGGCAGCAAATGAAGATACATATATAGTAAACACCAATACAGGCAAGTTTCATAAGCCGTCATGCAGGAGTGTGAAACAGATGAAGGAATCCAACAAGTCTGAGAGGACGACCACAAGGGATGAGCTTATATCTGAGGGATATGAGCCTTGTAAGAACTGTAATCCGTAGTTGGATTTGATTGTTAAGGCTTTTAAATGCGCTACAGAGGTTATACAACAACCACTTGATATAACAGACTATATCAGGTGGTTGTTTTGTTATAGAGATAAAGCACATATTTTATCAAAATATTATATATGACAGCGTGCTTGAGAAGTTCCAGAGTCTGCCACCGGAGAAGCAGACTGAGAACATGGCAAGCGCATCTGGTGACGGAATGGATCAAATGGTGAATTATGTATATGACCATTATGACAATTTCAAACTACTGTTGCGGTGCAGCGACAATGGAAAGTACGGAGATATGATACACAATCTGGTAGATAGCAAGACTTATGAGTTCACTTGCATCAGCGCCGATGATATTCAGGACCTTGGGATGTCCGATTGGCGTGAGGAGGACATGAAGAAAAGGATAATCGACAAGATCAACGATGAGCTTGAAGCTGCAGAAGTGAAGATCGCCGATGACACTTTCGACGAGCTTGTGAAGAAGTTTCAATGATAAGCGTATCTAATAAAATTGTGGCAGGATTGGCTGCGATTTGTTATACTGATATCAATATTGGGAGGTGGTTATATGTGTGATGTAGCTAAATACTCTAAGATGTATAAAGATATAAAGAATTTACAGCCTGAAGACACTTTGCAATTGGTATTAGAGTCAAAGACAAAGGATGAAAAAGAATTCTTTGAATTGATAGGTAATTATTTGTTGCAGAAAAAGCAAAAGGAAGTTATAGAGGGGAATTTGTTTTAAGTGAAAAAATATATTCTTATAGCTGGAGTTAATGGGGCAGGAAAGTCAACATTGTACCAGACGCTTGATTCACTTAAAGATATTAAACGAGTTAATATCGATGAGATAGTTAGGGAAAATGGTAACTGGCGTAATCCAGCAGATGTAATGACAGCGGGAAAACAGGCTATCAGGGTAATAAAAGATTATTTTGATAAAGGCATATCTTTCAACCAGGAAACAACATTGTGCGGAAATAGTATTTTAAAAAATATAGATACAGCCCTGAATGAGGGATATGTAGTTGAGCTTCATTATGTTGGAGTAGATTCTGTTGATATAGCAAAGCAGAGAATTGCATACAGGGTAGAACATGGAGGTCATGGAATCCCGGACAAGGATGTAGAGAGACGTTATACAGAAAGCTTTATTAACTTGAAGAAAGTAATAGGCAAGTGTGATATGGCAATAATGTATGATAATACGAATGTATTCAACAGATTTGCTGTATATGAAAAAGGACGTATTGTTGAATTGTCGAATAATGTACCAAAGTGGTATACAAATAATTTCGTGTAGAACAGAAGGGGCTGTGAAAAACTCGATTGAGTTTTTTCGCAGCCCCTTTTTGCCCTTGTTTGCTATAAATAACTGGATATCAGCTCACAGCCTACTCAAAATCGTCCTCGCCATAGTCGCAGTCACAGCCACAGCCGCCATCGCTGCAGTTTCCGTTGTATGAGCCAAATGTCTGGCTCTTTCTAGGAGAGCAGAGCATTCCGAGCACAAGCCCTGTGAGGAATGTGCAGATAGCGAAAAGCACGGCCTCTCTTGTTGAGTAGTCTTTACCCTTTACGACAACAGTGAATTTGTTCCATCCGTCTTTGATAGTTTTCATTGGTTTCATTGAAATCCCTCCTGATCATATTATATTGATAAATCCTGAATCAGGGAAAATCCCCCAACTTTAATGAATCTCCCTGAACAGTTAATTATATGATACATCAACATCATACATCAGTCCACCCCTGGGCAGGCGACTTAAGAATAAAATGAGATTTGTGAAAGTCGATCATACCTTCGTCCTTCATCCTGCCAAGTTCAGTAGACAGTCCACTGCGGTCCACGGACAGAAAGTCAGCGAGCTGCTGTCTGGAAAATGGTATGTCAAATTCGTTGCTGCCATGTCTGTGCATCTCCGATGACAGGTAGGAGAGCAACTTATCCCTGGTTGTTTTCTGGCTCATGTGCTTTGATTTTTCGCCGAGCCTCAGGTTCTTGCCGGCGAGATCGCACAGGAGATTTCTTATCATCTGATTGTGTTTGCCACACGTCACCGGACAGGTGGTGAGCATTTTCTGGACATTCAGAAACATTACAGAACTTGCGGCTTCGGCATATACACTGACGTCGAGTACAGAGCCAGGGGTACAGGCATATGATTCCGCAAACGTGTGTCCGGGCAGGATGGCAGACATGACGCTTTGACCACCCCAGTAATCCTCCTGGATGACTATTGCTTTGCCTGTAAGCAGCAATCCTATATATTCTGTTGTGTTGCCAGCCATGAGAATACACTCATTTTTTTGGTATTTTTTGATGATTGCACCCAGACAGTCCAGTATGGAGTCAACGTCGTCGGCGATAATACCAGAAAAAAGACTGGATTTCAATAATGTGTCCATGTATTTGTTCATATTACCTCTTAGTGGGGACGCTTCTTTTGTCACAAGGAGTGTCCCCTGTATTAGATTTGTATGACAGAGGGACACTCCTTGTGACAAAAGGAGCGTCCCTGGAGAGTATAACATTCCTAATGTTGAAAATTCAACATACACAAATGCTCTGACTGAATATAATGACGTTAAAAGCAGGAAAAAGATTGGAGGAAATATATATGATAAGAAGAGTTATACAGATAGACGAGGACAAGTGTAATGGATGTGGAGCCTGTGCAAATGCGTGCCATGAGGGTGCTATAGGCATGGTAAACGGCAAAGCAAAGCTGCTCAGAGACGATTATTGTGATGGACTTGGCGACTGCCTGCCGTCGTGTCCTACAGGAGCCATAACATTTGTGGAGAGAGAGGCGGCTGCGTATGATGAGGCGGCAGTCATGGCAAACAAACAGGCAAGACTCGATGCAGAAAAATCCAGAAATATGGTTGGCTCAGGAGTGATGCATGAAAAAAGTCCGGCACACTCCGGTTGCCCTGGTTCTATGGCAAGAAGCATATTCAGGAGACCGGCAGCAGCTTCAGGTGAAGCAGTACAGGCAAGCTCATATGAACAGTCAGCAGTAGAATGCGTACAGAATACAACTGATAAAACAGTCAATCAGCAGGCGGGTGACATATATAATTATGAGCGCCCGAGCCAGCTCACACAGTGGCCGGTGCAGATCAAACTTGCCCCGGTAAATGCGCCATACTTTGATGGTGCAAAGTTGCTTATAGCGGCGGACTGTACAGCCTATGCCTATGCATCGTTCCACGAGAAATTCATAAAGGGACATGTGACTCTGATCGGCTGTCCGAAACTTGACAGTGTCGATTATTCAGAGAAACTTACAGAGATTATCAGGCGAAATGATATACAAAGTGTTACAATAGTCCGTATGGAGGTTCCTTGTTGTGGAGGACTGGAGATGGCTGCGAAGAAGGCACTTCAGGACAGCGGCAAGTTTATCCCATGGCAGGTTGCAACAATATCAATAGATGGAAGAATCCTTGACTGACATTCTCTTCACAGCACCATGAAAGGTAAAGACAATGGAAGATAAAATAAGAATTACAACTGAGACAGGCAGTCGTCTGGTCGGTGCTCTGATAGGGCTGGTGAGAGCCACTGATGGGATGATGCATGTGACTGATGATACAAATAACATAATAATAGAAGGTTTGCACATGTCTGATATTGCTCTTGGCATCTCTGATGCAGATATGGAGGCGATGATCGCAAGGGTGCATGCTGATAAGCATACAATTGTCCCTGACTGCAGTGTGTGCGGTGCACCATGTGGCAGGACGGAAGATTATGACTGGGAGAGCGTGTACAGAGAAGAGCGGACAGAGCACGAGGAAGGCAATAGTGATGGCAATGTGGCAGAGCCTTCTGTCATATCGGACGTGCGGATAGACATACTTTCCATACTTCAGAAGATATCCCACAGAGTGATCTCCGGGGAGATCAACGCAGATGACGAGGTGAACTTCAGTGTGTGCAGGGCAGTATTTGCACTGGGGGAGAACTGGAGTGACGGCGAGCTTGAGAGAGTAGAGCGTGAACTCGAAGATTTGTCAACCAACAGTATGTAACAATGGTACACAAAAATATAATACTTGAAAATAACAAGGCTTGGCGCATCACAGATGGAATGAATGTGGTGCGCTTATTAAAATTAATAAGAAAATACCTTACACTACAGTATAAAGCCATTGCAAATACAGTTATTCGGGAGTACAATAGTCGGACGCATCAAAAAATATGGATAATGGTATACTATGGAATAAGAGGTAACGATATGGGAAGTGCTGCTACAGGCTTTGTAAAAAATAATAAAAAGGTGACATGGAAAGAATTTGCCAGAATGCTGGCTGTGCTTGCTGTGCCTATTGCGATGCAGAATCTGCTGGCGACCACCGCTAGTATGGTTGACACCATCATGATAGGAAGTGAGGGCGAGATCGCCGTTGCGGCGGTTGGCGTGTGTGCACAAATAGGATCACTTTTGTTTTCAACATATTGGGGATTTGTCAGCTGCTCCCTTCTGTTCATGTCTCAATACTGGGGAGCCAAGGATCCAGAGGGAATGAACAAGGCATTTGGTCTGGCGATCATATGTGCGGGAATATTTGGAATAGCATTTGCGGTGGTGACTGTGGTTGCACCGGGGTGGATACTTGGAATATATACAGATAAAGTAGAGATCATAGCACTTGCGAAGCCATATATGAGAATAGTTGGATGGTCTTATCCGCTTCAGGTATTTGCCGCAATAATTACAGCACTTCTTAAGTCAACGGAGAGGGTGAAGGTGCCACTGGTATGCTCCATCATCTCACTTTTACTCAACTTTTGTATAAATTTTGTGTTGATCTACGGTAGATTTGGCGCTCCCAAGATGGGAGTTGCCGGTGCGGCTATAGGTACACTGGTGTCAGGAATCGTGAATATAGCATTGCTCATTCTGTATCTTGCAAAGAGCAGACATGAGATAAAGTTCAGTGCGCGAAAAGCATTTGATATTGATATGGGATTTGTGAAGTCCTATGCGTCAAAGGCATTTCCAATCGTGTGTAACGAAATACTCTACGGTGTGGGACAGATGATAATCAATGTCGTCATGGGACATCAGAGCGATTCGGCCATAGCAGCCATGGCAGCGTTCCGTGTGTGCGAGGGATTTGTATATGCGTTCTTTGGAGGTCTGGCAAATGCGTCAAGCGTTGCAGTGGGAAATGAAGTTGGCGCGGGTAATCTGGACAGGGGACTTTCCTATGCCAAGAGAGCTGCACTGGTATGTCCTGCCATCACATTCACAATTGTGCTCATCACGATGCTGCTGCACAATCCGCTGTTCGGATTGTTTGGACTCGGGGCTGAGGCGATGATGTACACAAAGTATATGCTTATAATATATCTGTTCTTCGGAGCAGTCAGAACATGCTGCTATATACAGAACGAGTGCTTCCGTGCAGGCGGTGAGGCCATCGTTGGAACAGTTATGGAGATCAGTGGACTGATGTTGTTTTCGGTCCCGGCTACATGGGTAGCAGGAATGGTGCTCAAGCTGCCATTCCTCGCAGTGTTCTCATTTGTTTACACGGATGAACTTCTGAGATTTGTCATACTCACGCCGTATCTACTGAAGGGAAGATGGATCAAACCTATGACAGGACCTGGACGCGCGGCACTTGATGAGTTTAGGGGCAGGATGAAGCGAAATAAGCATAGAGCGCGATAATCTATGGGGGCGGAAGGGTCAGGTACCTCCATCCACTGTTTTGAAAAAGGAGAAAATAATATGCTGCAAATAAAAAATCTCACAAAGAGATACGGAGATAAGTTGGCGGTGGACAATCTAAGCCTACATATAATGCCGGGGGAGATATATGGTTTCATAGGACATAACGGAGCAGGAAAGACAACAACCATAAAGGCGTGTACAGGGATCCTGAATTTTGAGGAGGGAGATATCCTTATAGATGGCGTGTCCATAAAGGAAAAACCGCTGGAATGCAAGAAACAGATGGCATATATTCCTGACAATCCAGATATGTATGATTTCATGACCGGAATCGGATATTTGAATTTTATAGCCGATATATTTGGCGTGCCGGAGGAAGTCAGGGACGAGCTCATAGACAAATATGCTGACGCATTTGAGATAAAAGATAACCTAGGACAGCTGGTATCCGAGTATTCTCATGGTATGAAGCAGAAACTGGCAATCATATCTGCATGGATACATGAGCCGAAACTTGTCATCATGGATGAACCATTTGTCGGACTTGATCCAAAGGCTTCCCATATACTCAAGCAGATGATGAGAAAAATGTGTGATGACGGAGGGGCGATATTCTTCTCCACACATGTATTGGAAGTCGCTGAGAAACTGTGCGATAAAGTGGCGATCATCAAAGGCGGACGGCTTATAAAGGCAGGCATAATGGAGCAGGTTAAGGGTGACGAATCTCTGGAGTCTGTGTTTCTTGAGCTGGAGGGCGAGTCATGATAAAGATACTGATGAAAAAACAGCTCAAGCAGCTTTTCAGTGGATTTTTTGTTGACCGGAAGACTGGAAAATCTAAATCCAAAGGCGCTGCGGTATTTGGAATAGTCATATATATCGCGCTCATACTCGGCTGCATGGGCAGCATGTTTGGCAGTGTGGCATACTCGATGTGTGCTCAGCTCTGTGCCGTGGGACTAGACTGGATGTATATGGCTATGATGGCTATGATGTCCCTTGCCATAGGTATATTTGGAAGTGTGTTCAATACATATGCAAGCATTTATCAGGCAAAAGACAATGATCTGATGCTGTCACTTCCAATACCGGTCAGAGCTATACTGTTTTCCAGACTGGCAGGTGTGTATGTCATGGGCGCGATATTTGCGGCAACAGCCATGGTTCCGGGAATAATAGTGTATGGGATAGTGGTGCACCCGGGGATAGGTGCTGTGATTTCAGCGGTCATAGTTATGATCCTCCTGACATTTGTCGTTCTGGTACTTTCGTGCATACTTGGCTGGGTAGTGGGGAAGATAGGCAATAAGACGAAGAATAAGAGCTATGTCACGGTCATACTCTCACTGGCATTTATAGTGGGTTATTACGCAGTATACATGAATGCAAATAAGATGCTTACAAATATTCTGGCAAATAGTGAAATGTACAGCACAAAGATAAAGGGGGCAGTGTATCCTCTCTATTCCATAGGATGCGCAGCCACGGGTAACATAATGCAACTTGCGTTTGCCGCAGTCGGAACGCTGGTGGTATCACTGGCTGTGTGGATAGTTCTGGAACGAAGTTTTATCGGTATAGTTACGACAAAGCCAGGTCATGCGGCAAAGAAACTTGTGGCGAAGCGAAGCAGGGCAAAGAATCAGGAGATGGCTTTGCTTATCAGAGAGTTTAGAAGATTGGCATCATCGGCGGTGTATATGCTGAACTGTTCGCTTGGAACATTGCTCATGCTCATTCTGGCGGTGATATGTCTTGTGAAGGGACATTCTGTAACGGATATGATCTCGAAAATGCCAGGACTTCCTGATGGTATACTTGTATTTGGGGCATGTATAGCAGTGTGCGCGGCAGCCTCCATGAATGATCTGACCGCACCGTCCGTATCCCTGGAAGGAAAAACGCTGTGGATAGTAAGATCGCTTCCAGTCACATCATGGCAGATACTCAGAGCCAAAATAAGAATGCATGTTATACTCACGATGGTTCCGGCGATGGTGCTCAATGTGGCTTTGATGGCTGTGGTGAAACCTTCCCTGACAAATGGAGTGATGATGCTTTTGATACCATGCCTTTATGTATGTCTGACTGCCTATATCGGGCTCGCGGTAAATCTCAAGATGCCAAAGCTTGACTGGACATCGGAGGCAGCGGTGGTGAAACAGAGCATGGGAGTACTTGTTGCTCTTTTATCTAATTTTGTGTATATTATAGTACTTGTAGCAGGATACGTAGCCCTCGGAAGCCTGACTGGATCGACATTATATCTTATAATAAGCGCAGTGTTGACAGCTGTCATTGCCGCGTTGTTCAGGATATGGCTGAAGAAACGCGGGGTGCAGGTGTTTGAGGCACTCTAGTTGTCTGCGATGATGAATTCAGGGCTGTGCTCTGCACGGGAGCTGGAGACTGCGGTTGTAATACAGCGTAGATTATAGATGGCAGAATAAATTATAGATAGAAATATAGATAGAAAGAAGTTTCAGGATTAAATATGGCAGAAATAAAGAACTCGGAATTAGATATGAGTAGTCAGCAGAAAGCTGAACTGGACAAAGAGAAAAGAAAAGAAGAGAAGAAAGAGGCAAAAAGAGCAAAAAGACAGCACTACAAGGAATTAAATGAGCCGCCAAAGCTCACCGTCCTTGAGGAGGTGGGAAATGCTGTTACCCACGGAATAGGAGCAGGACTTGCCATAGCCGGCTTTGTCCTTCTTCTCCTGAAGTCGGACACAGGGCTCAAAGTGATGGCATCGTGTTTTTATGGAATATCACTGATATTGATGTTTCTCATGAGCTGTCTGTATCACTCATACAAATCCGGTCTGGCAGTTAAGCGGCTCTGGAGAAGATTTGACTATTCCTCGATATATCTGCTGATAGGCGGAACATTTGCGCCGCTGTACCTTGTGTACTGGGGAAATGTGCTTGGAATAGTGTTGTTCTGTGTGCAGTGGGCACTTATCATAGCGGGAATCACCATCATATGTGTGTTCGGACCGGGAAGGTTCAGACCGATACACTATACGCTGTACTTCGTCATCGGATGGAGTGCTATCATGTTCATTCCGGGCTGGTTCAGAAATGACAAGCCGCTTTTGGGATGGATCGTGGGCGGTGGTGTTGTCTATACGCTGGGCATGATTCCATTTGTGAAGGACACCAAGGGGGCGCACTTTATCTGGCATATCTTTGTGATGCTGGGGGCTGCGCTGCATTGGTTTGGGATGTACCTTTATGTGTATTGAGGACGGACGAAAAACTGCTCTCCAGACATAATAAGCCGTGTGCCTGTATTCTGAATCACACTAATCTTCCGTCACTTCAGCTTGCTTATATTTGCACTGCGCTCTGCGCACGATAAGGGCGTTTGTGCGCGCCGCTCCGGCAATAAGCGCTGAAGTTCAGTCGATTACGCTATCGATTCAGAATACAGGCACGCGGCTTAGTATAATGTCTGGAGAGTAACTCTATTTGCGGTTGATTGAAACTTTAAACAATGGTATCTTTTAGTCAGATATAAACATGATGAGTAAATATTATAAATACGAGGAGAAAATTCTATGGATAGAGTAGAGAAAATGCTTGGCAGAATGAAAGCAGGCAAATTATACAGATGTGTGGACTGGGATCCGGAGGGTAAGGCGAAGGATCTGGTAGATAAGTTCAACAGTGCTCCGAGGTCTGAGACTATGACAAGAACCGGTGAGTATCTTGGAAAATTATTCGCACACATGGGAAAGGAGTGTTACATAGAGCCGCCTTTTTATTGCGACTATGGAACAAATATACATGTGGGAGATTATTTCTATGCAAATACAGGGCTGATAGTTCTGGATCAGTGTGACGTCATCATTGGAGATCATGCATTTCTGGGACCAAGGGTCAATATATACTGTGCATGTCATCCGATAGATGCGATGATCAGAAATGCCGGTGTGGAGCTTGGCAAGCCGGTCACAATAGGCGATAATGTATGGATCGGCGGTAATACGGTCATCAATCCAGGTGTGACCATAGGTTCAAATGTTGTCATAGGCTCAGGGTCGGTTGTCACAAAGAATATTCCGGATGGTGTGATAGCGGCAGGAAATCCATGTAAAGTCATAAGACAGATAACAGAAAAAGATAGGCAATATTGGCTTGAACAGGTAGAGGAATTTGAGGCAGACACAGGCGAGCAGGTACTGTAGTAGGGACGCTTCTTTTGTAACGAGGAGTGTCCCCTGTATTGGATTTATATGACAGAGGGACACTCCTCGTTACAGAAGGAACGTCCCTGGAGAGGATATATGGAAAATTATAGATTCGTATTCAGCTACGATGGCACCCGCTATCACGGCTGGGAGAGCAATACAAATGCAGACACGGTTGAAGGCCGTATAGAGGCGGTGTTGTCGAAAATGGTGGATGGAGATAACGGTAAGACAGCGGATGTATGTAGGGAGAATATGTCCGCAGATATCCGGGATACGAAGACACCAGCAAAGGTGGATATCCATGGCGCAGGCAGGACTGATGCTGGAGTGCATGCCAGAGCCATGGTCGCAAGCGGAAGGCTGAATACCAATAGGACACCGGATGAGATAAAGGATTATCTGAACAGATATCTGCCTGCGGATATATGTGCGCTTGATGTTACTGTGGCTGGAGACAGGTTTCACGCAAGGCTGAATGCGACCGGCAAAATCTACGAATATACACTGTATGTAGGATTAGAGAAACCTGTGTTTGACAGAAATTATGTGTGGTGTGTACCTCAGGGAAGTGTGCTTGATGTGGATGCGATGAAAAAGGCTGCATCGTATCTTGTCGGAAAGCATGATTTCAGATCTTTCTGTGGCAACAATAAAATGAAGAAGTCAACGGTGAGAACCATATATGATGTGGAGATAGTCAAGGAGGGAGACTATGTCCGCATGAGATTTCATGGAAATGGATTTCTGCAGAATATGGTGAGGATACTTACTGGAACTCTGGTGGAGATAGGATATGGACATATGGATGCGGAGCATATGCCGGAGATCATAGCGGGGATGGACAGGCAGCTTGCCGGGCCTACGGCTCCGCCACATGGACTATGTCTGCTTAAGGTTGAGTATGATTGAGATGGCAGCAGGGCTGTTAAAGCATAGGCTGGGAGAAATATAAATATTTGAATAAAGGGTAAAAGGGGTCATACAGATGATAAAGAAGCTTGGAGTAAGATACAGGATAAGCTGCAGTATAGGTGCGGTTATATTTGGCGTGATAGGTGCGGTTATATTTGGAGTCGCGATGGGCATAGATGAAGGACAAGTGTGGATTGGACTGGGAGCAGCGCTTTTCTGGGGATTTGCAGTATGGTTCATATCACTTGCAGTCAGACAGAGCAATATAAGAGATGTTCTGGACTATTGTAAGAAAAAGCCGCACCCGGAATATGAGATGGAGCGTATTGAGCAGTTCTACAAGGCGGGAGCTTCTGTATGTGGACTCAGACTTAACAATGAGTTCTTTCTGTATATAAAGGGTGACACAGTAAACTTTGCAGAGACAAGGGAACTGATGTGGGTATTTAAGATCGTTACCCAGAACAGATTTTACGGAATTAAGGCCGGAAAGTCATATCAGATTGAAGTGAAGCTGAATGACGGAAGTGGAATGGCCCTGCCGATGAAGAATGAGAAGATGTGCGATGATGTCATTGCATACATAGAAAAGATGGTTCCGTACATAATATTGGGATATAATGATGAAGTGAATAGCCTATATAACAAAAATCCACAGGAACTGGAGAGAATAGTAGATGAGAGAAGACATCAGTACTTTGAGCAGGTGCCAGTGCGATAATGAAGATGTGAATACGCTCAGCTTGTTCATGGACATTGGCGCTATGATGATCAGAAATGGTTCCGAAGTTAAGAGAGTGGAGGATACCCTTCGAAGAATGGGAAAGGCATATGGCGCAGAGCGCATGGATGTGTTTGCCATAACCTCAACACTCGTGTGCACTATGAACATGCCGGATGGAACGGTGTGCTCCATGACAAGAGGCACCAGGGATGGAACAAAGACAGATTTCTGGAAACTGGAGCGTATAAACGCTCTCAGCAGGGAATATTGCAGGAAAAAGATTGATACGGACAAGCTGAAGATTTGTATTGAGGACATAGAGCATAGCTCTGCCCCGAGATTCAGAGTCTGCCTCGGAAGCGTGCTGGCAGCTGGAACGCTGGCGGTATTTTTCGGTGGAAATATCCTTGACGGAGTATTTGCAGCGGTTTTCGCATTAGCTATATGGCTGATGCAGGTGTATTTTGCTCCGGTGTGTACGAATAATATTCTTTTTAATTTTGTGTGTTCATTTGTCACGGGAGTTCTCATTGGAGTGGCGGGGCACATTTTCCCGATACACGGGGACAAGGTTATGATAGGTGACATAATGCTGTTGATTCCGGGACTTGCCCTCACAAATGCAGTTAAGGATATGTTCGTTGGCGATACCATAACGGGCAGCCTGAGACTGGTGGAGTCGTTGCTCTGGGCGGTGGCGATTGCGTGTGGATTTGCATTGGCGGTGTACGTTGTGGGAGGTGTGTAGATTGCAGCAGGTTATAGTACAGATAATAACGGCGCTGTTTGGGTCTCTTGGATTTGCGCTTATGTTTAATCTCGGAAAGCGGAACGTGATACCTGCGGCGATAAATGGTATGTGCACATGGATCGTATATATTCTTGTTCGAAATGTCATAGATGATGTATTCGTACCGTCACTTGCTGCCAGTCTGTGGGCGGCGGTATTTGCGGAGGTGGCAGCCAGGGTTATGAAGGCTCCGGCGAATCAATATCTGATCGTTGGACTCATACCGCTTCTTCCGGGCGCGCCACTATATTATACATTAAGTTCTGCATTTGATTCCGACTGGGTGGCAGCTAGAAGCTGGGGAAATGACACGATGATGTTTGTTCTCGGTATTGCAGTTGGTATAAGTGCAGTGTGTGGGTGTGATGATATAATCAAGAAGCTTTCTAAAAAAACAGATAAAAGGAGTCAGGAAAATGATAGATAAATATGGGAAAAAGCTATTTATATTTTTAGGCTGTGATGTGGTGTACTTTATTCTCTGGGTCATACCTGCAATAAAGATACCGGCACTTGCGGTTGTGTTTACAGGACTGGGACTTCTGACGTTGACAGCCCTCAGCTTCATTGAGGGAGAGGATGATACGTTTAGACATATAACAGGGGAAGAGCAGTGGTTCAAGGTTGCTTTTCTTTCGGGTATTATTCTTACTTTGATCGGAATTGTGCTTATCCTGATATTGATATAGAGACAAGAATATATGAGGTACAAAAAGCTCCGTGCAGTGGATTTGCTGCACGGAGCTTTTTGTTCTCTGATAATAGACTTTAATAAAGTCTTAAGGAATCGGCAGGTTGTTTCTTAATGCGTGTTTCCAATAGAATTGATACAAGAACGGGACGACGCATACAGAGTGTGTGGGTTTACTGCAGTGTATTTGACAGAAGATCTGAAGGGGGCGTTGGAATATGAGAAAGAGGTCAGAGACCATAGTGGTGTCCATTGCAGTTTTGGGAACACTTATCTGTGTCTGCCTTGGCGGGTGTGGTGACAAAAAAGGCGATGCATTTGCCGAGGAGGAGAGGACAACATATATATACGGCGACTCCATACAGGAGGGAGATGACGGAGCTCTCCTGTCTGTGAGACTTGGTGTTCCCGGTGCTTGTAACGTTGAATTCGACACCGGAAAGTCAAAGCTGAGAGATATAAGATTATCCACTGAAAACATAGTGGTGCCGGACACTGACGCAGCATACGTCGTGGATTATGACAATCTTAAGATCAAAGCTGAGGAAATACAGAAGATGGTTGAGGGGGTATTTGACAAGTCAGCTGGCATATATTGCCGGAATGATGGCGACGAGTACATGACGAAGGATGAGATACAGAGTGACATAGATATGGCTGAGATATATCGGAAGCAGGCTTTGGAAGATGGACAGGCAGAAACAGCTGAGATGTACGCCGGTGATATCAAGAATATGCAGGCAAGGCAGAAAGAAGCACCTGATACATACACTCCGGTGTCTGATTATGGACCGAACATGATATACACAGGCAAGGCAGATGGAGAGAAATACAGCTTGTGGGTATCGGCAAATGATGATGATAGCACATCCCGTGGAATAAGCATTATGTTCAGTCCGGCGGGGGATCAGGAGAAGAATGAGTTGTCCAGAGTTGACGACTCGGTGTATGTGGAGACGGTTCCTGAGAGTTCTGTCGGGGCAGATGTGGCAGATCTGAAGAATAAATGTACCATGACGGAGAATGCGGCCGAGAGTGAGGCGATGGTTTTTCTGTCAAAGCTTGGTCTGTCGGGACTTGCAAGCCAGAGCTGTGAACCTGTGATAAGGAGATGGCAGAACAGCACATTTGACACTGTAGACATGGAAAAGAACGGATATGCAATCGAATTTGGCTGCCAGATAGGCGGAATAGATGTGATCTATAAGGACCTTACAGCTGTGGACAATCTGAATACTGAGAAGGGATATGTCATGCAGGAGGGCGATAAGATGACTGTGTTTATCGATGATGATGGTGTGTTCTATGCCAGAGCCAGACTGTGTACAGATACGAATTCATATGTCAGAAAGAAGGCTGATCTTTTGAACTGGGATGAGATGATGTCGGCTGCGGATGAGAGCATAGCTGAATATTACAGGAGATATCCCACCGCATATTCTGAAGTTGAGTTTAACAACGTGGAGCTGCTGTATGTGCCAGAGGTGGATTCTGCCGGAGACATGCAGTACGTGCCAGCGTGGGTATTTACACAGACAGAAGGTGGAGATGTTCTAGATGCAGGGATGGCAAATGGGCATATATCACAGGTGGTATACATAAATGCGTTAGACGGCAAATATATTGACATTGCGGAGACAGCAAAGGCTCTTGGCACGTGGGGTGGTGGTTATGAGTCTGGAAAAACAATTTCAAAATAGTTTGTTGTATTTGCATCATGTGAAATGTCTTATATATGTGACTTATGTAAGGCGCCAGAAAAATGATCACAGATAAATAATAAAAATTTGGGGCGCGGTTAAGCCACAATGAGCATGATTTAAATCCCGGTACTGGGGTGTCAAAAAAGGAGGAAAATAATATGAGCAAGAGTAAGCGAGTGGCAAGAATAGCAGCATGCGTGCTGGCGGGAGTGATGGCTATGCAGATGACTGGTTGTGGCAACAAAAAAGTGGACTATTCCTTAGACGGTGAGTCATTCAGCGGATACAGCGATGACAATGGTAAGAGCGGCCTGTCGAAGACCCTTGGAGTGCCGGACAAATGTGATACAACATTTGATGTTGGCAAATCGGGTCTTTCTGAGATCCGCTGCACGGCAGAGTCGATAGATGTGCCGGATACGGACAAGCTGAAAAAGGTGTATTACACCACGACAAAGCTTGATGCCAAGCAGAGACAGACCATAGTGGAAGGACTTCTGGACAGATCCCAGGGGATATACGTGCGAAAGGAGGGTGTGTCCACCAAAGATGAGCTGAAGAACATGATAGAGATGACAAAGAAGTTCAAGGAGGAGGCTGCCAGTCAGGGCGATGACACATCTGATTCATGGTATGATGCACAGATCGAGACGTACAAGAGCCAGATGGCGGAGGCACCTGAAAGTCTGCCGTTGCTTGAAAATTATGATGATCCGTATGCAGCATACACAGGAAAGCATGGAGACAAGGATTATACGGTAGCTATTTCAGGCTACAGCAGCAATGAGAAAGTAGACTCCGGAATGTATATGGCATTCAGTTTGGCTGAGACTGAGGAGAACGCACTTCTGGATGGAGTTGCCGGAGCCACGTATACATATGTCACCGGAGAGAGCAGTGTCACAGATGTGGATGTCTCGAACATGGAAAATGAGTGCCGTATTACGGAGAGCGATGCCATATCTCAGGCTATGAATTTCCTTTCAAGCGTAGGGATAGACGGCATGGAATACTCAAAAGTGGAGCCGCTTGTGAGAGTATGGTCAGGTGAAAACGGCGATGTAAAGCAGGCAAAGGTAGATGGATATTATGTGGAACTAAACCGCACAATAAATGGTGTCCCGATCAGAAACGGAGAACTTTATAATGTTGACAACTTACAGACCCAGAATGGATATATGTACGATATAGATGATATGGCGCATATAAGTGTAAATGACGAAGGAGTCGTATACATGTATTCAACTCTCTATTCGGATTCAGCATCATTTAAGGCTGAGGACGTGGATATACTGGGCTGGGACGACATGATATCTAAGGCAAATGAGAGCATTGCAGCATATTACGAGAAATACCAGACAAGGTATGGCAAGATAGATTTCAATAATGTGGCACTCAGATATGTGTCATCTGTGGACGAATCCGGCAAGATGTGTTATATCCCTGCATGGGTATTTACAGAGAGCGAGGAGCTTCGCGGCGGAGACACATCGGGAGAGATTTCCCAGGTCGTCTGCATAAATGCGATAGATGGAAGTTATATAGATCTTATAGAGGATGCCAAGCAGATGAAATTGTGGGATGACTATAACTAAGGGACGGAGGGGACAGGTACCTCTGTCCCCCGGATTTCTAAATAACGGGCAGTAAGTTGTTTTCATAACTTGACTGCCCGTTGTTTTTATAATAGCCGATTTTACAGGTGAAGGACTCTGTCCTTGATCTCCTGGGTACGTCCCTGATTCCAAAACTGTGTTCCGATATATCCGCAGGTACGCCTTGCAACAAAGAGGGTGTTCTGGTCACGGTTGCCACAGTTAGGACATTCCCAGACCAATTTGCCGTAGTTGTCTGTAACTATCTTGATCTCTCCGTCGTAGCCGCACTTTTCACAATAGTCGCTCTTGGTGTTAAGCTCGGCGTAGAGAATGTTGTCATATATGAATCGCATAACTTCCAGAACAGCATCAATATTGTTCTGAAGGTTAGGCACCTCAACGTAGCTTATGGCACCGCCCGGTGAAAGTTTCTGGAATTCAGATTCAAATTTCAGTTTGCTGAAAGCGTCAATATGCTCGGTTACATGAACGTGATAGCTGTTGGTTATATAATTTTTGTCGGTTACACCTGGAATTATGCCGAAACGTTTCTGCAGGTTCTTGGCGAACTTGTATGTGGTTGATTCCATTGGAGTTCCGTATACAGAGTAGCTTATATTCTCTGCGGCTTTCCACTCGGCGCATTTGTCGTTGAGCTTCTGCATTACAGCGAGCGCGAATTTCTTGCCTTCCTCGGATGTATGTGTTTTGCCGATCATACGGACACACATTTCGCAAAGACCAGCATAGCCAAGGGAAATAGTTGAGTAGCCGCCGAAGAGCAGTTTGTCAATCTTCTCGCCTTTCTTAAGCCTTGCCAGTGCGCCGTGCTGCCACAGTATAGGAGCGACATCTGATATGGTTCCGAGCAGACGCTCATGTCTGCACCTCAGAGCCTTGTGGCAAAGCTCAAGACGCTCCTCCAGGATCTCCCAGAATTTGTCCATATCACCGCCGGCTGAGCACGCTACATCCACAAGATTGATGGTGACAACGCCCTGATTGAATCTGCCATAATATTTGCGAGTTCCATCCGGATTTCTTATACCGTCTTCCTTGGTTGGAAATGATCTGCATCCCATGCAAGGATATACGTCACCGTCCTTCATCTCTCTCATGACCTTTGCTGAAATATAATCCGGAACCATGCGCTTGGCAGTACATTTGGCTGAGAGCTCGGTGAGGTACCAGTATTTTGAGTCGGGTGTGATGTTGTCTTCGTCAAGCACGTATATAAGCTTTGGAAATGCCGGTGTGATCCAGATTCCCTTCTCGTTCTTGACACCCTTGATCCTCTGGTTCAGGACTTCCTCTATGATGAGTGCCAGATCTTCCCTTGTCTGTCCCTCTGGAACCTCATCCAGATACATGAACATTGTGACAAAGGGTGCCTGACCGTTACAAGTCATCAGTGTGATGAGCTGGTACTGTATCGTCTGTATTCCGCTCTTGACCTCGTTCAGAAGCCTTTTTTCTGTTATCTTGTTGATGATATCCTCGTCAAGTGATTCACCGCATTCAGTGCGCTCCTCGATGACCTGTGCGCGGAGTTTCTTCCTGCTGACATCCACAAATGGGGCGAGATGAGACAGGGTAAATGTCTGTCCGCCGTATTGATTGCTGGCCACCTGAGCCACGATCTGGGTAGTTACGTTGCAGGCGGTGAAAAAGCTATGTGGCTTCTCGATCATAGTCTCGCTGATGACGGTTCCATTCTGCAGCATGTCCTCGAGATTGATGAGGTCACAGTTGTGCTCCTTCTGTGCATAGTAATCTGAATCGTGGAAATGTATGATTCCGGCCTCGTGTGCTTCCACGATATCCTCTGGCAGCAGCATTCTCTTTGTGAGATCCTTGGAAACCTCACCGGCCATATAGTCACGCTGGGTTGAGTTGATCACAGGGTTCTTGTTGGAGTTCTCCTGGTTGACCTCCTCATTCATATGATCGATGAGTGCGAGTATTCCGTTGTCCGTGGTGTTGGACTTACGTGCAAGCTCTCTCTTATAACGGTAACGCACATATTTCTGTGCAACCTCGTATCCTCGCATCTCCATGATTCCGGTCTCTACCATATCCTGTATATCCTCAACGTGGACTGCGTGGGACATGGATTCAATCTGCTTCTCCAGATTGTCCGCGATGGCGTGAACCTGATATTCATTTAACTGATGGAGATTGTCAACCTCGTTGTTGGCTGCAAGGATGGCATTCTCTATCTTTGACAGATCAAATGTAACCTCTTCTCCATTTCTTTTAATTACATGTACATGTTTTTTTGCTTCTTCTGACACAGCAATAGCCTCCCTCTTCCAATTCGATAAAAGTTCTATAATAATAATCCAATCATTAAATTAATTGAAATCAGGCCGTTAAGGTCTGGTTTGAAATAATATACTAGATGCGGCTGCCCATTCCGCATGGAATTATTTGTAAAGAAAATAAATATGCAGCACGCTGATGCATGCGTAGGTCATCAGGCTTGCGCTTGCGACAATTAAATAGGTAGCACGCTGATGCGTGCGTAGGTCATCAGGCTTGCGCTTGCGACAATTAAATAGGTAGCACGCTGATGCGTGCGCAGGTCATCAGGCTTGCGCCTGTGACAATTAATGTAAACACAATATATTTGGTGGGGATAATGTGAAACACCCACTAGATATTGTGCTCTGTTATTATAGCCATCACAAATGACATTGTAAAGATGAAAAAACATCTTTTAGAATAATAGAACCGGCAGGAGCGCAGAAACATTGATAAATCTTGATAAAATAATTTTGTGGGCAGTCAAAGTCTTGACAAGCCACCATAAAAAGTGATACACACTTATATGAATACAATTTCTAATGGGTATTTTCAAAATCCGTACATTTATATGTGCGAGGGTTGTCAGACCGATGCCTGATGACATAATACAAATATCAAGGAGATAAAAAAATGCAGGAATTAAAGCCAATCAAAGAAGGTAAAGTACGTGAGATTTATGACAATGGAGACAGCCTGATCATGGTTGCAACAGACCGTATCAGCTGCTTCGATGTCATCCTCGACAATGTAATTTCCAAGAAGGGAACAGTTCTGACACAGATGTCAAAGTTCTGGTTTGACATGACACAGGACATACTTCCTAACCACATGATATCAGTTGATGTAAAGGATATGCCTGAGTTCTTCCAGCAGGAGAAGTTTGATGGCAATAGCATGATGTGCAGAAAGCTTGAGATGCTTCCAATCGAGTGTATCGTAAGAGGATATATAACAGGTAGTGGCTGGGCAAGCTACAAGGAAAACGGAACAGTCTGTGGAATTAAGCTTCCAGAGGGACTTAAGGAATCAGAGAAGCTTCCTGAACCAATCTACACACCAAGTACTAAGGCTGAGATTGGCGACCATGATGAGAATATATCATATGAGCAGAGCATTGCTCACCTCGAGAAGTACTTCCCAGGAAAGGGCGAGGAGTACGCTTCAAAGCTCAAGGAGTATACTATAACACTTTACAAGAAGTGTGCAGAGTATGCACTTACAAGAGGAATCATCATTGCAGATACAAAGTTTGAGTTTGGCCTTGATGAGAACGGCAACATCGTTCTCGGCGATGAGATGCTCACACCAGACAGCTCAAGATTCTGGCCAGCAGATGTATATGAGCCAGGTCATGGCCAGCCATCATTTGACAAGCAGTTCGCCCGTGATTGGCTGAAGGCTAACCCGGACAAGGGATGGAAGCTTCCGGATGATGTCGCACAGAAGACCATCGACATCTATCTTGAGGGTTATGAGAAACTCACAGGCAAGCCACTTGGAAAGTAATCAAAGTAACGAAACATACGAATTTTCAGGAGAAATAGCGTTTAAGCTGTTTCTCCTTTTTTATCTTGTGGGGAAGCTGTTTTTGTTTTGTGAACTTCGTTGAAATAAATGGCTCCGGGTGGTAAAGTGTAAATGTTATGAAAAGGCAAAATCAAGTGAGATTTTACAAGGAGGTAACAATGAAGAATATGCTGCGTGTGGCAGCCGTTACGCCGAAGGTTCACATCGGAAGTGTCAGCGGAAATGTCAGAGAGATAATGGATATATATGAAGAGTATAAGGATGCTGCGGATGTCATAGTGACGCCGGAGCTGTCCATCACGGGATATACCTGTGCGGATTTGTTTGAGAACAGAAAGCTCATAGATGGTGCGAGAAGAGGACTTCTTCAGCTTGCCATGGCGACTTGTACCGGTCAGTCGGCACTGGTGGTCGGTCTGCCATTTGAGGTGGACGGAGAGCTGTTCAACTGTGCGGCGTTCCTGCAGGGCGGAAGAGTCATGGCCATCGTGCCGAAGACTTATCTTCCAAACTACGGTGAGTTCTACGAGAAGAGATGGTTCTCAGCCAGAAAGTATGATGCGGTGATGGTCAATCTCATGGACCCGGAAGATGATGGAGATGAGCTTGAATACAATGCCGGTTCAAAGAAAGCCGGGGGCAGGGGTGTTGGCAGTGAAGTGCTGTTTGGCAACAATGTGATGATAGAGATGGGCAGCGGAGACCAGAGAGTCAAGCTTGGCATAGAGATATGTGAGGATGCCTGGACTCCGGTTTCGCCGGGAAGACTTCTCGCTATGGCGGGAGCAGAGGTCATACTCAACCTTTCCGCATCAAATGAGGTCATCGGAAAGGCTGCATACAGGCACAAGCTGATAGGAAGTGTGTCATCGGACTGCCTGTGTGGATATGTGTATGTGTCCGCTGGAATGTATGAGTCCACATCAGATCTGGTATTTTCAGGACACAATCTGATGTACGAGAACGGCAAGCTCCTCGGCGAGGTAAAGCCATTTGAGGACGGAGTATTGATCAGGGATATAAGTCTTACCAAGATCAGACACGACAGGATAGCCAACAAGTCATTTGCCGACTGTAAGCGTGATTTCGCATTCAGAAAGTATGAGACGGTGGTGTGCGATACCCCACTCATGGACAAAGGAAATGTGCTCATGAAGGTGAAGATGACACCATTTGTCCCATCGGGAAATAAGCTTGAGAGGTGCATGGCGATATTCAAGATGCAGGTTGCCGGACTTCAGAGAAGGATAGAGGCGACCCACTGTAAATGTGTGGTCGTGGGAGTGTCAGGTGGACTTGATTCTACACTGGCTCTGCTGGTTTCGGCACAGGCGGTGAAGAATGCGGGACTTCCATCCACAACTGTCGTGGGAATCACCATGCCGGGATTTGGAACGACAAACAGGACGAAGAACAACTCCACGGAACTCATGAGACTACTCGGCTGTGACAGCAGAGAGATAAGCATAGCTGCATCGGTGAGACAGCATTTTGCCGATATCGGACAGGACGAGAGCGTACATGACGTCACTTATGAGAACTGTCAGGCGAGGGAGAGAACGCAGATACTCATGGATGTCGCCAACAAGGAGGGCGGCTTCGTGGTTGGAACCGGAGATCTCTCGGAGCTGGCACTTGGCTGGTGCACCTACAACGGCGACCATATGAGCATGTATGCGGTGAATACAAGTATACCAAAGACGCTGGTGCGCTCACTTGTGAACGAAGTCGGACACTTCATGGAGGTTGATGGATTTGTGGGCATCGCGCCGATCATAGACGATATCATAGACACACCGGTCAGCCCGGAGCTGCTTCCACCGAACCCGGACGGAACCATCGCGCAGAAGACGGAGGACACCGTGGGATCATACATCCTGCACGATTTCTTCTTATATTATACACTGCGATATGGAATGTCACCTGAGGAGGTAAATGAGCTGTGCAAGGAGGCTGTAAGACAGAGTGACGAGTACAACTTCTCAGACAGCGAGATCGACAAATGGCAGAAGGTATTCTACACGAGATTCTTCCGCCAGCAGTTCAAGCGAAACTGTATGCCGGACGGCGTGAAGGTCGGAACCGTGTCGGTCAGCCCGAGAGGTGATCTGAGACTGCCGTCTGAGATAGAGTTTGAGGATTTTTTGTAGACATACTTTATAGCGGAATTATAGGATTTTGCCATATATAATAATTATATTTTTACATGAATGTTCAAACATAACCCAATCAGGGGAATACGATGCCGCCGGTCCTTAGGTGGCGCAGCAGACGGCACCTTAGTACCGTTGCAGGCTGAGTTAAGCGGGAGCGACCCCTGATGGGTATGATTGACATTCATGTAATATTAACTTAGATATTGGCAAAATCCAACATCAAAGGAGGAGAAAAATATGCCATTTATAGATTCAAAGGTTACAGTGAAGATGAGCGATGCTCAGAAGGAGACTCTTAAGAGCAGTCTCGGTCAGGCGATAACAACGATGAACAAGACGGAGAGCTACCTTATGGTCGGCATCAACGATGGATACGACCTGTTCATGGGCGGAAAGAAGCTGGATAAGGGTGCATATGTGGAAGTCAGCGTATTCGGTGATGTGACTCCAAAAGCATGTGATGCTATGACAGGAAAAATCTGCGATATATTTGCGGATGTGCTTGGAATCCCGGGAAATGCGGTGTACGTGACTTACCACGGCGTACATGACTGGGGCTGGAACGGCGGTAACTTCTGATGTGGGAAATAGAGATACTTGACGCTCTCCAGAATATACATACTCCATGGCTTGACAAGATCATGGTGGCGATCACATCACTTGGAAATGCGGGAATACTGTGGATAGTAATGGCGGCTGTGCTGCTCATCATCCCAAGGACCAGAAAAGTAGGAATATGCATGGCTATAGCATTGGTACTGGATTTGCTTATGACCAACTGCCTGTTAAAGAATCTAGTAGCCAGAACAAGGCCTTATGATGTGGCGAATTTTACAGATCTGATAGTGAAGAAACCAAAGGATTATTCCTTCCCATCGGGACATACTGCGGCATCATTTGCGGCTGTCACGGCGTTGTTCATGAGCAGAAAGAAATTGTTGGGCGCAATATCCTGCGTGATAGCGATCCTTATAGCGTTCTCAAGAATGTATCTGTATGTGCATTTCCCGACAGATATCATTGGCGGAATAGTGGTAGGAGTGGCAGCAGGAGTGGCAGCAGGATTTATACTTAGAGCGATTGATAAGAAACTTGCAGCCAAGGCGGCAGGCACAGATATAGAGAATCATTGAAAACCAGATTGTGATGATAAAGATTTCCAGGAGCAACATGATCTGGCGGATCGTTGGTTTGGAGGAATATGATTATGAGTGAATATACCATACTGCCGTTGATCAATGCAGCATTTCAGCCGGGTGAAGCGAAAAAGATGGTAGACAGTTTTGAAGATAGGGATTTTCAGGAGATAGCACGTGCTGAATACTATTATTTTACCGGGCAGGCGGAGGAGTGCAATCATATAGCAGAACGTTATCTGATGAGCCATAATATAAAATTGAAGATGTCATCCTGCCTGTTATATGTATATTCTAATCTGACACTTGGCAGAGAAGCTGCATCAAGAAAAGGACTGAGGGAGATTCAGGAATGTCTTGAAAAAGAGACGAAAAATCCTTCATCCGCTGAGGACAGGGCTGTCAGTGTATTTGCGGGATATATGTCCTCTGTGCTTTTGCATCTTTCGGTGGATGAACTTCCGGATGTGGAGCTTTATGCAGTAACATTGCCGCCTGGAATTAAGCTGTTTTCTGCCTATGTAATAGCTCACATGGCATATTTAAAAGGCGAGTATGGCAGGGCACTTGGAATTTGCGAGGCAGCATTGATGTTCAGGGATGATGTATATCCTATTAGTATGATCTATCTGTATTGTATGATTGCAATGTGTCAGATGAATCTGAAAAATCAGCAGAAAGCAAAAGATTCATTGATGCTGGCGTGGAACGTGGCGAAAGAAGACGAATTTCTGGAACCTTTCATTGAACATCATGGTTTGCTGCAGGGACTTCTGGAGTCATGTATCCGCAAGGAGGATTCAAAACTATATAACAAATTATCTGATAAAGTCATTGCCTTTAGCAGGGGATGGATGTCAATCCACAATCCTATGTCAGGAAATTCAGTGACGGATGCATTATCCACAGTGGAATTCTCGATTGCAATGCTGGCAAGCCGAGATTGGAATAATCAGGAAATTGCAGATTATCTGGGATTTTCACCCAATACGGTTAAAACTTATCTGAGCAGGATTTATGAAAAAATGAATATAAATAAGAGGGATGAGCTGAAAAATTATATGCTGAAATAGGAAAATATACATTTTCGTATCGAAACGGAGATTACATGGAAGAAGTCAAAATGATAAAATCTTTATATACAGAAATCACTAACCAAACTCAGATTTATTTTTAAGGGAGGAAACTATATGAAGAGAAGAATTTTGACTACCCTGCTCACTATGTGCATGGTGCTGATGCTGCTGCGGATACCGGCATATGCGGGCAGAGCCTATTGCGACATCTGTGGTAAATGGGTAAGTACAACCGGAACTTATGAATATAAAGACGCTGGATATCATTGGAATCATGTTTATTGCACAGAATGTGGCACTAATATCAGCAATCCGCGTTCTGCGCATGTGTGGAGCGGAACGGCAACCTGCACAAGCGGACAGACTTGTACGATCTGCGGAGGAACATCCACCCCTCCCGGACATGATTGGAACTCAAACTGGATTTCGGATGAAAACAATCATTGGCATGAGTGTAATGTCTGCGCAGAAAAGGGCGATGTTGGAGTACATATTTGGGATAATGGCACTATAACTATTTCTCCAACCTGCACAACAGAGGGGGAGAGAAAGTATACTTGCATTGGATGCGGCAGAATAAAAACAGAGACGATCCAAGCTACGGGTCACGACCTCGTACATCACGATGCACAGGCGGCGACTTGTACCGCAAACGGTTGGGAAGCTTACGATACCTGCAGTAACTGTGATTACACCACCTATACGGAGATTCCGGCAGCAGGTCATAGTTATGGAGATGTAACATACACATGGAGCACAGACAATCAACACTGTACAGCAGAAAGAAAATGTACAGCATGTGATGGCGTAGAAAGTGAGACAGCAGATACAACAGCAACAGTAATACAGGAAAAGAACTGCGTATTGCCAGAATTAACTACATACAGTGTGACATTTGAAAATTCTGCTTTTGAATCTCAAACAAAGGAAAATGTACGGACAGCAGAAAACGCCGGTCACGATATGGAAAAAGTAGAAAAGCAAGCTGCTACTGCTGCAAAAGAAGGAAACAGCACATATTGGTTCTGTGATAAATGTAATAAGTATTTTAGTGATGAAGAAGCAGAAAATGAAATTAAAAAGGAAGACACAGTGCTTGCGAAACTCGCCCCTGTTATTATCAAGGGAGATGGAGCAACAGTAACAGCAGGTGCGAAGAATGCACTATCATTCACATCTGATGCTGCATACAGGGATTTTATTCGTGTTGAGGTTGACGGAAAGACCATAGATGAGAGTAATTATACGGTGGAATCTGGAAGTATAATCGTAACATTGAGAGAGGATTATGTTGCCGGTTTTTCGAAGGGTGAGCATACACTTGGCATTGTCTCTGAGAGCGGAACAGCGACAGTTCATTTTACAGTAAACGAGAAGACAACGGGGACACAGGAGCCTTCGGAAGACACAACCGGTACAACACAGGAGCCTTCGGAAGACGACACAACCAGTACAACACAGGAGCCTTCGGAAGACACAACCAGTATAACACAGGAGACAAGTACAATGGATAAAGCAACACAATCATCTCCAAAAACTGGTGACAGTACAGACTTGCAGTTGTATGTGATTCTTATGATTGTTTCAATAGTGGGTGTTGCAGGAATTTGTGTTAAGAAAAGATTCAAGACCCATTGATGGCTTTGAATGAAATGGCTGTTAGAGCGGAAATTAGATATTAGATCTCTATAAAATAAGGCATATGGACTAAAAAGATGTTCATATGCCTTATTTTAATATGTCTTTAAATACTTTAAATACACAGAAATTTCACAAATGAAACGCCTCTGTACACTATTGACATTAAAAAATAGAAGTATTAATATTTATGCAACTTGCGTCAAATCATATATAGCTGACGATCAGATATCGCATATCATAAATCAAATTCCTGATTTGTACATCTGGGGATTCTGTCAGCATTTCAAAATGAAACAAGGAGGAAATAGAATGATCAAAACATTGCTTGGTCAGGTGGGCGAGTACAAGAAGGACTCAATACTCACACCTGTATTTACGGCGGCCGAGGTCTTCATGGAGATCCTCATTCCATTTGTGACCGCCAAGATAATCGACGAGGGAATCAACGGACAGGACATGAGCAAGGTATATATGTATGGCGGACTTATGCTTGTGTTGGCTTTCCTGAGTCTTTTCTTTGGAGTGATGGCGGGAAAATTCGCTGCCAGCGCATCGACAGGATTTGCATGCAACCTGAGGGAGGGCATGTACAGGAATGTGCAGGAGTTTTCATTTACCAACATTGACAAATTCAGCACCGCAAGTCTTATAACACGAATGACAACTGATGTGACAAATGTACAGAATGCATATCAGATGCTCATACGAATAGCGGTAAGGGCACCGCTCATGCTCATATGCAGCATGATAATGTGCTTTACCATCAACGTGGAGCTGTCACTTATATTTGTGGCGGCACTTGTGGTTCTTGCATTTGGTCTGTTCTTCATCATATTCAAGGTAACACCTATATTTGACGAGGTGTTTAGAAACTACGATAACCTGAATGCCAGCGTTCAGGAAAATGTATCAGCGATAAGAGTCGTAAAGGCTTTTGTCAGGGAAGAATACGAGGATAAGAAGTTTGGAAAGGCAGCAGAGGTCCTTGCGGAATTGTCCATAAAGGCTGAGAGCCTGCTGGCCTTCAACAATCCTATCATGATGTTCGTTATCTTCACATGCATGATGCTCCTCTCATGGGTCGGAGCACATTTCATAGTCGGCGGAAGTATGACGACTGGTAATCTCACCTCACTTTTCAGCTATGTCATGAGCATGATGATGTCGCTGATGATGCTGTCCATGGTATTTGTCATGATATCCATGAGTATGGCAAGTATGAGACGTATATCTGAGGTCCTTGAGGAGGCCCCGACCATGACCAATCCTGAGGAGCCGATCATGGAGGTGCCTGATGGAAGAATAGATTTCAACCATGTGGATTTCGTGTATAAGGCTGGCAGTGCAGAGGACACTCTGAAGGATATCGACATTCACATAAAGTCTGGAGAGACAGTTGGCGTGATCGGTGGAACCGGCTGTGGTAAGTCCACATTTGTCAATCTGATAAGCAGACTTTACGATGTGAAGCCGGATGGTGGTTCTGTCTGTGTCGGAGGACATGACGTGCGTGATTACGATATGGAGGTCATCCGAAATGAAGTGGCGGTTGTGCTCCAGAAGAATGTGCTGTTTTCGGGTACGATACTTGACAACCTGAGATGGGGCAAGGCGGACGCCACGGAGGATGAGTGCCGTGAGGTGTGCGGGCTTGCCTGTGCGGATGAATTCATAGACAGGATGCCGGATGGATACAACACCTGGATCGAGCAGGGCGGAAGCAACGTGTCTGGTGGTCAGAAGCAGAGACTCTGTATTGCCAGAGCGCTGCTCAAGAGTCCGAAGGTACTCATTCTCGATGATTCCACGAGCGCAGTTGACACTGCTACGGATGCGAAGATCAGGCAGGCGTTTGCAAACAAGATACCGAACACCACCAAGATCATAATCTCACAGAGAATATCAAGTGTGCAGGATGCTGACAGGATTATAGTTCTGGATAACGGAATGGTCAGCGGCTTCGACACACATGAGAATCTGTTAAAGAACAACACGATATATAAGGAGATCTACGACGTACAGATGTCTGGCGGCGGTGATTTCGATGAGAAGATGAGTTAATTATGAAGGAAAGGAGGCAGTGTAATGACAGGAAATACAGAGAAATACAGTGAAAATAAGATGGATGATAAAGTGGATGCAGGGCTGAAGAGACCTGGAAAGGATCAGGGCAAAAATCCCATGAAGGCACTTGGAAGGCTGATCAGATATATTCTTAAGGAATACAAGCTGGCATGTATTACGGTTGTGGTCAGCATACTTATATCGGCGCTTGCAATACTGAGTATATCGATGTTCATGCAGAAACTTATCGATGTATATATTGAACCGATGATGAAACAGAGCACGCCTGATTATGGACCTCTCGCCCACAGGATGCTGGGGATTGGTCTTATACTTGTGCTGGGAATCATTTGCGCATACGCGTACAACAGGATCATGGTAAATGTGACTCAGGGAACCATGAAGAGGCTCAGAGTTCAGCTCTTTGAGCGAATGGAATCTCTTCCGATATCTTTCTTTGACACACATGCACATGGAGATATCATGTCGGTGTACACCAATGATGTTGACACACTCCGTCAGGTCATAAGTCAGAGTATGCCGCAGCTTATCAACTCAAGCATCACATTTATCTCAACACTCATTGCTATGATAGTTCTTGATATACCGCTCACGGTGTTGTCAGTCGCCATGGTGCTTATCATGATAAAGGCGACGTCGAGCTTGGGCGCGAAGTCGGGAAGATACTTCATGAAGCAGCAGCAGGATCTTGGAAAGGTCAACGGCTATATAGAGGAAATGATGAGTGGACAGAAGGTTGTCAAGGTGTTCTGCCACGAAGAAAAGGCATATGATGATTTCTGCAAGTTGAACAGATCTCTTCAGGACAGCGCCTACAAGGCAAATATGATAGCCAACATTACCATGCCGGTGAATGCGAACCTTGGAAACATAAGCTACGTTCTCTGTGCTGTACTTGGAGGTGTACTTGCAGTAAATGGCTGGTCAGGGCTTACCATAGGAACACTTGTGGCATTCCTGACGCTTAACAAGGGCTTTACGATGCCGGTTACACAGATAAGTCAGCAGATCAATGCAATAGTTATGGCGGCGGCCGGAGCTGACAGGGTATTTACCATGACAGACGAGATGCCTGAGGAGGACGAGGGCTATGTTGAGCTGGTAAATGCAAAGAAGGATGCAAATGGCAATCTCACGGAGACGGAGGAGAGAACCGGACTCTGGGCATGGAGACATAGGCATGAGACAGGTGAAGTGACATACAGAGAACTCACAGGTGAGGTTGAATTTGAGAATGTTGATTTCGGTTACAACCCGGATAAGATAGTTCTGCACGACATAAATATGTATGCAAAGCCTGGTCAGAAGATTGCATTTGTCGGAAGTACAGGCGCGGGCAAGACGACTATAACTAATCTGATAAACAGGTTTTACGATATACAGGATGGCAAGATAAGGTACGACAATATCAACATAGGCAAGATCAAAAAGCCGGATCTCAGGCGAAGCCTTGGTATAGTTCTTCAGGATACACATCTGTTCACAGGAACAGTCATGGATAACATAAGATACGGCAAGCTGGATGCCACGGATGAGGAGTGCATCAATGCTGCAAAGCTGGCAAATGCCCACGATTTCATAAAGCGTCTTCCTGACGGCTACAACACAGTGCTTACCGGAGACGGGGCAAATCTCAGTCAGGGACAGAGGCAGCTGCTGGCTATCGCGAGGGCGGCGGTTGCAGATCCACCGGCTCTGATCCTCGATGAGGCTACATCATCCATTGATACGAGAACTGAGGCCATGGTTTCAAAGGGAATGGATGCCCTCATGGCGGGAAGAACGTCATTTGTCATAGCTCACCGACTTTCCACGGTCAAGGACGCGGACTGCATCATGGTCATGGAGCAGGGACGTATCATAGAGCGAGGCACCCACGATCAGCTCATTGACATGAAGGGCAGATATTATCAGCTGTACACTGGCAAGAAGGCCGTGGCAGGGCAGGCGTAAGCCAAATTGTTCACAAAAAACAGAAAATTACTTGCAATTTGAAAATATTTGTGCTACTATAGGGGCAATTAATGGTAGTCGCAGTTAAGCTCAACGAGATGAAAGTTTCGTTGGGCTTTTTATTTTCGTAAGGGGGACCCGCCGTCAAGGCGGGAGATTCCTTGCGAAGCACGCATGCGCCTGCGCGAAGCGCCTTTGAATGCGCATGCTCAATTATTTTCGTAAGGGGGACCCGCCGTCAAGGCGGGAGATTCCTTGCGAAGCACGCATGCGCCTGCGCGAAGCGCTTTTGAATGCGCATGCTCAATTATTTTCGTAAGGAGGAAATTATTATGCCACAAAACAAATTACAGGAATTCGTATTCACAACTATCATGGCCATGTTCATGGTCTATGGAATGATCTGCTACAATGTAGCATTAAGCACAGGAGGTTTCACCAATCAGACATTTGTCATGGCACTTCATGAGATGCCGATCATGTGGCCGATAGCTATTGTGCTTGAGCTTTTCGTGGTTGGAAAGCTTGCACCAATGCTTGCGTTCAAGATCGTGAGACCGACTGACAGACCACAGGTGATAACCTTCATGATATCATTCTACATCTGCATAATGATGTGTCCAATCATGAGCCTTATAGCAACTGTTTTGTTCAAGGATTCACCAAGTGTTGGTACATTTATCCAGACATGGGGAATGAATCTCCCTGTTGCACTGCTCTGGCAGCTCTGCTATTGCGGACCACTTGTGAGATTGATATTTAGAACTATATTTAAGAAACAGCTTTCGGGAGCAGGATGCGCTGAGACATCAAATGAGCCTCAGACGGAGGCATGACAATCCGATTTGGCAAGTTTTGCTCAAAGTGTAGACAAGTTATGGGTGAGGTGTTAAAATCCGTTCAAAGCATAGGTAGAGAGGCTGTATATGGGCGAGAAATACATAACATTGGATGAGGTATGCCAAATGCTTTCAATATCGAAGGCGACAGGGCGCAACTGGCTCAGGCTTGGGAAAATTGAATCACAGAGAGCCATGACGGATGGAAAGGTGTATTTTACTGAGGATTATGTCATAGAGTTGCAGCGGTCGCTTAAAACTGGTAAGCGGAATGCACTTCGCAGCAGGCGGAATAAGGGATATGTATCCGGTAAAGGCTTTTACGACAGGTATGTATCAGAGGACTGTGAGAGCACGGATGTCGTGAAAAAGCTTGCCGGAATGCTTGCGGAACAAAATATTTGTGTGACAGAAACAGCCATGAGGGCGTTGCTTTCGGATTGCGCGCTTAAACTTCTGGTAGACATCCCGGAGACAAATGAGATACTTAGAGAGTATATAGACGGCAGACTTGACGTAGGTGTGTGGAGCATTCTGCTTGACGATATAATTCAGGACAAGAAAGAAATAGAGACATGGATAAGTGAGCATGATGATCTGCTGGATATCAGCTATAAGTTTCAAAAGGGAGAGGATGTTCTCGGTCTGCTATACATGTCTGTCCGGGATATCGGTGTACGGAAAGCTGCAGGATCATATTTTACGCCAACAGAAATCGTCAGGAATATGATAATGGATATCAGTCAGGATCTGGGGGGCGGACTAAAAGGAAAGAAAGTTCTTGACCCGTGCTGTGGAACTGGCAATTTTCTAATACAGTTTTCAGAAGATGTGGATATATGCAATATACATGCATTTGATACAGATATGCTCAGTGTGCAGCTTGCACGATTCAATCTGGCACTTACAAGGCTTGCTGGAAGGGAGAACGTGAAAGCAGAGGGTGATATACGGACTATATGTGAAAACGTAGTGTGCAGGGATTTCCTTGCGAAATCAGAGGATCGTATATCGGATACTGTGAATTATGATGTGATCATAGGTAATCCGCCCTGGGGATATAAATTTGACAGTGCAGCACAAAAGGCTTTAAGAGAAAACTATAAAACTGCGGCCGGAAGAGGTGCGGAGTCGTATGATATATTTGTGGAGCGTGCGCTGGGGCTGCTCGGAGATGACGGAATGCTGGCATTTGTATTGCCAGAGGCGGTGTTGGATGTCAGAAATCACAGCGCTGCGCGGCAGATTATAGCGAACACAACAAATGTAAGACGTGTGAGATTCCTCGACAATGTGTTTCACGGAGTACAGTGCCCGGCGGTTGCGATGCATCTCAAAAAGAGTGCGGATCCGGGACATAGCATAGGGGCAAGAATATCCAGAGCCGGTGAAGAATTTGTTATTGGTACAGACAGACCACTTGATATCGACGGATTCTTGCTGAGACTTAATGATGATGAATACAGGCTGCTTGATAAGCTTGATAAAGTAACTGATTGTATATTTTTGCGCGGACAGGCAGATTTTGCGCTTGGTATAGTGACCGGAGATAATGATAGATACCTGTCGGAAGAGTGTGCAGATGGTATGGAAGGCGTTGTTACCGGTGCAGACGTGTACAGATACAGATATGGTGAGCCAGAGAGGTTCATAGCATCGGATATTTCACTTTATCAGCAGGCGGCTCCTGAACGAATTTACCGCGCACCGGAGAAACTGATATACAGATTTATCAACCGCCAGCTTGTATTTGCCTACGATGACAGACGACATCTCACATTAAACAGCTGTAATGTGGTGATACCGCGTGTGGCGGGACTTAACATGAAGTACATTATGGCGGTGCTGAACTCCCGTGTGGCGCAGTATATATATGAAAAACGCTACAATGCGGTGAAGGTGCTCAGATCACATATAGAGTCACTGCCTATTCCGGAAACAGATGAAAATACACAACGGGATATAATCTCAAAGGTCGATGAACTGATCCTGGCGGGAACAAGTATGCATGGGACAGACCAAATTGAGCAGTATAAAGTGTATGATGAGATAGATGATATAGTGAGGAATCTGTACTCCGTCACGGATGAGGAATATGAGTTTATAAAGCAGACTTTATCCGGCAGCAAATATATGTTATAAGAGATGAAGACATATGTGATATGACATCTGCAGATAAATGCATGTGAGTCAGGGCTCGGCTAATTGTGCTGATGTTAGTGTAAGATGAAAAGAGGAAGAGACTATGAACAATATACTTCTTATAAATGATATGGCAGGCTACGGAAAAGTGGCACTGTCAGCCATGATACCGATCATGTCCAACATGAAATTTCAGGTGTATAACCTGCCGACAGCCCTCGTGTCAAACACACTGGACTACGGTAAATTCGATATTCTTGAGACCACCGGCTACATGAAGAATAGCATGAGAGTGTGGGATGAACTTGGATTTGCATTTGACACTATAGCAACAGGTTTTCTTGTATCCGAGGACCAGACGAAGCTGGTGGCTGAGTACTGTGAGAAGAAGAAATCTCAGGGAGCGTTTATATTTGTCGATCCGATCATGGGTGACGATGGCGTACTGTACAATGGTGTCACAGAAAATACTGTGGGATATATGAGGCAGATGTGTAAGGTTGCGGATCTGATAGTTCCAAACTGTACTGAGGCGGCATTTCTTGCGGGCAAATACACAGACAAGAAGATATTGACTATGACAGAGGCAGAGGAGCTTGCGCACACACTTCACGGATATGGTGCAAAGACAGTGGTTATAACCAGTGTAAATATAGACGGACAGACAAGCACCCTTATGCTGGACGGTGACACGGACAAGATGAATGTGTTCCCATACACGGAGATTCCTGTGAGGTTTCCGGGAACCGGAGATATATTCTCTGCCGTACTCATTGGAAAGTACAGGGGCGGCAACAGCATAGAGGACAGTGTTCAGTCGACCATGAAAGTTGTCGAAAAGCTCATAGATCTGAACAAGGACAATGTCGATAAGTATAAGGGAATCCCGCTTGAGCAGTACATAGAGGTGATAACAAAATGACCAGACCAAAGATAAGGATTACACTCATAGATCAAAAGGGATCACATGGCTGTCATAGAGGCCACAAGATCGGTGATTCCTATGACTTTGATACGGAGAGAGGCGAGCTTTGTCCTATGGCTATGCATGTGGCATTCCCATATGTTGATATCCTCAGATATGGCGGAAGTATTCCGGGAAATGAGCCGGGTACAGCGGTGTTTTGCTGCCCTGATGTTGATACGATAAATGTATTCAGGATAGAGGTTGTTCAGCCGGATGAGAATGAAGGATTAAAAAGTTAGGGTATATAATCGTATCTGACGAATTAAAAAATTTGTGTTTAAATATATGGCAAAGATACAGCTAAAGAAGAGTGACATCGGAAGAAAAAAACGTCTTGATATAATATAATACTTTACAGAACACAGACGACATAAGTATTTGTCAGATAGTGACAGCCGTGGGTGTGATCGCAGGAACACTTATTATATTCAGGAGGTGACGCATATGTTGGTACGCAGAGAAAAATACGATATATTTGCATGGCTAATTGTGCTTGCAATGTGTGTCTCCTATCTGGGAATATACGGACTCTACAATCCGAATGTTAAAAATTATTCCGCACATTCTGTTGCATCTCTCGGCGAGAGCAGGGGAATAGAAGCAGGAAATAATGATATGCTGATGGTAGATAACACAGCCGGTCTGACAGTTCAAACGAGAAATATCAAGACTGGAAACATGGGAGAATCTCTGGAAGATACATGGATGCTTGCTGCGGTTCTTGCCGCAGTGCTGCTTAGTTTGATAGTCTGCACATGCACATTTACCGGCAGATATGTGGAGTTGGTGTACAGCCACAGGAGGCTGCTCCTCAAATATATACACAAAAAAGATGGAAAAAAACGTCTGGGATATGCCGGTGAAGGGTATCTCAGATGAGAATTTGCATCATAGAAAGTCATAGAGAATTGTAAAATAGGATTGGGCAAATGCAGATAAAGGCGTTTGCGTATGTCATCTGAGTCTTCATTGGCAGTTTGAGACTATGTTGTTGAGAATCGACGCGAAATGCGTTCACCAGTGAAGGAGAGATAATTATGGCAATGGATATTTTAGCTTATGCGTTCGGAATCATAGCACTTGCAGCAGCAATCAAATGTTTTGTTGATGAGAACTGGGGCGAGAAGATGCACAGAGAATCAGAGGATGCACAGGATATGACTCAGGATAAAAGGGTAGCATAGATAAAATCAGATCAATTACACAATAGTGTAATTGTGTAAATAAAGATCCAACGGATATATCACGTTATGGGGTGTACCCGTTGGATCTTTTTATTTATGAGGAGCGTTCTTCTCGTAGTTTTGAAAAACTTTATCTGTAATTAAAAACAATTAATAATTAGCTAAATTAAGTTTGACTGCAAAGCAAAAAATAACTAATATAAAATAGAAATGTAAATGGAATAAAGTGAAAAGACTGAACAATGGAGACATCATAGGGTCTATACATTTGCGGAAAAAATAATAAGAAAATTTATAATGACAGAGGACAATGTTATGAAGATTAAACCGAATGATGTTATGATTAGGTACACAGGGCGTATCGACTGGACAGATGAGGAAAAGCCGGTGTGGGTATATCCGTGTACGTCTGCGGAGATGAAATTTACGGGCAATACTCTTAAGATAAAGGTGTCCAACAGGAATAACTATTGGGACAATTATCTTGGATGTATAATCGATCAGTCGCAGAGAAGTTATCTTTTAAATAAAGAGGGAATTACGGAACTTGATATAGTTGTTCCGGATAACGATACAAATGAACATTGTGTGCTGTTCTTCAAGAGACAGGATGCATGCCATGAGGTAACAATACTTGAGTATGAGATTGGAGATGGGGAGAGACTTCTTCCTTTGAAACCGCTGTCAGGCAGGCGAATAGAGGTGTATGGAGATTCGGTGTCAGCGGGCGAGGTGTCGGAGGCTGTCGACTATGTTGGAAAGGAAGACCCAGTACAGAATGGCGGTTATTCTAATAGCTGGTATTCGTATGCGTGGATTACTGCAAGAAAGCTGAAAGCACAGATTCATGACATAGCCCAGGGAGGGATAGCGCTCATGGACAGGATAGGATGGTTCCAAGAGCCGAATCAGATTGGCATGGAAAGTGTGTGGGATAAGGTTCACTACAACCCTACATTTGGTCCGGTGACACAGTGGGATTTCTCCCAGTACACACCTCAGGTTGTTATAGTTGCTATAGGACAGAATGACAACCATCCGTATGATTTTATGAAAAATGACTATAACGGCAGGCAGGCGGAAACGTGGCGTGACCATTACATGAAATTTCTGGGAAAACTCAGGAAGACATATCCGGATGCACACATAATCTGCTGTACCACACTTCTCTGCCATGACTGTTCATGGGACAAGGCTATAGATGAAGTGGTTGGCAATATGAATGATAAAATGATAACTCATTATGTATATGGAAGAAACGGATTTGGCACGCCAGGACATCTCCGCATACCGGAGGCGTGTGAGATGGCAACGGAGCTGGCAGAATATATAGAAGGTCTCGAAATTGAGGGGTGGAATTAAATTATATCCTAACTTAGAGGTAATATAGGATTATTAATGAGCTGATGTTCAAATATGGAGGATGAACCATGGAAAATTATGATCTTGAAAGAATAAAGTCAGTTATACAGCGCGCCCAGAGTGGACAGGAGCTGACAATAGGTTTCCTTGGCGGTTCGATAACACAGGGAAGTTTGGCGACGGAGCATGAAAATACTTATGCATACAGGGTATACAAGTGGTGGTGTGATACATTTCCACAGGCAAAGTTCAATTATGTGAATGGCGGAATCGGCGGTACGGATTCCTATTATGGGGTGTCAAGAGCGGTCACTGATGTGCTCATGTATCAGCCGGACTTTGTGGTTGTGGATTTCAGTGTAAATGATGTGGATAACATATATTGTGAAGAGACCTTTGAGGGTGTGCTGAGAAAATTGCTTTGCTGGTCATCAAGACCGGCGGTGGTGGTACTCAATAACGTTTTCTACGACACGGGTGTAAGCACCCAGGATATTCACAACGGACTTGCAGATCATTACGGAGTGCCGCATGTGAGTGTACATGACACCATATACAGGCGGATGAAGGCGGGAGAATATAACAGGATCGACATAACCCCGGATGGACTTCATCCAAATGACAAGGGACATGGCCTGGTAGCGGATGAGATAACAAAGTTTCTTGAGAGTATTGTGGGTGATCTCATACAGTCTGAGAATTTGTCTGATGACTCAAAGACGGATACCGTAGATACTGGTGCGGACATAGAGAGAAATATACAGGATGAATCGGTCTGCTCATGTGTACTTCCTACCCCTGTCACCGCAAATGCATATGAGGGCGCAAGAAGGCTCACGATACGCGAGGTTAGCCCAAAACTTTCAGGTTTCAGAGCGGATACAAATGAGAAGATGGGACATCTTGATCATTTCAAAAATGGATGGATCGGAACAAATGCAGGTGACAAAATATCATTTGAACTTGAGGGCAGCTGCATAGGAATACAGTACAGAAAGACAATATCAAGACCTGCTGTAAGGGCTCAGGCTGTGCTTGATGGGGATGTTGAGCATCCGGTTTTATTGGATGGTAATTTTGATGAGGACTGGGGTGACTGTCTGTATATAGAGCCTGTGCTTCATCATAGTGAGAAGAAGAAACACACACTTGAGATAACGGTTCTTGATGATGAGAGTGTGGGTACAACACCATTCTATCTTATGTCCATAATAGTTGCATGATAAGTATGCGATTAAGAGAATGATAATGTTCAGATTGGCATAGATATTTGAAGAATTAAATTAAAATAAGTAATATTGTGTATTGCAATATTGGGGATAGAGGACTATTATTAGCTCAGATGTACAAAGAGGTACTGCATAATCTTGCAGTGCCTCTATTTTTTTTATAATGGATTTTATATCCGTACAGATTTTTGAGGAGGATGATATTATGACACCGATGAACAATGCAGATTATATTATCAGATTGCAGCACGCAGATGAACTTGACGCTATGAAGGCAGCAAAAAAGGCAAGCGGACTCACATATGAGGCGCTGGCAGAGAAAATAGGTGTGAATAAAGTATGGCTCGCATCAGCATTTGAGGGACAGCAGTATGTGCCTGAAGAATATTGCGATAAGCTTGCAGAAGCACTGGGAATAGATAAGTCAGCCACGGCATTTCTTGCAGAGCACCCATATAAGGGCAACACGGATCCTATTCTCTACAGACTTCATGAGGTCATTGATACATATGGTCCTGCCATCAAGGACATAATCCATGAGCAGGGCGGCAATGCCATCATGAGTGCCATCGATTTTGGCCTTGACGTGGATGTGACTGAGGATGCCGAGGGCAACCACAGAGTCATCATCAAGTTTGACGGAAAACTCCTGCCATATGCCAAGAAGGGTCAGTATCCTTGGTAGAGTTGATGTGTTGACATTACAATTGTTGTAAGGTTTAATATCATGTGTGGACGGAGGGGACAGGTACCTCCGTCCACATCAACATGAAAGACGAGGACATATATAATGGAGAAGAACCTTACGACCGGCAGTGTGCCAAAGACAATGGCGTATTTTGCGCTGCCTTATCTTTTATCTTATTTTCTGCAAACATTATATGGGATGGCGGATCTGTTCATCATAGGACAGTTCTGTGGCAAGGATGCCGGGGCCACCACAGCGGTTGCAAATGGATCTCAGGTCATGCATATGCTCACGGTGATTTTGGTTGGCCTTGCCATGGGAACAACTGTTGTCATAGGAAAAGCAGTGGGGGCAAAAAAGCTTCAGGATGCCCAGGCGGCCATAGGAAATACAGTCACCATCTTCATGATAATATCAGTAGTACTTACAGTAATGCTGCTCATTTTTATAAATCCAATAGTTGCGGTCATGGATACCCCAGAGGAGGCTGTCAAAGGAATCACGGATTATCTGATAGTCTGCTTTATAGGAATTCCATTTATAACAGCATACAACGTGATAAGCTCGATATTCAGAGGACTCGGAGATTCTAAGAGTCCTATGTATTTCATTGCGGTTGCGTGTGGCCTTAATATAGCACTTGATTACATATTTATAGGTGCCTGTGGCATGGGCCCTCTTGGCGCTGCTCTAGGAACGACTCTGGCGCAGACATTCAGCGTTATAATATCATTTGTGGCGATAAGGAGAATGAATACAGGGCTGAGAATTGCGAAAAATGATTTCGTTCCGAGAAGATCTGTGCTCGGAGAGATCGTAAAGATCGGTCTCCCGGTGGCAGTACAGGACGGATGCATACAGATCGCTTTCATCGTGATAACAGTCATAGCCAACAACCGTGGTGTGAATGATGCCGCGGCAGTTGGAGTTGTGGAGAAGATGATAAGCTTTATATTCATAGTGCCATCCTCCATGCTGGCAACTGTATCCGCGCTTGCCGCCCAGAATATTGGCGCAGGAAAGCATGACAGGGCGGAGCAGGTTCTGAGATACGCACTGGGGATCATAGTGGCTTATGGAGTCATTGCAATAGCTGTTGTTGAACTGTTTGCACCTGAGCTCGTGGGACTTTTCAGCAAGAACAAGGTGGTTGTGACCATGGGTGTCCAGTATATAAGCAGCTATATCGTGGACTGCGTATTTGCAGGAATCCACTTCAGCTTCACCGGATATTTCTGTGCCTATGGCAAATCCTACATAGGATTTATACACAACATGATAGCCATAGTATGTGCAAGAATCCCGGGATCATATCTGGCATCTGTCAAATATCCTGACACCCTGTTCCCGATGGGATTTGCGGCGCCGGTGGGATCCTTTATATCCATAGTGATATGCGTGGGAGCATTTGTGTGGATGAAGAGGCGCGGTACGCTGTATAAGGCCAACTTATAAGAGATATGTATATTGGTGATAGGAATGTTTATTGTGCGTTCATTTCGTAAAGGTATTATGATCGTTCGGATACAAGTGGCAGTTCATTGATCATCAGTCATGCGGAATATCATGGAACCTACCGTCCAGCTCCTCGGTCTTGACCACGTTGATGAATGCGTGCTCATCTATTCTACGGATCATCGGGATGAGCTCACGCTTTGCCTCGGCGTTGATGACAGAATAGATAAGGGTTTTCTCCTTCTCCTCATAGCAGCCAATTCCGGTGAATAATGTGGCGTCGTGATTTGTCAGATCTTTGATGGCATGATATATCTCATTTGATTTGTCGGAGATGATGAACAACGTTTCCTTCTTATATCTTTTATACAGAAGCTGGATCACCTGTGTGCTGCAGAACTGGTAGATGATGGAGTACAGAGCCTTTGACCAGCCGAACAGTGCACCGGCTGCGATCAGCATCACGATGTTTCCGAGCAGTATGTAGTTCCACGCATCTATACCCTTCTGGTGGGACAGGAATATGCTGATGAAATCAGTTCCTCCGGTGCTGGTTCCAACGTTCAGGCACAGGCTGATGGCGAGTCCGTTGATGAGACCGCCGAACAGGCTTACAAGCATTATGTCGTCAGTGAATACATATGATGGCAGAATATCCACAAATATACTCGACAGAAGAATGACTATGATCGAATATAGGGTAAATCTTTTGCCGATATATTTGTATGATATGTATGTGGGAAATAGATTCAGTCCAATGTTGAATACTGCAAAAGGCACGCTTATGTGCAGAAATTTTATTCCAATGTTCTGGAGAAGCAGGGATGCTCCGGAGAACCCGCTTGGAAACAGTCCTGCGGTCTTGGCAAAGCATCGGAGATTCCATGCGTATAGTATAGATGCAAATACGACGATGAACAGGCGGAATGCCTGATAAAATCTTGGGTGTTTTAACTCTAGAGATTGAAACATAGCGGTACCTCCTTTGTAAGTGTCACTGTAAAATGCGGTTAATTTTCAAATGGGCGAACCCTCAAAGTCACGCCTAAATCCTTGCATATCTGGCGGCATAGCTCGATCTTATCCTTGGGCATGACCTTGTCAACAACTGTCATGACAACGTGTGGCACGTACCTTTTGGCAAGAACGGCAAAATCCTTGATGGCCGCGTAGGACTGGATCCCATAGCGTGATCTGGTCAGCTCAAGAAATTCATTTTCATCAGGGGCGTTCAGGGATATTGATACAGTGTCGAACCTGCCCTCAAGCTCTGGTGTGACATCTCTCCCATATATAAGATTGGCAAGTCCGATGGTGTTGAGACGGACTTTGAGATTGGGATATGTGTTTTTCAGTGAATCGATCACCGCGCATACGTCTTCAAGTCTCTCAAGAGGCTCGCCAAATCCACAAAATACAAGTTCATTTATGATATTCAGGTCATACTTTGAGAAAAGCTCCAGAACCTCCTCTATAGAAGGCTCGCCATCCTTCAGCCAGAGAGTATTGTTCTCCTGCTGCTTTTTTGTCTGCCTCAGGCAGAACACACAGCTGCATGGACATTTGTTTGTCATGTTTACATATATATTTTTGCCTGTGAGATCCCCGCTCTTTGCAATGTCGAGGTAACCTTCCTCACCGACTTTTCCGGTTACAGTGTATAAAACCATAGTTAGTATCTCCATATAATTAAAATTGTGATATTGCTGTGATAGAACACAGCTCAAATATACATACAATAAAAGTATGTCGCGTAAAAATGGATGACAAATGTCATGCCTCTGTCAGGTCTTTCATGTACATCTCAAAGCACAGTCCCCAGTTCTCCGGAACATTGTTCTCAACGCAGTAGCTTATGCACTTTGATACGTATGAAGCGGCCTTTTTCACGGACTCATAGACGCTGTGTCCGTTCAGATACATACCCGCAATGATGGCTGCGATCACATCTCCGGTGCCGCTCCTGTCGCCGCCGATCCTGTCAACCATGACCATCTGGAAATCCTCATCCTTGTTGTAGATGAAGTTGGCTATCTGAGTCTTATTGAAATGTATTCCTGTCACAACGATATGTTCCGGTCCCTGCTCCGCCAGGGTCATGCACATCTGCCTTAGCTCGTTCACGGTCACAGTGTGCTCCGGATATGGAAGATCAAGGAGGGTGCAAAGCTCCGTCAGATTAGGAGTGATAATGTCGGCATATTTTACAAGCTCCTTCATCTTGCTGCACATAGACGCGGTATAGGTTGGGTACAGCTTGCCGTAGTCACCCATGACTGGATCGACGATAACAAAATTCTTCTCGTTTTTAAAGTATTTGATAAAGTCGATAACTATATCAACCTGTTCCTCAGAGCCGAGAAATCCTGTGGATATGGCATCAAACTGCAGCTCCAGATCTTTGTATGTCTGGATGTAATCCCGCATTTTTGGTGTGTAGTCATCAAAGTAAAATATAGGAAACTGTGTATGTGTAGATAGTATTGCCGTCGGCACAGTGACTGCCTGGATCTTCATGGCGGACACTATCGGTGCCATGACAGCGATGGAACATCTTCCGAATCCTGTAACATCATTTATTAGAGCGATTTTTTTCTGCATCTTAGTTCTCCAAATTCAATAAATATAGTAAATTTTATCATCAAATGCAGGTGTGTTCAATATTTGAATTCCGTCAGATCAAGTGAAATTTATGTGCAAAAGGGAGAGAATAGGTAAAATTTCCGCATTGCCCCATATCTTGATACGTAGTAAAATATAACCATATTTTGCTGCGATTCAGGAGGAATGAGTATGAATGAAGTCGTTTTAAAGATATATGTCTTTTCGTCAATTATAATAGCCGTCATGGATATTATACTGGCGATGAAATCCATAAAAAAGAATAAGACGACTGGAAGGTTTCTGGGACTTGCCTGCATAGGAGCAGCTATAGTCGATATCAGTTATCTTATCAGTATTATAAGCGATTCGTATATGGCCATGTCCGTCATGTCGAGTATATATTTCGTAAGCATTGATTATATGCTGGTATGTCTGCTCATATTTATTGTTTATTTTACAAAAGGACGTTTTTCAAAGTATGGAAGAGCGGCGATAGGCGTATGCTTTTTATATTGTCTGTATGAGCTTGTAATATTTGCCATAAACCCATTCAAAAATATAGCGATAGGGTATGTCAGAAGGGACACCGTGATAGCAAAATACAGCTATGACATGAAACCGCTGTATGATATGCATCTGGTTTTTTCGTATGCGCTGGTGGGTGTGGTACTCATACTCCTTGTAAAGAAACTTTGCAAGATCCCACATGAATATCGTTTGCAGTACAGCAGTGTCATCCTGGGACTTCTTGCGCTTGTTGGGATAAATGCAATATTTCTCTACGTTCCGGGATCTGAGGTGTACAAGCTTCTGGATTATTCCATTTGTGGCTACAGTCTTACATCATATATTCTGTACTGGAGCTGCTTTAATTATTCAACCCATGGAATGCTCAACAAACTAAAGACAAACATATTCGAGAATATAGGTCAGGGAATAGTTTTGTTTGACTATGACAATCATTTGATCCTGCACAATGACAGGGCGGATGATTTCCTTGGAAAGGAACTCCTCTGCAAATGTGAGAATCTGCAGCAGTTTCTTGAGACGTATGATCTGTCCGTTGACCTTGCGGCAGATGATGACAGTTTTTCTCTGCAGTGCTATATAAAAAGTGATGATGGAGAGAGACCTTTAAGGTGTGATATCAGAAGGCTTGACAACAAGGAAGGCCGCAGACTTGGCCAGATGTTTGTATTTTCTGATATATCTCTGGAGACGGATATGCTTACAGGATTTCAGAAATGGGATAGCTTTCAAAGATTTGCCATGGAAGAGATGGACCATTTTACGTTTCCGGTTGGAGTGGCAATATGCGATATCAACGGATTGTCCGTGATCAACAGCACTCGTGGCAATCAGGCAGGTGACCAGAGGATAAATGTACTTGCGGGCATCATGAGAAAGAACTTTCCGGAGAGAACATATTACGTCAGGGGTATTGATGCGCACCTGATAGCACTTTGCAGTCACAGCAGTGAAGAAGAGATGGCTGCATGTGTCGAAAAGGTCAAAGGACAGTATGATGGAAGTATACAGTATGCAGTGGGGGTGGCTGCGGATGAGGGACAGAGCATCGTCGCTGCAATCATTGATGCGGCAACAGCCATGAAGACAAAAAAGCTTGTGGACAGTGAATCATTGCACTCAGATATGCTGACATCACTCATAAGGGCTCTTGAGGAGTGCGACAGCGATACGGAACAGCATGTGCGCCGTACACAGGAGATGGGGGCTGAGCTTGGCAGACGAATAGAGCTGTCAGATATCCAGCAGAGTAAGCTGGCACTTCTTTGCCTGCTCCACGACATAGGAAAGGTAGGAGTTCCTATGGAGATACTCAACAAGCCGGGAAAACTTACAGATGAGGAATGGAAGATCATGCGTTCCCACGTTGAGAAGGGATACGAGATCGCCATGAGTAACACTGAGCTCAGACAGATCGCGGAGGAGATAAGGCATCATCATGAAAGATGGGATGGAAATGGATATCCGGATGGACTGAGCCGTGAAAGTATACCACTTCTGTCGCGTGTGATCGCGGTGGTCGATGCATTTGACGCAATGATCAATGACAGACCTTACAGAAAGGGTATGCCGATACAAAAAGCGATAGAAGAATTAAAGAGCTGTGCGGGCAGTCAGTTTGATCCATATATAGTTTCTGAGTTTATCAGGCTTGTATCAGAGAAGTATGCGGATTCGCTGGCAGCTGACTCAACGCAGGGGGCTGCTGATGGTGGTGTCGGTGCAGATGGTAATGGAGAGAATATAGGAGAGTGCACTGTCCCAGGAGATGGTCTGGCGGACTCTGATGATGGAGTCAGCACAGACGACGGACAGACAGAGATCCGGATCATGGCGCGCAGACAGATGGTGGATTCTACTGAATATGGCAAGGATGCGTTTCGTGTACATGCAGTCAAATATAGCAGATATCTGGTGGATGAAAGCTGGAGGATCATATCTGTAGACGATAATTTTGAGGAACTTACGGGTTACAGCAAGGAGGACATAGAGAATAATATCATAACCCAGATCGACCTTATACCGGACGAGGATAAAACAGAATATCTCTGTCAGGTAAATGCGAATCTGGCAAAGAGCACATTTGTATTTCAGGAACACAAGATACATCGGAAGGATGGCAGGGATATATATGTATTATGCACTGGAAGAATGTTTTATGATTCGGCACTTCAGAAAGACAGAGGAGAAATAGTAATAGTGGATGTATCAAGTACATATGCTTTGAAGATGCTGACAGATGCGGAGCAGAATAAGGCGGATGTGAGACTCAGAAACTGGGAGAATACCTATCGTACAGATCCCCTCACAGGACTTTTGAACCATGCGGCATTTAGAAGTGACATGGAGCAGAGACTTCTTGAGTGTACGCACACAGCGGTGATGATCATGATGGATGTAGACAGATTCAAGCAGTACAACGACACCTACGGACATCACAATGGCGACAAATATCTTGTCCTTGTGGCACAGACACTGCAGGCAGCACTCCGCGGTGATGACCATGCATGCCGTATGGGCGGTGATGAATTTGCAGCCATGCTGTTCTTCAACAAGAACGTGTCTGATGATGTGATAAGGGAACGTGCTCAGCAGATATTTGACAAGGTGAACCTGACTGTGAAGACCACTGAGGGAGGAACAGGAATCTCCATGGGTGCGGTGATCGCAAGAACTGAACTGACATTCAATGAGATGTATGAGGAGGCGGATAACGCCCTCTATGATGTGAAGGAGAGTGGAAGAGGCAGGATTGAGGTGAAGAGGCATGGGGAGTAGATCATATATTTTCAAAGGAGTTCACAAAGAACCTTTGCTTCCTATGAGTCTGATCTTGTTTGCCGTAATTTTGGCATATTCTTTTCGACTTATTGGACGCGAAAGTTTCTATCCTACTCTGTTTTCTTATCTGCGCAGTTTCATTTATATCGGGCTTTATGCCGCCTGGGGAATTTCAGTCCGTCAACGTATCGTGCAGAAACAGGTCGGACAATATTTGACAGGCGTTTCGGTGCTTTTGATTTTGTGGTTTACCTTTCGCTCAGCAAAATACTTTATATTCTGGCAGCCGGCTGCAATAAGATACCAGTGGTATCTATTCTATCTGCCAATGCTGTTTGTACCCATGCTTGCACTGCTGATCGCAATGTCTCTGGGCAAGCCCGATGAATATAAACTGCCAAAATCTGTATGGCTATTGTCTGCCGTTTCGGGAGTTTTGCTTATTCTTGTGCTTACGAATGATCTACATCAATTAGTTTTCACATTCCCTAAAGATGCGGATGTCTGGTCTGATGCAGATCATGGCTACGGTGTGTGCTATTTTGCCGTAATCGCATGGCAGGTGCTTTGTGCCGTAGCAGCGCTTATTTTTATGCTCTTTAAATGCAGGTTAAAGAATGGTAAGCATCGTTATTTGCCCATACTTCCATTTGCGATATCGCTGGCTTATCTTGCATTGAACTATGTTGGTACGCCATGGCTGAAGCGTTTATTCGGTGACGTTACGGCATTTCAAAGTCTTATGTATATGCTCGGTTTCGAGGCTTGCATTGCCTGCGGATATATTCATTCCAACAGCCGCTACGCAGACCTTTTTGCCTCATCTGTCGGCACATCAGCAGAAATTACTGACAAAGACTTCAACATTCGCTATGCAGCGTTGAATATCGAACCTATATCAAAGGAAACAATGAGAAAAGCCGTGAAAGCTCCTGTCACAGTGGACGGTGGGCTGACCGTACACACCATGCCCATCGGCGGTGGTTATGCGGTATGGACAGAGGATGTGTCGGCACTGCTTGCCATTAAAGAGGAATCAGAAAGCCTTGCGGAAGAGCTTGCCGAAAGAAATGAGATTCTTCGCTACGAATACATGCGGGAGTCGAAACGCCGCAAGGTGGAGGAACAAAACCGACTGTACGATCTATTGCAGTCGGCAACACAAACACAGATCAACCGTATTTCGGCATTGACACAGGAATATCGCCGAATCTCAAAATCTGATACAGACAGAGTCAAAATGCTCCTTGCCGAGATTGCCGTTTTATGCAGTTATATCAAACGCCGTAAGCACCTGACACTGCTTGCTGATAAAGATTATGAGGTTGCCGTCAGCGAGCTTGAGAGAGCTTTTTCCGAATCGTTACAGACATTAAAGCTTTTAAATGTACGCAATACTCTGTATGTGGACAATGAACTTTCCATGATTTCGGACAAAAACGCTGCTGCGATATTAGATTTTTATGAGGAAGTAATAGAAGCAGATCTTGAAAATTTAACAAGCGTGCAGATAAGCCTCGCAAATATAAACGGATTGCGACTGTCGCTAAATGTCTGCTGCGAAGCCGACCTGTCTATTTTTTTAAATAAAGGTAACGTTCTTTATGAAATGGACGATGACGCAGGATACCAGCATCTTGTATTTATTATTGAAGGAGGTGCCGCCGTATGAGTGCCTTTTCTTCACTTCCAGTCTTTTTGCAGACCTTAATACCACTTCTGCTGTTTGTGGAAGCTGTGCTTGAATTGGGACTTTTTATATATCAACTCTCGCATCGTTCAAAATCGCATGATAATTTACCGAGTCTTGTGATTTTTGCGTTTTTGCTTATGCTTTTGCTCTCGGTAACTCAGGGAGATCCGTTCGAAGGCAAGGATGCGTTTTTATTAGATGCGCCCTGGCTGATTTTCATCACGGTAATTTTACTTGTTATTGTTCATTTTGCCTTTGCTCTGACGAGAGAGTATCGCCGACGAAAGAATATGCTCTCCCTATTTTCCGTTAAAGATGCCACTGACAAGCTGCCTATGGGATTGTGCTTTGCCGATCCGAACGGGCGTATTGTCCTTTGCAATGACCGTATGCGTCATCTGTCGTTTGCACTGAGCGGGCGTGAGTTTCAGATTACCGAAGATCTTGAAAAAGCGTTGGAGCATCCTGATAAAAGTATTATCGTTAATGGCGATTGTTACATACTGCCCGATAAGACAGTTTGGCAATTCCGCAAGCAGAATATAACCGTTGACAATGATGAAAACTGGCTTCAAATGACAGCGCATAATGTCACTGAACTTTATAATGGCAACGTTCGTCAAACTGCTATTAACGACGAGCTGAAAGAGGTCAACCGAAAGCTCCAAAAAATGTATGAACGAATGGCCGATGATATAAAAGAAAAAGAAATCCTCGACCTGAAAATACATATTCATGACACAATCGGAAGAAGCTTGCTGACAATTCGTGATATAATTGAAAGCGATGAAAACACCGACAAAAAGCTTGAGGCTTTACAGGAAGCAACGGCAGTGCTGACAAGCGATCGAGTGACAGCCAGCGGAACGATGGACGAGGTCGTTCAGACGGCAGAAATTCTCGGTGTAACGGTGATGATGGATGGATGCCTTCCGGCCGATTCACTTGCCGAAGAGCTTACTGTTGTCGCTGCGAAAGAATGTGTAACAAATTGTATCAGGCATGCCGGAGGCAATGAGGTATATATCAGCGTAAATGGGCGGAAGGATGTGTTTGATATTACGATAACGAACAATGGCGCTGTACCGTCGGGTCCTATTAAGGAGGGCAGCGGACTCTCGTCGATTCGCCACAGCATAGAATCTGCCGGTGGAGAAATGCACACTGTATATAAACCACGATTTGGATTGCTGCTTATCATTCCAAGGGATGCGTCAAGTTTTATATGAAAACCTGATATGCAGCACCAGCTCTCTCCAAATACGATTATTAATGAGCTGATGTTCAATAAAAGGAGAACGATATATGATAAATACAATACTGGTTGAAGATGATTTATATATTCAAAAGCATTTTGCCGAGCGACTAAAATCAAACGAAATTTTTCGCCTTGTCGGCGTATATCGTGACGCTTTTGAGGTAGAGAAAAACTGCAATTGTTCAATACAGCTTATTCTTATGGATGTGCAAACACAGCACAAGCACTCTGGTCTTGCCGCCGCAAAACGTATAAAAAAAGCTTTTCCAAATATCAAAATAGTAATTGTAACCTCGCTTGTCGACCCGCAGGTATTGGAACGAGCAAAGGCAGGTGCAGCAGACAGTCTGTGGTATAAAGACCACGGCACAGAGGAGCTGATAAGTGTGATAAAGCGTACCCTTGCAGGCGAAAAAGTATTCCCTGATACCTCTCCAGCCATTGAAATGGAAGGCACAATGTCCGATACATTCTCGCCCCGGCAGCTTGATATTCTCCGCTTATACATAAAGGGCTTTACATATCAGGAGATTGCCGATAAATTGGGCATCTCCAAAAACGGTGTGCGCTGGAACTTGGACGATATGGTTGAAAAAGGTGGATTTGAGAATCGAGAAGCGTTGGTTGTAACAGCTATTGAGAACAAGCTCATGGTGACCACTTTAAAAGACGAATAGAGTAAATGACCCCCTTGACTGACACGGTCAAGGGGCTTTTTTGTGCCAAAAAGTCAGGAAAGTTCAGAAAATAGTTTTTTCTGTTACTGGCACAAGTGCCAGTGACATACTTCAAAAAATCCGTACAATAAAATGTGTAAGACTATAGTTGTAGTAGAAAGGGGGCGCGATGAATGTTGAAATATAACAAACACATTATAACCCTGCTGATGGTTTTAATTATGCAAGCCTTGGTTTCTGGATGCGTGGTAAAACCATCAGATGATTATAATCTGACCGAAGACAAAACAACCGCCAGCTCCACAGAAGCGACCACAGAGACGGCTACAGAAGCAACCACTGAGGCAACTACTGAAACGACCACAGAGGCAACCACAGAGGCAACCACAGAGGCAACCACAGAGGCAACCACAGAAGCAACTACAGAAGCAACGGTGCAAAAAGATACCGATTTATCAAAACTTCAAAACACCATTCTTGATAACAAAGAATCGGTTGGGATTGCCTATATCGGTTATGTTGGTTACGAGGCTGATGAGGAAGGAATCCTAAATTTCGTAAAAGACAGTCAGTATGCGGATAAATATGATTTTCTCTGCGGAGCTCCCCTTGTCAATGTGGGCGGTGCGGAGCTTTATGCGGTAGTTATTGCCGATACAAAATACAGAGTGTCTGTTTATCGGGCGGAAATAACTGATAATGGTGAATATTCTGTAAATACTGACAATGCACTCTATAATTACAACGGAAACGGAGTTGATTATTTTTTACTGCGCTGCAATGAAAGTGAAATACATTCAAATGTATCGCTGAGCTTTAAAAAAGGAAACGATTCTTTTTCGTTATTCCCGATGCTGTCAGGAATGGATGGGCAGCTTGTTGACGGAAAATACTATGATTTTTCAATATATTCCGAATATGTCGGCAGCGGTGAGTCCGAGGATAAGAATGTAGCAATAGCAAGGGAAATCCTTTTGGAGTCTCAGGATGTGCAATACTACATAAGCATGGGCATGAGTGTACAGTATACGGGGCAGATTGAAGAAATTGAGGGACGGTCGTGTTGGATTTTTGCACTCGGCACGGACAGAGACGATCAATTCGTCAGAGAACGTTATTACGGAGTATGTGACAACCTCATATATTATTATGATTCCTTGAACGACAAATGGGAGATGCTCGGAAAAGGATAAACATCCACACAACTTACCGTGTGAGTTAAAGCACGGAATAATAAAATAAAAAAGGGAAAAAAGAAAAAAAGGAGGGAAAAAATATGGTAGATATTAAATCAATGGCAGCTGCAACAGCCCCGAGAGAGTTTGAACTCTCTTATACAACCACAATTGAAGATGTATATGAAAAGCTTAGCACACATGCCTCGGCTTTTAAAATGCCTTTCAAAATCAAAGGGGGCATCCCTGGAAAGCGCATTTCTTTTGAGAAAGAACCGAACCTCGACGTTACGGTCTGGGTTTTTGTTAAGGATGGTAACAAAATTAAAGTCATGGCAAACATCCAGGAGAACACAACAACCGTCAATGGTATGCGAGTTGACAAAAACAGCGTAATTCAGAAAGGAGTAAGCGGAGTAGCTAATCTTCCTATTCAAAGAGGTGAGTATCTTGATGAGGTGACCGAAAATGTTAAAAAGATACTCAACGGCGAGCAGGTTGAAGATTATGTAGCACCCGTTGGTGTAAGTGGCAGCGGGCAGACGGAAAAGGATTGGCTTGTAGCCCTTCTTCTCTGCCTTTTCCTCGGCGGAGTTGGTGGTCACCGTTTCTATGCGGGTAAAGTAGGAACAGGCATTCTCTATCTTTTTACCGCCGGCGTTTTTGGAATCGGTGTACTTGTTGATCTGATAAAGATCATTACCGGCAAATTCACTGACAAAGACGGAAATCCTATTCAAAAAAAATAGACAGGACTTCTTGACAGCCTTTAGATAAATATGGCTTAAAATTGGGAACTGTGCCTGAACTCTTTCGGGCACAGTCCTGATTGCGAAAGGAGGACTTGTTATGAGTAAAAGAAAAGAAAAAGAGGACATTAAAATGACCATATTTATTATGGTCGTCGGCATAGCATCGATGGTTTTGGGTGTATTCGGAATTGTCACAAGCAGAATTGAAAAGAAAGAATATGCAGCCTCAACTGATATACGGAAAGTTTCCGCTGTTATTGTTGACTTTTCAACCTACGATAGTAAGGATGACAATGGCGATGTAGATTATACAACATATAAATTCAGAATTTCATATGAAATTGACGGAAAGACCTATAAAGGAAAGTGCGAAGAACGCGTTTGGTCAAGAGATATCGCAAAAGGATACACATACGATAAATTGAGAAAAGGCGATACAATAAAAGTAGAGGTCTATAAAACTACAAAAGGAAATTACAAGCTTTCCCCGGAGGGGAATCCCGTTGATTTCCTTCTCTATTGCGCGGCGATCCCTTTTGGCTTGTTCCTTGTTGTTATAATGATATGTGACATTGTAAAAGACAAACGGAAAAAGCAGAGCGAAAACGAAGTGGTCAGCAAGGAATAAATCAGAGGTGATTTTATGGATTTATCAGTATCGCTGTGCATTGCAGCCGCTTTTGCTATATTATGTACATTCTATATTGGTAAAAGTATACTTGTAATGGATTTTTCGGAATATCTTCCCAAGAATTTGAAAAAAGCTAAGCTGGAAAGATTGCTGGCAAAAAGGGAAACTCCTCTACAGGATTCGAAAATCCGAAAGGATATAAGAAAAGCATTTGAAAGAGTACTGATTCCGCTTGGAAAAGCGGATCAAAAGCTTCTTACGGCAAGAATGGACCTGGCTTTCCGAAGAAAAATCGTCAGTCAGATTGACGTACTTAATAAAAATAAGCTATGCCGCAAAATTTACGTCACGGATGTTGTTCCCATTCCTAAAAATAACTTTGAAACATGGAACGATGATGGCAGAGAATGGCGGGAATCGGTTTTGAAGTGCAGCACCCTGGAGCGTTTCGAGTCAATGCAAGGCAACAGGGTTCAGCATGAGATATACCGTAAAAATTCATATCTCCGAATACTTCAGTCGAGACACGTTCGCCGTACAGATCAAAAAGAGAATAAGAAAAGCTATTATCACGATATGTTGAGAATAACCTGCCCATCATGCGGTGCAAGAGTCAAGCTGAACAGTCAGCAGGTTACCTGTGAATATTGCGGCGCCGTTATAAAAAACGAGTTTTACGATTGGCAGACCGAATCGTTTGAGATTTATGAAGCTATCAGTACAAATATGAAAAGATTTTTACAGCTTCTTTTGTCCGGTTTCATACTTTTCTTAAGTGTCTTTCTATGCTTATACTTGATCGAGGATACGGAGATTTCCCTTGCGGCCGGTGTCGGTGCAGCGATTCTTGCTTTTGGAACGATTGTCACACCTATTATTTGCGGAAAAGTTAAACAAGATAATTTAGCGAAAAAGATCGTGGGATACTCAGAGAACTACCTCAGATCCTGCTTAAACGAATACTTCAGTAAAAATGAAAATGACAAGGATCTGCTTGATTTCAGTGTTGGCACGATCAAGCTTTTAAAAGTCTCTAACACAGATGAAATAACAACGGTTAAGTCTGAAGTTTATGGAACAAAAACTTTTCTTCCTGAAAATAAGAAACCGTTTACAAAAAAATTCAAAAAGAAACTGACCATGCAAAGAGCAAGATATCCAGAAAAAAGAAAGTCTGACGGTGAATTCTTTGCTGAAAAGGAATGTCCTAGCTGTGGAGCAACATTCTTGCCCGATGAAAATGGATGCTGTTCTTATTGCGGTTATACCCTTCACGGAGATAGCAAAAAGTGGAAAATAAAAATCTGAATCCTGTTAAAATTCTGCATTGCCGATTAAGGTGAAAAATGGAAACATTTACATATTATTAATTTAAAAAAGGAGGGAAACCTATGAGCAAAAAGAAAAAACTTTTGACTGTCGTAACACTTGTCATACTGATGCTCGGGGCATCAGTATTCACTGTTTCGGCAGCGGACAAATATTCGGTTGACGAAAACACAACCTATGTAACCAACTTTGCTGAGCTAGAAAAAGCTCTTGAAGCCACCTCAAACGAGACAACCCCACCCGATAAGCTTGTTGTTCTCAAAAACAACATAGATTACGAAGAGCAAGTTCCGGGCGATTGGAGCTATCAGGATGAGCAGGAGTGGTATTCCGAAATCACAGTTAGCTATCCTGGAAAAATCACCCTTGACTTGAACGGAAAAACCCTGAAAGTTACAACAGATATTCGTTCAGACGAGGAGACAAGGGATCTGTTTGTGGTTTTTTCGGGTTCCAAGGCAAACACCGACTTCACAATTACCACAACCCAGTCCGGCGGACAGATAATTTTTAACTCAACAGCCAACGAAACTTCAATGATCACTGTGAATAACCCAAACGCAGATGTGAATATTCTTGGAAAAGCAGGGAAGTTTATCAACTATAATCTCACTCTTACTGCACAATCCGGAAGTGACACTTATTTAAACGATAAGAATAAGCACCACATTATTTCCTTCAATGATATAAACAATCTCTATATCACCGGTACTCTTATTCAGAATAATGCACGCGTCCCGTCTTGTATATATTCATACGGACCGGAGCCGCAGGGTAATGTTACAATAACAGGAAACTCAGAAATAGAAGTAACTTCAAAACAGCTTCTTAATGAACAGCCGTTCAGCACAATATATTTCCAAAAAAAACCATACAGCAGAAAAGTAAGGCTTGGCGGCTGTTATATTGGACAAAAGGGAAATGTAAATTCAATCTATTACGGTGGCCAGCCACCTCATTTCTATGACATAGTTCTATCCCAATCTCTGGACATGCCGAACTATGTTATTATGCACAACGGTACCAGGACATACAATACCTGGCCTGACTTTGTTAACTTGGATGCGGATATAGAAATTATCTCCTCCTGTCACGATTCTGAGCCTGAATTAGAGAAAAGGACATCACTTCTTGGTCACTACAAGTACTGTAAAAAGTGTGATGCTCTTGAAAGCTTCCAGGAGCATCAGTTTGGCAGAACTCTCCCTGCTGAAGAGGCAACATGCATCAGCAAGGGAAGAACGGTCGGCTATAAGTGCTTCGACTGCAGATATTATGAGGGTTACACCGAACTGCCAGCACTTGGACACGATTTGAGCGACACCTATACGGTTGACTGGCCGGCAACCTGCGACAAAGATGGAAGGGAATCCAGACACTGCAAACACACAGGCTGTGGGTATGCAATTCAGAAAGTCATTCCGAAGCAGCACCAGAGCCTTGTATGTAATGGCACATACTGCCAAAACTGCAATCAATATGTTAACCCGACCAAAATAGGTTACGGCGACAATTCCTGTAAAAACAAAACCGCTTACTTCTTTACTCCGACGGAAACGAAGGTTTATCTTATCACCATAACTTCGTCAAATCTCGGCAGCGAAAATATTCAGGGAACAGAAGTAAACCTTGTTGAGAATAACCAGCTTAGTGAAGTCGTCTCTAGTAACGATAAAGGAAAAGTTACCGAAGTCAGACTTGAAAAAGACAAAACCTACGATGTTACACCGTATATAACTAATTCAGAAAGTCAAGACTGCATAGTTAACATATCCTGTAAGGAACATAATGCGGTTATAGATAACGAAATTAAAGCAACCTGCACAAAGACAGGTCTCACCAAAGGTAAGCACTGTTCGGTTTGCAACACCGTTATAGTCGCTCAGACCAAAGTCAAGGCTCTCGGTCATAAGTACTCCAAGTCTGTTGTCAAGGCTACTCTTACCTCAAATGGCAAGATTACCAAGAAGTGCACTGTTTGCAGTACGATAGAACCAACAATTTCGATAGCGAGAATTAAGTCAGTTTCGCTGAAAAAGTCGGCGTATACATATAACGGAAAGGTTCAGAAACCTTTGGTCATCGTTAAGGACGCAAACAAAAAAACGCTTAAGAATGGAACAGATTACACCGTTGCTTACAGCAAAAACAAAAATATCGGCAAGGCAACAGTAACAGTTACCTTCAAGGGCAATTACAGCGGCAGCAAAAAGCTGAACTTCAACATTCTTCCCGCCGCGACGAGCAAAATCATCGTTAAGCAGACCACAAGCTCGATCACGGCTTCCTGGAAAAAGGTTGCCGGTGTAAGCGGATACAGAGTATACCTTTACAAGGGCAAAAAGCTTGCCAAGTGCGTTGACACAACGAAGCGCACCCTCACATTTAAAAAGCTTTCAAAGGGCACGGGATACAAGATTGTTGTCAAAGCCTATAAGACGATTGACGGCAAAAAGTCTCTTTCTCTTGTTTCAAAGGAGCTTCTGACCGCAACAAAGCTTTCTGCGCCGACGTCGGTCAAGGTCAAGGCAGGAAAGAAAAGGGCAATCATCAGCTGGACAAAGGATAAGAGTGCAAACAGCTATACAGTATATTACAGCACAAAGAAAGACAGCGGCTTCCAAAAGCTCACTGTTATCAAAAATAGCGCGGACATCCAAAAGCTTACAAGTGGCAAGACCTACTACTTTAAGGTTGTTGCCAACAAGAAGGTCGGAAAGGCTGCAGTGGCTTCTGATTGCAGCAAGCTTGTCAGCGCGAAAATCAAGTAATGGTGTTATATGAACCGATCAAAAGATAAATTAAGTCAGACGCATTATTAAAAAAAGGCGAGTTTTAAATTTATGGAACCATAACCGTTCTTATTATGATTTATCGAACATGATTACGGTTTAATAATTACAACCGTTCATAACGCCAAAATAACCACAAAACCCCGATGCAGAAATACTCTGCAGCGGGGTTTTTTGTGGCAAAAAAATGGTGTTTCTGTTATGCTGGATATATTAAGAGGTTGATATGCAGCGATGTTATTTTGACATTAAGAAAGGTTCAAGGTATTGCTTATGATAAAAAGGAAATTAGCAACATTTATGTTGACATTAATACTGGTGATGACAGGCGTATCGATGATCAAGGTGATAAGTTATGCGCAGGAAGAATCTGCTGGTTCATCAACAAATCCTCAAGAGAGAGTTACAGAATATAAGTACAGTGCAGAAAGTGACCCTCAAAATGGTGTAGTATTGAAGGTTGAATGGAACGAACCCAAATTAGGGGAGAATACAACATTCCACGTTTCGGCGGATGGTGGCAGTGGCCGGTATTTGTTCAGAATGGATGCACCGAGTTATTCCAATCCGGGTGAGTACAGCTTTGAATCCGTGGCGGATCCAAGCCGCGGAGCGTGGATTCAATATACAGATGAGTGCGAATCTCACGACTTTGGATTTACAATGACCGCTTCGGGAATCTATAACTTCAGGTTTTATGTAATGGACAAGACGTCAGGTGTCTATTATATGCGTGTGAGCACAAATATACAGGTATCGGACAAGGCTTATCCGAGCGTGGGTGACATCGTGAATGCTGCGGTAAAAAAGTGCAGCAAGGAGACGGATGGTTCGGACTATGAAAAGGCATTGTGGCTGCATGACTGGCTGTTGCAGCAGCTTGATTACGATCATTCCCTAAAATGGTCTTCGGCAGAGAGCGCACTGACACGAAAGCTGGGCACATGTCAAGCCTATGAGAGTGCCTATTCAAAACTGCTTACTGCAGCCGGCATAACAAATGCTGAGACAAGGGATACCTATGATGGACATACCTGGAATGCCATGAAGCTGGATGGCAAATGGTATCAGGTGGACTGTACATGGGATGATACAAAAGACAATTATTATAACTTTGATCAAACGCATTTGTATTTTGGACTGACGGATGAACTCATGGCGTTGGCACACAACGGTCATGATCATATTTATACGGCAAGCGGTTATGGCACACGTTCTACAAGCCTGGCAGACAACTACTTTGTCAGAAACGGAGATGCCGCAAAGTGGGCGCGAGCCTACGCTGAGAGGATTCAGAAAAATCTCAATGCAGGTAAAACCAAATTCGAAGTCAGCACTGACAATGCGTCATATCCGCCGAGCATTTCGGGTATTCAAAATGGGATTATCGCATATGCCTTAAATCAGATGACGTGGAAGGCGGGAAGTAAAAAGGTTGCATTGCGTGTGGCAGGAACATCCACCAAGCTTTCTTTTACTGCAAAATATACGGACACAGTAAAGCGCGTGAGAATAGTATTTGCTCCAAATGGAGGGCGTGTGAGTTCCGGAAGTAAGACAGTCATTTGTGGAAAAACTTACGGAACACTGCCGACACCTACCAGAAGGGGATATACATTTGCAGGCTGGTATACAGCAAAGAGTGGCGGCAGCAGGATCGGCAGCAGTTCGGTTGTAAGGACTACCAAGAATCAGACATTATACGCAAGGTGGAAGCTGGTAAAGTATAAGATCCAGTACAGTCTTGGCAAGGGGACAAACAGCCGGTCCAATCCAGTCGGTTATACCGTCGCGTCTAGGACTATCGTCTTGAAGAATCCGGTCAGAAAAGGCTACACATTTAAGGGGTGGTACAGCGATCCCAAGTACAAGAAAAAGGTTACGAAGATTGCAGCCGGCAGCACCGGCAGCAGGAAACTCTATGCCAGGTGGGTGAGAAAATAAATTCGTATAAATCAATGCAATATCCCCCTTTGTTGTCGAATTGTGGATAATAAGTGCTGGAAAATAATGATGTGAGCCTATATATTTCGCTTCTTAACAATATGGCAGTTACGTTGTGGCGGAATTTATGCCTTTTGTATGCTGTGTTGCATATCTGGCCTTTCTCTTATATAACTCCAAAAAGGAACAGATGCAGAATGAGATGAAGCTGATCCGGAATAATCTGGATCTGTAGTTAAGTCAGGCGGTGAGGGAAATCAGCAGTCTGCGTGAGTTGCAGACATTGACCAGACAGTATCGCCATAATATGCGTCATCACCTGCAGTATGTGTCTACATGTATAGAAAATGGTGAAGTTGAACAGGCGCAGGATTATATATCGGGAATCTGTAAGGAGATTGAGGCACAGAAGGTCCAAATATACTGTGAAAATGAGGCAGTGAATCAAAGGCGTTCGGAGCATATGTGCGATCGTGCAGCGTTACGGCGGGGTTTTCAGCTTTGCGGAAAAGGCTGGCAAGTTTACGCTCAGACTGTCATTGTAAAAGAGAGTCGATTCGATACATTTTTGGTACGATTCGTGCATTTAGACCTCACTGATTGCAAATACATAATAAAATATACTCAGATTATGTGATCGCAATAAAGAGGAGAAAATTATTATGAAAAAGACAATGAAAAAACTGATGGTTCTCATAATGACCATGATGATGGGAATGTCGCTGGTGGCGTGCGGCGGTGCAGATAAAAGTTGTTTATTGTACCTTAATTGGATTGTATTTAGGTGTGTATATATGCCCATCCTGAGATCGAGCCAGCAAGTCTTGAGATATAAGTGCCAGATACAGATAAAATTTCAAATCAATTATCAAGATTAAAATGTCAGGCTGTCAATGGCAGCACTTTTTAAAGGAGGTAAATGATAATGAATCATTACGAAGATGGCACTGATAATATGAGGAAAGAGGAGAAAGGTAGCAAAACTGACACTATTTTACTCCAAAAAGATCGAGAAGAATGGGAAAAATGTAAGAGACAGTGTTATCGAACAAAATGCATAGCTCAAACAGACTGGGGGATCATTCCTTTTGATCCGGATATGATGAAGGATGTTGTGGGTGGAGAGAAACTCACTTATGATGAGTATCTTGATATTATGAAAGCATCTGGGAATAAGACCAGACAGTATTTTGAACTGTGTTATTATGGTGGTGTACTCAGTAACTTTAAGGGGCAGATCGAAAAGGAGTCAAAGGGAATGATCTGTTTCAAAAGAATATTTGTCAGTGGAATATATAGTGATGGTCTCGGCTTTGAGGGCAGGGAAGATCATGTATGGATGAAAAACAAAGGCTTTGAACAGGGTGAAGTTGGAGACTGTTCTTCTTTTTCTGCTGATGTCTACAGATACCTAAAAACTGGCAATGGAAAAGCAATTGACTTTGCTCTGAGAAATCCTAGAGATATCACACAAATTTCTGATTATGAACTGCCGTCGGATGATGAATTGCATATGCAGAGTATTGACCGGATAATATGTGAGGTTTGTATGTATAATGAGCATTGTTATAATGGAATTTGCATTGCTGAAGAATGGCGGGACGAGATGAGGAGAAACTTATTTATGCTGCACAAAGAAAATTCAGAAAATGAAAAAGAAAGCGGAAATTAGTGGTGGTGTTAGACTCCAAAATACGATGCTTTAAATGCACTGAAGAATACAGGTGCCAGGTACAGAATTGAATTGTGCCTGGCACTTGCATTTTTGATAGTGAGAGTTCCTATTTACTTAACCCTTATTAAAATACCGTTGGTACCAACTATCAGAGTTCCCCGAGCAATACAGCCTCTGAGACTGCTAAGGGCTTGGATAGGGGTATATCCCAGTGCAACCAGCCACTCACGATAGATGTGAGCTGGTATACGCATTCCTACTGTAGGAAGTACTCGATTAACAAGATACACTATATTTCACCTCCCTTTATAAAGAAATATGTAGATGAACATCGATATGCTACTTGCGTATTATCATATAACTGTTTTCCTTGCAAGCAAAAAAATACTGGTAACAAAAAGAATATTTTGTGCTTGACAATTTATGTTCTTATAGTTTAATATGAAAACATATAATCGATATGCTAAAACATATATTAATTTATAACCAACAAGGAGGTTCCATAATGAAAGTAAACATGCAGATGGCAACAGATTTTGATGACAAGATCGATAAGATCAGGGAGAAGCATTATAAGGGAGCAACAAAAAGCGACTACAGGGCTTCGTTCCTGTGTAATCAGATTATTGATAGCTATGGAATATCTGATGAGGACAAGTTAATAGAGAAAATAAAAGAAGATGCAAATTTGCCAAAAGCTCCCCGTACACTCACGTTCCGCGTGGGATCACATGCCAGATTGCTTGACATAGCAAAGAGTCTGAACGTCACTCCGGCAACTGCGCTGAGGGGACTTATAGAGCTGAATGCTGACGAAGAAGCAGAGAGTGATATGCAGGAAGAGGCTGGTCCTTCCCCTGATGTAGAGCTAAAGTTAAGAACAATCAAGGAGAAGATAAAAGAATTACAGGATCTGGTTGAAGAGCTGGAAAAAGATATAAGAAAATAAATAAAAAGCTGAGAGCTTGGAACGATCAAAAGGGAGACTGAAATTACACTACAGGTTATATGACAGGCTTTATCTAAGATCATATAATAAAACCTAAATGAGTAACTATCGAAAATGATCTGCAAATTACAGGAGGATATATATGAATCTGCCAATCACAGTGACACAGGAAGATCTGCTGGAGATATTGATAAATGTAGCGCCGATAAGGCCTGTGTTTATATGGGGAGCGCCGGGCATAGGAAAATCTGCTTTGGTTGAGCAGTTCGCAAAAGAAGTGGGCTTGCCATGTGTCTCGCTCCTCGGAAGTCAGCTGGCCCCAGAGGATATTATTGGAATTCCGAGGATCAATGGGGAGACATCGGAGTTCCTGCCACCTAAGATGATAGCAAGAACAGAACCCTATGTGTTGTTCCTTGATGAGCTTAATGCATGTTCACAGGAGGTACAGAAAGCCTTCTACTCGCTTATACATGAGAGACGAATTGGCGAGTACCATCTCCCAGAGGGAAGTATCGTCGTGGGAGCTGGCAACAGGGCACAGGATTCTGCCATTGTCAAAACCATGTCATCGGCTCTTATCAACAGAATGTTTCATGTGCAGATGAAAGCCGATGCAAGGCAGTGGATCAAATGGGCCCAGAGCAGCGGAATACATCCGTGGGTCATTGATTACATTATCCAGAGACCGGATCATCTGTTCTCGGAACCACCCAAGACAGAGGAGCCATTTTCCACACCGAGATCATGGCATATGCTCAGTGATGCGCTCACAGAATATGGCGCGGGAATGCGGGATGTGGACAGCAATGTCCTCAAAATGCTTGCGTATGCTTGCTTGAGTCCATCCCATGCCGGAATGTTTCTTGCCTATACGAAGAGCATTAAGAATAACCACATGTTGGATGATATTATAGCGGATACTGCCAAGTGGCCATCCAGACCAGAGGACAGAGATATTCTTTATTTTCTGGCACAGTCATTCAGGGCAAAGCTTCTCACAGAACTGCCAAAAAGCAAACAGGATATATCCGGGAATATGCTGTCATTTGTGTACAGAGCGAAGGGGATGATCAAGGAGCTGTCAAATATCAACTTTGAGATAGCGCAGATGGTGGTTGCGTCGGACGATGACACAGCTCTTCCAGACTGGTTCACACTGGAGATCATAAGGGATCTTCCGCGTCTTGTCAGCAGCAAGTAGGTGGTTTACGAGAGGTACGTATATTAATGACATATTTTAGAAAGAAATTTTATTCCTGGCAAAAGGGTGTTCCTGACGAAGTGAAGGCAATCTATGCGGGATATGACATTTTAAATGAGCATCCTCTTTTCTCTTTGCTTGATGGAACGATCATTGAAAGGTCTTCGCATCTGGGAGAGAAGGACAGCTATGCATGCGTGACAAAGACAGGGGATATATATGTGAATCCGAAAGCCAGGCTCCGCCCGGATGAATGGGCGTATGTGATGGCTCACAATCTGCTGCATCTGGCACTGGGACATTTCGATAAGGATAGGATGCCGACAGGGGACGTGAACACATTTGCATGGAATAAGGCATGTGATATATATGTCACAAGGTTCCTTGCGGATGTTGGCTTTGGAAAGCCTATCATTCCGGATCCGGAAGAAGAGTACGATATAAAGCTTAATGATGAGCTCAGGATATACGAGTATCTTGTTGAGAAGTATGGGGATGTACAGAAACAGACATACGGTCTTAATTCGGAGAAGGCCAGGGATATGATCGGTCTGGATTCGCCGATCTACTACAAGAAGGGCGAGAGAAATGAATATGCCGAGACATTTTCCCGGGCGATCACCCACTCCATCAAAAAAGCTGTGTGTGATGTGGGTGGACATGACATCGAAAAGAAGAAGGACACGGTGGTAACCAAGGCAGCAGGCTGGTTTCTGGCACATTACCCCCTCCTTGGTGGATTGGCCTCGTCCTTTAAGATCATTGAGGATGTGGATATATGCCACAAATACGAGATACATATAGCCGCAGTGGATGCAGCTCATGGTGAGATATATGCAAACCCATCATGTGGTTTTACTCTTGAAGAGTGGAAATTTGTCCTGGCGCACGAATACCTTCATGCGGGACTTTGCCATCATGAGAGGTGTCAGGGACGCGATCACTATCTCTGGAATGTGGCCTGTGACTATGTGATAAATGACTGGCTTCATGAGATGCACATCGGCGATATGCCGGATGAGGGGCTTTTGTATGATGAATCCCTGCATAACATGTCGGCGGAGACGATCTATGACCTGATCGTAAAGGAAATGAGAAAGTTCAAGAAGCATGCAACATTCAGGGGATATGGCCAGGGGGATATATTTGGACAGAATGGTCCTCACTTTGAAGGAATGAGTAAAGGAGTCACACTGGATGAATTCTTTAAGAACTCACTCAGGGAAGGACTCGACTATCATATCACGCATAAGCGCGGTTACCTTCCAGCAGGTCTGGTGGAAGAGGTTCGGGCACTTTCCATGCCTCCTATTCCGTGGGAGGTTCAACTTGGCAGGTGGTTTGACGAGCAGTTTCCACCACTTGAAAAGCACAGAACCTATGCCAGACCAAGCAGACGGCAGGGCTCTACACCTGATATTCCAAGACCAAGCTACGCCCTGTGGGAGAAAGAGCTGGAGAGCAGAACATTTGGCGTAGTCATTGATACCTCGGGCTCCATGAGCACGTCACAGATTGGACTGGCACTTGGCGCAGTTGCAAGCTATGCAGTCTCGAAAGATGTGCCATTTGTCCGGATAATTTTCTGTGATGCGGAGGCTACGGATGTCGGTTATATGGCACCGGAGGACATCGCTGGCCGCGTAGAAGTTACCGGCCGTGGCGGCACAGTTCTTCAGCCGGGTGTGGATACACTGGAGCGGGCAAAAGATTTCCCACTGTCTGGACCTATACTCATCATCACGGACGGATACATAGAGGATGATCTCAAGGTCAGACGTGAGCACGCATATCTTATTCCGAATGGCAATAGACTTCCATTCAGGGCTAAAGGAAAGGTGTTTTATATGGAGAATCGGGATAAGGAGAAGTAGCTTGGCTGGGAAAAGATAATATTGCACAGAATGGTGCCGGCAGGAACAAATCAGGTATATATTGCCTTTTTAATAGCAAAAACTAAAATTCTCTTGCTATATTGCAAAAAGACGTATAAAATGCATGTGTATTTTTATGTTTTATATCTCAGTCTGGACTCTATTTTCGACAGAGATATACACTCCGTGAGGATTGCTGAGCCTCTGATATGATATATGTCAGCAGAGCTGACTGGCAGCTTGCGGCAAGATTCGCCAGCGAATCTTAAGAAGAACGACATTCAAATAAGAATATGGCAAAGGAAAATAGTGGAATTATGAAAAAGGTAGTAAAATTTGGCGGAAGTTCATTGGCAAGTGCAGAGCAGTTTAAAAAGGTTGGAGCAATCATCAAATCAGATGAGAGCCGTGTATACGTTGTTCCTTCTGCACCTGGAAAGAGATTTTCAGATGATACAAAGGTAACAGATATGCTCCTTCATGTGTATGAAACTGCGAAGGCAGGGAATGATTTCACAGAGGAAGTGAAGGCGATCAAGGCCAGATATGATGAGATCATCACAGGCCTTGAGATTAAGGATTTTTCACTTGATAAGGATTTTGAGGAGATTACAAAGCAGTTGGAGGATCTTACCAATCCGGACCCAATGTGCACACTGGACTATGTGGCATCAAGAGGAGAGTTCCTCAATGGTAAGATTATGGCTGCATATCTTGGCTTTGAGTTTATAGATGCTGCAGAGGTTATCTTTTTCAATGCAGAGGGCAATCTCAATAGCTATAAGACGGAGAAGGTACTTGGTGAGAGACTTGCCAAGACACAGCATGCGGTTGTTCCAGGATTCTATGGACTTGGCAAGGATGGCAAGGTAAAGACATTTTCCAGAGGCGGTTCAGATGTAACGGGCTCGATAGTCGCACAGGCAAGCAGAGCCGATGTATATGAGAACTGGACAGATGTCTCAGGCTTCCTTGTAGCTGACCCACGTATTGTTCCAGATCCAAAGCCGATCAAATATATTACTTACAGAGAGCTTCGTGAGCTTTCATACATGGGTGCATCAGTTCTCCATGAGGATGCGATATTCCCTGTACGCCACTGTGGTATCCCGATCAATATCCGCAACACAAATGCGCCTGAGGACGCAGGAACCTGGATAGTTGAGAGTACCTGCCAGAAGCAGGATTATGTTGTAACAGGTATTGCAGGTAAGAAGGATTTCTGTACAATCTTTATTACAAAGGCTATGATGAATTCAGAGATAGGATTTGGAAGGAAGGTGCTTCAGGCATTTGAGGAGAATGATATCTCATTTGAGCATATGCCATCAGGTATTGACACGATGACTATCGTAGTTCATGCTGATGAATTCGTACACAAGGAGCAGAGAGTTATATCTGCCATCCATAGACTTGCAGAGCCGGATTCAGTTGAGATTGAGTCGGGACTTGCACTTATAGCTGTTGTAGGCCGTGGAATGAAGTCAGCAAGTGGCACAGCAGGCAAGTTGTTCAGCGCACTTGCAAAGGAAGGCATCAACATAAAGATGATAGACCAGGGTTCATCAGAGCTGAATATCATAATCGGAGTAAAGAACAGTGATTTTGATACAGCCATAAAGGCAATATATAACACATTTATAACTAACAAGTAATGACAGACAAGTAATAACAGATTGCTAACCATCGTAGGGGTGGGCACGCATTGATAATGCATACCTTTGCAGAATGGGGCAACACAGGGCAGAATATGGCGGAAAACCTCCAAACTGATGTAAGATAAAATTACTCAGTTTGGAGGTTATTTTTATGGCAATAAGAAAAGTCAGCCCACAAAAAGCAGCAATGAGAGAAATGATGCGTGACTATCTGAAAAAATGATATCAGCATCAAAGATGGCACCGATGTTAACAGCATCATGTGTGACATGATGTCTGTCATTTTGGAAGGTGCTTTGGATGAAGAACTGGATGAAGAATTAGGATATTCCAAAATGACGGTAGAACTGTTCACAAGTTTTATTGTATAATTTGAATGCAAATTGAGCAACAAATCTGGGAAAACATAATCATCAATGTGTAAAATGTGATAGTCATGAGGAAAAAACGAGAATTACCGAAAGGGTGTGGGAGGCATTGTGCGGGAAGAGGACCAAACAACTAGTAGCCTTGGCTGTATTATTTGTTCTAATGTTTATTGGTGGATGTTTTTTTGTGAAAGCCAATCAAGCAAAGGAATTTGAGAAAAACGATTATGGGGTGTTTTTTAAATGCGGACGCCTCATCTTTGGAACGATTTAAAACGTATGAAACGAGAATAGGCGATTTCAAGCAATATGTCGGAAAGACTATTGTCTATAATGTTTATATGGATTTGCAGGGAAAAAAGCCTGTTAGGTATTCTATATATAAATAGTTTCTTGATTCATGATACTATGTGCACATCATAAAGTGTCAAAAGCAAAAGTTCTGAGTTATATGAAAAAAGAGCATTTAAAAAAATGGAGAGGCATAAAAATGACTCTTGTTATATAATATATGTGAGCGTTATCGTCTTGAATAGTTTAGATAGAAAAAAGAGAAAAACAATAAGTGAAAAATATGTAATAAATGTAAGAATAAACAAAAAATGGAATAATGTAAAAAATGCGAGAAAAGCAATAAATGTACATGGTTTGTATTTGACAAAAAAGGAGCAAAACGTTAAACTATATATAGGTCTTATTGAAGCATATAGGAGGAAAAGTAATGTCCTTTCAGACGATGAACGAAGCTGCAGAAAAGCTGAAAAGTCTTGTTGATGATTATTGGAAATTGAAAGTATCAGAGAAAGAATTTATTCATGAGATTTCCGATGTTTTTTCTAATACCGACAATCGTGGTTTGATAATGCGTGGCTTCACTTTTAAGGCTGGTTTTGAACGAATTCTTGGCAAAAAACGTTTAGAAGAGGTCAAAAAAGCATTAATCAAAGTAGATAAAGATTTGTATAGCGGACTTTTAGAACAGTAAATTGAATATTGAGTGATTAGGAGAGTTGTTATGTTGAAGGAAATCTCAATAGAGATAATAAGGAAATGCCCCAATAGGTGTATTCATTGTTCGTCTTTTTCTACAGAGAATTGTTCAGAGGTTATTCCTTTTGAACTATTTAAAGAGGTTGTAGTGGGAGCAAAGAAAATAGGACTTCAAACTGTATGTTTTTCAGGAGGAGAGCCATTCTTACACCCGGACATAGTAAATATGGTTGAATTTGTTCATAACCAAGGAATTAATAGCTACATATATAGCAGTGGAATATATATGGACGATTCAAATACTCGAGGACCTATTCCACATGAAATATTTGCTCAAATTGCGAATAAGGTGACAAAGATTATTTACAATATAGAAGCTGCTGAAGAGAATGCATATGATATGATTATGGGTACGCATGGATGTTTTGATTTTCTTGGAGAATCGGTTCGAAGAGCTGTTGATGTTGGAATAATTGTAGAGGGGCATTTTGTCCCCAATAGGATAAATAAGAATCAAATAGAACAAACACTTAAATATTGTACAGATTTAGGAATATCAAAGGTAAGCTTTTTACGTTTGGTTATTCATGGTCGTGCTTATGAAAATCGCGATAAATTGTTATTGTCGGATGATGATTTATTAAAGGTTGAGAAAACCTTGATTAAAATTAAAAACGAAAACACATATAACATTAGAATAGGTGTCCCGCTTTTGGGAGAAACAGAAGAATATCACTGTGAAGCGGCAAATGGAAAACTAAACATTAGATATGATGGCAAGGTTTTTCCGTGTGAGGTTTTTAAAAACAATCGCGTAGAACCACTTGTAGATTGCGAACCAGGTAATATTTGGGGGGATTCAATTGAAGAAGTATATACAAATTCTGAATATTTGAAGAAAGTAAGAGAATTGGTAAGACTTCATGCTTGTGATCATAATTGTGAAAAGTGTGTAGGTCAATATTACATCAAAAAAGATATGGGAGAGTAGACTGATGACAAATAGGGATTTACAGTTACTAAAAGAGATTGTTAATACATTTATTCCTAGGTGCGTACCTGAATATGTAACCGAAGCATTTGGCGAAACAACAAGAGAAATAGAGCATCCCTTAGATGATGAAGTGAAAGGTAAATTGGATTCAATAAAGAACGCAATGCGTGATGAAGATGATGATTACCGCATTTTCTATTTTGCAGATGAAATAAAAGACATTTGGAAATTAATTATTCAAAAGTCAATAAAATGTTTACGTTATTTTGATTCTAGAGAACCCTATTTAGAGAATCAATCAAAACATCCCGTTGCATACGGAGTCGATGAACTTAGTAATTATTTTGATAAGTATATTAAGTTTGAATCGATGCTGTATGGTGGCGGAAAATATTATAGAGATCATGTTATTCATGTATTTAGAGTTTGGCTTTTGGGTTTGGAATGCTTACTTGATGATGATGGAAATTATTTAAAACGAATTATAATCCAGCGAGGAGTTCAGGTTAATTCTTTAGAAAAAATAAGTATATGGTCAATGATTGCATTAACGCATGACTTAGGATATCCGTTAGAAAAGGCACAAGGAATAATTGATCAAACGAAGGATATGATGAAGTCTTTCATTTCGAATCCCTCAGTTTCTATGGATTTGTCATTCAATGGAATTCAGAACAATATGAACGATTTTGTTGTTCGGTTTATTAGTTCGAAAATGCATGAAGTAGACAATAAATGTCCTAAAGAAGAATCTTCTGTCAATGAGAAAAAGTATGTTGCAAGATTGCAACCGAAGTATTATTTCAAGTTCCAGAAATCGCTAGAAGGATATAATCATGGTATTTTAAGTGCAATTATTATATATAAATTGCTTCGCTATTTTCTTGAATCAGATTTTAATATTAATGAAGACTATCCATTTGATGAAGAGGAGTCAAGACAATTTTATATTCGGCGAGAAATACTGAGAACAATAGCGTCTCATACATGTCATGATATTTATCATTTGGATATGTTGAGTTTTGCTTTCTTGCTTATTGTTGTTGATGATGCACAAGAATGGGGAAGAAAGAGAATTTCGGAGTTATACGTTAATAAAGATTCTACATATGAGTTTATTAGTATTGTTCCTACGTTTGATATTGGAGAGAGCGATCATGGAAAAGAAAAAATCAAGATTCATTCTCTTGAAGTAAAGGAAAAATTTTCTTTCAAAAATCAGAGCGATTTGCGAGGAACTTTGTTAAGTTTGTATAAGCAATGCAAGGGATATAAAGAAATATTTCGAGATGGTCAAGATACAACTAGACGAAATTTCACTTTTGAAAAGCATTGCGAGATTGTCTATGAGGAAGCTAAAACAATTAAGTTCTGCGTTGATTTAATAATATCGAACGAAGATAGACCTAGATTTACCATTACTACATCATGCGATACCAAGAAACCATTGGAAAGCTTTGGATTATCTTTCTTCAAAAAAGTATATGACAAGTTTGATGTTCAGGAAACCGAGAAAAAGGCTAGCGGAAAAGAATTTACGTATGAGATTACTGACAAATCCGAGTGAAGTACAATTGATTGCTAAACCTCCACATGGAAAAGTGCCATACTGGGGGAAAGTGCGTACTATCTCTGCAGATGATATAGCGTTGTATTGCGACAAAGAACAATTTGATGGTTTATGTCGGTTGGGGTGTCCAAATTATGGTAAAAAATGGTCGTGTCCTCCATACTCGCCATTATATAATGATTTTTCGAGTGGATTCCAAGCTTTATGCGTTGTACTATTGGGATTGAATTTGGATGAGTTAGGATATATAAAACAGGATTATCTGAAGGTCAAAGCAGCAAATTCTATGTTAAAGAGTAGGGTAGACAGAACCTTGCGGATGTGTATAACTGATGGTGAAAAGTATGTTTCGACCGGAAGTTGTAGATTATGTAAGCCATGTCGGAAAAAAATAGAGGAACCATGTGCTCATCCTGCTATGCGAACATTTAGTTTTGAAGCGTTGGGGGTTAATGTTTCCACAATGGTTAAAGACATATTTGATGTAAATCTTTTGTGGTATAAGCGAGGTTTGCTTCCACTGTATACGTGTGTAGTAGCGGGATTATTAACGAATGAAAATCCACCAGATCAGAGGATTATTTCGAAATTAATTGAGATTTGATAACAAAAAGGATGAGAAAGTCAAATTTTTTAGTCCTTTTTGTTTATATATACAATGCGTATATACTGTGTTATCCACGGGATACGTAGGGCGTATCCGAAAGGAGACCGGCATCTGGATAATAATGATTTTGATTATATGATAAAAGAAGGCAATTTGAAGTACATCTTTATTGCGGTTCCAAATAAATTTGGGATAAATCGTAAGGCGATTTGAGCATTTCTAGATTCCATATCGCATGATGTAGGATTGGAAAATGAGAATAGGTCAGATTACAGAGTATTTATTACGATTGATGCAGTGTAAGTTCGATAGGGAAGAAAAACATATAGAACAGGTTCTGTTTGTCGTAAAAGAACAGACTAATAGTTAAATTCAATAGCCTTATATCCTTGGATTTTGTGGATATTATCAATAATTTAATACAGAAAAAAACAGCGTCAAGGCAGTTATAAGTCGAGAGATTTGTAGCTGCCCTTTTTTTATTGCTTTTGGACACGATGTCCAGAAGCGGAAAGGAGAATTATGAGGTATTTATTACATCGGCTGTATGTTCCGCCTTAGCGGAGCATACGCACAGGAAGATGCAGATCGGAGGTACTTATGCAAGAGGAAGTAACGCAGAAAACAATCGCTCTTGTAATTAAGACCGCTAAACTGGATGCCAACAGGTAGCACCACAGGAACGTCTTTCGGATCATGTGTATGAATATGATGCAAAAGAACATGAGCTGTTCCGCAGTGACCGTGCAGGAGAACGTGCCAAACAGAAAGAGGAAAAGCGCGATGAGAAGAAAGAACGTCCTTCACTAAAAGAGAGACTTGCAGAAAAGAAAAATGATGTGATGAAGATGGATGCTGACAGGAAACAGCCGACAGCAGATAAAAAGAAAGAAGCGGTGAATTTAGCCACTTCATACATAAAACACAGGAAGGCAGCCACTTTGGGTTGCTTTTCTGCTATTATGTTTGACATGAAAGGGGGGAAAACGTATAATTAGAATAATAATAGGCATTTTAGCGCTTTTTACATATTCAAAGGAGAAAAGACATGAATAGAAGTCAATATTTTAATTATATTGAAGATAAAATAGATTATTTGTCATACCGTATTGGCAAACGTGGAAAGATAAATCTTTTAGATTTAAACATCTATTCAGAAACTTTTTTCGCTGAAATGATTAATATGCTTTTAAAGCTCAATTTAAAAAATATGAATGCTATAAAACAAAACGTTGAGGGAATAGATTTAATTGATCATGACAACAAAGTTGTTGCTCAAGTTTCTTCAACTAATACAAAGCAAAAAATTGAGAATTCCTTAAAGAAAGAAATTATAAAAAATATAAAGATTATAGATTTATATTTATTCCAATTGTTGGTGATTCAGATGCATTGAGATTGAAAACATTTCGCAATCCGCATGGAATAAATTTTAATCCAGAAGAGGATATTTATGACACAAAAGCTATTTTAAATTTAGTTTTAAACATGAAAATAGGAGAACAACAAAACTTTTATACATTCATAAAAGAAGAATTAGGCAATGAAGTTGATTTAGTAAAGGTAGACACTAATTTAGCTGCGATTATAAACATTTTGGCGAAAGAAAATTTAGTGAATATACCAAATTCATCACAGATTAATCATTTCGAAATAAATAGGAAAATAGAATTTAATAATTTGCAAAATGCAAAAGGTACGATAGATTTGTATAAGGTATATTATAGCAAGTTAGATGAGAAATATATCGAATTTGATAAATTAGGAACAAATAGAAGTTTTTCTGTATTTTCTGTTTTATCAAATCAATATATTAAATTGCAAAACGAAAAACAGGACGACATTGATATTTTTTATTCTGTAATTAACAATGTTATTGAAATTATACAGAAAAGTAAAAATTATGTTGAAATTCCGTATGAAGAGTTAGAGATGTGTGTATGCATAATCGTAGTAGATGCATTTATCAGATGTAAAATATTTAAAAATCCAGAGGGGTATAATCATGTTGTTACCGGATAATATGCAGCCTGAACTAAGTATATATTATAATGGTTCATTAGTGTTGGGTGAATTAAAAAAGGAAGATAATCAAACAATTTTATTACTATATAATTCTTTGAAAGAGACGGGAATGTCTTTTGCTACATTTTTGTTATGTTTAGATTGGCTATATCTTATTGATGCTGCAAAAGTTGATGAGAAAGGGTGTGTAAGTTTATGTATTTGAAAAGATTAACGATAGAAACACCTGAAAAATTGATAAGAGATATGGAATTCCGTGCTGGCTTAAACTTGATTATTGATGATACAAAAGATATATCTACGAAAACCACTGGCAATAATGTTGGAAAGACTACAGTTTTAAAATTAATTGATTTTTGTTTGGGAGCAGACTCTAAAATCATATATACAGATACTGAAAATAAGAAAAATACATATGATATTGTAAAGAAGTTCCTTATAGATGAACAAGTTATTATCACTTTACTATTGGCAGAAGATATTAATGATACAAATTCCAAGACTGTCGAAATAAAAAGAAATTTTCTGAGTAGAAAAAAAGCTATTCGTAGAATTAATGGTAAAGATATATTGGAAAAAGATTTTGAAGATGAGCTAGAAAAAATTATATTACCTGGAGTTAATGTCGAAAAACCTTCTCTTAGACAGATTATTTCACACAATATTAGATATAAGGATGAAAGTATTAACAAGACTTTAAGGACGTTAGACAAATTCACCTCAGATGTTGAATATGAAACCTTATATTTATACATATTGGGATGTACAGATGATGATGGTGCTGAAAAACAAGCTTTGACAGCTCGGATATCGCAAGAACAAAATTTTAAAGATCGTTTGGAGAAAACTCAGAATAAAACTGCATATGAAATTGCATTGGGACTAATTGATGATGAAATTGATGCCTTGAATAGGAAGAAAGAAACATTTAATTTAAATGAATCACTTGAACAGGATTTGGATGAGTTAAATGTTGTAAAATATAATATTAATAAAATAAGTTCCCTAATTAGTAAAATGGAAATTAGGAAAAATTTAATTGAAGAAGCCCAAAAGAGCTTGAGAATAATATTTCATCTATTGACATTCAACAATTAAAAATTTTATACCAAGAGGTAACTTTAAATATTGAAGGGATACATAGGTCATTTGAAGAATTAGTTGCTTATCATAACAAAATGATTTTAGAAAAAGTCAAATTTATTTCTCAAGATTTACCTGATTTAGAAAATAAATTGGAAGAATCAAGAAAGGATTTAAATAATTTGCTTTCTGAGGAAAAAAGACTTAGTGAAAAGATTTCTAAAGGTAATACTTTTGATGAACTGGAAAAAGTAATATCGGAACTAAATGAAAAATATCGGATAAAAGGGGAATATGAAAGTACAATAGCTCAAATAGCAGAAGTTGAAGAGAACATTAGTAATCTTAACATGCAGATAGATGAAATTGATAACATTCTCTTTTCTGATGCATTTGAAGATAAATTAAAAAATCAAATTAAAAAATTTAATCGTTTCTTTTCTTCGGTTTCTCAAGAGTTATATGATGAAAGTTATGCATTAACATATGAGAAAGCAAAAAATAAAAAAACTGGAAAGATGGTTTATAAGTTCAATTCATTTAATGCAAATATGAGTTCAGGAAAAAAACAGGGAGAAATTTTGTGTTTTGATTTAGCTTATTTATTGTTTGCAGAAAATGAAAAAATACCTTCTCTACGGTTCTTGTTAAATGATAAAAAGGAATTAATGCATGATCATCAGTTAATTAAGGTTGCAGAGTATGTTAAAAATAGAAACATGCAATTAGTGATTTCTATTTTGAAAGATAAGTTACCAGAAAAAGCATTGGAAAACGCTCATGTTGTTGTTGAGCTTTCACAGGAAGAAAAACTATTTAAAATTGAACAAAGTATAGAAGAACAGTAGGTAGTTATTCCTACTGTTTTTTTAGAAACATTAAGCAATATCTGTTAGCTGCGCTTTACAATGCACCACTGACAATCAGTAATTATTATCAAGCAATGTATAACAATGACCATGCGAATGGGCTTGTTTAGGAGGAAATGACAAATGAAGGAATACAGAACGAAACAGATTAATTTCAGGGTTACAGAAAGTGAATATGCCCGTATCAGTGAGAGAATGCAGGAGGCAGGAGTCAACCATCCTTCTGCATATTTAAGAAAAATGGCGATGGATGGATATATCTTAAAGCTTGATTTGGGTGATTTACAGGAGATTCAAAGGCTGGCAAGAATCAATTCCAACAATATAAATCAGATTGCAAAACATGCAAATGAAACCGGAGCTGTTTATAAGAGTGATGTTGAAGAACTTACCGCAGGTCAGAAAGAAATCCAGAAACTGCTCCGTGGCATTTTTTCTGAACTGGCAAAGATTCAGTAGGAGGTAACGGTACTATGGCGGCGACGAGATTAATTCCCATGCATCTGCAAAAGAGCAGGAGCATGGGACAGTGCTTAAAGGAAAGAACTGATTATGCAAAAAATGATGAGAAGACCGAAGCCGGGCAATTTGTTTCATCTTATGAATGTGATCCCAGTACCGTGGATTTGGAATTTGAAATCACAAAGAATCAGTATGCGGTTAACACCGGAAGAAATCCAAAAGAAAAGGATGTAATTGCTTATCAGATTAGGCAATCCTTTAAGCCCGGTGAAACTACACCGGAAGAGGCAAACCAGATAGGATACGAAACGGCGATGCGATGGACGAAAGGAAAACATGCTTTTATTGTTGCAACTCATGTGGACAAGGCACATATCCATAACCACATTGTTTACAATTCCACCACACTGGATGCGCAGCATAAGTATAAGAATTTCTTCCTGTCGTCATTTTCGCTAAGGCGATTAAGTGATCTTATCTGCTTGGAACATGGCCTTTCTGTTATTCCTGAGAAGAAGCCGGGGGAGTGGCAAAACCGGACAACTTATCCGAAAAAAGAAACCAAAAGAGATGATATCCGCAATCTGATAGATTCGATTTTTGGGAGGAAAAGGCCAGATAGCTTTGATGAATTTTTAAGAGCACTTGAAGGTAACGGCTATGAAGTTAAACGGGGAAAATATATTTCTGTTAAAGGAAAAGAACAGAAGAATTTCCTGCGACTTCGCTCACTTGGAAACGGATATACAGAAAAAGATATTGAAAAGAGAATTGCCGGTGAAGTAATTGATATTGTTTCAGATGATCCAAGAAATGTGATTGCAGGGAAGAGAGCGGAGCAAAAAACGGAAAAGAAGGTAGATACCGTTCTTGATATTCAGAGCATCATTGCAAAGAATAAAGGTCCTGGATATGAGCGTTGGGCAAAGCTTCACAATATAAAGGCTATTTCCAAAACTTTGATTTTCTTAAGTGAAAAAGGCCTTGGAGATTATGAAAAGTTGAGCGAAGCAGCAAAAGAAGCAACTGATAAATTTGATTATTTATCTGCAAGACAAAAGGAAATTGAAGCACGTTTGGCCGAAATAAAAGCTCTTCGTCAGCATATTTTCAATTATTCTAAGTCGAGGAAAATCTATATGGAATATAAGACAAGGAAATTTGATGCCAACTTTTTTGAAGAACATCGAGAACCATTGACATTATATCAGGCGGCAAAAGATGCATTCAAAAAATATGATGGACCGATTCCTACAATCAGGGAACTGGATGCAGAATTTCAAAAGTTGGTTAAAGAGAAAAATCAAATCTATTCAGAATTCAAGATTGCAAGAACAGAGATGATGGAACTTCTATCTGCAAAACAGAATGTAGAACATTTTCTTGGAGAGCAGAATCGGCTGGAGCAAGACATTCAAAAGAAGAAAGGTGATACCTCATTATAGGAGTTGATTTTGATAAAAGTGTTTTGCAGCTCCGAGCCGAAGGTGAGGTTTGGGGGGATTGGGGAATTCGTCCCCAACAAGCAAAATCGATATTCGCTAACGGATATCATTGCTTGCAATCTTTTATAAAGAACTTAATAAGAAAAAATAAATTGAGAACAGAAAGGAATTTAAAAATGAAAGAAGTATTATTTTTGCAAGAAATAAACATGGCACCCAAAGCAATACCTGCATGTATTCCGTTAGCCTATGATGCAATAGCCAGACTGAATGGCAAACTTGCAGAAGCGGACAAAGCGTTAAAGAAATCATCACAGACGATCCCGGTATGGAAAAAATATCTGCTTACCATAGAGGAAGCAGCATCTTATTTTGGCATAGGTGAGAAGAGGCTAAGACAGCTTGCAGCAGAAAATGCCGGAGCGGAATATATTATGGAGATTGGAACTCAGATTAGAATAAAAAGACCTGAGTTTGAAACATATTTAAGCACAGCGTATGTAGTATGACAACAGAAAATATAATGACACAAACGGCAAATGTCGTGACACTAAGGACCTCCTATGGTAGAATTACAATCACGGGATGGTCCTTTCTTATTTACTTGGAAAATAGAAAGGAGACCGAATATGAGCGAAAAGAGAAGAGATAACAGAGGACGTATTTTACACACAGGAGAGGTTCAGCTTTCCACCGGACAGTACAGATATAAGTATGTAGATAATTATGGGGATGAGCGTTATTGTTACAGTTGGCGACTTGACCATAATGACAGAATGCTGGTGGGAAAGAAACATACAGAATCTCTCAGAGAAATGGAAAAGAAAATCGAAGCAGATCAGTTTGATCACATTGTTGTAAACGGAGGCAAACTTAATGTGCTTGAACTTGTAGAAAAGTATATTTCGGTAAAGAACGGAGTAAGACCTACTACAATGGCTGGATATGGAACAGTAATTAATCTTCTTAAGAAGGATCCGTTTGGCAGAAAGAGAATTGATACTGTGAAAATCTCAGATGCAAAGGCATGGCTTATTAAGCTTCAGCAGAAGGATGGAAAGAGTTACAGCTCCATTCATACAATTCGTGGAGTGCTTCGACCTGCATTTCAGTTAGCAGTTGACGATGATTTGATTCGCAAAAATCCATTTGGATTTCAGCTTGTTGATGTGGTTATCAATGACAGCATCAAAAGAGAAGCCATCAGCAGAGAGGAAGAACGAAAGTTTATGAAGTTTATAAAAGAAGATGCACATTACTGTCGATATTATGACGGAATGTATATTCTTTTTAAGACGGGACTTCGAATCTCTGAGTTTTGCGGTTTAACTTTGTCAGACATTGATTTCAAGAATCACAGAATTAATGTAGATCATCAGCTGCAGAAAAAGGGGAAGCGTGGATACTATATTGAGGAAAACAAGACTGACAGCGGAACAAGAGTATTGCCGATGTCAGCGGATGTAGAGGAATGCTTTAAGCGTATTATTGAGAATCGTAATCCTCCGAAGATTGAGCCGATGGTGGATGGCAGAAGTGGTTTCTTATTTTTTGATAAGGATGGAAGCATTTCTTATTCGCTTCATTGGGAGCATTATTTCAAGCATGCTCTTGATAAATACAATGGCATCTATAAGGTGCAGCTTCCGACCATTACTTCGCATGTATGCCGTCATACCTATTGTACAAACATGGCTAAGTCCGGAATGAATCCTAAGGCTTTACAGTACCTTATGGGGCACTCTGATATAAGTGTGACACTTAATGTTTATACCCATGTTAAGTTCGAGGATGCCAAGGCTGAGATTGAAAGAATTGCAAATGTCTAATCCATTTACCGTGTAAAATACCGAGGTGTAAAGGCGATATTTTTACACCTTATTTTACACCTTTTGCTTACAAAACTATGCCATGTTATACCAATATATGCCAAGTTAGCAGAGTATAAAAATGGCTGAAACACTTGAAAATAAAGGAAAAAGCGTATGATTAGAGTCTTATTCATCTGCCATGGCAACATCTGCCGTTCCCCCATCTCCGAGTTCGTCCTCAAGGACATGGTAGAAAAGCTCGGTATAGCAGATAAATTTGATATAGCCTCTGCGGCCACCAGCACTGAGGAGATCTGGGGCGGAAAAGGCAATCCGATATATCCGCCGGCGAAGGAAGTGCTGAGGGAGCATGGCATAGGTAAGACGGCTTATACAGACTTTAGTGGCAAGAGAGCCAGACAGGTTACAAGGCGGGATTATGAATATTATGATTACCTGCTCTGTGCAGATACAGCAAATGTGAGGAACACAATGCGCATAACCGGTCCGGACTACCAGGACAAGATACATTTGCTGCTCGATTATGCGGGAAGATATGGACAATCTATAGCTGATCCGTGGTATACGGGACGATTTGATGAGACATACAGGGATGTGTGTCAGGGATGTGAGGGCTTTCTTGATTATCTCAGGCAAGGCAATAGGTTGTAGATAATATTATCAAAATGGGAACAATGGGATATTATTGAGTGCACCAGCTGAACGCAGGTGCATTTGATATTGTCAGATTGTTCCTTTTTATTCTGACAAGGTATTGTCGGTATGTGTTTACACTCTCGAAGGCATGGTTTTATATTGATTTTATATTGCTTGTTTTATATAGCAACGCCACGGAAAACGTGATATGATTTACGCGTAAATGCATGAGAGAAAATATATAAACCACCAACGGAGGGCACACAAATGGAATTATATAAAGGCAGACCGGATACAAATGAAGGACGACTTGAGAGGGAGATCAGAGTTTATGATTTCCTTGATGATCACGGAATAGAGTATTGGCGCACAGATCATGCACCAGCAGACACAATGGAAGTTTGCAGCGAGATAGATGCGGTGCTTGGGGCAACCATTTGTAAGAATCTGTTTCTGTGCAACAGGCAGAAGACACAGTTTTATCTGCTCATGATGCCGGGCGACAAGCCGTTCAAGACAAAGGAGATCACATCGCAGATAGGCAGCGCGAGACTTTCATTTGCATCGCCTGAGGATATGGAGAAGTATCTGGATATCAGGCCGGGGGCGGTCAGCGTCATGGGTCTCATGAATGACCATGAGAATCATGTGCAGCTGCTTGTTGACGAGGATGTTATGAAGGGCGAGTATCTTGGATGCCATCCGTGTGTGAACACATCAAGTATGAAGGTCAGGACGGAGGATATATTTGGAAAGTTTCTTGAGGCGGTTCACCACGATATGATCAAGGTGACGCTCACTGGAGAATAGGAGCGATAAAAATGATGGCAGAGCGAAGAAACGGGGGCAAACCTCGCAGAGAAGAAAACAATAAAACGAGTGGCAGCGTAAACGAAAGAAAAAGACAGACACATAGCAGAAAGTACGATGTAACAGGTGGAGAGAAACAAATAAAAACAGGAAGCAAAGGTAAAAATGTACAGGGAAAACCGCGACAGGCACACTCATCACAATATAAGCTCAACCCGAACAGCAAATGTCCTATATCCCACCTGTGCGGTGGCTGTCAGTATGTGGATATGCCATATGAGCAGCAGCTTGCTGAGAAACAGAAGTATATAGATGGCCTGCTCGGAGCATTTGGCCCGGTGGACAAGATAATAGGCATGGAGAATCCGTATCACTACAGGAATAAGGTCACTGCGGCATTCAGGAGAAAGAAGAGCGGAGAAATAATTTCCGGGGTGTACGAGGAGGGGACGCACAATATACTTCCAGTCGAGAACTGTTATGTGGAGGATGAGAAGGCTGCGGCCATCATCAGAACATTTGCCGGACTGATAAAGTCGTTCAAGCTCCAGATATACAATGAGGATACAGGAACCGGGCTCATAAGGCATTTGCAGATAAGAGTCGGAAGAAAGACCGGACAGATCATGGTGATCATAGTCACCGCATCGCCGGTATTTCCGTCCAAGAAGAACCTTGCAAATGCACTTGTGACAGCTCATCCGGAGATCACAACGGTGGTCCAGAATATCAACATGAAGGACACGAGCATGGTCATAGGCGACAGAAATCAGGTCGTTTACGGCAAAGGTTATATAGAGGATATCCTATGCGGAAAACGTTTCCGTATATCACCGGGCAGTTTCTATCAGGTGAATCCGGAGCAGACGGAGGTCCTCTATGGCAAAGCCATCAAGTACGCGGATCTCAAGAAGAAGGAGACCGTGATCGATGCCTACTGCGGTATAGGAACCATAGGCATAGCTGCAAGCGACCGTGCAAAGAAGGTCATAGGCGTGGAGTTGAATGAAGCCGCTGTGCACGATGCCCGGGTGAATGTGAAGATGAACAAGATACAGAATGTTGATATTTACAGCAACGACGCCGGCAGATTTATGGTCGATGTCGCTGAGGAGGGTGACAGCATAGATGTGGTATTCATGGATCCTCCGAGATCTGGAAGTACAGAGGAGTTCATGTCATCGGTCATCACACTTGGACCTAAAAGGGTTGTGTATATATCCTGCGGCCCGGAGAGTCTTGCCCGCGACTTGAAATATATGATAAAGAACGGCTATCAGGTCATCAGGATGACACCGGTGGACATGTTCCCGCTCACCCGCGGGGTAGAAACCGTGGTGCTCCTAACTAGGGCGGGCGCTGGACAACATGGATATAAAACAAAATGATAAATTCTGCATGGTAAAACACTCCTGTAGTTTTATTTATACAATAACAGGAGGACAAAAAGCCGGTTCTCTATGAGTGAGAACCGGCTTGGTTTATATAACTGGGAAGGTTCGTTTTATGTATTACATATATTTGACAAGCTCGCTGATGATAGGCGCATAGTGCTCGCCACAAAGACCGTAGTCCTTTTCCTTGTAGTTCCATGCTGCGCGGCCTATTCCGTACTTTTCAAATACAGAATGGATATCTTTGTACCAGTTCAGAGTTCCGTCAAGTGGTGCCTGATCTATAACACCATATTCGCCGCAGTACATAAATCCGTCTCTTTCTTCAACAGCCTTGATGCCGTCGAGGAACATTCTTTCGAACAAATCAGGGCCGATGGAATTAAGTCCAAGGCTACTCTCGGTGATGGCCCCATGCATACACCCTTCGATCTGGCGGGATTTCTCCATGTAGTCATTGAAATCCCCCGGATATTCGATATGGAAATCTGAAGGCATACCTGTTACCCAGTAAGCAGACTGGTGGGTAAATACCATTGGCTCGTAACAGTGGAAATTGTAAACTATGTTCTCATCGTTGTGATGAGGGAGAAGCTTTATAGATGTAACAGCATTGTAGCCAACCCCACCGAGCAGGATCTTGGCAGTAGGTGCTTTAGCTCGGATGATCTCGATGCATTTGCTTGATATTTCGTTCCACTCGTTTACAACGGTTGGACTTACGACCTCGTTCAACGGCTCGAACATTATTATGTCTGCATCCTTTGCATATCTGTCTATAAGCTTTCTCCATATTCCATAGAATCTATCCTGAAGAGGTTTCTCATGGAAGAATTCAAGAAGATGAGCCTCGTCGTCAAATATATATCCATATGTCTTGTGCAGGTCAAGGACCATATTGAGTTTGTGCTTTCTGCACCACTCAATGCATGAATCGATGTAAGCGTAGCCGTATTCCTTCTCACTTCCGTCCTCATTTTCAAAATTATCGTAATCGATAGGAAGACGAACGTGGTCAAGTCCCCATGATGCTATTTTGGCAATATCTTTTTCCGTGATAAATGTGTCAAGATGCTCCTTGTCAAGTGGTCCCTGTGAAAGCCATCCGCCTAAGTTTACACCTTTTTTGAATCCGTCTAAAGTCTTCATAATAACTAACCTCCTGTGAAATAATAAATTATATAACGTGCTCATTTGTCTGTTCATGAGCATTTGTCTGTTTCGCTTTCTGTGAGTTTATAGTAGCATTTGCGTTGATAAGAGGATATAATAAATGTGTCAATTATATAACAAATGTGTGATAGAGATATATGAATATCATAGAGGAAAGGCAGAAAGGCAATGAAGATATCGGATGAGATAGTAAAGCAGCAATTTGTGCAGAGGGAATATGGACTGGCACATTCCACATACGACAACGAGCTGGATTTCTACCAGCTTGTGAGCAGTGGTGATGTGAAGGCAGTGTCAGGTATGCTGCAGACGGGAGAGGAGGATGAGGCGGTCCTTGCTGCAAGGGGCATATTGTCAGATGATAAGATCCGCAATCAGAGATATCATGAGATAGTACTAGTGGCGATGATATCCAGATTCTGCATAGAAGAGGGCATGGAAGAGATGGAGAGCTACAATCTCAGTGACTTCTATATTAATAAGCTGGACAAGGCGCAGACTAAACAGCAGATCATAAATGTACATAATCAGTTGATCATGGACTATGCCAGACGGATGAAAAGGGTGAAAAAGAAAACAGCTATATCACCGCATTGTGTAAGGGCGATGGATTATGTGTATGATCATCTGCACGAAAGAATAGAAATTACAGGAATTGCAGAATTTGTGGGAGTGGAACGCTCGTATCTGAGTAAACTATTCCATAAGGAGGTTGGGCAGACAATTTCTGATTACATCATGGAGAAGAAACTCCAGACCGCAAGAAATATGCTGCTTTACTCGGACTTTTCCTGCACAGAGATATCCCAGTATCTTGCATTTGCGTCCAACAGTTACTTTACAAAATGCTTCAGAAACAGGTTTGGCAGTACTCCGAGTGCATATCGCAGGACAAATTACAGAAAACACTGGAAAGAGGCAAAATCATAGGCTTGCAATTGGTTCGTGTAATTGACAAGCAATGTCAAAGGTTGTAGAATGACATGAGTTTTAAGTATGAAGGAGAATGAATAGCTATGTCATCTTTTAGATTTCATGTGGCTCTTGCCGCCGCAAAACTGAGTAAGGGACTCATTCAGCTCTTGGGTAGAAACGGTACCCACACACCTGGAGTTATAGCCCTTAAGATATGTCCGGATTTTCTGGCACAGGCTCCAAAGGCACCGCTTACTATATGTGTCACAGGAACAAATGGCAAGACAACCTGCAGCAACCTGATAACTGATGTTCTGGAGAAGGATGGAAGAAGAGTTGTCAGCAACAGAACAGGTTCCAATATCGTTCCAGGCTGTACGACAAATGTCATCAACAGTCTGACATTTACAGGAAAAGTCAGAGTGGACGCCACTGTATTTGAGGTGGATGAGCGTGCATCAAGACTGATACTTCCATATGTGAAGCCTGATTATCTCGTTGTGACAGGACTTTTTAGAGATTCTCTCAAGAGAAATGCTCACCCTGATTATATTTTCAGCGTTATAGATACCTACTGCCCTGATTCGGCAAAGGTTATACTGAATGCGGACGAGCTCTGCTCAAGCATGCTGAAGAAAGATAGCTACAGAGTGTTCTATGGAATTGGCAAGCAGCCTGATGACAAGACTGAGCCGTATAATCTTATTGCGGATTATCAGATCTGCCCTAACTGCGGCGAGAAATTGAAGTACAATTACCTCAGATATCATCACATCGGTGATGTGGTATGTCCAAAGTGTGGACTTCACTCCCCGGACAAGAAATATCTGGCAACTGACATAGACAGAGAGAAGATGACAATTACTATACAGGAGGGAGACAAGAAGACAGTTTATCCACTGATCCACACAGCTCTCTTCAATATATATAATGAAGTTACAGTTATATCGGCACTGCGCGAGATCGGCCTCTCGGCTGAGAGGGTAAAGGAACTCATGGGTCAGATCCATATTCCAGACTCCCGTCACAATGAGACCACAGTTAATGGTGTTACGGTCATTCAGGCACTCTCAAAGGGACAGAGTGCAGTTTCCTCATCCAGAACATTTGAGTATGTGGCAAATGAGGAGGGAAAGAAGGCTATCCTTCTTGCGATGGATGATCTCGAGGACAGACAGAAGAGTATAGAGTTCTCAGGCTGGATATATGATCTGGAGTATGAGCAGTTCAACCGAGATGATGTTGTACAGGTCATCTGTACTGGACCAAGATGCTACGACCACAAGGTGAGATGTCTGCTGGCAGGTATCCCGGAGGAGAAGATACTTACAAATCTCAGCGAGGTTGCTGCGGCAGATGATGTGACTATAGATGGCGTCGACAGAATATACATCCTGTATGACTGCGAGAACTATGGAATGTCATGCGAGATGAAGAAGAAGATAATCAAGAGACTGGAGGGTGACAAATAATGAAGATCGAGATTTTATATCCGGAAATATGCACACTCTACGGTGACAAGGGAAATACAATGTATCTGCAGAAATGTCTGCCGGATGCAGAATTTGTGACAACAGGACTTAACGAGAAGCCTCTTTTTCTGAGAGAGAACATCGACATGGTATATATGTGTTCCATGAGCGAGAAGAGTCAGGAGCTCGTGCTTGACAGACTGATGCAGTACAAGGAGGAGATAGCAGCATGCATGAAGGATGGCAAGGCGCTTTTTCTTCTGGTTGGCAATTCCATGGAACTCCTCGGAGATTATATCAAGAGAGAGGACGGAACCAGAGTTACAGGACTTGGCGTTGTTCCGGGCATGTACTCAGTTCGTCAGGCTCCAAATCGTTTCAACACTCTCATCAAGGCAAAGTTTAACGATATGACACTCATCGGTTACACCAGCCGATTTGCCCATACCTACGGCATACCGGAGAATATGACGTTCTGCAAGGTGGAGATCGGACAGGGAAGCAATCCAGATACCATGAATGAGGGAATCTGCAAGAATAGAGTCATTGCGACATACATTCACGGACCATTGCTCATTCAGAATCCTGATTTTGTACATTATCTGCTTGAGAAACTGGACGCTCCTATGAAGGAGATACCATTTGAGGCAGCTATGCGCAAGGCATACGATGTGAAGCTTGCTGAGTATGGCAAGCCGGATCTGGAGCTGTCATAATAGCAAGATCAATAACGATAAGTAGAACCCTGGTGGCTGTTCGCTGCCAGGGTTTTTCTTTGCGTGAATATGTACAAAACTATCCAAAATGTATAATTATGTAAACTTGTTGAAAAGCAAGAAATAATATGGCACAATACAGATGTTGCCACCCCTAGACAGGCTAGGAAAGGGGGGAGCGCAGTGACAGAACTTCTTGTTTCATTTTTAATTTCCGTCGTGGCAAGTATAGTAGCCTACTATATTTGCAAATGGCTGGACGGAGATAAGTAAGTGGTAATCAGCCTAAGGAGTACGTCGCCTTTAAAAGACGGAGAAAACCCCAGTAGCGCCAACTACTGGGGTTTTCGTTATGCTTTTGGGAAAGCATATGTCAGAATTTCTTGTTTCATTGTTGCTGACATTATATCATATGATTCTTATCTTCGCAACATTCATTTCCTCTGTGATAATAAGAAATAAATTCAAAAATAAGACAAGCACAAAACTATCCTATTTGTATAGTTATGTAAACCTGTTGAAAAGAAAGAGATAATATGTCACAATACAGATGTTGCCACCCCTAGACAGGCTAGGAAAGGGGGCGTATGTCTTGTTGAGTTTATTAGTATCTTTTGGAATTTCTGTTGTGGCTAGTATAGTAGCATACTATATCTGCAAGTGGTTGGACAGAGACAGGTAGCTGGCAATCAGCCCAAGGAGTACGTCGCCTTTGAAAGACGGAGAAAACCCCAGTAGTAGGCGCTACTGGGGTTTTTGTTGTACTATGGGTTAGTACATCTTGAAAATATTAGTATCTTTGTCTGCCGACATTATAGCATATGAGTTCTAACTCTGCAATATGCTTTCCCTCACACATCTTAATGTTTTTTCAGATGTATCACCCCCAAAGAAAGTAGTATAATGATATCGCAAGAAGAAAAAACAAGCGACGCGAAGCGGCATTTGTATTAGTAAATGCGAAGCGGCATTTGTTTCTGTAAATTGGGGCATATTATTCATGAAAACAAATGAAGAGACAATGTGAAAGGAGTAGTGGGTTACATGTTAAAGGACTGGAATAAGCCTGAGCGTCCATCAGATGAAGAGATAGACGCAAGGTTAAAGATCGCCAGAGAGAATCTGACGCGCAATCAGATCAAGGTTAAGGAAGGCAAGATACCTGTATTTGTAATATTTGAGGGCTGGGGAGCCGCAGGTAAGGGAAGTCTTGTCGGAAGGATCATCAAGAATATGGATCCTAGATTTTTTCAGGTGGAGTCGGTAAAGTATTCCACTGACGAGGAAAAACGCAGACCATTCCTGTACAAGTATTTTACAAGAATACCAGAGCAGGGGGAGTTTGTATTTCTGGATGGTGGCTGGATGAGAGACATAGTAGGTGGCAAGATGTCCGGGGAACTGTCAGATAAGGAATACAGGAAGAGAGTTGACAGTACCAAGAGATTTGAGAGAACCTTGGCGGACAACGGATATCTGGTCATGAAATTCTTCTTCCAGATAGACAAGCACGAACAGAAGAAGCGGCTTGCTGCGCTTCTTGAAGATGAAACTACGAAGTGGAGAGTGTCTAAGCATGATCTGAAGCAGAACAAAAAGTACGACGAGTATCTTGAGGCGTTCGACAGCTTTATGTATGACACCAATCTGTCAAATGCTCCGTGGTACATGATAGATGCAAAGGAGAGAAAATGGGCAGAACTTCAGATACTTGACATCATAAATCAGGGCGTGGAGACTGCGCTGCTCAATCAGGGGCATGCTGTACCTATACTGCAGAATACATTTGCGCTCAAGAAGATTCCGAAACTTTCCGAGGTGTCTCTCGATAAGAAACTCACGGACGAGGAGTATAAGGAAGAACTCGGCAAGCTGCAGAAGAAGCTCGGCAGACTGCACAACGAACTTTACCAGAAGAAGATACCGGTTATCATCGGATACGAGGGCTGGGATGCGGCAGGCAAAGGTGGAAATATCAAAAGGATAGCGGAGGCACTTGATGCCCGTGGTTATGTGGTAAATCCTATAGCAAGTCCGGAACCGCATGAGAAGGCAAGGCATTTTCTGTGGAGATTCTGGACAAGACTTCCAAAGTCCGGGCATGTGGCTATATTTGACAGAACCTGGTATGGAAGAGTCATGGTTGAGAGACTTGAGGGATTCTGCTCGGAGAACGATTGGCAGCGTGCATACAACGAGATAAATGAATTTGAGAAGGAGCTGCACGACTGGGGTGCCATCGTCATCAAGTTCTGGGTCCAGATCGACAAAGATACGCAGCTTGAGAGGTTCACACTCAGGCAGAATACACCAGAGAAACGATGGAAGATCACTGATGAGGACTGGCGAAACCGTGACAAATGGGATAGCTACGAGGTGGCAGTCGATGAGATGCTTGAGAAGACCAATACAAGCTTTGCACCTTGGCACATACTGGAGTCAAACGATAAGAAATATGCCAGAATAAAGGCTCTCAAGATTGTTATCAAGGCGATAGAGGATAAGCTGGAGCATCTCGACAATTAATGATGGGCGCCGGATGCGATCACTCGATACCCAGAATGATATAACACATTTGTGACAGATATAAGTAAAGGTACAAAAAACACGAGGCGGTGATACACAATATTAAGGTATCACCGCCTTTTAAAAAGGTTTTAAGGTATATGTTCCACCTGGCGTGTCTGACCGCAAAGGATATAATATACAGGGAGGGAGATACGGTCCAAGCATCAGGCAGACTGCAAAATATAAAAACTATATTTCCTGTATGGGTAAGACAGGAAGATAAGTCATTACTATGATTATATTAATTGTTTTTCTTTGATGATGGCGACTCCGAGCGGGGTTAACTCAAGCTCTCCATCAACTACATTCTGAGTCTGAATATTGGTTCCATGAACATCGGATATGGACTGAGGTTCATCGGTATTATTCAGGTAGAAACCATATGAGGTTCCGTCATCTGCGTATCTGCAGTGATACTGAACTCCGTCAGGGAGGCTCTTTGTGGCTATTCCGGCATCTGTTAGCATCCGCTCCATGATCTCGCCAAGTTTGCTGTAATCTATTCTTGCAGCCACGTAGTAAGCTTTACCCTTGCCGTAGCCGTTCACAGTCACTGCTGCATTTCCTGCATAGAAGTCTGAATCGTAGGTTCCCAGCACTTCCGCTGTTCCAATTCTCAGTATCTCCGCATAGTCCCGGAGTCCACATGAACTTCCATCTGTGAAAGTCACGCTGTTTCTGTCAGATGGGTACAGAGTATCGATCTCCTCACTGATGACTCCGAATACATCTGCAAGCCCATTTCCCGGGAATCCCCCAAGGATGCAGAGCTGATTCTTGTCCACGTAACCGGTGAAGTATGTAGCCAGGAGCTGCCCGCCTCTCTTTACAAATGCAGCGAGAGATTCTGCAGCACCGTCCCTGAGCATATAGAGCATAGGAGCCACGATCACATCATAGTCGTCAAGCGGCTCATCGGATGCGATCACATCCACGTCGACACCAAGCTTTGTCAGTTCCTTGTATACAGACATGCATGTCTCAGGATATTTTTTTGATTCCTGACCTAATGCCTTGACATCATCTATAGCCCACATATTGTCCCAGTCGAACAGCAGTGCCACTTTTGATCTGATGAGCGTTCCGGTTATCTCGGAGAGCCCGGCAAGTTCGCTGCCAAGAGCGGCAACTTCCCGGAATATCCTGGTGTCATTTGTTCCAAGATGGTCGACGACAGCTCCGTGATACTGTTCAAATGAGCCTCTGCCCTTTCGCCACTGGAAGTACTGAACAGTGTCAGAACCGCAGGCTATAGCGTTGTATGAGAACAGCTTGTGGATGCCCGGTCTTTTGAGTTTGTTATATGGATGCCAGTTTACAAGCCCCGGAGCACTCTCCATAAGCATGAAAGGCTTATCCTTCTTCATGGATCTCATGACTGCGTGGTCAAATGTGTTCTGCCCCATGACATCCGCAAGGCTTTCATAGTCGTTGTGGAATCTAGGGTATGAATCCCAGGAGATCACGTCAAGTTCCTTTGCCATTGGTCTGTAGTCAAGACCTTCGTAGAGCTGCATAAAGTTGGTCGTTATAGGTATGTCAGGGGTGAGCTCCCGGAGAAGCTTTATCTCTGACTTCATGTAATCGTTCATGTTCCATGTGGTAAATCTCTTCCATTCAAGGTTCAGCCCCATGATACTGAAATCACCATTTTTGTAAGGTGGCTCAATCTGTGAGAAACTGTTGTATGAGTGACTCCAGAAGGTGGTCCACCATGCTTTGTTCAGCTTGTTTATGTCGTGGTCGAACTTCTCTGCGAGGTAATTCTGAAATCTTTTCACACAGAGACGGCAGTAGCACTCGCCGCCAAGCTCATTTGACACATGCCACATGATGAGTCCCGGATGGTTTCCCACATGGGCATGGAGCTGACGGATGATATTGTACACCTTTTCTCTGTAAATAGGTGAGCTCATGCAGTGGTTTTCACGTACACCCTGGTGTTCCCGTACATCATAGGAATCCACACGTCTGATCTCGGGATATTTCTGCGCCATCCATGCCGGTTTGCCACCAGATGGCGTTGCGAGAACTGTGTAAATCCCAGCATTATAAAGATTATCCATAACGTCTTTCAGCCAGTCAAAATGATATTCGCCCTCAATAGGTTCGTAAGCTGACCAGGAGAAAACGCCAAGAGTGGCGGAAGTCATTCCTGCCTCCTTCATCATCTCGATATCCTTTGCCAGAATATCAGGGCGGTCAAGCCACTGTTCAGCATTGTAATCACCGCCGTGTAGTATTCCGTTTATCTGTGGAAAAAGCTTGTTTTTGTTCATTTATCTGTCATCTCCTATAAATAAAGGTAATGTGCTCTATGTTATATGTTTTTAGTGTAAAACATATGCGCAAGCGGTTGCACAGCTTACTATCTAAAGGTAGCACAAATAGACAAATAATTCAATTGTAATTTGATAATACATTTTAATTTGTGCAAAATACACAAAATATACACACTGCCATTCATCAGGACAATATTGTATATAATTAAGAAAAACGGCTTGAAATAAGAGATATAATTGCTTGTGATTAAGATATAATGAATTGCTCGAAGTTGCGCAATTTGTCAATTCCTACAAGATGTACAAAAGTGAGGTAAAAAGCTATCGAACAGTGTCAAAAATCTATATAATAAAAGTATTGAGGGATGAACGGAAATATAAGGAAGAAACGTATCGTTTAAGGAGGAGTTTTATGAGAAAAAAGAGGAAATCATATATAGCGGTGACAGGCAGTATAAAGCCTGAGTGGTTAAGGGGACTGAGCAGAAAAATCTGTATCGGTGCCTTGGCATTTTCGGCGGCGGTTGTGCTATTGACAGGCGGTAAAGTGGGAGCATATGCATCTGATCAGACACGGGTAAGTTCAGATGAGAGTCAGGTTACGGTAGGGTATGATGATCTGGACGACACTTTGCAGAAAGGCGGACTTGGCGTTGTCGTTGAGCAGCAGGATGGTGCGGCTTCACTGGCATCTACATATGATGCAACAGCACTTGAGAAGCGTATTGTTGAAGGAATCAAGGCGTGGCAGACGAGTATAGATGTATCGGAACTTGGCCTTACGAGAGACGATATTGATAACGGGGCAGTAAAATCTATTATCAATTCTCATCCCGAGTTTATCAGTCTGTCGGGAGGCTATACATATTGGACTTCTGGCTCTTCAATCACCAAAATACAATTTACATATTTGACAAATGCAAAGGAGGAGCAGCAGGAGCTTGATGCTGCACTTCAGGAAGTCAAGAGTAAGATAGATACCAGTGGAATGAGCGATGAAGAGATAGTACTTGCATATCATGAGTATCTCACATCCACAGTTGCATATGCATATGAGGATTATTTCAATGGAACGATCGCTGCAAATCACGGGTACGATATGTATGGAGCTTTGGTTAAACATAGTTGTGTGTGTCAGGGATATGCAGAGACTATGTTTTATCTGCTAAGAGAGGCTGGTCTTTCATGTGCAATCGCATCAAGTGGAAATATCAATCACGCATGGAACATAGTTAAGATACATGGAAAATGGTATCACATAGATGCAACTTGGGACGATCCGGTGTGGGATATGCCTGGAAGATCATATCATGATTATTTCCTTGTCAGCTTTGATACAATGAATAAGAATACACTCATCAACCATACTAAGGACAGAACGGATATGGTTGTCAGTGCACAGTGGGGAGATACATATACGACAGCGGTGGACACCACTTATGAGAGTGGTAAGTTCTGGAATGGTATTGAGAAAGCTATTTTTTATAAAGACGGTTATTGGTACAGCATAAGTGAGGGCAGTTCGAAAACATCATTTAACATAAATAAGTACCAGTATTCGACTAACATAAACAAGGTTTTGTATTCGGGCACTGCAAAATGGACAGCTCCGAGTGGTGGGTATTATCCTGGTGTTTATAGTTCAATATATCTCCGAGGTGATAATTTATATTTTACGACTCCGGATAGCTTGAACAAGATAGATATAACATCAACAAATGTAACTCCTACAGAGCTTATAAATATACGAACACAGTATAATAGTTCAACAGGAAATAATTTATATGCGTTTGGAGAACAGTATGGTAAGCTGGTGTATTTTATTACAGATTCTCCTAATATAAAGAAAACTAAGGATTCAAGCAATTCAAGCAAGTATAACAAGGAGTATGCCGAGTATACATTCGAGATGTGCATAAGCCACAAGTGGGATGCTGGAGTGGTGACAAAGGAGCCGACCTACACAAGTACAGGAACCAAGAAGTACACCTGTACAAACTGCGGTGAGACCAAGACCGAAACGATAGCCCAACTTGTATGTACGAGCCACGTGTGGGATAGCGGCAAGGTTGTGACAGCGCCGACATACAAGACAGAGGGAACCAAGAAGTACACGTGTAAGAATTGTGGAACAACCAAGACCGAAACGATAGCCCAACTTGTATGTACGAGCCACGTGTGGGATGGCGGCAAGGTTGTGACAGCGCCGACATACAAGACAGAGGGAACCAAGAAGTACACGTGTAAGAATTGCGGAACAACCAAGACCGAAACGATAGCCAAGCTGGTATGTACAAAGCATGCGTGGGATGCCGGAGTAGTGACGAAGAAGCCAACATATACAAGTACTGGTGAGAAGAAATATACCTGTACAAACTGCGGAACAACCAGGACAGAAACGATAGCCAAGCTGGTGTGTACAAATCATGCGTGGGATGCCGGAGTAGTGACGAAGAAGCCAACATATACAAGTACTGGTGAGAAGAAATATACCTGTACAAACTGCGGAACAACCAAGACCGAAACGATAGCCAAGCTGGTGTGTACGAGTCACGTATGGAATAGTGGAGTAGTGACGAAGAAACCAACATATACAAGTACAGGAACCAAGAAGTACACCTGTACAAACTGCGGTGAGACCAAGACCGAAACGATAGCCAAGCTGGTATGTACAAATCATGCGTGGGATGCCGGAGTAGTGACGAAGAAGCCAACATATACAAGTACTGGTGAGAAGAAATATACCTGTACAAACTGCGGAACAACCAAGACAGAAACGATAGCCAAGCTGATATGTACAAGCCACGCATGGGATAGCGGCAAGGTTGTGACAGCGCCGACATACAAGACAGAGGGAACCAAGAAGTACACCTGTACAAACTGCGGAACAACCAAGACAGAAACGATAGCCAAACTGGTATGTACGAGCCACGTATGGGATGGCGGAGTAGTGACGAAGAAGCCAACCTACTCAAGCGCGGGTACAAAGGAATACACATGTGTCAACTGTGGAACCACAAAGACGAGCTCAATCGCCATGTTGAAGCTGAGCAAGGTTACAGTAAAAACAGCCGTATCCTCCACGGGAATAAAGATCTCATGGACATCAGAGAAAAATGCATCCGGATACTATATATACAGAAAGTCCGGAAAGGGACAGTATGCGCTGTTGAAGAAGGTTACCGGGGCGAACACTCTTGCTTTTAATGACACGAAGGTTACAAGTGGAGTGATATATACATACAAGGTTCAGGCATACAAAGGAACCGTGGTAGGTGCCGGAACGGAAGCAAGCAGATGCTTCGTTGGAACGGCAAAGGCGAAAACAGCAAATGAATCCGCAGGTATAAAGCTTTCATGGAACAAAGTGGGAGGTGCAAGGTCTTACAAGATATATAAAAAGGTCGGAACTAGAAAGTACGCCTGCGTCAAGACCGTATCATCCACCACACTCACATATCTTGATAAGGCGGTGAAAGTGGGAACAACATACACATATGCTGTAAAGCCTTACATTGGAAGTACAGCGGGCACATACGTTGCAACGAAATATGTGTATCTTAGACCAGTCACAGCCAAAGTGAGTGCAGCCAGAAACGGTGCTGCAGTCAGATGGACGAAAGCGGCAGGTGTTACATCCTACCGTGTATACAGAAAGACGGCAGGAGGCAAATACGCTCTGGTGAAAAAAATCGGCGGCGCAAATACTCTCAGCTGGACAGACACGAATACCGCTAAGGGAAAGACATATTATTACTATGTGAGAGCATTTAAGGGAAATTATTACAGTGCCGCCTCTAAAGCAGTAAATGTAAAACGTTAAGGATTGATAAATATACGGTCATAACAGTATAATACCGGAGAAGGAGTGTGCGGAAGAAAGGAGTTTTGATGGAAAAGGAAGAGAGAATAGAACAAAAGCTATATGAGAGCAGATGCACCAGACATTATCGCGTGGGCAGGGTGGTGCTGTGCAGGTTTTTGTGTATGTGTGCGTTCGTATGCATAGTGGCAGGCTCGGCACTTACGGCTGGTGCTGTGACAGTATTTGCTGCTGAGGATTCGACAGAAGAATGTGCTGCGGATGGCGAACAGCAGGGAATTGTGGAGGAGTCAGACTCGCCAGCAAAGGGATGCACTGGGGATATAGACCTTGCGGATATATACGAAATCGGCGGCTATGCCGAAGTAGCGGAAGAGGGAGATGTCGCTTCAATAGCCTCATCCGGCAATTTCAAATATCATAACAGAGTGGCGAACTCGATAAAGTCATTCAAGAAGAATATAGACGTGCGAGGAATGGGTGTCACAACCAGTAATGTTAAGTCGATATTTGTCAACATTCTGGCACTGCATCCGGAGATTGTATATGTAGCAAATGCATCGTATGTATACAATAGATACAACGGATCGGTTTCAACTCTGGTTATCAGCTATATACCGAATGCAAAGAAGGTGAGAGAATCTCTTGTAGCGGCGGTAAAAGAGGTAAACAAGCAGGTGGACACAAAGAATATGAAACCTGCTGAGATAGTTCTTGCATACCACGAGTATCTGACGTCCACGGTGGAATATGATGCCAGTGGAATAAAGGACTACAGTACAGTGTATGGCAGGGATCACAAATATGACATGTATGGCACCCTCGTTGATAAGAAAGCCGTGTGTCAGGGATATGCAGAAACCATGAATTATCTTCTGAAACAATCGGGAGTTCCATGTGCTCTTGCAACAAGCCAATATATAAATCATGCGTGGAATGTTGTCAGGATAAATGGGAAATGGTATCACGTTGATGCCACATGGGATGATCCTGTCACAGATCAGCCAGGACAGTCTAGACATGACTATTTCCTTATAAGCACGAACACTTTGAACAGACGAACAAAGAATGCAAGTTCATCATATTCGCTTGGACGGTATGATACGAAGATTAGCGCAACGTGGACCGGCAGCTACAACGGAGCCACAGACAAGAAATACGAGAGTGGTCAGATGTGGAGCGGCGTTGAGAAGGTCATGTATTACCGAAAGGGATACTGGTACTGTATCAAACAGGGATCAAGCTGGATGGATTTCCAGATTATAAAGAACAGATTTTCGACAGGTGGAAAGAAAGTCATACTGTCAGGAACATCAGTTTGGTATAAAACGGATGGAAGTTATTATACAAAGCAATACGGCTCGATATTCCTTGCGCAGGAATCCTTGTATTTCCATACAGCCAGATATATAGGCAGGATAGATCTAGATTCCCCGAAAAACGAGTATACACTTCTATATGATATAAGAAGTAAGTATTCGGACGGTGTAAATATATATGCCATGGGCTGGCACAATAAGCAGATAGTGGTGTGGGTGTCAAATACTCCGCTCTGCAATCCGAGGGATGCATATCTGCTGGCTCCGTGTCTGAAACATAGCTGGAACAGTGGAAAGGTCACGAAGAAAGCTACATATACATCAACAGGAACAAAACTCTATACATGTAAGAAGTGCAGTTATAAGAAGAGTGTGGCAACACCGAAGCTTCAGCTTGGCAAGCCGGTTGTGAAGACCGCTGCGACAGTTAAGGGTATAAGGCTTTCGTGGAACAAGGTGTCCGGAGCGACAGCGTATAAAGTGTACAAGAAGACTAAGAGCGGTAAATATCAGCTGCTTAAGAAGGCCAACACATTATCCATTGTGGATGGAAGAATATCCAGTGGCAAGACATATGGATACAAGATCGTGGCATGCAATGCATATACGACAAGCAAGGTAACAACAGTGTCGAGACTGTATCTTGGAAATGTCAAGGCGAGAGCGAAAAACACGAACAAGGGCGTGAAGATCGCATGGAACAAGGTGGCTGGTGCTGATTCATACAGGATGTACAGAAAATCAGGAAATTCCGCATACAAGCTGATGAAGATCGCAGGATCAGGCGCAGCTTCATGGGTGGACAGCAAGTCGGTGGCAGGTAAGAAATATACATATGCAGTAGTGCCATACAAAAAGCAGACTGGTGGCGCATATACGCCTGTAACTGTTTCATGTAAGAGATAGTATATAAAGTGATATATCTTCGTAAAATATAAAATAAGAGCGCCGTCCGGTGATGCGATGCCGGGTGGCGCTCTTTTCTGTTAAATGCTAGTTTTTCTTGTCTGTAATATTGCGGTGTGAGTTGTCAAACAGGTCAGTATCGGCTACATCAGAGGAGTCGTTTCGGGAGAGCGTTTCTGACAGCCTGTCTTTTGTCTCCGCACTGACCGTTTTGATACCTTCACTTATAACAGCGCTCTTTTCCTTGATGCCTTCGCTGATGCCCTCACTTTTTTCTTTGATGGCTTCGGTAAGCTGTTCTGCTTTTTCCTTAATTTTTTTGGTTATTGAAAAGTTCTCGGGATGATCTTCAAATGCACGCTTGACGGAGGCAGTATCGTGAAGTATGAGGAGGAAGCTTGGCTTCTCCTTGCGCTTTTCCCTGTCCAGTGCGATTTTCGATTTGAGTTCCTCCACTCGTACTATGAGGTCGTTCTCCTTTGCAAATTTCTTGACCTTGTTCATGAGATTGAACGATACAACACAGTCGATAACGAACACTCCGTAGAAGAATCCGATGAAGAAGGAAAATGTCAGGTGGTCGGCAAGCCAGTACACAGCATTTAATATATGCGGATGTAGGAAGAAATAGTAAAGTGCGGCGATGAGTCCCCAGAAGAAAGAAAACAGAGGACATATGATACCTTGAATGTTTCCCCATTCATCCGAATAGTCCCAAAGCTTGATGTTCATACCTATTATAAATATACGGCCGGCGATGTACTCCACAACGGTCATTGCTATTGTCATTATCAGTATGATCAGAACTTTCTGTAAAACAGGATGCGAATCGACGGCATCGATGTGAATGAGTGATAACAGATACAGAACGACAAGACCTGAACCGTAGAGAGGCAGGTATGGTCCGATCAGAAATCCCGGATTTATCCATTTGTGGCTCGGGTTGCTCTTGGAAAAGAATTTTCTGAAAATGACCTCTATGCACCAGCCCATGATACAGCCGATAAAAAATAAAAACAGTATCACAAGGATGCTCTTGATATTAAAATTATCCATTATGCTTAACTCCTTTGTATAGATGAAAATTACAGATTTAAATCTTGTATTAATAATAAAACAATACTATTAAGATAGTATACAGTTTGAAAAAAAAGCAACCTTACAGAATCGTATAAATGTAAATAAAACTATTCCTTATTGAAACTTATTGAGAAAAAAAGTTGCCGAAAAAGTGGCTGTTATATTGGACTGACGGGAGGTACAGTGCTATACTGACAGAAAATAAAATTACGTATCAGGTGCAGACTTTTGGTGGTGATGATTACGAAGAGAATGCATTTTTTACGTTAAGAGGAGTTCGACAGGTCGAACAAAGATTAGACAAATATATTTTTAAGGAGGACATAGTTATGATGAAAGCATTAAAGAAGGTAAACTGGAAGAAACTTGGAATATTTGCAGGCGGCGTATTATTCGGAACAGCTGGTATCAAGGTTCTCTCAAGCAAGGACGCAAAGAACGTATATACACATTGTACAGCCGGTGTTCTCAGAGCAAAGGACTGCGTTATGAAGACAGCGAATACTATTCAGGAAAATTGTGGTGATATATATGCAGGCGCAAAGGATATCAATGAGGCAAGAGCGCAGAAGGCAGCAGAGGCTGATTTTGAGGATGCTGAGAGCACTGAGACTGCAGAGGAAGAGGTGGGCGCAGAGGAGTAATCCCGGAAAACCTATTGCAAAAACACAGTAAATTATTTGTAGAAAGAGGCGAAGATCTTGAAGTTTTCAATTTTGAATGAGACAAAGAATCGTCTGCGTATACACATGACACAGAGCCGTATGACTATGGCACAGGCTGACATATTACAGTATTATCTTGAGAACTGTGACGGCGTTGTCGATGTCAAAGTGCATGACAGAACCTGTGATGCGGTTATTATCTATGAGGGCGACAGGGCAGGTATCATAGATGCACTCAGACAGTTTGGTTATGATAGAGTAGAGATTCCTGCGGATCTCACGGAGACATCCGGAAGAACTATGAACAGACAGTATGAGGACAAGCTGTTCTGGAAGACTGCATGGTATATGACCAAGAAGTGGATCGTGCCGATGCCGCTCAGATATTGCCTTACATCGGTGAAGGCGCTCAAGTATATAGGCAAGGGCCTTAAGTGTCTCGCAGACAGGAAACTTGAGGTACCAGTTCTAGATGCCACAGCCATCACAGCATCCATACTCACAAATGATTTTGCAACTGCCGGCTCGGTCATGTTCCTACTTGAGATTGGTGAGATCCTTGAGGAGTGGACACACAAGAAGTCTGTTGGAGGGCTTGCCAGAAGTATGTCACTCAACATCAACAAGGTATGGGTAAGAGTAGACGACTGTGATGTGCTTATGGACAGCGCGAAGATCGCAAAGGATGATCTTGTGGTAGTTCATATGAGCAACGTGATCCCATTTGACGGAATTGTGGCAGAGTGTGAGGGTATGGTCAACCAGTCATCCCTTACAGGAGAGTCTGTTCCTGTTCACAAGGGAGCTGGCGATGTTGTGTATGCAGGTACAGTTGTTGAGGAAGGCGAGCTTGTGGTCAGAGTCACAAATACCGGCAGGACAAGCAGATATGATAAAGTAGTGGCTATGATCGAGGAGTCGGAGAAGCTCAAGTCAGGACTTGAGAGCAGGGCAGAGCATCTTGCAGACGGTCTGGTTCCATGGACTCTCGGCGGAACTATCCTCACATACCTGCTCACGAGAAATATAACAAAGATGCTTGCTGTTCTCATGGTCGACTATTCATGTGCGCTCAAGATGTCTATGCCTATAGCTGTTCTGTCGGCTATCCAGGAGGCAAATAAGCATCATCTCACAGTTAAGGGTGGCAAATTCCTTGAGGCTGTGGCGGAGGCGGACACCATAGTATTTGACAAGACAGGAACACTCACAAAGGCATCGCCGACACTCGTGCGTGTAGTGCCATTTGACGGAAGAGATCCAGATGAACTGCTCAAGATAGCGGCATGTTTGGAGGAACATTTCCCTCATTCGATGGCGAGAGCTGTTGTGGCCGGAGCGGCGGCTAAGGGAATAGAGCATGAGGAGATGCATTCCAAGGTTGAGTATGTTGTTGCCCATGGAATCTCATCAAGTATAGATGGCAAGAAGGTCATCATAGGAAGTTATCACTTTGTATTTGAGGATGAAGGCTGCGTGATACCGGAGGATAAGATAGAACTTTACGAATCACTTTCAAAGTCTCACTCACATCTGTTCATGGGAATAGACGGCAAGCTTGCAGCGGTAATATCTATCAAGGATCCTGTGAGACCTGAATCTGCGGAGGTCGTGAGAAAACTCAAGGAGCTCGGCATCGGCAAGGTAGTCATGATGACCGGGGACAGTGAGAGAACTGCCCAGGCTATAGCTGAACAGGTGGGCGTGGACGAGTATTACTCAGAGGTACTACCGGAGGATAAGGCAAGGTTTGTGGAGTCCGAAAAGGCGGCGGGACGCAAGGTTATCATGGTCGGTGATGGAATCAACGATTCTCCGGCATTGTCAGCATCGGATGCAGGCATAGCAGTCAGTGATGGCGCTGAGATAGCCAGAGAGATCGCGGATATAACGGTCAGCGCAGACAATCTGTATGAACTTGTCACTCTTAAGGAACTTAGCAATAAGCTGATGAGCAGGATCAATAGAAATTACCGCAAGATAGTTACATTTAACACAGGGCTTATCATACTCGGTGTTATGGGCGTGATCCAGCCGACGACATCGGCACTGCTCCATAATTCATCGACTCTGCTTATAAGCATGGATAGTATGAAGAGACTGCTTGAATAATTTTTATAAGATTAGTTTTTATCATTAAAATGTATTGACCTTATGCACCTAAATATGACATTATATGATTAAAAGACAGGTTAACTAAATCACATAAAATTTATAGATATACAGATAATATTGTCAGGAGGGATACATTATGGTAAAGAAAGTAGTTGGAGATAATTTTGACGAGATAAAATCGAGCAAGATTGCCGTAGCTGATTTCTCGGCAACCTGGTGCGGACCCTGCAAGATGATGGCTCCGGTATTTCATACTGTTGCAGAGGACATGAAGGATGAGGTCAGCTTTTTCAATGTTGATGTTGATGAGAATCCAGGACTTGCCGCATCAAACAAAGTGTTCAGCGTACCTACGCTGATTCTCTACAAGGATGGCGTGGAAACTTCTAGAAGCGTTGGTGCGATATCCAAGTATGACCTGATTGATTTTATAAACAAAAATAAGTAAGATCAGTAAATGTCAAACATTTACCGTCAAATATTTAAGGAAAACTTAAAAGAGAAGACATCTGAAAAATATTTTTTTATATTTGAAAACAAATAAAACTCCCGCTCTTTGAGAGGTACATATATAATGTATGTACATACTTGAAGAGTGGGAGTTTTTATTTGCCTGAACTATCTGGCATCTCTGTCTACATAGTCTCTATGTGTCACAAGACTCTTATATGCCGGTCTGATAATCTTGTCTGTGGTTACAAGCTCCTCAATTCTGTGGGCGCTCCAGCCAACGATACGTGCAACCGCAAAGAGAGGTGTGTAAAGTTCTCTAGGAATGCCGAGCATCTCGTATACGAATCCACTATAGAAATCCACATTTGGACTTACACCCTTATAAATCTTGCGCTCTTTTGCGATGAGCTTAGGCGCGATCTTTTCGATGTTGTTGTACAGAGCCATGTCCTCATCTCTGCCTTTGGCTGCTGCGAGCTGTTCTACAAATGCCTTGAACACCTTTTCTCTTGGATCGGACAGGGAGTATACCGCATGTCCCATACCATATATAAGTCCTTTGTGGTCATACGCCTGTTTGTTCAGCAGCTTGTCAAGGTAGGCTTCGATGGCCTCCTCATCGTGGTAATCATTGATATGTTCCTTTATATCGTCCATCATATTCATAACCTGAAGATTTGCACCGCCGTGTTTCCTTCCTTTAAGGGATGAGAGGGCAGCGGCAATCGCTGAATAGGTGTCGGACCCTGAGGATGTTACAACCCTTGTTGTAAATGTTGAGTTGTTACCGCCACCGTGCTCCATGTGAAGCAGGAGAGCGATGTCCAGAACCCTCGCCTCAAGCTCAGTGTACTTCATGTCTGGTCTGAGCATCCTGAGCAGGTTCTCTGCCACTGATGCATCTTTGTCAGGACGATGTATATACATACTTCCATCATTCTCATAGTGGTTGTATGCGTGGTAGCCGTAGACAGCCATCATAGGAAATGTGCCGATGAGTCCGATGCACTGTCTCAGCACATTGTCGATGTCAAGGTTTGTTGCCTGATTGTCATAGGATGCCAGTGTCAGGACACTCCTTGTCATCGAATTCATGATATCAACACTTGGTGCCTTCATGATGACATCTCGTGTGAAGTTTGTTGGCAGATTCATAGACTCAGATATAACTCCGCTGAATTCTGTGAGCTGTGCCTTGGTAGGAAGTTCACCAAAAAGCAGCAGATAAGCAGCCTCCTCAAATATATGACGTTTTCCCTTGCCGCCCTTTACCAGATCCTGCACATCGTAGCCGCGATATAGCAGCTCTCCATCACATGGGACTTTCTGGCCGTCCACATCCTTAAATGCTATGATCTGGGAAATGTTTGTAAGTCCGGTCAATACTCCCTGACCGTTCTCGTCACGAAGACCACGCTTTACACCATATTTTCTGTACAGTTCTTTGTCGATGTTATCGTGCTGCTGACAAAGATGTGATTGTTTTTCAACGTAGCCTGTAAGATTTTCCATATACTCCATATAGTTCCTCCTTATGAAATTTATAAGATCTTTTTGCATATGTCATTTAGACAACATGCATCGCAATGCGGTTTTGTCCTGGCTGAGCACACGGCTCTCCCGTGATCCACAAGCCGGTGACAGAAGTCATTGCTCTCCTCTGGAGGTACAAGTTTCCACAGTTCCATCTCAACTTTTTTCGGGTCTTTGATCCCGTCAACCAATCCCATACGGTTGACAAGCCGGATACAATGGGTGTCAGTTACAATGGCTGGCTTGCCATATATGTCACCCATGATGAGGTTGGCACTTTTTCTGCCAACGCCAGGGAGCTTTAGCAGCTCGTCCAAGCTGTCAGGAACCTGACAGTTGTAGGAATCAACAAGCATGTTCATACATGCGCTAATATCTCTTGCCTTGCTTTTCCCCAGCCCGCAAGGTTTGACAATGGCCTCAATGTCACTGACATCTGCAGCGGCCAGTTCTTTTACTCCCGGATATTTTGCGAAAAGATCCTGCACCACAACATTCACCCTTGCATCAGTGCACTGCGCCGCCAGGCGGACACTGACAAGTAACTGCCATGCGTGTGATGTGTCGAGAGTGCATACCGTATTAGGGTATTCCTTCTTCAGCCTCTCGATAATGTCCAACGTTCTCTGTTTTTTGGTATATCTCTTCTGCGATTCCATAAAAGACCTCCGGTTTTGAACATCAGCTTATGAAAAACTCTCTTTTGAGAGGACTGATGCTTCTTGTCAGATTTTCCTGGAAAAACTGATACATTCTTCTATATGATAACATGAAAGCCACGCAAATGGATATCGAAAAGCAATTCTTAATAAAAATGTTAGAAGTGTGAAAATTTGATTGGGAATTGCTTGCGAAAAGTTATACAGCGTGAAAAGGATAATTGACAAAAAACTGCCCCGCAGCCATGACATCTTGCCATCGTGGATGGTAGATTTGTCATATATGCGTGGCAGTCTTTCTTAGAAATTCTTTACAACAAATATCTTTGCAACGAAATCCAGACCGTTAAATTCTTACTGCAAATCCTTGTTGATTTTACTTCGTACCAAATATTCTGTCGCCGGCATCGCCGAGTCCCGGGCAGATGTATGCGTTCTCATTCAGCTCGCGGTCAACATGTCCAACGTAGAGCTGTATGTCCGGATGAGCCTTGAGAAGTCTTTCAATACCCTGTGGTGCAGCGATGATGGACATGAACTTGATGTTCTTGCCGCCGTGCTGCTTGATGAAGTCCACGGCTGCAACTGCTGATCCGCCTGTTGCCAGCATAGGGTCTGTAACAACGATGAGTCTTTCATCGATAGGATCAGGGAGCTTGCAGTAGTATTCATGAGGCTCATGTGTCTCCTCATCTCTGTACAGTCCGATGTGTCCGATCTTGGCTGTAGGAACAAGAGCCTGAAGTCCGCTGACCATTCCGAGACCTGCGCGGAGAATAGGAACTATCGCAAGGTTTCTTCCTGCGATGACCGGTGTCATGCACTCCTCAATAGGAGTCTCAATGCATACTTCCTCAGTAGGAAGATCCTTTAAAGCCTCATATCCCATAAGCATTGCAATCTCTTCAACGAGTGCACGGAACTCAGCAGTTCCGGTGTTCTTGTCTCTGAGCTTTGAGATCTTGTGCTGAATAAGTGGATGTGTCATTACTGTGTAATCTGTCATATTGTGTAACCTCCTGAATAATACAGATAATGTAATGCGGAGCGATCAGCGTGTTATAAAAACCACACAGATCGGAAACAACCGCAAATGTTATGATTATGATTCTATATCGGAATTCTGTGGATTCATTCCAAGTCCGCGGCTTACGTCGCCCTTGGTGTTCTCGCCAAATGTATAGTCGTTGCCAGGCAGAATAGCATTCAGCAGGATGCCGAATATAGCGGCAAGGGCAAGACCTGTGAGGGTGATGGTTGTTCCGCCGATTGTAAATGTGAGACCATTTGTAAATCCGAGACCGCATACCATGATAACGGCTGCTATTATCAGATTTCTTGACTTTGTGAAGTCAACGTGGTTCTCGACCACATTTCTTACGCCGATGGCAGATATCATTCCGTAGAGGATGAAACTTATACCGCCTATGATGGCAAGTGGCATTGAGCTGATAATTGCTGAAACCTTAGGTATGAATCCGAGGATGACTGCAAATAAAGCAGCAAGTCTGATGACTCTTGGATCGTGTACACGGCTGAGCTCGAGAACTCCTGTGTTCTCGCCGTAGGTTGTATTTGCAGGACCGCCGAAGAGGGCTGACAGTGAGGTTGCAAGACCGTCACCGATAAGCGTTCTGTGAAGTCCCGGATCCTCAAGGAAATTCTGGTCGACTGTAGCTGATATAGCACAGATGTCACCGATATGTTCCATCATGGATGCTATGGCGATAGGAGCCATTACAAGTATGGCTGTTATGTCAAACTTACAGATCTGGAAAGGTGGCAGTCCGAGAAACTTTGCATCGGAAACTGTCGAGAAGTCCAGAATAGCTGTTCCACCAGGGTTTGTCACACCACAGAGGTGAAGGATAAGTGCCAAACCGTATGAGATGAGCACGCCCATGAGGATAGGGATGATCTTGAACATTCCTTTGCCCCATATGTTGAACACGATTACGACAGCCAGTGCGATAAATGCGAGCAGCCAGTTGTTTGATGCGTTTGATATGGCTGACGGTGCAAGGCTCAGACCGATACATATGATGATAGGTCCGGTAACCACAGGTGGAAGGAATCTCATGACTCGCTTAACACCTACAAGTTTGACGATGAGAGCCAGAATCAGATAAAGGAGACCGGCAACCACGATACCGCCGCAGGCGTACGGAAGTTTTTCACCCATTGTCATGTCTTCGAAAATTCCTGTTTTCAGACCTGCCACCGTGGAGAAACCTCCGAGAAAAGCGAATGATGAACCGAGAAATGCGGGTACCTTGAGTTTCGTACATAAGTGGAAGAAGAGTGTTCCAAGACCGGCACATATGAGAGTTACCTGAATTGAGAGTCCCTCGCCTTCAAAGTAGCCGTTTACGAGAAGTGGAACTAGAATTGTTGCGCCAAACATGGCGAACATGTGCTGGAATCCGAGCAAAAGCATCTTTGGAATTCCGAGCTGACGTGCGTCACGGATGGCATCTTTTTGATTATCCATAAGTAATAATCCTCCCTTTTTTGTTTTTTTTAATTATAGTTTTTTTTATGGGGAAGGTCAATTTGATTAGTGCACTTTTGTAAAAAAATATGTCAAATTTCGAGCCTGATACTGATATAAAAAATTAATAAATCCAAGATGATATTATAATAAAAAAATAATCTGTATATGACATAATTTTATTATGTACATAAGTAGTGTGAAGATTCGATAAAAGCTGTATAAACACGGGATTTATATAGCTTGTATTGATATTGTTGAAAAAACAGACGGTAATTTTAATAAAAGATTTTATCAAACATGTAGTATATGGTAACACTTGACATATTGTTACAGAATTGTTACAATTTCGTTGATTATTGAATGAGGGAAAATAATATAATTTCATTCAGGGAGACGTAAGATGATAGAATTGGAGAACGTGAGCATGACATACCCTGGTGGTATAGAGGCTCTCAAGAATGTGAATATAAACATAGAAAAAGGCGAGTTCGTATTCATAGTTGGAAGCAGCGGATCAGGAAAGACAACACTGTTCAAGCTGTTGCTCAAGGAACTCGATCCTACAGCCGGAAATATCACGGTTGCCGGTTATGACTACAGCAAGATAAAGAACAAGGATATACCGAAGGTCAGAAGAAGGATAGGAGTGGTGTTCCAGAACTTCAGACTGCTTAAGGACAGGACCATATACGAGAATGTGGCATTTGCACAGAGAGTTATCCAGACTCCGGTTAGATATATAAGAAGACGAGTGCCAGCGATGCTTACACTGGTGGGACTTGCAGACAAATACAAGTCATATCCGAAGGAGCTTTCAGGTGGTGAGCAACAGAGAGTAGCCATGGCGAGAGCGCTGGTAAACAATCCGGATATCATCCTTGCGGATGAGCCGACCGGAAACCTTGATCCGAAGAATTCGCTTGATATCATGAATCTCCTTGAGGATATCAACAAGAGGGGAACCACGGTTGTGGTTGTAACTCACAACAAGGATATCGTCAATGAGATGAAGAAGAGAGTTATCACGCTTAAGAAGGGCGTGATCATCAGCGATGAGAAGGAAGGAGGATATATAGATGAAGATTAGTACATTTTTCTATATCCTCAGACAGGGATTTGCGAATATAAGAAGAAACATACTGTTCTCACTGGCATCGATAGGAACGATCATATCGTGCCTCTTCCTGTTTGGAATCATCTATGCGGTGGTTGTGAACTTCCAGTCGGGAATGCAGGAGCTTGAGAGCACGGTTACAATATCGGTATTCTTTGATGAGGATACCTCAGATGAGACGATACAGCTGATAGGTGAACAGATAAGAACACTTGATTATGTAAATACGATGGATTTTGTATCGGCAGATCAGGCGTGGGATAACTTCGTTAAGCAGAATTATGACAATCCACAGGCTGCAAAGGATGCATTTGGAGATGACAATCCGCTTAAGAATGCAGCGTCATACGAGGTGACGCTCAAGGATGTGTCAAAGCAGCCAGAGTTCGTTGCATTCGCACAGGGGCTTTCAGGAGTGAGAAAGGTCAAGAGTTCAGATGTGACGGCTGACAGCATAACGACACTTTCGTCACTGGTAGGATATGCATCCATCGGAATAGTAGTCATACTGATGCTGGTGTCCATCTTCCTTATAAGCAACACCATCACGATAGGAATCACGGTGCGCAAGGAAGAGATCGGGATCATGAAGCTCATAGGAGCGACAAATGTGTTCGTAAGGGCGCCGTTCATCATAGAGGGTGTCATCATAGGAGCTGTGGGATCGGCGATACCTTTGGTTCTTCTGTATTATATGTATGACAAGATACTGACATATGTGGCAGGAAGATTCCAGGTTGTAACGACACTGTTTGCATTTGTGAGCCAGAAGGAGCTGTTCAGCACGATGGTTCCGGTCGGACTTGTACTCGGTATAGGAGTCGGACTTGTGGGAAGTATTCTGACGACAAGGAAGCATTTGAGAGTGTAGTGCTTTAAGGTGATGAGAGATTATAGCAGTGCAGAGATAGTAGCAATGCACAAAAATTTCACATTTAGTTATCACTTTTTTTGCGGTAGTATGTGTTATAATATTGATAAGTAGGGCATAAAGACAAAACATTGTGATATGCATTTAGGAGGCATGGATAATGAGAATAGATTTATATAAGATAAAGAAGAAAGGTATGCAGATGGCTGTAGTTACCACAGGAGCAGTGCTCATGTCGTTTACATCATTATTTGCAGTTCCGGGATTCAGCGTACATGCAGAGGAGACCAAGGAGGAGGTTGAGCAGCAGAAGGAAGAGGCTCAGCAGGGACAGGCAGAGGCAAAGGCAAACGCAGAGAAGTATCAGAAGAAGGTAGAAAAGCTTACGGCAACGGTTAACGAGCTTGATAAGCAGGCCACAGATATCAGTACACAGATCGTACAGAAGAAGCAGGAGGCCGATGATCTTCAGACAGAGATAGATGAGACACAGACAAAGCTTGCTGAGGCACAGGTCAGCGAGGACAACCAGTATGTGGCTATGAAGAAGAGAATACAGTACCTCTATGAGGAGGGCGATGTAGAATACATAGATGCTCTTATGTCATCCGCTTCATTTGAGGACAGTTTGAATAAGTCAGAGTACGTTGATCAGCTCAGCTCATATGACCAGAAGCAGCTGGACAAGCTGGTAAAGACAAAGAATGATATAGCTGAGTATGAGCAGACTCTGAAGGATGATCTGGCAGATGTTGAGAAGGTTCAGGCTGATCTGGAGCAGAAGCAGTCAGATCTCGACGCGGTAATAAGCCAGAAGAATGAGGAGATCAATAAGTACAGCGGTGACGCTGCCATGCAGCAGGCTCTTGCTGAGGAGTATGCGAGACAGGAGTCAGAGTTGGATGATAAGCTGGCTGAAATAGCACGTCAGGAGGCAGCCAGACTTGAAGAGGAGCGTAAGCAGGAGGAGTTACGGAAACAGCAGGAACAGCAGGAAGATAATAATGGTGGTGCTGATGACACTGACAATTCCGGCAGTGACGACAATTCCGGTGGTGATGACAGCAATAATACAGGCGGTTCATCCACAGGGACAGGTCGGTTCATTTGGCCGGTTTCAGGTCCTATCACAGATTACTTTGGACCTAGAGAGTCTCCAACAGCAGGGGCAAGTTCAAACCATATGGGTATTGATATAGGATGTTCGTATGGAGTGCCTATTGCGGCGGCTGATTCGGGAGTTGTAACAGTAGCCGAGTGGGGTGAAAGTGGTGGTAACTACGTTATGATCGATCATGGCAATGGATTTGTGACAATGTATCTACATAACTCATCACTTGCAGTAAGCGTTGGTGATGTGGTTTCCCAGGGACAGACGATTGCGTATGCGGGATCCACAGGATATTCAACAGGAACACATTGCCATTTCTCAGTATTTCTTAATGGTTCATATGTTAACCCTTTGGATTACCTGTAAAGAAATATTTATATAGTAAATAAAAAGGCGCGGTTCATGAATGAAAAGTGAATTGCGCCTTTTGCTTTTTGTACGTGGGAAAAGATCCTGACACCATATATAGTGGTGGGGAAAATGGCGTTTAAAACATTCGATTAATTAAGAAAAAATAGGATCTGTGTCGGTTGACATAAGTGTTAAAAGTATTTATACTCACACTGGACTGACTATTTAGAGATTTAAGGAGTGTATCATGGTTTTTTCGAGCATGGAGTTTTTGTTTAGATTCCTGCCTTTATTTTTGCTTATCTATTTTGTGACAAAGCCGAAGTACAGGAATATTGTACTGCTTTTGGGCAGCCTTGTGTTTTATGCATATGGCGAGCCTGTATATGTATTCTTGATGATGTTTTCAATTGTGTTCAACTACTCAGTTGCAAGGCGTATAAAGCGTTTCTATGACATAGAAGTCTATTCGGAGATAGACTGTTCATTTGAGCGCAACTGCTGGCTTGCGGTTGCCATGGTGTTTGACTTTGGCATGTTGTTTGTGTTCAAATACATCAATTTCTTTATTGAGATAATCAACACCGCTGCAGGCACGAAGATATTTGACGATGTGGCAGTTACTCTGCCGCTTGGAATAAGCTTTTATACATTCCAGATCACATCATATATATTTGATGTGTACAGACTGAAGTATCAGGCGGACAAGAGTATCATCAAGTTTGGAACATATGTGAGCATGTTCCCACAGCTCATAGCGGGACCTATAGTCAGCTATGATGAGGTTAAGCCTGAACTGGATCATCGTGAGACAAAAGCTGACGACATAGAGCGCGGTGCGACTCTGTTTGTGCTCGGACTGGCATACAAGGTGCTTCTTGCAAATAAGATCGCAAGTCTATGGAATGACGTTCTGACCGTTGGCCCATTTGGAATAAATACGCTCACGGCATGGCTTGGCTCCTGGGGATATTCGTTCCAGCTGCTTTTTGACTTTATGGGATATTCGGTTATGGCTATAGGAATCGGCCTGATCCTCGGCTTCAAGATCCCAGAGAACTTCAAGGATCCGTATATGGCGCACTCTTTGACAGATTTCTGGAGGCGCTGGCATATCACACTTGGCAGATGGTTCCGTGAGTATGTGTATATACCTATGGGCGGAAATAGAAAGGGCAGGCTGAGAATGATACTTGCCATGTTCACAGTCTGGATGTTTACAGGACTGTGGCACGGGGCAGACTGGAACTTTCTCATATGGGGATTGTTTCTTTTTGTAGTGCTTCTCATAGAGAAACTGTTTCTCGGCAAGGTATTTGACAAGGTGAAGATATTAGGACATGTGTACATGTTCTTCCTCATACCAGTGTCATGGACAATATTTAACATAAGCGATCTCAAGACACTCTACCTGTATCTTAAGAGGATGCTTGGAATGAATATAGAGGGGTCGGTGCTTATTCACGCTACGGACAAATTAAATATGCTGATACAAACGTATTGGTGGCTTTTGCTCCTCTGCATTGTGTTCAGTACACCGTGGCCGAGAAAGCTTATAGAGAGATTCTACAAGAACTGGTTATGCAAGCTTATCATGCTTGTGTTGTTCTGGTTCTGTGTATATCAGATAGCAAAGGGTGGTTCAAATCCGTTCCTTTACTTCAGGTTTTAAGGAGGTGGGCACATGAAGAAATTATGGCAAATGATAAAGGGCTGCCCACTGTTCACAATCCTGATATTGTCTGGGATCATAGTCACCGCTGGTGGATATGCCGGTGCAGCATTGGGAATATACAAATGGGATGTGACATTCAAACATCCTATGGTGCAGACAGTGCTTCTTGATGAGAAAGCCGAATCTGGAAGTGAGAGCGATGCTTCGGAGGTGTCCACAGCGAAAGGAGACCTGGATAAGAATGACCAGCACAAAGACGTAGATAACAGCACGGAGGCTGTAAAGAACGGGAAAACGTTGGAGAAGACAGAAGAGCAGACAGATGGAAAGTCAGAAGACAAATCCGATGCAAAAACCACAGAGAAGCCTTCTGAGAAAACCACAGAGAAATCAACAGAAAAGGGATCTGGCAAAACTACAGAAAAGACGACCGAGAAATCTACAGAGAAGAAAACAGAGGCTACAACTGAGAAAAAGGCTTCAATAGATACAGGTGGTTCGTCGACGCCGATCAGCAGACCGACACAGTACAAGAAGATAAAGACCAGAAAATCTAGAAACAACTGCTACGGAGATCTGACAAAAATCGCACTGGAGACAGATTATCCTTATATAAAGGTCGACAAGTCATACTTTGATGATGCATTGTTTATAGGAGACTCACGTATAGAGGGACTTGCGCTGTATTCAGGTCTTGACAATGCGCAGTTTGCATATATGGAGGGACTTACGACATTTGGCCTTATGAGTGAGAAGATAGCAGCAAATGGAACGGCGACACTCACCGATCTTCTGGGCAGTCAGACATTCAAGAAGATATATATCATGCTTGGAATAAATGAGGCGGGATACAATACAGATTCGTATGTATCTAGTTACATGGATGCGGTATCACAGATTCAGGCTTTACAGCCCGATGCGGTCATATTTATGATGGGCTGCATGCATGTGTCAAGCGATTATTCCGACACGCACGATATAGTGAATAACGATAATATAGATGAGAAGAATGGTGCCATAGCCGCATATGCAGATGGGATTAAGCTGTTTTATCTGGATATGAATACCGTGGTTGACGACGGCAAGGGCGGTCTTATCAAGGATTACACATGGGATGATATACATCTTCAAGCGCAGTACTACAGTGTGTGGGAGGATTATCTCTATTCACATGGTCTGAAGGATGATGCATTTAATTAGAGTTCATAGATTCCGGGGAATCACGGTGAAGACGCATGTGAATGCGCCGGAACTGTGACCGGAACAGGTGGTTATCAGGGCTTGCGGCTGCGCGGACATTTGGTAATCGCTGCTATAACTGTAAGGAGGCTTAAATGTCAAAAAATCTAGTTATAAAAGACAAGTATAAGGGAATCCTGTTCATAATCATGGCGGGATTCTTTTTCTCGCTTATGACGTTTTTCGTTAGGATATCAGGTGATCTGCCAACTATGCAGAAGGCATTTTTCAGAAATGCGGTGGCTGCGGTCGTTGCGATCGCGATGCTCATGAGGACTGAGGGAAAGTTCAGGATAAGAAAGGACAGCTGGCCGGGGCTTGCGGCGAGGAGTATATGCGGTACAGCCGGACTCATCTGTAATTTCTATGCCATCGACAAATTAAATATTGCCGATGCAAATATCCTCAACAAGCTCTCCCCGTTCTTTGCGATCATCGCGTCCTATTTTGTTCTGAAGGAGAAGGCAAATAAGATCGAGTGGGCATCCATTATACTTGCATTTACTGGGGCGGTATTTGTGGTAAAACCTTCATTTCACATGGATTTTCTGTACGCGATGGTCGGGGTTGCCGGCGGACTTGGCGCAGGCGTTGCATATACATATGTGAGAAAACTTGGCAAACAGGGGGAGCGCGGACCGGTCATAGTCATGTGTTTCTCCGTGTTCTCGTGCATCGTGACACTGCCTTTTATCATAGTGGATCATGCGCCGATGTCGTGGCAGCAGACTGTATGCCTGCTCTGCGCTGGTCTTGCGGCTGCAGGCGGACAGTTCAGCATCACGGCGGCTTATCAGAAAGCTCCAGCGAAGGAGATATCGGTATTTGATTATAGCCAGGTCATATTTGCAGCCATACTGGGATTTGTATTTCTGGATCAGATACCGGATGCGCTCAGCATTACTGGCTACGTGATAATCATCGGAAGTGCTGTGTTCAAGTGGTGGTACAGTCTGAGACAGGATCGCAAAGCTGCGGATGGACAGTGAATATAGATAAAATCAGTGTAATGATGAATAATTGAAAATACAACAAATAAAAGACGGATATCAGAAGTGTAAAATGGGTAAATGTTAATTTCTGATATCCGTCTTTTATAATGTTAAAATTAAAAAGGAAGGTTATGAGGAGTGGGTTCCGGAATTTCAGAGGCGCCGGACCACTCATCTATGTAAATATGATTGTTGTTAGTCTGAGTGACGGCGAGTGCGCTGATGCTGCCTGGGCACTTCGTACATCCGCTGTCCTCATCAATCTGGTTATATACTACAGGGATACTGTGTTTATTTTGTGTATCGGATGTTAAGGAAGTATGTTGAAAATGTAATTATAGTATGTTCAGTGTGTACGAGAAACACAAGAGCGTAGCGCTACTGGATGTCGTCATATGAAAAGTTATAAAGTATTATCGAGGACGGTTGTAGATTAAGGTTTTTGCATGGTAAAATGATTGTATGAAAATTGATGTGCATCATACGAAAATGACTCTTAAAAAGGGGGTATAAATATATGGATAAAGGAAAAATGCTTGAAGAGATACAGGAAAAGACTGAGGAGATAAAGGGCAGAGCGGAGGAATTGCATAAGGTGATAGAGGAGACCATTGCCCAGAAAAAACAGCAGCATCAGGAGGCGAGGTATATAGAGCTTGGAGCCGGGGACAGCCAGGATAAGAAGACTGTAATCATCAAAGATGGATATGGTCTGGTTCTCGGAGGAGGCGGAGGCAGAGGTTCCTATGAGATCGGAGTGTGGAAAGCCCTTGAGGAGTATAAGGATGTCATAGACATAAAAGCAGTTTCGGGAAGTTCGGTGGGCGCGCTCAATGCAGCGCTTTATGCCTGTGGTGATCTGGATAAGGCGACACAGATGTGGTACGACATAACAAATGACAGAATACTCTCCAACAAAGATATAGACGAGGACAACAGAAATAAATGGTTTGAGTCCATCAAGGAGAAGCTTATGACCATAGACAATCCGGTCATTCAGAGTGCTATAGAGTGTATAGGACTTGACGCGGTGGCAAAGGGAATGAAGATAAAGGATGGATTTTTCTCAAGGGAAGGACTCATGGATATACTGGAAAATTCACCTGTGTTGACCGGGGTATCCAACAGCAGGATGAGCTGTTATGCGACCTGTCTCAATGTGGAGGGCAAGCCCACACCTGAGAGATTTCAGCTTGCGGGCATGGAGCCTTCAGAGATAGAGCGTATACTTCTGGCGTCATCTGCGATACCGGTTATATTTCCGATGGAAACTATAGATCAGACTAAGTATTATGACGGAGGCTTCTTCCTCGGCGGTGATAATGTGCCGATACAGCCGCTTTATGATGAGGGATACCGCAAATTTGTGGTGGTTCATCTGGATGCGCGAAGGACTGACAGATATGACGATGCAGAGATGATACACATCTATCCATCCGTGCCGCTCGGCGGAGCCATAGACGGAATGCTGGATTTCTCACCGGAGGGGGTGGAAAAGAGGATAGCCCAGGGATATGGTGACGCGAGGGCTGTCCTGGTGCGGTACTTCGGACTCAGGAAGAAGATAACGGAACATGAGAATCAGTCAGGTGCGTCACTGTATTTCACACGGCATGGACAGACGGTGTGGAACGTGGAAAATAAGATATGCGGTGCCACAGACATAGAACTCACAGAGCTTGGACACAGACAGGCGGAGGAGCTTGGTGAGATCATAAAGAATGGCGGATATCATATAGATGAGATATTGTATTCTCCTCTGGTCAGAGCATCTGAGACCGCAAGGCATATATCTGAGATCACCGGGATCCCGATGAGGGCGGAGGAGAGACTCAGGGAGCAGTGCTTTGGTAAATACGAGGGAACCGCCAGAGATGGAGCAATATTTGCAGAGGCGAAGACACATTTCCTGGATCACTATGAAGGCGGTGAAACTATGGTGCATCTGTGCCAGAGAGTCTACAATCTGCTAGATGAACTAAAAGCGGAGTCCCAGAAAAATGGCAAAACATATCTGCTTGTTGCACACAATGGAATTTCAAGGATAGTGCAGTCATATTTCAATGATATGACAAATAAGGAATTTGCCGCATTTGGAATAAAGAACTGCGAAGTCCGGGAATATAGATTCAGATAGATTCAGATGAAAAAGAAAAGTGTAATTTTTATGGGGATAAGAACCATAGAAGTTACACTTTTTTGTATTAAAAGATATATGCTGAGGCACTTGATATATAATGAGTACTTCGGCAATGGCATAATGATAAAAAGTATCATTATGAAAGTTGACAGGGAAAAAGATCTGTGTTATTAAATATATGAACAGTTATTCACATGTTTAATTAAACACTGCGATAAGTGCTATAAGCGATTTTTGAAAAATCATATTGCGATTTTGTGTATAGCGTCAGATGAAAAAAGGAGAGAATTATGGGAGAAAAAAGTTTCTTGAAGATTAGTGGAATAAGAAAGAGCTTTGGCTCAGGGGAGAATAGGACAGAGGTTTTAAAAGGGATTGATTTTGAAGTTGCAAAGGGGGAGTTCTGTGTGCTGCTCGGACCATCCGGATCGGGAAAATCAACACTTCTCAATATAATAGGTGGGATCGACAGCCCGGATTCGGGTTACATATCCATAAACGGGGAAAAGACAGGGGACATGGACGAGAAGACATTGACAAGATACAGGAGAAAGCATCTCGGATATGTATTTCAGATGTACAATCTGATCCCAAACCTCAATGTGAAGGAGAATGTAGAAGTCGGTGCTTATCTGAGTGATGATCCGCTGGATGTGGACGAGCTCCTCAAGACACTTGGGTTATATGAGCACAGACATAAGCTTCCAAATCAGCTTTCCGGTGGACAGCAGCAGAGGACATCGATAGGCAGAGCCATCGTGAAGAATCCGGATATACTTCTGTGTGATGAGCCGACGGGAGCATTGGACTACAATACCTCCAAGGAGATACTCAAGCTGATAGAGGATGTCAATCAGAAGTACGGCAACACCATAATCATGGTAACCCACAATGATGCCATCAAGAACATGGCGGACAGAACAGTAAAACTCAGGGATGGAATGATAAGACGCAACATAGTCAACGAGAACAAGATATCTGCGGCTGATCTTGACTGGTAAAAGGATGATGTTCGATCGGAAAGGGGACTTGATATGAAGAATCCATTGTGTAGGCGAATTCCAAAGGAGCTCAAAGATGACTTTGGAAAATATATAGTAATATTCCTGTTCATGGTGATAACCACGGGAATGGTGTCCGGGTTTCTTGTTGCCGGAGAAAGCATGAAACAGACGTACGATCAGAGCTTTGACAAATACAATGTTGAGGATGGACATTTTGCCCTGAACAGTGAGGCGACTGACGATATGAAGAAAGCTATCGAGGACGAGGGTGTAACTCTTTATGATATGCCATACTATGACCTTGATATGAGCATAAAAAAATCAGATAGTAAAACTGATAATACTTCGGCAGATGGTGAAAGCAGGACACTGAGAATATTTGAGGTCAGACATGAGGTAAACAAGATGTGTACAATGAAAGGCAGCCTGCCAGACAGAGATGATGAGCTTGCCATTGACAGAATGTTTGCTGAGAACAATGACATTGAGATCGGGGATGAACTTGAGGTCGGCGGCAGAGATTACAAGGTGTGCGGATATGTGGCATTATCTGACTACAGTACAATGTTTCAGAATAACAATGACACAATGTTCGATGCCACCATATTTGGTGTCGCTGTTGTGACTGGAACTGAATTTGACAGGCTGCCTGAAAATGGCAGGGAATGGTCCTATGTCTGGAAGTACAATGACGGCATGCCCGATGACGAGAAGAAAGAGAAGAAGCTTGCCGATGATCTGTTAAAGACGGTATACACTCAGGCAATGATGAATGGGATCACAGTCGACACCTTTATCCCGAGATATCAGAATCAGGCCATCAACTTTACCGGGGAGGATATAGGCAGCGATACTGAGATGATGAAGTGGTTCGAATATATCGTCATCGTGATACTTGCGTTCATATTTGCCGTTACCATCAGCAACACTCTGACAAAGGAGGCGTCTGTCATTGGAACTCTTCGCGCGTCAGGATATACAAAGAGGGAACTGCTCATCCACTACATATCACTTCCTGTCATAGTTACATTTGTGGCATCGATAGTTGGAAATATACTGGGGTACACTTACTTTAAGGATATGGGGGCGCAGTTGTATTATGACAGCTACTCGCTGACAAAGTACGAAACCATCTGGAATGCGGATGCATTTGTCCTGACTACGGTTGTACCATTGATAATCATGCTGGTTGTAAATTTACTGGTGGTGAACAACAAGTTGAAGCTGTCTCCGCTTAGATTTTTGAGACATGATCTCAGCAGATCGAGACGAAAGAAGGCAGTAAAACTTCCACATTGGAAATTTATGACAAGATTCAAGACCAGGGTGATACTTCAGAATATCCCTGGATATGTGGTCATGCTCATAGGAATATATTTTGCACAGGTCCTTATGATGTTCGGGCTGATGCTCAATCCTTTGCTGGAGCACTACCAGGATGATGTGCTGGACAATATGCTGGCTGCACATCAATATGTACTTGATTCACAGGTTGAGACTTCTGTTGATTCGGCTGAGACTTACTGCGTAAAGACACTCAAGACCACAGGGGATATCGATGATGAGATCATGGTGTATGGAATCCATGAGGACAGCAGATATTTCCCGAAGAAGTTAAAAGATGGAGATGTTCTTGTCTCGGATGGCTATGCGGATAAATACAGGCTTTCAGATGGAGATGAGATCAAGCTCAAGGAAAACTATGGGGATGATATTTACAAATTCAAACTGACGGGTTCAGTCAAATATCCATCCACGCTGGCGATATTCATGACTGAGGATGATTTCAGACAGACGTTTGGACTGGATGAGGGATACTTCACAGGTTATTTTTCGGACGAAGAACTGACGGACATCAGCGACCATGTTGTGTCCGAGATTACAAAGGATGATCTGATAAAGGTATCGAGACAGCTCAAAAAATCTATGGGAAGCATGTTCTACATAGTCATAGCATTCTCACTTTTGATGTTCATGCTGCTTGTATACCTGCTCACAAAGCTCATAGTTGAGAGAAACACGATCTCAATATCAATGGTGAAGATACTTGGATATGACGGCAGGGATATAGGAAAACTGTATCTGTCGTCCACAACGATCATGGTGGCGGTGGTGACAGTGATAGACATTCTGCTCAGCTATGTATCTCTTAAAGTCATATACAGAACAATGCTCACGGAAATGCTCAGTGGATGGCTGCCGATATACATGGCTCCGTGGATATTCCCACTTATGTTTGTCCTCAGCTTTGCATGCTATCTTGTTATAGCGCTGATGCAGATGAAGAAGATAAAGAAGATCCCGATGGACGAGGCACTGAAAAATGTAGAGTAGCACGTGTGATCGGACTATGGCATTATAATAATGGTAATTAAGGAGAATTTTATCCTTTTTACTGTCTGAAAGGGAGTAAAAGATACACAAATGAAAGACTTTGTATCTTATCCCCTGTATTTCAGACGGAATCAGGATAAAATTCTCCTTTTTATCGCGATATTTGCATCATTGTGAAAAACAAATCGTTTTAGACGCTGTGCCTACAGGCTCGTTAGATATTTCCTGTCACGGTGACTACCGCAGTTCCAGGCGTTGTCGTTATGACTCCTGTGGCTGCATTCTGGGCAAATGTAGCTGCAGGAACAGTTATCTGCCCTGCAACCGTTGCAAAAGCTCCGGTTGTCTCGTTGTAGGTGTAGTTAGTGGTCTCAGTCCATGCATTTCCGTTGTATGTCACAGAAATGTTGCGGAGAACCGGATTGAAGGTGTCTGTGATCGTCACGTTATCGCCCACGGCTGCTTCAGTGTTTCCGTAGTTCTCAATGACAAATGTGTATGTCAGCTGACCGTTTGCCGGAACGATACTTGGACTGACTGACTTTGTGATCGTGAGATCCGGTGAAGCGACAGGAGATACTGTTTCCGTTGCAGTTATAGGATCTGCAAGTCCTCCGCCGGTGATGGTCACGGTGTTGACAACAGAGTCCTCATTGCCACGAGGTGTAAAATCATTGGTTGAAGCCTCATATATGATAGTAGCATTTCCTCCTGCCGGAACAGATATTCCGGTAATGGCAAGAGGTGGACCTGCTGTGACTGCCGGCGGTGTTGAGAGAGTGCCATTTGTATAGTATCTGACAGATCCTGCAATATAGTTCAATGGATAGATTGTATTTGCTCCCACTGTGTAAGCTCCGAGATTATCTGTGAGCGTGAGGTTTGTGAGTGCCAGCGTGCCCGTGTTCACCAGACTCACCACATATGTGATCTTATCTGGCGTTCTGTAAGTGTCAACGACCGCGGTCTTGGATGCGGTAAGGACATCAACGATTTCTCCGGTTATGATATTGGAATTGGTGGATCCTCCGTTGTATGACAGAGTTGCCTGATTAGTGAATGTTGCCATTACTTTACCTCCGTGATATGTTGTGATGAGACTGTTTAAGTCTCTTCTAAAGAATATGATAAATGCGGCTGGCAGGTTACATATAATGTTGGGCAGAAGAGGGGGGATGTGTTATACTTAACCTAATTACGCGTAATGGTTATAATGGTTATCAAAGCTTTGAACTTGAATAACAAGATGCACATAGGGAGGCCGCATATGCGATCAAAAGAGAGAAAAAGAATATTGGCATTTGTGGCTGCGCTTGCTGTATGTACCGGTACAGTGTTTGAGGGGCTGACATTCGGAGCTGGTCAGGTATATGCAGATTGCGATAAACGGAGCAGTATCCAGCAAGGTGCCTCTGAAGGTATACCAGTGAAAATGGTTGACAGCGTGGACGAGCTGGATGAGGCCATGGACGAAGCAGGGATGGTAAAACCTGAAGATCTGGAAAAAAGTGGATACACAGCAGAAATAGGTGGCGAGCTGGCAGGATATGATGTAGGCGGTGACACAAAAGCACAGTCAGAATACAGCCTCAGACGAATAGTGTTATTTGCCGATGAGGTGAGCGATGACTATGGTGCTTCTGATATAATATGCTACGACAAATATGATTATTATATATTTGGATTTGACACTGAACAGGACACAGAGCAGGCATACCGGCAGATGGTAGCGGATTATGGCAGCGACAAATGTATGCTGGATGAGATAATGCATGCGGATGATATACTGGCGGACAGCGGCACATCTACCAGCCCATATACGGCAGTGAGTTGGGGAACGGAATATATGGGCATGGATACCTTGAAAGCGAGCGTGTCATCGTACAGTGTGGAAGCCAGGGTGGATGTGGCGGTCATAGATACAGGAGTGAACGATTCAAATACCCTCTTTGAGGGAAGGATAGATAAGACGGCGAGCAGAAATTGCTATGACAGTGACAACATCGGGGATTACAGTGACAGTCTTGGCCATGGGAGCCATGTAGCGGGGATAATTGCGGATGCCACGCCAGACAATGTCAGACTCACAATATTGAAGTGCTTCTCCGACAGCGGGACTACATCCGGAACGGTTATACAGAAGGGTATAATGGCAGCCATCGATCAGGATGTTGACGTGATAAATATGAGCGTTTGTTTCTATGGGGATAATGCGAAAGAGGATACAAAGGTCACAATAGATGGCTTCATAGCAGAGGCGAAAAAACGCAGCATAGTCATGTGTGTTGCTGCGGGAAATGCGGGCAGAAATGGATCTCCGATGGATGTCGAGGGTAATTCCTATCCGGCAGACAGGGAGGATGTGATAACTGTGTCCGCGCTGCAGAAGCTGACAGCAGGTGATACAGATGGTGCGGGCGATGCAACGGTGAAAGTTGACAATACCACAGTGAAGTTTGCCTCGGGATACTCGTATTACGGTGACAAGGTCGATTTCTCTGCGCCGGGAAGTGCCGTGAGGTCGGCATGGAAGGATGGCGGATACAGATCAAATACGGGAACATCCATGGCGTCACCTCACATCGCGGCGGCAGCAGCCTATGTCAAGATGGCGGAGCCTGAACTCACAAATTACGAGCTAAAGGCGAGACTTATAGAGTACAGCGTAGATCTGGGCGATGCCGGCAAGGATATTTACTGTGGATATGGCTGTCCGTACATGGCTGACTATTTCCGGAACGTGTATGATGATGGATCCGATATCGCTCCGGGAAAATGTACTGTCACAAGGGCTGACAATACCTATTCGGGCATCAAAGTATCCTGGGATCAGGCAGAAAATGCGGACGGTTACATGGTGTACCGCAAGGAGGTTGGTGTTGGGTATCATTGTATAGCGGTAGTGAATGGGGAAACTTTCACATATGAGGACAATGATGTACAGCCGGGAACGTACTATAGATACGCGGTAAAGGCCTGTAGAGGTGAAAAACTGGGTTCATGTGCGGGAACATTTCTCACAATCAGACTTGCAACGCCAAATGTCGCAGCGAAGAATGTGAAGGGCGGAATAAAGGTTGCATGGAGCAAGACGGCAGGCGCCCAGGGGTACAGGATATACCGGAAAAAGAAGGGAACGTCTTCCTGGTCGGTGTATAAGTCAGTCAAAGCCGGAACGTGTTCAATGATGGATACGGGAGCCAGCCCGAACGCCACATATATTTACACGGTGAAAGCATATCACAGCTATGTGTGGAGCTCTTATAGTTCTGGCGGGGCATCGGCGTATAGAGTGCCAGATGCTACATTTGTATCGGTGAGGCCTGATGCTAAAAGGTCTGTGTATGTAAAGTGGAAAAAGCTTTCCGGTATCACGGGATATCAGTTGCAGAGAAGCTATGATGCCTCATTTGGCGAATACAGGGCGGTTAATCTTTCCGGCAGTGCGATGGACAGAACAATGAAATATCTTACGCCCGGTAAGACCTGTTATGTCAGGATAAGGTGTTATAAAAAGTCAGGCGGAAAAGTATATTATGGTGCCTGGAGCACAGTGAAGAAGATAAAAGTCAGGTAATTATGATTATATTATAGAAGACAGAAGGCAGGATATATGGCAGAAAATAAAGATATGGAGAACTACAGGGCAACCTCCGCAGAGGAGGAAGAGGATTATTTTGACAATGTTGAGCTTGAACTCGACTACAGCATAAGTGTGACCGAGGGCTCTGTTGAACTGAAGAAAGACAGCATAAAAGAACAGAAGAAATACATGAGAGACAGCCATGGCGATATGGATGATGAGGAGTTCCTTCAGAACATGCAGCTTGTGAACAATGATGAGGCATACCTCACAAGGGCTGCAAAACGGCTTGAGGTGTATGAACATCAGAAGAAAAATCCGTATTTTGGAAAGGTCACGTTCAGATACGATGATGAAGGAGATGTCATTCCATTTTATATAGGAATGGCTGGATATGAGTCGGATATGAACAATGAACAGCTTATATACGACTGGCGTGCCCCGGTATCTTCTATGTATTACGCATATGAGAAGGGACCGGCGTCATACACGGTGAACACGGAGGATATGGGCAGTGAGAAGTTCACAGGGCACATAATTGAGAAGAAGCAGTTCGTTATCGTAAATGGAAAACTCAGGGAGGCTGTGGATACCGATGCAAATATAAATGATGTCATACTGCTTGAGGCTCTCGGCGGAAACAGCAGTGTGAAGATGAAGAGTGTGGTTGCGACAATACAGAAGGAACAGGATGCTATCATAAGAAATAGAACGGCATACAACCTGATTGTTGACGGCAGGGCAGGAAGCGGCAAGACTGTCATCGCCATGCACAGGCTCGCCTGGCTGCTCTACAATTACAAGTCGCTGGACAGTGACAAGGTCATGATACTTTCACCGAATAGTATATTTGGAGATTATATATCGGATGTGCTCCCGGAACTTGAAGAAAACAGTGTGCCGGAGAAGGAATTTGACAGTCTCCTTGAGGAGCTTTTGTATATAGATGAGGAGTATGAGACAAAGCTTGAACAGTCCGAGTTCATCATAGACAGCGGGGATCAGGAGAACCAGAGGATAAGGAACCTAAAGGTCAAGTCATCCATAGGATTTTATGACAGGTTCAATGAATTCCTGGAGAGGTATGTTTCAGAGATAAAGTTCAGAACGTTCCACTACCAGAAAGTGGAGTACACAGGCGATGACATATCAGCCATGTTCAACGGAAGATTTTCAAGGAAGCCGGTGTATGAGAGATTTGAAAATATAGCTTATTTTATAGTGGACAGAGTCGAGGATAATTCTCCGAAGGAATTCCCGGAGGAGAAGAAAAATAATCTTGCAAGGCAGATACAGAAACAGATGGTCAATCTGTTTGCGGAGAGAAATCTAGTGAAGCTATATGTGGATTTTCTTGCAGAGATGGAGCCGGAATATCCGGGGATATCAGAGTACAAAAATGAATACGGGAAGATATGTTATGAGGATATACTTCCGATACTTTATCTTCAGGTATATTTCTATGGATGCAATACCTACAACAATATAAAGCATCTAGTCATAGATGAGATGCAGGACTACACGATATTCCAGTACGCGATTTTAGACAGGATATTTGGATGTAAAAAAACTATCCTGGGAGACCGCTATCAGGTGCTTTTCTATAATCCGGAAGAGACTGTGGTAGATGTCCTCACGAAGATATTTGCAAAGAGAAACGGCCAGGGTGGTTATGAGCTCATGGAGCTTTCAGAGTCGTACAGATCCACGGCGGAGATCACGGAGTTCTGCAATAATATACTCGGCGACGAGGGTATAGGCGGAAATACAGTGGAGAGGCATGGCAGGGTGCCGGAGGAGATACAGTGCGGATCCCTGGATGAGGCTGTGGAATTTATAAATGACAAGCTGAGCTACGGAGATATGGATGCGTACGACAATATAGCCATTTTGACAAATGATGAGGCGGATGCGTACGAGGTGTACAGGCAGTTATCCGAGTACACTGAGGTGACACTAATCACAAACCAGTCAGTGGTATATTCTGGAGGTGTGGTCGTGCTTCCAAAGTTCCTTGCGAAGGGAATGGAGTTTGACGCGGTGTACGTCATGACTGATGGAACTTATAAGAACAGTATGGTGACAAGACATACACATTATATTGCATGTACGAGAGCTTTGCATGAGCTTTATGTTATCGATGTGATGCAGAGTGAGTGATATAGTTACAGAGATACAATATAGAGAAAAGTTATACGGCATCTTCATTTTGAATGAAGATGCCGTATTTTACGCGAGCAACGAGCCAAAGTCCGTGCTTGCAATTTGTGCAATTTGTGCAAAAATTACATAATAACACAAATAACACACTTTTATTGTTGCAGAATACACAAATAAATGCTATTATCAAGGAAACGAGGAAACTGAGAATAGTTTTCAAGTTTCCTGAGAATGTTCAGTATGTACAGGGACATGATGGATACCTGTGGACAGGAGGGTGTTATGGACGGAGAAACACAGCAGCAGTTACGGCTTAGAATATACGAGGCGACCATAGAAGAGTTCCGTGAGAAGGGGTTCAAATTCACCATGGACGATATGGCAAGACGCCTTGGTGTGAGCAAGAAGACAATATATCAGGTTGTGAGAGACAAGGAAACATTGTTCTTTGACACAGCGACATATATATATGAGCAGATTAAGAGAAGTGAGCAGGCGGTAATGGATGACGACAGCCTGACCACGGTGGAGAAGATAAAGGCAATACTCATAGCCATGCCTGACAGCTACAGCGAGCTGGACTGGAGACAGATATATCAGCTTGAAAAATCGTATCCAAGGATATTTGCCAGGGTGAGAGTAATGATGGAGCAGCAGTGGGATAATACCATAGAGCTCCTGAGACGTGGAATTGACGAGGGAGTTATAAGAGATATTCCGATACCGGTTATCAAGACCATGTTCGAGGCCACACTTGAGAAATATATGGAGACTACAGTCCTGATAGATGCTGGGCTTACATTTGACGAGGCGGTGCAGTATACACTGGATGTGCTTATGGATGGTATATCCTGTAAGGAGCAGAAATTGCTATGAATGAAGGGATTATCTGGAATAGGACCCCCGCGACCGGTTCAATTCACCGGGGTGAGATGGGCGGTATATATTAAAGACAGGAGGGTGTGCTATGGGAAAAAGATCTGAGGTTATATTTGGAAACAGGATGAGCAGTCAGGTAGTGAAAAGGGCGGAGAACTCCAGGGAGAGATTTGTCAGGAGATTCGGTGATGACAGTGATGTTGACTATCCGCTGGCAATTGTTAAAAATCCTTATATTGGAGATACTCTCGGCGTCTCCAACATTGTTATAGACAACGGAGCCAGTGACGATGCGGGTACTGGCGGCCGGGAGGATTTTGACCGTGACAAAGGAATCATAGTTGGAAATATCAGGATGGGATTTGGACACTACAGAATATCCATGGCGATAGCATCTGCGGCAAATCATTTGGGATATAAGCCATACTGGATGGATCTCAATTCATATAGTGAGACCACAGGCGGAAAGGTCATAGAGGCACAGAACAAATTGTATTCTCTGGGCTCACGGATATCAGGAAAGAGTAAGGTCTTTAATAAAGCGGTGTGGGAGCCAATGAACTATGAGGGCTTCAGGAAGCTGTTATATAATGCCTCGGATCAGATGAATGCGGAGCTTATGACACCGGTGTTTGGAAATGTTCCAAAGGATATCCCACTTGTGGCTACACATGTGTGGCCGGCTCAGGCAGCAGTCCACGCAGGAATGAAGCACGTGGTAAACGCCATTCCGGACAACTGGCCTATGGCACTCCACCTTGCGGAGGGAAGCCTTCATACGGTGCAGACCAGATCGGCATACCTCGGTTACAGGACGCTGAATGGAATGCAGGGGGATGAGGTGCTTAAGCCTATGCCCGGCGATTCCATCAGATACGTTGGACACTATATAGACCATGAGCTGGTGGCAGCCATAGAGGAGGACTGTGACAGGAGAATAGAGAGAAGAAAGAGAAAAGCACCGATGCGTTTCCTCCTCACCATAGGAGGAGCCGGAGCGCAGAAGGATATATTTGCAGCTATTATCAGGACGGCGCTTGCCAGCGTGAAGAAGGGCAACATGGTTCTGTACGTGAATCTAGGCGATTATATGAACGTATGGGAAGAGCTGGTGAGAGAGATACCAGCTATGGAGAGCCTTGTCACTACACATTTCGATGACTGGAGCGACACCACAGCATTTGCGGATAAGGCTCTTAAGGAAGAGGTGCACGGAATACACGCATTTTGCCACGAGAATATATATGAGGCTGTGTACTGCACTAACCTTCTCATGAGAAGCTGTGATGTACTCATAACGAAGCCGTCTGAGCTGGCCTTTTATCCAGTTCCAAAGCTGTTCATCAAGAGAGTTGGCGGGCATGAGCAGTGGGGCGCAATACACTCGGCGGAGATCGGAGATGGAACACTGGAGTGCCGTGACATACCACACACACTCCAGATGATGAAGCTGTTCATGCAGGATGACAGCATACTCACAGGCATGTGTGAGAACATAAAGCGAAACAAAGCGGACGGAATATATGACGGAGCGTATGAGGTAGTAAAACTGGCGATGAATATGAAGAACTGAGGCGTAAGGATTGCGGTCAGAATAATCAGCAGGCGTGGATTAGCACTGCTTTTAAGGAGGGTTACATTATGTATAAGGTAAAGAAGAAAGAGACATTTATACCATCATCAAATGGCAAGGACAAGCTGCATGTTATCGTGTGGGAGCCACAGGGGGAGATAAGAGCGATACTTCAGATATCCCATGGAATGATAGAGCTGATAGACAGATATGATGAATTTGCAAGGTATCTTGCAGCAAAGGGCTTTGTGGTGGCAGGAAATGATCATCTGGGACATGGACTCACGGCGGCAAATATGGATGAACTTGGATATATGAATGCCTACGATGCGAGCAAGGCAATAGTCGCGGATCTTCATAGAGTCACTAGAAGTCTGAAGAAGGCATACAAAGGAGTACCGTTCTTCCTGATGGGACACTCTATGGGTTCATTTATGGCGAGACGATACATGAGTGACTACGGCTGGGATCCAAAATATCCGTCACCTTACACGGAGGGCTCAAGTGTGGACGGCTTTATCTGCATGGGAACTGGAAGCATGCCGGAGTATATGCTACAGATCGGCAGACTTGTGCTGGAGCTTGAGAAGAGCCAGCATGGCGAGAGGTACAGGAGTACCCTCATGGAACTGCTTGCATTTGGAACATACAACAGGGGTATTCCAAGGACAACTATAGTGAATGGTGAAGTGAGAAAGAGGACAAATAAAGACTGGGTGAGCCGTGATCCGAAGCGCGTGGACGCATATGTGGATGATCCTCTGTGCCAGTTCTCATTTACACTGAAGGGCTACGAGACGCTCTTCAACACCCTTCACTATATACAGGAAGACAGAAATATCGCCAGGATACCGAAGAATGTGCCGGTTCTGTTCGTGTCCGGTGACAGTGATCCAGTGGGACACTACGGCAGGGATGTTCTGAGGCTTTACGAGCTATACCACAGAAGGGTGTCACACAATGTTGCATGCTATCTGTATGAGGACTGCAGGCACGAGATACTGAACGAGCTGTGCAGGGATAAGGTGTTTGACGATATTGACAAATGGCTGGAGACAAGGCTGGCAGATATAAAAGGTTAGGCCTTTAAGGAGGTTATATATGGGAGATAATACACAGCAGGGCGTGCCTGAGGGTGGCCTTCAGAAAAGGACAAAGATAGCCTACGGAGTAGGGGCTGTGGGCAAGGATATGGTGTATATGCTGGTGGCCAGCTATATACTGTATTATTACAATTCGGTGCTCGGCGTCAGCTCGGTGTTTATAGGAACCGTGCTGATGGTGGCGAGGGTGTTTGATGCATTTAACGATCCTATCATGGGCATCGTGGTGGCAAAGACCAGAAGCAGATGGGGAAGATTCAGACCGTGGATATTCTCGGGAACTGTGCTGAACGCGGTGGTTCTCTATGCTATGTTCGCTGTGCCGGAGAGCATGGGAGCTGGTGGCATGAAGGTGTTCCTGACAGTGACATATTTCCTGTGGGGAATCACATACACGCTGATGGACATTCCGTACTGGTCCATGATCCCGGCCATCACTGAGCCGGGAAAAGAAAGAGAGAATCTGTCGGCGCTGGCAAGATCCTGCGCTGGCGTGGGTTCTGCCATACCTACTGTACTTACCATGATAGTGGTTCCAGCCATAAGTGGTGCAGCATTGGCGGTGGACAAGCTGAATATTACGGATTACCGTATCGGATTTAAGTGGTGGGCACTGCTGGTTGCAGTTGTATTTGTCATTTCAGAGACCATATGCGTGGCAAATGTAAAGGAGAAGAGTGACACTGCCCCAGAGGCTCATGGCATAGGGGAGATGTTCCATTCACTTGTGACAAATGACCAGACACTGGCAGTAGTCATCACCATCGTGCTCGTAAATTCCGCACTTTATATAACAAGCAACCTTCTCATATATTTCTTCACATATGACATAGGAAGTGAGAGCGGATATGCGCTATTCTCCGCATTTGGCGGCGGCGCGCAGATACTGGCTATGATGTTCTTTCCACTTTTTAGAAAAAAGATGTCCAAGAGAAAACTGTTCGTACACTCTGTTGTATATGAGATCGTTGGCTATGTGATGTTGCTTGCCTGCAGCCTTGCAGGAGTCACACACATGAACGTGGCCGGAGTGCCTTGCTGGTACGTTCTGTTCATACCGGGACTTCTGGTATTTGCGGGAAGCGGACTTCTCAACGTGCTGATAACTGTGTGTCTTGCAGACAGCATAGACTACGGAGAGTACAAGAATGGACAGAGGGATGAGAGCGTCATATGCTCCATGCAGACATTTGTCGTGAAGCTTGCGTCGGGAGTTGCAGTGTTTTTTGCCGGACTTGCCATCAAATGGGTGGGGCTCGTACAGTCAGCGGATGGAACATCGGAGGTCATAGAGCAGAGCACGGGAACCCTCATGGGACTTTCCATGATGATGACAGTTGTTCCGATAGTTCTTCTCATTATAGGACTGGTATTCTTCATTAGAAAATACAAGCTGACAGAGGAGCGGATGCAGGAGATCATGACAAAACTGAGATAGGAGAGGGGCGATATATATTATTAGGAGGAACCGTTATGATCAGATATATAGAAGAAAATCAGGTATTCATACTGGAGACAAAGTCAACTCAGTATGCCATGTGTGTGCGCCCAGATGGACACCTTGAGCACATGTATTATGGTGGCAGGAGTCAGGATGGCGGAGATCTGAATACTGTGGGCCTTTGGGATGCGGCACGTGACAGAAGTCTGTTCGAGACCGGCAATGCCATAGCACTAGGCGGTGGCCTCACACTTGAGAATATGCTGCAGGAGTTGTCATCGACCGGCAAGGGGGATGTCAGCGAGCCGTTTGTCTGCATGACTCATGCAAATGGAAGTACGACCTGCGACTTCGTGTACGAATCTTACGAGATAAAGAACGGCAGGGATGAGCTTGAAGGACTTCCTTGTGCAGTGGAAAGTGGTGGTGGAATGGGCGAAGGCACTGGTGTGGCTGATGAAGTAACACAGCTCATTGTAACCCTGCGGGACACATTCTACAGACAGAAGCTTGAGCTTATATATGTCACATGGGATGACTGTGACGTGATAACTAGAAGCGCCAGACTGACAAATGAAAGTGATGATGTGGAGCGGGTGGACAGACTTATGTCCACGCAGATCGACATGAGAATGTATAAGGAATATGACATGATACATTTCGGAGGAGCATGGGCAAGGGAGATGCACAGGTCGGAGCACCCTGTACGGCAGGGAAAGGTGGCTGTCTCATCATCAACCGGAACCTCCGGCAGCAGGGCAAATCCATTCTTCATGGTGGCGGAGCACGGTTGTTCTGAGGAACATGGTGAGTGTTACGGTTTCAATCTCATATACTCAGGTGACCATATGGAGAGCTGTGAACAGAATTCCTATGGGCGTATGAGAATCATTGGCGGAATCAATCCGGAAGGGTTTACATTTGTACTTGAACCGGGAATGTCGCTCCAGTCGCCGGAGGCAGTCATGACATATTCAGATACAGGATTTGGCGGGGTCAGCAGCCGTATGCATGTATTTGTCAGAAGGCATATAGTCAGAGGCCTTTGGGCGGACAGGGAGAGACCGGTTCTGCTGAACAGCTGGGAGGCTGCTTATTTTGATATAAATGAGAAGAAACTCTTGAAGCTTGCAAAGGAGGCAAAAAAGTGCGGCATAGAGCTGTTCGTCATGGATGACGGATGGTTTGGGCACAGGGATGATGACACATCCTCACTTGGGGACTGGCAGGAGAACCTCAGCAAGCTTCCGGGAGGAGTAAAACAGCTTGCGGATAAGATAAATGCACTTGGACTGGAATTTGGCATATGGGTTGAGCCTGAGATGGTGAACGAGGATAGTGACCTCTACAGGGCGCACCCAGAGTGGGCGGTCAGAGTGCCGGGACAGAGTCATGCCGAGGGACGTCATCAGATGCTGCTGGATCTCACTAACAAGGACGTGAGAGCTCATATAGTGAACTCTATGACGAAGGTGTTCTCATCTGCGAATATTTCATATGTTAAGTGGGATATGAACAGGATCATGTCGGATCGTTACAGCCAGACGCTGCCATCTGACAGGCAAGGCGAATTTGGACACAGGTATGTGTTGGGACTCTACGATATCATGGGAAGGCTTACGAAGCGTTTCCCTGAGATACTGTTTGAGGGATGTGCCGCCGGGGGCAACAGATTTGATCTCGGCATACTGTGTTACATGCCGCAGATATGGGCAAGTGACGATACGGATGCCAGGGAACGGCTTGAGATACAGACTGGTTACAGCTATGGCTACCCTATGTCGGTCGTCAGCAGTCATGTGTCGGGATGTCCGAATCATCAGACGCTCAGGGTTACTCCGCTTGAGACAAGATTCGGAGTAGCGGCATTTGGAGTGCTGGGCTATGAGTGCAACCTGTGCGATATGAAGAAGAAAGATCTTGAGGCTATAAAAGAGCAGGTGGAGTTCTACAAGAAACACAGGCGTACACTTCAGTTCGGTGAGTATCACAGGATTGAGAATGGCACGGTGTCAGAACTAAAGAGAAATGTGTACCAGTTTATGACGGTGGCGCAGGATGGCTCAGATGCAGCAGCCTGCTATTATGAGGGCCAGGTGATACCGAATTACACTTACAAGCACCTGAGAACAAAAGGACTTGATGAAAATGCTGTGTATGTCCTGGAGGGCAGAAACCTGCAGTACAGCGTAAAAATCATGGGAGATCTCATCAACATGGTGACACCGGTTCATGTAAAGCCGGATTCTCTGACTCAGAGTGCGATAGACAAAGTGGTTAAACTGCCCGGCGAGAAAGAATGCGTGAAAGCGTCCGGTGCGGTGTTTAACCGTGTCGGAGTGAACCTTGCGCCTGGTTTTGCGGGAACGGGATACAACGACCAGACGGCTCTATGGACGGAGCATGGACTGAGATTATATACCTTCACTAGACAGTGACGTATATTACTACATGCAACATTAATATACTGGATCGAGGAGTTGGAAAAAACTTACAATTTAAAAATAGTGGAAATAATATCTAAAATGTGTTATCTTACTCTTATAGAGAATTGTTCTTGATAAATTTGATCTGTATGTCTGTAATATTTATCAGTGGGGCGGACCTCAATAAATGTCTACAAATTCCAGAAGGAGGACTATATAATGAGTGACAAGCGAAATACATGGCAGAAAAAGGTCATTTACTCTGTTATAAAAGAGCTCAAGACTCATCCTACAGTCCAGAGTCTGATAGATGAATTGGAAAAGAGAGGGTACAAGATTGGCAAATCAACAGTGTACCGGGTGCTTTCGGATGCGGTTGACGAAGGAATCGTCATGAATGTATATTCTGGGGACAAGATGGAACACTACGATGGCAACACGGAAAAGCATTACCATATAAGATGCAAAGTGTGTGATAGGATATATGACAGTGAGCTTCCATATCAGGATTCCATCACACGTATGGGAGTGGAGACGGACAGTGGATTTGTCATATTGTCCCACAACCTGGAATTTATCGGAATCTGCCCGAACTGTAAGGACAGTCTGAAGAGTTTGTGATCATTTGCTCAAAAAAATCTGCAGTCCATATCTGGCACGGACTGCAGATTTTTTGCGTTATAAGGGTGATCCCGCTGGTCAATCATCCTTTTTTTTCTGTGAGATTATGTTGGCGAGCTTGATGTCTTTGCTGGTGTAATCCTGTGCGACGTGCCTGGTCGGTTCCGCTGATACTGGGGAAAATACCTGAAAACTGGATCTCACCGTATTCTTTGCCTGCTCAGCAATCCCTGAGGTCTCAGTCTGGGAGACAGGTTTTGCCTGCTCGGCTGGGGCTGCCTGGCCTGGTTTTACGCTTATAGGGTCCACTCTTGGATTGCTTATAACGGTGCGGTTGGCTGACGGCCTTACAACATTCATGCCTAGTATAGACTTTTTATTGCGCATGGCTCTCTGTTCTTCCTCAGATATATCGGATTTCTCTATGGTCTGCTTCTCATTTTCCTTTGAAATTATATCGTCTATAACAGAGTCATCATCAGCCTCTTCGGTCGCCTTTGATACCTTGTCGTAAGCCTCGGCTACTTTTCGGTCAAATGCAGCGCGAATCTCGTCAGGTGTTCGGTCAAATGCCGAATCATTCTCAGGTGAGTATGGTTCCCCGTCAGCGAAAGCACTGTCAGCATCCGGATCGTAGGTGCTTGCATCCTTTGAAAAGGCGGAGTTGACGTCCTGTGAGCCCTGTTCAAAAGCTGAATCCTTGCCTAGGTCAGGGATGTCTTCCTGAATAGAGGCATCATCATCCGTGGATATATCAGATCCACCTTCATCGTTAAGTTCATCGGTTTCGGCGTCACCGTCCGTATCAATGTATTCCTCTGCTGGTTCAAAGAAAATCGGATCTATATTAAGCTTAAAGTCGACCTCTGAGTGGCCGACCTCTATTCCGCAGTCATTGTACAGCTTTGTGGAATAGCAGTTTTTAAGTTTTTCGATAAGCTCTGTGTCATCATATTTAAGCTGCTCAAGAATATTTGCGATGATGAGTCCCTGAAATTCGTCAGTCCAGCCGTCCTCAAGCTTGACCGTTATTCCGAGCTTCATGCTCTTTATGGCCATGCAGATCACGCCCCTTGAGCCGTCCTTCATTATCAGGTCCGGATTTTGGTTAATATAATAGGAAGGTGTGCCGTAGTCGTTGATCTTCTCAGGGTATTTGTGGATACATGAGAAGTTGTAGTCTATGATGTCTCTGAGCTCCCCGGACATACTGAACGGATCCATGAGCTTGGCGTAGGACATGGCGATGCTTCTGAGCGGCAGCGCAAATACAGGAACACCGCAGCCGTCGATACCCAGACCAATCTTGTAGGTCGGGGTCTGGCTCAGCATTGATATGAAGTTTATTATCTGCTGCTGGACAGGTGAATCCTTCAGGTAGTATCCGTCCGGCTTACCTGTCAGTTCACGCTGAAGAAGCATAAGGCTGAAATGTTTGCCGGAGCAGCAGTGCTGGAGCTTGCTCTGTCCCTGCCTTGGATGGAGCTTTGACCTGTCTGTAAGCTTAGCTGCAAGGGCAGAAGCCGATGTGGAGCTGCATGGCTTCATGATCATGTCATCCGGATTCAGACCGGTCTTTCTCGCTATCTCTTCGAGAACAAATATGTGGTGGTTACTGCCCCAATGGGATGAGTTAAACATGGCAACATCCTCATCCGTGAGGTTGAATCTTCTGTGAAGTCCGGCCAGAAGTGTAGGCAGGACCTGTATAGGTTTGCTGGCTGATCTCATGTAGGTCTGTTTCTCGATATCGCCCAGATAGGCTACGGTATCGCCGGTGGAAGACACTATGGCGATCGAGCCGCGGTGGACATTCTCAACAATATTACCGCGATATTCTTTTATAAGTACTTCTGACATATATGATTACTCCTTATAAATACTTTTCTTATGTTTAGTGCTGCTTATGGAATAGTATAATACAAAACTGCGGTATTGATACGATTCCCACTCGCTTATTATACACTTAAATATTGTCGAATGGAAAGTTTAAGTGCTTTATAACTAAAATAAATATCCATATATTGACAAATTCCATCAAGAAAAAATATATACTGGGTAAAAAATGTTTAAAAAAATCGAAAAATGCGCATTCTTTTTGTGAAAATGCATAAAAAACTTTGATTATTATAAAAAGAATGGTATAATGATTTTATAATTTTGCATGGAGAGGTGACTTACATGATTAAAAAAGAGATGATCGCCATGCTTCTTGCGGGCGGACAGGGCAGCCGTCTTGGGGTTCTTACATCCAAGCTTGCCAAGCCAGCCGTAGCATTTGGCGGCAAATACAAGATAATCGATTTCCCACTGAGTAACTGTATCAACTCGGGGATTGACACAGTAGGTGTACTTACACAGTACAGACCACTCAGACTTAACCAGCACATCGGAATAGGTATTCCATGGGATCTGGATAGAAACATAGGCGGTGTTACAGTTCTTCCGCCATATGAGAAGAGCAACAACAGCGAATGGTATACCGGTACAGCGAATGCCATTTATCAGAATATCGAGTTCATCGATTACTATAATCCGGATTATGTACTCATACTTTCAGGAGATCATATATACAAGATGGATTATGAGCATATGCTCGAATATCATAAATCCATGAATGCGGATGTAACGCTTGCAACATATCAGGTTCCTTGGGAGGAGGCGAGCAGATTCGGAGTCGTTATAACAAACGATGATGGAATCATCTCCGAGTTCGAGGAGAAGCCAGAGAATCCTAGAAGCAATAAAGCTTCCATGGGTATCTACATATTCAACTGGAAGATCCTGCGTGAGGCACTCGTCACAATGAAGGATCAGCCTGGATGCGATTTCGGTAAGCACATCATTCCATACTGCCATGAGAATGGCAACAAGATTTGTGCATATGACTTCAAGGGCTACTGGAAAGACGTAGGAACTCTTGGCTCATACTGGGAGGCCAATATGGAGCTGGTTGATATAGTTCCTGAGTTCAACCTCTATGAGGAGTTCTGGAAGATATATACAAAGACAGACGCAATACCACCTCAGTACATAGATGAGTCAGCGAAGGTGACAAGGTGTATCATCGGAGAGGGAACCGAGATATATGGTACTGTGGAAAACTCAGTTATAGGATCATGTGTAACAATAGGAGAGGGTGCGGTCGTTAAGGATTCAATTATCATGAATGGGGTTACGATCGAGGCCGGAGCTTACATTGAAAAGGGAATTATAGCTGAGAATGTAAAGGTTGGAGCAAATGCCAAGCTTGGTGTTGGAGAAGAGGCTGTCAATGAGATGAAACCTAATATCTACGCATTTGGCCTTGTAACTATAGGTGAGAACTCCGTTATACCTGAGGGCGTAACGATAGGTAAGAACACTGCTATATTTGGAGACACAGATTCATCTGATTATCCGGACGGACAGCTCCCAAGTGGCGGTAGTATTATAAAGGCAGGTGAGTAGACATGAGAGCATTAGGAATTATTCTGGCAGGTGGTAACAGCAATAAGCTGGGAGATTTATCAGCTAAGAGAGCCGTTGCAGCTATGCCTATCACAGGAAGTTACAGAGCAATCGATTTCGCACTTTCCAATATGACGAATTCTCATATACAGAAGGTAGCGGTATTTACACAGTACAATACGAGATCACTGAACGAGCATCTGAACTCAAGCAAGTGGTGGGATTTCGGAAGAAAGCAGGGAGGTCTGTTTATATTCACTCCTACCATTACAGCAGCGAACAGCTACTGGTACAAGGGAACAGCGGATGCACTTTATCAGAATATCAAGTTCCTCAAGGAGAGCCATGAGCCATATGTAGTTATCGCATCAGGTGATGGAATCTACAAACTGGACTACAATAAGGTTCTCGAAGAGCATATAAGCAATGGTGCAGACATCACAGTAGTATGTAAGGATATGGCACCGGGCGAGGATGACATCAACAGATTTGGTGTTGTCAAGATGAACGACGATGGACGCATCATTGACTTCGAGGAGAAGCCGCTTGTTGCAGGAACTAACACCGTTTCTATCGGTGTATATGTAATAAGAAGAAGACAGCTCATAGAGCTCCTTGAGACATGCGCCAACGAGGGAAGAAATGACTTCGTAAGAGATATTCTCGTGAGATATAAGGGCGTCAAGAGAATATACGGATACAAGATGGATACTTATTGGAGAAATATAGGAACAAAGGAATCGTATTACAGAGCAAATATGGATTTTCTCAAGAAAGATGTAAGAGATTTCTTCTTCAAGCAGCATCCTGATATCTACTCAAGGGTAGACGATCTTCCACCTGCAAAGTACAATGCTGATGTGGTTGTCAACAATAGTCTGATAGCAAGCGGATGTATCATCAACGGTACTGTTGAGAACTCAGTCATATTTAAGAAGGTATACATCGGCAACAACTGTGTGATAAGGAATTCTATCATACTTAACGATGTTAATATCGGGGACAATTCCATCATAGAGAATTGTATTGTGGAGAGCCGGGATACTCTCCGCGCGAATACAGTTCATCAGGGAACTCCAGAAGATATAAAGGTTATAGTGGAGAAGAACTTCAGATACGCTCTCTAGTCAGAAGCGTAAAAGAGGGCTTATACAAAATAATACAAATGACAATCTGTGTGTGGGATTACAGAGTGCGTCAGGGTTAAGGGGGTAAACAAAGTGCAGGTAACAGATATCCGAATCAGAAGTGTTGAGAAGGAAGGCAAGATGAAGGCGGTTGTCTCGATCACCATAGATGATGAGTTTGTTGTCCATGACATCAAGATCATAGAGGGTGAAAAGGGAATGTTTATTGCTATGCCTAGCAGAAAAGCTTCAGATGGTGAGTACAGGGATATAGCACATCCTATCAATACAGCCACCAGAGAGCGTCTGCAGAATATGATACTTGCAAAGTATCGCGAGACTCAGGAAGAAGAATAGATCTGGGTGTGATACACAACAGCACAATAAGCAGAGATGGCCAGCCATTGCAGTAATGCGGTGGCTGGTTTTGCTGTATATGGACAGCGGAGTTGGATTGGCTTCAGCACAGGTGACGACTGTAACGCTGAATATATCTCTGGTTGGGTTGAAAAAGTGCCTGCGATACAGTAAAATTGTGGGCAGTGATGAAAAAGGATCCGGACAGAAAGTATTTGTGTGTGAATATAAATATGAAATAATATCTGGATGAGTAATATAAGATGTTTATAGGAGGCAGATATGCTTAAAGCGATCATACTTGCTGCAGGCAAGGGAACTAGAATGAAGTCAGACAAGCCAAAGGTGGTGCATGAGGTGCTCGGAAAGCCAATGGTGTATTATTCTATAGAGGCGGCAAAGAATGCAGGCTGCGAAAAGGTATGCGTGATAGTAGGATATAAGGCGGAAGAAGTTGAACACAGCATACATGCCACATATGAAAGCCTTGGACTTGCGGATGAGATGAATAACAGAGTCAGTTATGCACTGCAGAAAGAACAGCTTGGTACAGGACATGCGGTAAAATGTGCGTCAGACTTTATAGGCAATGATGGTGATGTTGTGGTACTCTGCGGAGACACACCGCTAGTTACTGCCGACACATTGGAAAGTGCCATCAGAAGACACAAGACAGACGGCAATGGTGTAACTGTCATATCAGCTATGTTGGACGATCCATTTGGATATGGAAGGATTATAAGGGATGATAAGGGACTTGACAGAATAGTTGAGCAGAAGGATGCTACTGAGGAGGAACAGGCAGTGTGCGAGGTCAATTCGGGAATGTACATATTCCAGTGTGACGCACTTCTGAGTGCTCTCTCCCAGGTGAAAAATGACAATGCTCAGGGCGAGTATTATCTGCCTGATACGATAGGTATAATCAAGGCGATGGGACTTCCGGTTGATGCGGTCCCGATGGATGATGCTGACCAGATACGTGGAGTGAATACTCTCGAACAGCTTGTTGAAGCTGAAGAGATAATGAAGAACAGATAGATAAAAGGGGATATATTATGAAACTCATAGTGGGACTTGGAAATCCTGGGGCAAAATATGCCGGAACAAGGCACAACGCTGGATTTTCTGTAATAGATGAGCTTGCAGAGAGACACAATATCAAGGTGGACACCTGCAAACACAAGGCACTCATCGGCAAAGGCGTTATAAATGGAGAGAAAGTTATTCTTGCTATGCCTCAGACGTTTATGAATCTGAGCGGAGAGAGTGTCAGGGCTATCATGGATTTCTATAAACTTACAGTTGATGATCTGATAGTAGTTTATGACGACATAGATCTTGATGTTGGAAAAATCCGCATAAGAGAGAAAGGCAGCGCCGGAGGCCACAACGGCATGAAAAATATCATCCTGCACAGTGGAAGCCAGGACTTTGTGAGAGTCAGAGTCGGTGTTGGAAAAAAGCCGGAGCATATGGATCTGGCGGATCATGTACTTTCAAGATTTAGCAGGGAAGATCTTCCATTTATGAGGGAGAGCTGCGATAAAGCGTGCGACGCGCTGGAGGTCATATTGTCTGACGGTGCAGTTGCGGCCATGAACAGGTATAATGGATAGGATTTGTATATGTGTCAAGCGGATAGGAAATAGATTATGAGAGTATTTCAGGAGCCATTCGAACAACTGAATATATACAGACAGATAAAGGACTGGCTGGCTGCCGGCGATGGATTTGTGGAGGTTATCGGCTCCTCAATGGAGGGAACGGACAGGGTGTTTCTCATGAATGCAGTGTCTGATGAGTCGTCGGTGAAACTGGTGCTGACGTACAGCGACAAGAGGGCAGAGCAGTTGTACAGTGACCTCAGATTCTATAGCAGGGATGTGTACATGTATCCGGCAAAGGATATCCTGTTCTTCAGCGCTGATGTCCATGGAAATGCCATAACGAGAAAACGTATGGATGTACTGCGAAGGCTTGCCTCAGGAGAACCGTGCACGATAGTTGCAACTGTGGATGCTCTTTTTGACAAGATCCCTGCACTTTCATATATGAATAAGTATATCATCAACATATGTACTGCACAGAGGCTTGATGTTGATGATCTCAGGCAGAAATTATCAGCGCTCGGATATGATAAGGTGGACAATGTAGAGGAGCCAGGTCAGTTTGCAGTGAGAGGCGGGATCATAGATATCTATCCACTCACTGAGGAGTGTCCATACAGAATAGATATGTGGGATGACGAGGTGGATACCATCAAGACATTTGACGCTGAGAGCCAGAGATCCATAGAGACGGTTGATTCGATTGTGATCTACCCTGCAGGAGAGATAGTGCTGTCCCAGGATAGAATAAACCGTGGAATCAGGAAGATTGAGGCGGAACTGAAGCCGTACGCACAGAAGCTTAAGGAGTCATTTCACACGGAGGCATATGCAAGGATAAAACGTGAGGTGGCGGAGCTTAAGGAACAGCTCACGGAGTTCAGTGCTGTGTACGGAGTTGACAGTTATGTCGACTATTTCTACAGTGACACAGTTTCACTCATAGACTGTCTGCCGGATGATTCTTACGTGCTCATAGATGAGACGAGAAAGGTCAGTGACAGGGCTGCAACGGACGAGACGGGCTTTAGAAGCAGCATGGTGCACAGACTTGAGGGCGGCTACGTGCTTCCTGGACAGATGAATGTCATGTACAGCTATGATGATGTGATAGATAAGGCCAAGAAGTACAATGTCGTAGGATTTGACGCGTTTGATGGCAGGGATGACAGGATAAGTTATGCACATAAAACTGAGATTGAATGCCACGAAGTGCACAGTTACAGAAACAGTTTTGACACACTTGTAGCGGATATAAGATCCTGGAAGAAGAACAAGAACAGTGTGCTCTTTGTGTCGCCTTCTTCGGTGGGTGCAAAGAGAATGGTGGATAATCTTATGGATGCGGATATCATCTGTCATTATCTGAGCGATGCGGATAAGGTACTTACCCCTCGTGAGATTGCAGCGATGGCGGGAAGACTCAGATCCGGATTCATGATACCGGCTATGCATCTGGTGGTCGTTAGTGAGGGCGATGTATTCTCAAGCAGATCATCGTCAGGAAAGAGAACACAGAAGAAGCTCCCATATTCAGGAGAGATAATCAAGTCATTTTCGGATGTCAGTGTGGGTGATTATGTCGTACACGAGAAGTATGGAATAGGAGTCTATAAGGGTATAGAGAAGATAGAGGTGGACGGAGCACTCAAGGATTATCTGGTTATAGAGTATGCCGAGGGTGGCAAACTCTATGTCCTGGCATCGGAAACCGACCGGATACAGAAGTACAGGAGCAAGGAGGGCAGACCTCCCAAGATAAACCGCCTTGGCGGAAATGAATGGCAGAAGGTCAGAAACAGAGTCAAGGGACACGTTGATGAGGTGGCAGAACACCTCGTCAAGCTGTATGCCGAGAGACAGTCGAAGGAGGGGTATGCGTATTCTCCGGATTCTGAGTGGCAGAAGGAATTTGAGGAGACCTTCCCATATAAGGAAACTGACGATCAGCTACGTGCCATAGCCGATGTCAAGGCGGATATGGAGAGCAGCCGTATAATGGACCGGCTTGTCTGTGGAGATGTTGGATTTGGCAAGACGGAGGTTGCAATAAGGGCTGCGTTCAAGGCGGTCGGGGACAGCAGGCAGGTTGCGTATCTGGTGCCAACGACGATTCTGGCAGAACAGCACTACGAGACATTTACCGAGAGAATGAAGGATTATCCGGTGGTTATAAGACTTCTATGTAGATTCTGTACGCAGAAGGAGATAAAGAATACACTCAGAGAACTCAAGGAGGGGAAAGTCGACATAGTGATAGGAACTCACAGACTTCTGTCCAAGGATGTTGAGTTTAAAAATCTTGGACTCTTGATCATAGATGAGGAGCAGAGATTTGGCGTCAATCACAAAGAAAAGATAAAAGAGATGAAGACTAACGTGGATGTCCTCACACTCACAGCCACACCTATCCCGAGAACTCTTCACATGAGCCTGGTTGGAATAAGGGATATGAGCCTGCTTGAGGAGGCTCCGGTTGACAGAAGACCTATACAGACATATGTCATGGAGTACGACAAAGAGCTTGCCAGGGAGGCTATCGCCAGAGAGCTGGCGAGACAGGGGCAGGTGTATTATGTATATAACAGGGTAAATGATATAGAGCAGTTTACTGCGGAGGTTCAGAAGCTGGTACCAAATGCAAATGTAGAATTTGCTCATGGACAGATGGATGGACGAACCCTTGAGGATATAATGTATCGCTTCAACAAGAAGGAGATAGACGTTCTGGTTTGCACCACGATAATAGAGACGGGACTTGACATACCGAATGCGAATACGATCATCATCCATGATGCTAATAATTTCGGACTTGCACAGCTCTATCAGCTGAGAGGACGTGTGGGCCGCTCTGATAGAAGTGCATTTGCATTCATGTTCTATAGAAGGAATAAGGTGATATCTGAGGTTGCAGAGAAGAGGCTCAGGGCGATAAAGGAGTACACAGACCTTGGTTCTGGCGTGAAGATATCCAAGGCAGATCTCAACATAAGAGGTGCGGGTAGTGTGCTCGGGGAGAGCCAGTCGGGCAATTATGAGGTAGTCGGATATGATCTTTACTGCAAGATGCTTAATGATGCGGTCAGAGAGCGCAGGGGAGACACAGTATTTCATGATTATGAGACTGAGATTGATATACCGATAGATTCATTTATCCCAGAAACATATGTGAAGAATGACTTCATAAAACTGGAGCTCTGTAAGAGGATATCACTCATCAAGAACGAGGACGAGTATAACGATATAATAGATGAACTTATAGACAGATTCGGGGACATACCGGATGAGACCATGAATCTTCTGGATGCGGCGCTTCTCAGAGCGAGAGCGTATGTGTGTTATATAACCAGGATATGGTACAGGGATGGATTGCTAAGATTTTCCATGTACAATAAGGCAAATATAAATGTTGACGGAATAGAAGATCTGGTGAACAATTATATGGGCAGGATGAAGTTTCAGATGGGCGCAAAGCCTGAATTTGTGTTAAAGCTTTCAAAGGAGGAGAAGAGGGATATACTGAGACAGGCAGAATTTGTCGTTGCGGATATCTCACAGCTTCTCATAACCTCAGATAATGAAACGAAGAATGGAGGCACCGATTAGTTGAAAAGATTTATATGGATGATAATGTCTTGCGTGATCGGCATGATGCTTGTGGGATGTGGCGGAAATGGCAACGCGGACACGGAAAAAGAAGTTGTATTCAGATACAATGGACAGGATATATATATTGATGAGGTATATGTGTACGCCAGGACGGTCAAGGAAAGATATGAGTCAAAGTATGGCAAGGATGTGTGGGGACAGAGCATAGTTACGGACGACGGATTAGAAATGAACGCCGAGGATTCTGCGAGAAGAGAGACGATATCAAGAATAGTCAAGACCAAGACACTGATCACCAAGTCGGATGAGTATGGAATAAGCCTTACCGACAGTGAGCAGAGAATGCAGGAGCAGGATGCAGAAAAGTTTTATGAACTGCTGACGGATGAGCAGATAGCCGAGGTTGGACTTGAGGAAAACACAGTGAAACAGGTTCTTGAGGAGAGTGCTCTGGCTGACAAGATATACACTTATGTCATGAAACAGAGTTCAACTGAGATATCTGATGAGCAGGCGCGGATGAGCACATTTTATGATATGTTCTTTGAATGTTATTCGGAGGATGACTTTGGAAATATAACCCTGTATCCTCAGTCGAAGATAGATGTTCAGAAAAAGAAAGCTGATGAGGCATATGCAGCTATCGTTGAGGAGTCAGACAATTCAAATCTCAACATTTCGTTCCTTGGAAGTGCAAAATCCCTGAAGTATGCGGGAACACACACAATGAGCAGGGATGAGATAGTCAGCACATACGGTCAGGATACACTAGATATACTCTACAGCCTGTCGGATGGGGATATCTCGCCGGTCGTACAGACTGAGTATGGATATCATATATTCCAAATGATAAGCCTCACAGATGAGACCGCAACTGCTGAAAACAAAGAGAAACTTACGGAGGCTGCGGATGGAGAGTATTACGACAATCTGATGTCAGATTGGATAGATGAGTTGGACAGCAGCTATTCATACAGTAAGAGAGTGGATATGGATGTGTACAACAAGATATCGTTCAAATGATGTGAAAATGCAGATTAGCAGTTTATATTACAGAAAAAGAGGAGCTATGTGAATTATGATATACGATATAAATATAAAAAAACTTGATGACAAGGCGATCATACCAACATACGGTTCAGAATATGCTGCCGGGTCAGATCTGTATGCGTGTCTTGACTCGGCGGTGGATATAGAACCGGGACAGACAGTGCTGATACACACAGGCATAGCTATGGAGATTCCAGCAGGTTATGCAGGACTGGTATATGCGAGAAGTGGTCTGGCATCCAAAAAAGGACTGGCACCTGCAAACAAGGTTGGCGTCATTGATGCGGACTACAGAGGAGAGATCATGGTGGCTCTTCACAATCATGGTACACAGGCACAGCCCGTGGAGCCGGGAGAGAGGATTGCCCAGCTTGTGATCGCTCCATATATAGTAGGGGCATTTCATCAGGTGGATGAGCTCTCTGAGACAGTTCGTGGTGAGGGAGGTTTTGGATCGACAGGAAGCAAGTAAAAGACTAAGAAGCAAATAAAAAAGCTGTGAGTCTCAATTCAGCTCTGCTATAAAGCAGAAGAGAGGCTCACAGCTTTTTACTATAATACTTATATCAGAAGTATCGACCCTTTTCATTCCAAAGTACAGTCTCTCCGGCGGCGAGGGATGCAGGAACATCGATGATGCGCTGATTGCGTGATCCCTTGAATCTGAGGGAGAGATCCTTCTGGTCCTCCATAAATTCTCCATCCACAAGAACGTCGATATAAGAGAGAAGTTCCCGGGTGTATTCCCATTCATTGCACATTCTGTTCAGAAGATCTGTATCAAATGTGTAGCCGGTGTAACACCATATAGTCTTGTCCGGGTATGTTTCCTTGAATCTGCGCGCAAGTGGCAGCAGTCCCTGCTGGTTCACATATTCCATTGGCTCTCCGCCTAGAAGTGACAGGCCTGCGATATAGTCCTCCTTGCAGCTGTCTATTATATGTTCGATTTCCACATCAGTGAACGGTTTGCCGTATCCAAAGTCCCATGTATCGGGATTGAAACAACCCTTGCAGTGATGCGTGCAGCCGGACACAAATATTGATACGCGCACGCCAGTGCCGTTTGCCACATCGAATTGTTTAATGTCTGCGTAATTCATAATAAAATCCTTTCAAATTTATGAAATAAACATTTGTGAAAAAACCTTAACACAAAAGTATGGCCTGCGTTGCCCTCTACGACATGCAGACCATACAGTTGAAATTATTAATGCACTTAGTTAAATACGAATAAAAACTGTTCAAAAACTTTGATCATAAATAACTGATATATGATATCAGAACTACTTGCATGCTCTAATAATATACCAGTATGACTGATATATCAAGAGGTTTTAACAGCTTTTTGCTTATTTTCCTTTGATCCAACTTATCTTTTACAAGTGGAGAACTCTTGCCTTGATCTCCTTGGTTTTGCCAACGTTCCAGAAATTCTCTCCGAGGTATCCGCAGGTTCTTCTAGTGACGTTCATCTTGTTGTGATCCTTGTTGCCACACTGAGGGCATTCCCACTCACCGTCATCGTTGATGATGATCTCACCGTCATATCCGCACACATGGCAGTAATCTGACTTGGTGTTGAACTCGGCGTACTGTATGTTGTCATAGATGTATCTGACGACCTCCGCCAGAGCATCCAGATTGTTTCTCATGTTAGGTATCTCAACATAGGAGATAGCGCCACCCGATGATATGGTCTGGAACTGACTCTCAAACCTGAACTTGCTGAAAGCATCTATCTTCTCACGGACATCAACGTGATATGAGTTCGTATAATAACCCTTGTCGGTGACATCCTTGATGGTTCCAAAGCGTTCCTTGTCTATTCTTGCAAATCTGTAACAAAGACTCTCTGCAGGCGTGCCGTAGAGACCAAATCCAAGACCTGTGTCGGACTTCCACTTGTCGCAGGCTGCGCGGAGCTTATGCATAAGCTTGAGTGCAAATTCCTCCCCGACCGGATCGGTGTGGCTTACGCCACGCATGAGCTTCGTTGTCTCGTATACTCCGATGTATCCCAGAGAAATAGTCGAATATCCATTGTGGAGGAGAGGGTCTATGACCTCGCCCTTTTTGAGCCTTGCTATGGCACCGTACTGCCAGTGGACCGGACTGACATCCGATGTGACACCCTCGAGCGCTCTATGACGGCACATAAGTGCATCGTAGCAAAGCTGAAGTCTCTCGTCCAGCAGACTCCAAAACTTGTCGTCGTCACCCTTTGCAAGTATTGCTATCTGTGGAAGGTTCAGGCTGACAACACCCTGGTTGAAACGTCCTTCCCATTTGTACTCACCGTTCTCGTCCTTCCAAGGTGAGAGGAATGAACGGCATCCCATACATGAGAATACGTTGCCTTCATAGTTCTCACGCATCTTCTTGGCTGATATGTAATCAGGGTACATTCTCTTGGCTGAGCACTTTATGGCAAGTTCGGTTATGTAATCATACTCGCCGCCCTTGAGGCAGTTGTGCTCGTCGAGGACATATATGAGTTTAGGAAAAGCTGGGGTTACATATACACCGGCCTCGTTCTTGATTCCCTCAAGTCTCTGTCTCAGGATCTCTTCAATGATCATGGCATTTTCCTTGATGTATTCGTCATCTTCCCTCAGATTGAGGAACAGGGTGACAAATGGAGACTGGCCATTGGTCGTCATCAGGGTATTGATCTGGTACTGGATAGTCTGTACACCTGATTTCAGCTCGTCCTTGAGTCGCTCGGTGATGAGCTTCTCAAGTGTCTCAGAATCTATCTTATCACCAAATTCTTCAGTATATCTCTTCTTGTATTTGTTATAGCTCTTTCTGAGGTACTTGCCCAGGTGACGGACGTCAACAGACTGACCACCGTACTGACTTGACGCAACAGATGCGATGATCTGTGTGACAATGGTACATGCAACCTGGAAGCTCTTAGGACTCTCGATGAGTTTGCCGTTCATGACAGTCCCGTTGTCAAGCATATCTCCAATGTTGATAAGACAGCAGTTGAAGATAGGCTGAAGAAAGTAGTCAGCATCGTGAAAATGGATGGCACCTTCCTCATGAGCCTTTGATATCTTCTCAGGGAGGAGCATTCTCTTGGTAAGATCCTTTGAAACCTCGCCAGCTATGAGGTCACGCTGTGTCGATGCAACCGTGGCGTTCTTGTTGGAGTTCTCCTCCATAACGTCCTTATTTCTGTTCTGAATAAGACTCAGTATGGAATCATCAGTGGTGTTCGCCTTTCTGATAAGCTCTCTGCTGTATCTATATATAATGTAAGTTTTTGCGAGGACAAACTTTCCGTCCGCCATTATTCCCTGTTCGATGATATCCTGTATATCCTCGACCAGCATTCTTTTTCTATTCTTGGCCTCGATGCTTCCGACAATATCCTCGATCTTCTCATCAGAGATCTTTTCGCAAGGTTCAACTTCGGAATTGGCCTTTTGGATGGCTAAGATTATCTTGCTGCGGTCGTAATTGACTGCACGGCCGTCTCTTTTGATTACTAACATTTCCCATTCTCCCTGTGTGTGTTGTGAATTCTATGTATAACTATATGACACTAAATATAGTGGGATAAAGCAAAAAGAAACACAATATGTCGTGCTTGGCTTAAAAAAGCCGCAAAAAAATTAGCGACAATTAAGTGCTCCGTCGCAAGTTTCCCTGGCTTTGTAAAATGTTCTGCACAGATGATCTGTGTATAAGAATTTTTACAGCGTGTGTCAACATCGTTGATTATATCACCCGTAAAAATGTTTGTCCATATGTTATTTGTAAAAAATACAAAATATAGAAAATAAAAAAATATGTGGGCACAACATATTGTAGTTTTGCGTTTGATTAATGTGGAAGATGCTGATTGCGTCACAAAAACGTATCCAAAATAGAAAGCGGTATCAGGCAGTAATCATATATACAGCTATTTGTGAGAATTGTATGAATTAAGTCAAATTGCTTTATTTTTACAAAGAAATATGATATAAGTTAATTCGTTGAAGATTATCATTAACAAATGGGTTTTCTACAAATAAAAAATAAAAGAGGTAATATTTATGAGAAAGTTCAAAAAAGGGTGTGTGGTCGTTCTTGCACTGGCATTGTCCATGTCATTTATGACCGGATGCGGAGATAAGAGCGATGATAAGAAGGGTGATACTCAGAAAGAGGCTACAGCTTCTGACGTGGCAGAGGATGTAGCGGCGAATGAAGAGAGCATAGATGAGTATGTAGAGAAATATGCAGAGAATGTTGAGCTTGGCGATTACAAGGGTATTGAGTATACCAAGACGGACGTTGAGGTTACAGACGACGAGGTTCAGCAGAAGATAGATGAGTTTGTTGATGGACTTGGAACATTTGACAAGGATACAACAAATGCAGCAAAGAAGGGAGACACTGTCAATATAGATTATGTAGGTTCAGTTGACGGAGAGGAGTTCAACGGTGGTAATACCAACGGAAGTGGCTATGATCTTGTACTTGGTTCCGGTGCATTCATAGATAATTTTGAGGATCAGATCATAGGCCATAAGCCGGGAGAGACATTCACTGTAACGGCTACATTCCCAGAAAATTATGGTGAGACAAGCCTTGCGGGCAAGGAGGCGGAGTTCAAGACTACTCTCAACTATATCAAGATTGATAAGCCTGCCACATACAACGATAAGCTTGTTTCAGACAACACAGATTACAAGACGACAAAGGAGTACGAGGAATCTGTACGTGAGGAGCTGAATAAAAGCAAGGAGGATTCAGCCCTTGCAAGTGCACAGAGCGATATCATGACCAAGGTCATCAACAACTGTAAGATCTCGAATCTCTCTGCAGAAGAGGTACAGGCAAGTGCACAGCAGCTTGTGACATCCATCAAGAGTCAGGCTGAGAACTACGGTATGGATTATGCAACATATATCAAGTACTATTATGGATATGATGACGAGGATGCATTTGCTCAGGTTATATACAATATCTGCGAGGAGTCTCTGAAGGAGAAGATGGTAATGTGTGCCATAGCGAAGGCTGAGGGACTGACAGTTACAGATCAGGAGACTGATGAATATATTGCTGATTATGCAGCCAAGAACAATGTTGATGAGGAGAGCGTTAGAAGCAATGTGTCAGCTATTGACATCAAGTACAATGCTCTTGCTTACAAGGTCATGAACGATGTGCTTTACAAGGATGCGAAGGCTGTGGATGCGACAACAGCAGCTGCAACAGAAGCTACAACAGCAGAAGATACAGATACAGAAGCAGATACAGAAGCAGCAGAGTAAAGTGCTGGATATATAAAAAGATAACGAAGGGGTAAGCGAAAAATATTATGAGAGCTAAGAAGATAATAGCAGCCGGAATCATGGCGGCGATGTGTGCGGGACTTATGACCGGATGCAGCAGCAACAAAAGCCAGTTTAACAAGTATTCAAAATGCGCAGTGGTGGACAAGGCAGCATATACTGATATAGAGTATGTCCCGGCTTCCAGAGAGGTTACAGATGACGATGTTCAGAGTTCTATAGATAGTTTCTGCAACGATAACTCTGAGACAAGCGAAGATAAGACCAGCGCCATAAAAGATGGCGATAAAGTTAACGTTGACTATGTTGAGACGATATCCGGAACGGAGAAAGACAGCAAGACAGGTTATTCTCTTACTATTGGCAACAATACATTGGGTGACGGCAGTGATGATCAGCTCATAGGCAGCAAGGCTGGTGAAGTGAAGGAGATCACTGTTACATATCCAGACGATTATTCAGATACCACAGTGGCAGGACTGACTGCGACTTACAAGGTTACCGTAAACTATATCTCGGTCACAACAGTGCCGGAGTACACAGATGCACTTGTAAAGAAGGCTTCAGGTGGAGAGTACACCACAACGGATGCATACACAGAGCACCTCAGGGAGGACCTTCAGACAGATAAGGACAAGTCAGCTGATGATGAGGATAGAACCTCAGTCCTCAAGGCGGTAGAGGAGAAGGTCACATTTGACAAGTATCCAGAGGATGAGATAAAGACATATATCCAGACAACTGTAGACAATGCAAAGCAGAATGCAGAGAATTATGGAATAGATTTCAGCACTTATATGGCATATTTCTACGGATGCAGCGATGAGGCAGCGTTCCTTGAGAAGCTTCATACAATAGTTGAGAGCGTCATGAAGGAGAAGATCGTAGTATCATGTATAGCTCTTGACAATAACCTGATAGCTGACGATGCGGACGTGAAAGCATACAGGGCCAAGGTTGTTGAGGAGAACGATCTGGAGAGCGATGAGGACGTTGACAAGTACTATTCAGAGGACGACCTAAACTTCTATGCGACGGAGGAGAACGTCCTTGATTTCCTTATGAAGAGAGCGGTGGAGACGACTGCGACAGCAACTGATGCGGACAGTGAATCTGCGACAGATGAGAGTACAACAGAAGAGAGTACAACAGAAGAATAAATAGCTGATGTAACATATCGCATGTAAGGCGGTGGAAGTAGACGATATTTCCACTGCCTTTTTGCATATAAGGGATTGTGCATTTTGAATAATTTTGTCTTTGTAGTTTAATCATGTTGACTAAAACAAAATATGTATATAAAATGAAAAAGAATTAATATTATTTAAAACAGGGAAGTGGTGTTCCTGTATGGCAACACCTGTCTGAAGGCTGTAAGACTGGCTAAGTGGACAGGATCAGGGCATGGGATGCACCTGACCGGGAAAGAGAAAGGGGAATTTATGAGAAAAGGCATTGCAAGCAAGTGTCTGTGCATTGCTCTTGCCTCCGCGATGGTATTCGGTGATGTGGGAATAGTGTCAGCGGCGGAGAGCAGCTCGGCAGACAGCAAGGAAGCGGTCAGTGTAGTGGCTGACGAGAGCACAGCAGATGTGGCGGTGAGTGCCCCGCGTGTAGACTATTTGAATGTTGACGAGGAGTACGGATCAAACATAAGGATAAGTGCAGGGGGAGCTGGCTGTAAGGCGGTACTTTATATCAACGGCAAGAAAGCGGCGGAAGAGTCATATGATTATGATTCATATTATCTGAGCGTGAGCAAGGAGATAGATGCCGTTCCGGGAGCAACCTACACAGTGGAGGTCAGGATTGCCAATTCTGAGGGCACGGTGGTTAAGTCCCAGGAGAAATTGGTTGCTGCGTCAGTTGGTTTTAGGAGTGGTACATCGGCAATAACAGCCGAAAGCATAAGTGGAAAGGTGAGTGAGACCGGTATAAAGCAGCCGGACGGAATTCGTGTGTCAGCGAATATCCACAATCAGAATGGCCACAATTATAAGTATGAGGTTTACAGATCAACAAAGTCAAATGGCGGTTTCAAGTGCATCTACAAGGGAACTTCCTCAGAGAGCTGGCGCCTGGAGTATGTTGACACCACGGCAAAGGCGGGAGCAGCATATTACTATAAGGTAAGGATACTCAGAGGAACAAGTGAGTATGTTACGTCAGATAAGGTTCTGGCGGTGTCTGGAGCTGCGGGAGTTCGTTATGGAAAGCCTGAGTGCAGCTTTGATGCATATGTATCAGGAAGAGATAAGGGTGCAAACGGAACTGTTAATCTGAGTATATGGTCGGACTTGGCAAACAGATATGATATATACCGTTCTACCAGTGCGACGAAGGGCTTTAAGAAAATAGCTACGGCATATGCAAATTATTACACTGACGCAAAAGTGAAAAAGGGAACTGTATATTATTACAAGATAATTCCAATGTACTATGATTCGACAACCGGTAAGACGATTACTGGTAACACGACAAAAGCCGTTGCAGCAAAGTATCTTATGGACGGTTCGGCACCAACACTCACACAGGTTGGCACAAATTCAATGAAGTGTGAATGGTATGCAGAAAACAGCGCAGATGTGTCATATGAGGTATGGTGCAGAAGATCAGATGTGGTAGGTGACGCATTTGTAAAGAAGGCTGTCACAAAGAAAAATTCATGCGTCATCAAGGGCCTTGCAGCAAATGGCGAGTATGATGTGAAGATACGCACAGTAAAGAAGGCTGGAAGCGTAGTAAAGTATGCTATGAGTGCAAGCAGCAGACGTATTATGGGATACACAAGCTCGGTACAGGATCTGAATAGGACTCCTGTAAAGTCAAATGCAGATTCCAAGACAGTTGCAGTTTATTACCAGATGACATGGTACAGAGACTGGAATGCATCGGGCTACAAGATAACAGCTTACAACAACTATACAAACAAGAAAGAGACGGTCAAGACAATCACATCCGGAAAGACTACATCCTATACATTTAAGAACACGGGAGTAGTTGGAAAGGAGCTTAAGTACACCGATATAGAGGTACTGCCATACAAGGGAAAGACCATCGGTGTATCAGAATATGATGGATATGAGCTTAACACGCTTCCAAGTCCTGCGAAGATGAAGGTCTCAAGAAAATCCGGTACAGCAGTCACAGTTGCATGGACGGCGGTAAAGGGGGCCACGGAATATACAGTGATCAGGACCACGGCTCTGGGCGTCACACAGACTTTGGCAACGGTAAAGGGAACCTCATATGTAGATACACATGTGACAAATGGACTGGGATATACATATAGCGTGTATGCGTCAACATCAAAGACGGCGTTCAACAGTGGATGGAGTGCAGGGTATGGTATATATTTCCACAAACTCTCAACGCCTCAGATCAAAGCGGTCACAAACCCTGCAAAGGGAACCGCGTCAGTAAAATGGGCAAAGACTGCTAACACAAAGGTGTACAAGGTATATCGTTCAGATAAGGCAAACGGAAAGTATGTACAGGTTGCTTCGACGTCCAAGAATGTGTGTGTATATGCAGATAAGAAGCTTAAAAAGGGAAAGACGTACTACTACAAGGTAGTTGCCTACACAATAAATGACTGCGGACAGACAGTAAAGTCAGCGGCATCCAAGGCAAAGGGCGTCAAGATAAGCAAATAAAGGGAAAGGGGTAGAGTATGAAGAAAAAGATAATCAGCAAAGCATTGTGCGTAGCGCTTGCCTCTGTACTGATGTTTGGAGAGGCTGCGCCGGCTATGGCGGCTACCAAGAGCCTGGATCAGGGACAGGCTGTTGTTGCAGAGGATACATTTTCTGCTTCAATAGACGGAATAGAAGCAGGAAATTCTGCTACAGTGACAGATGACCATGTTGGGATAAGTGCCTGGGGCTCAGGAACGAGTGCCAAATTATATGTAAATGGAGTTGAATTCGCGTCACGAAAGACGTCATATGGATACTGGGATATAAACGCAGATTTCTACGGAAAGGCCGGTGTGACATACACATTTAAGATTGAAGCCGAGGGAAGTGATGGCTCAACAGTCACAAAGACTTTCAACAGAAAGTTTGAAACTCCTGTTTTGGATAAAAGTACGACACGCGGCTGGTGGAACAGTGAGATAGACGAGACCGGCTACTCTAAATATACATCACTATACGTAAATACAGAATTTTTATCAAGAGTTTCGGCTAAATACGACTATTATGTATACAGATCGACAAATCCAAAGACCGGATTCAAGAAGATATCCAGCAACACGGTGTATGGCGGAACGAACTGTTATAATTATGACTACAATGCAGCATATGGAAGGACGTACTACTATCAGATAAAGGTGGTCGCTGAAAAGGACGATTATATAAAGACCACAAAGGTGATAGCAACATCCCCTGTCATTAAAGTCAGTGCAGACAATTGGAAAAATATATATGTAAATGCCGAGTTGGACCACAAAGGTGTCAAGTTAAACATCGAAGACAGAGGAATTTATAATCAGTTTGACATCTATAGATCGGCAAGTAAAAATGGCGGCTACAAGAAAATCAAGACGATAACCGGTGATGAGTTTACAGACACCACAGTCAAGGCGGGAAAGATCTACTATTATAAGGTGATCCCAAAGTACTATGAGACAAAGACTGGCAAGCTGGTATCTGGAAATACCACAGCGGCCGTCGGTGTGAAGGTGACTATGGGCACTCCGGTTCCTATCGCGCAGATCACCTCATCTACTTCGGTGAAGCTGACATGGGATAAGGTCAGAGGCGCTAATGTATATGAGATATGGTATATGCAGACCGATATCAGCGGTAATCAGTACAGCAAGCTGGGAGTCACAAAGGGCAATTCGTATACGGTCAAGGGACTGAAGAATGGTCATCTTTACAGATTTATGCTCAAGGCACAGAATGTATCAAATGGCAAGGTCGTATGTGAGAACCAGAATGATACCGGAAGAGTCATTATGGGCTACGATGATAATATATATAGTCTCAGAGCTACATATATAAGTACAGCCATCAGCAAGGACAAGAAGACACTTGCGATATATACGAATCTGGCATGGGATAAGAACTACTGGGCATCAGGATATGTGATCACAGCGTATAACAGATATACAGGCAAGGAAGAGAATGTCGCAAAGATCTCTTCTGGCACAAAGAACACATACAGATTTAAGAACCCTGGAACAAGTACCAAGGGAATGAAATACACATATGTGAGGGTGAGACCATACAAGGGCTCAGTTGTCAGCGACACCCCAATTGAGATCAATGTAAACTGTATGCCGTTTGCATCGGGAGTCAAGGTATCCAGAAAGACCAATTCATCGGCTGTCATTTCCTGGAAGGCTGTGCCGGGTGCATCAGGATATTCTGTATACAGAACAAACAAGCAGAGCGGAGAAACCCAGTGGAGGGGTAATGTAACTGCTACAAAGTATGAGGACAAGGATTATTCGGTAAAGACAGATTATGAATACTATGTAGTGGCACAGTCATCTTTTGAAGGAGCTTGGGGTAATAGCCATTATATATATGAGGGTAATGCAAAGTACTTCGCTAAATACCAGCACAAGCTTGCAGCACCAAAGATGGGCAGCGCAAAGAACACAGCAGCGGGACAGGTCAAAGTAAAGTGGTATGCCGTGGCAGGTGCTCAGCGTTACTGGGTATACCGTTCTACAAGCAAGAATGGTAAGTACACCAAGATCGCCAGTGTGGCAACAACAAGCTATGTTGACAAGAAGGCGGCAAAGGGTGGCACATATTACTATAAGGTTGCAGCAGCTGCAGTGAGTGGTGCCGGAGTAAAAGCTCAGTCAGCTTATTCAGCAGTAGCAGGTGCTAAGAGCTCTAAGTAGTATATAAGCATAAAGATTCCGTACAGGATATAAAAGACGGGAATCAGCAGACAATAAGTACAGATCATACGATATTATGTCGTGTGGTCTGTATTTTTGTAAAAAGGTACAGTCTTTATTTTGATCTTTATTTTGAAAAAAAGTGGTTGACATATCATAGCTGACAGTTTATTATATTAACGTTCGTTGTGAACATGCGGAAGTGGCGGAATTGGCAGACGCGCAGGCTTCAGGTGCCTGTGGTAGCAATACCGTGTGGGTTCAAGTCCCATCTTCCGCATTTTTTTATACCATAGTATAGGATATAACCATAAGAATATTTTAGGAGGTATGTGCGGCGATGGCAGAGAAAAAGAATGTAGTTACCTATTCAGGTCTCAAAAAAATTGAGGAAGAGCTTCAGGATCTGAAGGTTAACAAACGTAGAGAGATTGCAGCCAAGATCAAGGAGGCAAGAGAGCAGGGAGATCTGTCAGAGAATGCAGAGTACGATGCAGCAAAGGATGAGCAGAGAGACATCGAGGCGAGGATCGAACAGCTCGAGGCAATGCTTAAGAATATTGAGGTCGTAGATGAGGACGAGGTCGATACAGGAGTTGTCGGTATCGGTTGTAAGGTAATAGTGTATGATTATGAGTATGATGAGGAAATTGAGTATGATATCGTTGGTTCATCACAGGCAGATATCATGAACAACAAGATCTCAGATGAGTCACCGGTTGGAATGGCACTCAAGGGTGCAAAGGTCGGTGAGGAAGTTCTGGTTGAGGCACCGGACGGAGAATTTAAGTACAGAGTACTTGATATTAAGAGACAGGAGCTGTAGGAGAAGATGGCAGAGCAGAATAACAAGGGAAATGAGCAGGATCTTAATAAGCTGAAGATGGTTCGCCGCGAGAAACTGGCAGATCTTCAGGCAGCAGGCAAGGATCCATTTGTTATAACTAAGTACGATGTGCAGCAGCACAGTATAGAAGTAAAGGACATGTACACAGCACTCGAGGCTGAGCTCCTTGCGGGAAGACAGGAGCCTTCAGTAGAAGGTCTTGACGAGGCAGAGAAGAGAGAAGTTATCAACAACGATTACAATGAGAGAAGAGCAATCATGGACGCTTCACCTATCAATGTGAGCATTGCGGGACGTATGATGTTCAAGCGTGTCATGGGTAAGGCTTCTTTCTGTAATATTCAGGATCTCAAGGGCAATATTCAGGTATATGTTGCCAGAGATCAGATCGGCGAGGAGTCATATGCTGACTTTAAGAAGTCAGATATAGGTGACATATATGGAGTTAAGGGTTATGCTTTCAGAACAAAGATGGGCGAGATATCCATACATGCTGAAGAGATAACACTTCTGTCCAAGTCACTTCAGATGCTCCCGGAGAAGTTCCATGGACTGACAGATACAGATATGAGATATCGTCAGAGATATGTGGATCTGATCATGAATCAGGACAGCAAGGAGGTATTCATCAAGAGATCACAGATATTAAAGGAGATCCGTAATTTCCTGGCTGGACGTGATTTCATGGAAGTCGAGACTCCTATGCTTGTATCCAATGCAGGCGGTGCTGCAGCGAGACCATTTGAGACACATTACAATGCGCTCGATGAGGATGTAAAGCTTCGTATATCATTGGAGCTTTATCTCAAGAGACTTATCGTCGGTGGTCTTGAGAGAGTATATGAGATTGGAAGAGTGTTCCGTAATGAGGGCGTTGACACACGTCATAACCCGGAGTTCACACTGATGGAGCTGTATCAGGCATACACAGACTATGAGGGCATGATGGAACTGACAGAGTCCATGTTCCGTTATCTTGCAGAAAAGGTATGTGGAAGCACCAAGATCTCATACAACGGAATAGAGATCGACTTTGGCAAGCCATTTGAGCGTCTGACTATGGTCGATGCTATCAAGAAATATACAGGTGTTGATTTTGATCAGGTTGCTGATGATGCTGAGGCGAAGAAGATCGCTGACGAGCATCATGTAGAGTACGAGGAGCGTCACAAGAAGGGCGATATCGTGAACCTGTTCTTTGAGGAGTTCTGTGAAGAGAATCTGATCCAGCCTACATTTATCATGGATCACCCGATAGAGATCTCACCACTTACAAAGAAGAAGCCTTCAGATCCTACAAAGGTTGAGCGTTTCGAGCTTTTCATCAACACATGGGAGATGTGTAACGCTTACTCAGAGCTGAACGATCCTATCGATCAGCGTGAGAGATTTGCCGCTCAGGATGCAAATGCGGCAGCCGGTGATGATGAGGCTGAGCACACTGATGAGGATTTCCTCAATGCACTTGAGATCGGTATGCCACCTACAGGCGGTATCGGTTATGGTATAGATAGACTGGTTATGCTCCTTACAGATTCACAGGCGATCAGGGATGTTCTCCTGTTCCCGACAATGAAGTCCTTAGATGGTGTAAATAAGAAAAATGATGTAAATAATACAGCTTCTGAAGCACCTGAAAAAAATGTAAAAACTGAGTCTGAAAAGATTGATTTTTCTAAGGTAAAGGTAGAGCCTTTATTTGAGGAATTTGTTGATTTTGATACATTCAGCAAGTCAGATTTCCGTGCAGTAAAGGTTAAAGAGTGTGTTGCAGTACCGAAGTCAAAGAAACTGTTACAGTTTACTCTTGATGACGGAACAGGCACAGACAGAACCATTTTAAGCGGTATTCATAGCTTTTATGAGCCGGAAGAACTGGTTGGAAAGACTCTGATTGCTATCACAAATCTTCCACCGAGAGCTATGATGGGCATTGACTCTTGCGGTATGCTCCTCAGTGCTATTCATGAAGAAGAAGGCGAAGAAAAGCTTCATCTTCTGATGGTAGATGACCACATTCCGGCAGGTGCGAAGCTCTATTAAGATGATGTAAAGATGTACCGTTTTACCAAATAGACGGGACATACTTCATTTGATAAAAAACTGAAAAAAAACAGCGATTTACATCAAACTTACATCATTTGATGCAGAAATCGGTGCAAGCAAGAAATCGCATAATTAGTGCAATGAGTGGGCAATTCCAATTGGAGTTGCCCATTTTTAAAACAAACAGAAATACAAATTTGTTAGGTTAGAATCGATGATGGGGTAAACGAAAAAGCAGTTTTGGCATTCCAGTGAACTGCCCCTTCGTTTACACCATTTTCGATTTGACCTAATTGAACAAAGTAAGCGTCCGGGTAGCCAGTACCTATGGATTTTCAATTCTTTGTCCTTAACCTTGATTATACAAGATTTCTTTCCTGGAAACCACAATAATCGGATATTGCAGAAAAAACGGCACAACAATAAAACCTCAGATACTGAGATTTAAAAAAATATGAAAAAATAGAATCTTTAACACCGTTGCGGAACTTTAATCTGAGGTTTCCCCAGACGTCCGCCACAGGCTTTACATACGCAGATGTTGATGCCGTAAAGCAGTTCTAATACCTCGGGCATTTCTTTATTTTTCAGCCTGGAAAAATATTTTTTGCAGCCGAGGAGATTCCGGCACAAAGTAAGCTTTTTATTTTTGCTGCGGGAGCAGAGCAGCCCATAATGCCGAATCCGGACAAATCCTTTTGGAGGGACATGCATCAAAAAACGCCGGATGAATTCGACACCGGAAAGGGTAAGTTCTTTCCACTGCCCTTTGTTTCGGTAATCTTTCACGGAAAATGTGACGGTTTCTTCGTCCATACGGATGATCCGGTGGTTACTGACCGCAATCCGATGGGTATACTTTCCGAGATATTTAATGACCGATTGAGCACCATGAAATGTCTTTTTGCAATAAGGAATCCACTCTGTACCATAACAGGCATCCAGCAGTTCCTTGAAGGCATAGTGATTACGGAACTTTTCAGAGGTACCATGAAAAATCAGCTTATCCTCTTCCCACAGGGTTTTGAGTTCCTCCAGATATTTTCCACGGAACACTTTAGAAATGACCTGAACGGGAAGAAAGAAGCTTTCTCCTTTATCTTTCCACTGATTATCAGAGGTCAGGCCTCCGCCAAGCAGAATAGTATGGATGTGGGGATGGAAGTTCATCTCAGATCCCCATGTGTGGAGGATAAAGATATAGCCAACTTTTGCGCCGAGATGTCTGGGGTCTTCTGTCAATTCCCGGATCGTTGCGGATGCCGCATGATAGAAAGCATCATAAAGGAGCTTCTGATTACTGTAAATAATCGGATTCAAAAGATCCGGAACGGTAAAAACCAGATGGAAATAGGGAGCATCAAGGACATCTTCCCTGCGGGCGTCCATCCATTTTTCCTTCGGAACTGCCTGACACATGGGACAGCAGCGGTTACGGCAGGAATTATAATGAATCTGGACAGCGCCGCAGTCTTCACAGATACTGACATTTGCGCCATATGCCCCTGTTTTGCAGTTTATAATGTTCCGGGCGGTTTTTGCCTGTTCAGGGGAAGGTGTGTATTTCTCAAGATATGCCGGATAAAAGCGATGAAAAATATCCTGTACGGTTGGTTTATTCATAGCCGGCACCTTCTTTCCGGTCAAATGGACTCCGGATGCCCATCAGAGATTTGTTGCTGACATGGAGATATATTTCCGTGGATTTCGGGTCGCGATGTCCAAGAAGGGCCTGGATATGCTGCCGGTCTACTCCCTGCTCCATCAAATGTGTTGCAAAGCTGTGGCGCAGGCTGTGTGGAGTTGCCTTTACAGAAAGCTCGGCATCTGATACAGCCCGGCGCATCACCTGTTCCAGTGTACTGACCGTCAGATAATTACCGGTAAATTTGTTGGGAAACAGGATCCCCCGAGGCCTGCCCTTTGCAAACCAGTATTGAGTAAGAATATCCAGGCACCGTTTGGAAAGGATCGTATAACGGTCCATCCGGTTCTTTGCATCCCGCACATGGATCTGCATATTTGTTCGCGAGATATCATCATAATGCAGATGGATCACTTCGGAAACCCGGAGTCCAGAGGAATACATGATTGCGAACATGGCTTTGTATTTGATGTCATCGACAGCGTCCAGCAGATGGTCGATTTCATCGGCAGTCAGTACAATCGGAAGCTTGTGTTCCTGGATCATACGTGGAACCATAATGTCATCCCAAAGGATGTTCAGGACATTCCGGTAAAAAAAGCGGATGGCGGAATTGTAAAGATTCAGAGTGGTAGCTTTCAGCCCTCCGTCCTTTTTAGCAAGCAGAAAATCCCTGACATCCTGACAGGTGAGTTTTTCAGGAGCCTTATCTACATAATTCAGGAAATAAGATACATAGTTTTTATAGCAGTTGATAGAACGCTCTTTGAGGTTACGGATTTTTCCGGCGTCCTCAAGTTTTTCTAAATATTTTTCGTACATCATAAATCCTCCATATAAAATCAGTAGTGATCAAAAACACCGCATTATATGGAGGTGCATTTATATCATAAAACCGCTTGCCAACCAAGCGGAGGGATGGTATTCTTTTCATAGGCAGTGGAGAGGTCGATCCTGTTTGATTGTTTCGTTGTGGTGACTTAACAATACTACTTTTAGGACTTGCTTTCCACTGTTTTTATCATAAGAAACAAAAAATCGCTACACCACAGCCTCCGCAGGCCATCGCGCAGCGATTTTGTTCAATCGGAATTTTTGAGAGAAATTTAAAAACCGTCTCATTGCATGAGTATATTTATTAAGATATGATTGGCTTGGAGGTGATACATTATGGCAAATGAAGATAAAAAAGATTTTAATGCTATGCTTATGGATAGCAAGGATATGCCTAAAGTTCAAATAATAACAGATGAAAAGAGCATTGAAAAATATGGTGGAGATAAAATGTACTTTGCCCCACCTATTGACTATGACAAAGTAATGCGACTTGTGCCTTGTGGTAAATTGCTTACTGTAGGTACAATAAGGGAATTCTTTGCTAAACAAAACGGTGCTGATTTTACAGAGCCAATCACAGCTGGAATTTTTGTTTCAATAGTTGCATGGGCTAGTTATCAGCGTGCAGAAGATAAAACCCCTTATTGGAGAACATTAAAAGCAAATGGGGAATTAAATGCAAAGTATCCAGGAGGAGTTGAGGCACAAAAGGAGATGCTTGAGAAGGAGGGACATACTGTAATACAAAAAGGTAGAACCAATATTAAGTATTATGTTAAGGACTACGAAAAAGCATTATTTACATTGTAATAGATAATGTGAAACTTCCAGTTTGCCAACTTGCCCTTTGAGAGAGGAGAAATCCCTTTCTCAAAGGGCTTTTTCTATTTATACGGATATTCGCAAACTACAAGATAAAGCCAAAACTTGCCGAAGTAAGAACATATCAGGAAAAACTCATAAGCAATGCTGAAGAACCGATATGGGAAAGAAAGTGGCTGACAATCGAAGAAGCCGCAGCATATTCCGGTATAGGAAGAACGAAGTTGCGTGAGTTGTCTAATCAAGCAGGTTGTCCCTTTGCAATATGGATAGGCAACAAAATCCATATTGTGAGGGAACGACTGGACAAATATATAGATAAGCAGTTTAGAATTTAGGAGGACACAATGGCGACAAAAAGAAAAGATAAATCAAGGGTTGTTCTGAAAACCGGAGAGGTTCAGAGAAAAGACGGTACTTATCAATTTAGCTGGCAGGACAGCCAGATGAAAAGAAGATTTGTTTACGCAAGAACTTTAGATGACCTGAGAGAAAAAGAAAAGCGTATTCAGAAAGATAAATGTGATGGTATTAAGACCGAAGCACGATACACAACCATTGATGAATTATTTGACCTTTGGGCAAATATGAAAAGAGGGCTGAAGAATAATACCTTTGAAAATTACAAATATATGTACAATACCTTTGTGCGACCAGTGATTGGAAGTAAAAGAATATCAACGCTGAAGAAATCAGATATTAAGAAATACTACAATTATCTTGTTGATGAAAGAAATTTGAAGCCTTCAACGATTGATAATATACATACGGTTCTTCATCAGGTTTTACAGATTGCTGTCGATGATGACTTTATCAGAAATAACCCGTCAGATAATGTGTTGAGAGAATTGAAAAAAGCACATTGTTTTCAGTCGGAAAAGCGTAGAGCGTTGACGAAACCGGAGCAGGAGCTATTTCTGAATTTCCTGAAAACCCACCCTGTATATGAACATTGGTATCCGGTCTTTGCAGTAATGATAGGAACTGGACTTCGTGTGGGGGAAGTAACTGGATTGAGATGGTGTGATATTGATATGGAAAGTGGAATGATTGATGTTAATCATACTCTTGTATATTATGACCACAGAACCGAGGGAAGTAAAAGTGGCTGTTATTTCAATGTAAATACAACGAAGACTCCGGCGAGTATGAGGCAGGTTCCAATGCTCGGTTTTGTGAAAGAAGCATTTGAACATGAGAAACAGAAGCAGGAAGATTTAGGACTTCATTGCGAGGTCACGATTGACGGATATACAGATTTTATTTTCATCAATCGTTTTGGTCAGGCACAGCACCAAGCCACACTCAACAAAGCAATACGAAGAATTATCCGTGATTGCAATGATGAGCAGTTTTTGCACAGTGATGAACCTGATGTATTACTTCCTCATTTTAGCTGTCACTCACTTAGACATACATTTACAACAAGAATGTGTGAAGCTGGAGTAAATATAAAGGTCATTCAAGATGCACTCGGACATTCAGATATTTCAACTACACTGAACATCTATGCTGATGTTACAAAAGAAATGAAAGCGGCAGAGTTCAAAGGATTGGATAGCTACTTCGTAGTATAATATTGGACTTCACATACAGAAAGAGAACATACAGAGTGTTGTGTGTTCTTTTTTCTTGTTCTGAAGCAGGAAAAGATAAGGCAGCGTTACTTTGATGTGGATTGACATTGTAAATAAGAGAAGTTATAATTTCTTGTATATGAATATGCTCTTGCATATACTACTATCGCCCTACATCATTTACATCATATTTTACATCATTTGCCCGCAAAGTGACTCAAAGTAGAGCAAAAATATGAAGTATGGGGGATAATTGGAATATGGAGAATTTAATAGTATTAACACCAGCTTGGTCGAGTATGAAAGAACCACAAAAAGGGTCCCTACAATGAAGTCATTAGATGGTGTAAATAAGAAAAATGATGTAAATAATACAGCTTCTGAAGCACCTGAAAAAAATGTAAAAACTGAGTCTGAAAAGATTGATTTCTCTAATGTGAAGATTGAGCCAATCTTTGAAAAAATGGTAGATTTCGATACATTTGCAAAATCTGATTTCCGTGCAGTTAAAATTTTAGCTTGTGAAGCAGTACCGAAGTCAAAGAAGCTTCTGAAGTTTACATTAGATGACGGAGAACGCAAAGACCGTGTGATTTTAAGCGGTATTCACGAGTATTACGAGCCGGAAGAGCTGGTTGGTAAGACAGCAATTGCTATCGTAAATCTGCCGCCGAGAAAGATGATGGGCATTGATTCCGAGGGTATGCTGATTTCAGCAGTACACGAGGAAGACGGTCACGAAGGACTAAACCTTCTGATGGTAGATGACCACATTCCGGCAGGTGCAAAGCTCTATTAAGAAGTACCGTTTTATCTTACAAAACGGGATGTACTTCATTTGTGAAAAAGCTCTGAAAATACACAAATACACCAAATTTACACCAAATGGTGCTTGAAACGGTGCAGAGCCTAAAAAATCGCATAATTACAGGCGATACAACAGAATTTATAAGGGCGGTGTCTGAAATTATCGGACATCGTCCTTTTCTGTATTCGAGTTAAACAATACACATATTTCAGCTCAAAATCGAGACAAAAGCCTTGAATGTTAATATGCGTTGCTTGAAGCAACGGGCAGTCCAACATACAATTAGTCTGTCAGCGCCAGAAAGGTTAGACAGAGCATTTTTTGTAAATCGGCAGGGCAACCCCCTTACTCGTGCCGGAGCAACATATATCTTGTGTAAATATGTTCAAATGGCTGGATTACATATCAGAAAGATATTGTGCCGGTTTGAAAACTAAAAGTCTCAAAATACAGACTTAATAATTGCGATTTCACTCTCAAAGTGCTATAATACAAACTATATTTGGGTGGAGGTGCGGAAATGAAAGTACGGTACAACAAACTTTGGAAACTTCTGATTGACAAGGGAATGAAAAAGAGTCAATTACGAGAAGCGGTCGGGGCAAGCAAAAGTACATTTGCGAAACTCGGAAAAAATGAAAATGTTACCCTTCCCGTGCTGTTGAATATATGCGAATACTTAGAGTGTGATTTTGGCGACATAATGGAAGCCGTACCCGAAAATGAGGTGTAGGATCAATGAACAAGAAGATTTTAATTGTGGATGACGAAAAAGAAATCGTTGATCTGCTTGAAGTGTATTTGAGTAACGATGGTTATTCAGTATATAAATGTTATAATGGGTTAGAGGCGATGAAATGTATCAAACAGTCGCAGATTGATTTAGCGATACTTGATATTATGCTGCCGGATATTGATGGTTTTCGACTTTGCCAAAAAATTCGGGAAAAGTTTTACTTCCCTATTATTATGCTTACCGCCAAAATTGAGGATAGCGACAAGATTATGGGGCTTACGATTGGTGCGGATGATTATATAACGAAACCGTTTAATCCTTTAGAGGTTGTGGCAAGAGTAAAGACGCAATTAAGGCGTTATCAGAGCTATAACAGTCCTAATTTGAGCCAATCCGAAGAAAAAGACGAGTATGACATCAGAGGTCTACTGATAAACAGAGTCAGCCACAAGTGCTACTTGTATGGCAAAGAAATAGCCTTGACTCCGTTGGAGTTTTCTATTCTGTGGTATCTGTGCGAACATCAGGGTAAAGTTGTCGCCTCGGAGGAATTATTTGAAGCCGTGTGGAAAGAAAAGTATCTTCGCAACAGTAACAATACGGTAATGGCGCACATTGGGCGGCTTCGGGAAAAATTGAATGAACCTTCAAAAAATCCGAAGTTCATTAAAACTGTTTGGGGGGTAGGGTATGAAATTGAATAAAAAAGAAAAAAACTATCTGCTCTCTACCTTGTTCAAAGGGTATGTAATTCAATGTGCGATTTGCTCTGTGCTTATTTTTGGCGGTACTTTTCTTTTAGGAATTATGGCAGAGGAAATTCTCCGCAAGTATGTTTTGTATTATTACTTGTATTACAGAACAGTATATCTTTATATAGTGGCTGTAATCGTGTGGGGTGGCTGTATTATATACTTGACATACCTACTTTTGAAAAAAGTAGTCGCCTATGTGTACGAGGTACAGGCTGCGACAGGAAAAATGTTCGATCAGAATGTCAGTTACATTGAAATGTCCCCGGAGTTGAGTGAAATCGCCGCTAACATCAATCAGTTAAAACAAGAGGCTGAAAGTAATGCAAGGCTTGCAAAAGAAAATGAGCAGCGAAAAAATGACCTGATTATGTATCTTGCACACGATTTGAAAACACCGCTTTCTTCTGTAATCGGGTATCTTACTTTACTGCGTGATGAATCGCAAATCTCAAAGGAACTTCGAGAAAAGTACCTTTCAATCACTCTTAGTAAGGCAGAACGGTTAGAGGATCTGATTAACGAGTTTTTCGAGATAACACGATTCAATATATACGATATTACATTACAATACACGAAAATCAATTTAACTCGCCTGCTGGAGCAACTTGTATATGAATTTAAGCCTATGCTCAAATCAAAGAATTTGCAATGTAATCTTTGTGTTGATGATGATATAATGCTTCGATGTGACGCAGACAAAATTCAGCGTGTTTTTGATAACCTTTTGAGAAATGCGGTTATCTACAGTTTTGAAAATACGGATATCACGATCAGCGCACAATGTCATGAAGATACGGTCAGCATTATTTTTTGTAACCACGGCGATACTCTGCCGGAAGAAAAGTTAAACAGGATTTTCGAGCAGTTTTATCGGCTTGACGCAGCGAGAAGTACAAGCAGTGGAGGAGCTGGATTAGGTTTGGCGATTGTAAAGCAGATTGTTGAACTACACAATGGTACAATCGTTGCAGAGAGCCAAGAGGATCAAAACAAGTTTTCAATTACTTTGCCGTTGGCGTAGGAAAATTGTAAGAATTTGCATAGAAAAATAGAGGAATAACTTACGAGCAATCAAGAAAATACGGGCTTCTGTGTTGGTACAATAAAAGTATCAAGATAGAGGCTCGTATTTTTTGTGATACAGCATAAGGAGGAATGATGAAGTTGCTAAGAAAACAAATGCTGCTATGTTCTATTTTGTTTCTTGTATTTACGCTATCTGCCTGCTCTGCAATTGGGCAGACAGACGAAAACAATCTTACAGATAGCGCAACATCCGCAGAAAAAACGGTATCAGTTGTACGAGGGACAATTACTCCAACCGTTTCAACGCAAACGACTATTGTTCCGGCAGTACCGTTTATTATTTCCTCACCCGAAAATGGCATATTTAATACAGCGGTAGAATTAGAAGAAAAAATCACTGCCGGGCAAATTATTGGAACTGTGAACGGCAAAGAATTGAAATCTCCGGTGGATGGTACAATTACCTCTATTGCCCCATCCAATGAAAGCGTACCGAGTAATTATCCCGTAGCGATAGTGCATTATACAGGATTTGCCCTCAATGTAGAGGCAGATAATTTTTTGAGTACCTTACCGGAGTATGCAGAGTTGAAAGCAAAATTTCAAGTATATGATGGTGTAGGACCAACCGATATGATTGCCGTGGTGTCGCCTGCCGCAGATGAAAATGCGTTTACGGGAATCGTGCCGCAAGAGGGCATTCTGCAATGCTTGATCAGTCAAACAGTCAATGTGAAATCGGGGCAAAGTGCAACGGTAGTCATAACGGCGACAACGAGAAATGATGTCCTTATATTGCCGCTGTCGGTAATAGCGGGTAGACAAGGGACGGGATTGGTTACTGTAATTACTCCGAATGGAGAAAGAGTGGAAACAAAAGTGACATTGGGTGTGACAGACGGAGCCAATATAGAAATACTGTCCGGCTTAGAGGAGGGCGATGTGGTTTCTGCTACTCCGCCAAACCTTGATCCGAGGGGGATTTGATAAAATGAAAGGAATTTCCGAAAAGACTTTAATCAAAATAAAGGATTTGAAAGCAAGCGTCAAATTGAATAATGGCGATAGGCTGACAACAGTAACCAACGCTAATATGGAGTTGCAACGAGGGCGCAGTTATGCCATTGTCGGAAAGTCCGGCTCAGGCAAAACAAGCCTTATATCCATTATTGGCTTGTTAAATCGGGAATATGAGGGCGAGTACCTTTATGATGGTATATCTATTTCTGCTTTGAAAGACCGTGATCTGTCTATACTGCGAGCCAATAATATCGGATTTGTATTTCAGAACTACTCTCTGATCAAGCACTTGCGGGTATGGGAAAATATCGAATTACCCCTACTCTATGCCAAAAAAGTCGTTTACCGCCAAACAGCGTCACGAGATAATTACAGGCTTGCTAAAAAGTGTCGGCTTAGAAAGCAAGGAAAATGATTACCCAATCAATTTGTCCGGCGGTGAACAACAAAGAGTTGCAATCGCAAGGGCGCTTGCAGTATCTCCGGAAGCCATTTTATGTGATGAGCCTACGGGAGCGTTGGATAAAAAGACGGGAACGCAGATTATGGAACTGTTGCACAGCGTCGTAAAAGAAAATGGAATTATGCTGCTGTTGGTTACGCACGATCCTGATATTGCAGATACCTGTGATACGATTTTTGAAATGGATGGAGGGAGGATAACTTGTGCTAAAAATGATACTTAAAGACCTTCGTCTGTCTCCACTTAGAAGTATTCTGACAAGTGTTTCAATGCTTGTAGGCATTATCGCAATGCTTGGATCGGTATTAGTTGGTACGCTTGGACGGGAGTATTTGATTTCCGTAAACGCACAGGTATATGGCTGGTCACCTACTTACTCATTCGTGATAACGAAATCCGATTTTCACGATAGAAATAAAATGGAACAATTATTCCAGAGATTTGAAGCCATTGATGATGTAGCCGCTGTTACTTTTTCTATGGGAGAGGATATTCGATTTGCACCAATGAAAGATTTAGCGCCAATACCGCCGAATGATGTTTACCAAAACCTGATGGCTTTTGATGTAGTTTGCACCACGGAGGCATATAGTCAAGTCTATAATCTTCCAATGACATCCGGTAGATGGTTAGAGCCTTCGAGTGAAGGCGGATCGCTTGAAGTGGTCATAAACAAAGAAGCTAAAAACTATTTTAATGATTCGCCCTATGCTGCAGGAAATGTAAAAAGCACACTTTCGTTAACCCCATTCAATATTGTCGGAGTAGTAAACGATGGCAGGGATTTTCCGACTATCTATGCGGATTCTGCGGCGATCCTCAATTTCGCACCAGCAATGTGGCAAGTACAAAATGCAAATGTGTATTGGCATCCCACAACAGGACTGACAATCGAACAGATACATTCTGCCCTTGGCGACATTTTGACTGATACCATTGGCGGTTACTGGGAAAGTGCTGGGCGGAGTGATATTGGAGATACCTATGATTCGGTATTGTCCATACTGCAATTAGGGCTTTTGGTTACTTCGCTTTTGTTGCTGTTTGTTTCCGTATTAGGGCAGATCAATATCGGACTATCTTCATTGGAACAGCGCACACATGAGTTGCTGATCCGCAGAGCGATAGGTGCTTCACGAACAAATATTGTGGCATTGGTTTTAGGCTCACAGTTGATTTTATCAATATTCGTTTGCTTTGCAGCTATTTTGATTTCGCTGATTTTGGTGCATTGTATTGGAGCGTTGCTCCCTGTGGATTCCCCGGTGGGAACACCGAGTTATCCAATCAGCGTTGCTGTTGTTGCAGTTGCTGTGTCTGTGCTTACAGCATTATTGGGCGGATTATTACCAGCATTGAAAGCAGCAAAATTAGAGCCTGCATTGGCTCTTAGATAATAAAACTCAATTCAAGGAGGAAACAAAATGAAACGAACAATCTCAAAATCCGAAAGACCGTACAGACTGTTATTGTGTGTTATGATTTCTTTGCTGGTGATTATGCTGGCAGGCTGCTCCACTTCTTCGGACTCCGACACAAACACAAGAGGTTTCACGGACTTTGCTACCATTGAAGAAGAATACCTAACGACCATTGAGAGTTTGAATTGGCCGGAGGGATTTACGCCGCCTGATGCTTTGGAAGGCGAAGATACGGGAGCGTCTTTTCAGATAGGATATGGCGATACAAGAGCATCTAACCTTTGGGAATATTCTTGGATGCAGGAATGGCTTGATACTTACAATACGGATTCGGAAAGGGCGGCAAAAGCTTTAGCTGAACTCGAAAAAGCCTTTGATATGCCTTATATGGGAACAGATCGCTGTGATGACGCCACACGCAAATATCTTCGTGATAATATTGATAAAGCTAAGTTGGGAGATCCGTCTGGATTTACAGAGTGTATTCAGGCAAATTATGCCGATTAAAAATGGCACATAGGAGTTTTGGTGTTGGGAGGTGAGCACATATATGCAGAGAAAACGCCGTAAGAAAAAACGATTTGGAGTATTTTTGTTTTTGCTTGTAGTTTGTATCGGCATAGGTATAATGTTTGTGCCGTGGGCAATGCAGCCGGAAAATTTCAGAGAGGTAAAGAATAAAATAAATGGTTTTCTCTACAAAGAAGATTTTCCTGACTCTTATAATGCAAAATCGCTGATTTTGGTGGATTGTTCTGATGATGAAATATTTGTTTCAAAAAACGAGAACGAGCCACAAATTCCTGCAAGTTTAGCCAAGCTGTTTGTTATTGAGTATGCGTCAACTTTAGCAGACCTTGATAGTATCGTTGTTGCAGACTATGGTGCTATTTCACTCACGAAACCTGGCTCGTCTGTTGCTCAAATCAAGGAAAAAGAATACTTTTTACACAATCTATTTGCGGCAATGTTAGTACCGTCAGGGAATGACGCAGCTTATGTGGTTGCTGATTATTGTGGAGGATTACTTTCGCCGCAAGCAGAAAGCTGTCAAGAGCGTGTGAGGATTTTTATGGAGAACTTAAACCTGCATTTGCAACAGCAGGGGTACTTAGACACAGTTTTATATGATCCGAGTGGTTTTGATATGGAGGCACTTACCACCACTTTAGATTTGAAAGAAGTAGTATATCGGTTATTGGAATACTCGTGGTTTAGAGAAATTGTATCTCAAAACACTTATACGGCAACACTGCCTGATGGCAGTACACAAATATGGAAGAATACAAACGCCTTCCTTGATCCGACATCCGAATATTACAACGAAAATGTATGCGGAATTAAGACTGGCTCTCTGTCTGACGACTATAACTTGATTGTGCTTTACCAGCAGCACGGAAAAGAGTTTTTGATATGCAGTTTAGGCTCTCAGTCCGATTCCTCTCGTTATGACGATGTGAATTTTATTCTGAAAACGATTGATGAATCGTATTATCTCACGCAATAAATCTTATGTTGTCCAAGACAAAAAAACTAACCAAGTGGGGGTGATAATATCGGACGAATCGTAATAATGGAGTTCAAAGCACAAGACTCAACAGCCTTTGACGATATGCTAGCTTTTGTAAAACAGCACCCTGATTTTGAAAAATTAGAGATTTCATATGAGCCGACATTATCCCTTTCCAGCTTAGAAATCAATTTGAGCCGGCGCAGAGTTATCAATAACGGTCAGGAAATTGAACTGACCGTCAAAGAGTACGATATACTCTGCTTGCTCGCAGCCAATAAAGGTCGTGTTCTTACATACGAGCAGATTTATGATAAGGTGTGGGGCGAAATATCAGCAGGCAATGAAAAGGATACCGTAGGCTTTCACATTCGGAATCTTCGTAAAAACTTTGTCATACAAACTCTCACTTTTCCATAGATAGTGTTCGTGAGATCGGCTACCGCTTTAACAGTCAGTAAGCAGTCCCTCGTAGTTCATAATGAATTGCGAGGGATTATTCATTTTCTAAGACGGTATGTCGGAATTTGATAAATCCCTGCAAATGTTGATTTTATACGACTGTTAAGAGCAATATCGTGTCTAAACTTGCGACTGGACTTTGCATTTTCTACGAGTTATCTTCGTAATATCTCGACATTATACATTATACTACCCCTATCTACAAAATGAGAGGGCACTGAAAAACATACCATTTTTATTTTGACTTTAATAAAAAAGAAAAAATTCATCAGAGTTTTTATGATTCTGGTGGATTTTTTGTTAGGCGAAATATAAATTGCTTGTCTTTTTCGGATAAAGTTCTTATTTTTCATTCATTAATTTAATTATTCTCTTAAGATTTACTGCAAAGATCGTCATTGCTCCTTGCATTTCCATACAAATAAGACCTGATGATGATGCTACAAACAAGTATGGAGAAAAATGAGCCAAGAGAGAAAAAATGTATTAACTTTCGGTCAGACCAAAAGTATAATATGATTAAGATATGAAGGAGGCATACAGATGGCTAGAACTGGAAGACCAAAAGCAGAGAAACCTTTTGACCATAAGGTGACTGTTAAATTCAAAGAAGAGGAATACCAGATAATGGTTGAGTATGCTGAGACTCATAATCTATCCATTTCGCAATTGATTAGACTGGGTGTTGAATTACAAATGAAGCAACAGGCTAATCAGTAGAACAGGCTCTTTTCTCCGGAAAGGAGAGAATAATGGCTTGTAGAAAAGATGGTAAAGGCAGAGTATTAAGAAAGGGTGAGGGTTACAGAAAAGGCGACGGAAGATACTCATATGTATATATTGATCCATTAGGCAAGAAAAGGACCATTTATGCACAGTCTTTGGTAAAACTTCGAGAAAGAGAAGAACAGTTACAAAAAGACCAGTTGGATGGACTTGATGTCTATGTCGCAGGAAAGGCTGATGTGAACTTTTTGTTTGACAGGTACATATCAACTAAAACAGAATTGCGCAGCACTACTTACAGTAATTATTTGTATACATGGAATCATTTTATTCGTGATACATTTGGCAAGAAGAAAGTAAGAGATGTGAAATACTCAGACGTGTTGTTCTTTTATACAGACTTGATTAATAATCAGGGATTACAGATTAATACGCTTGAGACAATTAACACAGTATTAAGACCTACATTTCAGCTTGCTGTCAGAGATGATATCATAAGGAAGAATCCGGTAGACGGAGCATACTGTGAAGTAAAAAAGCGTAATGGTGGTGCCAGAAAAACAAGGCGAGCGTTGACTGTGGATCAGCAGAGAAAATTCATGGAGTATGTAGCAAAGAATCCGTTCTTTTATCACTGGTATCCATTCTTTGTATTTTTGTTAGGAACTGGATGCAGAATAGGAGAAGCAATTGGGATACGCTGGGATGATATTGATTTGGAGAATCGAGTCATTGATATCAATCATAGCTTAACCTATTACCAGAGAGCGGATGATTCATATAAATGTGAGTTTAGAGTATCTTTGCCAAAGACGGAAGCTGGTAATCGTAGAATACCTATGATGCAGCAGGTATATGATGTGCTTCAGGAAGAATATGAGAGACAGAAGCAAGAAGGCTTTTGTGTTGAGAATGTGGATGGAATGACCAATTTTGTATTTACAAACCGATTTGGGATGCCACATAACCCAGCAGCAGTAAACCGGGCAATCAAGAGAATTGTGGATACACATAATTCAGAAGAAGAGGTGGCTGCTAAAAAGGAGAAGAGAGAACCTGTTATGATTCCAAGATTCTCCTGCCATATCTTCAGACATACGTTTGCATCAAGATTTTGCGAGAATGAAACCAACATCAAAGTAATTCAAGAGGTAATGGGACATGCTGATGTATCGACTACCATGAACATATATGCAGAAGCAAACCCAGATGTTACCAAATCAGTAATTGAGAAATTATCAAAAAATATGGATATTTTTTAGAAAAGAGTCCTGCGATTGAACTCTTTGAAGATTGAAAATATACCTATTCATACTGAGATAAATATGCTATACTACATCTAGTATTGTAGTGTTTGACACTGCAGTACATGTCTTAAAATAAAAAGACGTATTTTAAGGCGAATGACATCTTTTGGACGCACAAAAGTCAAAAAAACGTCCAAGAGTATCCAAGTATATAGAATCCGGGAAAGCCCATTTTCCAAGGGTTTACAAGGATATACAAGAGTTAGCTTAGCAATCAAAAAAGCTCCCGACAATGAAGACCTTGAATGGTGTAAATAAGAAAAATGATGTAAAATCTAAGGCTGCTGAAGAAGTGAAAGCTGAGCCTGAAAAGATTGATTTTTCTAAGGTAAAGATTGAGCCTTTATTTGAAGAAGCAGTAGATTTTGACACATTCAGCAAGTCAGATTTCCGTGCAGTAAAGGTTAAAGAGTGTGTTGCAGTACCGAAGTCAAAGAAACTGTTACAGTTCACTCTTGATGACGGAACAGGCACAGACAGAACTATTTTAAGCGGTATTCATAGCTTTTATGAGCCGGAAGAACTGGTTGGAAAGACTCTTATCGCTATCACAAATCTTCCACCGAGAGCTATGATGGGCATTGACTCTTGCGGTATGCTCCTCAGTGCTATCCACGAAGAAGAAGGCGAAGAAAAGCTCCATCTTCTGATGGTTGATGACCACATTCCGGCAGGTGCTAAGCTCTATTAAGATGTAAATATATGAAAGTCAGTTACTCCGTGCCTATGGCACTCACGTAACTGCCAACTGCATTCGTAATCCGGGCGATTGCCCTGCTTACTCATACAGTTTAGCCTGCCCGATATCCATGAATTCGTTCATGCAAGCATGACTCATTCATGGCTGCCGTTCAGGACTTTCATAGTAAATAGACGGGACGTACTTCATTTGATAAAAAACTAAAAAAACAGCGATTTACATCAAACTTACATCAATTGATGCAGAAATCGGTGCAAGCAAGAGAAAATCGCATAATTTGGAACATCAGCAGGAAAGCAAGCACGAGCAAAGCGAGTATTTGTTTTCACCTGATGTGACAACGACAAAATCAAGGAGTGCGAAGCACGGCAACGGCAAAGCCGTTGGATTTTGGAGTGATAAATGAGTGGGCAATTCCCAATCGGGATTGCCCATTTTTAAAACAAACAGAAAATGGAGGAATCTATGAAACATAATAACATTATAATCATGTCTGCATTAGCACTTGTGATTAGTTTAACCGGGTGCGGAAATACAAATAAGCTTTCCGAATATGACATGACCGGAATTAGCTTTATAGAATATAATGACATAGATACAGTATGCGAAGATGAAGAACTGATAACTGCTGGAAGCAATTTGCTATCTGACCAAGAGGACAATTTGCTTCTCTCCTATGTAGTAGATAGCGCTATTGAACTTTCTGACGAGCTGGGAGATTATGACCATTTGGTGTTTACAAATCCCAAATGGATTGAAAACTTTGGCGATTCTGGCAAATTAAAACCTATAGAATATAGCAGCTTATCAAAAAGTATGCAAGAGTTTTTAGACAGTCAAATGCCGATATTGACAAACGACGGAAGTGTATTGCCAGAAGGAACAGGGTTATACGAATACGAAGGTGGCGGTCTGCTTGCATTTCCTGTAAATGTAACTCTTGGAGCAGCGAAGCCGATAGAAGCAAAAAATCCTCTGGTTATGCTAATAGACAATCCGGCAGAAATACTGAAAGCTGATTCTTGTTTGTTGCCCTTGACCTCAAGTGGAAATGTGTTGTTTTTGGATAGCGGTAATTTACAACAAGCTTTTGAAAATAGTGAGCTTAAAGATTACGGAAATATTCAAAAGTTTGACGAAAAATAACATTTTACAATTACATAACCAATCTGAGAGGAGAGTTGAGAAAATCGACTGTCCTTTTTCTATTTGTACGGATATTCGCAAACTACAAGATAAGGAAATCCTATAAGGTTATATAGTTTGGATGAAATCACGGAGATATTCTGTAAATTAGGACTTCGTATTTGTAACAGCTTTACTGATTTCAGTGGAAAGCCGAGTTCTGATAATGATATTCAATTGATGGTTTATTCCATACGGGAATAAATCTTCATCAAATCTTTATTTTTTTCTGTTAGGTTATATTTCAGTAAGAAATGAAATATGGAAGGAAGGATAGTAAAGATGGAAATGATGTTGCAGACACAAAATTTGTGTAAATATTTTAGAAAGCAGAAAGCGGTAAATAATGTTTCACTTAATATCGAAAAGGGACAGATTTATGGACTGCTTGGACCGAATGGTGCGGGAAAATCTACCACATTGAAAATGTTGACCGGTATGATGAAACCAACTGCAGGAAAGATTTACTTTGATGGAAAACTTTGGGATAGGAAAGATTTATCAAAAATAGGAGCGTTAATTGAAAATCCGCCTATTTATGAAAATCTTTCCGCCAGAGAGAATTTGAAGGTAAGACAATTATTGCTTGGTACAGATGAAAACAGAATTGATGAGGTCTTGCAGATTGTATCACTTACAAACACCGGAAAGAAGAAAGCAGGACAGTTTTCTTTGGGAATGAAGCAAAGACTAGGCATTGCAATGGCATTGCTTGGAGAACCGGAACTTTTGATATTGGATGAACCTACGAATGGATTAGATCCAATAGGCATCGAGGAATTACGAGAGCTGATCCGGTCTTTTCCGGAACAGGGAATCACTGTAATTCTCTCCAGTCATATTCTTTCAGAGGTACAGTTACTTGCAGATAAAGTCGGGATTATTTCAGGTGGAATCTTAGGATACGAAGGAGCATTAAAGCAGGGAGATAATCTTGAAGATTTGTTTATGAATGTGGTAAGAAAAAACCAGAAAGCAGGTGAAATCCATGGTTAATATTATAAAAGCAGAACATCAAAAAGCCAAAAGAACCATGCGAAAAAAGTTTATCTGGGGATTTCCTCTTCTTACATTTGTCATAGCATTTATATTTACTCTTGGGATGACAAATGCTTATGCAGAAAGTGTTTGGAACTGGTGGTATACACTTTTGCTGCCGGGGATGATTGCTCTATTTTGTTATCTTTCTGTGGCGCAGGAGAAAAAGATAAAATACTATCATTTAATGACTATTCCCACAGACAGAAGAAAATTGTTGCTGGGGAAAATTATTTATATTGGGTACATGATTTTGTTTTCTAATGTGATTGTGTTTGCAGGAGCAACGCTTGGAGGCTTTCTTCTAACGACACATGTTCCAGTTGGAGGAGCGTTGATTGCAGTATTGTTTCTGACGGTTTCTGAGTTATGGGAGATTCCGGTAGCTTTATTTTTAAGTGAACGATTTGGAATGATTGTAAACCTGTTCGTCTGCCTGTTTATTACCGTCAGCGGTGTGGTAATATCACAAACCAGAATCTGGTATGTACTTGTTTCTGCAATCCCTATGCGAATGATGTGCCCGTTGCTTCATGTTTTACCAAATGGACTTGCCGCAGAAGCAGGGAATCCTCTTTTGGATACGGGAGTCATTGTTCCGGGAATGTGTCTCTCAATCATCTGGTTTGTTTTTGTAACGGTTCTGTTTTTGAAATGGTTTGAGAGAAGAGAGGTGAAATAAGATGATTGGAAGATCTCTTAATGCAGACTTGCGAAAGATGAAAGGAACATCTGTGATTCTGGCACACTTACTGATTCCGATTATAACCAGCGTTATATTTTTAATATATTACTTTTTTTCACCATGGAATGAAAATATGAAAGTGATTGCATTTTATCAGGCAATAGGAGCAGGACTTCCGGTACTTATTGGAATTTTTACAGCAAGTGTGATGGAACAAGAACAAAATGCAGGTAATTTTCAAAACCTGTTGTCTTTACCAGATAAACTTACAGCATTTTTATCGAAACTGTTGATGCTACTGGTTTTGTGTCTGTGCTCTATCCTATTGACAGCAATCATATTCGGAATTGGATTTGGAAGAATCGCATCAAGCGATATCGAAATCATGAAAGGATGTATATTTGCAGCATTGCTGCTGTGGGGAAGCAGTGTTCCACTTTATCTGTGGCAGCTGATTCTGGCTTTTCAGTTTGGAAAAGGGGTATCCATTGGAGCAGGGATTATATCAGGACTAATTAGTGCATTGATGCTTACCGGACTTGGAGATTATGTGTGGAAATATGTATTTGTCTGCTGGACGGGTAGAGTACCATATACTTATCTGCAATCTGTATTGGGAGAAACTAGTGTAGGTGAATGGTTGTCATTCATACCAGGTTGCTTAATATTTACAGGGATTAGTATGGTATACTATTTTTGGTGGGTAAACCACTGGGAAGGAAACAGAATATCGGAATAGAATCGAGGGAAACTATGGCAAAAATACTGGCAGTTGATGATGAACCGGCAATTTTGGAAATGATAGAAAGCATTTTGAATAAGGATGGACATCTGGTTACCAAAGTAAGTAATCCGCTGAAACTTAATATGGAAGAATTACATCGTTATGACCTGATTTTACTTGACATTATGATGCCTGGAATGGACGGCTTTGAATTATGCAAAAGAATCAGGGCACTTGTGGATTGTCCGATTTTGTTTCTTACCGCAAAAACGGAGGAAAAAAGTCTGGTGAACGGACTTTCGTTGGGAGCAGATGATTATATTTCAAAGCCATTTGGAGTGATGGAACTTCGGGCAAGGATTCATGCACATCTTAGAAGAGAGCACAGGGAACATTCTGTCCGGATGGTTTTGGGGAGGGTCTGTATTCAAATATCTCAAAAGAAACTATTGGTTGATGATAAGGAACTTCCTCTTACGAAAGCGGAGTACGAAATTTGTGAATTCCTGGCTAAAAACAGGGGACAGGTTTTCTCGAAAGAACAGATTTTAGAAGAGGTCTTTGGTTTTGACAGTGAGAGTAATGACAGTACCATTATCACGCATATCAAAAATATAAGAGCAAAATTTGCGGATTATGATTATACACCGATAAAAACAGTCTGGGGGATTGGATATAAATGGGAAGAGTAAAGAGAAGCAATGCACTCAGCTGGATTTTTATGAGATATGTACTGGTCATGCTTGGATCATTAGTAGGTTTGGTGATTGTTGCTTGGCTGCTGCTGTCCCTTTTGATTAGTGTGGGCTGTATCTATCCGGCGAATTATGCAGAGCAAAAGATTAATGAAGCATATGATACGATTTTACGTGCGGATAAAGTAACTGCTGAGATGATTCCTGCACTTTGTGATTATGTAATCTTTTCAGAGAATGGAGAGAAAATAGGTGGAGATATGTCAGAACAATACGAACAGATAGCATGGAATGTTGCAAAGTACGGAAACGCATCCGGGAAATATTTTTATAAAGTAATTGTAAGGGAAAATGAATATGTTGTATTGCAATATCGCCTGACACCTCAATATCATTCAGCTTTTTTGAGGGAGCATTTTATAGGACCACAGAATGTGATGAGTATTATGTCAGTGATTGGAGCGGTAGCGATTATCATCATTCCGTCCATACGTTTTGGAAAAAGAATCAAAAAGCAGATGCAGCCTGTATTAGACGCAATCAGACAAATAAAGGATCAAAATCTGGAATATGAGACATCCTGTTCCGGTATCAAAGAGTTTGATGACTGTTTATCGGCAATCGATGATATGCGAGATGCATTGCGAGAATCTTTAGAAAAGCAGTGGAAAACAGAGCAGGAAAAGAAACAACAGATGTCTGCTTTGGCGCATGATATTAAAACACCTCTTACGATTGTACGGGGAAATGCAGAACTACTTTCAGAGACTGAACTGACCACAGAACAGAAGAATAATATCACTTATGTTTTGAACGGCACAACACAGATACAAAGTTATGTAAAACAGTTGATAGATGTCACAAAATCATGGAATTGCAGTGATGTTACCTATACAACGGTGAGGTTAGAAGATTTTTTCGCAGATATAAAGGAACAGGCACTCGGACTGGTAGAAATCTATCACCAGAAAATAGATTGGAAGGCGGGACAAAGTGATAAAAAGGTAACGATTGCTTATGATCCAATGTTCCGGGCCGTAATGAATATGATTCAGAATGCAGTGGAGCATACAAAAGAAAATGGAATCATTTATATTGACGCAAAGGAGCAGGATGGCCGGCTGACATTCATTGTGGAGGATAGCGGATCAGGATTTACAAAAGAAGCATTATTGCATGGCACAGAGCAGTTTTTTATGGATGACACAAGTAGAAATGGCGAAGCCCATTATGGGATGGGACTATTTTTTGCAAAAACTGTGGCTGAAAAATATGGTGGAGGTATTAAACTTTCAAATTCTGAAAATACAGGTGGGGCGAGGGTAGAAATATTTTTCCTGAGTAGTCAGGAAACAAGCTAAATAGACCGCAATTAAGCTATGTAAAAGAAATTTTACATGCTTTTATCTAATATGTAAAAGCCTTTTGATAGACATTACTACTACATTTGCTGTAATCTCATGGAAGAAGGAGGCATACAGAATTATGATAGCTGATAAAATTAAAAATGCTCGTACTATTCTTTATTACATAACTATCATTATAGTTGGGATTATATGCACATATAAGAAGAGAATAATATAACTTTTGTTATGATATCAAATGATTTTTTCATTTAATATAACATTGCATTGGATGAAAAAATGTGTTTGGAGATGAAAACATAATCGAATTGAAGGTTGACGATTCAAACATAAAAAGAGCTGGGTGGCATCTACCCAGCTCAATCTTCTACATGGAAGACATCTTCCACCAATAAATTAAAGTATTTAGAAATCCGTAGCATAAACTCGGCAGATGGGGTGCTGTCCCCACGTTCTATCCTGCCGACAGTTTTGGTGCTGAATCCGATAGCAGCGGCAAGGTCATCTTGGTAAATGCCACGCTGTTCTCGGATTTCTCGGATATTATTGGTAACCGCCATAAAAATCCCTTCTTTCAGTTCTATAGAATTTTCTTATTGTCAATTATGCAAAATGATGTGTCCGATAAAAAGGACTTGCAATTTTATCGGTAATGTCCTGTAATAGCAGAAGCATCAGATTTAAGGTATATCTTGATGCAAACGAAGGTAATAATCCCTCTGCAATTTCTTTACTTCCGTGATACAAAATCAAAACTTTTCTCCTTCATCCTATACTTCCTCGGTGTCACTCCATACTTCTGTTTAAACGCCTTGATAAAATGGCTGCAGTCACAAAATCCTGTCTCCTGGCTGATATAAGTTAGGTCAAAATCTGTGAATTGCAATAAGTCCTCCGCTTTTTGCAGTCTTACCGTGAGAATCATCTCCTTGCAGGTCTGTCCATAGTACTTCTTGAATATTGCGGCAAAATACGAATAACTCATATGAAATTTTTCTGCCAGCTCCGCCACCGAGAGATCTTCCTGGTAGTGCTGTGAAATGTACTCAGATACCTCTGTAAATTTTTCGCTTAATACAGTTTCCTTTTTCCTTTTTTTTATCTGAAAGCCTTCCTGCTTCCAGATACGAAGAATTTCTGCCATAAGAAGACAATAATTCGAATGCATAATAATGTCATAACCAAATTGCTTTTCTTCTAACGCCTTCACTGATCCCTGAATCAGCTGCTTCATTTTTTCCTGATTAAATTTCTCTTTCGAAAAATAAACCGATAGCTTCTGCTCCACTGCGGCCATGGCGATCAGACTCGAAATCGATGGAAGTGCCGAACCGGATATATTCAGATGTGCCGGATCGAATTTCAGGACATAGTAACGGATTGGAAGCTGTCCTGTTGAATAAATTGCATGAGCCATCTGTGGATAAAATACGATCAGATCTCCCGGTTCCAATACATAATTCTCTTCTCCTGCCTCTACATACGCCTTTCCCTCCACCATGTAAAGAATCTCCACAAAATAATGCCAATGTGGAAGAATTGGGAACATCTCAGATGTCTGTGCATCAAATAAAAAGGCTTCATATGGTTTGTTTAATTTGTCTAAACATTCAAAATAAGGTTTCACAGATTATCTCCATCATAGATTTTTACAATTTTATAATAGATTCATTATATCATATCTTTTTTCTACATGATATACTTCCAGCAGAAAATAGAAACTATATAATTCGAAAGACAGGAGGTTTTTACCAAAATGAAAATTCAAAATCAATTTGGATATATTAAAGGAATTACATTTGCCCCATTTCACAAACGTGGTTCTCTTTCTACACAGACTGCCCGTGACAGTTTTGATTATATGATAGAACACACTTCTGCTGATTTCGTAATCCTTGCTCCTGTAGGGCTACAGAACCACGCACACTCAGAAGAGATCTGTTACACTTCCAGTGCCACATTCTCAGATGAAGAATTAATCAATATGATCCGCTATGCAAAAAGCAAGCGCATCCGTGTTGCCTTGAAACCTACCGTTAATTGTAAAAATGGTGTCTGGCGTGCTTACATCAGTTTCTTTGAAAAAGATGTTCCATGTGAACCGAAATGGGAAAACTGGTTTGCCTCTTACACAGAATTCCAGACACACTATGCCAAAATTGCAGAAGCCGAACAATGTGATCTTTTTATTGCAGGATGTGAGATGGTAATGACGGAACACCGCAGTGAAGAATGGAGAAACGTAATCGCTGCGATCCGAAACTATTACCACGGACCTGTTTCCTATAATACCGATAAATATCAGGAAGAAAATGTAACCTGGTGGGACTGTGTCGACATGATTTCTTCCAGCGGATATTATCCGATTGATCAGTGGGAACAGGAACTTGACCGTATTGAAAAAGTCGTTCAGAAATTCAAGAAACCATTCTTCTTCGCCGAAGCAGGATGCATGTCCAGAAAAGGATCCTCACTGGTGCCTAACAACTGGGCAATTCAGGGAGATTTACGTCTGGAGGAACAGCCAGACTGGTATCGTGCTATGTTTGAGGCCTGTGCAAAGCGCTCATGGGTCAATGGTTTTGCCATGTGGGAATGGGCCCCGGTTATTCCGTCCAGAAGTATTGCATCAAGAGATACCAGCTACGAAATCTGCAACAAACCGATACAGGAGGTTATTAAAGACTACTATGGGAGAGACACAAGAAAATAGCATACAACAAACTTCAGAACAGGATCTCTGGCAGGAAGAAGCTGCCATGATGCACATCTTCAGCCGGAACAGAAAAAATAACCTGCGCACGCTTCTTTCTCTTTTCAAGGGACACTATGGCGCGCTGGTTGGTTCCATTTTCTTTTTCATTATCAAGCATTCCCCAACCTGGGTTCTTCCAATCGTCACAGCTAATATTATCAATGCAGTGACAGACCACAACGGGAATATTACCAAAATTCTGATTCTGAATACCATCCTTATGATTGCATTTCTGGTACAGAACATACCAACCAACTACATCCATACCTGGCTCTATGCTAAAACGGTACGAACAGTAGAGAAAGAACTGCGCGAAGCCCTAGTCTGCAAGCTTCAGCAATTGTCGATTACCTATCACAAGGAGATGCAGTCCGGAAGGCTTCAGTCGAAGATCATGCGAGATGTAGAACAGATACAAAATCTTGCATCTCAGATCTTTATCTCTCTTTTGACTATCATTCTGAACATTGGTGTATCCTTCGGAGTGGTCATCTTCAAAAGTCGGATCGTATTTCTTTTCTTCCTCTGCACGATACCGGTTTCTGTTTTGATCATTGTTGGTTTTAAAGGAAAAATCAAAACCCATAACCGTGCTTTCCGTAAAGAAATGGAAGAAACTTCTGCAAAAGTAATGGAAATGGTTGAAATGATTCCTGTAACTAAAGCTCACGCTCTGGAAGATCAGGAAGCCCGTAAAATGAGTGAACAGCTTCGTAAAGTTGCTGAAAAAGGGCTTCAGCTTGATATGATTCAGACATACTTTTCTTCAATCAGCTGGGTTGCATTTCAGATCTTTCAGGTATTCTGTCTTGCATTTACAGCCTACATTGCATGGAGAGGAATCATCGGTGTCGGAGATATCACCTTATACCAGACTTATTTTTCCAGCATCGTCGCTCAGATTGCAAGTATAGTGACTTTGTTGCCAATCATTGCGAAAGGCCTGGAATCCGTTGAATCGATTGGTGATGTGCTTTGTGCAAATGATATTGAGGACAACTGTAGGAAGAAAAAAGTAGTTGATCTGAAAGGTGAGATTACATTTCAGGATGTATCTTTTACTTATAAAGGCAATGAAAAACCGGTATTAAGTCATCTGAACTTCAAGATTCAGCCGGGGGAGACAGTTGCCTTTGCCGGTGGTTCCGGCTCTGGAAAAACAACAATCCTCAATCTTGCCATCGGTTTCCTGAAAGCTGACAGCGGACAGGTATTGGTTGATGGAAATGACCTGATGGAACTGGATCTGCACAGCTACCGAAAGCAGATTGCCGTCGTTCCACAACAGTCCATTCTCTTCACCGGAACTCTCCGCGAGAATATCACCTATGGATCTGAATCTATCTCCGAGGAACAGTTATGGAATGTCATCCGTGCAGCCAACCTGGAAGAAGTTGTCCAGAAACTGCCTGATGGTCTGGACACGATGATAACAGAACATGGGGAAAATCTTTCCGGCGGACAACGGCAGCGCATCTCCATTGCCCGTGCATTTTTACGGAATCCGAAGATCCTGATTCTGGATGAGGCAACTTCTGCGCTTGACAGCATCTCTGAAAAGAAGATTCAGGATTCAATCCAGAAACTTGTGAAAGGACGTACCACACTGATCGTAGCCCACCGTCTGTCTACCATTCGCAATGCTGACCGGATTGCTGTGATTGAAAAAGGAAATGTTCTGGAATGTGGCTCTTACGAAGAATTGCTAGAGAAAAAAGGCGCATTTTATCGGATGGAGAAAATGTAAAAAATCAGTAGCTGGTTAGTTCAGAAACCTGTCTGCGGGATTGATCTGGAAAGAGTAGAAAGAAAATAGCTGGACAGATGCAGAGACACAGAGAGAGTTGATTTTCATCGGGAAAGTAAGAAAAGATCCAATCACAAGGGTATTGATTCATGAAAAAAGTTCTCTTGCGCCACCAGGGGAGACAATGGCATTTAAACTGGGAGACGAAGAAAGTTTTCGATGGGTGGCAGAATCATTTAAATAAATACAGATTTTTATAGATACCTTACCTGCCACCTGTCGTCTGCCGGTGCATGAATATGGGTTAGATAGTGCTGATATAGAAGAAAATAAATATGTCGATAATGTATCTGGTTTTGGAATTTTAGCTGGTTTTAGAAGTTGGTATATTCTACAACATTGCAATCTCTATGGCGGTGATTATCAACCTTTCAATACTTACGCATCGTTAAAAAACAGTTAATCCTAATAGTTTCAGTTACAGACTCTGTTTGATGATATATCCGTAGTGCAATATCCTTTTGTTCTTTTGAATACATAAAAAGGCTCCTTTCGAAGCCCTATAGTAGTCCAGAATTTTGTCCGTACCCTCCACTCATCACATATATGGAGTTAGCAATCGCAGTTTTCACTTCTTCTTCTTTTTTGCACCAAAACAGTTAGAAACGATTACGCCTATGCCGGAGGAAAGTCCCGTACATAATGAGAAAAATAAGAAACTTATCATGCCTACAGAACCAACAGCTCCATAATAGTAGTTATTCCTATTATAGATGGATATTACATACGAAACAATGAATGAAATGATACAGAATATGCATTATATGCGTGACTTTTTCCTGGCTTTAGTTTTATATTTCCGACTTTCTGGTTTTCCGATATTCCCTCGGAGAAAATCCCTTCAGCTTATGAAATAATCGGCTGAAATAGAGCTGGTTATCGTAGCCTACAATCTTAGATATTTCATTGATGGAATAGTTGGTTGTCTCAAGCAAGACCTGTGCGTTGTTGACACGGAGCGCAACAATAAACTGCATAGGAGTAGAACCCGTGAACTTCTTGAAGCTTCGTATGAACCAACTGACGCTCATCCCCTTGGATGTCGCATATTCTTCTATATTGATATCACGGTTATAATTTTCGTTAAAATATGTCATGGCGGTATCCATCTCGTGGTCGAGATATTCATTTTTTAAAACTGCTCTCTGGTAAGCTCTCGTTGGAATATGATCAGAAGATGACGGAGCAATAATGTGAGCATTTCTTCGTAGTTATCCTGACAACGTTGTAATTCTATAATAATTCTCTTAAATATACGCTCATATTCCATGGATGTACCAACCGGGAATATTCTCTCGTTATCTGGAAAACCATATTTTCTTAGGATATTTTTTACATCACTTCCAGTAAAATGAATCCAGTAGACTTCTGTCTTATCTTCCCCATAGTATTCATATTTCTGAAGCTCTTTTGGACGGAATATGACAATGTTACCAGCGGGAACAATTGTTTCATTATCAACAGTATCAAAATGAAAATGTCCGCATCCGGCTGCAATATATATAATCTGAAAATCAACACGTCCTCTTGGGCGATAGGTTGGCATCTTTGTGTGCTCAGACAAATGATAGATTCCGCAGCTACCGACAATCAGTGGTCGGCTTTTATCCTTAAAATCCATATGTGAATGGTTCAAATAACCGGTGTTCATGTACATAGGGCAGCACTCCTTTCACTCGATACAATAATCACGATTTCTTCGTTCTTCGAACTCTCGAAATCGTGCCAGCCATGCGCACTCCGGACTATCGTCCTGCGTGCTTATGACTGTTTACCCATCAAATAGAAAAGTGTCCGATGCTGCAAGCAGTTCGTCCACTTTTCTGCTTGATGGGATTATTGTATCATTTTGTGCATATTTTGTCCATTCTAGTTTATAGACATAAGAAATGGATTAAGGTAATATAAATCTAACAAAAGCGAGAAGGAAAAAAAGCAGACAGTAAGGAGAAAACTGTTAGCAGTGTTACAAGCGACAAAAAAGTGTATAAACTATATGAACGAAGGAGGATTATTTATGATCGTGCCACGTTACTATGAGGACTTAAGTGTATTACATGACAATACGATGCCGGCGAGAGCTTATTACATGCCGGCTTCCAAGCGGATGGATGACCTGGTAGAGCACAGAGAGCTGTCAGACAGAATGCAGCTATTGAATGGTACATGGAAGTTTCAGTATTTTGACAGCATCTATGATATGAAAGATGCCTTTTATGAGGATGGTTATTCGGTTGAGGGCTTTGACGAGATCAAAGTTCCGAGTGTATGGCAGATGGCAGGTTATGATACACACCAATACACAAATATCCGTTATCCATTTCCGTTTGATCCGCCATATGTGCCACAGGATATTCCATGTGGAGCTTATGTGCATACCTTTGACTATGCAAAGGATGCTGCAGCACCAAAGGCATATCTTAACTTTGAAGGTGTGGATAGCTGCTTTTATGTATGGTTAAACGGCACCTATGTAGGCTACAGTCAGGTGAGCCACATGACCAGTGAGTTTGATGTGACAGACGTATTGCGGGAAGGAAAGAACCGGATTTCCGTGCTTGTGATGAAGTGGTGCGACGGTTCGTACCTTGAAGATCAGGACAAGTTCCGTATGAGCGGAATCTTCCGTGATGTGTATCTCTTAAAACGTCCGGAAAAGGGAATCCGTGATTATCGCATTACAACACAATTAGATTCAGACATTGCAAGGATAAATCTTACAACAGCATTTTACGAGCCGACAGAGGTTCGGGTAAAGCTCGAGGATAAGAATGGAGCAGTTGTTTCCGAGGGTGTTATTTCCGAGAGTGGAGAATCGACTTTTGAGATTGTAGATTATACACTCTGGAATACAGAGAATCCGTATCTGTATACGATTATTCTGGAGACGGAGCAGGAGGTAATCGTAGACCATATAGCACTCCGCAAGATCGAGATTAAGAATCAGGTAATCTACTTAAATGGACAGAAGATTAAATTCCGTGGTGTGAACCGCCATGACTCCGATCCGGTCACCGGATTTACAATCAGCATGGAGCAGATCAAGACAGACCTTACCCTGATGAAGCAGCACAACTTCAATGCCATTCGTTCCAGCCATTATCCAAATGCACCATTTTTCTATGAAATGTGCGAGCGCTATGGATTTATGGTGATTGACGAGGCAGATATCGAAGCACACGGACCATTTATGCTGTATCGAAAAGAGGATACGGATTACAACCGCTTTAAGCGTTGGAATGAGAAGATAGCAGATGATCCGGTATGGGAAGCTGCGATTGTTGACCGTGTGAAGCTGATGGTGGAGCGTGACAAGAACCGGTTTTGTATCGTGATGTGGTCTATGGGAAATGAAAGCGCTTATGGCTGCAACTTTGAGAAGGCATTGGCATGGACAAAGGGATTTGATCCGGAACGTATCACGCAGTATGAGAGTGCCAGATACCGCAATTACGATGTAACCTATGATTATGGGAATCTTGACTTATACAGCCGTATGTATCCTGCACTTACTGAGATAGAGGAATATTTGGAAAAGGATGGCAGCAAACCATTCCTTCTGGTGGAATACTGCCACAGTATGGGAAATGGTCCCGGAGATTTTGAAGATTATTTCCAGATGATACAGGCAGAGGATAAGATGTGCGGTGGTTTCGTATGGGAGTGGTGCGATCATGCAATCGCCCATGGTGTAGCCGAAAATGGCAAGACAATCTATGCCTATGGCGGCGATCATGGCGAAGTAATCCATGACGGCAACTTCTGTATGGATGGTCTGGTATATCCGGACAGAAGGATACACACCGGACTTTTGGAGTACAAGAATGTATACCGACCGGCAAGAGTAGTATCGTATGATGCAGCAAGTGGAGAGCTGGTGCTTCACAACTATATGGATTTCGATGATTTGAAGGATTATGTTGAGATTACTTACGAGCTGTCACAGGATGGACTTGTGATCGGAAAGGGGAAGCTTTCTGAAGTATCCGTATTACCGCATTGTGATGGAAGCACGACCTTAAAGCTTTCAATTCCGGAGAATGGAAAGGTATATCTGAAGCTGTTCTATAAGCTGAAGAAGGACATTCCGCTTCTTTCCAAGGCGTATGTCTTAGGCTTTGACGAGATAGATGTAAGCAGTAAGGGTGCAAAGAATCAGCAGGCAGTAGGCTGGCTTACAAAGAAAGTGCCTGATACGGGTATTCAGGTACAGGAAAATGATACAGAGATCATCATAAAGGGACGGGATTTCTCCTATACGGTCAACAAGCGGACAGCACTTTTTGACAGCCTGACATTTGCAGGCAGAGAATATATGAATCATCCGATGGAACTGAATATCTGGAGAGCACCGACGGATAACGATATGTATATCAAGGCAGAGTGGAAGAAAGCACACTACAATGAAGCATATACAAGAGCATATAAGTCAGAGGTGATTCAGGGAAAGCATGGAGTAACTGTTATAAGTCAGGCTTCGGTCGTGGCTCCAACCGTGCAGAAAATTATGGATGTGACAATCACTTGGACGATTGACGCAGCCGGAAGAATTGGAGCGGATATCGCAGTGAAAAAGGATGAGGAGTTCCCGGATCTACCAAGATTTGGTGTGCGGATGTTCTTAGATAAGAAGCTTACAGATGCAGGGTTCTTCGGTATGGGACCGCAGGAAAGCTACCGGGACAAGCATAGAGCAGCAAGCCACGGATTGTATCGTCTGAAGGTTTCCGATATGCATGAGGACTATATCCGACCACAGGAAAACGGAAGTCACTACGACTGCGATTATGTGGAGCTTGGCAACAGCCAGTACGGTATCACTGCCGTTGCAGAGGAAGATACATTTTCATTCAATGCGTCCTTCTATACACAGGAGGAGCTGGAAGAAAAGGCACATAACTATGAATTGATAGAATCGGACAGTACGGTATTCTGTCTTGATTATGCACAGAATGGAATAGGCTCTAACAGCTGCGGACCAGACGTGTTAGAAGCATACAGATTTGATGATAGATTATTCCGGTTCCGGTTTACACTGGTTCCGTATGTGAAAGGATAATGATATAACTCGTTGACACAGTATTTTCCCGAATATCGACGTATAAGTCCGGACATACGGGGATATTCGGGATACAAGAGAACAAAAGTAAAAGCATTTAGAATAATATAGGCATCAGACTGTTTGACACATGAAATTCTAAACATGATTAAGATGAGGATTGATTCTATGGAAGAAAAAAAGTATTTAAAATGGTATAACAAAGTCGGATACGGATCCGGCGATATAGCAGGAAATGTAGTATATGCATTTTTAACATCCTTTGTGATGATTTATCTGACGGATTCAGTCGGACTTGCAGCAGGTATAGTAGGTACGTTGATCGCAGTTTCCAAACTGTTTGACGGATTTACAGACATTTTCTTTGGCTCGATGATTGACAAGACACACAACAAGATGGGTAAGGCGAAACCGTGGATGCTTTACGGCTACATTGGATGTGCGATTACACTGGTATGCTGTTTTGCGGTTCCTACAAGCTGGGGAAATACAGCAAAATATGCATGGTTCTTTATTGCATATACATTGTTAAATGGTGTGTTTTATACAGCAAATAATATTGCGTATTCTGCACTTACTTCTTTGATTACGAAGAACAGTAAAGAGCGTGTGCAGATGGGATCTTATCGTTTCATCTTCGCATTTTCTACAAGCCTTTTGATCCAGTCTGTAACCGTAAAATTTGTTGATTACTGCGGTGGAGATGCAGCAGCATGGAGAATGGTAGCAATCATCTATGCAATTATCGGTCTGATTGTAAATACAATCTCAGCGCTCTCCGTAAAAGAGCTTCCGGAGGAGGAGCTTAACGATGGAGAAGTAAAAGGAGATGAAGAAAAGTATGGACTGGTTCAGGCATTTAAGCTTCTTGTAAAGAACAAGTATTATATGATGATCTGTGGAACATATATTTTACAGCAGCTTTATGGTGCCATGATCGGTTCTGGTATCTACTACATGACATGGGTATTGAAGGACAAGAATCTTTTTGGTCAGTTCGCCTGGGCGGTGAATATCCCGCTTATTATAGCTCTTATCTTTACTCCGACACTCGTTGGCAAGTGGAATGGTATGTACAAGCTGAATCTCAGAGGATATATCATTGCCGTTATTGGTAGAGCGTTGGTTGTTGTAGCAGGATATATGGGAAGTATTCCTCTTATGCTGGCATTTACAGCCCTTGCAGCACTTGGACAGGGCCCATGGCAGGGAGATATGAACGCAGTGATTGCTTCTTGTTCAGAGTATACTTATCTGACACAGGGGAAGAGAATTGACGGAACTATGTATTCTTGTACATCACTGGGTGTAAAGATTGGTGGAGGAATCGGAACTGCAGTATGTGGCTGGTTATTAGAGCTTAGTGGTTATGTCGGAACAAATGCAACACAGCCGCAGTCAGCACTTGATATGATGCAGTTTATGTATTTATGGTTGCCATTGATCCTTGATGTGTTAATTATGATTGTTCTTTCCAGAATGAACGTGGAAGCTGTAAATGAAAAATTGAAAGCTGAAAAGGGAATTAAGTCTGATGAAGTAACAGACGCAACAGAGTATTAAGGTTTATATGTAATGAAAAGCATTGTCTAATTGAACATTCGAGAAAGGCAATGCTTTTTGTGCAAGAAGGTGTATATTTTGAAGGCGAATACAATAATAGAGATCCCTAAGTATGACATTACGTCGGAGAATATTCATTCTATCGTGCAAAAGGAAATCGGAATTGTCTTTACAAAGGTTTTAGAGGATGCAGGCGTTTATAAACGAACACCAGATGGAATTGCTGCATTCAATAGATTTATTGATAATTTATAAAAAGGACCATTTCATTTTTGTGAAATGGTCTGCAAGCTAGGTATTCAGTTTTCACAAAGTAGTCCTTTTAGTATTTTATGCATGATATACATGTTCAAAGTAATCAGCGTAGAATACTAAAAGGTTGTTCATATAATTCTTAAACTTGTTCATAATGCGTACCTCCTTTCCTTACTTACAAGCTGATTATAGAATAAATACAATGTGATTGCTTGCCAAATCGAAAGAAAAAGTAGACAAATCTTGCAAAGGGGGCGTAACCAATGCATTTATCATTTGTTGATACAAAAGAAGAAATATTAGCTTTAAAAAGAAAATCGAAGCATGTTGCTCCGCATTTACATAATGCATTGGAGATCGTATGTGTGACAAATGGAACACTGGAGCTGGGAGTTGGACAAGAGTTATACCACATGGAAAAGGGAGATATTGGTTTTGTATTTCCTGATATTATCCATCATTATCAGGTTTTCTCTTCGGGAGTGAATAAGGCGGTTTACATTATTTCTCCACCATTTGCGATTGGGAAATATGCTGATATTATACAGACGATGGCACCGGATTACCCAATCATAAAGGCAGAAATGGTGGAGCCGGAAGTATACCGGGCAATTAATGCCATCTTAGATACAGACCACATGGATATAGCAGTTATACAGGCATACATGCAGATTTTGATTGCAAGATGCATTGGAAAGCTGAAACTGGTCGAGAAAGGAGATGTGGGAAGTAAAGATCTTGTCTATCAGGCAGTATCGTACGTGTCTGGTAATTTTAGAAAGAATTTCTCGTTAGATGATATGGCAAGAGATTTGGGAGTGAGCAAGTATGTTTTATCACGAACATTCTCCAAAACATTCCATCGTAATTTCAATCAATATCTGAATGATGCAAGACTAAATTATGCTTGCCATCGCTTGGAAAATACCAGTGATGCCATTACAAATATATGCTATGATAGCGGATTTGAAAGTCAGAGAACATTCAATCGGGTATTTAAGGAACGATACAAAGTTACACCGAGCGAATACAGAAATACAAGCCGTACAGATATAATATCGTGACTATCAAACATAGAGGCAGAGAATGGAAAAGTTGTGGCTGTGATTGGATATAGGCAGTAAATGTGGCAATTCTACCTTTGAGGGGTGTATTTTTTTGCTGTGATAAGATAAGATTATCATGATGAAAGGAGGAATGACCTATGGATATTGCTAAGATTGGAAGATATATCGCAGAAAAAAGAAAAAGAGCTAGGCTGACACAGAGACAGCTTGCAGATAAGCTCGGGAAGAGTGATAAGTCTGTTTCAAAATGGGAACGTGGAATTTGCCTTCCAGACGTTTCAGTATATATGGAACTGTGTGAAATATTGGAAATCAGCGTCAATGAATTTTTAGCCGGTGAAGATATCAGCGAAGATAGTGTAAGAGAAAAGTCTGATGAAACGCTATTGCAGGTGTCAAAGGAAGGAAAGAATAAACAGAAATTTCTGCGACGAATCATTGTAGCACTTTGTATTATTCTGACAGGACTTATCACTGTAATCGCTGTTATAGCGTGTAAGAAGATGAGACAACCCCGAAATTTCATAGAAGAAGTATCGCCGGATAGTGCGGAAATGAAAACTGCGGAACTGATGTCTGGAGCAGATGGGGTAATGATGTTTCGGTATAAGACAAAGGATAACTATAAATGCCTTTTTGTTTACTTGTCTGAATATCAATCCGGAAAAAGAGTATCGCATGAGAAAATTGCAGAAATATCTTTTAATGGTACAGAATCTACCGAAACTGGAATGATAGTGGTTGTTCCTAATTTTGAAAAATTTTCTGCAAGTCTAATTGTGGCAGATAACTATACGAAATACACAACAGAAAATCCAATTTTAAATGATGTTGAAGATCGGGAATATTATGGAAGATCGGCGACAAGCATAAACCATACATGTCCGATAGATTTTGGAACAGAGCAGGGGTTAGCGGCTTTGGTTTATGGTAAAAATGGATTAAGTATGTTACCGATACAGGATATTTCCGGAGATAATCTAAATACAGAGAATGATTATATGTATTATTACTCCGTAGAGTTTACGAAATGAGAATATGGATGGATCTTCCTATAAAATCTTTACTGATAAGCATGAGGACTAAATATCCTCATGCTTTTTCCCTAGATAGGTGTCAATTTCCTTCTGGTAGTGTTGCAACTCCTTCAGGTCACGCTCATTTTGCCGCTGTTGTTCCTCAAGGTTATAGGGGAGAATGAAGCTATCGGACTTTTACGGAAAACCAAGTAAATAAGCCTGCTACAAAACTTCGTATGACCCTCCTGCAAAATTTTGTACCACCCTCCCACAAAACGATGTACCACCTCATACAAAGTTTTGTAAGACAAATACAGAGAATACTACAGAGAATACGGAGCAGATTGGAGAAGATAGATTTTCATACGATGGAGTATGTGCTGGAATGTCTGCGGAATAATGCTACAAAGGTTCGCAACATACGAAGCTATATGCTCACGACACTGTATAATGCTCCGGTAACATGTAGTAATTACTATAAAGCAGAAGTAAACCATGACTTCTATGGTAAGTAACGATTCATAGCTGCTGGAACAGCAGTTGACTATATATTTTTCACCTTCCCTTCCTTTTTGAGGGCAGGAGGGCACACCTGCCTTTCGTTTTAAGGAGATTGCTGCAAGCATGATTCTTTGATATAATCAATGCAACAGTTTTACAAATCGGAATTTGCTGGTGGTGAATTTGAATTTGTCGACTTGTTAATTTCCAATTTTTAGTGATAGGGAGATACACAATGAATGGTTTGATTATAAAGGTACTCAGCATAAGTATTGCGGTAGTAACCGTAGTATACTTGATTATTTATAAAGGAAATACCATGATTACAAAGATATTTAGCGTGTGTATTATAGCAGCAATGGTAATATACTGGATTGTTTATGAAAGAAATACAAGAAAGCGAAAAAAACAGGAATTACAGCGTGATGACTATTTATTTGCGAAAGAAAACGATTTGCCGTTACAGATAAATTGGAATGAGATAAATGACTTTTTGTCAGATTCCGGATATGGTGTAAATATGCCGATGGAGAATTGGTTTATGATGGATTGGGCGAGACAGCCCTGTGTGGAGAATGGTATAAAAGAAGGAAAGTTTTCTATGAAAGGGTTTCGAGTGTTACAAGCTTTAAGTAACGATATGAAACACATTTTTTATGATGTGAGGTTTAATTATGACCGTGGTCCGGATATAGAAGATAAAAATAGGAAGTACGAAGCCGTAAAAAAGGTGTTGGATACAAAATACGCCGGTTTGTCAGAAGAGGTACGGAAGAATATATATGACCAATTTGTTAAGATATATGAAAGAAAAATCTAATTATAATACAAAGGAGGAAGCTGTTGAGTTTTTAATGAATGAAACTAATCTTACATATGAAGAATGTTCTAAAGCCAACGATTTCCATATTAGGCTAAATAAGAAAAATTAATATACAATTCCAGTTTGTAGGGAACAACAGCTAAGACAATTTTATAATAAAACAGCGTCAGAGCATTTATGTGTAAAAGCATGAATGCTCTTTTTTGTCCTTTCATGGACAAAGAACAAGAAAGCAGCTTTTGGACAAATTGTCCAGAAGCTCAAATAAAAAAGAAGGAGGATACCTGATGTATAGCAAAAATGGTATTCCGTGGGTAAGACCACCCACACAGGACAGGAAGCATAGAGAAAATAATATCGGGAGGACAGAACAATGGTCGATGAATTGACGCAGGAGTCGTTCCAGACAGGAAAGGCGATTGTGACTGTCAGCATAGATCTGATTACTGCATGAAAAATAAATTTTGTTGAGGTTAAATTGAGATTGACTTTGTATTGTATAAGTATGAAATAAAAAGGAATCAGGTGATGTACAATGATAAAGCATAAAATATGTAAAATCCTTCTTGTTATACTGGCAATTTTTTTATGTGCGGCTTTTTATGAATTGCTCGGAATCTGCGTTGCATATAAAAAGCAGCCGGAAGTGTCCAATACAACCAAAAAAGAAACAAAAAATGGGTCATGGAACGAATGCAGTGAAAATACAGAACGGGCAGTAATCATAGAAAAGAATCCAGAAGCGCTTTTACAAAGAGTGCGTTTGATCAAGAATGCAAAAAAGGAAATTATTCTTTCTACTTTTGCATTTCAATCCGATGAAAGTGGAAAAGTGATTTTAGGAGCACTGCATGATGCGGCAGACAGAGGTGTACATATTCGTCTGTTAGTAGATGGAATGGAGAGCTGGATTGATATGGAAGGAAATCCGTATTTCTATGGATTATCTTCCCATGAGAATGTTGAAATTAAACTGTATAATAAGGCCAATCCGTTGAAACCGTGGAAAATGATGGGTAGAATGCATGATAAATATTTGATTGCAGATGGAAAGAGATATATTCTTGGGGGAAGAAATACATACAATTATCCTGGGTGATTTTCCGGGACATAAGAACTATGACAGAGACGTGTTAGTGGTTTGCGATGAACCTGAGAAAGAAAATTCAGTTAACCAGTTGTCAGAGTATTTTGAAACCATATGGAATCAGGAAGACAGTGGTTATTTTCATAACAATAAAAAACTGGCAAATAGAAAATCTGTAAAGAACGCAGTTTTAGAGCTGCAGAACAGCTATCAGAAATATTTTGAAGAGAATAAGGAAAGAATCTGCGAGACCGATTATACGGACGAAACTTTTGAGACAGAAAAGATTACATTAGTGTCAAATCCTATTCACACAGGTTCCAAAGAACCAGTAGTGTGGTATCAGTTGGGAGAATTGATGAAAAATGCAAAAAATCGTGTGAAGATCCACACGCCATATATTATCTGTAATGATATGATGTATAATACATGGGAGGAGATTGCAGAGAACGTTTCAGATTTTTCTATCATGACAAATTCAGTTGCGAATAATAGGAATCCATTTGGGTCTGCCGATTATGCGAAAAACAGAAATAGAATCTTAAGTACAGGAATTAATATCTGGGAATATGAAGGCGGTTATTCATACCACGGAAAAAGTATTCTGATTGACGATGATCTGTCTGTAATCGGTTCCTTTAACATGGATATGAGAAGCACGTATCTGGATACGGAACTGATGCTTGTAATACGTAGCAAAGAGATTAATAAACAGTTGGAAGAAGGCATGATGGAATATGAAAGAGTGTCCCGACAGGTATTGGAAGATGGAACCTATCGTGATCCGTATCATGTAGAGCCAATTGAATTGACAAAGAAGCGTCAGAGAAACATACTTTTGGTACAGCATCTGCTTGGATGGGCAAGATATCTGTTCTGATAAAGGAGGAAGAAGATCGTGTTTCAAATATTAATTGTAGAAGATGATAAAGAATTAAGCCAGCTATTCCAAAAAGTGCTTGAGAAGAATGGATATCAGGTCAAAAGTGCATCGGATGGAGCACTGGCATTAGAAATATTGGATAAAGAGTATATTGATCTGATCATTTCCGATATTATGATGCCGGTTATGGATGGTTATGAACTGGTGTCGGAACTCCGTTCAGCAGGATATCAGATACCGGTGCTTATGATCACTGCGAAAGGTTCCTTTGATGATATGCGCCAGGGATTTCTTTCGGGAAGTGACGATTATATGGTAAAACCGGTAAATGTGAATGAAATGGTTTTAAGAGTCGGAGCACTGCTTCGCCGTGCACAGATACTGAATGAACACAAAATTGTGATCGGTTCAACAGAGTTTGATTATGATGCAATGACGGTTACAACTGATAAGGAAAGTCTTGTTTTGCCTAAAAAAGAATTCCTGCTTTTATATAAGCTTGCAGCTTCGCCAGGCAGAATATTTACAAAACAACAGTTGATGGATGAAGTATGGGGATACGAGACGGAGGCAGACCCACATACGATAGAGGTACATATAGGAAGAATCAGAGAGCGTTTTAAAGATAACCCTGATTTTGAAATCGTAACAATGCGTGGAATTGGATACAAGGTGGTGAAAAAATAATGGAACAAAAGAAAGAAAAAGGATTGCGGATCCGATCTTGTCTGACTGGTGCAATCTGGCTGGCACTTGTATTTTCAACAGTCATATCTGCTTTATTATTTGCTTTTTTGAATCATTTTTTTAATCTGCCGGGCAGCATATCTGTGCTTGGTTGGCTTTTGATTTTCAATACATTGATTGCAGGGCTGATCACTTCCTTTATTAATGCAAAGTTACTGGAACCAATTACCAGACTTAGTAAAGCAATGAAGGAAGTTTCTCAGGGAGATTTTGAACAGCATTTGGAAACGAACAGCCGTATAGCAGAAGTTGGAGAATCTTATCAAAGTTTTAACGTTATGATAAAAGAACTTCGTGCAACAGAGGTGCTGCAGATGGATTTTGTATCTAATGTTTCTCATGAGTTTAAGACCCCGATTAATGCCATTGAAGGATATACAATGCTGCTTCAGGGCGAAGAACTGTCTCGGATCAAGAGGAATATGTAGAAAAAATCTTATTTAACACCCAAAGACTTTCCGGATTGGTTGGTAATATTTTGCTGTTATCCAAGTTAGAGAATCAGAATATACCAATGAAAAAACAGAATATCGTCTGGATGAACAGATCCGCCAGGCATTTCTTTCATTGGAAACAAAATGGACAGAAAAAAAGAAATTGGTTTTCAGGTAGAATTGGAGGAAGTTAAATATACTGGGAATGAAGGACTTTTTATGCATATCTGGATAAATCTTTTAGATAATGCGATTAAGTTCAGCCCTTCAAAGGGGACAATTACGATGTTTCTGAAACAAGAACAGGATTCTGTTAAGTTCATTCTGGAAGATGAAGGACCAGGAATAGATGATGATGTAAAATCCAGAATATTTGACAAGTTCTATCAGGTAGATGGATCTCATAAAGCAGAAGGAAATGGCCTAGGTCTTGCACTTGTAAAACGGATTGTAGATAGTGCCGGAGGAACAATCAAAGCAGAAAACCGTGAATATGGTGGATGCAGATTTGTTATAGAGCTGCCAAAGCAGAAAGATGAGATTATCTAGTTTTAAGATAAATTAGAAGATGGGAGTATTTATATGACATTTTATCAGGAGTTGCAGTTAAATCAGGCAGGTTCTAAAAACCTGTTGAAAAAGAGTGAAACACGAAAAGAAAAACTATATCATATGTGGGTATATCTGGTGAAGATAGCTGCTACAATGGCATTTTGTTTTTTCTTTGTTAGTATTTTCAGCATCCTATTTGGAAATGAGAACAGCATTGTAGGTGTAGTAGTCTTATTATGTCTCATGGTGTTTAGAAATGCGGATCTGGGGATCCGCACCGGACAATCTACGATGCTTTTGGCTTTGTTCTTTGTAATTATGACTGTATGTCCGCATTTAGCAAATCAGTTTTCACCGGTATCGGGAATGCTGTTAAATATTGCGGCACTGGCTGTGTTGATTCTGTTCGGATGCCATAATCCATTCATGTTTAATCAATCTACATTGGGTCTTGGGTATCTGCTACTATATGGTTATGATGTTACGGGAAAAAGCTATCAGATGCGATTAGTCGGAATGGCTTTAGGTGCAGCACTTACCTGCTTCGTATTTTATCGAAATCATAAAAACAGAACTTATAAAAAGAAATTTGAAAGATCTAATCCAGGAATTTGATATCACTTCATCGAGAACAAAATGGCAGTTATGCCAGATTATATGTGTACCGATTGTCCTTTGCATTGCAGAACTTTGTAATATGCCACGTGCAATGTGGGCTGGTATTGCGGCCATGTCCGTGATTTTGCCGTTTATGGAAGATATGCACTACAGAGTCCGTAAAAGGATTGTCGGAAATATTGCAGGTGTTATATGTTTTACAGTATTATATTTTCTGCTCCCTTCGTCAATCTATGCATATATAGGAATTCTTGGTGGAATCGGTGTAGGATTTTCAGCAAAATATGGCTGGCAGGCAGTATTTAACACATTTGGTGCTTTAGCCATTGCTGCAGAGACTTATGGACTACAAGGAGCGGTTAGTCTTAGAGTGATTCAAAATGTTTTTGGTGTTGTGTTTGCTTTAGCATTTTGTGTTATATTTTATTGGTTTATGTCTAAAAAAAAGGAAAGTAAGGTGACCGTACATGCAGAGTGAAGTGAATCAGGAAGAAAATTTGAATAGAATTATTACGGTTCCTAATCTTCTTTCTTTTTTTCGGCTTTGTCTGATTCCGGTAATTATATGGAGTTATTGTGTAAAGAAAAATCCTCTGTTAGCTGGTGAAATCTTATTGCTATCTGGTTTTACGGATCTTGCTGATGGATATATCGCAAGAAGATTCCGTAGGATTAGTAATTTAGGAAAAATACTTGATCCGGTGGCTGATAAGCTGACACAGGCAGCGATGTTAATCTGTCTGTTTACTCGTTTTCCGCATGTGCTTCTTTTAATCGTAATAATGGCAGGTAACAAAGGATGCTGAACAGGAAATGCTCAGAAAACGAATTAATGAAATGCGACATTTTCTTCAAACGCAAACAAGCAGAATCACAGAATATGATGAGCAACTGGTCAGAAGGCTTATTGAAAAAATCACAGTTTATGATGATAAATTAATCTTCGAATTTAAATCCGGCATGACTATTGAACTCAAAAGATAATTGAATAGGAACTATTACATCAACACCTTGCAGCAATGCAGGGTGTTTTCCCGTTCATAGAAAATTTACAGGGCAAAATCGTGCCGGGATTGAGTTTATCAACCAAATGGTTTATAATGTAGTAAGTGAAGGTGCGTTTTAGACATGGAGGATTAAGATGAAAACATCCGATATGATTAAAAAATTATGTAATAAAAAGAATATAAGCGTTTCGGAACTTGCAAGGCGGATAGGTCAGACTCCACAGAACTTTGGTAAGAAACTGAAACGAGATACAGTTACTCTTGAGGAGTTAAAACAGATAGCTGATGTGATGGAGGTTACCTTTGAGCAATCATTTATCTTCCCAGATGGAGAACAGATAAAAACAAGTAACGAATAGGCGGTGAGTAGCATGGATACTGTGGATTTGATTATTAAATCATCAACAGAATTTTATAATGATTTGAAGGCTGATGAGAATGGTCGATATCGTTCTTGGGAACACTGCTATTCACATTTCATAAAAGCACGAGGGAGCCAAGAGATTGATTATGATTATTTGAGTTTGCAATTGGCCTTTTATTTGGCTAGTTGGGGAATGTATCGTGGTTCATCCTTTTTATTGCAAAAGGATTATAAAGTACATATTCCGGTAGTGAAAGAACTGTTAAGTGAGAAGTATGATGTGCTGGCTGGAATTGAGTGCGTTAGCTTTAGAGAAAAAAGCAATCAACAATTACTTCTAGATATAAATTCGTTTTTAGGGCAGTATTACGATAAAATCAGGCACAAAGTAAAAGAACAAGAACTGAAAAATCAGTTATCTTTTACACTCATCACGAAAATACTTATGGGAACACTTGGCTGTGTTCCAGCATATGATAGATATTTTATTGCAGGAATAAAGAATCAGAAGGTTGCCACTGGAAATTACAACATTAGGTCTATAATGCAGCTTGTCAGCTTTTATGAGAAAAACGCTGACCGACTCGAACCAGTCAGAGAAAAGATGGAAGTTGAAGGTATGCCATACCCACAAATGAAAATGATAGATATGGGATTCTGGCAGGTCGGCTTTGATTTGGATACGAACAAAGGAATAAAGAATGCACACTAGGAGAAATGCATGGATAGATTTTCAGAGAAGAGTCTTCTTTCACTTGGAGATTATTATGTGTATGGACTCATAGATCCACGCAGTAAGCAAATTTTCTATATTGGAAAAGGCACTAAAAACAGAGTATTTGAACATGAAAAAGAGAGCCTGGGCAGTTCTGATAGCGAGAAGTTGAAACTGAAGACTATTGCGGATATTAAGAATGCCGGATTTGAGGTTGAGAAAATAATCATCAATTCAAACTTAACCGAAGAAGAGGCATTTGCTGCAGAGGCTTCACTGATTAATGCTTTCAACTATGTTGGTGATGCGGGACTTACAAACATTGTTGCCGGACACCATTCTGCAGAGGCTTTATCGGTTGATGAGTATGAAAGAATAAACGGTGCCGCCCCACTTGAAGAAAAAGACATCAGGCATAAAATCCTTGTCATCAAAATAAATAGACTCTACCAAAGAGGTATGGATGAGAAGGTATTATATGATGCTGTTCGTGGTGTTTGGAGAGTATCAAAGGAAAAGGTTAGAACAGTTGAGTATGTTTTTGGTGTTTACAATTCTTTGATTGTTGCCGTGTATAAGCCGTCAGAGTGGTTTGTATGTAAAGAGGCAAAGGACAGACTTCCAAGACAGGATATTGTTCTTATACCAAAAACTGAAAATAGATTATTTTTTGTTGATGAAAGATATGAGCAGGGATTTCCGTTGGATGAGAATGAATCGTTCTACATTGGAAAGTCGATAGCCGGATTGACGTTGAATCAGTCGGCACAGAATCCGATTACATATCTGTATCCACTGGAGAAAGATAAAATTCATATTTAATGAAATTGACAAATCGGAATTTAGGGAGGTACAAGAATGATAAATTTAGTGGCACTTCCGTGCCTCTGTGTAGATGTTTTTGATGGAACAGATGAATTGCGTGCAGGTGGTGAAGCCCTTAATTTTGCAGTTCATGCATCAAAATTTGAGGAGTTTAATGTTTCAATATTGGGTGCGGTTGGACAGGATTCCTATGCAAAATTTATTATGGATTCTGTTTCTGATAAGAGAATAGATGTAAGTCATGTAAGAGTTGAAAAGGATAAAGTAACTGCAAATAATCGTACATATCTTACAGCTGACGGTGACAGATATTACAAAGATGATTCATGGACGGGCGATATTGTTGATAAAATGATATTGAATCAAGATGAATTGGATTTTATCAAAAATTCGGAGGTTGTATTTATACATTTTTGGGCAGGCTGTTTTGGACAAATTATAGATTTAAAAAAGAATAATAACTTCAGATTGGCTGTGGATTTTGTAGAATATCGTAATTTTAAGGAGATGGAAAAATATGCACCATATATAGATTATTTCCTGATTAGTGGAGAGGAATCAATTCTTCCGATATTTGAAGCATTTTCTAAGAAGTATAAAGGACTATTTAATGCATCTTTAGCTGATAAAGGAAGTGTTACATATTATAATGGTGAAAAGTATTTTGTCCCAGCTGATGAAACTTTAGAAATAGTTGATACTACTGGTTGCGGAGATAGCTACCATGCAGGCTTTGTGTGTTCTCATATGTTAACAGGTGATATTTACGAGGCTATGAGAGTTGGTACAGAATTTGCAACAGAGACATTGTCTCATTATGGTGGCTTTTAATTCGATTTGTAAGGAGAAACAATATGACAGGGTTTATTATATGGTCACTTTTCGGAGTGTTTATAATTGGATTATGAATAAACGATATGTTTTCTAAGAATCCGGTTGTGAAGAAAAGTAAATAAATTCCAGTTTGATGGACTGGTGATACACGGAAAAAAGTATTATAGCAGATAACAGGCAGGTGGTCATATAACAGACGGCCTGCCGTTTTTGGTGTTTATATTATATATGAATGTGGAAAGATTCTAGAAGATATTTTGGTATATATTAACCGAAATATCTTTTGGGAGAAAATGTCATGGTAAAAGAAATTAAAAGAGATTACTATTTAGAACAACTTATAAATCGTGAAGGAAATGGTCTGATTAAAATTGTAACAGGAATAAGAAGATGTGGGAAATCATATTTATTGCGAACGCTGTTTAAAAATCATTTGCTTGAAAATGGAGTGGATGAAAAACACATCATTGAAATGGCGTTTGATTTATGTGATAATATAGAATATCGAGATCCGAAAATCTTTTATCCTTGGGCAAAGGAACAACTTCAAGATAATGAAAAGTACTACTTTCTTTTAGATGAAGTGCAGTTGCTGGATGAGCAAAAAATGAATCTATTGGATAATCTGTTTCAGGAAACATATATCAGTGATATTGTGAAACGAAACAAAATCAGAAACGTTGGAGAAATGGAATCATTGCTAGATGTTTTGGCATCCGCAATTGGCGCGTTGACAAATCCTAACAAACTTCAGAAAACATTTAAAAGCGTAAACAATTCGAAAATTACAGCAACAACGATTACGAAATATATTGAATATTTGGAGGATGCTTTTTTAATTGAAGAGGCAAACAGATATGATATTAAGAGAAAGTCCTATATCGGTACGCCAATGAAGTACTATTTCATGGATATGGGACTTAGAAATTCAAGAATTCATTACAGGCAACTGGAAGTGACACATTCTATGGAGAATGTCATTTACAATGAATTAAGAATGAGAGGCTTTCATGTGGATGTTGGTAATCTGACTGTTATTGAAAAGGGGAAGGATGCAAAACCGATAAAAAAGCAACTGGAAGTCGATTTTATCTGTAATAAGGGTTCTAAAAAATATTATATCCAATCAGCGTATATGCTGGAGACGGAAACAAAAATGGCACAAGAAATTCGCCCTTTTTTGAAAATAAATGATTCATTTAAGAAGATTGTAATTACATCGGATATACCAAAACCCTTTTATAACGATCAGGGAATTTTAATCATGAATGTATATGATTTTTTATTGAATGCAGATTCGTTGGATCTATAACAAGTAACTGGTAAATCGGGATTTATCGAGTTGCCTTTATAAAGAACTGTAAAGGAGAGATATTGTGGCTGTTGATAACGCTAGTCAGATTGACGCAATTGCAAACGATAAAGAAAATGCTTGTTTGGTACTTCTTATTACCGACCATTTGAATTGGGACAATGAGTTTGAACACTTGAAGATTTTACAAGATAAAATCAATGCGTATGTGGCTTTTATCGAAAGCAAACAGTACGATGAAATATACCCCAATGCTGATTTTAAGATGGCTATGATAGAAATCCATTTCAAGTATGACATAACAGATAGCTGCCAGAAATTTTTGCAAGTAGCTCAAGATCAATTAGGTCAGATAGGGATAAAAATCAAGGCACAGATTAGTTAACATTTTCAAGTTTGTCGCACTGATAAAAACCCTTTAGGAACTAAAGGGCGCACTTCTATACTCTCTGTCGAGAGTAGTGCGTCCTGCGGAGCTTCATTCCCGGTCGGCAGAGAAAAACTGCCTGACCGAGAATGTTTCGTCACTTCGTTCCGTCAAGGTGGCTACACCCCCTTGCGCCGCTAAAGCGGCTATCCCCTGTGGACTTGCCGTCCGCAAACAGCATAAAATGCTGTTCGCCGCCAGCAAGTTTGAAAGCGACTAAAATGAATTTTATGGAACAAACAAATCGGAATTTAATGAATTAGTCACAAATTACGGGTAAGTAACAAGGATTTATGGAGAATTTACATAGTATGGAGTTTGAAAAATACAAAAATATTTAATCAGTACTTGGTTGCCGGAGTATGAAGCAGAACATACGGAGAGAGATTTGATGGTGGAAGGGTGGAATATGTTATTAGATGAAGTTTTTTCACCATTGATTGCTAAAGAACTAGGCATGCGATATCTTGGTAATCGTATCTGGGCTGATGATTATTGCAATCATCGTCGCAGGGTATTAAGTCTATTCCAGCAAACTGATTTAGGTGGAAGCTTTAAGTGGGGATGGAACTATGATTTTATTCCCAAAATGTCAGCGAAAAAAGCAGTTTATGTTAGAACGGATAAGAGTATATTTACGCATTTTTTTGAAAACATTTGGGAAAACAATAATAAGATAGTTGAAGGAAAATGTCAAAAAGCAGATATGACGTTTAATCGCTGTTATATAGACAGTGCAGATTTTGAAAATTCTATGAGGCAAAGGGTAAAAGCGTATGAAGCTGCTTTTTATTATACTCTGCCTCTTATTAGATCCTTTTATGAAGAGACCAAAACCTATGAGCAAAGCATAAAAATGATAAACACCCTATTAGAAAGCTCTTACTATCGATTGATACAGGGAAATTATCTATATTTAACCAAAATATTTTTGCAACAATATGTGTCCTTAGGAGAAGAAAATGAGAAAGAGTTGCGAGAATTGTTTGTAAATGATAATACCAGAGAAAGCTTTTTGAAAAAATTTGCTCAGATACCAAAGGATTATAGATAGTCATGTATATTACGAACGTGTGTATAACTTCAAGTTTGTCACATAGTTTGTCAGAATGAAAAATCAAGTGTAGAAGGACACATGACAGGTGGGATTTGGAGTGATTCAGACAAAGAGAAAGATGGATTATGTCTGACCATTTGAACAGGTATTACAGGAAGAATCTCATCCTGCGAATCAGACAGCATATATTGATATTATCCGGGTACCGGAGAAACTGGCGGAAAATAAATATGAAGGATATTACCTTGTAACAACGGCAGAGGGAAGCAAATTCCTAAAAGCTATCTTTAGCACTTGTTGTGAGGTGACTGTTTAAAGAAAAAGACCCAAAATCAATGATTTAGGGCTTGAAACTATAGGAAGGAGCAGATTTGATATATGGGTTTATTTAACAAAATGAAAAAATTTTTTTCGTGCTTTAAGTATAAGCTGGACAGAGAGATTTTAAGGGAATATCTCCAGCATACAATTAATTTTGCTGTCGAGAATAAGTTGCCATTTTGTGATGAATTTTATATTGCTGACAGTCTTGATGCAAAGGATAGATTACATGTCGCTATCCTAAATTATGATGTACCAGGAGAGGCTGTTTATGAGATTGAGAAGAGTTTTAAGGGAATAGTTATTTTGGCGAATCACGAAAAATGTTACAATCCGGAAAATGATCACAAGTATATTAATGCGGAAGATTTTATAAGCCGAGAACTTTGCACGTTGCCAGAAGAGTTTTTTGTATTTATGGATATGGCGCCGACTATGCTTGAACAGTATGAGATTTAGGGACGTTCCTTTTGTCACAATGAGCGTCCCCTGTCTTACTTATAACATGCCACAGGGACACTCCTCGTGCCAAAAGGAACGTCCCCATATTATCAGAATGAGAGCGAGGGAAAATGCATGGATATGTTACAGTTGATGAAGGAGCGGCACAGTGTGCGGCAATATAAGGATAAGCCAATCAAGCAGGAGAAACGTGCGGAGATCGACAGGCTTATCTCTGAGATAAATTCTGAGAGCGGACTGAGCATGCAGGCGGTCTACGATGAGCCGAACTGTTTTGATTCGTTTATGGCGCATTATGGCAAATTCACAAATGTTTCTAATTATATAGCGATAGTTGGCGCGAAGAACGACCAGGAAAAGGCCGGCTACTATGGTGAAAAGCTGGTGCTTGGATGTCAGGAACTTGGACTTAACACATGCTGGGTTGCAATGTCACATGGTAAGACCAAGGCAGTCATAGGCAAAGGACAGAAACTGCTGATAGTGATTGCCCTTGGGTATGGTGAGAATCAGGGTGTTGCCCACAAGAGCAAAGATATATCAGAAATCAGCAGGGCAGATGTGGAGACAGATTGGTTCACAAAGGGGATGGAGGCGGTGTGTCTGGCACCGACAGCAGTGAACCAGCAGAAGTTCATGTTTGAGCTGAGAGAGGGTGTGGTGACAGCGAAAGCTCCGAGAGGAATATGCACGAAGATAGATCTTGGAATTGCCAAATACCACTTTGAGGCTGGGAGTGGACACAAAGTCTTCACAAAATAATTAGCACTCGCCTCTTGACAGTGCTAACAACTAGGTGTATAATATAGTTAAAGATAAGGAAAGGGATTAGAAAGAAGAGAAAGAAGAGAAAGAATCCCGAAAGCTTATCTTGATAATTATTTTGAAAGTAACAGTAAACAAAAAGTCTAAGTGCCTTGGGGTTTCATAAGAAACCACAATTTCCGACACTTGTTTGAGATTGAAAGGAGAAATGACTTATGTTACCTAGTATTTTTGGAGAAGATTTATTTGATGATTGGATGAATGACTATTTCCCATTTGGAAGGGATTTTGACAAGGAGTTCAGTAAAGCGTTAGCACCTACCGAGCATGCTCTGTATGGCAAGCATGCAAAGAACATGATGAAGACCGATGTCCGTGAGACAGACGATTCATATGAAGTAGATATGGATCTCCCAGGATTCAAGAAAGATGAAGTAAAGGTTCAGCTTGCTGATGGTTACCTGACAATTGAGGCTGCAAAGGGTCTGGATAAGGATGAGAAGGACAAGAAGAGCGGCAAGTACATCAGGCGTGAGCGTTATGCTGGCAGCATGAGCAGAAGCTTCTATGTCGGTGAAGGAGTTACTCAGGAAGACATTCATGCAAAGTATGAACATGGCGTATTGAAACTGTCGATTCCTAAGAAGGAAGAGCAGAAGAAAGTAGAGAAGAGTAATTACATCGCAATCGAATAATGTAAGAACTGCGTGATTACTTAATAACAGATGACTAATATTCGTAGAGCCCTCCGTGTATCTGCAAGGTGCAGGTATGCGGGGGGCTCTTTTGCTTGTCTGTTCCAGGGACACTCCTCATGACAAAAGAAACGTCCCCATTAAAGTATCAGCCATGAGAACAATATGACAGCCAAAGGCATGGTTATGATACAGAACAAAGTAGTAAATACATTTAAAAGACTGGAGTATGTTGCATCTTTGTTATATACCTGAACCATCTGGGTGATTGTTGAAGCTGATGGCGTGATGGAGGCAAGGTATACTATGAGTAGTAAGGTTCTTCCGTCTGGAATAAATTCGTACACATGACTTACATACATTATAAGCAGCAAAATAGTAGGCCAGATAACGAGCCTGATGGCAGAGAAAAGGTATAGTTTTGCATTCTTCAGGCTGGCCAGAATCGGCAAATCAGCCATCAGCATACCAGTTACTATCATGCTTAGAGGTGCAAGCATATTCCCGATGTCATTTATCGGTGCAAGGATGACGGCTGGCAGTTTTATCTTGCAGAAAAATAGCAGGAGACCTGCTATTATGGCTAATACATTTATATTGGATATTATCTTTTTCCATTCCAGGTGTGGCTTTTCGTAGAGCATTGTGCTGCAGTGTGTCCAGAGAAATATCAGTTGTACAGACATAAATGCGCATGAATACAGTACATAGTCGGAACCTAGAATAGCACTTACAAGTGGGATAATCATATTTCCCGAGTTGGAATACATGACAGTTGCACATTCAACCGGGGTCCAGTGCCAAAATTTCCTTCCGATATTTATAAAAATCAACAGCAGAACATGTATAATGACTGCAATGACAGCGGAAAATAATAGTCCCTGCAGTTTTTCTTTTGTAAAATCAATCTCAAATGAACCAATTATGGCACAGGGCATCACCAGATATACCACGATGATAGATAATATCCGGCTGTCAGATGATTTTAATATATTTTTGTTGACAAGAATAAATCCAAGCAGGATCATAATAAAAAAGTTAATAAGCTTTCCGAGCAAAATTATACTTATCTGCATAGCGATTACCTCTTTTCGTTTCTGTATTATAATACTCTTCCTCTAAAAAAACATCCCTGAATGCTGACTTGTCAAAAATAAAAGAATGCGATAAAATATGTGCAATTTGTAGAGAACTTGTAAATAGCATCCAAAATAAGGAGAGATGACATACTATGAATTCGCGTAAAAACCATGACAAAAAGCTTATGTTGCCGGTTCTCATTTTTCTGGTTGGCTGTCTGGTTTTGACAGTAGTTTTATATCATTCATATAGATCAAATTATAAACAGGTACGGAATGTCACAGCGCTTAATGCCGCAACATATGCAGAACGACTACAGAATGACATGAACCGTGGAGTTGCAATTACAGATACACTTGAAGAGATAGCAATCAGCGAAAATGGGAAAATTGACAATTTTCAAAAAGTTGCTCGGGATCTGATGGCAGATTTTATTCAGAGCATACAGATTGCGCCTGACGGTGTTGTCACAGATATATATCCGGAGGCAGGGAATGAAGCTGGAAAGATAGATTTGATGAATGATGAAAGTCGTGGAGAGATATGCCGTTATGGAAGAGATAAAAATATAGTTACGATGCAGGGTCCTTTTGATTTAAAACAGGGAGGGCAGGGCATTGCGATTAGAAATTCTGTATATCTGGAGGGGGCAGATGGCTCTCCAGTATTTTGGGGATTTACCATAGTAATTATACGTGTTCCGGAGATATTTACAGAATCAATTCAGGCACTCACAAAATTCGGTTATGATTACTCCCTGACAAAGACAGTTTCCCCTTTGTCTGATGATACAGAGATAGTATCATCATCCGGCAATATTATGAAGAATCCGATTACATTTGAGTTTGAATTTTGCGGCAGTCTATTTGATTTTGAGGTAATGCCTGCTGATGGCTGGAGTCACGGGTGGGATGTATTTCCGCAGCTGTTTTTGGGAATATGTGTTATTTTGCTCTTAACTGGATTAACGGTGGTCATCCTTGTGATTGAGAGAAATCGAGATACATTAAAAAAAATGGCGATAACAGATCCGCTGACCGGACTCTTGAATCGTAAGGGGTTTGACGAACAGCTCAAAAATGTTATGCAGGGCGATCTTCATATTCATTGCGTGGGTATACAGATGGATATTGATGATTTTAAATTTATAAATGATATGTATGGTCATGTAGTTGGAGATGCCGCACTGAAAAGTCTTGCACAGGACATGCAGAGCTATTTCAATGATAATTCTATTATTTGCAGAAATGGCGGTGATGAGTTCTCTGCCATTCTGGTTGACACAACAGAGGAAGAGGCAAGAAAGAAAATAGAACAATTTACTCTTCAGCCACGGCATATAACATATAATGGTGGGGAGCGTCCATTTTACATTTCTCTTGGGTATGCAGAATATCCAAAAGATTGTGAAGATGTTTCGGAGCTTATCAGATGCGCGGATATGGCACTTTACGCGGTAAAACTTCATGGAAAGCATAATTGCAGTCCTTATCGAGGAGCTTATAAGATGCAGCACAGAAGCCAGCTGGGGTTTGCACTTCAGGATGTATCAAAGAATCTTCCGGGAGCCTTCCTTATATATATAGCGGATCCCGAAAATGATAATATTTTATTTGCAAATCGTGAACTGATAGAATTTGCTGGCTGCAGGGATTTTGATGATTTTCTGGATTACACAGATCATAGATTCAGAAACCTGATCCATCCAGACGAACGGGATTCTGTTGAGACCAGCATCTGGAAACAGATTTATGCAAAGACCAGTGGAAATAATGACTATGTAAGGTTCCATTTTGCAAAAAAAGATGGAACATATCTCCCTGTTCTTGATCACGGAAGAATTGTGGAAAACCGTTATTATGGAAATGTATTCTACGTTTTGATCATGGACTGCGCTCTGGTTGAATCTTATTATGATAACAAAACATGTCTGGAAACTGTGCCGGAATAGCGGATTGGCTATTACAGGAATAGGACACAAAATCTTCACAAAAGAATTAGCACTCACCTCTTGACAGTGCTAACAACTAGGTGTATAACATAGTTAAAGATAAGGAAAGGGATTAGAAAGAAGAGAAAGAATCCCGAAAGTTTATCTTGACAATTATTTTGAAAGTAACAGTAAACAAAAAGTCTAAGTGCCTTGGGGTTTCATAAGAAGCCACAATTTCCGACACTTGTTTGAGATTGAAAGGAGAAATGACTTATGTTACCTAGTATTTTTGGAGAAGATTTATTTGATGATTGGATGAATGACTATTTCCCATTTGGAAAGGATTTTGACAAGGAGTTCAGTAAAGCGTTAGCACCTACCGAGCGTGCGCTGTATGGTAAGCATGCAAAGAACATGATGAAGACCGATGTCCGTGAGACAGACGATTCATACGAAGTAGATATGGATCTCCCAGGATTCAATAAAGATGAAGTAAAGGTTCAGCTTGCTGATGGTTACCTGACAATTGAGGCTGCAAAGGGTCTGGATAAGGATGAGAAGGACAAGAAGAGCGGCAAGTACATCAGGCGTGAGCGTTATGCCGGCAGCATGAGCAGAAGCTTCTATGTCGGTGAGGGAGTTACCCAGGAAGACATTCATGCAAAGTATGAACATGGCGTACTGAAGCTGTCGATTCCTAAGAAGGAAGAGCAGAAGAAAGTAGAGAAGAGTAATTACATCGCAATCGAATAATGTAAGAAATGCATAATTACTTAATAACAGATGACTAATATTCGTAGAGCCCTCCGTGTATCTGCAAGGTGCAGGTATGCGGGGGGCTTTTTTGCGTTCTGCTATTAGATGTAAATGAGCATTGTTCCAGTGAAAGTGGAAAATATTATGACTATTTTGGCTGGAATATTGTAAATGCTGGTAAATTTTTTCATTGATATTTACACAGAATATCTCTAAAAATGTTGAAATGGCATTTGATTTATTTGATAATAGTGATTGAGACTGGTGATGGAGGACAATCGGTGAAACGTTATTCAATAAAGGGGGATTTATATGTTCGATTTTCAGCAAATGTATAGAGAAAAGCTGCGTACACCGGAGGCTGCGGTGGAGTGTGTCAAGGATGGAGACTGGGTCGATTACACATCGTCCCTTGGAAAACCTGTACTACTTGACAGAGCACTGGCAAAGCGGAGAGATGAGCTGCACGATGTGAAGATCAGGGGAAATCTGATGGCTGGGCCTATAGAGGTTGCAGAGTGCGATGACAGTCAGGAGCATTTTGTGTATCATAGCTGGCACTGTTCGCAGTACGAGAGAAAGCTGTGCGATGAGGGCAAATGCTATTATATACCGATGGTGTTCCACAATAATGCGGCTTACTATGAGTATTTCCTCCATGTGAATGTGGTCATGGTGTCGGTGGGACCTATGGACAAGCATGGTTATTTTAACTTCTCGGTAAATACCGGTGTGGCTGCCCCTATTGCCAGGAAGGCGGACATCGTTATAGTTGAGGTGAATGAGCACATGCCTAAGATACGCGGTGGATATGACGAGTGTATTCACATATCGGATGTGGATATGATCGTAGAGGGGGAGCACGAGCCATTTGCTGATGTGAAAACACAGGCACCGCGGGAGGTTGACCGGAAGATAGCGGAGCTGCTCATTCCGTATATTGTGGACGGTTCAACACTGCAGCTTGGTATCGGAGGAATGCCAAATGCGGTGGGTGAGATGCTGGCTCAGTCGGATCTCAAGGATCTTGCCATGCACACGGAGCTCTGCTCGGATGCATATCTTGCCCTGTACAAGGCGGGCAAGCTGACAAATAAATACAAGAACATAGATCGTGGAAAAGGCGTATTTGGCTGTGCCATCGGCTCAAATGAGCTGTATGAGTGGCTGGACGACAATCCAGGAATCGCCGCATATCCACTTGAGTATGTGAACAGGCCATATGTCATATCGCAGATAGACAACATGGTGTCCATAAACAGCTGTGTGGCTGTGGATTTGTACGGACAGGTTGCGGCGGAGAGCAGTGGTTCACGCCAGATCAGCGGAACCGGCGGACAGCTTGATTTCCTGATCGGAGCATCGGGCTCTCGTGGCGGCAAGGCGTTTATCTGCATGAGTTCCACTCACACCGACAGGAATGGAATGAAGCATTCCAGGGTAAAGCCACAGTTCAACGGAGATATCATCACCTCGCCGAGAAGTCAGGTGTATTTTTTGGCGACAGAGTACGGTGTGATAAACCTTGAAGGGCGTTCCACATGGGAGAGAGCGGAGGCACTGATATCCATAGCTCATCCTGATTTCCGGGACATGCTGATAAAGGAGGCCCAGGAGAGAAAGATCTGGCGGAGGTCGAATAAGAGATGATGAGGTTATGATAAAGAGGGAACTGCGTGTTCTTCAAATGGTGAAGAAACAGATGGAAAATTAAAATTTTTTTCTCGGAAAGTGTAATTTGATAAAACAGAAAGGTAGTATATGTATGAGGGAGTTAAAAGACAAAAGATCTTTAAGCGATAACTTCGGGGATTCGATATATATATGCGAGGGTAATTGACAAATGAACGATCAGCTGATAATTGAACTGTTTTTTAAAAGGTGTGAGGAGGCAATTACTGCTACTTCCGAGAAATATGGAAAATTATGCAAATCAATATCTGACAGGATTTTGAAGAACAATGAGGATGCGGAGGAGTGTGTCAGCGATACATATCTGACACTCTGGGAAACAATCCCACCGGAGGAACCGGATCCATTTGTGGCATACATCTGCAAGATAGTGAGGAATCTGTCGCTCAAGCGATACAGACATAATACCGCAGAGAAGCGAAATTCCTACTACGACGCATCTCTGGATGAGATATCAGAGTGCGTGGCGGCATGCGGAGAGGTGGACGAACGGATCACTGCCCAGGAACTTACAGACAGATTAAACAAATTTCTGGAAGGTCTTAAGGAAGTGGACAGGGTTATGTTTGTCAAGAAGTACTGGTTTTGCATGGAGATTCCGGAGATAGCGGAGGAAATGTCTCTGAGTACCAATTATGTAAATGTGCATTTGCACAGGATAAGGGAGAAACTGAAACAGTATCTTGTAAAGGAGAATTGGTATGAAGAAAGAATTGGTTGAGGAAGCGCTTACTAATATAGACGACAGGTACATAGAGGAAGCACTTACATATAAGAAGAGTAAGATAATAAATTTCCCGAGAACGACAAGCAAGCTGGTAAAGGCTGCCACAGTGACGCTGGCTGTGCTGGCGGTTGGATCGGCAACAGTGTATGCCGGGGCGGAAGTGTTAAAGAAGATATTCTACACGGAACACACAATGTCGACAGGAAATCCTGATTATGTGCGTGATGAGTGGTTTGAGACCGAGACACCTGAACCGGAGGTTGAGCAGATTGGCGGAGAAATAAGCGATGGTACAGAAAAGTGGATAACCAAGAGTACTGAGATACTAGGTTCATATACAAATGATATATACATCTATAGTACATACGAGGATGCAGTGGCAGATACAGGTATGAAGCTGTGGTTTGATACTCTTCCAGGTGAAGTTACTGATGTTACATACACATATGCGTATTGTGATAATGATTACGCAAAATTCATAGATGTGGTAGCAGAGTATAATGGTAGCGAATATTACCTTACTGAGGAGATATGGGGCGGAAATGTTGCTGACGATGTGGGATACAGCCTGCAATTTGAAAACAAACAGAACGAGAGAGTATATACAAACGCTAATGGTATAGTTTTCAATATTGCCGACGATGTTGTGCAGGACGAGCAGTTCGATGAAAATGGTGAATCTGTATATGTGACGAGGGTGAGAAGTACAACCATGATATTGGATGGGGATTATTATGGCAATATGGTATTTGACGATATGTCAGAGGATGATATACATTACATATTGGATCAGATTAAGATTGGGAAATAAAAAAAATTTTTTTAACTGTAATTTTACATGAAAAAAGGGAAGTATATTGTTGAAGGGGCGCGTAAAATGTTCGCCTCTAGGAGAGGGAGAAATATTTACAATGAAAAAGACAAAGTTGGTGGCACTTCTGCTGGCGGCTTCCATGGCGCTGACCGCCTGTGGAAATGATGGGGGAACAAAGAAGATCGGAGTATTTGCAGGAATAAAGACAGCGAATAAGGCAGTGGGTACTCTCTCTGCCTCTCCTGCAAAGATGCGAGTTAAGGAATTGGCTAAACTTGTCAATGATATGGATTATGAGGAAATCGATATGGATGAGATACCAGAGGAAGTAATATCTAAATATTCTTTTATTGACAGTATTGAACATCCGGAATTATATGATAAATTTGTGGACTTGGAGTTTTATACAGCTGTTGAATGTGGTGATGCAAGCAAACACATAGTATATTATGACGATCAGTACTGTATGGATTACGATGAGGACAGATATTATAGGGTTTCCAGTTCTGACGAGAATACTTATAAGAGGCTGGCACAATTGGCGCTAAGACTTAATGGGATTGCCTATCTGGACTATGAAAAAAAGATAAAAGAAGGAGGATCCATTGATGTTATAACTGCGGACAAGGTAAAGAATGATACTGGAAATCCCAACTATACAGAGTGGATCAAGGGAATTTGTAGTGATATTGCATCTGTACCTGACAGAGGTGAGGTTACTCTGTTGAACAATGATTATACAGGATTTGAGTGTGCGTACAGGGTGGATAACCTGACAGAGGGTGATTTCGAATATTTGGTTGATAAGTATAAAAAGGAAGGTTTCAACCAGGACATCGTGGAGTATGATCACGGATTTATGGCATTTTCAGAAAATGCTGCAATGGACTATGTTGCTATAGGCGTCGGCAAAGGCAGCATAGTAATTACCGTGGGAGGAGACAGAAATCGTGCTGGTTCAGTTACTGCCGGCTGGGATGCCAGCACTATGAGCCAGTATGCGCCAAAACCAGAGAGTGGGGAGTGCTATCTGTCGCTTGACAAACCTGGTATTTACCCGGTTTCGAGTGATTCGGCTAAGCTTAGATGCGTAGTTTATAATATTGATACAACCAAGGTCAAAGAATACGTGGAGTTATGTGAGAGCAAAGGTTTCTCAGCTGAAGGGGATTATAATGTTATTGATGATAAGCGGGTGGACTGGACTGGATGTTCGTCAGATGGAATGATCAGTATAACAAAAGCTGAAGATGACACGTTTATGATAGTTGAGTTTGTAAAAAGTGAATAATATCCACTAAATATTGGGGAGGAAATTAAAATGGAGTCAAATAATAGCAAGAATATAAAGGACATGCCTTATGTGGATCCTGAGTCAAAGAAAAAATATGGTATGAAGTGGCATCGTTTTCTCTGTGTAGTTCTGTGCATTACAGCTATTTTGGAAATTGTGGCCGGGGTGATGTGCATACTTGGGAAAGGAGAATATTCTGAACTGTATAGTATGGGCCTGGAGTCAGGCGTATTCACAAGCGTCAAACTGGTTGTATGTATTGTCGGAGTACTTAGAATCCTGTCTGGTCCGCTTGCATTTGTAGCGAGACAGAAACTGGCAAAATTTAAGAAGAACGGGCCGCTTTTCTTCTATATTTATCTGATTGTTAGTGGGGCAGCAAGTATCGTGTATGATAGTGTTGCCATAATTATATTCAGGAGAATTAATATGGAATTTCCTGCAGAATTCTTTTCTGTCAAAGAGGGCGTTGTAGGGATAATCGCAGGAGTTGTATACATTCTTCTCAATATGCTCTATTACCACAACAGAAAGGTGTACTTTGTGAATGGACGACCAGAAGATAATTGAGTTATTTTTTAAAAGGTGTGAGGAGGCAATAGCGGCTACTTCCGAGAAATATGGGAAAATGTGCAGATCGATATCTGACAGGATCCTAAAGAATAACGAGGATGTGGAGGAATGTGTCAATGATACATATCTGACGCTTTGGGACACTATACCACCTGAAGAACCAAATCCATTTGTGGCATATATATGCAGGATCGTGAGGAATCTGTCACTTAAGAGATACAGACATAATACTGCAGATAAGAGAAATAAAGTAATGGTAAGGAATTTGTTATACACTTTTATATACTTTTAGGGAGGAATATTTAATATGAAAAAGGTAAAATTATTGGCACTTATGTTAGCAGCATCTATTTCGCTGACAGCATGTGGTACAGATGGGGGAACCGAGAAGGCAGGTGTGTTTGCTGGGGTAAAGACAGCAGACAGGATATCAACGAACAAATATTATACCATTGATAAGGTGCGTGTCAGGGAAATCGCAAATCTTGTAAATGAGATGGATTATGAGGAGATCGAAGGGGATATTCCAGACGTTTTTTTCGAAAATTCGAATGAGGAAATCGAAGAAGATATTTCGTTTGATACTTTCGGACGTTCATATGAGGTGTCATTGGGGTTCTCGACATCAGTCAAAGATTACATGGGAGACAAGAGGTTGTGCTATGTAAATGGACAGTATTGCACGGATTGGACAAGGGGAAAATATTATAAAATTTCCAGTTCTGATGAAAATACATACGAGAAGCTGAAACAGATGTATCTCAAACTTGAAGGAATAGGAATTTTAGACTATGAAAAAATGATAAAAGAAGGTGGCTCTTCAGATGCTGTTATGGCAGACAAAGTTCAGCTTGATACCGAAAATCCGAATTACGCTGAGTGGGCTAAGGGAATCTGCTGTGATATTGCCTCTGTACCTGATAGAGGTGAGGTCACTCTGTTTAATAATAATTATATGGAATTTGAGTGTGCATACAAAATAGACAATGTGACAAAGGATGATTTTATATATCTGGTTGACAAATATAAAAAGGAAGGCTTTAACCAGGATGTGAGTGAGTACGATTGCGGTTTTATGGCATATTCAGATAAGGCAGCATTTGATTATATGGCTATAGATTATAGAGAAGACTGTATCGTACTGACTGTAGGTGGAGATATAAACCGGGCAGGCTCAGTTACTGGCGGCTGGGAAGATGGAAAACTTGGCAAATATGCACCAAAGCCAGAAAATGGTGATTGTTATATAATGCGAGACAGAGCTGATTATTATCCAGCGCCAGGTGAAAATGTTCATTCAGAGTATGTAGTTTATAATGTTGATGAAGAGCAGGCTGGAGAATATATAGAGTTGTGCAAGCGCAATGGCTATACAGACGATGAGGACTACAACGATATTACAGATGATGATAATCAGGTGTACTGGGCAGGCGTTACTGAGGATTGCAGAATATTTGTAGAACAAGGAAAAGATGACACATTCATGACAGTGACGCTTTACCTGCTGCAGAAGGATGACAGTGATGCAGTAAATTAATCAGCTGTTGTGACAAATCTTTTAGATGAATTGATGAAATAAAGTTCGGAATATTTGGTGGAGGTACATAATATGGAGTCAAATAATATAGAGTCAAATGTAGGATATGGTATGAAATGGCACAGATTCTTTTGTATAGCGCTGTTTATAACAGCAGCAGCTTCTATTGCACATGGCGTGTTATATTTCATAGGAAAAGGAGAGTATCAGTGGCTATATGATCTTGGTATTGAGTCCGGCGTGTTTCCTGATGGTAAGATAGTAACTTATATTGTGGGAATTATTACTTTTATTTGCGCGCCGCTTGCCCTGATAGCAAGACACAAACTGGCAAAACGGCAGAAGAGAGGACCATTGTTTTTCAATATTTACCTGGCGGTTTTAGGCATAAGAAATATCGTGTATGCATGTATCGCTATAGTGATATTTAAGAAAATTGATCTGGATTTTGGTGGAAAACTTTTTTCTGTGAAGGCAAATATTGCAGGAATGGTAGGATTAATTGTTATTTTCCTTATCTGTATGTGCTATTACCATAACAGGAAAGAGTATTTTGTGAATTAGGTTGTTATGTAGAGCTGACCGGGCAGAGAGATCTGTCCGGTTTTCCTTTTTGAAAGAATGGAAAAATGATATTCAAAAACATGACCTGGTATTGTAATATACAATAAAAAGAAAATGTGGGAATTTTATCAGGTATGAATAGTGAAGATATAAGATCAAACAGAAAAAAATATATAAAGTCAGCGATTGTTTTACTTATCGTTATTACGCTGCTTTTGTTCTGCAATTTTCAGAACAAACATCTTGAAACTACACATTATACATATGAGGCAGAGCAGCTTGGTGTGGATCTTGACGGCTATCGGATAGTCCAGATATCGGATCTGCACAATGCTAAGTTTGGCAAGAATAACCAGAAACTGGTGGACAGGATAAGAGAATGTGCCCCTGATATGATCGTCCTGACCGGAGACTTGGTGGATTCAAACCATACAAATGTAGACCGCGCAGTCCAATTTGTGGATGAGATCGTGAAAATATGTCCAGTATACTATGTCACAGGCAATCATGAGTACTGGCTGGATACTTATGAATATGAGAAACTTATGGATGGGCTTGCCAGTGCCGGGGTGGTTATCCTGGACAATCAGGTTGTGGAGATATCCAGGGGGGATGCGAAATTCAGGCTGGTCGGACTGGACGATAAAAGTCTTGCGGATGGGACACTGGAGGCGTTGCTTAGTGATGAAAAAGAGCTCACGGTCGTTCTTGCACATGAGCCCCAATACCTTGCCAGGTATGCCGGTACCGGTGTTGATTTCGTGCTTTCCGGACATGCCCACGGTGGACAGTTCAGACTTCCATTTGTCGGCGGGATAGTGGCGCCGGATCAGGGATTTCTTCCAGAATATACAGCAGGTGAATATTATATGAATGGCACCGAGATGATAGTCAGCCGAGGCCTTGGCAACAGTGTGATTCCGGTGAGGCTGTTTAACTATCCAGAGATTGTGTGCGTGGAGTTGGTGGGAATGCATTAGTTATTGTGAGAAAGCTAATGCAGATAAGGAAATGATGTACATAAAAGGTCGTGAGAAGATTTGCGTAGGGATCTTCTCACGACCTTTTTACATATTAGGGGTTTATCTATCTCGGCCTTCTATTTCACTCAGCTGTCCATTCACAGCCGTCTATCACAGGCGCCTAGCTCAGCTTTTCATCACAGCCGTTCATCTATCTCAGCCTTTCATCCACCTCAACCTTGAAAGGAAGCTTGCTTAGAATGTCATGTTCAAGATCAATTCCCGGGTACACCTCAATGAGCTTAAGTCCCTTTTCAGTGAGCTCAAATACGCATCGTTCTGTGACGTATATAACCCTCTGCCCGTTTGCCAGCGCACGTTTTCCTGAGAAACTGATGCTTCTGACATCGTTTACGAACTTAGGAATGCTTCCCTCGTTTTTGATGGTCACGATGCCGTCATTGTCCTCTACGGCAAGTCCCTTCGTGTCAAATGTGAGACAGAACACAACGGTTGCTGTTTTGGCGGTGATATTTGCAAATCCGCCTACACCGGCAAATGCGCCAGGGCCCTTGTGGGCATTTACATTCCCGAACCTGTCAACCTCGATTCCGCCCATGAAACAGATATCAAGACCGCCGTTGTTGTAGAGGTCAAACTGGTTTGCCATATCGTATATGGAGTCTGCGCCGATAACAGCGCCGAACACCTTGCCCGATGCAGGAAATCCGCCTACACCTCCAGATTCTACGGTCAGGGTTATCTTGTCCAGAATACCGTTCTCTCTGGCATACTTGGATACAGTCTCCGGAATTCCAACACCTATGTTGACTATATCGTCCGGTTTCAATTCCAGAGCGGCCCTTCTTCCAATGATCTCTGCGCTTGTATTGACGACATTCTTTGTCTTGGTACGACCGGAAAGCATCTCAGCCCAGTCCTGCCACTGTGAATATGGAATCTCAAAACTTCCTGTCAGGGATTCGTATGATGCGTGTCTTGGCTCCGGCGGTATCTCAACGATAGCGTCAACCAGACATCCCGGAATGATGGTATTGTGAGGTCTTGATGGCCTTGCCACAAGTCTGTCAACCTGCACGATGACCTTTCCGCCATTTGCCTTTACAGCCTGACAGATGGACAGCGCATCTCCTGCGGTAAACAGATCCTCAAATGAGATGTTGCCCTTGCGGTCGGCAGCAGTTCCCTTGATGATAGCCACGTTGATAAGCGGCAGCTTGTAGTAGAGGAATTCCTCACCGTCCAGCTCGACGTATTTAACAAGTGAGTCATCCTTTGATATGTTGTTGATTCCCGGTCCCTCAAGTCTAGGATCGACAAATATATCTAGCCCAACCTTGGAGAGTGCTCCCGGAAGTCCGCCGGCTTGCGCACGTATTGCGTGTGAGATACAGCCGAGTGGGAGATTGTATGCCTCAAATCTGTCCTCAAGGACAAGCTTCTTGGTGCTGTACATGGCACCGAAATGTCCACAGATGATCTTGTCAACGGCGCCGTCTCTTATGTATCCCTCTGCCGCCTTGTTCTCATCCCACGCACCAAAGCCCGCGCTTGATATAGCTGTGAGGTGCTTCGGCGAACCTGTCCTCTGGTATCTTTTATATAATGCCTCGTGAAGCTCGATTGGAATATCTATGCCGAGAAATGAGTTGAGTGCGATCACATCTCCGTCATTTATAAGATCCATTGCCTCGTCGGCTGTCATTATCTGGTACATTTGTTCTATCCTTTCGTACTATATAATCGGTAAAATTGTCTATGAATTTATTAGCAGGTTACAATATGATAACATTCTTTGTAAGAGTCCTGTATCCTTGTTCTGACATAAATCAACAAGGGCAAAGAGCTCAGGATTCTTGTTTTTGTCAATTACGATTTGTGTCGCGGCCGGAGAATCCGAAAGACCGGTCAAATATTCAACAGATGTGTTAAAACATTGAGCAATAATTTCCAGCGTTTGCTGAGATGGGACTCTCTCTCCGTACTCATATCTGCAATATCCTATTTTGGAAAGATTGAGTCTCCTGGATGCTTCAGCCATAGTAATTCCCATATTTTCTCTCACAATTTTTAATCGTTCTGGAATTAATTTAGCAGACATTATTATTCCTCCTAGACTAAATATTGACAGTAACCATTGGATGATATAATATAAATATATCCAATGGTATCATCATTGTATACATTTGACAAGCAGGAAAGGCACCCTGCGCTCCCACGGGAACCTGATATGATGGATACGCCGCCCATCCAAATGTAAACATTAAATACTTAAAAATGTCAGATAAATATGAGCAATGATTTGGAGCTTATATCTATCTGACATTTTTAATTTGCGTCAGCAACGAGCTAAAGCGTGCTGCTCCTTGTTCCCTAATCAGGATATTTAATCAGATCGTACATTTTGCCATAAGCGCCCATATCGCGCACACACTCAAGCTCCATGCCGAGATGCATGTATTTGTCGCACTTCGACTTGGCATCAGTCTCAAGGATGACTGGAACGTGCAACCTGTTTCCCTCAGAGAAGGCCATGTCCAGAACTTTCCTCATGTATCCCTGTCCCTGGTACTGTTCGCGGACGCAGACCATGCCGACGAATATAAATTTTTTCTTTTCTTTCTTCATTCGATCCTGAAGGGATCTGCCTCCCTTGGACAGAGCTTTTCCCATGCGGATCATTTCTTTAAGGCTCATATTGCGAAACAGAGCTTTGAGGATAGCCATGCCAGCTTTGAAATTCATTTTCTGTCCCGGCAGGGTGTAGGCGATATATCCCTCGCCCCGCTCGCTGGTCGCGTAGAGCATTTGTCCCTCAAATGCCATACGAACGTAGCCGGCTATGTAATTTGCCACTGCCTCTTTGCTGCTGTAGAACACACCCATACCTGTTTCTTGCCCGTAGTCGTAATATCCAAACGCATGGCCGATATCCTCGGCTGCCTGTTCATCCCATTTTGTTATCTTCATTGTATTTTCTCCGTTCGATAATTATATTGTAATTTCTAATTCTATCCACATGGTTAGATGCACCTAACTGTAATCATATTATCATATATAGAGAGAAAATGAAACTATGATCTCATTTGGGATGACATGATAGAAATATATGAGGATAGGTATAATTATTATAATAGCCGGGATAATTTCAATTGTTACCCTGTGGACAAAATTGTCAAAAATAGCACTGAACATCCACAATATATCCAATTGAGAAAATGGTATCAATGAATCGCGGAGGAATTGGGTGTATCTGAACCGTATCTTTGCCGAGGGGCAGTACGCTTTCCTAGTTAATATGCGAGTACCTAATATTAAAAAAACAAATTTCCTTCTTAATAGAGCTGACCTGATATTGACATAGACAGCTTCACACAATCTTCACAAAATAATTAGCACTCAATACTTGACATTGCTAATAAAGAGGACTATAACATAGTCAAAGATAAGAAAAGGATAGCACAACCGGTGGTGCAGATGACCGTTCGGCATATGCACTGCAGATTTCTGTTATATAACATTTTAGGAAAACAGAAAGGAAGTGTTCAAAATGGATAAGAACCCAAAGCATCCATTGAAGAAAAAGAAAGCAGTTCAGAAGGTATATGCGACAGCAAATCATAACGCTGCAGCAGCTGAAGAACCAGCTACACCAAAGTCAAAAAAACATAAGTAGTGATATGAGACGAAAGTCCCCCGTATCTGCGAAAGGCAGGTATGGGGGATTTTATGTTATATGGGGATTTGTACGGCTACATATCCGCAATTTATAAAAACATCCGCAATATATCAATTGCACTTTGATATATTGCGGATAATATTGTATAATATGCGTAATAAGGAGATATAGAATATAGAGGTGATGTTTGCCAGGATGTTGTCAGATGATTGGAGATGTGAAAATGAAAAGTTGTAAGCAGATAGCGCGGGAGTGGAATTTGTCAGAACGGACTATAAATGATCTGTGTAAAAAAGGCAAGATAAGTGGCGCGATAAAAAGTGGAAGAAGATGGCAGATCCCAGATAATGCGGTAAGACCAGAGGATGGCAGAGTTTCCAATAGAAGGTACATAAAGAAAAAAGATACTTGTGAAAAGAAATCATTACCAATTGGTATTTCAGATTATGTAAGGGCACAGTCGGAGTATTATTATGTTGATAAAACTATGCTGATAAAGGAGTTTCTAGACAGAAAACCGCTGGTATCATTATTTACTAGACCCAGGAGATTTGGAAAAACTTTAAACATGGATATGTTAAGAGTGTTTTTTGAGATATCAGAGGATGACACCTCCAGATATTTTAAGGATAAAGCAATCTGGAAGTGCGGTGAAGAATACCAATCTCATCAGGGACAATATCCTGTTATATTTCTTACTTTTAAAGATGTGAAATTCGATACATGGGAGGCTACAATTGGAAAGATAAGAGGGCTTGTCCAGGAGGAGTATGGAAGGCATCAGGAGATTATAGACAGTGATAAGATATCGGCCTATGAAAAAAAATACTTTGAAAAAATGCTCGATGGAACGGCAAATGAGGTAGAACTTACGTCTGCGCTTGATAAATTGTCCAAAATGCTGGATGCTTATTATGGTAAAGCACCTGTAATCATTATTGATGAATACGATACACCGATACAGGAGGGGTACGCAAAGGACTTCTATGAAGAGATTATAGGATTTATGAGAAATTTCTTTTCGGGAGCATTTAAGGATAATAAGAATCTTTCATTTGGCTTTCTGACAGGTATTCTTAGGATTGCGCAGGAAAGTATATTTAGTGGACTTAACAATCTTACTGTCAATTCTGTTATGGACGATGAGTATGACAGGTATTTTGGATTTACCAGTGAAGAAGTAGAAACTATGCTCGGGTATTATGGTGTGCCTGAAAAGAAAGCAGAACTCGCGGAATGGTATGATGGATATTTGTTTGGAAACGAAGAAATATATAATCCTTGGTCGGTTATTAATTATATTTCCAGAGACTGTAAACCTCAGGCGTATTGGGTAAATACTGGAAAAAATGAAATACTTGACGATGTTTTGAAAAACGCCACAGATGATATTTCTGAAAGTTTATATTCATTATTACAGGGGAAAAGGGTCATTGCCAAAATCGATCAGAATGTTGTATACAGATCACTGGCAGAGGATCCGGCAAATATCTACAGTTTGTTGCTGGTGGCAGGATACTTGAAAACTCCTCAAAAAGAACTCCAGGCAGACGGTTCATATCTATGTGAGGTTTCTATTCCGAATAAAGAGATAGCGGCGGTCTATAAAAGCGAAATTTTGTCACATTTGCTGCAGGTCGGTGCAATCACCCGGACAACTGCTAATAAAATAGCTGAAAGTCTGTATGCCAACGATTTCGTAAAATTGGAGCATGCAATAGGCGAGTATATGGATGAGGCAATAAGCTTTTATGATGCTGGGGCGGAAGGATTCTATCACGGATTAGTTCTTGGGCTTATAGCTATGATGGATAATCAGTATAAGATCAAATCCAACCGGGAGTCAGGTGATGGAAGATATGACATATGCATGTTCCCAAGGGGTGAAAGATATCCAGGTATAATAATGGAACTTAAGAGGAAGAAGAATCTGGGAAAAGATGCGCTTGACAAATTGGCCGATGAAGCTCTGTATCAGATTAGTGACAGAAGATATGATGTTCAGATGGCAAGGGATGGAATCAAAAACATATTGAAGATAGGCATAGCTTTTTCGGGGAAAAGCGTATGTGTGGAAAGCGAAAACAGTAATATATCTATATAGAAAGGATGGTGCAGGATGAGCTACGTAGAATTTCGAGATGTAAAGAAAGTATACAAGACAGGTGAGGTGGAGATCAATGCTCTCCGCGATGTGGATTTTGAGATAGAAAAGGGAGAGTTCTGCGTCATAGTCGGAGCCTCCGGTGCGGGCAAGACTACTATCTTGAATATACTTGGCGGTATGGATACTCTGACAAGCGGCAGTGTGAAGCTGGATGGCAGAGAGATATCAACTCTGAATAAGAGACAGCTCACGGCATACAGAAGGTATGATGTGGGATTCGTGTTCCAGTTTTACAATCTGGTACAGAACCTCACAGCACTTGAGAATGTGGAGCTGGCGGCACAGATCTGTAAGGAGCCATTGGATGCTGCGACAGTTCTGAAGCAGGTGGGACTTGAGGACCGTATGGCGAACTTCCCGGCACAGCTCTCCGGTGGTGAGCAGCAGAGGGTTGCCATAGCAAGGGCTCTGGCGAAGAATCCGAAGCTTCTGCTCTGCGATGAGCCGACGGGCGCGCTTGACTACAACACGGGCAAGGCGGTGTTGAAGCTCCTTCAGGATACATGCAGAAATACGGGAACGACAGTTATAGTCATAACACACAACCAGGCACTCACAGCCATGGCGGACAGAGTCATCACGGTTAAGAGCGGAACTGTGGAGAAAGTGGTTATGAATGATAACATCAGGAACGTTGAAGATCTGGAATGGTAGGTGGCCTATGAAATCAATGATGAGACGCACGACATTTCGTGAGATAAAAAATACATTTGGAAGATTTGCAGCCATCATGGCGATCATAGCCCTGGGCGTGGGATTTTTTTCGGGTCTCAAGATGACGAAGCCGGATATGATGAATACCATATCAAAATTCCTTGACGAGGGAAATTTCTATGATCTGCATCTTCTGTCAACTCTGGGATACACGGATGATGACGTGGATTCATTTGCCGGGGAGAAGGATGTGTTGTACGCAGAGGGCGGTTACAGCCTGGACGTCCTATACGAGAACCAGGGGGAAAATGACAGGGTATTGAAGACTATGTCAGTTCCGGAAAACATCAACAAACTGAGTCTTGTGGACGGACGCATGCCGGAAAAGGAAGATGAATGTGTTGTAGATGCCAAGATGGACAGTATAAAGATAGGTGATGTCATAGAGGTGGCAGATGACGATGCTGTAGAAGGCAAGTCTGACGGGAAAACAGACAGTGACATTGCTGACCCGGGAAGCGAAAGCGAGGGCAGCAGTACACAGGATATACTGAAGGTGAAGAAGTTCACCGTTGTCGGAACTGTCAACTCCCCTCTTTATATTAATTTTGAGAGAGGCACCACAACCCTTGGAAACGGTAAGATCGCGGGCTTTGTATATGTCAGCCCTGAAGCATTTGACAGCGAATGCTACACCGATGTATACGTAAAATTTGACAGAAAGTTTGATATATATGCCGATGAGTATGAAGACTACATAGACGACAGGAAAGACGAATGGGAGTCAATATGCAAGACCAGTGTGTTAGACAGGTATAAGGATATCCTCATGGCAAAGGGTATGACGGAGGATATGGTGAAGGACATAACGCTGGATGATGCAGATGGTGTGAACTACTACATACTCGGCAGAGACACGAATATCGGATATGTCTGCTTTGAGAGCGATTCAGATATAGTAAATGGAGTTGCAAAGGTATTTCCGGTATTCTTCATATTGGTTGCCGTGCTCGTGTGTATGACTACCATGAACAGAATGGTTGAGGAACAGCGCTCTATGATAGGCATGCTGAAGGCTCTCGGCTATGGCAAGGCGGCTATCATGGGAAAATATATGATCTATTCGGGAACTGCAGCTGTAGTAGGATGTGCAGGTGGATATCTTATAGGTACATATGTATTTCCGGAGGTTATCTGGTACGCATATAATATGATGTATATACATATGCCGCTTGAGAGAACCACAGACTGGACGCTGGTTATTGGCGTGCTGGCAGCATCCCTTTTGTGCACTGTAGGTACAACTTGGTTTTCCTGTAGATACGAGCTTTCTGAGACTGCGGCAAGCCTTATGAGGCCTAAGGCTCCGAAGCCGGGCAAGAGGGTGTTCCTTGAGCATATCCCATTTATATGGAAGAGACTGAAATTTCTGAGAAAGGTAAGTGTCAGAAATGTATTCAGATATAAAAAGCGTTTTTTTATGATGATAATAGGAATAAGCGGCTGTACTGCGCTGCTGCTCACAGGCTTTGGAATAAATGATTCCATAAGCGGATTTGCGGACAATCAGTATGAGGAGATACAGGTCGGAGATGGAGTGATAACGCTGAATACTTCGATTGCGGGTGATGAAGAAGATGATCGCTTCAGTAGTCTGAAAGACCGGCTGGACGAGGATACCTCCTGCTATGATCTCGTCAGTGAATCTACCTGGGATCTGGTTCATGATGGTGGCGTAAAGTCCGTGAACATGGTCATCATGGAAGAACCTGAGCACGTTGACAGGTATATGAAGTTTGCGGATAAAGATGGTGCGAAGATAGAATATCCGGGCAAAGGGGAAGCTGTGATCAATACTGCGCTGGCAGAACAGTACGACATCAAAACGGGCGATGTAATAACGGTCAGAGACAGCGAGATGAAAGAGATAAGAGTTTCCGTATCAGGCATATTCAGGAATCATGTATACAACTATGTGTATATATCACCTGAAACATATGAGGATCAGATGGGGGAAGCACCTCAGTACAAATCGGTGTACTTCAATCTTGAGGAAGGCGCAGATTCGCACGAGATATCTGCTGATCTTATGGGTGATGCAGCAACAGCGTCAGTGACTATCAACAAGGATATGAAGAACAGGATATCCAAGATGATGGAGAGTCTGAATTATATAGTAATTGTAGTCATACTCTCGGCTGGTGCGCTTGCATTTATCGTCCTCTACAACCTGACAAATATCAATATCACAGAGCGAATCAGGGAGATAGCAACTATAAAGGTTCTGGGATTTTTCAAAAACGAGACTTCAGCTTATGTATTCAGGGAGAACAGAGTCCTGACGACATTTGGAATCGCTGTGGGACTTGTGCTTGGAGTGTTTTTGCATGCATTTGTCATAGGACAGATCAAGGTGGATATGGTCGCATTTGATACATATATAGCGCCGATGAGCTATGTGTACAGTATAGTGTTGACATTTGTGTTTAATTTCCTTGTCAACAGAGTCATGTCAGTCAAGCTTGATAAGATAAATATGGCGGAATCGCTTAAGTCGGTGGAATGATCCTTTCATATATGGCATGTAACAGAATAGTTTAGATGTTTATTACGATCCACAGGGCGTACAGTATAGACGGTACGTTTTGTGGATTTTTTTGCAAAAAAGTTGTTTTCACACCTATTACTAGCCTTTTGGTTAGTGTACATGGAAAAACATAGCAATTATAATTGTAAATATATTATTGATATCAGAATGTGGCAGCTTAAAACGGCTGGTGCTCATGGTTAGTTTTTTAAGTGAAAGGGAGGAAGAAATTATGAGAAAGAGGGCGATAAGCTGGGCGCTGACGGCCAGTATGGTGCTATCTATGCTGTCCGGATTTATTCCCGGACAAAAAGCATACGCGGCGGACAGCTCGAAGAAAACAGGCAAGACGGTGGTCGAGACAGAGATTGACGAGAGTACATACAAAGCTCTGGGTCTCAGCACCGATATAGACAAAAGCAAAGCTGCGGTGCCGTATGACAAGGATAATATATCTACATTTGCAGAGGTGAATGAGGTATACGTTGCGGCAAACGGCAATTACAGAAACAAGTACACTGTGCGAGACGGATTTGACAGGATTGGAGATTTCAAGGACAGGACTACAAAGGTAAACAGCAGCCTTGGCAATCTGTACGGAGCGTATGGTTTCTATGATCTTGGCGAAGATAATGTGAAAGTGGAACACGGCGGATCGGGAGACAGTAACATAAGCAGCAACATGGGAAATGTTCTAAAAAAGGACAGTAATGGTTTTAACGGCCTGTATGCGACAAGCGTTGCATTTGATGGAGGCGACGGAAAAACCAACTACGTTGCGGAGCTAAGAGTACATGGAGATAAAGTATTCGGTCCAGCTGGATGGAAAAGTATTAAAACTGTCATAGATGGCAAGGAGTACCGCGGAAAGATAGATGTGAGTATTTTCAAGATAGCAGCTGATGGTACAAGATCTTCAATTGCTACGCTTACCCCTACTTTAAACAAGAATTCTACATATGGCGATGGACTTTTGTATTTTATCAGAAGATACCAGCAGGAGCTGGATGCGATGTTTGAGATCGAAAAGGCCGATCTGAATGGAGATGGTTTTGAAGATCTTCTCGTATACTGTGGAACTTACGAGGATAGAAATATAAACGATCAGAACATACGCTATGCCATAGTCGATGTATATTATGGCAAGAGAAACGGCAGGTTCACAAAGGGAAATAATATAAGCATACCGGGCGGGCTTGCATCTAATTATGAAAGTGGAACGGGTGGATCGTGGTGTGATTATGGAATAGGAAGAGCTCCTGTGGTAACTCTGGCCGGCGGTGATCTGGAGCAGGATGGCCGGGATGAGGCCGCGGTTGCCGTATCTGGATCAGTTCTGAATTACAACATGGCAAAGGCAGGTCATATGACCGTCTATACATATAAAGACGGCGGACTTGTCCCTATAGAAGGTCTGAATGAAGTGTCACTTGGAGACACAGATGGCAGAAAACAGAACTATGGAATGTATGCTGCAAATTGTGCATTTGGCCGGTTTAAGTATCCTGGATCAGGAGCCATGGTCACAGGACTTATAGTTGGTGGATATTATTCGAGCAATTCTCAATATGTGCAGAGGGAATATGAAGCCACGCAGGCTGCATACAGATACGTATACTACGATAGTCTGACGGATAATTATGTGTTGTCAGATTATCATACGAGAAGCCTGGGGACTAAGAGTAAAGAAATCGTGAAATATCACGAGGTTAAAAGTAACGAATATTACAGACCTGTGAATGCACCTATGGCGCTTGCGTGTGCAGACCTTAAGGGCATGAACGGCAATAATGAAAATGACAGTGTGCTTTTTGGCGCAGAGGTATATGCTTTCTCACTGGAAGATGGCGGAATAACAGGTTCGGAGATAGGAAGCATGAGTATATGTACCGACCAGCGCAATCAGGGCAACGACAAGAAGAAAAAAGATCAGGTGTGGATCGGCGATGTCAGGGTTGGCTGTGTCGATAAGGATGCCAAGGGGAACAATTACAGACAGAGTTTTGTGTGCGTTGTGGGAGTGCACAGAGAGAAGAAACTCAATGATAAAGATGATTATTACTGGCTGGACATAGCGACATTTTCTATGGATGGCGGCAGCCCATACAGCAGTCAGGAGGGTGTAGTATGCCAGTCGAACAGCAGACAGGATATGTATGGAACATTTGTTTCACTGTGTCTTCCGGATATTGATAATGACAGTGTGCGGTTAAAGTACGAGGGAGAGTATCCGGTATACACAAATCCAGAGGTCTATGCAATCCTTCAGGCAAGTCCGTATTTTGATGATGTTCAGGAAGTATATGAATATGTAAATAACGGTGGAACATCATATTCAACAAGCAAAGGTTCATCGAACACGGTATCAGCTAACTTGTCAATATCAGTTGGCGCGTATGTGTCGTCGGAGATCCAGCTCATCGGAGCAGGTGAGGTAGAGGTTGAACTTTCGTATGGAGCAAGCTTTGAATATGCAAATACAAAGACAACGGAATATGAGATAACATATAATGCCGCAGGTGGAGGTTCTGATCAGGTCGTTCTGTACTGTTTGAAATATATGTATTACGAATACTCCATATATGATCCGATTGCGAGAAAATGGGAGCCGGTGGTTATGCCGGTATGTCTCGGACCTTCAACTTCAATCATAGATGTGGCAGATTACGACAAGGTTGCAAGAAGGAGCAAGGGGCTCAACGAGATATATAATAATATTCTGAATAACACAGCGGGAGACCCTGCTACATACCAGACTCTTGGAGGTAAATTAAAGTACGCCTATCAGTCAGGTGGAAATAACAATTATTCTTCTGTAAATGCCAGCTCTGGTGCAGATCAGACTCAGACGATATCTGTGACTGATGAGAACGAGTATTCAACTGAAGTGTTCATTGAGGCGAACGAAAAGCTTGGTGCCGGAGGCGGAGGACTCGGTAATAAGGTCATCGTCGGTGTGACATCAAGCCAGCATGCGGGTCTTGGTCACACCTATGTAAGCTCGAATGGTGTTACATACAGTGGAACGGTGGACAATGTTCCGGCAGACTGCACAGGCTTCTCATTTGACTGGCAGCTGCGAGTGAACACTGCAAAGCTGAACAGCGACAGTGATTCAGTGTTCGTCATTGGCTATGATGTTAAGAATGTTGTTCGTCCGGCGCGTATGCCGATGGGACTTTCTGTTGTCGACACAACGAGAAACAGTGTCAGTCTTGAGTGGTCACCGTCCAATGATGCAGATTACTATGAGGTCTGTATCGTTGATGCAGGAGGTAATTACAACAGCAAGGCAGTTGTGCCATATACAGTTACTGACTATGAAGTGAAGGGACTATATTCCAACAGGACTTACACATTTGCAGTGAGGGCTCTTCAGGCAAATGGTTCAAAGAGTCTGTTCAGCCGTCCGGCAACCGCGACGACACTTCAGGACAGTTCTAATTTCCATATAACAAAGAACCCTGATGATACAAATACGTTTGCCGGTGGAAATGCAGAATTTGCGGCAAATGCGGTTTATTATGATGGGGATGGAGTAAACCAGAGCGTTGGATACAACTGGCAGGTTAATACAGATAATGGATGGAGAAGCGTATCGACAGGAGGCAGCAATCCTACGCTCAGACTTACTGATGTAAGTGATGAAATGGATGGAAACGAATATCGATGCAGAGTTTATTACAACGACATCACACTCTACACCAAGACTGCGACACTCACTGTAAATAAGGCGGACAGCAAGGTCATGCTTCTGGCACACAACGATACCGAGAATAAAGATCTGTCTGATGGCAGCGTAGTCAGGGCATCGGGCTCAGAGACTACAAAGGTGGAGAACGTGACTAAGGAGAGAAATCTTATAACAGTCGCATCCGGAGTCAGGGAATATATTCTTGTCAGCGACGGAACAAACTATATGTGGAAAGATAGTGACGAGAATTACTATCCATGCAGCGTAAGCGTCAAAAAGGACAGCGATGGTTACGTGGATGAATCACAGACATTTAAAGCATCTGATGTGGGCGGCACGGCATATGGTGTGAGTGAATCAGATTTCATCGCAGATATTGATGGCAATACTTACAAGCTGATCAGCGTAAATGCAGCTGACTATGCAGGTGAAAAGGTGTCATATGCATCTGATGATGTTACATATGACAGGATACTCGCAAAATGGGTATCAGAGGATGGCAGCAAGAACTTCTATCTTCTCGGAAACACATCGGGAAGTGAAGACAGTACGGTGTACTATTATGTGGCAGGTAGTGAAAGCGGAAGTTTTACTATGACTTCAAAGAAGACTCTTAATGTGTCAGATACTGTCAAGGTGGTCCAGACTGATCTCAAATCGGTATATCAGACCAAGACGGTGAGATCTGAGACCACAGGGGCAGAGGTCACATATACAGGAGACAAGATCACACTCAGCTGTCAGCCGAAATCACTGTCAGGTGAGGATGTACAGGGAGATGTGGAATTTGTCATCACAGGACCTGAGAGCAAGCGCATAGCTGGTAAGTATGACAGAGCAAATGGCTGCTATACTGCACAGTGGGAGCCATCCGGACAGGGAATATACAACGTATATGTATACTTTGCAGGAAACAAACAGTACAACGACAGTATATCTGACTCGATGGCTATATATACCTCATTTGAGGGAAAGACGAACATGAATCTGACCATGCAGGATAATGTAAGATACGGAGATTCGGTGAAGATGTCTCTGGAGAGAGTGTCATACGACAATACAGGAAAGCTTCAGGATATCACGGACGATTCAGAATACACAGTTAAGATAAAGAATAATAAGACAGGAGAATTTGAGGACACAGACAAATACGAACTTGCAAACGGCGTGTTTATACCGAAGTCTATTGGAATGTTCCAGATAACGGCATCAAATGGCGGAGACAAGACTCAGAAGAATATAAATGTTGGAAGGGCACAGCTTGAGATAGCTGCCCAGGATACAGAGAAAAGTGTAAATGATTCTGTAAGAGAGTGCGAGGATGCGGTGATAACAGGTCTCAAGGCATGGGATACCGACATAATGCCTCAGAGAGACAGGGATTACGAGCTCAGATCATATGGAGTAAGTGGGCTGCTGCCGGGTATATATGATATAGATGTTGCATACGTCAAGGTGGACGATCAGCATTCACAGGTTATGAATGAACTTGAGAAGAACTATATAATAAACCTGGTTAAAGCATCATACACACTGACAGGAAACGTGTACACAGTTACTGCCAGGCCGGCAAATACACATGGTACAGTTTCAATCAAGTACCAGCAGCCTGGAAATGAAAACAGTGACGGACTCACAGTTGACAGTGGAACAAGACTCCCTGAGAACTCAACGATCACTTTAGCTGCTACTCCTCATAAGGGATATAAGGTTAAGAGCTGGTCACTAAATGGAAAGACAGTTACGGATCCACAGTGTGGAACATCCGGTGGCAAGGCGTGCAGCGATGACCAGATCCAGATGGCTAAGCTGAAAGCAAACATGAATGTAGCAGTAAACTTTGAGCCTGTATATCACAAGCTGACATACAAGCCGGACAATAAGGCTCACGGAACACTCAAAGCAAACTATGTGACGGATGGAACAATTGGAAAATCGTTTGGTTCAGGTGCAAACATTCATATAGAACAGAAGGTAAGACTCACTGCGGTTCCGGCAGCAGGATATGTTCTGGATCATTGGACTGTTACGGGAGAAGATGGAGTTCCAGAGACCGTTCTCGCGGAAGATGGAGTGACAAATAACACATCTCTCACATATGATGCAGAGGAGATCAGCGAGGATACACTTATCACGGCATATTTTGCAGAGGCACAGAATTTCAAAATATCAGTCTCGCCTGTAACTGTTGGAAGCGATGGAAAGACTACAGTGACAACAGGTGTGGATGTCACAGTCAAGGCTCAGCGAGTTGACGGCACAGTGACTATAGAGAGCGGTGAAGATGGTATATATGAAGTCAGCCGAGGCGACAATGTGACCATCCAGGTTACCGTTCCGTCAGGACTACTTCTCGACGGATGGTCAGCAGCAGATGGACAGGAACTTGGAACTATATCAGCGGATCTCAGGACGATGACAGTGTATGATATAGCTTCAGACCTCGATTATACAGTTAAGTACACTGCGCCGAACAGATACAAGGTGACATATGGTGCGGATGATGATGCAGCTGGTGTGGTAGATGCTGTGGCTGCAGGAAGTACAGACGCACTTGTATCCGGTGACAAGCAGCTTCAGGGAAGTGACATAGTATTTACAGCAACTCCAAATGAAGGCTACGAGGTAGCATACTGGGAGGTAAATGGCGAGAAGGTTGATGCTGAGGCAGAAGGTACTGGCGCCCAGAGGTATGAACTAGAATATCTCGGCAAGGATACAAAGGTTGTCGTATACTTCTACAAACAGCCGGTTGTGTCGTGGACATCAGGAAATGACACAGAGATGACTGCAAAGTCAGGAGATTCTGATCTGGCAAATGGCGGATATATCGCATATGCAAGTAAGGATGATCTGAAATTCTCATTTGCGGTGAAGAGAAGTTATGAGATAGCTGACATAAAGGTAAATTATGCAGGAGAGGATGTATTCAGTCTTGCGGAGGACAGCGGAGAAGGAAAGCTGACTGAGACTGCGGATGCTGAGTCCGGAACAGAGAGATACACATTTACGTGGAGTGCTCCGGCAGATGGGTTTACAGGGGATGTGACAGTAAATGCCACATACAGAAAGATCACACCATCCGTGAAGGCTGAGTATTCTCTGAAAGTGATAGAGAAGGCTTCTGCCGGAGAGTCGTCAGGAAAGACACACGGCTCTATAAGTGCAGATGTGTCAAGAAAAAATCTCCCTTCATACATACAGATAGGAGATACCATAAGTGATGCGACGGAGAGCAAATCTGCGCAGATCACAGACATATACAGAGATTCTGTCATCACATTCAAGGTTGTGCCTGATGATGGATACAATGTAAAAGAATGGATCATAAATGGACATAAGCTGACAAGCGAGACAGAGAATATAAAGTTATATTCAGACAAGAAAGTAAATGATACCCTTAAGATCACGGTTGACGGAGATTCATCTGATGTGACAGTTATGGCTGGTCTTGAGCTGGTTGGTGATGTACTCACATTTGGTCCTGAGACAGAGGGAACAGGTGAGGTGAGCGCCATGATCACATCTACAAAGCTGGTGCTCGAATCAGGAGATATGATAGGTGCTGCTTCATATGTGGAATTCACAGCGGCGGCTGCAGAAGGATACGAAGTTGCAGACTGGCTTGTAAATGGAATCAGTCAGGGCGTGGCAGAGAAGATATTTGCATACAAAGTGCCAAAGGATACGAGAGTTGATGTGAGGGCTGTGTTTGACAGACCTGTGTATAAGATAACATGGTCAGCGGACGGAGCCGGACAGATAGAGGCAGAGAACGTGACATCAGGAGAGACACTATATGGAGAGTCTGCGGATATCAGAGGCGACAGAATGCTTAAGTTTACGGCTATTCCGGATCAGTATATGGAGTGTACGGGATACACGGTTAAGACTTCAGACGGCGAGAAACAGTACAGTGCATCTGAGCTTAACGGGGATGTGCTTGTCATAGACAAGGTGTCATCGGATACAGATGTCACAGCTCATTTTTCGAAGAAAGAGCTTAAGGCAGTAATTACATTTGCGGCAAATGATCCTGATCTTGGAACGGTATCTGCGGTATACGGAACAGACAAGAAGGCGATAGTGAGCGGTGATAGTCAGATAGCAGGCGGGGATGTCATCTTCACGGCAGCTCCTGCGGAAGGCCAGATGATAGAGGGCTGGTATAAGAACCCTGAGTGCACAGAAGCCATAGAAGGAACGAATCAGGAACAGCCTGAGTACAGCGCACACGCAGTATATGCAGACCTTGCTGTGTATGTGAAGTTTGTGGAGATTCCGGAATATACAGTAAAACTGGGAATAAACGGAACTGGTACTGCTGACATAGAGGCAGAATCTGAGGGTGTAAAGCTCGACATTGCATCAGGCGAGGTCAAGGTAAAGCGTCATGCAGATCTCAAGGTGACAGTCAGACCAAGGGATGTATACAACACAGTAGAGTACTGGATAGTTGACGGAGAAGAAGTCGATAAGACAGAACTCACATACCAGATAGATGATCTGACGGAGGACAGATCGGTATATGCCTATGTATCGCCATCACTTCTGGTCGATGTGATCTTTAAGGACAGTGATCCGGTCAAGAAATACGACAAGATCGATATCAGAGCCGGATACGTGGCTGAGGATGGAGATGAATCAGGACTTAAAGTCATAAATGCTGAGAACAATTCAGTCAGAGTGGGCTCCGGAAAAGATGTAAGTTTTGAGATCACACCTGGCGATGACTACATGATACAGTCATGGACAGTCAGATATATGAGAGGTGACAGGATAGTAAAGGAAGAGTCTGGAAAAGACTTTGGATTCACAAATAAGATACTTCTTAAAAATGTGACAAACAGCATAGAGGTAAGTGCCGAGCTGGTAGACAAGAAGGGCTATTATATACCTGCGGAAGGTTACTATAACCAGGCAAATGAGCTGGTGACAAATAGTGTAGAAGGTGAAGCAGGAAGTGAAGCAGCCTACACGGTATCAGAGCTTACAAAGCAGCCTGACAATGTTGTGTTCAGAGCGGAAGATGGTTCTGTGATAGACAATATGGTGAGAGCAAACGGTGATGCCAGTGTGACGATCACACCTGAAAATGGATGGAGAATCAGAGGTATAACTGTATCTGATGCTGTTTCTGGACAGGAAGAGAATATTATGACAGTGACTCCGGTGCGCACAGAGGATGGTACTGAAACCGGTGCATACAGAGTAGTATCTGAGAATGTGACAGAAAATATGACATTTACAGTTGACGCCGTCAGATTGTATACGGTCAATATAGCGGATACACAGCACGGAAAGATCACAGTTATAAAGGAAGACGGAACAGAAGTTTCAAATGGTCAGACTATGGATGAAGGAACACTTCTCACATATACAGCAGTACCAGACAAATACTATGATTTTGACACATGGACATACGATGCGGCAGATCAGACTGAGAGCACATTTGAGCAGGCTCTTGATGGAAACATCACAGTTGGCGCAGCGTTCAAGGCAAGGTATGCAAAGGTAAATATAGCATCAGTCAAGAACGGAAAAATAACTGTGACAACAGCTGATGGCAAGAAGATAGCAAATGGACAGCTGGTACAGGAAGGAACAGTTATCGTGTGCAAGGCAGTTCCTGCAAAGCACTGTGATCTGTCGGCCTGGGGCGGAGATGCCAAGGGCAAGAAGGGCGGCACAGTGAAGCTCACTGTGACAAAGAACATGAAGATAAGCGCTGCATTCAAGTACAGATATGTCAAGATCGCAATCGGCAAGACTGTAAATGGAACCATATCTGTAAAGACAGCGGATGGAAAGACAGTTAAGAACGGCTCAGCGATAAAGGAAGGAACTGTTATCGTGTGTACAGCCAAGGCGGCAAAGAATTGCAAGCTTGGATACTGGTCTGGAAGCTTTAAGAGTACAAAGACATCAGTTCGTGTTGCAGCAAACAACAATATGACCATAAATGCAAAGTTTGTTGCCCAGATACCTGCAAGAGATACAGCGGGAATAAACAAGAATATCCAGACAGCCATAACTAACAAGAGCCTGACTATAAAGTGGGGCAAGGTTGCCGGAGCTAATGGATATGATGTGTTCATGCAGAATTGTTCAAAGAAGATGGATACAAAGAACCCTGTAAAGACAGTGAGGGGGGCATCAAGTAACAAGACTACTATCACAAAAATGCATGGAACTGCACTCAGCAAGTGTGGTATAGTAAAAATACAGGTTAAGGCATACAAACTTGTAAATGGAAAGAAGAAGTACATAGACAAGAGCGTGCTGCTTCACATTGTATTAAACAGTGAAAAACGAACAAATATAAAGAAAGTGACACTTGCAAAGAAGGCATACACTATGTCTGTAAAGCGGGCGGTTACATTGAAACCGGTATTTACGCCAGCTAACGCATCGAAGTTACTTCTCGGTGCAGAGCATGGACCTCGAGCATTCTACTATTCAACAAATACAAATGTTGCCATAGTGGATGCAAACGGAGTTGTGAAGGCTAAGGCGTCAGGCAAATGTACGATTTATGTCATATCGATAAGCGGTGTGTCTAGTCCAGTACAGATTACAGTTAGATAGGCGGTATTGCCGGAGATCTTAAGCAGCCGGATGTCTGGGAGACCAGACTCCGGCTGTGTTTTTATAAGAAAATGGCAGAAAACAGATGCATGTATCGTGATCAGGAATGTTTGTGGAAATCTTAAAACCGGTTTAGAATATAGATTGTGACGGCACGGTTTCATTGATTGGCATATAGGATAAGGAGAGGCATAGTATGGGAGAGGCAGCTACAGGTAATAAGGGATATTATATAAAACCGAAAAAAGCATGGAGACTTCTCAGAACGGCGGATGATGAGAATGTAACATCGTATATCTATGGAGTCAGTGGTTCGGGAAAGACGACTCTTGTCAGCAGATATCTGGGAACACGTAAGTACATGCTGGTGGATGCTGGCGGTATCAGACCGGATGACCTTGTGATAGAAGTCAGCAATGCAAGAAAAATAATTGTCATAGATAATCTGCACGAGCTCTCATGGGGAGATGTGGATACAGTGAGGGAGCAGATCATAGAACTCATTAGAAGAGAAGACGTATGGGTTATACTCGTTGGCCGGTGTCCGGTTCCCCCGTGGCTTTCTGCTGTAAGATTTCAAGAAGGATTTTATGTGGTGGACAGCAAGCTGCTTATGTTCAGTCTGGAGGATATAAAGAAGTATGCTGAATACGCTGGATTTAGTATGAATGAGGCACAAGTGCAGAGATTGTACTATGAGACTACAGGACTTCCGCTGGCTGTGGAGATGTGCCACATCAAATACATGGAAATGGCATGTACAAGCAAGATGACAGATGATATGTATAATGATTTTTCGAGACGCGTTGAGGATGAGATGTGTAATTACCTTGAGTATCATGTGTATGATAACTGGGATGTGGAAATGCAGGAATTTCTCATGGAAATATCCGTGGTGGATGAGTTTACAACAAAACAGGCTGAGATGATAACTGGAAGAAGTGACAGTGAGCTTTTGATCGAGAGGGCAAAGTGGCTTGGAAACTTTATGACCAGCCGGGTTGATAAGGATGGCAATACACAGTATCAGCTGCAGTTTTACATGAGGGTATCTATGCGCAGACGTCTTAAGCGGAAGTACGAGAAGGAACGTATAAGAGGCCTGTATGAGAATGCCGGGCTGTTTTACAGACTTAACGGAGATATAAGGAAAGCTCTAGAGATGTATGAAAATGCAGGAGTTACAGAGCGAATAGTTTCAATACTTGTCGATAATGCCAGACATGCAGCGAACAGTGGTTATTACTATGACCTGAAAAAATATTATCTGGAGCTTCCGGATCATGTCATCGAGAAAAGTCCTGAGCTTATGTGTGGTATGAGCATGCTGCAGTCACTCCTTCTAAATCCTGATGAGAGTGAAAGATGGTATGACAGACTAAAATTATATGCAGATGAAAACCAAGGAAGTGCCAGGAAAAATGCAAAGGGACTTTTGCTGTATCTGGATATTGGTCTGCCGCACAGGGGAAGTGTTGATGTATTAAAGCTTTTGAAGTCAGCATACACCATGGTTTTTAATAAAGAAGTAAGAATACAGGAATGGTCGGTTACATCCAATCTGCCATCAATGATGAATGGTGGAAAAGATTTCTGTGAGTGGAGCAAGAGAGACAGAGAGTTGGCGTCTAAGGTTGGCAGGATTGTTGAGTTTGTACTTGGAAAATACGGAAAAGGTCTTGTAAATCTTGCTTTGGCGGAGAGCTTTCTTGAAAAGAGCGGAGATAATTACGAGGTGGCAACGCTTGCGGCAAAGGGCAGAATGCAGGCGGAAGCAGGAGGAAAAATTGAGCAGTGCTTTGTTGCTGATGGTATATTGGCGTGGCTGCATTTGCAGAACGGAAAGCCACAGGAGGCTCTTGAGGTTTTGAATGGAATAGAGGAAAAGGCTGAAAAAGAGGAAGGACAAAATCTCCTTCCCAATATATATGCATTTGAGACCAGATGCAGCCTGTACAGAGGAGATAGAGCCTATGTTACAGAGTGGATGGAAAATGCTCCGGATGAAAATGTTGAATTCAGGATATATGACAGGTTTATCTATCTAACCAAAGTGAGAGTATACCTTCAAAGCGGACGGAATGAACAGGCATATTCGCTGCTGACGAAGCTGAGGTATTATGCTGAGATGATGTCCCGTACGTATATAGGGATAGAATGTGGTGTGCTGATGGCTGTAGCTTTGCAGCGATTGAAAAATGATGACTGGAAAATGGCAATGTGCCATGTTATTGATACTGCGATGGAATACAGCTTTACAAGGGTTATATCCAGGGAAGGTGCGGCAGTGAATACTCTTATAAATACCTGTGGATGGAAAGTCGAGAAAGATGGTGCTGACGACAAGGAGATAGCCGCAAGAAGGGCATATTTCAGACAGCTGCAGAAGGAGACTGAGAGTATGACGAGATACTACCCCGGATATATGAAAGCGGGAGTGGATGATGTTCAGCTCAGTGAGACTGCTACAGCCATACTTAAATTGCAGGCAGAGGGCTTGTCCAGGCAGAAGATAGCGGACAGACTCAGCATGTCGGAGGCGAATGTAAAGTATCATCTGAACCAGGTGTACAGGAAACTCGGGGTGACTGATAAGGCCGGGGCGGTCAGGGAGGCATCTAACAGGGGACTTATCTAGTGATTGTGAGATTTGTGTTCGGTGGTGATTTACTTGAATATACCTTATGTAAAAGTTGTATATGAATGTATATAATTAGGGTGGAAAAACTTAGATTGTTGTTGTATTATGTCTATAATTATGATTGCATGCGAATCAGTAACGTCAGATTAAGATGATGGTAATTTCCGTATAGCATAAAAGTGTTGGTGAAGATGACGTTTGGAACTTAGAGAATGAGCGAGTACGGACGGATTCGTATTTGACAGGTATTCAAGGAGGAATTACGACGTGAATTTTTTGGAAGAGAGAATAACTAAGGATGGAATAGTAAAGGAGGGCAATGTTCTCAAGGTGGATAGTTTCCTGAACCACCAGATGGATATACGTCTGTTTGATCAGATCGGTGAGGAGTTCAAGAAGAGATTTGAGGGAACAGAGATCAACAAGATCCTTACTATAGAGGCATCCGGAATAGGCATTGCCTGTGTTGTTGCCAGACATTTTGATGTGCCTGTTGTATTTGCGAAGAAGTCAAAGAGCATCAACATAGAGGGCGATGTGTATGTGGCAGAGGTTGAGTCATTTACACACAAGTGCAAGAATCAGGTTATCGTGTCCAAGAAGTTCATCAATCCTGAGGACAAGATTCTTATCATAGATGATTTCCTTGCAAATGGATGTGCGCTTCAGGGACTTATCTCCATAGTGAAGTCGGCAGGTGCCAGCGTTGAAGGAATCGGAATAGCAGTTGAGAAAGGCTTCCAGACAGGCGGACAGGTCATCAGAAATCTCGGATATCATCTTGAGTCACTTGCGATAGTGGACAGCATGGACGCTGCTACGGGAGAGATCAAGTTCAGGGAGCAGTAGGATCGCTGCGGGATATTTGATGGTATATATAAGATTCATGAATAATATATAGGTAAGAGAGACTGAGAATTGACATGACTTGACAGATTCTCAGTTTTCTTTTTATATGAATGGCGGATATTTGCTGAGAGGTGGGGTATATGGGAAATAACAATTTAGAAGAAAAAAATGTTTCTATGCCTGAGAAAATTGGAGGCGTAATATTTGGCATATGGTTTGTTGCCAGTATTATAGCCGGATTTGTTGCAAGAGAGATCGGAACGGATGCTGTTATGCTTGTTGTGGGGCAGTTTTTTGCCGGGATAGTTCTTGTCATAATTCTAAAGACTCTTATTCCGACGATTAAGAAGCGAAAGCGGGGGAGCATCATCGGTATAGTGTTCATATCTGTGTTTGCCGGTGCTGCATCGGCGCTGATATGGGCGGCGTGTGCTGTGAAAGATGGCTCTTTTGCGGATAAGATAGTATTGCTCCCGGAACGGATATTGGGGAGAGAAAATTGCAATGTTGGAGCATTTTATGCAGAGATATTTGCCTGTGCATTCTTTGTGGTCAGTGCAATAACACTGCTCTCTGTGATATGTAAGAGAAAAGCGCTTGAGCGAAGATGTTCATTTACTGTGAAAGCTGTATGCCATGATGTACGTGCAGATATGAGACAGGATATGAGAGCCGGCAGAAGATATCCGGAGGCGGGAGTATTTGAATTTACATACAGGGATAAGCAGTATAAAGTGTATGAGCAGACATATGTATATGGACTGAATATAAGTAAAGGCGATGTGGTATATCTTTATATCAACCCAGAAAATCCGTACGAATTTTATCTGGAAAACAGTGGTATATTCAGCAGTCAGGCGATATGGTCAGCAGTTTTTTTGATGGTTATATCAGGTTTGATGGCCGCAGGCTGCAATTTGTTGATTTTTAGGTGAAAAAATAGCCAGGTGTATGTTCTCCAATTTGGAGAATATGCACCTGGCTGTTTCTACGTAATTTTATCTAAAACTCTTCAGCCAGTTCACAAGAGAGTCATGCCAGATGTTGTCGGTGACAGTTTTCTTCATCTGCGCATCAACAGGACCGTTGCCGGAAAGTTTTGCCAGGACAGCAGCCTGAAGCTCAGGAACTGTCATGGATTCCGGAGACTTGCTCCAGTCAACTGTGATGGTTTCTGGATCTGCAGGATTATCGGAGGCTGTAGCGTTTGGTGTGCTTTCTGATTCGGACTCCTTAGCTGTGGTTTCAGAGGCTGTATTTTCTGACGCTGTTTTTGTGGTTTCAGCTTTTGGAGCCGCAGCTTTAGTATCTTCAGCTTTGGTAGTTTCGGATTGTGTGTCCTCAACGACCATGTCTGTTGCTTTTTCTGTGTCCACGCTAGAGGCTTCTATATTCGTATTTATACTATTAGTATTCTCAACATTTACGCCCTGAGCCTTAACCGGCTTGACATTCAGGTCTGTTCCCTCAGGCACCCAGATCTCACCGCTGTTTGCTGGCTGGGTTATGTTGATATGTCCATCCTGGACAGATACCTTTTCGCCTGACAGGGCGCCGATGTACGCTGCGCAGTTTCCTGCTGCAAGGTGCATTCCGGCTGGTGCATCGTCGTTGTTCACTGACACGATGACACGTGTTCCGTCAAGATCCCTTGCGTATGCGAACTGTCTGTTGGTGAGCATCAGCTCATCGTAGCTGCCATATGACAGTGCAGGAACAGCCTGACGTACCTTGCCTAGTGCGGCGATGAGTGCTGTGCAAGGGTTGGTTTTTACTGAATCCTTGTAATCTTCTATATTGAGAGCTGGTCTTAAGCTGTCGTCCGAGCCATATTCCTTGCGTCCCTCAATACCAAATTCTGAACCGTAGTATATGCTAGGCACACCCGGAAGAGTGTAGAGCAATACATGTACAGGTGCAAAATGTGCCTTGTTGGTAAGCTTTGTATAGATACGCTCCACATCATGGTTGTCTACGAAGTTGTAGAGCTTTAATGTTCCCATGTTCTGGAGACGTCTTACAGTGTGCGCGATTTCAAAATAGTTGTGGTCATTGTGACCGCTGTACAGAGCCTTGTGAAGTGTGTAGTTGGTGACGCTGTGAAGAGTCTCGCCGTTTACCCAGCGGCTGTAGTCGCCGTGGATAACCTCACCCATGAGCCAGAAATCCGGCTTCACTTCATTTGCTGTGCGGCGCAGTGCTTTCATGAAATCAAAGTCAAGAACGTCTGCCGCGTCAAGTCTGATTCCGTCCACATCGAACTCACTCACCCAGAAACGAATCACATCGCATATATAGTCAACGACAGCAGGATTCTTCTGATTCAGCTTGACGAGAAGGTTGTAGCCTCCCCAGTTGTCGTAAGAGAAACCATCGTTGTACTCGTTGTTACCCCAGAAATTCACGTTGCAGTACCAGTCCTTGTACTGTGAATTCTCTCTGTTTGCCTGGATGTCCTTGAATGCGAAGAAGTCACGGCCTGTGTGGTTGAACACTCCGTCGAAGATGACATTTATTCCCTGTTCATGGCAGTAAGCCACAAATGCTGTCAGGTCCTCATTTGTTCCGAGACGGGAGTCGAGCTTCTTGTAATCTGTAGTCTCGTAGCCGTGTCCGACTGACTCAAAGAGTGGTCCGATGTACAGTGCTGAACCACCAATCTCCTTTATATGATCCACCCATGGAAGCAGGGTGTTTAAGCGGTGAACAGGCTCACCGTAGTCGTTCTGTTTAGGGGCTCCCGCAAGTCCCAATGGATAAATGTGATAAAATACTGCCTCATCATACCATGCCATAGTTATCCCTCCATATTTTAGGTGCTGTCAAATACAAAGCACCCGATATTATTTGATATACGCTGTGAGCTGCAAGTGTTATCAGAAGCTGCCCACAACGTTTATATTATACTAAAAAAATTAGAAAAATGCGACAAAAAGTCATGTATGTATTGCACGACAGAGCCACAGATGCAGGAAAAAGACTCCATTGGAGTAGTGACGCTGGCGTGCTGTCTGCTCGTCCATATATTTGCAAAGTCATACTGGAAGCAGCTCTCAGTTCTGTTCGGACTTGTGGTTGGATATATAGTAGCAGTGTGCATGGGTATGGTGGATTTCTCCGCACTCAGCGGAACATCAGTCATAGCGCTCCCTCACATCATGCCATTTAAGCCGGAGTTCAACTGAAACGCGATCATATCAGTAACTTTTCCCTAAGATCGTGCAGACGGTATTTGCTGAGAACTGTGTGGCTGTTGTATTCATAGTTGCCATCATTCTGAATCTTGTGCTTCCTAAGAACATGGATGCCCACGAGGCCCCAAAGACTGAGGATGCAGAGTAAAAACCTTTCATAAGGTGTAAGTGTTAATAACAGCGTTGTTCTGATATTATAATTTCAGAACGGCGCTGTTTTTGCTTTTTCAAAAATAGGTCAAAAGGGGTCAGGTACCTCCGTCCCCATTATAAGAAAATCGGCAAAAATCCCCCCAAATAAAAATAAAGAAAGGTGAACAATATGGATAGTTTATTAAAGATAGAATCACTGAAGAAATACTATGGCAAAAAGCCAAACCAGACTAAGGCTCTGGACGGCATATCATTTCAGGTCATGCCGGGGGAGTTCCTTGGCATCATGGGTAGCAGTGGATCGGGAAAGTCCACACTGCTGAACTGTATCGCAACGGTCATAAAGCCTGACAGCGGAACCATAGAGCTTCAGGGCAAAGAGATACAGGCGCTTAAAGGTGCGAAGCTTGCGCAGTACAGAGGCAGGGAGATAGGTTATCTGTTCCAGAATTTTGAACTTCTGGACAATCTAACAGGCAGAGAGAACATTATGGTTCCGTTGTCAATACACGGTGTATCCGAGGATGAGAGCAGAAACAGACTGGAAAAGCTTTCATCATATCTGGAGATAGATAACGTGCTTGACAAATTCCCATCGCAGATGTCTGGTGGTCAGAGACAGAGGGTTGCGGCCGCCAGAGCACTCATACTTAATCCGGGGATCATTCTTGCGGACGAGCCGACCGGAGCACTCGACTCAAGAAATGCAAAGGCACTCATGGAGAAGCTGTTGGGACTGAACAGGGATGACAACACTACCATACTTATGGTGACCCACGACTCAAATGCGGCCAGCTTCTGCAAGAGGATACTCTTCATACAGGATGGCCGGATATTCCATGAGCTCAGAAGAGATATGGAGAGAGAGTCACAGCAGGAGTTTTATGAGAGGATACTCAAGCTGATGGCGCAGATGGGAGGAGGCAGCGCAAATGTTCTTTAAACTCGCAATGAGGAACAGCCGGAGAAGCAGGAAAGAGAATGGTCTGTTCTTCGCTTCGCTGGTTGTGTCCATAGTGGCATTTTATATCATATTGGCGCTGTCCCATCAGGATGTGATGATATTCCTGAGAAGTCTTGAAAGCGATGCGGTGAACCGCCTTCTTCAGATAGCGGCGGTGTTCTATGTATTTTCGCTGGTCATGTTGTTCTTTCTTATATACTATGCAAGCAAATACCAGCTCGAACGACGGAGGCACGAACTTGGAATGTATATAATGATGGGGATGAGGAGATCAAAGCTTTTTACCCTGCTGATGGCGGAGGATATGGGCAGCAGCGTAGTGGCTCTGCTCATCGGACTTCCTATAGCGATCCTGATGTCTGAGGTGGTCAGCCTTCTCACAGCCAGACTGGTAGGTCTTGGCGTTATAGGTCATCACGTATCATTTTCACTGCAGGCAGTCATACTGACAACTGTTGGATTTGTAGCGATAAAGCTTGCAGCATTTCTCATACTGAGCGGTAAGCTTGCAAGAAAGCAGATAGGCGATCTCCTTGTAGATACACCGGAGACAGAGAAGAAACAGCTTCCGGCTCCTGTGTATGGTGTGAGTGCAGTCCTCGGTCTTGTTGCGCTGGTCATTGCATACTGTCAGGGGATAGGTGGCTATTCGTGGATCAGCGTAAAATATATGGCGGTCACCATAACACTGGGATTTGTTGGCATGTTCCTGCTGTTTTTCGGTCTCAGGCTCTTTGTTGATGCACTGGCCAGACGTGCAAATGGCTCAAAACCACTTGCTGTGTTCGGTTTCAGGCAGATACACGAAAATGTAGCAACAAAATCTGGAACGCTTGCAATAAGCTCGATACTCATACTCGGCGCTCTGTGCTGCTGCGGTGCGGGCGTTGGCATATGTATATCCAGACAGAATATGGATCATGTGCTCGATTATACATTTGCCTCATATGGGGGTGACGCTGAGACGGACAGCAGGAATATCCGCGCGAAACTGGAGAAAACCGGCGTGTTGGAGGATTTCTCGGACGTATTCGATATGAAGCTTGGTTATATAAAGATGGGTGAAAATGAGTCCCATGATGATGCTGTGAACGTGGGGAATGTCATATCCGCACTTGAAAAACTCAAGGTTTCAGAGGACAGGGACGTGCTTATAAATAACATGTCATACATGACATACCCTTACCTGATCCAGGAGAGTGCGTACAACAAGGTGCTTGAGACTGCGGGAAAGGAGCCTTTGGAGCTCGGAGAGAATGAACTGGCACTCTATACGGATTTCTTTACTGATTACCGCGGAGGTTTACTGAATGAGGTATTGGCAGAGCGTCCGGAGGTGGATGTAAGAGGAGATGAGTATCATCTGACCGGAGAGGTCCAGACCACGAAGATTGTGACAGATTCATCGATAACCCTGTCGTTCGGACTTATCGTGGACGATGATACATTTGCCAGACTGACAAATGACAATTACGAGTTATATGTAAATGCCGTTCTCAAAAAGGATATCGTGGACGATAAGGGCCTCATGAAAGCCATAATGGACGAAAATGAGAAACTTGACGGCATAGATTTTGAGAGTATAAACGCTGATTGCGAGAGTTATCTGCAGAACATAGGAAGAAATATGTTCTACACGGTGGCTGCAGGATATATAACGCTTTATTTGGCGGTGGTGTTCCTCATAATCGCAAATACCATAATCGGTGTTCAGTTCCTGATGGGACAGAGAAAGTCCGGCAGAAGGTACAGAACCCTTGTGAAGCTTGGCGCGACATACGAAATGCTCTGCAGCTCAGCAAACAGACAGGTGGGCTGGTATTTCGGAATCCCGGTTGCCGTGGCGGCGGTCAGCAGTATATTCGGTGTGCGTGCTCTGCTCACGGGAATCCTGTCAGAATCCATGCGAGGCAGTGTGAAACAGATACTTATCATAGCTGCGGTTATGATAATCCTGTTGTGTGTGGTAGAATATATCTATATGACAGCGGTGAAACGCTCAAGCAACAGATATCTCATGGCGATGATGACACCGGAAAGGGTTGAGTAAACGGTGAAGTGTGTGATGGTGGTTGAGGACGATGTCCTCATGTGCGATGAACTTCTGGATATGCTGACAAAGGCAGGATACAGGGCAGTTAAGCCAGATGGATTTGACAACATAATAGAACAGATACTGGACATGGCTCCGGATATTCTTCTGCTGGATATCAATCTTCCTGGCAGGAGCGGCTTTGACATATGCCGGGAGATCAAGAGGCGGAGCTCTGTCCCGGTGCTGGTTCTCACATCGAGGGACCAGCTAAAGGACGAGCTCCATGCGCTGGAGCTGGGCGCTGATGAATTCCTCACGAAGCCATGCCGCCGTGAGCGGCTTCTGGCCCGGGTGGCAAATGTGCTCAAGAGGTACGAGGGCAGACAGAACCTGATCGAAGGAGAAGGGTTTCTTCTGGACACTCAGACATACACTCTGTATATAGATGGGAGATCTGCGGTGCTTCCACAGAATCAGGGACGTATATTTGAGACACTTATGACAAGCGGAGGAGATGTCGTGTCTAAGGAGAAACTTTGTGAGGCAGTGTGGGGCACATCGGAGTATATAGATGAAAATGCCCTGCAGGTGAATCTTACAAGACTCAAAAAGAAAATGGCGGGACTGGATATGAAGGCAAAGATCATAGCTGTAAGAGGCGTTGGATACAAAATATTCCCTGGGGACGGAGGTGCCTGACCCACTTGTCAGAGTGGAGAAAATATGAAAAGATTTGGACTTGTTATAAAACAGAATATTGTCTGGCTTGGTCTGCTGCTTCTGACGGACGTGGCGTTCTGCTTCTTCATGTGGCTTGTGGCACCAGAGGCATTTGTCAGAATAAGGGTGCTGGTTGGCATGTTCACTGTGATACTGTTCGCGGCGGTGTGCTCGGTGCTGTGTATAAAGGACAGGAAGAAGATTGAGGCGTTCAGGAGATTTGTCACTGACCCGGATGAACAGAGCGAGATAGAAATGAGGAGCCTGTGCGGGGCTTCTGAACAGGAATATGTGAGCGTGCTGTCGGAGGAGCTTCACGATCTGAGAGATTCAGTGATGCAGAGTGGCAGACAGCTCAGGGATTATCAGGAGTATGTGGAGAACTGGGCACATGAGATCAAGACCCCCATCTCTCTGCTGACATTTGTGGTGGACAACAGGAGAGATGAGCTGCCTCATAATGTTGTGATGAAGATGGACAATGTGACCAGCCAGATGCAGAACTATGTGGACCAGATGCTCTACTACGCCAGACTGAAAAGCGATTCCAAGGATTATCTCATGGAGAGCATAGATGTGGAAGAATGCGTGGATGAGGTGATAGCTGACTACAGATCCCTGCTTGAGGAGAAGGGCATACGGGTCAGAAAGTGTCTTGAGAATGGAGAGGTGTACAGTGACCGCAGGGGATTGCAGTTTATACTCGGTCAGCTTGTGAGCAATTCCATGAAATACACAAATGAGCAGCCGGAGATATCATTTGACTTCTGGACGGCGGGTGACAAAAAGCTGCTGTCCGTGAGTGACAATGGCATAGGTGTAAAGAGCTGTGACATGCCATACATATTCGAGAAGGGTGTCACGGGTGATTCGGGTGAGAACAGGAAGCATGCAACGGGCATGGGACTGTATCTTGTCAGTGAGATGGCGCATGACCTAGGCATCACAGTGACGGCAAATTCAAAGTGGCAGAATGGATTTGAGATAGTACTTGAATTCCCGGATGTGGAGACAAAGATATAAAAGTGAGGAGGCAGATACAGCGTTGTGCGTATCTGCCTCCTCACTTTTTACCGATATTTTATAATAAATTTATGAGTGGCGGTCTGTTAATAATCACTTTGATATTTTATAATGTAAGCATTGGTTGTAATTTAGTTGATGGTGCAAAGTCAGTTTACGTGGACTGAAACTCAGTGGGAAAGGAGAATATAATTATGGAGATCAGAAAAGCGGCAGCAGAGGATTTTGATATTGTATTTGATTTTATAGAAAAATTATGGACATATAATACATATGACAGGGAAGAAATACGCAAAGTATATATGGACGTCATAGATGACGAACGCAGCTTTGCTTTTTTATTATGGGATGAAGGCATTTGCAGAGGCATGTGCCATGGAGACTATTTTAATACATTCTGGATGTCGGGGCTCACATGCTATGTGTCAAGTCTCATAACAAGAGAGGAGGACCGTGGCAAGGGATATGGTGTGGCACTCCTGAATCATGCAAAGGAGCTTGCAAAGCAGAGGGGATGCAAGGCAATCACTCTTGATTCCGGACTTCCGAGGACAGGGGCACATGGCTTCTACGAGCACTATGGATTTGAAAAGAGCTGTTATGGATTCGAGATGATGATATAAATTATCTGTGGAGATTTGAAAGGAGACAAATATGTGTACAGCAGCGACATATAAGACAAAGGATTTTTATTTTGGAAGAACACTTGATTATGAATTCTCATACGGCGATGAGATAACAGTGACACCGAGAAATTATCCGTTTGAATTCAGGTATATGGGTAGGAAGGACAACCATTATGCAATGATAGGGATGGCACATGTGGCGGGCGGCTATCCTCTCTACTATGATGCTATAAATGAGAAGGGACTTGGAATGGCTGGTCTGAATTTCGTTGGAAATGCCGCGTATCAGGAAGTGGATGAGAGCGGTGACAGGGACAATGTTGCCCAGTATGAGTTCATTCCGTGGATACTCGGAAGCTGTGCCAGTGTAGGCGAGGCAAGGGTGGCACTGGATAGGATGACTCTGACAGGAACACCGTTTTCCGAGCAGCTTCCTACAGCGCAGCTTCATTGGATCATCGCGGACAGAAATGGCGCCATAACAGTGGAGTGCATGGCTGACGGACTTCATGTGTATGAGAATCCTGTTGGAGTTCTTACGAACAACCCGCCATTTCCGCAGCAGATGTTCCTGCTCAATCAGTATATGGGACTGTCACCAAAGCAGCCAGTGAACACATTTGCACCGGAGGTGGGACTGAATACTTACAGCCGTGGCATGGGAGCAATAGGACTTCCTGGGGATCTGTCGTCGACGTCAAGATTTGCCAGGGTGGCATTTGTGAAGCAGAACAGTCTGTCTGGAGATTCTGAGGCTGAGAGTGTGAGCCAGTTTTTCCATATACTCGGTTCTGTGGATCAGCAGAGGGGATGCTGTGAGGTGGCATCGGACAAATATGAGATCACTATATACACGTCCTGCTGCAACGCTGACAAGGGAATATACTATTACAATACCTACGAGGGTCATCAGATAAATGCAGTGGATATGAACAGGGAGAATCTGGACGGCGCAGAGCTTGCCAGATACCCTCTTATCCAGGGGGAGAATATCAATTGGCAGAACTGATGTATGTGGCTTACAAGGGAGAAAGGATGCTGTATGAGTAAAAGCAAGGTTACAATAAAAGAAATAGCGGAGATGGCTGGGGTGTCAATAGCCACGGTATCACATGTTATAAATAGGACGAGGTATGTAAGACCTGAGCTTGTGGATAAGATAGAGAAGATCATTGTAGAGACAGGATACCAGAATAAGATAGCTGATAAGGAGAGAAAACTGCTGGTTGGACGGGAGTCCACGATAGTTGCAGTCATTCCAAATATTGAAAGTACTATATACAGAGATATGGTAGCTTATGTGAAGCAGCTTGTCAGTGTGCAGGGATATCAGTTCCTTGTGGCGATAACAGACAATGATCTCAAGGAGGAGGCGCAGGTGCTTGCCGGACTTCTGGTCAACAAGAAGGTTGCCGGTATCATACATGCGCCGGTGAGCGATGTGGCATCTAACTACACAAAACTCATACAGTCGGGTGTTCCATTTGTCTGCGTGGAGAGAAATATACTTGGATCAGGGATAGATTCAGTTGAGTTTCGCGACCGTGAGGCTATATTTAAGGGCGCGGATTATCTGCTTGCGAGTGGACACAAAAATGTTTTGTTTTTCAGAGAGAGTACGGACAGTACCACCAGGGATGAGAGAACAAAAGGTTTCCTGAATGCTCTGGAGAAATACAATATAAATACAAATGATGCAAACATTGTTGATGTGACGTTGGAAAAAGGAGAGGATGACTGCATGCTGGCTATTCAGAAAGCCCTGCGCAGATACAGGCCGACCGCTGTACTTGCGGGGGGCAACAGAATAACTCTTTATCTTATGAAGACGCTGAGAGATATGGGAATCGACTGTCCGGGAGAGATATCTGTGGTTGGATTTGGTGATGAGAGCTGGTCTGAACTTACCTATCCACCTCTTACAATACTGAGAAGAGATGTGAAGGGACTAAGTGCCAAGGCTGTTGGGATGTTGTTTGAGAAGATCAATACGGGAGTTGCCATATCGCATGACTGCTATGCAGATGTAGAGCTTGTAGTCAGAAAATCCACAAAGATGCTTGACAATGGACCATTTGGAGATAAAGCGGCAGCGCCGGATTCGGTTGTACTGACAAAAGAAGAGAAACACAGACTAAAGACAGGACATTTCAGGGTTGCGATCTCTTTCCACTATACCGGAACGTCTTGGGCAGAATTGCATGAGAAGGGAATTCGGGAGGAACTTGAGCAGTTTGGGATAGATGTTGTATCAGTTATGGATGCACATTTTGACTCGGAACTGCAGAATGCACAGCTTGATGGCATAAGACTTCAGAAACCGGATGCAGTTATAGCTATTCCAGCGGATGACAGCCGTACCAGAGAAAAGTTTCAGGAGCTTTCAAAGGTGTCAAAGCTTGTGTTCATAAGCAATGTTCCAGATGGCATGTCCAAGAACAGCTATGTGTCCTGTGTATCAGTAAATGAGTCGGAGAATGGAACGAACACGGGAAGAATGTTGGGAGAATATTGTAAGGAAAATAAGAAAAAAAAGGCAGGTTTCATTATTCATGGCGCGGCATTCTATGGAACAAGAGTCAGGGATAATGCTGCTGAGAGAATAATAAAGGACAGTTATCCGGATATCGACATAGTGACGATCAGGAGTTTTGGAGAGATATCTAATGCATATCAGGTAGCCAAGGATGTGATAACTGCAAATCCCGAAATTGAGGCAATGTATGTGAGCTGGGATCGCCCGGCACTTCTGACTATAAAGGCACTCAAGGAGCTTGGCAGGGAGGATGTGGCAGTGTTCACCACTGATCTTGACCATGGCATAGCCCGGTGTATGGAAGAAGGAATAGTTAAGGGACTCAGCACACAGAGACCATATGAGCAGGGAAGAGCGGCAGCTGCAGTCGTTGCCAAGTCCCTGGTAAGTGAAGAACAGCTTCCAAAGTATGTGGGAGTTCAGCCGTATCAGGTCGAGCCGAAACAGCTCAGGCTTGCATGGAAGGAAATCTTCCATGAGTCCATGCCGGACAGACTTGGGTGATATGAAATCCTCCAGAGAGAAAAATGTAACTCTCTGGAGGATTTTTTGCGTTTATACACAAGACTCCGGAATAATTACGCGAATATTTACGTAAAAAATAATAAACAGTCTGCGAAGCGTATAATGCAAATGAATGTTATTTGTGCACAGTGACGAATAAATAATAAATAAAACACTAATTATTGACAATAACAGACAAAGGATATATCATCTAAACATACAAGGGACGAAAAACAGTTAAAAATTTACGTAAATAAAACCGGTTAATAACAGTTTTTCGACAACGAGTTAGCAAAAACGAAATACATGATATTGGAGGTAAAAATTATGAGAAAGATTAAGAAGTTATTAGCAGTCGGAGCATGCCTGTGCATGTCACTTAGTTTACTGGCAGGTTGTGGATCAGGAGCAGGAGGCGCATCGGACGGCGGTTCATCTGAATCAGGTACAAAGCAGGAGAGCACGAAGTCATCCGACCTGTCATTTGCATTCTGTACAAACACACTTAACAACACATTCCAGAGTTCAATAGATGCAAAGCTCAAGGAACTCTGTGATGCGAACGGAATATCATATACATGTCTTGATCCTGACTACGATCTGAACACACAGCTCAGCCAGTTATCAGACGTGGCAAACAGTGGATACGATGCAGTGTTCATCATCCCAGTTGATTCAGCAGGTATCACATCTGGTCTTGCAGAGATCAAAGATGCAGGAATCCCAATCTTCAATGTAGATACAGCAGTTATCGAGGATGATATAGAGAACTTTGTAACACAGTTCGTTGGAACAAATGCATACATGGCAGGACAGCTTGTAGGTGAGCAGATGGCTAAGGATTATCCGGATGGAGCAGACATTGCGATCCTTGACTTCCCATCAAATGAGAGCTGTGTAGACCGTGTAAATGGTTTCCTCGATGGACTCGGTGACAACAAGGACAAGTTCAATATTGTGGCACAGCAGGATGGCGAGGCTGCACTTGATGCATCAATGAGTCTTGCAGAGGATATCATCACAGCAAACACAGATCTTCAGGCATTCTTCTGCATCAATGATCCATCAGCACTCGGCGCTGCAGCAGCAGTTAAGGCAGCAAATAAGACTGGTAAGATCGGTGTGTACAGTATCGATGCTTCACCAGATGGTAAGCAGGCACTCATTGACGGTGAGTTCACAGCAGTTGCATGTCAGGTTCCTGTACAGATTGCAGAGTATGCATTCAACGCAGCACAGAAGTATGTAGGCGGAGATACGACCATCGACGAGAAGAAGGTATATCTTGATTCACACCTTGTACTCAAGGATGAGGCTGAAAAGACAGTTAACGACTGGCAGTAAAGCCGGACCGGCTCCAAAAATAATAGTGAGGAGCTGAACCCGGAATTGGCAGATATGACACAATGTAGATGTATATAACATGGGAGAGACCGGGGATCTGAGATCTCCGGCCGTAATCCCGAAAAATGACAGCAAGACAACAAATGATCTGATATAGAAACTTGGAGGTTTAATATGGGACAGACAGTTCTGGAAATGATAGGGATAAAGAAAAGCTTCTCTGGAATATATGCTTTAAGCGGCATCGACTTTTCCCTTGAACTGGGAGAGGTACACGCACTGCTCGGTGAGAATGGTGCAGGAAAGTCCACACTGATTAAGGTCCTCGGCGGAATTTACCAGCCCGACAGCGGAATCATCAAGGTAAATGGCAAGGAGGTCAAGATCAACGGAGTTCCGGCTGCCAGAGAGAATGGTATAGGAATAATACATCAGGAAATCGTACTTGTTCCATATCTTTCGGTGGCACAGAACCTGTTTCTCGGCAGAGAGATAAGGACAAAGCTTGGAACATTGGACTTTGCAGAGATGAACAGAAGAGCAGAGGAGATGATATCATCCCTCGGTGTGAATATAAAGGCAGACACAATAGTAGAAAATCTGACCATTGCACAGCAGCAGATGGTGGAGATCGTTAAAGCGGTCTCATTCAACGGCAAGATAATAGTTATGGATGAGCCAACCTCATCACTTTCAAATGAGGAGGTTGAGCAGTTATTTGAGATCATTGAAAATCTCAGAAAGAAAAAGGTAAGTATAATCTACATCTCCCACAGAATGGAGGAGCTCTTCAGAATATCTGACAGAGTTACCGTCATCAGGGATGGTGCATACGTAGGAACAAAAAAGACATCAGAGACAAGCCCGAATGAGCTGGTTGCGATGATGGTAGGAAGAGATCTAGAGAGCTTCTATGCAAGAGATTACTGCGACATGGACAAGGCAGAGGTCGCTCTGGAGGTAAAGAATCTTTCTCAGACAGGTGTCTTTGAAGATATAAGTTTTTCAGTACATAAGGGCGAGATCCTGGGATTCTCAGGTCTGGTAGGTGCTGGACGAAGTGAGATCATGGAGGCGATATTTGGCGCAACACGGCTCACATCGGGAGAGGTGATACTCGGAGGAAAGCCGGTTCACTTCAAGAATCCAATGCAGGCTATCAAGGCAGGCATAGCACTGGTTCCGGAGGACAGAAAGAAACAGGGCCTTGTACTTGGCAACAGCGTGGCATTCAACCTCACACTTTCATCCCTCAGATTCTATATGAATGGAATCGCTATAAGTGAGAGAAAACGAGGCGAGGTAATTGACCATTATTCACAGAGACTGAGGATAAAGGCGGCATCGCCTGAGATTGAGGCGGGCAGCCTGTCAGGCGGAAACCAGCAGAAGGTGGTTCTGGGCAAATGGCTTGCAACCAAGCCGGATGTGCTCATTCTGGATGAGCCAACCAGAGGTGTTGACGTAAATGCAAAATTTGAGATATATACGGTAATCAATGAACTAGCAAAGGAAGGCATAGCGATAATCATGGTATCCAGTGAGCTTCCTGAGATCATCAACATGTGCGATAACGTGTGTGTTGTGAGAGCCGGAAGACTTGTTAAGAAACTGTCAAAGGACGAGCTTTCACAGGAAGAGATAATGAAATACGCTGCAGGAGGTATCGAATAATATGGGCGAGACAAAGAAAAATTCAAAGGCAACTTCTATATTGAAGAACAATCCCCTGACATCGATCGTCAAGGGTAACATAGGAATCATAGTGGTTTTGATAATAATGTGTGTGGCCGTAGCACTTGCCACAGATAAATTCCTCACAACCAACAACATCATATCAGTGCTTAGACAGATATCTATCAATACCTACATAGCACTTGGAATGACACTGATAATCATACTCGGACACATCGACTTGTCAGTTGGATCGATAGTAGCCATGTCGGGAACCCTGACCGTAGGATTTATAGTTAACCAGGGACTCCCTCTCGGAGTTGCCATAGTGGCAGGACTTCTGGTAGGTACAGCAGCGGGCTTTATAAGTGGTTTTATAGTTGCTAACTTCAAGGTGCCTGCATTCATCATCACAATGGCAATGATGAACATAGCAAGTGGTATAGCTTATGTCTACACGGGTGGACAGTCAACACGTATCACCAATAAGCTTTTCATCGAGATCGGAACAGGATACCTGTTCAATGTGATCCCACTTCCAGTAGTGTACATGGTAGTGCTCATCATATTATTCAGTTTTATCCTTAGCAAGACAAAATTCGGAACATATATATATGCGATAGGTGGTAACCGTGAGGCTGCAAGACTCTCAGGTGTACCTATCAAGAAGATAGAGATCATAGTATTTACAATATCTGGACTTCTCTCAGCATTTGCAGGACTTGTACTTTGTTCAAGAATGTACTCAGGACAGCCTTCAGTCGGCAGCGGATATGAGCTTGATGCCATCGCAGCCTGTGTACTTGGAGGAACATCCATGACAGGTGGTAAGGGAAGAATCAGCGGAACAGTATTTGGCGCCATGGTCATCGGAATCATCTCAAATGGACTTAACCTTATAGGAGTGTCATCATACTGGCAGCTCATCATCAAGGGTCTTATCATCGCATGTGCGGTACTCCTTGACGGACAGAAGGGCAAGCTTGAACTTCTCAAGAAGAAGAAACTGGCATCAAACTAGTTGGTTATGATAGAAATATCGGGCAATCAACGATTTAACATATTCAACAAATTTAACAAATTTAGCAATAGAAAGGATTAGTAATATGGAGATTTTTAGAAAGATGTCCTTCGCGGATTCCACGGGAGATGCAATACCTTTCTACCACGAGGGCAAATATCATATATTCTCACTGACTTCCCCTCCGGGAACAACAGTGTACCCGGCAAGACTTAGAACCACATGGAGCCACAGTGTATCAGAGGATCTGGTACACTGGGAGGAGCTTCCTACAGCACTCTATCCGGGTGAGGGCGACGAGCCGGATGCATCAGGAGTGTGGACAGGCTCAGTTATATACGGCGAGGGCAAATACCATGCATTCTATACAGGCTACTGCCTCACTGCAGAGTATCAGCAGACCATATGTCATGCAACAAGTGAGGATGGAATCACATGGGTAAAGGATGCTGCCAATCCGGTCATCACACCTATGATAGAGCTTTACGAGAAACTTGACTGGAGAGATCCATATGTCTTCTATAATGAGGAGGACAAATGCTACTGGATCCTCATTTCAGCTAGAAGACTGGATATGCCGATAACCAGAAGGGGCTGTATAGTTCTCTACAGATCAAAGGATCTTGTCAACTGGGAATATTACGGACCGATATATTCACCGGGACACACAAACTGTCCTGAGTGCCCTGAGATGTACAAGATGGGAGATAACTGGTATCTCTCATACTCACGATTCTCAGAATATGTAAATACAATATACAGAGTAGCAAAGTCACCATTTGGACCTTGGAGAAAGCCAAAGAAGGATGGCATAGGCGGAAGAAGATTCTATGCAGCCAAGTCCATGCAGGACGATGACGGCAGACGTTTCTACTTCGGTTGGGCTCACGACAGAGCAGACAGAAGTGACAGAGGCGAGTGGTACTGGGGCGGAACCTTCTGTGTGCCACATGAGGTTGTTGCCACTGAGGATGGCGGACTTGATGTAAAGCTTCCAAAGGAATATGAGCATGTATTTGAGAAACATGTAGATTGGGATTACATTCCGGTTCTTGGAAATGCAGAGCTTCACGGAGACAGACTGGTTGAGATGGATTCAGTCAGTACATGTACATACGGTTTCCTTGGACACAGCGAGGAGAGCTATATGCTGAAGTGCAAGATCATGCCTAGAGAGGTGTATGACCATTTTGGAATATTACTCAAGTCAGATAAAGAGGCAAGCGGATGCCTGCTCCTTGAGTTTGATGTGGCTATGCAGAGAGTGTCACTGGTAAATCTTCCTATGGGAGTTGATCCATTCTGGGTTCAGTCCTGCCAGGCTGTACCTCCGGCAACTGAGCCGGGCCCTGATGGAGTCAGAGTGTGCGAGAAGACATTTGACATAACAGAGGGCAGCGAGATAGATGTAAAGATCATAGTTGACCACGATATGGTGGAGGTATTTGTCGGAGAACAGGTTGCGTTCACATACAGGATCTATGCAAAGCCTGAGTTTGAGACAGGACTTTTGGCACAGGATGCCAGAGTAGAATTCTATGACATAGAGATCACAGGAAAGTAAAATTCACAAGGAGGATCCAACATGGAAAAGAAATATGATGTTGTGGCACTTGGCGAATTCCTGATAGACTTTACACCTGCCGGAAACACTGATTCCGGGATGAAGCTTTTCGAACAGAATCCCGGAGGTGCTCCGGTGAACATGCTAACAGCAGCCGGCAAGGCCGGGCTTAAGACCGCCTTTATAGGTAAGGTTGGAGATGACATGCACGGCAATTTCCTGATCGAGACCGCAAAACAGGCGGGGATAGAGACCAAAGGTATAGTAGTTGATGACACGGTATTTACCACATTGGCATTTGTCACTCTGGATGAGAATGGAGAACGTGAATTCTCATTTGCCAGAAAGCCGGGAGCGGATACGATGCTCTGTTACAAGGAGATTGATACTGAGCTGATCAGGGATACAAAGGTGTTTCATATAGGTTCGCTGTCACTTACGGATGAACCGGCGAGGACAACTACATTCCAGGCGGTGAAGGAGGCAAAAAAATACGGTGCGGTTATATCGTATGATCCAAATTACAGAGCACCGCTGTGGGACAGTAGAGAAAATGCGATGGAGAGGATGAAGAGTATTCTTCCGTTCGTAGACATAATGAAGCTTTCGGACGAGGAGACAGCGCTACTCACACCATTTTCCGATCCGGAAGAGGCAGCAGAGTATCTTCTGGGAAGCGGCGTCAGACTTGTTGCGGTCACCCTGGGAAGTGAGGGTGTGCTGATATGCAGCAGGGATGGAAGCCGGAAGGTTCCCGGATTCGTCAGCCATGTGGTGGATACGACGGGGGCTGGAGATTCATTCTGGGGAGCATTTGTATCACAGCTTGTCAGAGCGGACAAGAGCCTGGAGGAATTCAGTATAGACGAGCTTGAAGAATTTGCAAGATATGGAAATGCGGTTGCGAGCCTGTGTGTCGAGAAGCGCGGAGGACTCAGATCGATTCCTGAAGAGAGTGAGGCAATGGAAAGACTCACATTAAAATAGGTATTAAAAATTTCACATAAAACATTTCCCTTAAACCTTGGGGCTGGAGTAATCCAGTCCCTTTTTTAATGTTTTCTTAAAGAATCTCCCAATTGAACCTTAAAAATAAATTTATTATAATCACCGGATGTACAGCAGTGGTGTGGGGACGGAGGTACCTGTCCCCTCCGTCCCCGATCGAATTGTAATAAGTCTTACTTATAATTAAGCATGTTGAATGTATATTAAGTTGAATTTGACATGTGGCACGGCATATAATCAATTCGATTTAAAGAAGATAAAAAGGTTATTGAACGAGGTGAGTTGTATTGAAAAATATACTTGAATTTATAGAGAATTCAGCAGCGAGATATCCTGATAAGCTGGCGGTTGCGGATGAGAATGGCGGTCTGACATACAGCCAGCTGGAGAGCTTTTCAAGAAAGATAGGCGCATGGATATTGGCGGAGATCAAGGGCGTGAGAAATAATGCTATAGCTGTGCTGTTGGACAAGAAACCAGAGAGTGTGGCGGCGTACATGGGAGTTGTCTACAGCGGTAACTTTTATGTGGTGCTCGACGCAGAGATGCCAAAGCAGAGAGCGGAGTCCATACTTGCAGCTTTAAGACCGGCAGCGATACTGACGGATGATCTTCACATGGAGCTTGCGAAGAACATTGCAGATGCAGTGAAGGAGACGGCAGAGCCACAGGAAGCGGTGGCTGTTTCCAAAGAAGGAGAACAAAAATGCTGCATTGATGAGATCAAAGTGTTAGATCTTGATGAGATGGATGCTGACGCGGATCAGAGCGGGCTGGACGGTGTAAGAGCCAGGATGATAGACACTGATCCGGTGTATGCGCTTTTCACATCGGGATCAACAGGAGTTCCAAAGGGCGCTGTGGTATCACACTCAAATATCATCGCTTACATAGACTGGTACACAGAGGCATTTGACATAGATGAAAATACAGTGTTTGGAAGTCAGACACCATTTTATTTCAGCATGTCGGTATCTGATCTATACAGCACACTGAAAAATGGAGCGACACTGTATATCATACCAAAGGTATATTTCACCTTCCCTATGAAACTGATGGAGTTCTTGAACACCTATAAGATAAACACGATATATTGGGTGCCTTCGGCTCTGCAGATCGTTGCAAATTATAAGATGTTCCAATATGCAAAACTGCCGGAGCTCAAGAAGGTTCTGTTTGCCGGAGAGGTCATGCCGACAAGGCCTTTAAATTACTGGAGAGAGAATCTGCCGGATGCTATGTACGCAAATCTGTTCGGACCTACAGAGACAACAGACATATGCACATACTATGTCGTGAACAGGGAATTTGCGGATGATGAGCCGCTTCCAATGGGACATGCATGTAATAACTGCGATGTGTTTGTCCTTGGCGAAGATGGAAAAGAGATATCACCAGAGGTGGATCCTGAGACCGGCTTCAGCCGTGAAGGAGAGCTCTACGCAAGAGGCTCATTTGTGGCACTTGGGTATTATGGAAATGCAGAGAAGACGAAGGAGGCATTTGTCCAGAATCCGCTCAATCCGAATTATCCAGAATTGGTGTACAAGACTGGTGATCTGGTGAAGTACAACAAATATGGCGAGCTTGTTTATGTGTGCCGCAAGGATTATCAGATCAAGCACATGGGATATCGTATAGAGCTTGGAGAGATAGAGGCTGCGGCGGGAGCCATAGAAGGAATCAGGAGTTATGCATGTATCTACGATGATGCGGCGGACAAGATTCTGTTCATATATGAAGGAAAGAAGAAGGACGATGCTGAACTGCTAAATGCGTTTAAGGCGAGGGTTCCGCACTACATGGAGCCGAACCGATTCATAAGGATCACGAGCATGCCACACAATGCAAATGGCAAGATCGACAGAAAGAAGCTGAAGGCGGAATACGCGCAGGGTAAATAGCGAATATCTATATAATCCACTTTATTTGTTACGATGGTATTGCTATAATATGTAGAAAATTTTTATTATAAGGAGATATGAGATTATGGAAGAATTATTAAAGATTTTAAATGACGTTAAGCCTGGTGTTGATTATGAGAATGAGACAGACCTTATAGGACACGGTGTTCTGGATTCCATCACGATGGTAACTCTGGTACTCCAGCTCAGCGATGAATTTGACGTTGATATCACACCTGTTGATATCACACCTGAGAACTTCAAGACGGTTCAGACTATCTACGATATGATAAAGAGACTTGAAGATGAGTAGGATCAAGATACAGATATTGGAAGATGGTTGGAACTGACTGCCGTCAAAAATACTTGAGGAGTGGAAAATATGTCATATACGTCGATATCATATCTGGTATTTATATTGCTGGGCTGCTTTATAGTCTACAATATAGTGCCGATCAAACACAGATGGAAGGTGCTGCTTACATTCAGTTATCTGTTTTATTTTATCAACTCAGGAAAATACATTTTGTTTATCCTGTTTGGCTCTCTGACAATATACATTGGCGGACTGCTGATTAACAAGATAGATGATGGCTACAATATGGCGCGCAAGGCACTTCCGAAGGAGAATAAAAAAGAGTACAAGGCACTGATAGGATGGCAGAAGAAATGTATATGCGTGTGTGTTGTGCTTGTGAATGTGGGCATATTGGTATTTTTGAAATACTCTGTTTTCTTTGGACAGGTGTTCACGGACATTTTGGGACTTATACATATAAATATTGAGAATCCCATGTATCAGAGGATGATGCCTCTAGGAATATCATTTTATACTCTGTCTGCAGTAAGCTACATTGTTGATGTATACAGGGGCAAATACAGAGCCTCAGACAGTTTTGGCAAGGTGGCTCTGTTCCTGGCATTTTTCCCTCATATAGTTGAGGGCCCTATAGCAAGATTTGACCTGGTGGCTGACCAGATGTATGAGGGGCACAAGTTCAGTTATGAGAACATGACGATGGGACTTCAGCTCATACTGTGGGGATTTTTTAAGAAGATAGTGATTGCGGACCGTGCAAATATGTACGTCAACCAGATATTCAACAATTACAGTGATTACACAGGACTTCCTGTCGTATGCGGAATGCTTCTCTACACACTTCAGCTCTACGCAGAGTTTTCCGGATGCATGGATATTGTGAGAGGAAGTGCCCAGATGTTTGGAATCGGACTTTCTGAGAACTTTAACCAGCCATTTATATCAAAGACGGTGAGCGAGTTTTGGAGAAGATGGCATATGACGCTGGGCTCATGGTTCAAGGATTATGTATTTTATTCTGTATCCCTCTCGAAGCCGTTTGTAAAGCTCAGCAAGAAGACAAGGGAACATATGAATGCGTTCTTCGCGACATTTGTCCCTATGTCTGTTGCGATGTTTATCGTCTGGTTTGGAACGGGAATATGGCACGGCGCAAGCTGGAAATATGTAATGTATGGTCTTTATTATTGGGCGATTATGATTATCGGACTGCTTACCGAGCCGTTTTTCAAAAAGCTTTATGATAAAATGCATGTGGACAGGCAGGGAAAGATATACAGGCTGCTTCAGGTTGTTAGAACTTTCCTATTTGTAAATGTTGGAATGCTCATGTTTAGGGCGGATGATCTGACAGCATTTGGGCATATGTTTGTGTCAATGTTCAAGGGATTTACATTTGCAGATCTTACAAATGGAACATTGCTTGGAATAAAGCTTGACATGGCTGATTTCGCAGTGCTGATGGCGGGAGCGCTCATACTGTTCCTGGTTGGACTTTACAAGGAGAAAGGACATCAGATAAGAGCGGAGCTTGCATCGAAGAATATAGTCCTCAGATGGGCAGTATATTATGTGCTGCTATTTTCTGTGATAATACTTGGCGCATATGGAAAGGGCTACGAGGTGGCAGGATTCATATATGCCCAGTTCTAGATTTATAAAATTTTAGTGGAGATTAGAATTGATCCGGATGAATAGCAAGAGTATTAAGAAACTGATAAAGTCAATTATATTTGTGGTACTGTTTGCAACAATGCTGGTGGTGCTGTGTGAGGTATTTACACCTAAGACAAGCGATCTGCAGGGAGGAATGACAAATCCAAATGCCAGGGGATTTTACGGAGAAAGGAAGAATTCCATAGACCTTTTGGGACTTGGTGACAGCAATGCATACTGTGCGTATTCACCTATGTTTATATGGAAGAAATATGGTATACCATCATATGTAGCAGCAGAGGGAAACCAAAATATCGTGGGTGCACTAAATATACTAGATGAGGTGCTTGAGTGTCAGTCACCCAAGGTTATGATATTTGATGTGAATATGCTGTGGTCGGGAAAAACCGATACACAGCGGACAGAAGACTGCATAACAAATATACTGTATAAGTATGTGCCGATCATAAAGTATCACAACAGATGGAAGAATATGTCTCTGGGCGATGGATTTAAGGGTAAGAACTATACTTACAGATCAAGTACCCGCGGACAGAATTTAAGCAGGAAGGTTCTTCCATATGTTGGCGAGGATAAGATGCAGGAGTCGGATGAGGTTGATGACATCCCATGGATAACGAAATTCTTTTTTGAAAAGCTTTTAAAGAAATGTGAAAAAAATGGAATAAAAGTGGTTCTTATGGAGACACCAACTGCAACTTCGTGGACATATGCAAGACATGTTGCTATGGAAGCTTATGCGGAAGAGCACGATATGACATTTATTGATTTTAATACTCTGACAGGAAAATATGCAATAGACTGGAGTGAGGATACCAGGGATGGCGGAATGCACATGAATTCGTACGGTGCCAGAAAAGTTACTGCGTACCTTGGAAAGTATCTCACATCCAACTATACATTTGAGAATAAGCAGAATGACATAGAGTACGCAAACTGGAATAAGGAGTATGCGGAGTATAGAAGCTATATGTTGAAGAAGAAAATATATATAGAAGTTGACAGTGATGATGTTCAGGAGCCGGGGAATGCAGGCGAGGGGGAGTGATCACAGTTGACTGACAGGCAACAGTAAGGGTGATGATTATGAAAAAAGACAGCAGACATAATCTTATAAAGATGATAGCATTTGCAATGGTGTTTGTGGTTATCCTGGGGGTGCTTGGCGTGGCATTTACCCCGAAGCGCAGTGACCCGGGAAGTGGAATAACAAACTCAAATGCAAGAGGGTTTTATGGTGAGCCGAAGAATTCGATAGATGTGCTGATACTTGGAGACAGCAATGCATACAGTGCATGTTCGCCGATGTATATATGGAACAGATTCGGGATACCAACGTATGTTGCAGCAGAGGGATTTCAGAATGTGACAGGTGCCTCAAACCTACTGGACGAGGTGCTCTCATGTCAGAAACCGAAGCTTGTGGTGTTCGATGTAAATATGCTGTGGACAGGCAAGACGACATTGAAAAAGGTGGAGAACAATCTGAAAAATCTGGCATATAAGTATCTGCCTCTTGCACAGTATCACAACAGATGGAAGTCCATGGATGTGAAGGACATGTTCGGAAGCAAGGATTATACATACAGATCGGCATCAAGAGGCCAGTATCTGAGCATGGATGTTAAGCCGTTTTCAGGCCAGAGCAAGATGGTGGAAACCAAGGCTGTTGAGGACATACCGGAGGTATCAAAGATACTGCTCGATAAGCTTATAGACAAGTGTGAGAAGAATGGAATCAAGATCATGTTCATGGAGACTCCGACGGCGAAGTCATGGAATTATGCAAGACACAATGCAATGGTTAAGTATGCTAAGGCCAAGAATATTGATTTTGTCGATATGAATACGCTCAAGGGTGATTATGCAATCGACTGGAGCACCGACACGAGGGATGGCGGAAGACATCTCAACTGCAAGGGCGCAGAGAAGGTAAGCGCCTATCTTGGAAAATATATTTCAGAGAATTATTCTTTTAAGGATAAGAGACATTCAGAAAAGTATGCGGACTGGAATAATGACTATCTGGATTATGTGAAGTATATGTCCGGAGAGACTGTGTCGCTGGAGGCACAGCAATCCGAGGGGACGGTATCCAACAACTAGATATAAAACACATAAGTGGACGGAGGATAGAATCCCCCGTCCACTTTATTTACTTTACTGTAGCTTTGCATCTGGCAGATATCTTGCCGCGCTTAAGGCTGATCTTCGTTGGAACCTTAGTAATCTTTCTGGTTTTGACAACAGGCTTTTTGACAGTTATCGTGACTGTTTTCTTTATGCCGCTCTTCATAGTGATGGTAATGGCGGTTTTGCCTGTTAACTTGCCGGCGGTTAGAACGCAGGTTCCATTGGGTTTTCCAGTAACTTTCACGATCCTGCTGTTGCCAGATGTCCATGCCCTGACACTGTCCCCTGTCTGAAAACCTGTAACCTTCAGTCTGCTTGAGCTCTGGCCTGTGTTCAATGTGATGGCTGTCACATTGACACGCATTGTCGCGGTGACCTTTTTCCCATATTTGCGGGTTTCTGTTAATCCACATATATCACAGCTTCTGTTCTTGAGTAATTACAATTCACACAATAGATGTATCTGGTTCCCTTGTGTGAATTGGCTTCATACTTGGTATATTCCTCCAGCTTGTGACCGGTGGCAGGAAGAGTATCCTTTTTCGTTGCAGTGCAGCCCTTATTCATGCAGTCGTAGGACTTGTAGCCATCCTCGGTACATGTAGCCTGTCTTATATATTCATATCCCCAGTTATGTCCTTTTGCAGGCAGGACTTTATCACTGCCTTCTTTTATGATCTCACAATCATAGCATTGTTCATGGCTCTGTCCGTCCTCTGTACATGTAGGGTCCTTATCGACGATGACGCGCCAGTCGTGATCACCATTCATGCAGGTTGTGTATAGGATAGTAGTTTCACCCAGATCCATGGATAAGGCGTTCTTTTTTGCGTAGTCGTATGCATAACTGCCAGGTTCAACGATCAGCGACAGGTATCCACCATATGCCGGGGTTACGCTCCTGTAAAATGCCCGCTTCCCGATCTCCTTTACAGTAGATGGGATCTTCAGACTTACATTCCTCAAAGCATCGTTGAATGCGTAGTCTCCAATATATTGCAGACTGTCTGGTAGTGTAATATCCGAAATGAAGCTGCATGCTTCAAAACATGTATTGCCGAACCTGTAAACTTGTTATTGCATGCGCCCTCAGCAATCCGTGTCACAGGTACTCCCCAGAAAGACTCAGGAAATGTAAAGTCCTTCAGATTAGAATTGAGCAGATAAACCTCCAGAGAAGTGTCCCCAGACTCGTTTATGATTGGGTTGTATGCATACACCTGATTACGCGATACGTAATCGGATTCCTGGTAGAAGGTCAATTTGTTTATAAAAAACATGCAAAAGGATACAAAAAGGATATAAAAAGGATATAAGTTTGAAGTATACTGTGTTCAGAATCTTAGATATCGACGATTTACATAGAGTGGCACGGCGCCGTGAGGTATATAGAATCAAAGCTGCCACGGGGAGGAAATATGAAGCATAGCATATTGCTAGTTGAGGATGAGCAGAAGATAGCAGAGGGGATAATGGACTATATGAACGGCGGGGAAGCAGAATATGAGACCTGTTTTACCTGGGCTGATGATGGAGACAAGGCACTGGAGCTTGTGTATGAGAACGAATACGATCTGGTGCTGCTGGACATCATGCTTCCGGGGGCAGATGGATTTGAGATATGCAAGGCCATCAGGGCAAAGAGTTATGTGCCTGTCATTTTCCTGACTGCAAGGGGCAGGGAGGAGGACAGGCTGTACGGCTATGACATAGGCTGTGATGATTATGTGGTGAAGCCGTTTTCCATGGCGGAGCTTTCTGCAAAGATCATGTCATTCCTCAGAAGAAGCAAGGGGCTGTGGGAGAAGAAGAGCAGCATAGAGGCGTATGACATCGTGATCTATCCGGACAAGCTTCAGGTATTTGTTGCCGGGAACGAGGTAAGGCTTGCACCGAAGGAATATGCCATGCTGAAGTACTTTATGGAACACAGAGGAATGCTTATCACAAGGGACGACCTTCTGGTCAGGCTGTGGGGCTATGATTATGAGGGTAGCGACAGAGTAGTGGACAATCATATCAAGAAACTGCGCCAGGCACTTGGAGAGCCGGGTAAAAAGATCAAGACAGTATTTGCAAAGGGATACAGGATGGATTAAGACTGTGCAAAGTGTATGAAGGTCTAACGGATGTGCCAGTACACAGACCCCATGACTCGGAGGTTATTAAAAGGGAAAGGATGTTTTATAATATGAATAAAAATATGTTATATGGGAAAAAACAAAGATTCGGTTCATTTTTTCTGAGAATATTTGTGCCGTTTATATTGGTGGCAGCATTGCTGGGAGGGATCGTGACCTATCTGTTGGTATCTATATATAATACTAGTGTAGACAACGGTGTAGCGAGTGCTGAGGAACGAATCAGGTCAAATGTAAATGAAGCAGTTACAGAATATCAAGATGCACTGGCAGGAGCCTATGTGGATGGGATCAATTATGATTTTGAGACTGCGGATAACAAATTCACCAGTGATGTTGAATATACGTGCGAAATGCTAAGTGCGATTGCAGTGGATGGCGGTGCTGCTGCAAGTCTGTACTATAAGGACTCAGATGGCACTTTGACATTGGTTGCCGGGCATGACTACCGTATGTTTTTTGTTGTCACAGATGATAACAATAAAAAGTTTAAATTGTCATGTACATATGAGGATTATCAGAAGATGATGGCGGAGGCTCCAAGATACGGAAGTGCCGATGGTTTGCCTGCTTTATCTAGGATAGAAGAGATATATGTAAAGGGAACCAGTTTCTGGATAAGTAAATACAGTTACTATGACTACGGTGATGACGTTAAGGTCATAGGAACTCATGAGGCCCCAATGGACTATGGCGAATCTGATGAGAAGAGTGTCACAGTAACAGAGATCCCCGATGGTTATGTGAAGCTTGACACAAGCAAAGGATACCATTTTTATAATAGCAGTCTTATCGGTTCGGGAGCAGCTTCCCGTAATATGGATTATGAAGGAAATATAGAGACTCTTGTGGCAGATCTGGGGGACTTCGGTGTTGGAAGTTCATCAAGAGTCAGTAGGAATTGTGATCAGGGAAAGCACAACACCGATGTGGTACCGATTGGAAATAGTTATTATCTGGTGATGGATTATCACACCGACCTCGTAAAGTCTTCATTTGGAAAAGCAATAATTGCCACGTGGATAGGAATAGCACTGCTGAGCACGCTTGTCTCTCTTGCAATAGCCTATGTATTGTACAGATCATACAAATCTGTCTATGACATGGAGCAGTACAGGCGTACCACATCAAATGCTATGGCGCACGATCTGAAGAGTCCACTGGCGGTCATCTCACTTTACGCTGAAAATCTCAAGGCTGGCACAAATCCTGAGAAGAACCAGTATTATATGGACGGCATACTGGATGAGGTCAGACAGATGAATACGCAGGTTGCGACTATACTGGATATGGCTAAGGCAGAGGACGTGGATACAAAGCTCAAAAAGACAGAAGTGGATCTGACAGGCATAGTTGACATTGTGGCACAGATATATAATGAGAAAATATCGGAGAAAAACGTGCAGATCAATATATCGGGGGCATGCACGGTCTCTGCGGATGAAGCTCTGATGTATCAGGCTGTTGTCAACATCATGGATAACGCTGTCAAGTATGTGACTGGCGGCGGACACATCACGGTGGAGCTCTATGACAAAGAGGTGTCATTTGTCAATTCCTGCGAACCACTTGATAAGGACACACTGACAAATGTGTGGAAGCCATTTGTCAAGGGTGATAACAGTCGTCATGGACATAAGGGCACCGGACTTGGACTTTCGATCGTCAAGACCATCATGGACAGACATGGATTTGATTGTGAGATGAAGAATGTCGATGACGGGGTTGAAGTGAGACTGATATTCAGGAAATAAGGAGGAAGACATATGCATTTATCGGTATCACAGAAAAAGTTAAATGAAGAAATAGGTTTGTTGCACAGACGTATTTGTTTATCATTGTTGGGGCTGTGGTGGTTTCGTTCATAGCATATGTGATAAGACGTGCTGCAAAAGAGATACCAATGTATGTTCACTGCCGCCAGGAGGAGAAAGAAACTTCCCAGGATACCAGCAATTATGTTTATAGGATAAGACAGGAGAAGAGACATCTGGCAGACTATAAGGCAGAGCTTGAGAAGGTTAAGCGGGAATTAGACAAACTTGTCGGCTGACAATAATTGGGCTGACTGCTCTAAACAGAGTAGTCAGCCCTTACTGTATATATAACAGAGTTGTTTTAGGAATTCTTGCTTTTATAATTCTCGCCCCAATTTCTCATTGCGTCAAGCACAGGCTGGAGACTCTGACCGAGTTCAGTCAGCGAGTATTCCACTCTGGGCGGAACCTCCGCATACACCTCTCTGTGAACGAGTCCATTTCCCTCCATGTCACGGAGCTGCGCGGTGAGAACCTTCTGTGAAACAGTTCCGATGGATTTTTTCAGTTCTCCAAATCTCTTTGTGCCGGTTATCAGATCTCTCAGGATCAGAACCTTCCATTTGTCGCCTATAAGACTTAATGTCGTCTCAACCGGGCATGCCGGCAATTCTTTTAATTTGTCGCTCATAATAATTACCTCTTAATAAAAATATTTAATAGGGTTATAAAATCCAATAGTTTCTTTTGGTTATTTATATGCGGATTATACCATACATACTATAAATGCACTAGTTTTATAATATGAATGCGCATATTGGGGTGACAGTGTGACATAAGATTATACATTTACAGTGTGACATAATTATGCTACAATAATGACACAAGAAAGAGAGGTGTTGATCATGCCAACTATTATGCCAATTAGAGATTTGAGAAATACAAGTGAGATTTCAGAATTAGCTCATAAGAAACAGGAGCCTATTTTTATTACAAAAAATGGATATAGTGATTTAGTTGTAATGAGTGCAGAGCTGTATGAAAAATTTGCACAGATCAACAGGATCGATCAGGCAATCTATGAAGCTGAAAAAGAAGTAGAGAATGGGGCTGAACTGATATCGGTAGACAGTGCTATAGAAAGGCTGAACAAAAAATACTATGGATAAATATAGCGTAATCTTATATCCCAGAGCCTTTCGTGATATCGATGACATATATGCGTATATAGCGCTTGAGAAGATGTCCCCGGAGAATGCAAAGGGACAAAATAGAGTATATATAGTAACCGTTCAGTACCAGGGAAGAAATATCTGAGTAATATAACGGTTTATTAGATGACCATACTTCATATGAGGTATGGTTATTTTAGTGAAAAGACTTTCAAGGGATACGAGATAACCGACAAATGTATCCAGTGCGGGAAATGTGAGCGGATCTGCCCGCAGAAGTGCATTAAGGATTTTGTGATAAATCAGACCCAATGTCTGCACTAACGAAGGTGCTAGTCATGAACAAAGGTGATGTTGAACAGTATGACACGCCGGCGGAGATACTGAAAAATCCGGCGACAGACTTTGTGGCATAGCTTGTCTACAGGCAGAGGCACCAGTGCAATCTGTCGGAAGGCCAGATCGGGGATTGCCAGTACAGTTTTGTTGCGGGTCTTGATTAGTGCCCCAGGGTAAATAGTGATAGTTGATTGGAGAATTAGATGAACCAGAGTGAAAGAAGAATATATTTGATAAAACGGTTGCTGGAAGAACGTGGCGACTGTGCCAGTGCGCAGATACCGTATGGCAGCGGGGAGCAGCGCAGATTACTCCGTTCACTTATGAATGTCAGGATGCCGGGAGATATTGACGATGAATTTCTGATGATACAGGATGAATACCTGACACAGGTAAATGATGAGAAAGGCATAGTGGAGCTTTGTGACATCCCAGAGATCCAGAAGGACACATACGTGTGGTGTGGAGATATAACAAGGCTTGCAGTTCCCTCCATAGTAAATGCTGCAAACAGCGGTATGACCGGATGTTATATTCCTTGTCACGCCTGTATTGACAACTGTATCCATACATTTGCGGGGGTGCAGCTAATTTGGCACCCAGGGCGATTATTTTCATATACAGTGCGCGCATGCTTGTCATGACAAGACATACGATGCCACTGATATGTTTCTGCAAATGGATCAGGTAAGAAGAGATTGCAAGATCTCAACATATATGGTTCCGCGCTGCCCTGTCTGCGGAGGTCCGATGGACATGAACCTCCGCAAGGATGATTATTTTGTTCAGGACAGTGCCTGGTATGAGGCAGAGCGACGCTTCGGTGATTTTGTCTCCAGATCCCTGGACAGGAAGCAGGGATAAATGCGGATATGGCGGAGAGTATAAGTGATATACTCAACGTTTCAGTATCGCATCCATATCCTGTTCAGGAGCAGTGATCGGGTTTAGCTTATAATTCTCCACCAGATATTTCACCACGGTCTCAGACATGAACGCAGGCAGTGTCGGTCCGATATACATGTTGCGCACGCCCAGCGACAGCAGGGTGAGAAGAATGCAGACGGCTTTCTGTTCGTACCATGACAGTACAAGGGTGAGTGGGAGATCGTTTATGCTGCAATTAAATGCATCGGCCAGAGCCAGGGCGACTTTGATTGCACTGTAGGAATCGTTGCACTGCCCCATGTCGAGTATTCTTGGAATCCCGTCGATTTCGCCGAGGTCGAGATCATTGAAACGATACTTGCCACAGGCGAGGGTGAGGACAAGAGTGTCCATCGGAGTCTGTTTTACGAATTCGGTGTAATAGTTGCGTCCCGGATGCGCGCCGTCACAGCCGCCAACGAGGAAAATGTGCTTGATATGTCCGGCTTTTATGGCGTCTATGATCTTGCCAGCCTGTGACAGAACCGCGCTGTGTCCAAATCCGGTTGTCAGCATATGACCGCCGTTTATGCCGCTCATGCTCCTGTCGTGTTCATAGCCGCCAAGCTTCTGTGCGTGTTTGATCAGAGGGGTAAAATCTTTCTTCCCTGCTCTTGTACCTGAGATGTGAACCATGCCGTCATAACCCACGACTGATGTGGTGTAGATCCTGTCCTTGTAGCTCGGCCTTGGCGGCATGAGACAGTTGGTGGTAAAGAGCACCGGCGCGGGTATGTTCTCAAATTCCGTCTGCTGGCTCTGCCATGCGGTTCCGAAATTGCCCGCCAGATTATGGTATTTGTTAAGCTCCGGATAGCCGTGCGCAGGCAGCATCTCGCAGTGGGTATATACATTTACTCCTGTCTTTTCAGTCTGCTCAAGGAGCTGTGACAGGTCGTTCAGGTCGTGACCGGAGACCACGATAAATGGTCCTTTTTTGATGTCAACATTTACTCTCGTAGGCACAGGATTGCCAAATGATTCAGTGTTGGCCTTGTCCAGCAGTTCCATGCATTTGAAATTGACCTGGCCAAATTCCATGATGAGTTCTATCCATTCGGTGACGCTGTGCTCCCTGTTAACCTCGCATAGTCCCTTGTAGAACCACTTCAGAACCTCATTATCTGTGTAGCCGAGATTCATGGCGTGATGGGCGTATGCCGCCATCCCCTTGAGTCCAAACAGCAGGGTGGAACGCAAGGACACTATATCCGTGTCACCATCCCATAGGTTGATCACCTGTATCTTTTCAGCCTCAGGTCTGCTGATCTTGTTCTGCTCGTTTTTAACCCTTCCCATAAATTCTTTTATTGCATTGTTGTCAAAGTTTACATTTGTCAGGGTTGTGAAAAGACCGTCTATGATAAGTCTGTCGGCGACAGCGCTGTGTTTATTCTCATTTTTTGAGAGTTCTGCAAGTTTTATAAGCTCACACACAAGCTCGTCCTGTAGATTAGATGTGGATGGCTGCTTGCCGCACACTCCGGTATTGATACATGCGGATCCCCCCGCTGTCTGCTGACACTGAAAACAAAACATATTTGACATGTACTGTATACCTCCTGAAATTATGAATCTATCTGAAAAAACTGGTGACTGCCTGGCAGTCTGTGGATTTCCTTCTAAATAGAGTATGGACAGTGAACAGGAGTTTTATACTCAAATTTGCTAAAGTATATATGTGAAATAACATTCAGGCAGATAAAAAACTTTCGTTGCTCAGATAGAGGCGCCCTGAGAAAAATGGAGATGGAGGTGGGGACGGAGGTACCTGACCCCTCCGTCCCCACCTTCATTTTTGGGATGCGGAGTCGCCGGTTATATTGAGCAGATAAGTGCCGTCTTGCACGCATTTGACTGAAATTTTACACGGCGCTGATAGTGGACAGACGTGAAAATGTTTTATAGTAAATCAAATAACAGTTGATCTGGACGGGGATAAAGGAGAAATCACGGATGAAAAAGGAACACGGGGATAGACTGGCTCGCGCACTTGAATTTGCAAATGAATCAGCCAAGTATCATGTCAGGAACTATGCGGATGGGACGCTTATGCCCGGAGATGCATATGCCGATCTGCCGATAGATGAGAGAGACCGAATGTATCTTGGACCGGATGCCGGAGCGCCCAACATGTATTCCAGAATATACCGCAGCCAAAGAGAGAAAGAGATGCGGGAGCAGGGCATGACAAATGAGCAGATAAAGCTGAGATGGGAAGCACTTGATGCCATGTGGCGCCAGGAGATAGAGGAGAGGCTCTACGGGGAAGCCAGACAGAATGATCGGTCAGAGGATGTTATATCAAGATACGAGAATGGAGGCTTGCCCGGTGATTTTCAGAGAAGGAGCGATCAGGCGGATGCGAAGAGAAGGGCAAAATGGCTCGGGATACGAATAGTGCTCATAACCGTAGTAGTGGTGATCATGGCGTTCACGATACTTAATGAGGCCGGGCTGATAAACGGCATGAGTATAACAGAGCGGATATTTGACAGGGGAGAGCAGATATTTGGCGATATGGACAACATATCATCAGGCGGTGCGGGAGCTGGTGGCGGAACAGATTCAGAAAATCCCGGCGGACTGGTGATCGTATACGGAGTAGTTATCTTCCTTATATTCAGATGGGTGAGTAAGAGCAAAAAGAAAAAAGAGAATATTTCAGATTCCAGTGTGATTTACACGGAGCTGATCCCACAGATTATCAGGAGACGTTATGGAGAGGGTAGCGTATACAGACATCAGGGCGGACTTCCTGATGAACAGATGAGAAGACTGAACTGCTTTGCTGGCAGACCATTTACACTGGATGGCAAGCCTTTGCTGGTTAACGGTCGCGACATGGTGGAGGGAACATACAAGGGTGTTCATTTCAGGTGCAGTTATGAATACATGGAGTACGAGTATTATCACGAGGACAGTGATGGTGATAAAGAGAAAAAAATAGACAAATTATTTGGGGGGCTGGTTGTTGAGATACCATATAGAAAGGTTTCATCGGCCTTGCTGGGAGTCATGGGAAACTCTGAACTGGCGATGAAGAATATATTGAAGTGTGGTTCGGAGAGTGGCGCAGTGGGAAGAATAGAAAAGACAGAAAACGAGAACTTTAATCTGCTGTTCACTATAAACTGCAATGACGAGGAGAATATATTTTATATGCTTACACCGGATGTCATGGAGAGGCTGGCGGCACTTTATCCAAAGGAGAAGGCGTCTCTCCATGTGACATTCGATGGGGACAGATTGTACATGTGTATAAGCAAGAGTGATAAATACATGGTATTTGACGAGGAGAAAAATATAAAAAGTATGAGTGATGTGGAGGCTTATCTGGACAAATACCTGCGCATGCTGCAGGAGACGATGGATGCGGCTCTGTTACTATAGAAGAGAAATTGTGAAAATGAGCAAAAGTACACGGAGGGAAATGTATGTTTACAATATTATTTAGCAAAGGTGTGTTCGTATTTTGTGTGTTGGTGGTAATAGTTTTGATACTTTTAGCGTATGCGATAAAGACTGCAAATGCTCTGAAAGCAGCGGAAAATAAGGTGAGAGAGCTGGACTCGGATGTGGATATTGCTCTTGCAAAGAGATATGATCTGCTCACAAAACAGTATGCGATGGTAAAGACTTATATGTCGTATGAGAGCGAGAATCTGATAACAGCGATAAAGCTCAGAAAAGGCATGACACCTGATGAGAAGACCGGGGTAGAGATACTTATGAAAAATGCCTCGGATCAGATAAATGCAGTTGTGGAGGCGTATCCGGAATTGGCGGCGGGCAAGAATATAGAGGTCCTTCAGAACAGCTGCACAAATGCGGAGGAGCACATCCAGGCGGCAAGAAGACTGTACAATGCAGGTGTGACAAATTATAACAATCTGTGCAGCCAGTTTCCTTCTTCGGTGGTTGCGGCCATAACGGGTCACAATATGGTGGAGTATTTCAAGACTGATGCGGATAAGAGATCAGATGTGATATTTTAGCAGGGAATCCAGATGCTTTTGTGCATAAAAAAATCGGTGCGACGGGATTCGAACCCACGACCTCTTCGTCCCGAACGAAGCGCTCTACCAAGCTGAGCCACGCACCGAGTGTGTTTATCAACACTGCCATAATAGTATAAGAAGATTCTGGAAAAAATGCAAGGAGTTTTCTAAATAAATTGCCAAGAAATTTTAACACTAGAAATTTTTACTCCCAGAAATTTTCAAACACAGAAATCTTCGCGGCAATCTATATTCAGAATATTCGAAAAGCTCTTTTCGAAAAGCTCTTTTATGAAACAGAAAATCTATCAGTAGCAGATAATTATCCATTTGGGGTGGTCATAGATCTATTTTGGGAGGTGGTCATAGATCTGTTTTTTGGGTGCACATAGATACAATTTATATAATATTTAGATTTGTTACAATGGGAATTTATATGTGTATGGCAGAGTAGTAATCAGAAAGTAGTTGATATGAGGATAAAGTGCAGGTGGTGATGTACAGAATGAATGCCGCCTGAAATAGAAGGAGACGATAGATCATGAAGATACTTATTACTACGGACTGGTATGAACCTGTTATAAATGGAGTTGTGACATCAGTTGTCAATCTGTCAAATGAACTCAAGAAAAGAGGGCATGAGGTGAAAATACTCACACTGTCCAGAAGTCATCATACATACGCAGAAGGGGATGTGATATATGCTGCATCGATAGGTGCCGGAAAGATATATCCGGAGGCAAGACTTAAGATGCCTGTCATTAAGGCGGTAATAGACAAACTCATAGAATGGAAACCGGATGTCATACATTCCCAGTGTGAGTTTTCAACCTTCTTCATGGCGAAGAAGATAGCAGATGAGACAAATGCGCCGATAGTACACACATATCACACGGTGTACGAGGATTACACTCATTACTTTTCGCCAAATGCAGCGTGGGGACGCAAAGTTGTGCAGAAACTTACCAGGATGTTATCATCGAGGGTGGAAGCCATGATAGCACCGAGCAGGAAGATAGAGGATGTGCTTGAAAAGTATGATGTGTTATGTCCTGTTGAGGTGATTCCATCTGGGATCGACACGGATAAATTCGGCAAATATATAGAGACGGACGGCAGGTATAGGATCAGGCAGCAGTATGGACTCAGCAAAGAACAGACAGTACTTCTCTATGTTGGGAGACTGGCGAAAGAGAAGAATACCCTTGAGATACTCAGATGTCAGAAGAGAGTGAGCAGATATGGTACAATCCTCATGATAGTTGGAGACGGACCATACAGGGCAGAGATAGAGGAACAGGTAAGAGAGCTTGAAATCTCAGAGAGTGTGATATTTACAGGGATGATTGAGCCAGACAAGGTGGCTGAGTATTATCAGGCAGGTGATTTCTTCGTGAGTGCATCCACAAGCGAGACACAGGGGCTTACATATGTGGAGGCTTTGGCAGCCGGGATCCCCCTTCTGTGCAGAGAGGATCCGTGTCTTATCGATGTGGTGGATAACGGAAAGAATGGATGGGAATTCACGGATGAGGAAACATTTGAGAACGCATTGGTAAAGTGGCTTGATATGAGTGCGGCTTCAAGGCAGCAGCTCAGACGAAATGCGGTGCAGTCGGCAGATAAATTCTCCACAGCGATATTTGCAGACAGAGTTGAGAAGCTTTATATGAATGTGTGCGAGCTGCAAGCACTGGTGCTGAGGGTTTGTTAGAAATTTAATTTGTATGAATTCTCTAGTGGCTGTTGGGATAACCAGGGAAAAGATACAAAATTATCTCCAAATAGATGAAAAATCTCTAAAAAAGAAAAAATTTTAAAAAATTATCCGTAGGACACAGAATAATGTGTTTTATGGATAATTTTTTATCTTTTAAGTGAAAACATTGTATATGAGATAAAATGTAGGTAATAAGCAAAGATGACGAGATGACCGGGTGCATGAGTTACTATCGAGATGACAAAAAACTAAAAAAATATACTTTATTTAAAAATACAGTTGACAATACTATGATACTAGTGTACTATTCAACTAGTACAGCGGTACAGAAGAGCTAGACAGCATACAAGGAGGAGGTGTGTGATGGAATTTAAGACGAATATCCCCATATATCTTCAGGTCATAGAGGATATAAAGCAGAAGATCATAGCGGGCACACTGCCTTTGGGATCTAAGCTTCCGTCATCAAGAGAACTTGCCATAGAATACCAGATAAATCCGAATACTGCAGCGAGGATTTACAGCGAGATGGAGTCTATGGGGTTGTCCTATACCAGACGCGGAATAGGAACATTTGTGACGGAGGATGACAAGGTCATAGACGACCTGAAAAAGGAGAGGATAGAAGAAATTATACAGAGCTTTGACGAACAGCTCACTGGTATGGGATTTTCACAGAATGAGATCCTTGAACTGCTAAAAGAACACTTTGGGAAGTAAGAAGTAATAAAAAAGAAGGGAAATGATACAATGTTAAAATGCGAACATCTTGTTAAGAAGTATATCACGACCACAGCCATATCCGACCTGTCACTGGAGATTGAGCCGGGACACATATATGCGCTGCTCGGTCCGAATGGAAGTGGAAAGTCGACACTTATGAAGATCATAGCTGGTCTGGTCAAGCCGGATTCAGGAACTATTACAATAGATGGAGTGCCTATGACATACAGGTCAAAGAAAGACATAGCGTATATGCCGACGGAGGCTTTCTTCTTCGGATATATGAACTGTAAAGACATAGGAAAGTATTACAAAGATTTCTTTGATGACTTTGACTATGACAAATACATGGGACTGCTTGCTGAGATGGATCTGAATCCCGATCAGAAGGCGAAGAGCATGTCTTCAGGAATGCTTGCAAAGCTCAAGATAGCGGTTACTCTGTCCAGAGACAGCAGGATCGTTATGCTTGATGAGCCACTGAACGGAATAGACATCATAGCGAGGGAGAAGATCATCAGCACGATTGTTCGGAATATATCGGATGACACAGCCGTGCTCATGTCAAGCCACCTTGTGGATGAGCTTGAGAGGATCGTGGATCACGCATTCTTTATCAAGAATGGCACCTGTGTGCTTCAGGGAGATGCAGAGGAACTGCGAGTGAGCAGGGGCAAGTCGATAGTTGATATGTATAAGGAAATATATGCATAGTTAGATGAAGGAGAGATAGATATTATGTTAAAGATGATGAAATATGAATACAGACGTGGAATATTTCCACTTCTGGTGGTTATAACGGCTCTTGCGGCAGCAGAATTGCTGTTCGTGATTGGAATATTTGCAGAAAAGGATTTGTTAGCTGGACTTGGTATCACCTTCCTTGTGATGGGAGGCTGGGCTTCGTTTATGTTCGTCTTGATATATGGTGTGATAATATACAGTCAGGATCTGAAGAACAAGACTGGGTATATGGTGTTTATGACGCCGATTTCAAATTACAAGATTATCGGTGCAAAGCTGCTTTCAATCCTGCTCACCGGTGCGACACTTGTGGCCTTTCTTGGACTGCTTATAGTTGTTGATTATAACCTGCTTAAGTCACATAACGGCGGTGTAGCTGGCGTTGAGCTTGTGCTGGATGATATTCTGGGAACAAGAGGATTGTCAATAGGAAGTGTCATTGCAAATGTTGCAGGGTTCATAGTAGTAGCACTTATTCAATTCTATACAATGATCACCATAGCGTACCTTGCCGTGTCACTGTCTTCCACAGTGCTCCAGAATAAGAAGATAAAGGGCGTTGTCAGCTTTATACTTTTTGTGGCTCTTTATGTGCTGGTGAGCTACATAGCATACAAGCTTCCGCACCTTGGGAAGAACGTGCAGGTGGAGACTATGCTTGACGCGATGTATAAGAATATACCGCAGCTCATTCTCTATGTTGTATGCATGATCGGCAGTTATATAGGAAGTGCAACACTGCTGTCTAAGAAGATCAGCTTATAATGTAATGAGAGGAATGCATTAAGATGGCAGTAGATATGAGGAATGGTGATGTGATGAAATGGCTTAGATACCTGGTTACAGGAGTCTGCACAGGAGTTATAGTAGTGCTCCTTGTACCTGTGGCTGTGTGTGGGATCTGTGCATATGGTGTGTGGCGGCTGCTCAATATGGTAACAGGCGGAAATAAAGAGCCACGCAGGACGATGATAAAGCAGAATTTATAAATGTATATTTTTAATCAACAAGATAACCCGGAGTGAGAAAATGTCTCACTCCGGGTTATTGACGTTCGGGGAGGAATCCTGTAGTATTTTCACTAGAGTTAGACGAGGCTAACCAAACATAAAAATGCTTTAAATCACTATTTAAAATGTGGGTTTGTATAGCATTTTCCTGTTATTCTCAAACACCTATTTGTCACAAGGAGGTTTTGTATGAGTGAAAATACATGGGAGATCATGAAGGGCATGGAGCTAGGTGATGTGGAACTTCAGATGGCACTTCAGTGTGCACCAGTGATAACGGGCGTCAAGGTGTCAAATCTTCTGAACATAGAACTCAGCGGATATCGTCAGATGGTGGAGATACTGAAGGACAGTGATATATGTATGTACACACTGGGAGCAACCTGTGGCAGGGTAAACGTATTTATCTACAATGCGGCAAAGCTCAGGGCATTTGTTCAGAGGGATGATGTGCAAAGACTTATGTCTGAGCTGGGATATGCGGACATGGAGCTTTCTGAGATTCTCGCTGAGTTTCGCGGAAAATATCAGCAGTACTTAAAGAGCAGAGGAAGATTCACCTCAAAACAACCGGCACAGGAAGATCAGGCTTGTGGTGATGGAGCTCTTGGCAAGGAGTGGTTCCCACACGAGATGGGCTTGCTGCTGGGATACCCGCCAGAGGATGTGGAGGGATTTATTCTGCAGAACGGAAGAAATGCACTTTGCTCCGGTTATTGGAAGGTATATGAGGATGCTGAATCAAAGCGGAGAACATTTCATATATTTGAATGTGCGGAAGAGAGACTTATCCAATTTCTTTCAAATGGACTGCATATGAGAGATATCATGGGGATGTACACGGCGAGCAGAAACGCAGCGTAGAAGTATATGGAAAGATGCAGTTAAACACAGTTTACAGGGATGTATAGGGTAAATCTCTATAACATATAATTTCATAAGGAGGATTATTATGAGCAAAATTAATATCGTATTCTGGACACAGGGCGGAAATACACAGATGATGGCAGAGGCTATCGCAGACGGCGTGAGAGAGGCCGGAAAGGAAGCGGAGGTAGTATTTGTAAGCAGCATCGCACCAGATGCACTCAAGGATGAACCAGTATTTGCACTTGGATGCCCGGCTATGGGAGCTGAGGTTCTTGAGGAGGCTGAGATGGAGCCTTTCGTTGCTGAGGTAGAGGGATTTGCTTCAGGCAAGAAGATCGCACTCTTCGGTTCATATGGATGGGGAGACGGCGAGTGGATGCGCGACTGGGAGGCGAGAATGCAGTCAGCAGGCGCAGAACTCGTAGGTGGAGCCGGACTTATGTGCCATGAGACACCTGACGCAGAAGGCCTTGAGGAGTGTAAGGAGCTTGGACGCCAGCTGGCAAATGCGTAGGTGACGGACGGCACGGACGATAAAAAATAACCATATATATGCAGTCACGTTTGGCAACTGTCGCTTCAACTTGCTTCTATCTGCACGCATCTCCGACCGCGATAAGGACGTTGCGGATCTCCGATGCGGCAAGAAGCGTTGAAGCTCGGTTGCCGTCACTACCGACTGGCATATATATGGTTATTTTTTATCTACGTGCCTGGTCGTGGGGATATAAAAAGAGCCGCTTGAGAAAATCTGTAATTTGAATGTGATTCTCTCAGGCGGTTCTTTTTTGTGTTGAATTTGTTCTTAGTGTCCTGCGTACTGGGCTTTGTGGCTGCCGTGGCGCTTTATGTGCGCTGTTATGTATGGAGCTATTGTAACATGTTTGTCCATGGCGTTTCCAACTATGGCGATTCCCTTGCCCATGGTGAATGCAGCAAGAACTGTGCCGATTCCCAGACCGTAGATATGACCGAGGATAAAACCTGTCATGGCAGCTGTCGTTGCAAGGCAGATCACATCAAACGAAATCTTAACCTTGGAATATTTTGCCGATATAATCTCAGACAGCTCTCTTGGGAAAAGGTCTGTCGGGATGATCGGAAGTCCACATCTGTTGGACAGTGCGATTCCGATACATATCAAAATGTAACTTATCACAAAGTAAAGGATTCTCCATGGGAGGGCAGTTGGCAAAGCCCCGATCCACATCTCATGGATATCCAGCATCTTGCCAAATACGAAACCAACTATGAAGCTGCACAGATATTGGGGAACGAATTTCTTTCTCATGATCATGAGGGTGAGAATAAGTACGCCCTGAAATATGTATGTCCAGGTTCCGAGAGTTAGTCTTGGAAGAACCAGCGAGAATGCGTATGGCACGCTGGATATTGCCGATATTCCTGCTGCAGAATAGAGCATGAGAACCACTCCGAAACTGTTGATGGTGACTGCTGTTATCAGGGCAATCTCGCCCCACATGTTATGCAGATGTGCATTTCCTGATTGAGTATCCATTTTCTGCTTTTCCTCATTTCTTTCTTTATATAATGTGTTTTATAACATAGCCTTTGATTTTCCCGGCATCAGGGGAGTTTTACTTGTCTAAGACTTTCATATATGTATATCCCTGCGGTTTTTGATTGTAGCACCGACAACACCACATAACAAATAAATAGTTTTTATGGTTTAATAGATTTTGTCTATAAAAAATATTCGGATTGTATTAAAATATGAATAGGATTATATATAAATAGTGAAAAGGGGGAGGTATAAGTGAACCTGTCATATATTAGATATTTTGTTGAACTGGCCCATGTTCAGCATTACACAAATGCGGCCAGAAATCTGAATATAACGCAGCCAAGCCTCAGTCACGCAATATCCCAGCTTGAGGAAGAACTTGGGGTAATGCTTTTTGAAAAGAATGGGCGCAATACGGAGCTCACTGCATTTGGCAGAGAATTCCTTGCATGTGCAGAGCGTTCGCTTGGAACGCTTGACGCGGGGGTAGAGTCCATACAGAAAGAGGCTGCCGGGGATGGCGTGATACGGCTTGGCCTCATAAGACCTCTTGGAATGGAATTTGTACCGCGTCTGGCAGCAGAGTACCTGAAGAAAGCTGAAAACAGAAATGTGTCGTTTACATTTCACACAGGGACCACAGGGCAATTGCTTGATGATCTTGCGGCTAGAAAATATGACATGGTTTTCTGTTCAAGACCGCCTGAGACGATGGGATTTTCCGCCATTCCAGTTGGCAGACAGGATCTTGTTGTTATAGCACCGTCGGGACATCCTTTGGCAGACAGAGATTCGGTGACACTCAGTGATACACTTGGATATAAACACGTATATTTTTCAAAGGGATCTGGAATGAGAAGTCTGGTGGATGAGATGTTTGAAGGGCTTGGCAAAGCTCCTGAGATAGCATGCGAAACGGAGGAGGATGAGGTCATAGCCGGACTTGTGGCAGCAGGGTTTGGAATAGCGGTTGTTCCTTACATGGATATACTAAAAAGGCTTGATGTGAAGGTTCTTAGTATAAAACATCAGCCGGTTGACAGGCTTTACTATGTTGTTCATGACAGCCGGACATATATGTCCCCTGTGGCGACAAAATTCCATAAATATGTGTTATCTAGTAATTGACAAATTAAGGTATGATATATAGAATGGTTCTCATATAAACTTATAAATTTGAGAAAATGTTGCACAAATCAAATTGTACAATTACTACAATAAATCGCCAGGAAGTTTAAGGGGGCGCATAGTTAGTGGATAGGACTGCTGTATTTAATATAGCATTTGAAATGTGGGGAATATTAATCTGTCTGTTTGCATTTGCGGTTATATTCCTTCAGAAGAATAATAATAGAGATAAAAAGAATGTGAGCCTATGCATGGAGGCTGCATGTATCATCCTGCTGGTTGCAGACATGTTGTCATGGTATTATCAGGGAAGGTCAGGGCAGACAGCCTATTACATGCTGAAGATAAGCAATTTTGGCGTGTTCTTTATCAACTATTTATATATGACTTTGTTTACGTTTTATCTTCTTGTCATTCTCAACAGAGGAGAGATTAAGATGCCAGCGAGAGCAAGGGGCGTGGTAGTTCTGAGTGCTGCTGGGATAGTCCTGCTCATTATATCCCAGTTCAGTGACAAGCTGTTCTATTATATAGATGACAACAACTTCTATAACAGAAGCAGCGGTTATCTGTTGTCGCAGCTTATAGCAGTAGCAGGACTTGTTCTAAGCTTTTCGATACTTTTGCAGTATAAAAAAAGACTGGAAAAAAGAGTTTTCTGGTCAAGTGTTTTGTATTTTATCCTGCCATGTATATCCACGGTTGTTGTCATATTCTATTATGGGATTTCATTCCAGACAATATCTGTGGTTGCTTCTACACAGATCATGTTTGCAGTTGATATGGTCGAGATGGACAGATCACTTGCGAGATCCAGACAGGAGGTTGAGCGTACAAAGTACGAGGCTGAGCATGATCTTCTGACTGGCATGTACAACAAGACAGCCGGAATGCAGAGGATAAGAGAGTATATAGATAACATGACTGACGAAGACAGTGCTTCTCTTGTATTTGTGGATATAGATGATTTCAAGAGTGTAAATGATACATATGGTCACGCAGTTGGTGATTACTGGATTGAGAAGGTGGCAAAGTTTCTCCGGAGTGACTGCTATGAAGAGGACGTTGCCTGCAGGTATGGTGGAGACGAGTATGTTGTGCTTCACAAGGGCTTATCGGATATATCTGTTCTGGAGTCAAAGGTGATAAGATTTGCCAGAAAACTTCAGCGCAAGGCAATGGAGAAAGGGCAGAATGTCCATTGCAGTGCTGGTATATGTCAGATCAATGGTTCAGGGTTCAGCACAGAAGAGTGTATGAATGTCGCGGACACTGCGCTATATGAAGCAAAGAAGAAGGGCAAGAATGCCAGCGTGATCCACAGCATCAGCAGGGATGGTACGGACAGAGTGACCGTACTTGACAAGATAGAGACTGATATAAAAAAGGCTCAATCCAGGGTAGAGGCAAGGATCTCATATATGTATACTGATATTATATATGTTAATTATGAGAACAATAAATACCGTGTTATAAAAGGCGATTCTGAGCTGAACAATGCTGTATCTTGTGCGAATAACTATGATGAAGTAATTGGATTGATAAGTAACCGGTTTGAGTCGGATCGGTCAAGAAAAATAGTCAGAGATTTTCTCAGCCGTGAGCGCATGGAGAGTTACACAGGCGGCAATATGGGATATCAGACAGAGAACCTTCGCAGAAGGGTTTTGTCAGTCAGCTGTGCAAACAACCATGGGGGTGCAAGTCTTATACATGCTGTCCCGGTGGACGAGGACGGTGACAGAGGTTACTTTGTGGTCGTGCAGGATCTTGACATATATGCTGGTTGAAGTATATAATTGCACATAATAATCTAAACGAAAACAAGTTGGTGGATTTTTCCGGATCAGGTCATCTTTTCGCCCCACAACCGTAAGGTTGTGGGGCTTTATTTATGCCATCCGGGGACGGAGGTTTTATGAACGAGAATTTTATGAAAGAAAAGCCGGTGTTCCCACTTTTGATGTCCATGGCACTGCCTATGGTTATATCGATGATGGTGAATGCTTTGTACAATATAGTTGACAGTTTTTTTGTGGCGAAGATAAGTGAGGATGCGATGACAGCACTTTCGTATGTATTTCCACTGCAGAATTTTGTAAATGCTGTGGCGATCGGATTTGGTGTTGGAATAAACGCGGTGATAGCCATATATCTTGGAGCCAAGGACAATGAGCGGGCAGATCGTGCAGCTAGTTGGGGGATGTTTCTTGCTGTTATGCAGGGGGTAGTGATGACGGTCGTGTGTATTGCCATCATTCCATCGTTTCTCAGAGCCTTCAAGGCAAGTGGAGACGTCCTTGACCTTGGCTGTCGTTACGCAGACATAGTATTTGGATTTTCTATAATTATTTCGGTTGATCTTGCATTTGAGAAGGTGTTCCAGTCGGTTGGACGCATGATAGTTACAATGGTTGGACTGATGGGCGGCTGCATTTTGAATATAGTGCTTGATCCGCTGCTGATATTCGGTGTGGGACCATTTCCTGAAATGGGTATAGAAGGCGCTGCACTGGCAACTGGCCTGGGACAGGTGTTTACACTGATCATTTATTTTATTGTGTACTTTGGAAGACCGATAAATGTGAAGTTCGGCATAAGGCATTTGCATGAGGGAGGTCTGATGGTAAAGAAGCTCTATGCCATAGGCATACCTGCCATACTCAATATGGCACTGCCATCTCTGCTCACAAGCGCACTCAACGCCATACTCAGCATGTATTCGGCAACTTATGTCATGATCCTGGGCGTGTACTACAAGCTTCAGACCTTCCTGTATATGCCGGCAAATGGAATCATTCAGGGAATGCGCCCTATCATAGGATATAACTATGGTGCCGGAGAGCATGCAAGAGTGAAGAAGATATTCACCATAACGCTTGCATTAAATGTTGGAATCATGCTGGCTGGAACAGTTGTGTGCCTGCTTATCCCGGAAAGGCTTATAGGTATGTTCACAGAGAATGTGTCTACAATAAATGCAGGTGGAACAGCACTGCGCATCATATGCGCCGGATTTGTAGTGTCGGCTGTGTCGGTAACTGCATCGGGAGCACTTGAGGGGTTGGGGAAGGGCACTCCGTCCCTACTCATATCCCTGCTCAGATATGTGGTTGTCATAATCCCGGTTGCATGGCTACTTTCAAGGCTTTGTGGTTTCGGACCTGCTGGTGTGTGGAATGCATTCTGGGTAGCAGAGCTTATAACGGCGGTGTGTGCGGCGTTTATATACAGAGGGGCTGTCAGATAATCCCCAGCTTCTTAAGCGCCGTTATAGTACATATGGAGGTATTCTTGTCGTAGCCAAGCTCCTCAAGCTTTGCTGGGTCGGAGATGTTCTCTTTCTGCGCAGTGAGCATAGCTTCAGTCAGCAGATCCTGACCCTCGGAACGTCCTTCAGCCAGACCTTCGGAACGCCCTTCGACCAGTCCTTCGGAACGTCCCTCATCCTTGCTTTCCTTAAGTTCCTTAGCCATAATTCTTTTCATCGCATCGTTCATCATAGAATGTGCCTCCTTCCATGTCTCAATTTTTTCTTCGTTTACATCGGATACAATGGCAAATATTGTCTCTGCAAACATGCTGTGTCTGCTGTCTAACTCGTTGACATTGTTCAAAAAATCATTGTAAGTGTCCTTTGAAATATCAGTAGTGAGCGCGTTCAGCCAGATTATGTCTTTCTCATCTTTGCCAGAGCTTTCAGCATCTGACGATGGCTTGGTAATGACGATCTGTATTGGAAACTGAGCGCCGTCTACATGGTAGATGTTCCTGATATTTTCGCGGATGGTATATCCAAGTTCTTTTAGCTCTTTCATAAGCTCCCTCGGGTATGCGGCGCGCACGATGGATATAGTCATATCATTCTCGCAGACAGGTGCACCGTATGCATCGCAGTTGGCGGGAGAGATCATATATAGCAGTGCATAAGCCTGTACTTTATAGAACGTCTCAAGATTCAGTTCATCTTTTGGCGACTTGTATTCAAGAATATTGTGTTTCCTGAAGAATCTGCCGATGTTATTGTCGATGACCAGATCGTCAGGTTTCTTGACTACGGTCAAGTCTATGCTCAGCGGTTTTCTGGTGAGCTGAAATTCTTCGTTGAATTCAATGTCGTCCTCGTAATCCTTCAGATACAGCCTCATGGCATGGACAAATCCTGTGTGCCACTGGATGCGGCCGGTGGTATCGTCAGAGCTGGCAGCGCTAGTTGCAACACCGATCTCAGTCGTCTGAGTCGTATCACCGTTGCTGATGTTAAGTTTATCGTTTTGTTTGTTGTTATATCTCAAATAAGTACCTCCATTTTACCCCATAAATTCATAAATAACAATGCAGTAAATAGTTCATCTGGCCAGATGATTGCTTGCGTATGTAGTTCCCGCGGGAGATACTTTTCACGTATTTTTTGCTGAGAATACATGAGTGGAAAGGGAATTTCAAGGGAAAAGGATGATATTTAATGAAAGCTTTATAAAGATTTACAGAGTGGATTATTAAAACGTAGTTTATCATCCGGCATGGATAAAACTATATAAAATCGCCGCATGAGTTATGATGTAAAGTTCCCGAAATATTGTTTTTACCGTATGGCTGTGTTAGAATGATCGTGGATATCCTATAGAAATAGTAGGATAATTATGAACGCTTTGTCTGCGTGGAAATAAGTCAAAGTTTGTATGGCTCTGGCCTAGGTATGTTGCAATAAGTGAAATTTCGCGACCACCGCGCTAACTTCAGAGAAAGGAAAACTCGTGGAAAATATATTCAGAAAAGCATTTGTCAAATCAATCCCAATCATGTGCAGCTATTTGTTCGTTAGCATGGCATATGGGATCATGATGGAGAATGTCGGATTCAAATGGTATTATTCACTGTTGGTCAGCCTGACGGTGTACACGGGGGCGTACCAGTTTGTGCTTGTGACGCTGCTTTCAAGCGGAGCATCCATACTCACCATGGCGCTCACTGCATTTCTGATGAACAGCAGGCAGAGCTTCTATGCGCTGACATTTGTGGATGAGTTCAACCGTATGGGAAAGCGGAAATTATATATGATACATACAATGACGGATGAGACTTATGCCGTGAACTGCACCCTGCCGGACACCGGTAAGGAGAAACAGAGCATCATGTTCTGGGTGGCTTTTTTGTCGAGGTGTTACTGGATGGTCGGTGCGGTTGCCGGGGGGATCCTGGGACAGATCATCCCATTTGACATGACGGGGATTGATTTCTGCATGACGGCACTGTTTGTCATCATATTTATCGATCAGTGGGAGAAGGCGGAGAGCCATATTCCGGCGATTGTGGGAATTGTGATAGCGGTTTCATGCCTGTTGGTAGTTGGACAGCAGTATTTCCTTTTGCCGTCACTGCTCATAGCGTCAGCGGTGCTTGTGGTGTGGAATACGAGGAGAAAGTAGGAAAATGCTATGGATACAAGATACATATTAATAGGAATTGCGGTGTCGGCAGTTGTGACATTTGCACTGAGGGCACTTCCATTCGTCATATTTGGTGGAAAAAGGCAGATGCCGGAGATGCTGGTGAAACTCGGTAAGGTGCTTCCGGCGACCATCATGGCGGTACTCATAGTGTACTGTCTGAAGGGGGCGGTGACGGCTCCGGTGGCAACTGGAATACCAAGTCTCGTTGGCGTTCTGGTGACAGGCGGGACATACAAATGGAGGCACAATACGCTTCTGAGTATACTGCTGGGGACTGTGAGTTATATGGTGATGTTGCGTCTGGTATGAGAAAAAGAAGAGTGGAAAAATTCCATTCCTCTGAAACACTGTTTTTAGCAGTAATCTCTGCAATCGGATTGCGGATAATTTGTACGCATAATCCCACTATTGAATGAATGTGCATAATTTGTTAGAATAGCTGTGTGTTTATGTCAGCAAAACTGACCATTGGCTCGCATCAGGATTCGTGAGCGAATCTTGAATGACGTAAGCATATATTATAATATGAAGATACCATCGCAGTCGATTATGCCTGGTCAGGTGATATTGGGAGATATTATTAGAAAGGATCTGAATAAGTAATGGATAGATCAGATAAACAGAGAATTGAGGGAATCGTGAAGAGGATACTGGATGATTTCGGCGATGACAGAGCCATCAACAAGACGGATCTGTGCAACGAGCCGGATAAGACAGCCATTATCGATGTGATCGACAAACTCATGAAGATTCTGTATCCGGGTTATTACAGCGACAAGCTGTATAAGATATACAGCTTGAAGAATAACATGTCTGTTATCATAGAGGATGTAATATTCCATCTGAAGAAGCAGATCATGATAGTTCTCAGGTATTGCAAAAAGTTTCCTGAGCTCACAGATGCTGAGCTTGAGGACAAGGCGATGGATATAACATATGAATTCATGGATAAGATACCTCAGATAAGGGATTATCTTGAGACTGATATCCAGGCGGCATTTGACGGAGATCCTGCTGCGGGCAGCAAGGATGAGGTCATACTTTCATACCCTGGTCTGTATGCCATATCTGTATACCGTATGGCACATGAGCTTTGTCTGCTGGATGTGCCGATGATACCCAGGATCATGACTGAGCACGCCCACAGCGTGACTGGAATAGACATTCATCCGGGTGCCACCATAGGAAAGTATTTCTTTATTGACCATGGTACAGGAATCGTTATCGGCGAGACGACTATTATCGGCGAGCATGTGAAGATATATCAGGGTGTGACACTTGGAGGACTCTCTACACAGGGAGGTCAGAAGCTCAAGGGAGCCAAGAGGCATCCAACCATCGGTGACAATGTAACCATCTATTCAGGCGCGTCCATCCTTGGAGGCGAGACTATCATCGAGGACAACGTTGTTGTGGGTGGTAATACATTTATCACCAACTCAGTAGAGAAGGATACAAGGGTTACTGCCAAGAAGCAGGAGCTTCAGTATAAAAATAATTAGAGGACATACAAATGAGTGACATACGAAAGATAGCGGTTCTGACCAGCGGAGGAGATGCTCCGGGCATGAATTCAGCTGTTAGGGCTGTGGTTGTATCGGCCATCAACAGTGGAATAGAGATAGTCGGCGTGATGCGTGGTTACGAAGGACTTATCGACTGGGAGACACAGCCGCTCGGTCTGGCGGACGTCAGGAACATAAACAATCAGGGTGGAACGATACTTTTCACCAGCAGAAGCGAGAGATTCCTTCAGAAAGAATACCGCGAGCAGGCGGCAAAGAATCTGAGAGATCACGATATAGATGCACTTGTTGCCATCGGTGGGGATGGAACACTCCGCGGAGCCATAGCATTTCAGGATGAGGGTATCAATACTATCTGTATCCCTGGAACAATAGACAGGGATGTGGCATGTTCTGAGTATACGCTGGGATTTGACACAGCGGCGAATACAGCCATGGAGGCTATTGACAGGATAAGAGATTCATCGGTTTCTCATGGAAGATGCAGCGTCGTGGAGGTCATGGGACGAAAGAGAGGCTATATAGCGCTCTGGGCAGGCATGGCGACGTCGGCGGATGCCATCATAATTCCTGAGAAATGGGATGGCGACTTTGACAGTATCATAGATACGATAAAGGCAAAGCATGCTGACGGAAGAAACAGTTATCTTGTTGTAGTTGCTGAGGGCGTAACGGATGCACCGGAGCTTGCGCAGATGATCCTGGATAAGACAGGCATAGAATCAAGAGTGTCGGTGCTGGGGTACATACAGAGAGGCGGTCAGCCTACAGCAAAGGACAGGATGTACGGCTCGCTTATGGGGGCGTATGCTGTGGATGTACTCAAAAAGGGCGGCACAAACCGCATGGTGGCTATCAAGAATGATATACTTATAGATTACGATATAAAAGAGGCAATAGATATACAGAACAATCAGCTTGATTCATTCCAGTATGAGCTGAGTAAGCTGCTGGCTGAGTAAGAGAGAAAAGGAGAAGGTTATGAAACAGGTAATATTAACAGGCGACCGTCCTACGGGCCGTCTTCATGTGGGACATTATGTAGGATCACTTAAGAGAAGAGTCGATCTTCAGAATTCGGGCAGGTATGATGAGATATACATCATGGTGGCTGACGCACAGGCGCTTACAGACAATGCAGAGCATCCAGAGAAGGTCAGACAGAACATTATGCAGGTTGCTCTTGATTATCTTGCCTGTGGCATAGATCCTGAGAAGTCTACAATATTCATCCAGTCAATGGTGCCTGAGCTTACAGAGCTTACATTTTACTATATGAATCTTGTCACAGTTGCAAGAGTTCAGAGAAATCCGACCGTAAAGGCAGAGATCAAGATGAGAAATTTTGAGGCAAGCATTCCAGTTGGATTCTTCTGTTATCCTATCAGCCAGGCTGCAGACATAACAGCGTTTAAGGCTACAGAGGTTCCAGTTGGAGAGGATCAGATGCCTATGATCGAGCAGTGTAAGGAGATCGTTCACAAGTTCAATTCGGTATACGGTGAGACACTTGTTGATCCAAAGATCGTTCTTCCTGACAATGAGGCATGTCTCAGACTTCCAGGTACAGATGGTAAGGCCAAGATGAGTAAGTCACTTGGAAACTGTATCTACCTGTCAGAGGATCCTGCAGATATCAAGAAGAAGGTTATGTCCATGTACACAGATCCAAATCACATCCGTGTTGAGGATCCGGGACAGGTTGAGGGCAACTCGGTATTTACTTATCTTGACGCATTCAGCAAGCCAGAGTATTTCGAGGAGTTCCTTCCAGACTACAGTGGTATGGATGAACTCAAGGAGCACTACAGCAGAGGCGGTCTCGGCGATGTAAAGGTCAAGAAGTTCCTGAACAATGTTCTTCAGGCTGAGCTTGCACCTATCAGAGAGCGTCGACAGATGTGGGAGAAGAGACCACAGGATGTATATGACATCTTAAAGAGTGGCAGCGAGGTTGCCAGAGCAAAGGCAGCAGAGACACTTTCTGATGTAAGACGCGCTATGAAGATAGATTACTTTGAGAATGACAACTTATTTAAATAAGCAGCATTTATACCCAACATTATAACTTTAGAACAGCATAAACACAAAAAAGGATAAAATTCTCCTAAAAAGTCCTGAAAAACAGTGTTCAGGATAAATACAGAGAATTTTATCCTTTTTTGTTACAAAAGCCTGTCATAGGGATAATTTTATCCTTAAGACAGGAAAATCCTTTAAAATAGGAGAAGTAATACAATAACACTGAAGCTGTTCACATGGATAGTTCATCAGAGAATATGTAAAAATATATGTATAAAAAGCCCATCTGTATGTATTTCTACAGTACAGATGGGCGTAAATGACAACAGACAAAAACTGTAATTACAAGAGTAGTTGGTTATATAAACAAACCAGATTTCTCCTTGCTGTGTTCCAGCTTGTCGAGAAGCTTTGCACAAGGCTTAGCCAGCAGCAGACCTATGATCACCGATATACCAACATATATCAGCAGTGTGGCAAGACATTTGCCGTAGGTGTGCTGATACATTCCGGCAACACATTCCCTGAGGGCGTTCATGCAGTATGAGAACGGCATGAATTTGTACAGGTACTGGTAGACTGATGGAAGAACTTCCACAGGGAAAGTTCCACCTGCTCCGGCAACCTGTATGACCATGATTACCACTGCGATGGCCTCACCGATATTGCCAAATGCCACGGTGAGAGAGTAGATCAGGAATGTGAACACAAAGCTGGTCATCATCGCAGCCAGTGTAAATGCTATCGGATGCTTGCACTGTATTCCCACATAGAACAGATCGCCAAATACTGTTATGATAGTTTGGACCTGACCTATCACGAAAAAGCTTATGTATCTTCCGAAGAACTTCTGGTATGGCTTCACCCCCGGAATCTCGTCGCTATCCTTCACCTTGACATGGATGAGTGCCACAAGGATGAGCGCACCGACCCACAGTGCAAGAACAGTGTAAAATGGTGCCATTGCCGAGCCGTAATTGCTGATCGCAAATACCTCCACTGTGTTCATCTGGACAGGAGATGATATGAAGTCCACGATCATCTGTGGGTTTTCCTTTATCGCGGACATGATCTCCTGAAAGCTCTGACTGGCTGTTATACTATCCAGTTTCTGGATGAGTGAGTTTATGTTATCCTTTAGATCAGACATATATTTTACAGTGATCTGGACATTTGCCTTTCCGTCATTGAGTATCGACTGATACTCGGTTAGGGTGGAACTTATCTCAGAAAATGTTCCGGGAACATCTGACAGAATAGATTGCGCCTGGGAAAGAGAACTCTGCATGCTTGACATGGAGCTGGTAAGTGTAGAGGATAGGTCACCATTTATCAGCTCCTTGACATCGGAGATGCGGTCTTTGCATTTGGTTATATTTGTTGTTATGACAGATTTGAGTTCTGCTATATCTGAGTCGGTCAGCTTGGCATCACCTGTGAACTGTTCAAGATCGTTCTTCAGCTTTTCGAGCTGTACCTTGGCATCTGCAATCTCTGGAGATTGGCTGTCGATGAGGTTCTGAATAGAATCAAGAATCTCAGTGGAAAAGGGGTCTTTTGAATCTACTTCTTTTATGAATGATAATGAGTTCCCCTGGCTGCCTACAGTGATATTATTCACGGTGCTGGATAACTCGTCTAGTCTGCTCGATATAGTGTCAAGGCTTGTATTCATGAGCGAGAGCGCTGACCCCACGATATCCTTGCTGATATCCACACTATCGCTGAGATTTCCCAGACTGTCAGCACCACTTGAAGCCATGCTGTCTATATTGGGAAAAAGCAGCTTGGTAGTGTCGATCGAATCCGATGCTGATTCTGTGAGCAGGGCAAATGTGTTCATCATGTAAATATAATTATCCAAAGTGGAAGATATGTGGTTGAGTTTGCTTTTCAGACCGCTTATGATGTCGGAGCCTTCAATATCGCTTCCGGACAGATAATCACCTGCATTTGCAAAAATTTCAGTCAGGGTACTTATGAGTTTTGTGTTGATCTCATTTTGTACAGTGGTCTTGACCTTTCCTGTGATCTTGGTTGCTATGGCGTTCTTTTTGCTGTTTTCGTAGTATTCTATGCTTGGATTGACGATATTGCCGTTCATGATGCTCAGCATATCCTTTGTAAAGTCTTTGGGAATGATGATTCCGGCATAACATTCACCACTCTGTATCAGCTCAAGCGCATCTTTCTTATTGTCCGCAAATGTCCAGTTTATGGTATTATTTGTCTCAAGGCTTTCTGTCACCATGTCACCGATAACGAGCTTGATCCCGTTCAGGTCGATACCCTCGTCCTCAGAATACACAGATATCTTCATGAGAGAAGTTGCTGATTCACCGTATGGATCCCAGTTTGACATGATGTTGAACCAGGCATAGAGAGAGGGGATGATACACAGTCCCATCACCACTGACAGGGCTACGACGTTTGTTGTGAGTCTTTTCAGATCAGATATATATACTCGCCATATATTTTTCATGATGACTTTTCCTCCTGTGATACTGTGTCTGCAGCTGTTTCGTTTGCCGGGACATTTTCTGTTGTATTATCTTCATCTGTGATGTTGTCAGATGAGGAAGCTTCATCAGCGCTGCCGTCAACTGTACTGCGTTCAGTTATATCTTCTTCAGTTGCATCGCTTTCGGATGAGGAATCTTGCGTTACGTTTGAAGACTTCCTTGCTGCCATATGTTCATGTATATCTGACTGGATCTGGACCAGTGAATCAATACGAGCCTGCGCGTCAGACTTTACATTTGTTATTATGTTATCCAGTTTGTTATCAAGCCTTTTCTTGGGTTCAGTGACCTTGGTATATATACTGTCGATGTCAATAAGACTGTCAATACTGTCTTCGGAATCCTGAAGAGAATTAACCATCTCCTGTATCTTATAGTCGGAATATTCCACGTGAATGAGGTATGCCGCTATGATGAACAGACTGGCGATCCAAAGCACCAGAAAGATGATCTTGGAGCTTCCGGTGAAGAAGAGCAGTATGAGAAAGCATGCGGGCACGGTAAAGATGCATTTGATTCCGGCTTTTATCTTTCTCACATTGTCAGCGTGTGCTTTGTCTCTGAATTCAAGAACCTTTTCCATTATATCTTTTTCGTCCATAAATGTTCCTCCTGAAATGAACCGTATTCATGATCGAGCTGGCTGTTACATCATCTGAGTGTCTTCCATTCGTTTCTCGATGAAGTGCATTATTCGTATAAAAGGCTTCCTGATGATCATGCCTATGACGAGCGCCACCACAATGAATAGTGACAGTTCAGCCAGATATACGAATATGTCATGGTGATACATTCCTCCGATGCATTCCCTCATTGCATTGATGGCATATGGGAACGGAAAGAAGATATAAGCCTGCCTGAAGAATCCCGGAAGTGCTTCTATTGGATATGTTCCGCCGCTTCCTGCTATCTGAAGTACCATGATAACTACTGCAAGTGCCTTTCCGATATCGCCAAACGATATGGTTAGTGAGTATATAAGCAGTGAAAATGTAAATCCCGTCAGAGCTGCTACAGCCCAGAATGCAAATGGATGCAGGCATTGTATCTTGAGCAGATACAGGTCGCCGAGGACTATGACAAGTACCTGGAGCTGTGAGAGCAGGAAGAATATGAGGTATCTTCCCCAAAACAGCTGGTGAGGTCTGGCGTCCTTTAGATATTCTGCATCATTTACATGTACCTTCATAAGAGAGACGAGTATGGTCATTCCGACCCATATGGCAAGCACTGAGTAAAATGGTGACATAGACGAACCGTAATTGGCAATCTGATAATAATAGTGCTCATCGACTTTTACTGGCTTTGACAGAAATGTGGCAAGTTCTTTGGCATCACCATTTAAGAATGCCAGGATCGCTGCTGCAGCCTCACTGTCAGAAGCTTTGTTTATATCAGATATCGCTGTTGCAATCTTTTCCCTCACATCACCGATGAGATCTGACAGGTCAGAAAGGCTTGTGTTCATGGAGTCGATCGTACCTTTATAATTGTCAAATACAGTGCTGGTGCTGACGATCGTCTCATTTAGAGTCTTGAGAAGATTCTGGGCGTTCTTCAACGCTTCTTTTATATTAAGAAGAATGTTGTCGAGATCCGGGACGATCTTCTGGCTGAATGTATTGTCTACGGTGTCGATGGCATTTGAAACTGATGACAGCTTTGCCGTGAGATCAGATTCTATTGAAGCTATCTTTGAAAAGTCAAGATTGTCCATAGTCTCTTCGGTAAGGCTGGTCAATGTGTCCACCTGTGACTTCATCTCATCCAGCCTGTCAATAGACTCTTTGACTTTGTCTATGTTGCTGACAGGGAGAGATTTTACAAATGTCTCGATGGCATCAAGCTTTTTGTTAAGGGCCTCGGCATCTGACTTGATGTTGTCCAGATCTGCTGAGATATCATCAGTGTCATCCTTCAAGGTGGCAAGTTTGGCGGATGTCTCAAGTGACTTTATGTCGTTGGTTATAGAATCAATCTGTGACTGAAGATTGTCTCTGAGCTGATAGTAGCTGGATCCGGTCTGATCCATATCGGACAGGCTGGAATCAATTGCGGCATCAGCTTTTTTTATGGCATCTGTGCTTTTGGTTGAAGCAGCCTTGAGGTTGTTGTCTTTTACAAGCTTTTTATTTGCCTTGATGATAGACGTGATCATATCCTGATACCCAGCCAGATTGTCATCCAGAGTCTTTAGAGATGTCACAAATGTCCCACTGTTTATATCAGCAGACAGCTGAGTGTCCGAGTTGTCTAAGGATGACAGGAGTTTCTCTGAGATTGCCTTTATATAAGTTTCGTTGATACTTGTCTTCAGGGTAGATACGGCAGTGTCGGTTATCTTTGGTGCGACAGCATTCTTCTTCTCGTTCTCATAGTATGTGAAGCTCGGATTGATAAAGTTATCGGTCAGAGCGTTGTACATATTTGAAGAGAAATCCGCATCTATGACAACGGCAGCGTAGAATTTGCCTGATTTTACACCTTCGATGGCTGCGTCTTCTGAGTCTGGAAATACCCATCCGATGCTTGTCTGTTCTTTGAGTTTATCTGTCACAGACTGCCCCATATTGACGATGTTTCCACTTCCGTCATCACTGCCTTTGTCAAGGTTGACAACCGCAATGTTGATATTGCCGGTGTTGGCATATGGATCCCCGTTGGCAAATATATTAAACCATGCATACAGTGCCGGCAGAATACACAGTCCGACCGCCAGCACTATAGTCAGTATGCTTCCTTTTATTCCAATCAAATCATTTTTAAATATTTTCAGTATTATCTTCATATTTTGGTAATCCTTTATGTAAATGGGGTCGTAAATGGGGTCAGGTACCTCCGTCCCCCATCAAATGGGGTCAGGCACCTCCGTCCCCAAGAGACGATATCTACAGATTTTTAAAGTGAAACTGTTTCTTGCCGGTTGCATAGTCGTCCACGATCTGACCGTGTCCATAGAGTTTATACTTGTAGGTGACAAGCCCTTCGAGACCGACAGGTCCCCTTGCGTGGATCTTGCTGGTGCTGATACCGACCTCTGCACCAAATCCATATCTGAAACCGTCGGCAAATCTTGTGGAGCAGTTCTGGTATACTCCGGCTGAGTCGACAAGTTGCATGAAGAGGGCAGCAGTATCAGCGTTCTCAGTCACGATACAGTCTGTGTGGTGTGAACCAAAGCGGTTGATGTGAGCAATTGCTTCCTGAACGTCATTCACGATTTTTACAGAGAGGATCAGATCAAGATATTCCGTATTAAAATCGTCATCTCCCATGATCTCAAAATCGTTCTGGCTGTCGGTTGTGGCATTCGTATGTGAACCGTTGGTCTGACCGTCAGTTGTGTACGCCTGTTTAATGATCTCCGCAGCTTCAGCTGTTCCGCGAAGCTTTACTCCGTGATCTTTAAGTGATCTGGCTATTGCAGGGAGCATCTCATCTGCAACATCCCTGTGAATGAGCAGTGTCTCAGTCGAATTGCATGCAGCGGTGTACTGGGTCTTTGCGTCTATGATTATAGGAATCGCCTTATCTATGTCAGCATCCTTGTCTATGTATGTGTGGCAGATTCCGTCTGCGTGTCCCATGACAGGAATCTTGGTGTTGTTCATGATGTATTGCACAAATGCATTTGAACCTCTAGGTATGAGAAGATCCACTGATTTGTTGCAGGACAGAAGCTCATCGATCTCGTTGTGCTGACTTGCCTGGAGCATGCAGCCTTCAGGTGCTCCATTTGCAACGGCTGTGCTGTAGATTACATCGAAGAGTGCCTTGTTGGTGTTGGCTGTCTCCTTGCCACCCTTGAGGACAGCGCAGTTGCCGCTCTTGATGCACAATGATGATATCTGGACCAGCGCGTCCGGTCTTGCCTCGAATATGATTCCAATGACACCGATAGGGCATGACACTCTCTGAAGCACCAGACCTTCGTCAAGCTCTCTCTTGAGCTGGATCTGTCCAACCGGATCAGCAAGTTTTATGAGCTCATTGATTCCATTTGTCACGTCAGCAAGCTTGTGCTCGTCGAACTTCAGTCTCTTCTTGACTGATGCTGCGATCCCGTTCTCCTCGGCAGCAGCCATATCCTTTGCATTTGCCGCAAATATCTCATCTTTATGTGCGATGAGCGCGTCCTTTACATGTGCTAGTATGTTGTTTCGTGTATCCTCTGACAGTGCCGCCATCTTGTAACTGTCGGCCTTCATTTTAGAAGTTGCTTCCTGCATGTTCATATGTCTTGTTCTCCTTTATATAATGTTGTATTTAGAATTTTGTTTGTGATATTTATTGCGCTTCTATGTGTGGCGTAGTTTGTGCTTTGTCTCATAAGAATATAATCCACTTCATATTACCACAAGTTTGAGGCGGTCACTACAGGGAAGGCGAGATGTAAGGTAAAGGGTTGTTATTCCGCAGTGTTAGTGACTGAGTGGCAAACGCTGATACATGATGTGGTGATAACGGGTTGTTTTTTCTGCGGTGGGGAAATGAATTTTGAAAGTGCGTAAGTTTTTATCTTTTTATGCTAAATCAGAGCAAAAGCATACAATCCATGAATTGATTGTCGCTTTTATCATGAAACAAGCTGAAAAGAGATAATCTTATGCACTAATTTGGGAAAAATATAGGAAAAGCGAAAATGAAAAACACGAAAATGCGAAAGCCATAAAGCATAAAAAAAATATGACGAATAAAGACAAAGTAAAACTTTTTAAAAAACTAATGGAAACTTTGTTTAGTTTGCTAGAGCCATGTGATACTATGCAGTCAGGAGGTGGTCATATGAACGCATTTACAAAATACATTAAGAGAGCAAGAAATGAAGCTGGACTGACGCAGGAACAGGTTGCAGAGCACATGGGAGTTTCTAAAGTTGCAGTGCAGAACTGGGAGAAGACAGGGGGGATAAGAAGGGAACGGTTAAAAAAATTATCTGAGTTGTACAATGTTCCTATAGGAGAATTGAGTGCAGCGCTTGATACTGACGATGAGGAAGGTGATAACTGGCCGGATTTTCTATTTGAGTATAAAGATGCAGAGAGAAATATTTTAAATTTGGAAGAAAATAACAGTATTGTGTCAACACTGCGCCTAAATTTGAAGCAGCAGGAGTTATTTGGAATAATGTGCATATATGATGCGGAGTATTTGCAGAATGAGAGCATTGGTTGCCATGATAAAGAAGATTTTGAAGAATGTTTGAAGAAAGTTCCTTTTGAGTACATAAATAAGGTTGGCAGTATTCAGTTTATGAATATATGTGATGGATTGTATAAGGTTCTAAAGTATGTCAAATCTGATTTTCTCTTAAAAATATTGAAGCTTGATCCTGACCGGCAATTTAATTTGAGAAGGTTGAGCAAGGAGCAGATCTGTGAATTTATTGATGGCGGATTTAAGGAAATGGGTATTGATGCGGAATTGGATGCTATGAACGTGGAAGCATTTTGTTTTAATATTTCAATGAGTAAAGCAAGATTAATACTTCCATTGCTTGAGAAAAATTCATTTCGATTTAATGGTAATACGTCAGGAGCTGAACTTATGGAGGATACACCAGATGATGTTGTGAAAGTCATAGCAAAGGCATGCGATCTGGACTATGAAAAACGGTGGAATGGACTACAGTATGGGCGGGGATTTATTGCCGGGATAATCGGTGATAACCTGAAATATGTAACTGAGTGGGACTATGATAATTACGATGCTGGTCATGAGGTAGCGAGTTTATCAATCAACGAAACAGGACGAAAATTGCTGGAATGGTTCAGAGAAAAATAGAATGCTGGAAAATAAAATGGAAAAGGAGAATAACAGAGGTATGAAGAATGCGAAGAGATTAAGAGAAAATAGAAGTCTAAAGAAAAACACGGCAGTGTATATTGATGGTGAAAATATACCGGCAAAAAAGGCGGACAAAATTATAAGTATTATAAGAGATGAAGGTGGTGTTGTTGATTATATCAAGGTGTATGGACGTCAGAAGGATGATGCTACCAAAATGTGGACTGTCGTTGCTGGGTACATTGAAAATATGAAGGATATACGGTTGTATGGTCCGCCTGCTAAAAATAAAGTAGATAATAAAATAATAAAAGACGCAAAAAAAGCTACTGAGAAAAATCGAAATGTTGATATTTATTATATAGTGTCATCAGATCATGATTATGTACCAGTAATTGCGGCATTGAGAGAAAAAGGGAAAAGAGTCGTTGTTATAGGGGAGAAAAAGGCGTCAGAAGGACTTAGAAATTCTGCAAACAAATTCATTCAGATATAGAATATGTCAGATAGCTGTTCCCAAAAATTTTCTGCCTTGATGAAGATGTCATGGGATGTCATGATATGGCCTGTCAGCCTACACCCACTGGCAAACAAAAAAAAGCCATTACATAATATGTACAATCCATATCAAAATAATAAACACCGATATGAGTAATTGACATATTATGTAATGGCTTTTTATATAGTGCTATTATGCTGTGCAATAATTAACAGCTGATCACAACAAAGCTCTGTGCCGGAAGAGTGATAACTCCGTCAGCGATATCTGGCTGTGTGCCGTTTATTGCTATAGAATAGATAACCTTTGAATCCTCTGTCAACTCGGTAAGTTTTCTTGACTGAGTGGCAGTATTCTTAGGATTCACTGCAAGGATCAGGTTTCCTCTCTTGTATACCAGAGGTTTTCTGCTGATGATCTCAAGATTGCTCTTGTCGAGAAGATCAGCCTGTGAGTGTCTGAGCTCGGTGAGCGACTTAACTGTGTTGAGAAGCGAGTTCTGATCCGCTTCAGCAGCTTCAACATTTGCAGCTCCTTCCGCTGGATCAACTGGGAGGTAAAGCTTGTCTGCCGGTGCTGTTGAGAATCCCATGTTCTCACCTGAGCTCCACTGCATAGGAGTTCTTGAACCGGTTCTTGTAAATCCGCCCTCCTTGCTTGCCATGCTTCTGAATCTCATGGCGATCTCATCGCCATAGTAGATGAATGGATTGCCGGGCATAGTCAGGAAGAATGCGTAGGCAAGCTTTAACTCGTCCTCAGAGAGTCCGTAGCTGATACGTGTGGTGTCGTGGTTTCCTGTGATGAGGGCGATGGCGCCCTTGTCCTTTATCTGCTCATATCTTCCCATATATTCATCAATGAAGTGGTCGCAGGTTCCCTTGCTGTCAGCCTTGAAGAAGCTGTTGTTTGCCACGCTGTCATCGAGCTTCTCCGGAAGAGATGCAAATGCATTCAGATGAGCTTCGTAATCTCTTACCAGAGAGTTATATCCGTTGCCCATCCAGTCAAGATAGAAGTCCATATCGAAGCCTGCCTTGATGGACTGCTCAGCCTTTCCCCACTCAGATACAAATGCTGATTCTGGGTATTCGGAGTGAATGTCACCGAGAATATCCTGCCATACAGCGACAGTTCCGCTCTTGTTCGCATCGTCGTGTTTTACAAGTGAGTCAGCCATATCAACACGGAATCCGTCACATCCGGCATCAAGCCAGAAACGGCACACGTCCTTCATAGCTTCCCTTGTCGCGATACATGCAGGATCGTACATGCTCTTGTGCCATCTCTCGGTTGGGTTCAGAACACCATAGTTGAGAGCCGGCTGGCATTTGAAGAAATTGACGATGTAGGCTGCATTTCGAGGTGTCTCACCTGCGATGTAGTTGAGACCTGCACCGCCGCAGAGCCATCCGTCAGTCCACATATATCTGTCAGTGTACTCATTTGTCTCAGGCTTCTTGCTCTCGGTAAACCATGCGTGCTCCTCTGATGTGTGGCCTGGAACAAGGTCGAGAAGGATATGCATATCCCTCTTATGAGCCTCGGTAAAAAGGTTTTTGATATCATCCATGGTGCCGTATCTCTCGGCAACCTTCTTGTAATCCCTTACATCATAGCCCGCATCAGAAAATGGTGAATCAAAGCATGGATTCATCCAGATAGCGTTGCATCCAAGAGACTTGATATAGTCAAGCTTTGCGGTGATTCCGTTGAAATCACCGATTCCATCACCATTGGTATCGTAGAAACTCTGTGGGTATATTTCATAAAAAATTGCATCTTTAAGCCATGTAGCCATAATAAATGTCCTCCTTAAAAAATGTAGCATGCGCATATATATGCACTTCGCGCGGCGCATGTGTTACTATTTGTTTCTCCATAATGCGAGCAGCGCACTTGCAGCTATGCGCTGGTGGTTTATAAGGTATATCACAAGTTTTCAGCGAAAACTTATGAAATAAGGTAAGGTACTGCAATCCCACACAGAAATCTGCCTCAGAATACGGAGAACGGTCTTAATAGTATTAAGAACATTCTACTTATTATAATAAAATATAATATGGAAAAATGTAATCCTTTATATGTAAATTAATAGATTTATTTTGTATGAAAATACACTTGTTGAAAATGCACAGCAAACATAAAAATAGCTGTATTTTATCTGGTTCAAATACGGGATAAAATTTGCTTCACACTGTAAAAGTTTAAACACACAAATGCTGTAATGTATGTTACAATCACAAGGTATGTGTCAGCATAAATGAAAAAATAATATAGAATGTAACAGTTTGAAGTAAACATCTGACGCAAATAATACTGATATCTGTGAAAGGAAAAGTGTATGAGTAAAGATAATAACAACGGCGACAAGGAAAAGTTCGCCTCAAGACTTGGCTTCATCCTTGTGTCTGCAGGGTGTGCCATAGGTCTTGGAAATGTGTGGAAATTCCCGTATATATGTGGGCAGAACGGCGGCGCGATATTTATCGTGATATATATACTGTTTCTACTGCTCTTGGGATATCCGATATTGACATGTGAGTTTGCCATCGGGCGAGGCAGTGGAAAGAGCGTAGGATCAGCTCTTAGGGAACTGGCACCGCCGGGAGGCAACTGGCACAAGTTCAGCTGGTACGCGTACGCAGGCAATTATCTGCTCATGATGTTCTACACCATGGTAGCGGGCTGGATGGTTTATTATGTGTATGTCATGGGTTCCGGGCAGCTGCACGGAGAGGCTGTTGAGGTCATAGAGGGCAGGTTCTCAGAGATGCTTGCTTCACCAGGACTTATGGCTGTGGTGACACTTGCGGTCATAGCGTGCTGCATAGGCATATGCTCATTGGGACTTCAGAATGGAGTGGAGAGGGTGACAAAGGTTATGATGATCGCCCTTATCATCCTGATGATAGTCATGGCTGTGAATTCACTTATGCTCTCGGGAAATGAAGAGGGACTTAAGTTCTACCTTGTCCCAAGTATAGAGCGAGCAAATGCGAGAGGCTGGGGAAATGTTCTGTTCGATGCCATGACTCAGGCGTTTTTCACGCTCAGCGTTGGTATGGGTTCCATGGAAATTTTTGGAAGCTGCATAGGAAAGGAACATAAGCTTTCAGGAGAGGCGAAGAGTGTTATGTATCTTGATACATTTGTTGCATTGATGGCAGGTGTGATCATTCTTCCGGCATGTTTTGCCTATGGGATCAGTCCCGACAAGGGACCATCACTTTTGTTTATGACGCTGCCAAATGTGTTCAACCATATGCCGGGGGGAAGAGTATGGGGAGTACTGTTCTTTATATTCATGTCATTTGCGGCACTTTCCACGGTTATAGCGGTGTTTGAAAATATTATTTCCATAAGCATAGATATGTTTGGCTGGAAGAGAAAGAAGTCTTTGATCATCAATCTGATTGGAATATCAGTGCTTTCCATGCCGGCAGTGTTAGGCTTCAACATATTGTCAAAGATTGCTCCGATGGGAGCCGGTTCCAACATCATGGATCTGGAGGACTTCCTTGTGTCGAACAATATACTTCCACTTGGATCACTGCTGTTTGTGTTGTTCTGCACCAGAAAGAACGGATGGGGATTTGACAATTTTGTCGCAGAGGCAGACGCAGGAATTGGCAAGCCATTCCCGCGGTATCTCAGAAAATATATGTCATATGTGCTGCCATTGATCATAGTTGTCATCTACTTCAAGGGCTACTATGATACATTTGCACCTAAGGGAACACTATTGCTGTGTATCTGGATGTGCGTTGCATTATTGTTTGTATTGTTTATTGGCTATCTGGCATTCGGGCACAGCCGCAGGGATGGCGGCGGAGATGTCAGTGGGCACCAGCCATCTGACAGATAGTTTTTTGAATCTATATTGGATTTTTGACAAGATTTTGGTTGGCAAGTTTTGATAAGATTTTTACGGATTTTTATGGCCATAGACTTGATTTTATGTCAACCAAATGTTATTATATAAGTACCAACAGTAAGTCCTTCGATAGTGCGTTTATCTATGTAAGTGTTCTGTGTGAGCATCGCTCGAAGGCTATTGGTATTAAAAAAAGGATTGAAACCGCGATATTGATCGTAAGGTTCAATCCTTTTTTAGTTTCTGCGAAAGGGGGGACAGGCACCTCCGTCCCCAAAAAAATTAAGGCATCTCATATATTCCTTTTAGGATTCCCAGTTCCTTCATGAGTCCCAACTCATCGACATAATGTCCGGTCTGTAAATGAGAATAGAACAGATTGGAAAATACATCGGCTATCTGGATAAACTTGTTGCAGGATGAATCAAAGTAACTCACTGAGAAATCTCCGGCGACCTGTCCGGAGAGAGAGAGCTCTGTGTTTAGATAATTCTCTAGGAATGATTTGTTCTCTACCCGCTCATTCCTTTCGTCGAGCTGAAGAAAACAGCTTTCGTCCGGGAGGTATCCGCTTTGGATAAAGTATAGCAGTGCGGATTTGATGGAGTAGTTAAACGTTCTGGATATGTTGTCAAAGAAACGGCTTGGCAGGTTCTCATTCTTCATCATGATATAGTACACGTCAAAGTGATGTTTCCTAGAAAAGTAATCCACAAATATGTGCTTCATATCCCTGTCAAACTGCGCACCCTTGAGTTCACGGAATTTGCCGTCACGGAACATCCTGCCACCGTGTTTGACTATCTTTCCAGTCATATCGTCAACCTTATCACTGTCCAGATCAAGAAGCATCTCGTAATTTGAAGAGATAAATCTCTTATATGCTCTTTCAAGGGCAATGGGATCAAGAACATGTATCATAGACACAACAAAATACAGGTCGCTTGTATGATACCTGTTGATTGATCCTGATTCGTCTATGTATATATTCATGACCGCCACTGTCCCTTCTTATCTTATGTAATGTTGAAAAAATAGAAATATACCAGATATAAAAACTATATCCACATGCGGATCAGTCCACTGATACAAGCTCGATCTTAAAGTTCAGCTCTTTGCCAGCCATCTCATGATTGGCGTCAAATGTGATAGATTCATCATCTTTTTCGATAACTTTCACAAGAAACTGCTGTCCCATGGAATTGGCAAGGTATACCTGATTGCCGACCTCAAGATTCTCAGCGCCAGGCATATCTGCAAGAGGAGCCTTGATGATGGCTTCTGGATCAGGCATTCCGTATGCATCTTCTGGGCGGAGATGAACATCGATTATGTCGCCGACATTCATACCCTCAACAGCCTGGTCAAATCCAGGTATCATCTGACCTGCGCCGCATACGAACTCGATTGGCTCGCCTCTGTCATATGATGAATCAAACTTGGTTCCGTCGTTAAATGTTCCTGTGTAATGAACCTTACAGGTTCTTCCTGTGTTACTCATAAATATTTGTCCTCCAATTGTGGTAGTAGAGCAGACGCATAAGCCCCTGCATGTATCATAAACGACAGCCTATGATATGTAATAATTAATTGTAACATGAAATGATAGGAATGGGTATAGGCAAAATACTTTCCGTCTAAGGTGTGCCAACCTCGATCAGGTTTCCGTCCGGATCATAGAATCTGATAACGCGCTGTCCCCATGAGTGAGTCATCAATCTGTTTACATAATGTATATCATAAGGACTCTTGTCCAGTTTCAGAGCAAATGCCTCGATGTCGGGTTCTTCAAAATAGAGTTCACATGCATTATTGTGAGATATTACAGGAGCATCAATAAAATCGGTCCAGATGGAGTAGTCCTGAAGCACCAGACCACCAGTTAATATCACATTTCCTTCGTTGTCCAATATTACATCCAGCCCAAAGATATCTTTGTAGAATTTCTTTGATCGTTCAATATCTTTAACCACGATCAGTACATTTTTTAAAATCATAATAGTTCACTCCCTTTTTTGTAGTAAGATGTTTATAATAGGAATTGTGCATCTGATAGGAATAAAATATCAGATCGTATGTGAGTTGATGGAAACATATGAAAATTATACACTATTATTTATTTAAATTCAGCAAAAACAGAAACTGTGACATGTGTGGTAGTTAGAAATAGGCTGGATTAGTTTGAGATAGGCAGATTATTACACAGAGAAATAGAAAAATACAACCGGAGGGAAAAAATATGTTGAAATTGGGATGTCATGTAGGCATGTCAGGCAAGGATATGATGCTTGGCTCCGTTAGGGATGCTGTATCATTTGGGGCAAATACATTTATGCTATACACTGGAGCACCGCAGAATACGAGGCGCAAGGATATATCGGAGCTGAAGATACAGGAAGCTCATGAACTCATGGCGCAGCACGGCATAGAGGAGTTCGTGGTCCATGCACCATACATAATCAATCTTGCAAATACCGTAAATCCTGCAACATATGAGATAGCAGTTGAATTTCTTGCAAAGGAATTAGAGAGAGCTACGGCTATGGGATCACATACGATAGTCCTTCATCCTGGATCACATGTTGGAGAGGGCGTGGACAAGGGAATAGCAAGCATAGTAAAGGGACTGAATGAAGTCTTGACCGCAGACACTACATGCCATATAGCGCTTGAGACCATGGCGGGCAAGGGGAGCGAGATCGGAAGAAGCTTCGAGGAGCTGGCACGCATATATGATGGCGTTAACTACAATGACAAGCTCAGAGTATGCTTTGACACCTGCCACACCAGCGATGCGGGGTACGACATAATACACGACTTTGACGGTGTCATGGAGAAGTTTGACAGACTCATCGGCAAAGCTCAGATAGCGGCATTCCACATGAACGACAGCAAGAACGAGCCGGGAGCTGCAAAGGACAGACATGAGAACTTTGGATTTGGCAAGATCGGCTTCGAGCCACTTATGTACATCATGAACCACACGGACTTCATGGAAGTGCCAAAGATCCTGGAATCCCCATACATCAAAGACCCGGAAAACAGCAAGAAAAGCTACGAGCCGTTCAAACGGGAGATAGCAATGATCCGAAATGGGAAATTCGATCCGAAGATGAGGGAGAAAGTGGTGGAAGATAACAGATAAAAAGGAGTTCTACTTAGTAGAACTCCCTGAATGTTTTCTTTCGGCATCTCTGCCTATCCGGGTTTTGGTAAACAAACAACCCTTATAAAGCTCAGCCATGCACTGTTTCCCGGAACATCACACGCATCATCACTCTACAGCCTGCTACGACTATTAAGTTTACGTCAGTCTGATAGGCAACTCCTGTCACCTGCATAACAGCGCTTTCGCACCGTTTCTACTATTCATTATAAGCTGAGCCGCAAGAAAGGCAATAAACCTGTGGTTTATCATTGCATATCTAATGTTCAGTCAAAACACAGGTAATCAGCCATTCATCTGCTTCAAAAACTATAATAAAAGAGATGTATGTTGTGTATGGGCTATCGGTAGTGAAGCCATAGCAGTCGAACGTGATAGCACATACACAACATACATCTCTTTTTTCATGAACTGAATACAGATGAAGGACTGATTACCGTCCGTACATTACTTCTCCGGATGCTCCGTCAGCCAATGCTCAATAACCTGCGCATCAGAGTGGCACTGCACAAAAGTTCCGTTGATCCTCTGGGTGCTCTCGATACCCTTTCCTGTGGTGATGACAAGCTCGCCAGGCTGAGCCTCATCGAGTGCTCGCGTCAGAGCCTCCTCTCTGTCGACAATTATATAGCATGGCTTTGTGATGTACTGCTTGATCTCCTTGCAGATATCCTCACAGGACTCAAAACCAGGATCCTCCATGGTGAGAACGACCTTGTCGGCATACTGCTCAGCAAGTCTACCCATGTCTTCACGGCGTTTCTTGTAACGCTCGCCGCCGCAGCCAAATACGACGGTGATTGACTTTGGCTTCATGGTTTTTTTAACCATCTCATACAGTCTGTACATGCTTATATAGTTGTGGGCGTAGTCAATCATAAATGTACGATCCTTCCAGTGATATACCTGAAGTCGTCCTGGAACGTATATGTCTCTGATACTGCTTCTGATCTGTTCGTTTGGAATGCCGATGAGCAGAGACGAGATGATAGCCGCAACGATGTTCTCCACATTGTAGTCACCTATAAGGTTGGTGTTGTACGCTCTGTTCTCTCCTCCGTATATAAGCTCAAAGTAGCTGTTATGGTCTGTGAGGTCTTCATTGTGGATGCTGGCGAATTCAGTATCCTTTTCAAAGAAATCGTCATCCCTTGACATGAGCTTTTCTACAGATTCCTTGCTTCCATATACAACAACGTGCTTGTCCCTTACTTCATTATATATAGTTTCAAAATATCTTGTGTCACTGTACAGCACAACGTTGTCGCACTGCTTAAGGAAGGATACCTTGCATCCAAGATAGTCCTCCATGGAGGCGTGCTCTGTCGGGCTGATGTGATCGTAGTCGATATTGGTAAATACTCCGACCTTGTAGTGCTCTCCGTAGATACGGTTCATCTTCATGGCCTGGGATGATACCTCCATGATACAGTGAGTGCATCCTTCATTTACCGCCATGTCGAAGTATGTCTGAAGTTCGATAGGTTCCGGAGTGGTGAGTGTGGTTTCAAATACCTTTGTTCCTACGTCTATCTCATGTGTTGAGAATGCAGCACATCTGTTATCAGTGTACTTGTCCAGTATATCCTTCATGACAAATGTGACAGTGGTCTTACCCTTTGTTCCGGTGATACCGACTTTGGTAAGGTTGTCGCCAGGATTGCCGAAGAACCATCTTGCAGCTAGAGCCATGGCCTTTCTTATATCACTGACTATTATATATGGAATGTCTACTCCGTCATACTTCTGCTGTGAGAGGTATACGATAGCACCCTGTGAGATGGCGGATTTCAGATATTCTTCTTTAAAAGAAGCACCCTTGCACACAAAGAATGTGCCCGGAACAACATCCTTGGAATTGATGGTTATATGTGTAGGTGAGATATCCTTGCAATCTTCTGAGTAATCTGTCACCAGCTTCTGCTGATCTAAGATATCCAATAAAGTTGTTAATTGTAAATTTTCTTTCATGGTTTTTCCCCTTGGAATTATTTCTTTAATAATTTCTTTTCAAAAATTCTTTTTAAAATCTCTTTTTTAAAATGCTTTTTAATAATATTTTAAAATGTCAATTTTTGATATTATGCTTTCAATAAGTCGTTATGTCAAATGTTTTATTAAGCATATAAGATGAATCGGCTAGAATCGCATGGTAGTCAGAGGTTCTTTTTCTTTCATATTTATCCCCATTTTTATTTTCATCTACACACTGATCCTGAAATTTAATGACAGCTCATATTATAACATGTATTGACAAAATATCACCATAAATTTGTGTTGCAAAATTACAGTTATATGTGGATAAAATGCAATAATTTTTGATAACTTTGTGATGCTTGTTGATAACTTGTATCATGTGTGTGGACTTGTGTTGACAAAGGCTTGCCGTTAAATTAAATTGTAAATGCAATTTGCGACATGATTTATGGATCGATATGACAAAAATTTGCAAATTTTTTTCTAAATATATTTTAAATATATTTAAGTCGGAAATGTGCACAGGATTAAAAAAATGAATATGTATAAAATAAAAGATATTACATATTATAAAGAGGTGATTGAATGGCTGAATTTGTAACATTATTTATACCATTTGCCGGAACGACCCTTGGAGCGGCTATGGTATTTCTTATGAAAGAAAAAATATCTCCGATGGTGGAGAAAGCACTGCTGGGATTTGCAGCGGGAGTCATGATTGCGGCATCCATATGGTCACTGCTCATGCCGTCCATAGACATGGCGGAGGCACAGGGAAAGATTGCATGGGTGCCTGCGCTTATCGGATTTGTCCTTGGAATAGTGTTTCTGCTGGTCCTTGATACTTTGATACCGCATCTGCATTTGGAGAGTGATAAGCCAGAGGGAGTTAAAGCAAAATTGCAGAAGACCACGATGATGATATTTGCGGTCACACTCCACAACATCCCTGAGGGAATGGCGGTGGGGGTTGTGTATGCCGGAGCAGCCATGGGCGATGTGGGAGTTTCGATCACTGGAGCATTTGCGCTCTCGATAGGAATCGCCATACAGAACTTTCCTGAGGGAGCGATCGTGTCCATGCCACTTGTGGGTGAAGGCATGAGCAAAAAGAAGGCATTTCTGTATGGAACACTGTCAGGTGCGGTAGAGCCACTTGGAGGATTCCTCACGGCACTTCTGGCGGTGCAGATTACGCCGTTTCTTCCGTACTTTCTTGCATTTGCGGCGGGAGCCATGCTCTATGTTGTCATCGAGGAGCTCATACCCGAATCTCAGGCGGGGGATCACAGCAACATAGGAACCATCGGAGCTGCGGTTGGCTTTGCACTGATGATGGTGCTGGACGTAGCCCTTGGCTAACTAAAAAATCTCCACATTGGCAAAGGGGACAGGTACCTCCGTCCCCGGCTATTACGTTAAATGATAAAATATCCACAATTACAAATGTTGATTTTACAGGCTGGTTAGATTAAACTAACACCGTAAATCATGTGAGCTTATGTACCCTCTGCAGTCTGCTGAATCGGAGGGACGGCAGGGGGCGATACAAGGAAAGAGGAGGTGCCATGTGCCCTGTGGGCACATATCGGAATGCACCGACGAACTGCCGCCGACCGAAAGGGAGGGGGCGATACAAGGAAAGGAGAAATATAAAAATGATGAATTATCTTGAGATCGAAAAGGTAATAGGAAGAGAGATCCTTGATTCAAGAGGAAATCCAACAGTTGAAGCAGAGGTATATCTGGCAGATGGAACAGTAGGCCGCGGCGCTGCACCTAGTGGAGCATCAACAGGTGAGTTTGAGGCACTTGAGCTTCGTGACGGAGACAAGTCAAGATATCTCGGCAAGGGTGTCCAGAAGGCAGTAGAGAATATAAATACAACAATCAATGACGTACTTACAGGAATGGATGCGTCTGACATATATGCAGTAGATGCAGCGATGATCAAGGCAGATGGAACAAAGGACAAGTCAAACCTCGGAGCAAATGCTATCCTTGCAGTTTCAATCGCAGCGGCAAGAGCAGCTTCAATCTCACTTGACATTCCTCTTTACAGATTCCTCGGCGGAATCTCAGGAAACAAGCTTCCGGTTCCGATGATGAACATCGTAAATGGGGGATGTCATGCTCTGTCATCAGGACTTGACGTTCAGGAGTTCATGATCATGCCGGTTGGCGCTCCTTCATTTAAGGAGTGTCTGAGATGGTGTGCAGAGGTATTCCATGCACTTGCAGGTATCCTCAAGGAGAGAGGACTTGCAACCTCTGTAGGCGATGAGGGTGGCTTTGCTCCGGCACTCAAGTCTGACGAGGAGGCTATCGAGACAATCCTCGAGGCTGTAAAGAAGGCTGGATATGAGCCGGGCAAGGACTTCAAGATCGCTATGGACGCTGCTTCATCAGAGTGGAAGAGCGAGAAGGGCAAGGGTTGGTACAAGCTTCCAAAGGCTGGAACAGAGTACACAGCAGAGCAGCTCATCGAGCACTGGGCAAAGCTTGTTGAGAAGTATCCTATCATCTCAATCGAGGACGGTCTCGATGAGGAGGACTGGGAAGGCTGGCAGAAGCTCACAGAAAGACTTGGAGACAAGGTTCAGCTTGTTGGTGATGATCTGTTTGTTACTAATACAGAGAGACTTGCAAAGGGTATCGAGATGGGATGTGCAAATTGTATCCTTATCAAGCTCAATCAGATCGGTTCAGTTTCAGAGACACTTGAAGCTATCAAGATGGCTCATAAAGCAGGATACACAGCAATCAGCTCACACAGATCAGGTGAGACAGCAGATACAACTATCGCAGATCTCGCAGTAGCACTCAATACATGCCAGATCAAGACAGGCGCTCCTTCTAGATCAGAGAGAGTTGCAAAGTACAACCAGCTCCTTAGAATCGAAGAACAGCTTGGCGACTGTGCAGTATATCCTGGAATCAAGGCTTTCAACGTAAAGCAGTAGGATAATATAAGTAAAATGAATGTTATACAGAATATGTTGCAAGAAAGTAGCATATTCTGCATATAACATATATGGTATTAGCCATGCAAAGGCATCTCCACTGGCGGAATGAATCAAATATCGGTGGAGGTGCTTTTTTTGCGTGCGTGTAACGTGCCAAAGACGGTGTTTGTACGTGACTTTGCCGCTTGCAGGGATAATTTGTAAATTTCGGAAATCTACATGGCATATTACAGCTGATCAATTAGTTATCAATTATATAAAAATGCCTAAAAAATTTCATAATATATGTGCTTATTTTGACATTAAAAATGTGGAATCACTTGACAGATAGTGTTAAACTATACATAGGCTTATCGGGAGGTAGGAATCATGGCTTCAAAGAGAGATTATTATGAAGTTCTCGGCGTCAAGAAGACAGCCACAGACGCTGAGATAAAAAGAGCATATAGAACCCTGGCGAAGAAATACCACCCGGACACGAATCCTGGCGATGCGTCAGCTGCAGAGAAGTTTAAAGAGGCTTCTGAGGCCTACGCGGTACTGTCTGATGCTGAGAAGAGGAAGATGTATGATCAATTTGGAATGGCTGCTTTTGATGGCTCAGGTGGAGCTGCAGGAGGAGATCCATTTGGTGGCGGAGGATTCCACTTTGAAGGTGGAGACTTCGGAGATATGTTTGGCGATATATTTGGCTCGTTCTTTGGCGGAGGAGGTCGTTCACAGAGAGGCGGTTTCGGCGGCTTTAGCGGTAACTTCAATGCCAGAGGCAGAGATATGGAGGCAAGTGTCACGATAGACTTTGACGAGGCTGTCTATGGATGTGATAAGACATTGTCATTCAACGATGGACGCGGTGGAAGTTCACAGTTTAAAGTGCACATACCGGCAGGTATAGACAATGGCGGTGTGATAAGGCTTGCCGGCAAGGGTTATCCCGGAACAGGCAAAGGACAGCCAGGCGATCTGCTCCTACAGGTAAATATCCGGGACAAGGCCGGGTATGAGAGAAAAGGATTGGATATCTACACCACAGCCCTTGTACCGTTTGATGTGGCTGTTCTCGGGGGAGAACTTCTCGTCCACACGATGTTTGGAGATGTAAAGTGTAAGATAGCTCCGGGAACACAGTCGGGCAGCAAGATAAGGCTTCGTGGCAAAGGTGTTCAGGCGAGAGGCGGTAATACCCATGGAGACCATTATGTGACAGTCAGAATTGCAGTTCCAAGGAATATTTCACCGGAGGCTAAGGAAGCACTTAAGAAGTTCACAGAACTAGTGAATAAAGGCTGATAGAGATATTGCCGGAATCGGGTACTGATTTAATGAATTTTGGTGATATGGGATAATATATGTTTTAAGAAATCAGGGCAGTGAGCTCACTTTAAAAGTTCACTGCCTTGATTTTTTATATAGCACAAAATCACATATGAAGATTACTTAAATCAATTGATTTTTGGAGGGAAAGATGTTATTAGATAAAGATATACGCGAGCCTTTATTTGAATTTCTTGAGGAGAGGTACGGAAAGGTGCGGATCCTTGAGGAAAAGACTGTGGGCAGTTCCCGTGCGGATGTGGTAATGGTTATCCCGGACAAGATAGTTGGAATCGAGATAAAGAGTGACGCGGATACATACACACGGCTTGAGAGACAGGTTGCGGATTATGATCTGTATTTTGATCAGAATATCGTTGTGGTGGGAAGCACACACGCAAGTCATGTGGCTGAGCATGTGCCGGACTACTGGGGGATCATATCTGTTGAAGAATATGATACGGGCAGCAAGTCAGATGCAGGCGAAAATGCAGATGTGAATATGGGTGGCAAAGCAATTGGTGGAGGCACAACTGATCTATCTGATAAGGTGACGCATAAGATAGACTTCTATGTAGTGCGAGAGATGCAGACCAATCCAAAAGCGGATATTCTGCGCACCATCCGAATACTTTGGAGACCGGAGCTTGCGCATATTCAGGAGACCTACAGTCTACCGATGTATAAGGGCAAGAGCAAGGACTTCGTGAGAACCCTCATAGTGGACAGACTTCCGGCGGAGATCGTGCATCATGAGATAAGTGAGATCCTGTTCGAGAGGGACTATGCGGCCATGATCAAGCAGATACAGGAATTCCGCAAAGCCCAGGCGGCAAAGCGCGGCAAGACGGTTCGGAAGAAGAAAAAGAGATACAGAAGGAAGAAGAGAGATGCATAGAGGTGACAGCATGATAAAGAAGTATACATACGGAAAGCCATTTCAGACAGAATCAGTAGTGGTAGATATCGCAGCAGAAAAAGGACAGCCAGATCACGGCAATATAGACTTAACAGCCGGATTTTCGTACACATTTGGTCTTGAGGACAGTGATATAGTGTATGGCCTTGGCGAGGCGAACAGAGGAATCAACAAGAGAGGCTACAAGTACATAAGCAACAATGCAGACAATCCGCATCATCACGAGGATGTATACTCACTGTATGCATCACACAACTTTATTATAGTTTCAGGAGCGCAGACATTTGGCCTGTATTTTGACTATCCATCCACGATCACATTTGACGTGGGATATACGAAGTGCGATGAGCTGCACATTTTCTGTGACAGCGCAGATCTGGATATCTATGTGATAACAGGTGACAGCCCATATGATATCACAAAGCAGTTCAGGAAGATGATCGGAAGGAGTTATATCCCGCCAAAGTTTGCATTTGGATTTGGACAGAGTCGCTGGGGATACAAGACACCGGAGGACTTTGAGACGGTGGCGAGAAAATACAGAGAGAACCACATCCCGATCGATATGGTCTACATGGATATAGATTACATGGACAGCTATAAGGATTTCACCATAAATGACGACTTTGGCGATTTTTCGGAGTATGTGGAGAATCTGAAAAAGGATAATATACGCCTGATCCCGATCATCGATGCCGGAGTAAAGATAGAGAAAGGCTACGATGTGTATGAGGAGGGCGTGGCAAATAACTACTTCTGTAAGAGAGCAGATGGAAGTGATTTCGTTGCGGCGGTATGGCCGGGATATACGCATTTCCCTGATGTGCTGAACCCTGAGGCGAGACGCTGGTTCGGTGCAAAATATAAGATCCTCACGGATGCAGGTATAGAGGGCTTCTGGAATGACATGAATGAGCCGGCGATCTTCTTCACCCCGGAGGGCGTGAGCGAGCTGAAGAAAGCTATGAAGAAGTTCATTGAGAAGGACGAGACTGTGGACGATGTCTGGGGCATCTCGGGTATGGCGGCAGGTGTTGGCAACAATCCGAAGGATTACGCATCTATGTATCACAATGTGGATGGTGAGATGGTGCGTCACGACAAGGTTCATAACCTCTTTGGATATAACATGACAAGGGCAGCAGGCGAGGCCCTTCGGGAGATCTCACCGGATGAGAGACGACTTTTGTTTTCACGCTCCTCATATATCGGAATGCATCGTTATGGCGGCGTCTGGATGGGCGATAACAAATCATGGTGGTCACACATCCTGCTCAACATCAAGATGCTTCCGTCCATGAATATGTGCGGTTTCCTGTATACGGGCGCGGATCTCGGCGGATTTGGCTGTGATACTTCAAGGGATCTTCTTCTCAGATGGCTCGCACTCGGTGTGTTCACTCCGCTCATGCGTGACCATTCTTGTGAGGGCACAAGAAATCAGGAGTGCTATCAGTTTGAGCATATAGAAGATTTCAGGAATGTGATCGGTGTCCGTTACCGATTGCTTCCATATATATACAGTGAGTACATGAAGGCGGCCTTGACGGACGACATGATGTTCAAGCCACTGGCATTTGAATATCCAGATGATAGGATTGCGGCTCATGTTGAGGATCAGCTCATGCTTGGAAATGAGATCATGATCGCACCGGTTTACACGCAGAATGCCATCGGAAGATATGTGTATCTGCCAGAGAATATGATGCTTGTAAGGTTTACGGCAGATGGCTCAGTGGAGCAGACGGAGGTGCCTGCGGGACATCACTTTGTTGAGGTACCTTTGAATGAAGTTATCCTTTTTTGTAAGAAGTGGCAAATGTATACCTGTCGTGGATGTGGCGGAGTGCGTTGCTGATATTGACAAGACCACAATGCAGCTGATCGGTTATAAGAACAGCAGTTATATGCTGTACGATGATGACGGTTATACAAGGGAGTATGATCTGGAGAAGAATTGTGCATTATTATTTAAATAAGGAAAGTGAAGTCATGAAGAACGTAAAATTAATTGCATCCGACATGGATCACACACTGCTTATGGAGAATGGAAAACTCCCGGATGGTTTCTTTGATTACATTGACAGGCTGGATGAGAAGGGGATTCGTTTTGTTGTAGCCAGCGGAAGACCGATGTACACCCTGAGGGATATGTTCGGAGACAAGATGGATAAGATGGTGGTCATCGGTGATAACGGTGCGGCTATTTCCAATTGTGGCAAGATCATATACAAGAGCCTGATGGATGTGGAAGAGTACCAGAGTATGATACGCTTTGTGGAAGATGAGACGGATGGTGTTGCTGTACTGTGTGCTCTATCCGGAGCATATGTCCTGAAAAAATATGAGAAGTATGCGAAGTTTTTCAAAGCATTTCTCAGTAATCTTGAGTTTGTTGATGATATGAGAAGCCTTGACGTCGAGGCCAATAAGTTTACGATATTTGCTCCAGATAAGGATGCAGCCGTGAAGTACAAAGAGATCTATACGCCACGTTTTGGAGATAACTTCTCAGTCACTGTGGGCGGAAGAGAATGGATCGACATCATGAATAAAGGTATCAATAAGGGAATGGCCATGAGAAAGATCGGAGAACTTCTTGGTATCGATACCAGCGAGATGATGGCATTCGGCGACAACTTCAATGATGCGGAGATGCTGAAGACGGTATATTACAGCTATATCGTGGCAAATGCGCAGCCTGGCATGGAGAAGTTTGCAAGATTCCGCGCCCCATCCAATGAGGAACGTGGAGTGCTCCAGGTTATGGAGCAGGTGCTGGCAGCCAACTTGTAGGCGGAGTATAGAAACAGTCATAAATAATGGATAGAAATCAAAGGCTCAGTCTCTTATTAACAGGGGCTGGGTCTTTTAATATATTGATAATGTAAGCAGTGACCACTAAATCTTAATATTAAACGTAATAAGATTGTAAGATGTGGATGTTAGAATAAAATCATCAGATAGAACAGACAAGAAAATGAAAAGGAAGAGGTATCATGAATATATTATCAACCCACAATCTTACAAAAACATACGGAACAGGAGACAATGTCGTGCATGCGCTTACAGATGTGTCACTTGATATTGAAGAGGGAAAATTTGTATCTATCATAGGCAGTTCGGGAAGCGGAAAGTCAACACTTCTAAATCTCTTAGGAGGTCTCGACAGGCCAACATCAGGAGATGTTATACTGGACGGCAAAGCTATTTTTGAAATGGACGATGAGGCACTTACGATATTCAGAAGACGAAAGATAGGATTTGTCTTTCAGAATTACAACCTGGTGCCAATATTAAATGTGTACGAGAATATAGTGCTTCCGATCGAGCTGGATGGAACAAAGATAGACACTGCGTATGTAGATAAAATTATGGATGTGCTCGGCTTATCGGAAAAGAAATTTTCCATGCCGAACCAGCTGTCAGGAGGCCAGCAGCAGAGGGTTGCGATAGCCAGAGCGCTGGCAGCAAAACCTTCTATCATATTGGCTGATGAGCCGACAGGCAATCTGGACAGCAAGACCAGCATGGATGTCATTGCACTGTTAAAGCTGACTGGTAAAGAGTTTGCACAGACGATAGTGATGATCACTCATAATGAAGAGATAGCAACCATGGCAGACCAGATGATACGGATCGAAGATGGCAGAATCTTCTCAGCAGGAGTACCAGATGGGGGTGAGAAGGATGCTTAGAAACAATAACCAGGCGGCGGTGAGCAGGATATATCACCGCATGTTAAAGCAGAATAAAGTGCGAAATGTAATTGTTATTCTGGCGATCGTTCTCACAACATTTATGTTCACGGCTGTATTTACATTGGGATTTTCCATAGCTAAAAATCTTAACCAGATGCAGCTCAGACTTCAGGGGACAAGATCTTCTATATATATGGAGCATCCATCTGAGAATCAGATAACAGATATACAGTCCTGTCCGTCACTTCTTGCGGCGGGAATACAGATCGATGCACAGACGGTAAGCACGGAGTCAGGCAAGTACAGATATCTGCTTCAGTATGATGATGACACGGAATTTAATGAGAATCTGAAACCTGCCATAACCGATATAAATGGCAGTTATCCGAAGGATGAGAATGAGATAATGCTCACAAAGCAGATACTTGACAATATGGGTATCACGTCGCCAAAGGTAGGTCAGAATGTTACTTTGGTGATAGATGGTGAGAGGAAAAATTTTGTGCTCTCAGGCTGGTACACAGGATTTGCCAAGAGCAGCGTATGCCTGGTGTCAAAGAAATATGTGGATTCCCAGGGAATAGATATGCAGAAGGATGGACGTGTCAGTATCTCCGCAAAGGAGGGCAAGGGTGATAAACTCCAAGATGAACTTGAGAAGAATGTTACTTTGAGACAGGACCAGAAGTTTGAAGTGAAATATGATGTTCAGTCTGAAAATGGTTCAAACCGTGTTTTTATAGCTATAAGTATAGGCATTATAGCTCTTATGATACTCCTTAGTGGATATCTTCTTATATATAATGTAATGTACATATCTGTTACAAAGGATATAAGATTCTATGGAATGCTGAAGACCATCGGAGCCACGATGTCCCAGATACAGAAGATAGTGAAAAAACAGGCACTATATCTGGCTTGTATAGGAATTCCGATGGGTGTACTCCTTGGAACGGCGGTGTCATTTGGCGTTGTTCCTCTTGCTATGAACATGCTGTCGGTAGACAGGGAAGCTGCACTTTCATCGGCGGTCAGTTTCAATCCGGGAATATATGTATTTTCCGTGGTATTTGCATTTGCAACTGTATTTATAAGTGCAAGGAAACCGGCAAAATATGCCGGGAAGATATCTGCAATCGATGCTATGAAATATGCTGGAAATATATCGGGAACAAGATATAAGTCCACCAGTGGAGGAAGGCCCTGGAAGATGGCATGGAGGAATGTGTTTCGTGAAAAAAAGAGAAGTATACTTGTGTTCGCATCAATATTCATGGGTTCAGTTACATTTCTGTGTGTGAATACATTTATATCATGCATGGATGCGGACAGTTATATAGAGCACTATATTCACAATGATTATGTGCTATATGGCGACGGAGAATCAGATAACTCTAAGCCTCAGGCGACCATGGCAGATATCGCGGATCAGATGCGAAACATTCCGGGTATGGGTACTGTAGAGGTGGACAGAAGCGCAAATGTAAGACTGCCATTTGATGCTGAACTTTATGCACCGTTTATTGAGACCGAGGATGACCCGGAATCTCTTGCGACATTTTATGAGACAACGACCAACAGTGAGGCACAGTATGGGGCACCGCTGATATCGGTCAATTCAGATATGATAAAGCTCTACAACAAAACTGCCAGACAGAAGATTGATATAGATGCATTCGAAAAAGGAGAGGTATGTCTGATAGGTTATGTAGATTCCATATCAGCGTCGGAGCGGATGACGGATAAGACTCTGACACTTGTAAATGACCAGACGGGCAGGAAGAGACAGATCTCAGTCGGTGCAGCCATGATGAGGACAGAGCAGTCAGCAATCACCGCCGGATACTACTGGGTACTTGGTGGAGCTCCGGAGGCGATATTTGTGAGTGATGCGGTAATGGATGATCTGTTTCCGGATGCGGAGATCTCATGCATCATTGCGGATGCGGAGAAAGGAAAAGAAACAGAAGTGACACCATATGTACAGCGCATCGTAAAGGAAAATCCAATCATAGCCGGGAGTGATATCAAGTCGGTGGAGGGCTCGGAATTCAAGAAGTCTATGCTGTCGCTTGAGGTGATAGGTGGTGGAATGTCGATCATATTGATACTTATCGGAGTGGTGAATTATATCAATGTCATGATCACCGGTGTATATACGAGAAAACTGGAACTGGCAGTGCTTGAGAGCGTTGGAATGACAAAGAGGCAGATACGTAATATGCTTATGTACGAAGGCATGTTTTATGGTATTATAACAACAGTACTTATTGTGACGCTTGGAAGCCTTATGATGTATGGAGCTGGCCGGCTAAGTGTGAATATAGCCGATTATGCAGTATTTCATTATCCGTATGTACTTGTTGCCGGAGTCGTTGTTGTGCTGTTTGCTATATGTATTGTGGTTCCGGCGATGGTGTTCAGACTTGTGACAAAAGATACGGTGACAAGCCGGCTGAGAGAAGCATCATAGATATTTGGTAGACCGGGAGTCATGAAAATGATATGGAATCAGCATGTAATTGATAGGAGAAAGTATGAAACGTATTTTGGTCGTGGAGGATGATGTGATCATATGTGGAGGTGTAAAGCTATTCCTTGAAAAGAGGGGATACGAAGTTGAAACTGCGTACTCATGCAAGGAGGCGGATGGCTGTCTGGAACATGGTTTCGATCTGATATTGCTTGACAGAAACCTTCCCGATGGAAAGGGTCTTGACTATTGCAGAGAACTGAGAAAAAGCACAAAGGTCCCGATCATCTTCCTCACGGCAAGAGATACGGAGGCTGATATGATAGAGGGGTTCCGGGCCGGCTGCGATGACTATATAGCGAAGCCGTTTTCCGTGGAACTTCTGTATCAGCGGATAGAGGCAGTCCTTCGAAGAAGTGAAAATGCACTGGATGGGGTAAAGCGCGAACGTTTTCATTATGGGGATATGAGTGTTGACTTTGAGCGGATGCAGGTGTACATATCGGATGAACCGATAAAGCTGTCCGTTACGGAATATAGGATACTGGAACTGCTGATAAAAAATAAGGGGCGTGTTCTCACAAGGGATATGATCATACAGAAGATTTGGGATGACAATGAAAATTATGTGGATGAGAACACGCTGAATGTGCATATCAGAAGACTGCGTCAGAAGATAGAAAAGGATGCCGGCAATCCGGAGTACGTGATCACGGTGTTTGGAATTGGATATACATTTGGCGAGACATAGGCGCACTGGCGTGTGGTGTAGTTATGTTTGTTGTCATAAGGTTGCTGCAGAAGGCAGATGATGACTTTATTTCGGAGGTTGTGGCAGCTATGTCGGATCTTCTGGACAATCTCTCTGAGCTGAAACGGCAGCAGGTATTTCCGGAAAATGAGGACTCGCTGGTATCAAGGCTGCAGAGCAAGGTTGACAAGATAATCGATGCACTGAAACTTCAGAATTCCAGAGAGAGGCTGGAGCATGAGAATATTAAGGGACTGGTATCGGATCTTTCCCATCAACTGAAGACACCAATATCGAACCTGAGGATGTACACGGATTTTCTGAAAAATCCGGATATAAGTGATGATAAGCGTACTAGGTACTTGCAAGTCCTTGAACTGGCGGTGGAGCGCTTGTCATTTCTCTCGGAGAGTATGATAAAGGTATCCAGACTGGAAAGCGGACTTATCAATCTCGATGTGAAAAGCCAGAGTATAAATGACACTGTGCTGCAGGCCGTGAAAGATGTATATGTGAGTGCGAAAAATGCCGGTATAACTATCAGATACGATGAACAGGTGAAATGTGATATACGGCATGACAGAAGATGGACTGCGGAAGCGTGTTTCAATCTTTTGGATAATGCGATAAAATACGGGAAAACTGGAAGTGAGATAGTCCTGTCGGTCAGAAAACTAGGGCTCACGGTTGAAATCAGTGTGACAGATGAGAATGAACCAATAGGAGAGGATGAGCGTACACATATATTTGAGAGGTTTTACCGTGGCAGAAATTCCGGTGACAAGGATGGTGTTGGAATAGGCCTTTATCTGTCAAGGGAGATCATAGAAAAACAGGGCGGAATGTTAAGTGTTATTCCCCAAAAGGGCGGTAACAAGTTCGTGATCGTGCTGCAGAGCCGATGAATGGAATAATGGCATGATTATATATAAAGGAGTACATATGATTTACACATACCCGGATTATTATAAGAAATTTAATTGTATAGCGGACAAATGCCCGGACACATGCTGCGGCAAATGGCAGATAGTGATAGATGATGATTCTCTTGAAAGGTATCAGGAGTACGATGGAGATTACAGACCGGAGCTTCACAGGAAAGTGAACTGGAAAGAGGGCGTTTTCAGGCATGGCAGAAGTGGAAAGTGTGCATTTTTGCGAGATGACATGCTGTGTGATCTGTATATACATATGGGTAAGGAAAGCCTTTGTACCACCTGCAGGGAATATCCGAGACATACGGAGGAATTCGAGAATGTGCGCGAGGTTTCGTTATCACTTTCATGTCCTGAGGTGGCACGTATACTGATGAACATCACGGATAAGGTTACATTTGTGACTGAGGAAGATGACGAGGACGAGATGTTCGATGACTTTGATTATTTCCTTTATTCCAATCTGGAGGATATCCGGGAGGCGATACTGAATGTCATTCAGGACAGAAGTGTGGACATACGGAGCAGAATAGAGCGGGTGATTCAGATCGGTGCGTCGGCTCAGAGACACTATGACGAGGGCGATCTGGTCATGTGGGATGAGTGTGAGGAGCAGGATAAGCCACAGATCCACGGAGACCATGAAGAGTATATGTTACTTCAGAAGCAGGCTATGTTTCTCATTGAAGATCTTGAACTTTTGTATGATGACTGGGAGGATGTGCTCATAGAGTCGCAGGAGCTGCTGTTTGGACAGGGTGAGAAAGTTTTCATGGAGAATAAGAAATGGTTTGAAAAGTGGTGGAGGGACAACTGCGAGGTTACAGGTTGTCATCCTGGACAGGAATCGGATACTGCTGAGAGTGTTGTGACTGAGGACAATGTGATTGAGGGTGTGCTTCGCATGACGATGGACATATTCCTTGAACAGATCATAGTCTACTTCATCTCGATATATCTTCTCGGCGCAGTGTACGACGATAATATATCCGGCAAGGTAAACGCATGCGTCGGACATGCGGTTGAACTCTATATGCTGCTCATGGCTAGATGGCTCAGAAATGGTGAGACTTTGTCGGCGGATGATCTCATAGAGCTCTCTTACAGATATTCCAGGGAGATAGAGCATTCGGACGAGAATCTTGAACAGGTTGAGGTGCTTGACTGGTTTGATCTGTAGTTATATCTTCTCAAGATCCTTATACTGCTCCAGTGCAGGACTCTCGTCGCCGACATACCAGTAGTCGCAGCAATCCCCGCCAAGAGCCTCGATCTGTGTACGGATCAGGCGGGCGTGCATGACCTCCGCAAGGTAGTGGTCAGTCCTGCACAGATAAGGGAGCAGGTCCGCATAGCCGTGCTCCTTTGCATGCTTCGCTATAGGACATCCAATCAGATGGAAGCAGAACCCTTCAGTCCTTCCATCCGGGTTGATCTCAACCTTCCAACTATCCATCCATTCGCCTTTTGCCTGGTGTTCTTTTTGCATCTTGTTGAATTTAACATAAGTCTTTTCAAATAGCTTGTATGGCCAGTTGCTCCTGTTGCCATTCACTATTTTCCCAAGGAATTTCATCTTTTCAGCGGCATCCCGTTTGATGGTGAGAAGAACCTCGCCGTCAAGCCTGTGGCCGCTTGCCTCATAGAATGATACAATGGTAAACCAGTCATACATGTTGGTCGCCATCATGTTCTTGCCGAGATCCGGCATGTCCTTGCGCATGAATTCCCTGTAATATTCATCAGCCTTTTTGAATATACCATCCGCCTCGGACGAAAGATTCTCTTTGCAGTATTTTTTATAGAGCTTTGCATAGCTCGATACTGAATATGCCCGTTTCATCTTATTTACCTCCCATAACCTGATGGCAGCCCATCAGAATCCGCAGTGATGGGGCTGACAGATCCAACCAAACTATTTGGTTAGAGCATACTAACTGAGTAAATTTTATCATATATATGGTGGAAGCACAATTCTTGAATATTATCTATAGCAATAATATAATTTATAAAATGTGATATTAGATCCAAATAGAAATATTATAGAATAATTATCAGACATCTTATGATGATTAATGTTGTTTAGGGATTGATCGACAATGATATAAAGGGGTATGGAGAAGATAGAAAATATGGGAAATATAGAAAATATCCATATTGCTGTATGTGATGATGAAGAGCTGACTCACAGAGAAGTTGAGGAGAAATTAATAGAATATAGGGAATCCAGAAAATGTGTATATAAGCTGTCACATTATGATTCTGCACAGATGCTGCTTAATGAGACAGAAGAGATACATATATTATTATTGGATATAGACATGCCTGTTATGGATGGGATAGAGGCTGCCGCTGCGCTGAAAAAGAGCGGAAGACAATGCAATATTATAATGCTCACGAGTAAAAGGGAGCGTTTTAAAGATGCATTTAAGATAGGTGCGACGAGATTTGTGACAAAACCCATCGAGAAAGATGAGCTGTTTGAGGCGCTGGACAGCGCAGTGGCGTCACTCGCTGGGTATGGCACAGTCACAGTAAAATATAATGGGGAAGATTGCACCGTTTGCCAGAGAGATATCTATATGGTGGAGGCGAAAAGAGATTATGTAAAAATATATCTGAAAGATAAGGTCTGTGAGAGCAATCATTCATTAAAAGATTTGGCGGAAAATCTGGATGATAGATTGTTTATATATGTTCATCGAAGCTACCTTGTGAATATGTTATATGTCAGCGATATAAAGAATGGATATGTGGAATTATCCGGAGGGAAAAAGGTATCTGTAGCAAGGAGAAAAAGTAAAGAAGTACATCAAAAGATCATAGAGTTTGACGTGAACTGCAGATAAGGGGGAGAAGAAAATATGTTGTATGGCATATTATTTTTGCTGATCAATATAGAATATATATCATTTTACTATGTATTTTGGGGGAAACGGGCCAATATAAAGTATGACTGGAAAATGCTTGTGACTTTGTGCATCAGTGTGCTGTTATTAGTTTTGTCTATCGGGATAGGGAATCTGGACATTCTCTGCGTTCCTGCGATCATAAGTGGCGTGCTGATCAACTCACAAATATATCGTCTAAGAGTATCAGAGACCATAAAGCTGGCGCTTGTAAGTTTCCCATTGCTGTCAATACTTGAAAGCATTTTTGAATTCATATTGATGTATGGCGTTAAGCTGGATCCGGAATATGTAAACATCGTTTATACAGTGGTTGTAGTGGCAATTATATGGATCTATTACTATAGGAAGAAGAATTGACAAGGATGCGTTTCTTTTGCCCGGAAAAATGAGTCTTGTGGTGGCTGCTGCACTGTTTGCGATAGAGGCTATGATCTCATATTTTACATTTGTTTTGGTGGATGTTTTGCAAATAGATGGAGAAATGATAGGGCTGGGGATTGTTATAGCCGGTGGTGTAGTTATAGTTGTACTGATCCTCCTGATGATATATTACTTTAATGTTCAGAACAAATATCAGATTGAAAATTCAATCTTGGAAAAGCTTCAATGAGCAGCAAAGAGAATATTTTGAACAGCTGCTGGAAAAGGAACAGAGAACGAGGCAGTTCCGCCATGATATTATTGCAGAATTGATCCAGATGAAGAATTATGAAGACAGGAAAGAATATAAGAAACTGGGCAGTTATCTGGACGAGATGCTGAGTGACATATCATCCATCAGTAAATATGATTATGATGTAGGCAACGAGATAGTCAATACGATACTGAACTATTATTTATTGCCGATCAAGGATAAATGTAAAATTGATGTGAAAGGATATATTTCTGATTCACTGGATATAGCGAGGAGAGATTTGTGTATTCTTGTGTCAAATCTTGTGAAAAATGCGGTGGAGGCGATTGAGCAAGTGCCGGATAAAGAAAAATACATATTTTTTGAGATAAAGAGCGGAAATATCTTTCTACAGATCAATATGAGAAACACATGTACTGAACACACTGGTATTACAAAGGCTGGAAAAATATATACGACAAAAGGGGATAAGAAAAATCACGGATTGGGGATAAAAAACATAGAAAATACGCTTCGAAGATATGATGGATATGCTGAGTATAAGAAAGAAGATAATTGTTTTGTGTCACAAATTAGAGTAAAAAGTAACCGTTCGTCGAGTATTTAAACCGTTTGCAGAAAAATGCTGGAAATACTGAATTTGCAGGGGTACTCTACCAAACGAAGGACAAACAGAAAATGGAGTTTGCCTTTTAGGGAGGGTAGAGATGAGTGTGAGTTCTATATGGATTTTTGCGTGGAGATATTTCCACAAAAAGTAAAAGGTAAGTTTTTAAATTTTAAAGACATGTTTACAAAGTGAAAACAATAAAGACCTTGGGGATGGTCTATAAAAAATACCACTATCTAATAATAGGAGATGTAGGTATAAATGAAAAGGATAATATGTATATTGATGGTTTGCATTATGATTTTGATAAAACCAACCGCAGCAATGGCAGAAACGAATGAAAAAACACAGCAACAAAATTTTTATAAACAGGAATATTTAATAAAACAGTATGTAAGAAATAGTGATGTTCGTTTGATAGAAACTATAGATATAGGTAAGTACAACATGGCAAGAAGTTCTACGCGGGTGAGTGATAAAACGTATAAAGTTTCTTATAAGAAAATTGCTGCTCTTTCAGGGGATGCATCATCAGGTTTAGGACTTGCTTTTTTGATTTTAGAGAAATGTGCTATAACTGTTTCAAATCCGTTAGTAGCAGCGGTAACTATATGTGGTGCAGTGTCATCAGTATTAGGACACACTGCATCTAACAAACATGGTATAACAATTAAAGTGAGGACGAAAAAATATTATAGGACACGTTTAGGTAGAAGACAGATTTATAAAACGACGCGATACATAGTAAAGGTAGGTAGGTATTGATATGAAGATAGTTCAGATATTAGAGACTATGGTTATAATAGCTTTATTGGTATTGGAGATACTGCATGATTTTAAACTTGTTCCATTTAATATGGGAATAAATGTGGTGTCACTTATTTGTGCAGGATCATTGCTTATTTTATGCATAATATTGGCGGCTAAAAAGAAATCAAGCTGGGGAAGCATATGTCTGGCGTGTATGTTTGTGATCAGATGGGTATGTGAGATGATATATTAAAAAGTAACTGAAGAAAACTATTAAAGAGGAATACAAAGTCATCCGGATAAAGTCCGGATGACTTTTTGTGTCTGACAGGACATTTACGCAGAATTTACTTTCAGATGGTGTTGACATTTACAGAAATAAGACTAGTATATGTTCGATATGAAGTATGATATGGGAGGAAAAATATGGGCAGTTATGTAATATCAGACATTCACGGATGCTATGACGAACTGATTCGGATGCTTGAGAAGATAAATTTAGAGGACAGTGATACTTTGATATGTGCCGGGGATTATGTAGATAAGGGACCAAAGAATGCTGAGGTGCTGGAATGGATAATGAATGTCCCGCCAAACGTCATTCTGCTACGAGGCAATCACGATGAGGACTTTGCACAGAATATAGAGGCGATGAGAATCATCAGCTACAAAATGGATCTCGACAGGGATAGCCTGCAGGACACGAAAACTCTGTACCAGTCGATGAAAAAGCTTGCGAAAAAAGATGCCAGCGTAAAGTTTGACCGCTGTGAGACGGTATACGAGTTGATAGAATCCGGATATACTTTCTCGCGGTTATGTGCATGGGCGGACCGGATAAAGAGCATGCCGTATCTGTATGAAACGAAAGTGTCCGACAGAAAATGCATAGTAGTCCATGCCGGATACATCAGAAGGCTTGATACGCCGGAACTTAAGGCCAGGTACAGCTCAAGGGAAGAGTTCTATATGAATGCCAGGGGGGATGGATTTACTGATGGCGGTATCATGCACGGCATGGTTGTGGTGGGGCATACTCCTACGACCAAAGAGGAAGAATTTGCATATAATGATGGATGGGTATTTCGTAAGTATGATGAGGAGAGAGATTTTTTGTTCTATGACATTGACTGTGGATGCTGGATGAGATATACAGGGAAAAAGAACGCAAGACTTGCATGTTTCAGGCTCGAGGATGAAAAGGTGTTTTATGTGTGAGGTTGTGAAGTCCTGAATTAGTGGACTTCACAAATTTTTCACAAAATTTATTAGCACTCTGTGTTGACGAGTGCTAACAGAAGTGGTATAACATAATCAGTCAAAGGAAAGAGCTTCTAAATAGAAATTAACGATAAGCCTTGAAGCGATCCTTTGAAAAGGAAACGAAATTATTAACATGTATATACCTGATGCGATAAAGGCAGAGGGGATAGATATTGGAAGGAGAGATGACTTATGTTAATGCCTAGTATTATTGGAGATAGCTTTTTAGATGATTTCTTTGGATATCCTGAGAGGACTTATGCAGCACCAAAGCAGACGCAGATGAATGGATTTATGCAAGCTGATGTAGCCGAGAGTGAGGATGCATACACAGTTGAGATGAATCTCCCAGGAGTTAAGAAAGAGAATGTGAAGATAGAGCTCAAGGATGGATACCTTATCGTGAACGCTTCTACAAAGAGTGAGACCACAGAGGAAGATAAGAAGACAAAGTACATCCGTAAGGAGCGTTACAGTGGCTCAGGCAGCAGAACTTTCTATGTCGGCAAGGATCTGACTCAGGAAGATATCAAGGCCAAGTTTGAGGACGGAGTGCTTAAGCTCACAGTTCCAAAGATTGAGAAGAAGCCTGAAGAGCCAAAGTCAAAGTATATAACAATTGAATAAATATACGATGGATGATTACTTTCATTTGTATATAAAAAGTCCGGCGCAGGAACCTCCCTCCTGTGCCGGATTTTTTGTGGAAACCCCATGGGGACGGAGGTACCTGACCCCTCCGTCCCCATGGAGTACCGGAGGTACCTGACCCCTCCGTCCCCGCGGGGATTGTTGATTGACAACCTTAACTCACAGATTATAATGGGAATAAGCATAATTACAAATAAGACAAGGAGATGTATGACATGAGATACAAGGCAGCGATATTTGATATGGATGGAACAATACTCAATACTCTGGAGGACCTGACAGACAGTACAAACTATGCACTTGCTCATCATGGATTCCCTGAGAGAACTATAGATGAGGTTAGAAGATTTGTTGGGAATGGCATACGAAAGCTCATTGAGAGAGCTGTGCCGGCGGGAACTGATGTGGCAACGATAGATAAGGTGTTTGATACATTTGCTTCTTATTATAAGGAGCACAGTGCCATCAAGACCAGACCATATGACGGAATACATGATGCCATCGCAAAGCTCAGGGCAGCAGGTGTGAAGACTGCGGTTGTGTCCAACAAGGCGGATTTCGCAGTCCAGGATCTGTGTGTTGACTATTTCCCGGGAATGTTTGATTTCGCACTTGGTGAGAAGTCTGGCATAGCAAAGAAGCCGGCACCTGACATGGTGGAGGAGTGCCTCAGAACGCTTGGTCTTGAGAAGAAGGATGTCGTATATATAGGTGACTCTGATGTGGATCTTGCCACAGCAAGAAATTCTGGAACGGATGTCATCATGGTTGGCTGGGGTTTCAGGGATGAGGAGTTCATCATGAGCCTTGGAGCACCATTTGTCATTCATGAACCACAGAAGATAGTTGACATAATACTGGGAGAGTAGCGGATGCTGACTTATTCATTTGATGACAGGGGGATGGATTTCCTCTATGAACATTTGTACAAAGAGATAAAAAATGACATATTAATGGGAAATCTTAAAGCCCATGAGAAACTGCCGTCAAAGAGGGCACTTGCAGCTCATCTGAATGTGAGTGTGGTCACTGTGGAGAATGCCTACAGCCAGCTTCTTGCGGAGGGGTATATTTATTCCAAGCCGAAGAGCGGGTTCTATGTGTGTGACGTGAAGGCCGAGGATGCGGATGTTGTGGGAGTGCGCAATGCCTACTATGCCAGTGAATATAAGGGTGGTACAGAAGGTTCCGTAATGAAAGATAATGCAAGGCAGAACATGACCTCAGATGAATCGGACGTTGCATACTTGCGCGGAATACGATCGGAAGACCATGTGACAGAGCATTCTCATGTGATCAGGGAACACGCAGAATCCCCTGGCCAGAACAGGTTCTTTGCCGACTTTGTAAACAATTCCACCCTCAGTGAGAACTTTCCATTTTCGACATGGACGAAACTCATGAGGGAGACGATGATGGATGACCGGGAAAAAGCTTATGAAGAGATCACCGTCTGGTGGTATATTTGAACTCAGAAAGGCCATTGCGGATTATCTCTATCAGTTCAGGGGGATGTCTGTAAGCCCGAACCAGATCATAGTCGGTGCGGGAACGGAATATCTGTATGGTCTTATCATACAGCTTCTCGGCAGGGACAGCGTATACGGTGTGGAGAATCCGGGATATCAGAAGATACAGCACATATACGATGCATATCAAGTGAAATGCTGTTATATAGACATGGATGAGAGCGGTGTCAACATAGATTCGCTAGAGCGGTCCGGGGCTGATGTGGTGCATATATCACCGTCACACCATTTTCCTACGGGAACTGTCACTCCGGCGAGCAGGAGATATGAACTGCTGGGCTGGGCGGCAAAGCAGGAGGGCAGATATATCATAGAGGATGAATATGACAGTGAATTCCGTCTGGTTGGAAATCCAATCCCGGCGCTTCAGAGTATAGACGCATCTGATAAGGTCATATACATGAATACATTTTCAAAAAGTTTGTCATCAACCATACGAATAAGCTACATGGTATTGCCAATACCGCTCATGGTAAGGTATAATCATGTACTAAGCTTTTATGCGTGTACGGTGTCGAATTTTGATCAGTATACACTCACAAGGTTTATACAGGAGGGGTATCTGGAAAAGCACATCAACAGGATGAGAAAGTTTTACAGGAACAGCAGGGACAGGATACTTGGTTGTATCAGGAGTCACAGGCTGTATCCGCAGGTAACGATAAAGGAAGAGAATGCAGGTCTTCATTTCCTTATGGAGATCGACACGTCATACACGGACAGAGAGATGGTGGACAGGGCTGCCGCGGCAGGAATCAACATATCCAGCCTCAGCCAGTACTGCCATGGAAAAGAGCAGGAGGACAGCCACACACTGGTTATCAATTATTCGGGCATAGAAGAAGACATAATAGAGGAAGCCTGTGACAGACTTCTTGAGAGTGTGGTGTGCTTGACGACATAGCACGCAGATGCCGCGCGAAGCGCCTTGAATGCGTTTGCAGGAATTTTTCGTATTTTTCGTAAGGAGGACAACAGATGAAGATATCATTCGATTCCCTTGAGGAGCAGAATATTCAGAACTTTAAGGGCGGCGAAGGCGTATTTAAGCCACGCATGCACGTAGGCAATTACAACAAGATCATGAGGGCAACACTTCCAGCCGGAAGTTCTATAGGACTTCACACACATGACATCAACAGCGAGATCATATTTATCATCTCAGGAGTTGGAACCATGGAGTATGACGACACCATGGAGATACTCAATCCGGGCGACTGCCATTATTGTCCGCCGGGACACAGCCACAGCCTGAAGAACAACGGCGATGAGGATCTGGTGTTCTATGCTGTAGTGCCAGAGCACAATTAGAAGAGAATAATATAAGAAAATAAAAAAGAGGTTCTCCCAATCAATGTAACTGGAATACATCTGGAATTCCGGGTGCGCATCAGAATGTGGAGACCTCTTTTTTATTTGTTATCAAGTGATTAACTTGATATATATGCGTTAATTCATGTCACATCTAGAAAAGTTGCAGATAAATGTGGTGTTTCGCGTCAGGCTGTAGCAAAATGGGAAAAAGGTATTAATTTTATAATACTATCACTGGATATACTGTTTTAATGTAGTTTACATAAATTTTACGTGCCTGCATATTGAAAAATACGATATAAAATGCTACTATAATGGCAAATTTATAATGATGCGACTTAAAGCTGGTAGATACACATATGTGTGTCTGCTGGCTTTTCTTGCTTTTTACATGGATTTTACATTTCGTTTACTGCATGTGGATAGCGGCACTTTCCTTATGTGGATATGCTTGATTAAGACATCACGCATAAATGCGTTGTAATGCGTCTGTATTTACATAAGGAGGAAAGAAGCACAGTGGACGAAAGAATTAAGATCGTATTTGGATTGCTGGGAGGACTTGCAATGTTCCTATATGGAATGAACAGCATGAGCGATGCACTCCAGAAGGCAGCAGGAGAAAAGATGAAGAGGATATTGGGATTCCTTACCAAGAATCCTTTGATGGGAGCTTTGGCGGGAGCACTTGTAACCGCAGTTCTCCAGAGCAGTTCGGCGACTACGGTCATGGTCATCGGGTTTGTAAGTGCTGGACTCATGAGTCTGCCACAGGCTATATCAGTAATATTTGGAGCAAATATAGGAACGACTATGACGGCACAGCTTATGGCGTTCAAGATCAGCAATTACATATATCCGATCATATTCATAGGCTTTATTATGAACTTTGTGTTCAAGAAGGAAAAGATCAGAAATGTTGGTATGGTCATATTCTCATTTGGACTTCTCTTTGAAGGTATCGAGGTCATGGGCGGTGTTATGAAACCACTTGCCAGCAGTGCGATATTTGTGGATCTGATGGGCAAGGTGTCAGAGATACCGGTTCTCGGAGTTGTACTTGGTGCAGTTATGACCCTGGTTGTACAGAGTAGTTCGGCGACCATTGCGGTACTTCAGAACTTTGCGTCACAGTCTGGACCTGACGGAATACACAGTGTCATAGGTCTGGCAGGGGCGATACCTATCCTTTTTGGAGATAACATTGGAACAACTATCACAGCACTTCTGGCATCCATAGGACAGTCCAAGAATGCCAAGAGAACAGCAATCGCACACAGTACATTCAATATCACAGGAACCATACTTTTCATGTTCCTTATAAGACCGCTGGCTGCATTTGTGGAGTGGATATCACCAAAGGGGGATGAACTTGACATCATATCAAGGCAGATAGCAAATGCGCATACCACGTTCAATGTCGCATGTACACTTATCTGGCTGCCTCTGATACCTGTTATGGTGAAGATAGTGAAGTTCATCATCAGGGGTGAGGACAAGAAAAATTCAGAGGGCTTTGTAGCCAAGTATCTTGATGATAAAGCTATGTCACAGCCTGCGGCAGCTATCTACATGGCTGCAAAGGAGATATCAAGACTGTCGGCTCATGCGGGCAAGATGATAGAGGCTATGAAAAATGCTATAGAGAAGAGAAATATTACAGATATCCGAGACAAATATGTGGATGAACATGATAAGGTCAAGGAACTTCAGAATATAATAGTTGATTTCATCACAAAGCTGATATCAAGCGGTAACCTTACTGAGAAACAGGCAGAGCAGGCGGCAGGACTCATGGTAGTCAGCAACAATATAGAGCGTATAGCAGACAGGTGCGATGAGGTGGATGGTCTGTATAAAAAGATCCTGGACAATGGACAACTGCTGTCGGATGCTGCGATAGCTGACCTGACAGCATGTATGGATATGACAGAGAAACTTTTCAGTGAGTCAATGAATGCGATAATTACGGGAGACAGCGAAACTCCTGACAAGGTTGCTGCAGACAAGAAGAAGATAAGAAAGCTCCAGAGACAGGCAGGTAAGGCTCATCTCGCAAGATTCAAGAAAAACACCTGCGTGAGAAGCCTGACAGCGGATTATTCAGCACTGCTTTACAGCATGGACCGTATGGCGGACAACTGTATATCCATTGCGGAAGAGGCAATCGACGATTTCACATTTGACAAACTTGATATAGAGAATATGGATAGCGACAGTGAAGTCATGGTGAAGGCAGGTGCTCAGGCATGACAAAATACAAATGTGAATGAACGTATATTGACAGGCATATAGACAGGAGCTGCAAAAGGGCTGGATACTGGAAAATGATTACCACAATAAGGAACAGCAACTTGCATGGGTGCATATAATGAGTCTGCTCCTATGATGAGAGGGATAGTCATATGGCTATCCGTCTTGTTGTGTATGTATAGAATAAATGTGTATGTATAGAATAAAACAGATAGAAAGAGGACAGGCAATTGGTAAACTGGCTGATCAGACTGATAAGAAAAATAAAGAACAGAAAAGGAGAATATGAAGAAATGGCACAGGATACAAATATAAGTACAATAAAGGGCGTATACGTCAACAGAGAGATTTCATGGCTCAAGTTTAATGAGCGTGTGCTGGAGGAGGCACAGAATGAGAATTCACCGCTTTGCGAGAAATTGTCATTTCTGGCAATATATCAGTCAAATCTTGATGAATTCTTCATGGTGAGAGTTGGTTCTCTGGAGGATCAGAAACTTTTGACCGGAGATCAGAGGGAGAACAAGACAAAGCTCAGCCCACAGGAACAGATTGATGCGATCCTTGAGAATGTCACAAAGCTCAATGCGATCAAAGACAACATATATGAGAATCTCATGAAAGATGTTGAGCCGGAGGGCTTTAGACTGGTACGATATGCAGACCTGTCAAAGGCTGACGCAAAGTATCTTGACAGTTATTTTGCGCAGGAGATACTTCCGCTGCTCTCAGTGATGATCGTTGGAAGAAAACAGCCGTTCCCATTCCTCAAGAACAGAGAGATATATGCCCTTGCCATACTTGAAAGAAAGGGCAAGAAGAAACTCGGCATCATACCTTGTGAGAGTGGCATGCTTCCAAGGCTTGTGGCACTTCCGGGCGTGCCGGGAACCTATATACTTTTGGAGGAACTTATCCTTCACTATGCTCCAGGGCTTTTCAAGGGCTATAAGGTTCAGGAGAAGACCCTCATGAGGATTACCAGAAACGCAGACATCGATGTGAGCAAGGTGTATGATGAAGACCTCAACTACAGAGATCAGATGGAACAGGTGGTTAAGCTCAGAAAGAAACTTGCTCCGGTCAGAATAGAATTTACAAGAGATATATCTCAGAAGATGGTTGGGGAGGTGTGTGATTACTGCGAGCTTGACGAGAAACATGTATTTTATTCAAAATCTCCGCTGGATCTGTCGTTTGTATTCCAGATACAGGATAAGCTTAGGGACAGACAGGAGCTGTTCTTTGAGAAGAGAGTGTCACAGCAGTCACCGGATCTTGATGTGATGAAGCCGCTTATACCTCAGATACTTGAGAAGGATGTGCTTCTCTCATATCCGTATGAGAGCATCAGACCGTTCCTGAATCTCCTTCAGGAGGCAGCAAGAGATCCAAAGGTAAATGCAATCAGGATGACTTTATATCGTCTTGCGAAGAACTCCAAGGTTGTGGAAGCACTTGTGGAGGCTGCAGAGAATGGTAAGCAGGTTGAGGTACTTGTGGAACTCAAGGCAAGATTTGATGAGGAAAATAATATAGAGTGGAGCCGTACCCTTGAGGACGCGGGCTGCCATGTTGTGTATGGCGTTGACGGACTCAAGGTTCATTCAAAGCTCTGTCTCATAACCAGAAAAGACGGAGGCAGGATCCAGTACATAACACAGATAGGAACGGGTAACTACAATGAGAAGACATCGAGACTCTACACAGATCTGTCACTTATGACTGCAAATGAGGCTATTGGTAAGGATGCTATGAAAGTGTTTCAGTCAATCCTCATTGGCAATACAGTCAGCCATGCTGATCACTTGCTTGTGGCTCCTGAATGCCTGCAGGCTCCGGTTCTCAAGATGATAGATGATGAGATTGCCATAGCAAAGGACGGTCAGCCTGCTTATATCGGAGTTAAGATCAATTCTCTCACTGACAAAAAGATCATCGACAAGCTGGTTGAGGCATCAAAGGCGGGAGTGAAGGTTGAACTTATAGTCAGAGGAATATGCTGTCTGCTGGCAGGGATCCCCGGCGAGACGGAGAACATACATATAAGAAGTATTGTCGGACGCTTCCTTGAGCACTCAAGAATATATATGTTCGGAACACCTGACAGAGACAAGATATATATAGCTTCGGCGGATTTTATGACGCGTAACACTCTCCGCCGTGTGGAGGTTGCTACACCTATATATGATGATAAGATCAAGCAGCGTATCAGAGATATGTTTGGACTTATGATGAAGGATAACATGCAGGCTCGCGTACAGCAGCCTGACGGCACCTACTTGAAACAGAACCGTGATGTAGAGAAGATAAACTCACAGGAACAGCAGTATGCAGATGCCTATGAGAGGGCACGTTAGTAGGCGCATTGCATAGTGAGACTGCGAAAAAGTAGCAAAGGCATTTGCTTTCAGCGGTCAGATATGTTAGAATCTGTAAAAATCAAAGATAAAAATAACGTGCAGATTACGGACCGAAAAGGATAACGACTGTGCATGCTTTGGCATGCCGGCTGTTATCCTTTTTGTGTTTTATAGTGATTGCGGATAAGGAGAAGTGAATGTATCTGATGATAGACAATTTTGATTCGTTTGTGTATAACCTGAAGGCGTATTTCGAAGAGATGGGAAGATGTGTGACCGTAAAAAGGTGCGATCGGATATCTCTGCATGATGTGGAAGATCTGGAGCCGGAGGGCATAATACTTTCACCGGGACCTGGGCGGCCATGGGAGGCAAAAATGTGTGTGGATGTTGTGAACATGTATAAGGGAAAGATTCCGATACTTGGAGTCTGCCTTGGACATCAGATACTTGGGTATTGTGCGGGCGCCATTGTTGAAAAAGGAAAGATGCCAATGCATGGAAAGGTGACAGAGATACATACCTGTGGAACAGGTCTGTTCGCGCGGCTGCCGGAAAGCTTTAATGTCACAAGGTACCACTCATTGGTAATAAATGGCAGTAGTCTGCCGGATGATTACCAGGTGGATGCTGTATCCGAGGATGGTGCAGTTATGGGAATATCACACAGAAGGCTGCCGTTGTACGGGGTGCAGTTTCACCCGGAAGCGGTACTTACGGAGTATGGTCATGATATATTGTATAATTTTTGTATAGCGGCGGAGAAGTTTAATTGCAGATAAGGAGTCATATATGAGAAATATGAGGCGAGTGCTAAAAAAACTTGACAGATATGTGTGTGCAGCTGATGTTTTTGAAATATATGAGGATGAGACAGGAATAGCATTTCTTGACTCATCCCTTGTGAATAATCTGGGACACTATTCGATCATCGGGAGATGCCCGTATCTCAGGCTTGTTAAGAATGGGGATGCATTTGAGGTTAATGGAGATTCTGAAAAGGATATAACATTTGAAGAATATATGAGACAGTATCTTGTACAGCATATGGATAAGAGTTCGGAGGATTTGCCGATCGTATCAGGAGCGATAGGGTATGTATCCTACGATTATGGAATGGATAGGATGGGGCTTGATTCCATCAATGAAGATCTTGTGTCTGTTCCAGAGGCAGTCATGACATTCTATGACTGTTTTGTTGTTGAAGATTGCTTAAAAAAAGAGACATATCTTGTGGCAAATGGGATGACAGGTGATGCACAGTCAAATATTGATGTAATGGAGAATGATATAGAGAAGTATTGCAGCAGGGATGATCGCGAAAGTGGGAATATAATTGACAGGACAAGTGAAGATGTACAAAAGAGGAAGAAGTATAACTTGAATGTGTACGAAGAATGCAGCAGAGAAGAGTATGAGGACTCTATAAGAAGGCTGAAGGATTATATAACAGAGGGGGATGTATATGTTGCAAATATGACAAGGCATATAGTTGTCGACAGCGAAAAAAAGCCTCTGGACGTGTTCCGCGATCTGCGAGTTAGCAATCCATCGCCATTTGGTGGATATCTTGATCTGGGAGATTATCAGATAGTGAGCGCATCTCCTGAACGGTTCATGCAGATAAAGGATCGTCGTGTGTACACCCGGCCGATAAAGGGAACGAGGAGACGAGGAGAGACTGACAGGGAGGATGAGGTGCTCAGGAGGGAGCTTGAGAAATCACAGAAGGAAAAGAGTGAACTTCTGATGATTGTAGATCTTGAGAGGAATGACCTGAATCGTGTGTGCAGACCGGGAAGCGTAAAAGTGACTGAACTGTTTTCGATAGAAGAATATGCGACTGTTTTTCATCAGGTGGCAAATGTTGAAGGTATGCTGCAGGATGGCGAAGATGTGATGTCTCTTCTTACTGCGGCATTTCCGGGTGGTTCTGTTACGGGGGCGCCGAAACGCAGGGCTATGGAGATTACAGATGAACTTGAATGCGGGAAGAGAAATATTTACACCGGCTCTATTGGTTATATTACATTGGATGGAAAATGTGATTTTAATATAGTGATAAGAACTGTATTGTACAGAAATGGCAGGTATTATCTTGGCGTTGGAGGCGGTATTACTGCCGATTCAGATCCTGGTGCAGAGTATGAAGAGACACGGGATAAAGCAAAAGCAATACTCAGTGCATTGCAGTAGCATTTGAAAATGATGAAAATGGGAGAAATGTAAAATGAATGTAAAAATGGATGATTGCTTTCAATTTGGTCTTGGAGCATTTGAAACTATAAGTGTGGTTGACGGCAGGCTGATATTTCTTGACAGGCATCTGAGACGCCTGGAAGATGCTGCAAGATTCCTGGATCTTGGCATGCCAGCAGAACGGGGCATAGACAGGATAGCTGTGCTGGAATATCTGAGAAAGTGGATGAGTGAACATGATTACAGAGATCGATCAGGTCATATGAGGCGATGTGCGTTAAAGATCATGCTGACTCAGGAAAATGTGGTTTTTTCAATGAGAGATAATCCTTACACCCCGGATATATACGAACGGGGGTTTGCAATGGACATAAGTAATGTTAGAAGAAATGAGACGTCGCCGTTCGTATATCATAAAACCATGAATTACGGAGACTGCATTCTTGAAAAAAGGCGGTCTGGCAAAGCTGGAATGGATGAACGGATCTTCCTGAATACAAAGGGACAGATATGCGAGGGTACGGTGAGCAATATATTTTTTGTGAGAGATGGCAGGATATACACACCCGCGATAGACTCAGGTCTTCTGCCTGGAACAGTAAGGGGGTATATCTGTGAATCAGAGGCGGTCACGCAGACGGTGATATTTCCTGATGAACTGTCATCATATCAGGAATGCTTTGTGACCAATTCCTTGATGGGGGTCATGCCGGTGAAACTACTTGGAAATATCAGCTTTGAGGAGAGGAGTGTCACTGCCAGGATGATGAGAAAATATCATGATTTTTCAGCTTCATGCCGGTAAAATGCCTTTTTGTATCATTGTGGTCCGGGTTCGACCACTTCAGATATGGTAAGAGTGTCACCGGATATGTTAAACCTTATATCATACCCGCCGTACAGCATCCCGTACCGTCTATTCGGTTCATCCTGATAGCCCGGCCTTGGATCCTGCGCAAGTATCTCTTTCAGGGCCTCGATCTGTGTACTTGAAAATATAGTTTCAAGTTTGACGGCGATATCGTCAGAGAAACGTACTGACAGCTCCGGAATATCAAGGGAGTCTGTCCATCCCCCGGTCGCCTCCGGGTGGCTGTCTGTGTATGGCAGATAAGGCTTGATGTCGTACACCGGTGTACCATCCAGTATATCGGCTCCTGACACCACAAGCCCGTGTACACAGCCAGTTTCTTCATTATATATAATGTCCAGAAGCTTTACCGACGACAGTCCGATGTTGTTCGGTCTGAAAGGTGATCTGGTGGCAAAAACCCCCATCCGCTGGTTACCGCCCAGCTTTGGGGGTTTTACTGTTGCGGTAAAACCGTTCTTGTGAGCCCTGGAGAAGTCCCACAGCAGCCATATGTGGGAGAATCCGTCAAGCCCTCTGAAAGCCTCTGCCTGATTGTACGGTGGAAGCATCTCTATAAAAGCGGTGGCGCAGTCTGTCAGACCGCTTTGCCTTGGAATGCCGAACTTTTCTTTATAGTCACATCTCACATATCCTATTACTTCTAAACTGGTATTTGTCATGTATATTTATCCCACTTTCTGGTTGTAATTTATAAGTTATGGCAGATTATTTGCTGTACATTCAGCATGCATTGATTAACGCCGACTTTACATTCAATTTACATTGCGCTGGTTATGTATTTTACTTGTGCCATTTATCATAGTGCAAAGAAAAGAACGAAAGGCGCGCGAGTTCTTTTCCGGGAAATAAGCAAAGAATGATATGTCCCAATAATACAATATTTGCAAAGACCGGTTCAAGAGATAACCGGCACATGTAATAAGTTTTCGTAGAAAACTTGTTATGCAGCATCAGCCATACCATAAAGCGATTTTGCATGGCTGATGTTCCAAGAAAGAATATGGACAAAGTAAGGAGAAAAAGAAAATGGTTAAATTAAAGAAAGTATTGGCAGTAACACTTGGAGCAGCACTTATGATAGGAAGTCTTGCTGGATGTGGAAATAATTCATCAAAGAGCGCAGATGGCGGATTCGATGCAACACAGGATATATCAGTAGTATCAAGAGAGGAAGGCTCAGGAACAAGAGGAGCATTCGTAGAACTCACAGGAGTTGAGGAGAAGGATGCAGATGGCAATAAGGTCGACAACACAACAACAAATGCCATCACATGCAACAGCACAGAGGTCGTACTCACAACAGTAGCAGGAGATGATTATGCAATCGGTTACATATCTCTCGGAGCACTCAACGATACAGTAAAGGCACTCAAGATCGGCGGAGTTGAGGCGAGTGAGGAGAACATCAACAATGGTTCATACACACTTTCAAGACCTTTCAACATCGTTACAAAGGATGGCATCAGCGATGTTGCACAGGATTTCATCAACTACATCATGAGCGAGGATGGACAGAAGATCATCTCAGCAAATAAGTACATTGAGGTTGCGAACAGCGGAGCATTTACTTCGACAAATCCAAAGGGCAAGATTGTTGTTGCAGGTTCATCTTCAGTAACACCTGTTATGGAAAAGCTTATCGAGGCATACAAGGCGATCAACACAAATGCTGACATCGAGCTTCAGGAGAGCGATTCAACAACAGGTATCACATCAACATCAGATGGAACATGCGACATAGGTATGGCATCACGTGAGCTTAAGGACACAGAGACATCACTTGGACTTAAGGCAACAGTAATAGCAATGGACGGAATTGCAGTTATAGTAAATAACAACAATCCTGCTGATGACTACACAGTAGATCAGGTCAAGAACATATTCACAGGTTCAGCAGCAAAGTGGGAGGACGTAAAGTAATCAGCTTATGCATAAACTTAAAGAAACAATTATGCATGTAGTATTCCTGATAGCGGCACTGGTATCCATCGCAGCAGTAGCACTCATATGTGTGTTCCTGTTTGTGAATGGAATACCGGCCATCAAGGAGATTGGTTTCGGAGACTTCACCCTGGGTGAGGTTTGGAAACCGACAAATGGATACTACGGCATTCTTCCTTTTATATTAGGAAGCATATATGTGACAGCCGGATCGCTGATAATAGGAGTTCCGATAGGACTTCTCACGGCGATATATCTGGCAAAGTTTTGTCCCGACAGATTATATAAAGTTATAAAGCCATTTATCAATCTGATGGCTGGAATACCTTCGGTGGTATATGGATTCTTTGGAATGTGTGTGCTTGTACCGATGGTGAGAAGCATATTTGGAGTAAATGGAAATACGATGCTCACGGCATCAGTACTTCTTGGAATGATGATACTTCCAACTATCATCAGTGTATCAGAGACTTCAATAAGAGCGGTACCTGACAAGTATTATCAGGGAGCTTTGGCACTTGGAGCAACACATGAGAGAAGCGTGTTCAAGACTGTTGTCCCTGCAGCAAAGTCAGGAGTTATGGCAGCGATTATCCTTGGTGTTGGCCGTGCAGTTGGAGAGACTATGGCGGTTATCATGGTGGCTGGAAACCAGGTTCATATGCCTGACGGAATACTGAGAGGTGTCAGAACACTCACCACAAATATAGTAATGGAGATGGGATATGCGACGGATCTGCACAGACAGGCTCTGATAGCAACGGGCGTTGTACTGTTCGTATTCATACTCATTATCAACCTCCTGTTCTCCATCATAAAGAGAAAGACGGTGGCATAGATGGCAGAGAGAGTAGAAGGAATAAAGACAGTTGTCGCATGTGGCGATGACAGAACAAAAAATACAATAATCAGCACGAAAAAGACGGCACCTGAGGATGATCCTTCATCCATAGTTGATGTGGACAGCATAGAGGCTATAAACAAGAGAACATGGTCTGAGAAATGGGCTGAGTACAGAAAGAAACCGGGATCATTCATAATGTTTATCCTTGTACATCTGGCAACACTCATAACTGTGCTTTCTATAGGATTTCTGCTGGTGTATGTACTGGTAAAGGGAGTCCCTAATCTTAATGCAGACATATTCAGCTGGGAATATACATCGGACAACTGTTCGCTGGTGCCAGCACTTATAAATACGGTTTACATGACGCTGCTGTCCCTCCTGATAGCAGGTCCGATAGGAATATTTGCAGCAATATATCTTGTCGAATATGCAAAGACTGGCAATAAGCTGGTGGGGGTTGTGAGGATCACAGCGGAGACACTTACAGGAATACCGTCCATAGTATATGGACTTTTTGGAATGTTGTTTTTCACAAATGCGTGTGGACTTAGATTGTCACTCATATCAGGTGCGCTCACCCTGGCGATAATGGTTCTTCCAGTCATAATGAGGACCACAGAGGAGGCACTTATGGCAGTGCCTAAGTCTTATAGAGAAGGAAGTTTTGGACTGGGAGCCGGAAAGCTCAGAACAGTATTCAAAGTAGTGCTTCCTAGTGCCGTTCCGGGAATCCTGTCAGGAATCATACTTGCGACAGGACGTATCGTGGGAGAAACTGCAGCACTCATATACACAGCAGGATCGGTTGCAAAGATGGCAACAAAGCTTACCGATTCAACAAGAACTTTGGCAGTTCATATGTACCTTCTGTCCAAAGAAGGACTTCACACTGATCAAGGTTATGCGACAGCGGTTGTACTTCTGGTACTCGTGGTGCTTATCAACTTTGCATCAGACAAGATTGCAGGCAAGGTTGCTGCAGATAAAGCCAATTAGCATGTGTCAGGGCTTTGGAATCAGAGCTTTGGTATGTGTTTCCAATATCCGGCAGAAGCATATACGCTTCTGCAACTAAAGAAGAAAATTATGAGTACGAAAAAGATAGCGCAATGCTTTGTTTCGTGCTTGATGTTAAGAATGGAGAAAAATAGATGAATAATAACGTTAAGTTCAGCGTTAAAGATCTGAACCTCTATTACGGAAAGTTCCATGCCCTAAAAGGGATAGATATGGACATTCCGGCAAATGAGGTTACAGCATTTATCGGACCATCAGGTTGTGGTAAATCAACATTTCTCAAGTCGCTCAACAGAATGAATGATCTGGTAGAGGGATGCAAGATAACAGGTGATGTAAGACTTGATGGCGAGGATATATACAGTGGCATGGACATCAACCTTCTCAGAAAGAGAGTTGGGATGGTGTTCCAGCAGCCAAATCCATTTCCGATGAGTGTATACGACAATATAGCATATGGACCGAGAACTCATGGTATCAGAAACCATACAAAGCTTGATGAGATAGTTGAAAAGTCACTCAAACAGGCAGCGATATGGGATGAGCTTAAGGACAGACTGAAGAAATCAGCCCTTGGACTTTCTGGTGGCCAGCAACAGAGACTTTGTATAGCGAGGGCGCTGGCGGTGGAGCCTGACGTACTTCTCATGGATGAGCCGACATCGGCACTTGATCCTATATCGACATCCAAGATAGAGGATCTGGTCCTTGAACTGAAGGAGAATTACACCATCATAATGGTTACTCACAATATGCAGCAGGCTACCAGAGTTGCCGACAATACTGCATTCTTCCTCTTAGGAGAGGTTGTCGAGTATGCGGAGACAGAGAAGATGTTCAGCAAGCCGTCGGATAAGCGTACAGAGGATTACATAACTGGTAGATTTGGTTAAAGGAGATTGAGACAAGATGAGAGACAAATATGAGATGCAGCTTAGAAAGCTCCATGCAGAGATGATAGAGATGGGAACTATGATCGAGCAGGCGATAGAGACAGCAATTAAGGCTCTCGTAGCTCAGGACACAGAGCTTGCAAAGAAAGCAATCGAGGCGGATGACGCCATAGACCATCAGGAGAGAGAGATTGAGAATCTGTGCCTCAAATTGTTCCTAACCCAGCAGCCAGTTGCGGGTGATATGAGAAATATATCAGCTGCACTTAAGATGATCACGGATATGGAGAGGATAGGAGACCATGCTTCGGACATATCTGAGCTCACACTCTGCATGGCAGGGACTCCGTATATCAAGAAGCTTGAGCATGTCCAGCAGATGGCAAAGGAGACGATCGTCATGCTGGTGTCAAGCATAGAGGCGTATGTGAATGCTGACGAGAAGAAGGCAAAAAGTGTAATTGCACACGACGATATAGTTGATGATCTTTTCGATACGATCAAGAATGAATTGATCGCTATGATACACGATAATCCTGATGATGGGGAGCAGGCATGTGACCTTCTTATGGTTGCAAAATATCTTGAGAGAATAGGAGATCATGCGACTAATATATCAGAATGGGTGCTCTTCTCCATAACGGGAGAACATGTAGATTGATGATTGAGTCATGGACGAAAAGAGGTGATTTCTATGAAGTGGGTATGTACAAAAGTAAATGAAATGTCACATAGAACTGGTATAGGCAATATAAAGCTTTTCATAGCGATCAGTATGGTGGTATGCGGATTTGCAGGATGTGCTGCAGCATTGTTGCTCCACATGATTCCTGCGCTGGGAACGGTTTCCGTTGCTAAGCTGATATTTATATGCGGCGGTTATGGTATGTTCCTGGTTGGAATGATTGGAAGTGCTGTATATCTGCTCATAAATGAGCCTCTCGGAAGCAAATAAACAGATGAAAACAGAAAAAAGGTCTATGTGATACCACAAAACTGTGCCAAATATTTTGCAGGATTTTACATAGATTTTAAATTTACACAGATTTTACATACACATATCTCACATTTTACATATCCCTTTTACAATGGATTCTGGTAAAAACAGACGCTGTAAAAGGGATGTTGTGTATACAAGCCCTTATACAGGAGTGCTCCGCCGGAGAGAAGTGCGGAAATGTTATAAGGAGACAAGAGATATGGATATTTTTAATGTGTTATCCCTTTTGGGCGGACTCGCCATGTTCCTTTACGGAATGAATGTAATGGGAGACGGGCTTGCCAAAACGGCGGGCGGTAAGCTGGAGAAGATACTGGAGAAGCTCACCTCGACACCTATAAGAGGAGTTCTGCTGGGCGCTGCGGTGACAGGCGTTATTCAGTCGTCATCAGCGACAACGGTCATGGTGGTCGGACTTGTCAATTCCGGTATCATGAAACTTAGACAGGCTGTGGGCATCATCATGGGTGCAAATATAGGAACCACAGTAACATCATGGATACTTAGTCTTACAGGAATACAGAGCGACAATATATTTATTAATATGTTGAAACCCTCATCTTTTTCACCTATACTCGCAGTAATAGGTATAATATTCCTCATGTTTACAAAGTCGGAGAAGAAGCATGATATCGGTGCTATACTCCTTGGATTTACGGTGCTCATGTTTGGTATGGAGATGATGAGCGGAGCAGTGGAGCCACTCAAGGAGGTGCCGGAGTTTACAAGCATACTCACAATGTTCTCCAATCCGTTTCTGGGAATGCTTGTCGGAATGCTCGTAACAGCCGTGATCCAGAGTTCATCGGCATCTGTCGGTATACTTCAGGCATTATGTGCGACCGGAGCGGTGTCATTTAGTACAGCTATTCCTATAATCATGGGACAGAATATAGGAACATGTGTGACGGCGCTCATATCATGTATAGGAACCAAGAAAAATGCCAAGAGAGCGGCATTTGTACATCTATATTTTAATATCATAGGTACGTTCGTGTTCATGGTCGTGTTCTATACCGTAAATTCATTTGTCCATTTCCAGTTTCTGAATGATTCGGCAAATGCTGCTGGCATAGCGGTGGTACACAGTGTATTCAATATAGCAGCAACACTTCTTCTTCTGCCATTTTCGGGTGGACTTGAGAAGCTTGCCACACTCACAGTCAGAGATAAGGAAGAGACAGAGAACAATACACCGGCCGAGCTGGAGATGCTCAAGCGTCTAGATGTCAGGTTCCTTGAGAAACCTGCATTTGCGGTTGGACACTGCATAGAGGTAGTGAAATATATGGCTCAGCTTTCTAAGAATAGTATTGATATGGCACTGTCCCTGGTGGATAATTATGATGAGACGGTCAGAGATAAGGTTGAAGATCTTGAGGGGATCATAGATACCTACGAGGATGAGGTTGGATCATACATGGTAAAACTCAGTAGCAAGGAACTTTCCCACGAGGACAGCCAGAAGGTATCGATCGGACTCCACGTTATAGGTGATCTTGAGAGAATGTCTGATCATGCCATAACCATAGCTGATATATGTAGGAAGATGAACGAGGCCGGGGCAGTGTTCTCGGAAAAGGCGAAGGCAGAGCTGAGCGTGTATAAGGATGCGGTACAAAACATTGTTGAGATGACGGTTGATGCCTATGAAAAGGAAGATCTTCAGGAGGCTTCACATGTGGAACCGCTCGAGGAGGCAATCAATGAACTCAACAGTGCAGTCAAGAAACAGCACATCAAGAGGCTTCAGAAGGGCAAGTGTACTATAGAGCTTGGAATATCCCTGGAGAACCTTATCAACAACTACGAGAGAGTTGCGGATCATTGTTCAAATGTGGCGGTCGCTATGCTTCAGCTTAAGTCAGACAACTTCGATACGCACGAGTATCTCGACAATATGAAGAAGGATTCCAACATAGATTTCCAGAGCATGTACACATATTACAGGGAAATGTATAAATTGAAATAAAAAATAATAGATGGCAATAGACGATCATTCCGTAGCGCAGCCGCGGGGAAGGAGAATGGAAAATGGCGGTACACATTTATATAGTAGAAGATGATAAGAATATAAGAGAGATAGAGATGTTCGCACTCAAGAACAGTGGGTATGCGGTGGAGGAGTTTGAAAATGCTAAATCATTCTTTTCCAAAACTGCCGAGAAGGTTCCTGATTTAGTGCTTCTTGACATAATGCTCCCGGATATGGATGGACTGGAGATAGTGAAGAAGCTCAGAAGCAGACCCGACACTGTCAGGATCCCGATTATTCTCGTGACGGCTAAGACCACTGAACTTGACAAGGTTAAGGGACTTGATATAGGTGCGGATGATTATCTCACAAAGCCTTTTGGCGTTATGGAGCTTATCTCAAGGGTAAAGGCACTTTTGAGACGAAGCAGGGCGCTGCAGGATGATAAACAGCTTGTCATCGGGGATATTACACTGGATTCAGAGCGGCGGGAGGTTCATGTTGGAGGAGAACTCTGTGAGCTTACATTCAAGGAATTTGAGCTTCTGAAGCTTCTGATGGTGAACGCGGGAATTGTGCTTCACAGGGATACTATCATGTCGGACGTGTGGGGAACGGATTACGAGGGTGAGTCTAGAACCCTTGACATGCATATCAAAACGCTTAGACAGAAGCTGGGTGAAGCTGGCAACATGATAAAGACTGTGAGAAATGTCGGATATAAGATGGAGTAGGCTGATATGGGAAAAAACAGTGACACCAGACTTAAAAAGGTTATTAATCTTGAATTTATCACATTGACTCTTGTGGCGATTGCAGTGACCATGGTTTTGTCCACCTTCATATTTTATGAGGTATACAAGGCAGAGATCATAAGAGATTTGAAGGGATATGCGGAAGTTCTTAAGAATACTGGAGATTTCGATGGGGATGATACCAGTGTGTACGCCAGCGTGGATACAGATGATCTTAGACTGACGCTTGTGGCACCGGATGGAAGCGTTATATATGATAATCAGGCAGATGAGACCTCGATGCAGAATCACTTTGACAGGCCGGAGATAGCGGAGGCGTTTGAGAAAGGTGACGGACAGGTTATAAGAAAGTCAGCGACACTCAACAAGAGTACGTACTATTATGCCATATTGTTGAAGTCGGGAAGGGTACTCAGGATAGCGAGGGAATCCAACAATGTCATCAGCATGTTTCTTGCGGCTATGCCGGTCATGCTTCTGGTGATGGCGCTTCTGGTTGTAGTTACTATCATTGTCACACACTACCTTACAAGAAATATATTAAAACCAATCGAACAGATGGCGAACCGATTGGATGACGACACGCATATAGTGGCATATAGGGAGATGCGGCCGTTTATCGACATGATACAGAAACAGCATGCGGATATCGTAAAGAGCTCTCAGATGAGGCAGGAGTTTACGGCAAATGTGTCGCATGAGCTGAAGACACCGCTCACGTCCATATCAGGTTACTCAGAACTCATAGAGACGGGCATGGCAACCGAGGCAGATGTGCATCATTTTGCAACAGAGATACACAAGAATTCTAATCGACTGCTGACGCTTATCAATGACATAATAAGACTGTCCGAGCTGGACGTGTCAGAGGATACGCCGGCCATGGAGAAGGTGGATCTGGCAGTCATAGCCAGAACAGCCACGGACATGCTGGCGATAAATGCCGAGAAGAACAATGTGACTTTAAGTTACAGCGGCAGTCATGAATATATATATGCCAACAAGATGATGATGGAGGAGCTGGTGTACAACCTCACCGACAATGCCATCAGGTACAATAATAAGAATGGAAGCGTGGATGTGGCCGTGAATTCCGATGGGGACAAAGTCACACTGAGAGTTAAGGATACAGGAATAGGTATTCCTGCTGAACATCAGGAGAGGATATTCGAGAGATTTTACAGAGTAGATAAGAGTCGTTCAAAGTCAACCGGTGGAACCGGTCTTGGACTTGCCATAGTAAAGCACATAGTTGCGCGTAACAATGCACATCTGGATATGGTGAGCGAGCCAGGCAAGGGAACAGACATATCGGTTACGTTTGATAAGTACAGGGGAGATGGAGAATGATACAGGTGAAATCACGGAATGTTGTTATTCACTGATGTCAAAAAGCATAATAAATGCTACAATGATAGCGACAATAAAAAGGAGCCTGGTGGAAGTGTTTTAGCCAGACTCCTTAGTATATTGGTATTCACACACACCGATTTTAAATTCGAAAATATGTGAAATGTTCTGAATTTAATAATATAATACAGTATGTTACGAAAAAAATCAAGTGGCAATTATGCAAAGCCTACAACATGAATTGTACACAATCAACAAAAACAGCTCTGAGAGTCATTTGAGTTATATATATTATCAAAATGATCCGGGGACAAACCGTGTATGGTGAGCGGGACAGACGGAAAAGCTGTTAACAAATCCTTGAATATTGAATTTTATAGTATTACTATATGGTCTTGAATAAGGAGAGTGATAGTATGTCAGCAAACGAATATTTAAAAGCACAGAAACTTGGCGAGAAGAGATACCAGGCAGCCGTAGCAAAAAATGAATATCCATATCTTCCGGTTCTGGATGAGATAATATCACCATCAGATACAGTTGGTGAGGTCAATCTTGGACTCCAGACGATATCACTTGACAGAGTGGTAGGTACTGCGACTGCGGCAAGAACGACGGCGTTTGCAAGTAATTTTATGCCTATTTTGGATTATCACACAGAATTTGGAATGAAATGGGCGGCCCTGTGTGAGTCACATATAGAGGAAGGTATTCATGATCCTATAAAGGTGTATGAATACATGAACAAGTTTTATGTAGTAGAGGGAAACAAGAGAGTGAGTGTGCTCAAGTACTTTGGAGCGGATTCTGTACCAGCCATGGTGACGAGAAAGATTCCTAGAAAGACCGACTCTCTTGAAAATAAGATATATTTTGAATTTATAGATTTTCATAAGCAGACAGGGATCAATTATGTCTATTTCTCACAGCTTGGCGGATATGATAAGCTGAGGGAATGTATAGGCATCACAAAGGATTCCAATTTTACAGAGGATGAAAGGCTTGATTTCAACTCGGCGCATCTTGCATTTGAGAAGGCATATCTGGCAAAGAAGGGCAGTGAAGATCTGACGATCACTGTCGATGATGCCATGCTTGTATTTCTCAATGTTTATGGTTACGAGAGCTTGAAACAGATGTCAGCAGCTCAGGTAAAGGATAGTGTTGACAAGATATGGAACGAGATTATCCTGGTAAACACTAAAAAAGACCAGACTGTTCTGCCTAAGCTTGATCCTGTTGAACCTAAGAAATCAATCCTAGATATGGTTATCAGACCATCAGGTCCATCCAATCTGAAGGTGGCATTTGTATATGACAAAACCCCGGCTAACTCGGTATGGACATACAGCCATGAACTGGGTAGAATGGATATGGAAAATAAGCTTGGTGATTCTGTGGACAGCAGAACTTTCTGCAATGTGGATACACAGACAAAGCTTGTGGAGTGCCTGAACAGACTGGTCGATGAGAAGTATGATGTCATATTTACTACAGGTCCGGAGATGCTGCCTGAAGCACTTAAAGTAGCAGTACTCCATCCTGAGATAAAGATACTCAATTGTTCACTGAGTCTTGCAAACAGCCATGTCAGAACATATTATGCCAGAATGTACGAGGTTAAGTTCCTGACAGGAATGATCGCAGGAAGTCTGTGTGCAGATGGACAGATAGGCTATGTGGCTGATTATCCGATATTTGGAACTACAGCTAATATCAATGCATTTGCCATAGGTGCCAGAATGGTTAATCCGAGAGCGAAGATATATTTGCAGTGGACAAAAGTCAAGGGCGCGGATCCACAGAAATTTTTCGAAAAAAATGGAATAACATATATTTCGGATAGAGATATGATCATGCCAGATGATGCATCACGTAATTTTGGATTGTATCATTATGATCAGAATGGAGAAGTTGTGAATTTAGCCATGCCTTTTTATAACTGGGGAGCGTTCTACGAGAGAATCCTCAGGTCGATATTGGAAGGCAATTGGAAACAGGAAGAGAAGAATGAAACAGCCAATGCAGTCAGCTATTGGTGGGGAATGTCAGCAGGGATTGTTGATGTTATATGTTCAAAGCATCTTCCGTCAGGAACGAAGAAGCTTATATCTATGATGAGTGAGCTTATAAGAGAGGGGGCTGTCACTCCGTTTAGTGGCAAGCTTACATCTCAGAATGGTATTGTCAGGAATGAGGATGATGGAGCGATGCTTCATGAGGATATACTCAAGATGGATTGGCTGGCAGAGAATGTAGTCGGAATGCTGCCGGGTGATGATGATCTGGTTGATGATGCTAAGAATGTTGTGGCTCTTCAGGGTGTAGACACACCAGAGAGCCTGGAGCTAAAGTCGGTTCCAGATGTAAAGTAGGGTTTTATAGCGCAGGGGTAAAATTACGTGAAGATATTATTGTTGGCGGATGAAGAGTCGAAGTATTTATATGATTTTTTTGATAAGAGTAAGCTTGAGGGGATAGACCTGATAATTTCGTGTGGCGATCTGTCACCGAATTATCTGTCGTTCCTTGCAACGTTTAGCAGGGTGCCTATATTGTATGTGCATGGCAATCACGATGTATGTTACAAGGATACCCCTCCTGGAGGTTGCACCTGCATAGATGGGAAATTATATGAATACAAGGGCATTCGGATTTTGGGACTTGGCGGATCCATGGAGTATAAATATGGCGGTGCTGATCATCAGTACTCAGAACGCGCTATGAGAAAAAGAATAAGAAAACTGGAACCAAAGATAATGTGGAAAAAAGGTTTTGATATTCTGGTAACTCATTCCCCTGCATACAGGATAAATGATTCGGATGATATTCCACACACAGGCTTCAAATGCTTTAGGATGCTTATGGAAAAGTATAAGCCGCAGTACTTTGTACACGGTCATGTCCATATCAATTACGGCAGAGATTTTGTGCGGGAGTCCAAGTATCAGGACACGACCATCATCAATGCCTATGAGAGATATATCATAGAGATATAGTATATATAGTAATAGAAATACAACAAAATTAGATAAAAATAAAAATTTTGCAGAAAAGACAGTAATAAATCAATTTTATTGCTGTCTTTCTTGCGAAAATGGAGTTTTTTTGTTAAACTGTGTGAAGTTGATAAATTTGCATATATAAATCAGGAAGGGAGACATGAGGTTTGGAGAAGAATAGCGAGGAATATAACAGAATACTTGGTGAGCTTGCAGGCTATTGTAATGAATCCGGTAAGATAGACCAGAACCTCTATGTCAACTATGACGTCAAGAGGGGACTCAGAGACTCAACAGGAAAAGGAGTTCTCACAGGTCTGACAGAGATATCTGATGTCATAGGTTATGATGTTGTGGATGGCGAGAGAGTACCGACCGATGGACGCTTGTATTACCAGGGATATAATGTGGAGGATCTTGAGAGAGGCTTCCATGGAAGCAAGTTCGGATTTGAGGAGACGATATATCTGTTGTTGTTTGGAAAGCTTCCAAATGAGCAGCAGTTCAGAAGTTTTGTGGAGCTTATGGAGTGCTACAGAGAGCTTCCGAGAAAGTTCACAAGAGATGTGATACTTAAGGCGCCTAGCAAGAACATGATGAATGTTCTTCAGCGATGTGTGCTCACGCTGTACTCATACGACGACAATCCAGACGACATAAAGATAGAGAATGTACTTCGTCAGTGCATGGAACTTATAGCGCAGTTTCCGATTATTGCTGCATATGGTTATCAGGGATATAAGCACTATTTCCATGACATGAGTCTTGTAATACACAATCCAAAGCCGGGACTTTCTACTGCGGAAAACTTCCTCAGATTGATAAGAACGGACAAGAAGTATACTGAGCTTGAGGCTCAGGTTCTTGATATATGTCTCGTTATACACGCGGAGCACGGCGGTGGAAATAATTCGACATTTACGACACACGTTGTATCATCCACAGGTACAGACACATATTCGGCTGTAGCCAGTTCGCTCGGTTCATTAAAGGGACCAAAGCACGGTGGTGCTAACCTGAAGGTCCAGCAGATGTTCGATGACCTCAAGGCACATGTGAAGAACTGGGAAGATGAAGCTGAGCTTGAAGAGTACCTCACAGGACTTCTCGACAAGAAGGGATTCGATCATTCCGGACTTATTTATGGAATGGGACATGCGGTGTATACGAACTCTGATCCGCGTGCCAGAATACTCAAGGGATATGCCGAGAGACTTGCAAAGGAAAAGGGAAGAACAAAGGAATTTGAGCTGTACAGATCAGTTGAACAGATATCAGGAAGACTGCTGGCTGCCAGAAGACGAAGTGGCAAACCTATATCCGCCAATGTAGATTTTTACAGTGGATTTGTGTACAGTATGCTTGGGATACCTATCGAGCTGTTCACACCTATATTTGCAATTGCACGTATAGCGGGATGGTCGGCTCACAGAATAGAGGAGCTTGTAAATGCTGGTAAGATCATCAGACCTGCATACAAGTACGTAGGAACACACAGAGAGTATCTTCCTATGGAGGACAGATAGGAATAAGGGCTGAATAAAGAATAAAAGATAAAGATAGAAAAAGCAGAAAGACGTACAGCGCTTCAATCGTCGATTGACAGGTTGGGGCGCTGTGTGTATTTAAGGAGATGACAATATATAATGAAGGATAAGAGGAGTGCAAAGACAGAGGAAAAGACAAATGTCATGCGTATACTCGACAGCAAGAAGATAAAGTATAACCACTACTGTTACGTTGAGACGGGAGAGACTAATGGAGAGAAGGTTGCTGCCATACTCGGACAGGATCCTGCATATGTGTACAAGACGCTTGTGACGGTCGCAAAGTCAGGGGCAAATTATGTATTTGTAATTCCGGTGAAAGAAGAACTTGATCTCAAGAAGGCAGCGAAAGCCGTTGGGGAGAAGTCGATAGATATGTTAAAGTCGAAGGATCTTCTTCCACTTACAGGCTATATACATGGCGGCTGTTCACCAATTGGTATGAAGAAGTTCTTCAGAACCACGATAGATGCAAGTGCACAGAAGCTTGATAAGATGTATGTGAGCGCGGGCAAGGTTGGGTATCAGATAGAGATAGCGCCGAAGGATCTTGAGAAGGTAATTCGTCTAGAGTATTCGGATGTGACAGTGTAATATAAAAATGAAGTTACATAAACGCGGGTATACATGATAACAGAAATATTACTGTTGTCATGTATACCCGCGTTTGCGTTTTGTGTATTGTGTTAAGCATATGATCTAAAAATAAGCCTGCTCAGTTCCTTTTGGATATTAATGGCCTGCTACTCCTGCTACTTCTGCCATCTACCCGCGGCGCCGCAAGGAAGAACGAGACCAGTCTCGGTCACGGGAAGTCCGATCTCGTCGGAGATCACATGTCCGCCGAATTTGCTCTTAACCTCTGTGGATATCATATATGTGAGTACTGCAGGTGCAAGACCTGTTGTATATGAATTCACAAGGAAGAAAAGCGGTTTGTCGCAGAGCAGCTGGCTGCAGAGCTTTATGAATGGGTGTATCTTCTCCTCGATCTTCCATATCTCACCCTTTGGTCCTCTGCCGTATGAAGGAGGATCCATGATGATCGCATCGTATTTGTTGCCTCGGCGGATCTCTCTCTCGACAAACTTTACACAGTCATCTACTATCCATCTGATAGGCGCGTCGGCGAGACCTGATGATGCGGCGTTCTCCTTTGCCCAGGTTACCATACCCTTAGAAGCATCGACATGTGTGACAGTGGCTCCCGCCTTTGCTGCGGCACATGTTGCACCGCCTGTGTATGCGAAAAGGTTGAGAACCTTTATATCTTTCTTTGGAGAGTTCTTTATCAGCTCACTGAACCAGTCCCAGTTTGCCGCCTGCTCAGGGAAGAGACCGGTGTGCTTGAAACTGAATGGCTTCAGGTTGAATGTAAGCTCTTTGTAATTTATGGTCCACTGCTTTGGCAGACTGAAGAATTCCCATTCTCCGCCGCCCTTGTTGCTTCTGTGATAGTGACCGTTGAGTTTATTCCATGACGGATTTTTCTTAGGAGTGCTCCACAGAACCTGCGGATCCGGCCTGAGCAGGGTATATTTGCCCCAGCGCTCCAGCTTTTCTCCATCCGAACAATCTATAACTTCATAATCCTTCCATCCATCAGCTATCCACATATGTGTAATCCTTTCTATACTATGTTTCAATTAAAGTATCTGCAAAAGCATTGATTAAAGTATTCGATAAAAGTATTTGACGCAAATGCCATTTTACATAATTGGCAAAATAACTTCAAAAAATGTATCTTATAGATTATACTGATATATTAGAATAGCGTCAAGGTGCTTTTGCCCTTCTACAGTATGATGCGGCATGATATACTCGGCTGTGAACAGATTTCGAGTGGCAGCGGATATTATGATCGAGAAAAGAGCAACTGAAGAAAAGAACGACTGAAGAAAGTGAAGAGACAGATAAAGTGGTGGAAAAGATGAATGACGAGACAAAAGAAGTTATAAAAGAAGTTATAAAACAAATAAGTGAGCTGGCGCCGTATAAGATAGTTTTAAGCGGAGGACGCGGTGAGTATAGGAAAGTTGTTTTGGAACGTAAGATTATCAAGGGACAGCGGTGCTATCAGATAGAGCGGTATACAGACAAGCAGGTGTTCCATGAGAATTCAGGGGAAAATGACCTGGTTGATTCACTGATACATCTTGGAGTGGAGTTATACAGACAGATAAATGTATTTGCGGCTGGTGAAGAGTGGGACATAAAGGTGTCGAAAAAAGGTAAGTTGTCGGTAAACAAAAGAAAGACGGAAACAAAGACAATAACGATATCAGGGAATAACCGTAAGAAGAAATATATACTTGAAGAGGGGATGGACATACCGGTATTCACGCATCTTGGAATATTTACAAAGGATGGCAAGGTGGTTCATTCGATGTATGACAAATTCAAACAGATCAACAGATTTGCTGAGATCGTAGATGATGTGATGAAATCTTACAATAAACCTTCCATTAATATAGTAGACTTCGGATGCGGCAAATCGTATCTTACATTTATCGTGTACTATTATCTGCATGAGATCAAAGGTCTGGATGTCCACATAACTGGTTTGGATCTGAAAGAACAGGTGATAAAAGACTGCAATGATCTTGCTGAGAAATTTGGATATACGGGATTGAAATTTGAACTTGGGGATATACATGGATACAAATCCGACATGGATGTGGATATGGTCATGACTCTCCATGCATGTGATGTTGCAACTGATTATGCACTATACAATGCGATATGCTGGGATGCACAGTATATATTGTCGGTGCCGTGTTGCCAGCATGAGCTGAACAAACAGATCTATACTGATGATCTGGCAGCTCTTACCAGATACGGAATCATCAAGGAGAGGTTTGCTGCACTGGCAACAGACTCAATACGAGGCCTCATGCTGGAGGCGTGCGGATACAAGACGGATATAATGGAGTTTATAGATATAGCACATTCGCCTAAAAATCTGCTCATAAGAGCGGTGAAGAAAAATGTGCCCCAGGATAAGAGAAACAGGGCTGTGGCGGATGCTGAAAATCTCTGTCGCGAATTTGGAGTGAGACAGACGCTGATGGACATGCTTAAAGAGGATGGCAAAGTGTGACCAAAGCACAGAATCAGTGTGCGTCAGAAGATATGCGCCTGCAGATGATAGTTTGATAGATTCAGGGAGGAAGAGATGAGAGCAGCACTATATATTGACTGCGGAAGTATCAAAGTGGAAGATATTCCATATATATATGAAGAAATACGAAAAACAGATGATCTGGTCATAAGTAAGATGTTTGGTGTTGAAATGAAAGATGCCTCTGAAATAGCTGGAAGACTGCGAATACGGAACAACCTGCACTGCGGAGGTGATCAGACATCGGCTTTGGTCGCCCTTGCGGTGGAAGTGATGGCTGATGCTATAGATGAAGATGTACAGAAGACATATATAGCCACAGGAGATCTTGCTGTTTTGCCGCTGCTGGATAAGCTGAAGCTTATGAGGACCAGTGTGGTAGTCATAGGTCCGTGCGGAGCAGATAGGACACTGATAGATAATTCGGAGAAATACACGTATCTGGAGGTCATAAATGGTGGTGAGTGCACGGCTGAAATCCCATCTGCCGATGAGATCGCAGGACGGATCTATTCGGTTTCTTCTTATTATAATGGTATGGGTGAGGATGTGAAACTGGAACAGGTGTACAAGAGCCTTATCCGAAGATATCCAGATTTCGATGTCAGAAACTACGGCTACACACATTTGTCCACATTTGTGAAGAAGAATGTGTCCGGTGTACAGGTTGTAAATGACGACTGCGGAGGCTCATGTATAAAGATCGTGGACGACAGAAAGAATATAGATGACTTCGCCTATGAATATGTAGCTGGCAGGGGATATACAATAGATGACATGGCGGAGCTGATAGATGCGCTGCGTGAGAGATTTCCGGGGTTTGCCATGGAGAATTATGGTTACCACACGGACTATGGTTTTATATTGAGCTTTTCAAGATTCCAGATATGGGAGAACAAGGGCATAAAGATGAAGAGGAGCTTTAAACTCAGTTCAAGATCTGATGAGGAGACAGAAGAACTCTAAAAGACAGAATGTTAAATGCCAGAGCCCGGATGTCGATATGATCTCCTCTAAAGACAGAACTTTAAAATAATAATTAAAAAAACCATAAAAAAATTTAAAAAACCTCTTGATTTAAAGAAATCCCTAGTATATAATCAGATTTGCTGTGACATGATAGCTATGAAGCGGAGGTTGCTGCGTACATATCGCAGGTTTTTCGTGGAGCGAATGTCAATTTACAAAACTGGCGACAAGTCACTGTACAATTTAACCGTCTGCCAAAAGGCAGAAACGACGTGTAAGTTCCGGTCTTTGACATAGGACACACACGGGAGAGTGTACAGTCACCACTTGTTGTACTAAGATTAAGTGCGAAAAGGAGGCGGCTTTTTTTATGGCAAATCAGATTATGAGAATTACACTTAAGGCTTATGACCACAAACTTATCGACAAGGCAGCAGCACAGATTGTTGATACAGTTAAGAAGACTGGTGCTAAGGTAAGTGGACCAGTTCCAATGCCTACTAAGATTGAGAAGATCACAATCTTAAGAGCAGTTCATAAGTACAAGGACTCAAGAGAGCAGTTTGAGCAGAGAACTCATAAGAGACTTATCGATGTAGTTGCACCAACTCAGAAGACAATTGATGCATTACAGAAGATCGATCTGTCAGCTGGTGTATTCATCGATGTTAAGATGAAGTAATTTAACGATTACAGAATATCAGCAATTAAACAAGTAACCCAATTAGATGCGGACTAATTCAAAACAAACCGTGATAACAATTAAATAACAGTACCTAATGCATCTTCGGGTGTAATTTAGTATGATTGCAAAAGCAATCCGCTGTGAATTAAATTAGGAGGAAACAGAAATGAAGAAGGCTATATTAGCTAAGAAAGTCGGAATGACACAGATCTTCGACGAGAACGGTGTATTAACACCAGTTACAGTATTACAGGCTGGTCCATGTGTTGTAACCCAGATCAAAACAGTTGAGAATGACGGTTACGATGCAATTCAGGTAGGATTCGGCGAGAAGAAAGAAAGAGTAACAACAAAGGACGTATCAGGAAAGAAAGTTATCAGAAATCCACATGGTGCTGGTAAGGCAGAGGTTGGTCATGCTAAGAAGGCAGGAACAACTCCAAAGACTTTCTACAGAGAGTTCAGACTTGAGAACACTGCTGAGTACGAGCTTGGCGCAGAGATCAAGGCAGATGTATTTGCTGCTGGCGACAAGATTGATGTTACTGCTAAGTCAAAGGGTAAGGGATACGCAGGCGGTCTTAAGAGACACGGCCTTAAGTCAGGTCCTTCAGGACATGGTTCAAAGTATCACAGACATGCAGGTTCAAACGGTTCTGCAACTACTCCAGGTAGAGTATTCAAGGGCAAGAAGATGCCTGGACATATGGGAAATGTAAGAGTTACAATCCAGAACCTTGAGGTAGTTAAAATAGATGTTGAGAACAATGTAATTTTGGTTAAGGGCGCTGTTCCAGGACCAAAGAAGTCATTGGTTATGATTAAAGATACAGTAAAGTCTGGTAAGTAGGGCTTTGGAAAGGAGAGACAACAATGGCATCAGTTAAGGTTTATGACATCGAAGGCAATGAAGTTGAGACATTAGAACTCAATGACGCAGTGTTCGGTGTAGAGATAAATGAGCATATAATGCATAAGGCTGTAGTTGGTCAGTTAGCCAACAGCCGTCAGGGAACACAGAGCGCTAAGACACGTTCAGAAGTTTCTGGTGGTGGAAGAAAGCCTTGGAGACAGAAGGGAACTGGTCATGCTAGACAGGGTTCAACAAGATCTCCACAGTGGACAGGCGGCGGAGTTGTATTCGCACCAAAGCCAAGAGATTATTCAGTTAAGATGAATAAGAAAGAGAAGCAGCTTGCTATGAAGTCAGCACTTTCATCAAAGGTAGCTGAGAACAAGCTTGTAGTAGTAGATAAGCTTGAGCTCCAGGAGGCTAAGACAAGCGTATTTGCAAAGATCCTTGCAAAGCTTTCAGCTCCTAAGGCTCTCGTAGTAACAAAGGATAAGAACAATAACGTTGTTCTTTCAGCAAACAACATTCCAACAGTTAAGACAACAGTTGCTAATTCACTTAGCGTATATGACATTCTCAAGTATGAGAAGCTTGTTCTTACAAAGGAAGCTGTTGCAGCAATTGAGGAGGTGTACGCATAATGGCAGATATTAAATATTATGACGTTATACTTAAGCCAGTGATCACAGAGAAGAGCATGAACGCTATGGCAGAGAAGAAATACACATTTCTTGTTCATCCAGAAGCAAACAAGTCACAGGTTAAGGAAGCTGTAGAGAAGATGTTCGAGGGAACAAAGGTTGCTAAGGTTAACACAATGAACAATGACGGTAAGGTCAAGAGACGTGGAATGACACTTGGTAACACAGCAAAGTATAAGAAGGCTATCGTTCAGCTTACAGCTGACAGCAAGGATATCGAGATCTTCGAGGGACTTTAAGATCTGATATAAGATATAGCCGTGGGTGGCTGAACATTATAGCTGCTCATCAAAAAGATGTATACGCAATCAAAGCGTGAGAATAAATTGAACCGAAAGGAGAACAACAATGGGAATTAAGACATATAACCCATATACACCTTCCAGAAGAAATATGACTGGCCTTGATTTCTCAGAGATCACAAAGGCTGCTCCAGAGAAGTCACTTGTTGTTTCAACAAGCAAGACAGCAGGTCGTAATAATCAGGGAAAGATAACAGTAAGACATCACGGCGGTGGTGCTAAGAGAAAGTACAGAATCATAGATTTCAAGAGAAATGACAAAGATGGTATTCCAGCAACAGTAGCAGCAATCGAGTACGATCCAAACAGATCAGCAAACATTGCACTTCTGTTCTATGCAGATGGTGAGAAGAGATACATCCTTGCTCCATTCAAGCTTGCAGTTGGCGACGTTCTTATGAACGGTGCTGAAGCTGATATCAAGGTTGGTAACTGCCTCCCACTTCAGAATATTCCAGTTGGTACTCAGGTACACAACATTGAGCTTTACCCAGGTAAGGGCGGACAGCTTGTTCGTTCAGCAGGTAACGCAGCACAGCTTATGGCTAAGGAAGGCAAGTATGCAACACTCAGACTTCCTTCAGGCGAGATGAGAATGGTTCCAATTATCTGTAGAGCAACAGTTGGACAGGTAGGAAACATCGAGCATGGCCTTGTTAACATTGGTAAAGCCGGACGTAAGCGTCACATGGGCATCAGACCAACAGTTCGTGGTTCAGTCATGAACCCTAATGACCATCCACATGGTGGTGGAGAAGGTAGAGCACCAATCGGTCGTCCAGGTCCTTCTACTCCATGGGGTAAGCCAGCAATGGGTCTCAAGACAAGAAAGAAGAACAAGCAGTCTAATAAGATGATCGTAAGACGTAGAGACGGTAAGAATGTTAAATAGTTAAGGAGGAAGAAATATGGCTCGTTCATTAAAAAAAGGACCATTCGCAGACGCACATCTGCTTAAGAAGGTAGATGCATTAAATGCTGCTAACAAGACAGAAGTTATAAAGACCTGGTCAAGACGTTCAACAATCTTCCCATCATTCGTTGGCCACACATTTGCCGTTCATGATGGAAGAAAGCACGTACCAGTATATGTAACAGAAGATATGGTAGGACATAAGCTCGGCGAGTTCGTAGTTACCAGAACATACAGAGGTCACGGTAAGGACGAAAAGAAGGGTAAGAGATAATATTAGGAATATTTGAAAGGAGGACTTTTCAAAATGGCTAAAGGACATAGATCCCATGACAAGAGACTCAGAAATGAGAACAAAGATACTAGACCATCAGCTAAGGTTTCATACGCAAGAGTATCAGTAACTAAGGCATGTTTTGTACTTGATGCTATCAGAGGTAAGGATGTTCAGACAGCACTTGCTATCGTAGAATACAACCCAAGATATGGCTCAAGTGTTATAGAGAAGCTTTTGAAGTCAGCAATCGCAAATGCCGAGAACAACAACGGCATGAAGAAGGAGGACCTTTATGTAGCAGAGTGCTACGCTAACAAGGGACCTACAATGAAGAGAGTTCATCCAAGAGCGCAGGGTAGAGCATATAGAATTGAGAAGAGAACAAGCCACATCACAATCGTGCTTGACGAGAAATAGGAGGTAAAGTATGGGACAGAAAGTTAATCCTCATGGTTTAAGAGTCGGCATTATCAAAGATTGGGATTCAAACTGGTATGCTGACAAGAGAAATGACGAGTTTGCTAAGAATTTGGCAGAGGATCAGATCCTTAGAAAGTATTTAAAGACAACTCTTTACAAGTCAAACATCTCAAAGATCGAGATCGAGAGATCAGCTAAAAATGTAAAGATCGTATTATACACAGCTAAGCCTGGTGTAGTAATCGGAAAGGGCGGAGCCGGAATCGAGAAGATCAAGGCAGATGCTCAGAAGTTAACAGATAAGAAGCTCTTCATCGACGTTAAGGAGATTAAGAGACCAGATGCAGATGCACAGCTTGTTGCTGAGAACATTGCAGCTCAGCTTGAGAACCGTATCGCATTTAGAAAGGCTATGAAGTCTTGTATGGGTAGAACAATGAAGTCAGGCGCACAGGGTATCAAGTGTGCATGTTCAGGTCGTCTTGGCGGTGCTGATATGGCTAGAACAGAGTTCTACAGCGAGGGAACAATTCCTCTACAGACACTTCGTGCTAACATTGATTACGGATTTGCAGAAGCAGATACAACATATGGTAAAGTCGGAGTAAAAACATGGATTTACCATGGTGAAGTACTTCCAACAAAAAAGGAAGGGGGAAATAAATAATGTTAATGCCAAAGAGAGTAAAGCGTCGTAAGCAGTTCAGAGGAACTATGGCTGGTAAGGCACTTAGAGGCAATAAGATTACAAACGGTGAGTATGGTCTCGTTGCTATGGAGCCAGCTTGGATCAAGTCAAATCAGATCGAGGCAGCCAGAATTGCAATGACAAGATATATGAAGCGTAGTGGTAAGGTATTTATCAAGATTTTCCCTGACAAGCCAGTTACAGCAAAGCCAGCTGAGACACGAATGGGTTCAGGAAAGGGTGCACTTGAGTACTGGGTAGCAGTAGTTAAGCCAGGCAGAGTAATGTTTGAGGTTCAGGGAGTACCTGAGGACGTAGCTAAAGAGGCTCTCAGACTTGCAATGCACAAGCTTCCACTTAAGTGTAAGATCGCATCAAAGGAAGAGTTAGAGGAGGTAGCAGGCAGTGAAAACTAAGGATTTTATGAACGAATTGAATAGCAAGTCCGTTGACGATCTCCAGAAAGATTTAGTAGCTGCAAAGAAGGAATTATTCAACCTGAGATTCCAGAATGCTACAAATCAGCTTGACAATACAAGCAGAATCAAGGACGTTAGAAAGAATATAGCAAGAATACAGACAGTTATAGCCCAGAAGGCTAATGCTTAATTATCTTGGAAGGAGGAATTATTGTGGAAAGAAATCTGAGAAAAACACGTGTTGGTATAGTTACAAGTGACAAGATGGATAAGACAATCGTTGTTTCTATCGTAGATAATGTTAAGCATCCTCTTTATGGTAAGATTGTAAAGAGAACAGTAAAGCTGAAGGCACATGACGAGAATAACGAGTGCAAGATTGGCGATAGAGTAAAGGTTATGGAGACAAGACCATTATCAAAGGATAAGAGATGGAGACTTGTTGAGATCATCGAGAAGGCAAAGTAAGGAGGCAAATTAAATGGTTCAGCAGGAAACAAGACTTAAAGTTGCTGATAACACAGGTGCAAAAGAGTTACTTTGTATCAGAGTGTTAGGCGGATCAGTTAGAAGATATGCAAATATCGGCGATATCATCGTTGCCTCTGTTAAAGATGCAACACCAGGCGGAGTTGTAAAGAAAGGCGATGTTGTTAAGGCCGTTGTAGTTAGAACAAAGCATGGCGCTCGTCGTAAGGATGGTTCATACATCAAGTTCGATGAGAACGCTGCTGTAATTATAAAAGACGATATGAATCCAAAGGGTACACGTATCTTTGGACCAGTTGCAAGAGAGCTCCGTGATAAGAAGTTCATGAAGATCGTATCACTTGCACCTGAAGTATTATAAGGAGGTGTGACTATGGCAACGATGAAGATTAAGAAAGATGATATGGTACAGGTTATCGCTGGTAAGGACAAGGGCAAGAGCGGAAAGGTTGTTTCAGTAGATAAGAAGAATGGTACCGTAGTAGTTGAAGGAATCAACAAAGTATTTAAGCATAGCAAGCCAAGCATGGCTAACCAGCAGGGCGGAATCATCGAGATGGAAGCCCCACTTGACATCTCTAATGTAATGTATCTTTACAAGGGCAAGCCAGTTAGAGTTGGTTTTGAGGGAACTGGTAAGGATAAGGTTCGTGTAGCCAAAGTTGATGGCAAGACAGAGAAGATAGATTAATTGGAAGGAGGTCGTCTTAGGTGAGTAGACTTAAAGAAAAGTATGACGCAGAGATCAAAAGCGCCATGGTTGAGAAATTCGGATATAAGAATGTAATGCAGATCCCAAAGCTTGATAAGATCGTTATCAATATGGGCGTTGGTGAAGCTAGAGAGAACGCTAAGGTTCTCGACGCTGCTATCAAGGATCTTGAGACAATCACAGGTCAGAAGGCAGTTGTAACACGTGCAAAGAAGTCAGTAGCTAACTTCAAGCTGAGAGAGGGAATGCCTATCGGATGTAAGGTAACTCTTCGTGGCGAGAAGATGTATGAGTTCCTTGATCGTCTTGTGAATCTTGCGCTTCCTCGTGTACGTGACTTCAGAGGTATCAATCCTAATGGATTTGATGGAAGAGGTAACTATGCATTTGGTATTAAGGAGCAGCTTATCTTCCCTGAGATCGAGTATGATAAGGTAGATAAGGTTAGAGGTATGGATATAATTTGCGTAACAACAGCACAGACTGACGAGGAAGCTCGTGAGTTACTTACACTGTTCGGCATGCCTTATAGCAAATAATAAAGGAGGAGATTCGAGAAATGGCTAAGACATCAATGAAAGTTAAGCAGCAGCGCAAGCAGAAGTTCTCAACAAGAGAATACACACGTTGCAGCATTTGTGGACGTCCACATTCAGTATTAAAGAAGTACGGAATTTGTAGAATCTGCTTCCGTGAGTTAGCATATAAGGGACAGATTCCAGGCGTTAAGAAATCAAGCTGGTAAGAGTAAGAAGGAGGAAATTTATTATGTCAATGAGCGATCCAATTGCAGATATGCTTACAAGAATTCGTAATGCTAATACAGCAAAGCATGATACAGTAGAAATCCCTGCTTCAAAGATGAAGAAAGCTATTGCCGACATACTTTTATCAGAAGGATATGTTAAGGCTGTAGATATCGTTGAGGACGGCAAGTTCGAGACAATAAAGATCACATTGAAGTACGGCGCAGACAAGAATGAGAAGATCATCACAGGTCTTAGAAGAATTTCTAAGCCAGGTCTTCGAGTATACGCAAGCAAGGATGAGCTTCCAAGAGTATTAGGTGGACTTGGAACTGCTATTATCTCCACAAACAAGGGCGTATTAACAGATAAGGAAGCGAGAAAACAGAACGTAGGTGGAGAAGTACTTGCGTTTATTTGGTAAAAGGAGGACGGCAAAATGTCACGTATCGGAAGAATGCCTATCGCTGTACCTGCAGGCGTAACTGTAGATATAGCAGAAAATAATAAAGTGACTGTTAAAGGACCAAAGGGAACTCTCGAGAGAGTTCTCCCTGCGGAAATGGAAATAAAGTTAGATGGCGATACACTCACAGTATCAAGACCTAACGATTTGAAGAAGATGAAATCATTACACGGACTTACAAGAACACTCCTTCACAACATGATCGTTGGTGTTACTGATGGATTTTCAAAGGATCTTGAGGTCAATGGTGTAGGTTACAGAGCTCAGAAACAGGGTAATAAGCTTGTTCTTGCTCTTGGTTATTCACATCCAGTAGAGATGGTTGATCCAGAGGGTATCGAGACAAAGGTTGACGGTAACAAGATCACAGTAAGTGGAATCAGCAAGGAGAAGGTTGGTCAGTACGCTGCTGAGATCAGAGAGAAGAGAGCACCAGAGCCATACAAGGGCAAAGGTATCAAGTATATGGACGAGACTATCAGACGTAAAGTTGGTAAGACTGGTAAGAAATAATAAAGGAGTGAGATAAGATGATTAATAAAGAATCAAGAAGCGCAATTCGTGTAAAGAAGCATATGCGTGTTCGTAATCGTTTAGCTGGAACAACAGAGAGACCACGTTTAGCTGTATTCAGAAGTAATAATCATATGTACGCTCAGATTATTGATGATTCAGTTGGTAAGACATTAGTAGCAGCATCTACAACAGAGAAGGCTATTAAGGATGAGCTTGAGAAGACAGATGATGTTGATGCAGCAGCTTACGTTGGTAAGGTTATTGCTGAGAGAGCACTTGAGAAGGGTATCAAGACTGTTATCTACGATAGAGGCGGTTTCGTATACCACGGTAAGGTTCAGGCATTAGCAGATGCAGCGAGAGAAGCTGGTCTGGAATTCTAGTAAGGAGGAAGAACAACGTATGAAGCGTGAAATAATTGATGCAAGTAAGTTAGAGTTAGAAGATAAAGTTGTTGCCATCAAGCGTGTAACAAAGGTTGTTAAGGGTGGACGTAATTCTAGAGTTGCAGCTCTCGTAGTTGTAGGTGATAGAAACGGTCACGTTGGCGTTGGTGTTGGCAAGGCAGTTGAGACTCCAGAAGCTATCCGTAAGGGTAAGGAGGATGCTGCAAAGCATTTAGTTACAGTTCCTGTAAATGAAGTTGGTAGTATCCCTTACGACTGGAATGGACAGTTCGGCAGTGCTTCAGTTCTCCTGAAGACAGCTCCAGAAGGTACTGGTATCATCGCTGGTGGTCCTGCTCGTAGCGTACTTGAGCTTGCAGGATATAAGAACATCCGTACAAAGTCCTTAGGATCAAACAACAAACAGAACGTAGTTCTTGCAACAATCAAGGGCCTTACAGAGATAAAGAACCCAGAGGATATCGCAAGACTTCGTGGAAAATCTGTTGATGAGATACTTAACTAAGGAGGTATTATAAGATGGCAGATAAGTTAAAGGTAACTTTGGTAAAGTCCCCTATCGGCGCTGTACCAAAGCATAGAAAGACAGTAGAGGCTCTTGGACTTAAGAAGGTTAACAAGTCAGTAGAGCTCCCAAATAACGTTGCAACACTTGGAATGGTTAAGCAGGTTAGTTATATGGTAAAGGTTGAGGAAGTATAAGAGAAGGAGGATACGCAGATCATGGATTTATCTACATTAAAGCCAGCTGAAGGCTCAAAGCATAGTGCTAATTTCCGTGTAGGTCGTGGACATGGTTCAGGAAATGGCAAGACTGCAGGTAAGGGACATAAGGGTCAGAAGGCACGTTCTGGATCACCTAGACCAGGTTTCGAAGGTGGACAGATGCCATTATATAGACGCCTTCCTAAGAGAGGCTTTAATTGCATCAATCACAAAGAGATTGTTGCAATCAATGTATCAGCTCTTGAGAGATTCGAGGATGGCTCAGACGTAACAGTTGAGACATTAGTAGAGGCAGGTATCATTAAGAATCCTCGTGATGGAGTTAAGATTCTTGGAAATGGAGAGTTAACTAAAAAGCTCAACGTTAAGGCTAATGCTTTTTCAAAGTCAGCAGCTGAGAAAATTGAAGCTCTTGGCGGAAAAGCAGAGGTGATGTAATATGTTCAAAACCTTAATCAACGCATTTAAGGTACAGGATATACGAAGAAGACTTTTATATACGTTTTTTATTCTCGTGGTAATCAGACTTGGTAGTCTGATTACTGTGCCGGGAATAAGTGCGGATGCGATAAGAGAATACATGCAGAATGCCCTTGGTGATTCACTGAACATTTTTAGTTCTTTCACTGGAGGATCGTTCGAGCAGATGTCGATTTTTGCATTGTCAGTTACACCATATATCACGGCTTCCATTATCATACAGCTTCTCACAATTGCCATACCGGCACTTGAGGAGATGCAGAAGGATGGAGAGGATGGCCGAAAGAAGATTACAGCGATCACAAGATACATGACAGTAGGGCTTGCAATACTTGAGAGTTCTGGTCTTGTTGTAGGATTTGGAAACAAGGGTGTAATTGATAATTACAATTTCTGGACAGTACTTACTATAGTAGTAATCTTGACAGCTGGAAGTGCTATCGTAATGTGGCTTGGTGAGCGTGCAACTGAAAAGGGTGTTGGTAATGGTATATCAGTAATCCTGTTGATCAACATCGTATCAACAATGCCAAATGACCTTAAGAACATGTACACACAGTTCATGAAGGGAAAAGATTTTGTAAGATTTACACTTGTATGTCTTCTGATCATTGCAGTAATAATACTTACAGTAGTATTTGTATGTGCGCTTCAGGGTGCTGAGAGAAAGATACCTGTTCAGTATGCCAAGACAGTAAGAGGAAGAAAGACGATGGGCGGACAGTCCTCACATATTCCTCTCAAGGTTAATACAGCAGGTGTTATCCCAGTTATCTTTGCATCATCTCTCCTTTCTGTTCCACAGATTATTGTTAATCTGTTCAACATTAAGTCGTCAGGTGTTGGGGCAAAGATTATGCAGGCACTGAGCCAGAGCTATTGGTTTAACAGAACTTATCCTTGGGCATCGATTGGTTTGATAATATATATATTACTTGTATTCTTCTTTGCTTATTTTTACACAGCAATCACATTCAATCCAATGGAGATTGCAAATAACATGAAGAAAAGTGGTGGCTTTATACCAGGTATCAGACCAGGACAGCCTACTCAGGATTATTTAAATAAAATTTTGAACTACATCATATTTATAGGTGCTGTAGGTCTTATCATAGTAGCATGTATACCAATGTTCTTCAGCGGTTTCTTTGGAGCAAATGTTTCATTTGGAGGAACATCACTTATCATCGTTGTAGGTGTTGTTATAGAGACAATAAAGAATATTGAGTCGCGTATGCTGGTAAGAAACTATCAGGGATTCCTTTTAGACTAATATGACGTGGCTGAAAGCATGAATGGGAATGTGCAATATAGGATCAATATAGTATTTATATATTTATTCATATAGTACATTCCTATTTGTGCCATATAACGCATGAGGGACCGCCGGTGGCAGTCCCTATGCGTGTAGTTAGAGGGAAGTATCTTGTGTTTTCGTTCTTAGACGGGAAATGGGGACAGACAGTATTAGCAAATACCAAATATTATATACAGAAAACAGATTAGATTTTGGAGGTTAAATATATGAAGATAATCATGTTAGGAGCACCAGGCGCAGGAAAAGGTACTCAGGCGAAGATGATCGCTGCGAAGTATGGTGTGCCACATATCTCAACAGGAGATATATTCAGAGCAAACATAAAGAATGGCACAGAGCTTGGAGCAAAGGCAAAGGAGTACATGGACAAGGGACTTCTTGTGCCGGATGAGCTCGTTGTTGATTTAGTTATAGATAGATTCAAGGCTGATGATTGTGCGAAGGGATATATTCTTGATGGATTCCCAAGAACAATTCCACAGGCAGAGGCGCTTGACAAGGCACTCTCAGCAATTGGAGATTCAGTTGACTATGCAATAAATGTTGAGGTTCCAGATGAGAATATCATTGAGAGAATGTCAGGCAGACGTGCATGTGTAGGATGTGGTGCTACATACCATATCGTATACAATCCTACAAAGGTTGAGGGTAAGTGTGATACATGTGGTGCAGACCTCATACTCAGAGATGACGACAAGCCTGAGACAGTAAAAAAGAGACTTGATGTATATCATGAGCAGACACAGCCTCTTATTGATTACTATAAGGCAAAGGGAATTCTCAAGGAAGTAGACGGAACAGTGGATATGAAGGATGTATTTGCTGCCATCACTGATATATTAGGTGAGTAAATATGAAAGGTATTTCCATAAAATCCCAGGAAGAGATTGAACTTATGAGGGAGGCTGGAAGAATTCTTGCCATAACTCATGAGGAACTGCGAAAAGCACTGAAACCGGGCATGTCGACATATGACATCGACAGGCTAGGTGAGGAGGTTATACGGAGTTATGGCTGCGAGCCATCGTTTCTTAATTATCAGGGGTATCCGGCATCGATATGTGTATCAGTAAATGAGGAGGTTGTTCATGGAATACCTTCTAAAGACAGAATACTGAAGGATGGAGATATCGTAAGTCTGGATGCTGGAGTTATATATAAGGGATATCATTCAGATTCAGCCAGAACATATGGCATTGGTGAGACAACGGATCTTGCAAAGTATCTTATGGAAGCGACAAAGCAGTGCTTCTTCGAGGGGATGCAGGCTGCAAGAGCTGGAAATCATGTGCGCGATATAGGGATTGCGATAGAGTCATATGCCGATGAGTGCGGGCTTGGAGTTGTGATAGATTTGGTAGGACATGGAGTTGGGAAGAATCTGCACGAAGAACCGGAGGTTCCAAACTTTGCGACCAGAAGACGCGGACCAAAGCTTAAAGCTGGCATGACAATAGCGATAGAGCCGATGATCACATTGGGGGATTATGATGTGAGATGGCTGGATGATGGCTGGACAGTTGTGACTGCCGATAGATCACTGGCAGCACACTACGAGAATACAATACTTATAACTGATTCGGATCCCGAGATATTATCAAGGGCGGATGGAATAGAGTTATAGTTGTTATATAGAACTCATAAGTTGATTTAGTATAATAGGAGGATTTTAGAAAATGTCAAAGGCAGATGTAATCGAAGTAGAAGGAACAGTAGTTGAGAAACTTCCAAATGCAATGTTTCAGGTAGAACTTGAGAATGGACACAAGGTTCTTGCTCATATAAGTGGAAAGCTCAGAATGAATTATATAAAGATTCTTCCTGGCGATAAAGTTACCATAGAGTTATCACCATATGATCTCACAAAGGGCAGAATCGTATGGAGAGATAAATAAACACTATATATTTGAGGAATAAACAAGAGAAATAATAAAAAAAGTAAAATTTGCTATTGCATTTTAACGTTTCAAATGGTAGAATGCTAATTCGTAGCGGACTTTTTTTGAAAGGAGAGTTTCTAATGAAGGTTAGAGCATCAGTAAAACCTATCTGCGATAAGTGCAAAGTTATCAAGAGAAAGGGAATCGTTAGAGTTATCTGCGAGAATCCAAAGCACAAGCAGCGTCAGGGTTAATCAAAAAAGGAAAAGAAGTATATGGATGATAGCCCATCCCGTATTGAAAAATTAATGAAAGATTAATGAAAGATATGTAAGATATACTTATTTTCGTGCGTCAGTACATACATCTAATGTACTGTATTATTTAAAAGCGGCTGTGGCATATAACAATTTATGCCGATACAATTATATAATTATACAACTTAGTTGAAGGCGACAGTGTATGCATTTCACCCCATAGCAATGTGTTATGGGATACATTTGTGAATTCAGCTTAAAAGAAGATTTTACGGAGGTTATTATAATGGCTCGTATTTCAGGTGTTGATTTACCAAGAGAGAAACGTGTTGAAATTGGTCTTACTTATATCTATGGTATAGGACTTCCTTCATCACAGCGTATTCTTAAGGAAGCAAACGTTAATCCTGACACACGTTGCGCAGATCTGACAGACGATGAGGTTAGAAGACTCAGCGAAGTTATCAAGGCAACACAGGTAGTAGAGGGAGATTTACGTAGAGAGATAGGCTTCAATATTAAGCGTTTACAGGAGATCGCTTGCTATCGTGGTAAGCGTCATAGACAGGGACTTCCTGTTCGTGGACAGAAGACTAAGACTAACGCTAGAACTCGTAAGGGTCCTAAGAAGACTGTTGCTAATAAGAAGAAGTAATATTTTATAGAATATATTTGTAAAAAACCATAGGAGGTTTAGGCTAATGGCTAAGCAGGCAACTAAAAAAGTGGCTAAGAAGCGTGTCAGAAAGAGCGTACAGCACGGACAGGCTCATATTCAGTCATCTTTCAATAATACAATTGTTACATTAACAGACGCTGAAGGCAATGCGCTTTCATGGGCAAGCGCTGGTGGATTAGGATTCAAGGGTTCTAAGAAGTCAACTCCATATGCTGCTCAGATGGCTGCAGAGACAGCTGCAAAGGCTGCTGCACCTTACGGACTCAAGACAATCGATGTATTTGTTAAGGGACCAGGTTCAGGAAGAGAGGCTGCAATTCGTGCACTCTCAGCATGTGGTATAGATGTAGTAAGTATCAAGGATGTTACTCCGGTTCCACATAACGGATGTCGTCCACCAAAGAGAAGAAGAGTTTAATTTTAGGAGGTACAAACAAGATGGCAGTAGATAGAACCCCAGTTCTTAAGAGATGCAGATCTTTAGGCATGGAGCCAATGTATCTCGGAATAGACAAGAAGTCAAACAGAAAACCAAACAGATCAAATAGAAAGCAGAGCGAGTATGGACTTCAGCTCCGCGAGAAGCAGAAGGCAAAGTTCATTTATGGTGTACTTGAGAAGCCTTTCCGTAATCTTTATGCAAAGGCAGAGCAGCAGAAGGGATTAACAGGTCCTAACCTCATGACATTGCTTGAGCTCAGACTTGACAACATTATCTTCAGATTAGGCTTTGCCAGAACAAGAAGAGAGGCAAGACAGATCGTAGATCATAAGCACGTACTTGTAAACGGCAAGTGTGTAAACATCCCTTCATATTCAGTTAAGCCAGGCGATAAGATTGAGGTCAGAGAGAAGAGCAAGTCTCTTCAGAGATACAAGGATATCATGGCAGCAACAGAGGGCGTTCTCGTACCAGGCTGGTTGACAGCAGACAGAGATAACCTCACAGGTGAAGTTGTAGAGAAGCCAAGCAGAGAGCAGATCGATGTTCCTGTAAATGAGACTCTTATCGTCGAGTTATATTCTAAGTAAGATTTGTTCTTTATTTATACATTTTGTAACTTGGAGTGTAGCATTTTAAAACCCGTAAAGGAGGGGCTTAGATGTTTGAGTTTGAAAAACCAAAAATCGAGATCGTTGAGACTTCAGATGACAACAAGTATGGCAAGTTTGTAATCGAGCCTTTAGAGAGAGGTTACGGTATAACACTTGGTAACTCACTTAGAAGAATAATGCTTTCTTCATTGCCAGGTACTGCTGTAAGCCACGTTAAGATAAAAGGTGTTTTACATGAGTTCAGCTCAATACCAGGTGTAAAAGAGGATGTTACTGAGATCATAATGAACATCAAGAATGTCGTTATCAAGAACAACTCAGATACATTCGAGCCAAAGCAGGCATATATTGATGTCGTTGGTGAGAGAGTTGTTAAGGCGGGAGATATCAAGGTTGACGGAGACATCGAGATCGTTAATCCAGACCTTGTTATAGCAAACCTTAGTGGCCCTGATGCAAAGCTCGAGATGGAGCTTACAATTGCCAATGGTCGTGGATATGTGAGCCTTGACAAGAACAAGGAAGCAGATGCACCTATTGATGTTATCGCTATTGACTCAATCTTCACCCCTGTTGAAAGAGTAAACCTTACAGTTCAGAATACACGTGTTGGTCAGGTTACTGACTATGATAAGTTAACTCTTGATGTATATACAAACGGAGCTCTTGCTCCAGACGAGGCAGTAAGTCTTGCTGCAAATCTTCTGGTAGAGCACTTAAAGCTGTTCGTAGATTTATCAGAGAACGCACGTCTTGTAGATGTTATGGTTGAGAGCACAACAGACGAGAAGGAAAAGGTTCTTGAGATGAATATCGATGAGCTTGAGTTGTCAGTTCGTTCATACAACTGTCTCAAGAGAGCTGGTATCAACACAGTTCAGGAACTTATCAATAAGACACCAGAGGATATGATGAAGGTTCGTAACCTTGGTCGTAAGTCACTGGATGAAGTTTTAGCTAAGCTTAAGGAGCTGGGCTTAGCGCTTAATCAGAACGAGGACTAATAAATTAGTTTTCGCATACCACTCAAGCTGAATAATAGTAAGCACAGTGAAGACCCGCAAAGGGTATAGGAGGATAATTAAAATGGCAAAGTATAGAAAGCTTGGAAAAGCAAGCGCACAGAGAAACGCATTACTTCGTAACCAGGTAACTCAGTTACTGTATCATGGAAAGATCAAGACAACAGAGGCAAGAGCTAAGGAAGTTGTTAAGATCGCAGAGAAGCTCATCACATTAGCAGTTGCTGAGAAGGACAACTACGATGAGGTTACAGTTCAGGCTAAGGTTGCTAAGAAGGATAAAGATGGCAAGAGAATCAAGGAAGTTGTAGATGGTAAGAAGATTACTGCATACGACACAATTGAGAAGAAGGTAAAGAAGGATCAGCCTTCAAGACTTCATGCCAGAAGAGAGATGCTCAAGGTTTTATATCCAGTTGTTGAAGTTCCTACAGATGCTGCTGGTAAGAAGGCCGGTACAAAGAAGATCGATTTAACACAGAAGTTATTCGACGAGTACGGTACAAAGTACGCAGGACGTAAGGGTGGTTACACAAGAATCATCAAGATCGGTCAGCGTAAGGGTGATCAGGCTCTTGAGGTTATTCTCGAGTTAGTATAATCATATAATCAATAAGATTTATACAAGTATATAAACAGGGCTGCAGTACATAGACGTATTAGTATACGTTTTGTGTACGGCGGCTCTTTTTTATAACAAGAAAACCTGTCATGTGATATATTGAAAGATATGATAGCTATCTACAAGGAAATAGTATGAGTTTTATAAATATCAAAGGATTATCTCATAAATTTAATATAAAAGATAAGGACGGTAATAAGGTAGGGGAGAACTGGGCTGTAAAGGATGTTGATTTTCTTGCAGATAAAGGAGAGATGATAGCGATTCTTGGACGAAATGGTTCGGGTAAATCAACATTTGCAAGACATTTAAATGGGCTTCTTGTGCCACATGAGGGAACCGTGATAATAGGTGGACAGGATCTGTCCAAAGTGAGTGTATTGTCATCAATCAGAAGACAGGTGGGAATGGTATTTCAGAACCCGGACAATCAGATAGTTGGGAATACGCTTGCTGAGGACGTTGGATTTGGGCTTGAAAATCTCGGTATGTCAAGTGCTGATATATGGGATAAGATTGACGAGATGCTTGAATTGACGGGCCTTGCGGCATACAAATACAGCAATACTTCAAGGATAAGCGGTGGACAGAAGCAGAGACTTGCGATAGCGTCAGCCATGGCTATGACGCCGGAGTGTATAGTTCTTGACGAGGCTACATCCATGCTTGACCCGCAGGGGGCACGAGATATGCTGGAGCTTGTGCAGAAATTGCACAGAGAGAAGAATATAACCGTTATCATGGTGACTCACAAGATATCTGAGGCACTTATGGCGGATCGAGTATATATATTGGACAATAGTAAGATAGTTGCAGAGGGGACACCGGAGGATGTATTTACCGATGTTGAGAGACTTAAAAAATACGGACTTGAGATTCCTGTTAGAATGAAGCTTGAAGCAGGAATACCTGTAGACATCTGCAGTGAGTACAAGAAAAAACATTTGCAGATAAGCCAGGATGCGGGAGTTCTCGCGGATCATATAGGTGACAGTGGTAATTCTCTCAGTAATTTAAGGAGATGTATAGTTGAGCTTCAGAATGTGTCATACTCATATATGAATGGAAATGAAGAGTATAAGGCGCTTTCTGATATAGACCTGAAGATATATGAGGGGCAGGTAGTGTCGGTGATCGGACAGACAGGTTCGGGAAAGAGCACGCTATTACAGATGATAAATAAGCTTATAGCCCCACAGAGTGGACACGTATATCTGTATGAAACAGATGTGCAGAGAGTAAGGAATATAAAGGATATAAGAAGGCGTATAGGATATGTGTTTCAGTTCCCAGAATCGCAGCTGTTTGAGAACACGGTGCTAAAAGACGTAATGTATGGACCAATCAACTTTGGCATGTCTAAGGAGGAAGCAGAGCGGGCAGCGGAAAATGCGCTGGATCTTGTTGGCGTTCCGAAAAAATATGCGGATTATTCACCGTTTGAACTGTCAGGAGGACTAAAAAAGCGAGTTGCCATAGCGGGAATACTTGCGTATGAACCGGAGATATTGATACTTGACGAGCCTGCGTGTGGACTTGATGGTGAGAGCCGGGAACAGTTGTGGAATCTTATACGAACGCTCAATAGAGAAAAAAATGTGACCATCATACTGGTATCCCACGATATGGAGGATGTGTACGAGATGTCAGAGAGGGTTCTTCTTATGGATCATGGTAGAATCGTGTATGATGGGGGAACAGTAGGCTTCTTTGATGATAAGGAGCTACTTGACCGATATGGTATAGAGACTCCAGATGGTTTTAAAATGTGGCAAAATCTTTAAAATGGTGGTTAAATTAGCTAGATTTTAAGCGATGTTTATAATATATGACCGGATGTTCAAAATAGATGATCAAATAGGAGACTTTAGAATGATTCGAGACATTACGATAGGACAATATTATAGTGGTGAATCGGTGATCCACAGAATGGATCCAAGGACCAAACTTGCAATCACATTTGTATATGCAATATCGCTTTTTCTCTGCAAAGACTGGATCATGATACTGACAGCAACTGTATTTCTTTGTACATATGTAGCTGTTAGCAGGGTTCCCTTAACATATATATGCAAAGGCCTCAAGGTTATATGGATGTTTATTTTCTTTACAGCAATATTCAGTGTGTTCAATGGTGATGGAAATGTGATATGGAGCTGGCACAGACTTCGGATAACAGACAAAAGCGTGATGACAACAGTGCTGGTTGTGGTGCGGCTTGTATATCTCATAATTGGTTCATCAGTGATGACGTATACTACGCGACCTATGAACCTGGCAAATGGTCTTGAGAGCAGCCTGGGATTTTTGAAGAAGGTCAAAGTTCCGGTGGCAGAGATGGCTATGATGCTCATGATCGCGCTGAGATTTATTCCTATTTTTATGGAGGAGCTGGATAAGATCATGAAAGCACAGCTTTCCAGAGGCGCGGATTTCGAGAGTGGAAATATATTCAGAAGGATAAAGAGTTATGTGCCTGTATTTGTGCCGCTTTTTGTGTCAGCGATAAGGAGAGCTATTGATCTGGCACAGGCAATGGATGCCAGATGTTTTGACGGCAGTGAGGGTAGAAGTCGTATGAATCCTTTAAAATACAGTGGAACAGACTATGTAGGTTATGCTATAGTGTTGATGTATCTGGGGTGCATGATAGTGTACAGATGTGTATTGTAGAAAATACTGTGGATATTATTCCATGATACCTGAATGATTTGGAATCAAGATCTGCACTGCATATAGACTTGACTGAGAATGTATTAGTGGCAGAGCAATTTAGATACATTGATTAGTATAGAAAAGGATTTAGATATGAAAAGAGTAAAATTGATCGTTGCCTATGATGGAACAAATTATTGCGGATGGCAGGTCCAGATAAATGGAATAACTGTGGAGGAGGTCCTGAATAAGACTCTCAGCGAACTCTGCCATGAGAATATAAAGGTGATAGGAGCCAGTAGGACGGATTCTGGAGTGCATGCCCTGGGAAATGTGGCGGTATTTGATACTGAATCAGGGATACCAGGAGAGAAGTTTTCATTTGCGCTTAATCAGCGGCTCCCGGAAGACATAAGGATACAGGAGTCATGCCAGGTGGCTGACGATTTTCATCCGAGATACTGTGACACGATCAAGACATATGAATACAAGATATTAAACAGAAGATTTGATATGCCGACGGAGCGTCTTTACTCGACATTCGTCTATTATCCACTTGATATAGATAAGATGAAGCGGGCTGCGGCAGTGCTGGTTGGGGAGCATGATTTCAAGAGCTTCTGTTCATCAAGGTCTCAGGTGGAGAATACAGTCCGTACAATAACAGATATAACCATAGACAAGGCGGGCGACATGATACATATAAGGATCAGCGGCAATGGTTTCCTGTACAATATGGTCCGCATCATAGTGGGAACTTTGATGAAGATAGGTCTTGGAATCTGGCCGGAGGACTGTATGGAGTCAATACTTGAGGCTAAGGATAGGACGAAAGCAGGGCCGAAAGCCGAAGCAAAGGGGCTTACTCTTGTGGAGATAAAATATCTGTAAACGTAAACGGCTGTAGACGTATAATATTTGCCGGGATAAGATAAAATTGCTGATAATATGTTGGCAGTTCACAAAATAGCGTGGTTATATTTTGTATATAATAACTTGGAAAAGTGGACTTGAAATAATCTAGAAATAAGAATGAAAAGTGGAAAACATCTAGCAAAAAAGTGAAAAATAGATGAAAAACATTGTGTGAAATGCACAAAAAATAATGAAAATAAGAGCCAATCATGTTATAATTACATTGAAATGCTGCTACATGACGGATATGTCAGGAATTGTTTCGAAGTGTTCGGAATATTTCAAGGTGTTTCAGTGAAGATAACATGATTGGCTTTTTTTATTTTGATTTTAGGAGGGCAAACGATGGCAAGATTTACATTACCAAGAGATTTATATCACGGAAAAGGTGCTTTGGAGGCACTCAAGACATTCAAGGGTAAGAGAGCAATGGTCTGTGTCGGAGGCGGATCTATGAAGAGATTTGGATTCCTTGACAGGGCAGTTCAGTACCTTGAGGAAGCTGGAATGGAAGTTAAGTTATTTGAGGGAATTGAGCCAGATCCTTCGGTTGAGACAGTTATGAAGGGTGCAGCAGCCATGCTTGAATTTGAGCCAGACTGGATAGTGGCCATCGGTGGTGGTTCACCTATAGATGCAGCAAAGGCTATGTGGATAAAGTATGAGTATCCTGATGCGACATTCGAGGATATGTGCAAGGTATTTGGAATTCCGGAGCTCAGAAAGAAAGCTCATTTCTGTGCTATCTCTTCCACTTCGGGAACTGCCACAGAGGTTACAGCATTCTCGATCATCACAGATTATGAGAAGGGAATCAAGTATCCGATAGCTGATTTTGAGATTACACCTGATGTTGCGATCGTAGATCCTGAGCTGGCAGAGACCATGCCTCAGAAGCTGGTTGCTCACACAGGTATGGATGCCATGACACATGCAATCGAGGCTTATGTATCAACCGCAAATTGTGATTTCACAGATCCACTGGCACTTCATGCCATCAAGATGATCCAGAATGATCTGGTTGGATCATATAACGGAGACATGGAGAAGCGTGACGCAATGCACAATGCGCAGTGTCTTGCAGGCATGGCATTTTCAAATGCACTGCTTGGAATCGTACATTCAATGGCACACAAGACCGGAGCAGCATTTGCCGATTACGGTGCACATATCATCCACGGAGCAGCAAATGCGATGTATCTTCCAAAGGTTATCGCTTTCAATGCAAAGGATGAGACAGCAAAGATTCGTTACGGCGAGATAGCAGACTTCATGGGCCTTGGCGGAGAGACACTCGACGAGAAGGTAGCTCTTCTCATCGCATATCTGCGCAAGATGAATGATGAGCTGAGCATACCTCACTGTATCAAGAATTATGGACCTGACAGCTATCCATGTGCGCAGGGCTTTGTTCCGGAGGATGTATTCCTTGAGAGACTTCCTGAGATCGCTGCAAATGCGATACTTGATGCATGTACAGGCTCCAACCCAAGACAGCCAAGCCAGGAGGAGATGGAGAAGCTGCTGAAGTGCTGTTACTATGACACAGAGGTGGATTTCTAAATAAAAGATAGTATTTACAGACAGAAGAATGAATGATAATATGGTATCCGGCGGTGCACATGTATCGCCGGATATTTTTGTTGGAAAAAATAGTTGACAACAAAATGTAATTATAATATACTTGCAAAGTATGCGAAGTTTATAAGTGTGTTTCGAACCAATGCCCCGGTAAGGAATGTGCTGAATATACATTAGTAAAGAAGATTATAAAAGAATAATTTAGGAGGTACCACGATGAAGAGCTTTATGGCAAGCCCATCAACAATAGAGAGAAAGTGGTATGTAGTTGACGCTACAGGACATACTTTAGGTCGTCTTGCATCAGAGATCGCAAGCATTTTAAGAGGAAAGAACAAGCCAACATATACACCACACATTGATACAGGTGATTATGTAATAGTAGTAAACGCTGACAAGATCCAGGTAACTGGTAAGAAGTTAGATCAGAAGGTATACTACAACCACTCAGATTATGTAGGTGGTATGAAAGAGACAACTCTTCGTGAGAAGATGGCTAAGAAGCCAGAGGATGTTATCTACCTTGCAGTTAAGGGAATGCTTCCAAAGGGACCACTTGGCAGAGAGATGATTACAAAGCTTCACGTATACGCTGGTGCAGATCACAAGCATCAGGCACAGAAGCCAGAAGTATTAGAGATTAAGTACTAAGAAGGAGGAGATTAACAGATGGCTAAGACAACAAAGTTCTATGGAACAGGAAGAAGAAAAAGCAGTATCGCCAGAGTTTACATCACTCCAGGTACTGGTAAGATTGTTATAAACAAGAAGGATATGGATGAGTACTTTGGCCTTGATACACTCAAGGTTATCGTAAAGCAGCCACTCGTTGCTACAGGCACAGAAGGTAAGTACGATGTACTCGTTAACGTATGTGGTGGTGGTTTTACAGGTCAGGCTGGAGCTATCAGACATGGTATTTCAAGAGCACTCCTTGAGGTTGATGCTGAGTACAGACCAATCCTTAAGAAGGCTGGATACCTTACAAGAGATCCAAGAATGAAGGAGAGAAAGAAGTACGGTCTCAAAGCCGCTCGTCGTGCTCCACAGTTCTCAAAGAGATAATTATATCATTTCAGATATATCAAGAACCCGCAGAAGTCCAACACTTTTGTGGGTTCTTTTTTTCAGAACTTTTGAGATTCAGATTAGGAGGAACAAAAGATATGGTGACATTATTGTCGAAGCTGTGGATCAGATCAGATAATTATAAGGATAGTAAGGTGAGAGAGAAATATGGTGTTCTTTGCGGAGCTGTTGGTATATTTTTGAATGTATTATTGTTCCTGGGAAAATTCTTTGCTGGATTACTTTCGGGGGCTATCTCGATCACGGCGGATGCGTTCAACAATTTATCAGATGCAGGAAGCTCGTTTATATCTATGATAGGTTTTAAGTTATCTGGCAGAAAACCGGACCCGGATCATCCGTTTGGACATGGAAGAATAGAGTATATATCAGGCTTATTTGTAGCAGTCATGATCATATTGATGGCCTACGAGCTTATTAAAGATTCAATCGGAAAGATCCTACATCCGGAACTCCCAAAATTCAGCAGTCTAGTTGCCGTTATACTCGTTGTTTCAATTGGAGTAAAGATATATATGTATTTCTACAACAGGAGTATAGGCAGAAAGATAGAGAGTGCAACCATGATAGCGACGGCGAAAGACAGTTTATCTGATACATTTTCCACAATGGTTGTTCTTGCATCTGCACTTGCTGCTCATTTCTGGAAAATACCTATAGATGGATATTGCGGGTTCTTGGTGGGCGTGATGATACTCATAGCTGGCATCACTGCAATGAAGGATACGGTCAGCCCATTGCTTGGCCAGGCACCGGAACCAGAGCTTGTGGATGAGATCGAGAAGATCGTGCGGTGTGATAAAAGGATCCTTGGTATTCATGATCTTGTGGTCCATGATTATGGACCTGGCAGACTTATGGTCAGTCTGCACGCAGAAGTTCCTTATAAGGAAGATATTCTTGAACTGCATGATCTGATCGATCAGATAGAATTCTCTCTCAGAAAAAAATTAAATTGTGAGCCTGTCATTCACATGGATCCGATAGTAGATGACGATGAGGAGACAAATGCTGTGAAAGCGCGGATCACTGAAATTATAGAATCACTTAATAAGGATAGCAGAAAAAATGAAAATGTTCAGTTTCACGACTTTAGAATGGTAAAGGGTTCAACACATTCCAATTTGATTTTTGATGTGGTTTTGCCACATGGATATCAAATGTCGGAAGAACAGATAATATCCTATATCAAGGAAAAAGTTAGTGAGTACAATAAAAATTACTATTGTGTGATACATATTGACAGAGCGTATGTAAAATAATTCCAGATGGTGAGCATCCTGACCACAGAAGAGTAAGATCTTCTGTGGTTATTATTATTACATAATACATTTACAGGTATTTCCTCAATCTTAGGTTTGACTTTACCATGATAAACTGTTACTATGTTACCGTGTTATGCCCTAATAGGGGTGTATATCGTGCAGATGCCCGGTGTAGCTTGTTTCATGCATCTGCCAAGTATATTTAAGTATATTTCAGGAGGAAAAAAGTATGAAAAAGTTATTATCACTGCTCTTAGTGGCAGCAATGGGGCTTTCACTGGTTGGATGCGGCGGATCTGATAACGGATCTAAGAGTGAGTCAAAGAGTGATCTGGAGTATGTAAAGGATAAGGGAACTCTCGTTGTCGGCGTTACAGACTTCGCACCGATGGATTACAAGGATGAGTCAGGCAACTGGATCGGATTTGACGCGGATATGGCATCAGCATTTGCAGAGAGCCTTGGCGTAAAGGCAGAGTTCGTAGAGATAGACTGGGACAACAAGATCATGGAGCTTGACGGCAAGACCATCGACTGTGTGTGGAATGGTATGACACTTACAGATGAGGTTACAAGCTCAATGGCATGTTCAGATGCATACTGCAACAATGCTCAGGTAGTTATCGTGCCAAAAGATAAGGCAGACAAGTATCAGACTGTTAACAGCATCAAGGAGCTTACATTTGCAGTAGAGGCAGGAAGTGCAGGAGAGGATCAGGCCAAGGCGCTTGGTCTCAACTATACAGCGGTAAAGGCACAGGCAGATGCACTCATGGAGGTTGCAGCTGGAACATCAGATGCAGCAATCATTGATTCGCTCATGGCAGCAGCTATGGTTGGCGAGGGAACAGGTTATGACAAGCTCACATATACCGTAGGTCTTAACAGTGAGGAGTATGGCGTTGGCTTCAGAAAGGACTCAGATCTTGTAGCTGAGCTCAATAAGTTCTTTGCTGACAGTAAGGCTGACGGCTCAATGGAGAAGTGTGCTGAGACATATAAGGTACAGGCTGCACTTGCAAAGTAATAGATAAGATATAATTAGTATTTTTACCATCACTTAGAGAGAAAAATTATTATGGATTTGTTTTTTGAACAGCTCCCGGTCGTACTTGGAGCTCTTAATACAGGATTTATACAGACATTAAAATTGTTCTTCGTGACATTGCTCGGTGCATTTCCACTTGGACTTCTTATAGCACTCGGTTCCATGTCAAAGTTTAAACCGCTCAGCTATCTTATGAAGTTCATCGTATGGATAGTGAGAGGTACACCACTTATGATACAGCTGCTCATCATATATTATTTCCCGGGACTTGTATTTCACAATCCGGTATGGGGTGGCGGCGAAGGCGGAAGATTTGTTGCGGCATCGGTGTCATTCATAGTGAACTATGCCTGCTATTTCTCAGAGATTTACCGTGGAGGTATCCAGGGTATCCCTGTAGGACAGGAGGAAGCCGGACTTGTGCTCGGCATGACTCCAAAGCAGATATTCTTCAAGGTCAAGCTTTTGCAGATGATAAAGAAGATAGTTCCGGCGATGTCCAACGAGATCATAACTCTGGTCAAGGATACGTCCCTTGCCCGTATCATCGCACTTCAGGAGATAATCTGGGCAGGACAGGCATTCATGAAAGGTTCACAGGGAATCTCAGGTGCAATATGGCCACTCTTCTTCTGCGCATTCTACTATTTGATCTGGAATGGCGTACTCACAGTTTTACTTGGCAAATTAGAGAAGAAACTTGATTTCTTTAGATAGGAGGAGCCGCTATGAACGCAGTTCATACTCGAAATCGGCTCCGACGACCTGCCCCGCTGCGGAGCAGAGGGGCGATACATATTAAATAGGAGGAGCCGCTATGAACGCAGTTCATACTCGGAATCGGCTCCGACGACCTGCCCCGCTGCGGAGCAGAGGGGCGATACATATTTTAGGAGGAACCGCAAATGGCTATATTGGAGGTTGAACATATAAAAAAGAAGTTTGGCAAGACCGATGTGCTCAAGGATATAAGCTTTTCTCTGGATCAGGGCGAGGTCCTTTCTATCATAGGATCATCAGGAAGTGGAAAGACAACACTTCTTCGCTGTTTGAACTTTCTGGAGATGCCGGATAACGGAGTAATCCGTGTAAAAGATGAGATCCTGCTTGATACAGACAAGCCGGAAACCCTTAAGGAGTCGGAGGTGCGCAAGAAGAGACTGCATTTTGGACTAGTGTTCCAGTCATTTAATCTTTTCCCGCAGTACACGGCACTTCAGAACGTGATGCTCGCAAGAGAGCTTCTGGCAAAGGAGAGACCGGATTTCAAAGTAAACAAGAAGAATATACTCGACGAGATAAGAGTCCAGGCAGAGGAACTTCTCCGCCAGATGGGACTTGAGGAAAGAATGAACAACTATCCTCACCAGCTTTCAGGCGGACAGTGCCAGCGAGTTGCCATAGCAAGAGCGCTTGCGTTGCAGCCGGACATCCTGTGTTTCGATGAGCCTACATCGGCTCTTGATCCGGAGCTCACAGGAGAGGTACTTAAGGTTCTCAGAAACCTTGCAGACAAAAAGACGACCATGATAATTGTTACCCATGAGATGGCATTTGCAAAGGATGTTGCAAGTCAGGTCATATTCATGGATGATGGATATATACTTGAGCAGGGAAGACCTGACCAGGTATTTGACAATCCGAAGATGGAGAGGACAAAGCAATTTCTTTCATCATATTCATAAAAGATGTATAAGATCCCGGTGTATCGAAAAAATGATGCACCGGGATTTTCTGTTTATATAAAAAAATCACTAAAAATCTGAAAAACCGTCTGAAACTATACTATACAAAATTTACAAAACAATAATAAGAAACAAGGCAGCAATTCTCCCCCATATACAAATGAAATAAGAAACATAGGCATGGCAGATAGGGATGCCATCTACCCCATGCACAAAAAACAAGAAAATGACATATCGGAGGTCTACCCAGAGGGATAAAAAAATCTACCCAGACGTTGAGTAAAAAAAGGTCAGTGTGTACTATTGGATATACCGTACGGAATACAAAGCATGACATTAATAATTTGTTTTACAGGAGGAGAACATTATGCCATTAATAAGAAAAACAACAGGTGTAGAAAAAACAAAAAGAGAAACAGGAAGTATTGATAAGGTCATCATAAATGATGACAGTGTACAGGTACTGACCAGCGAGGGTAAAATATATGTTTTTGATAAACAAGATGTATACACTGTTACAAATATATCACTCAGTGTAAATGAAAGACCGGTAAATGTCAGCTTTGAGAATTCAGGGTATGGGACATCGACCAATGCTATCCGTTTTCAGAGATACCCGATAGTGGAATTTGTCAATCTTGCGCCGGAAACGGTGAAGAACTATATGAAGTCAATATTGATGGAGTCCGTCCTGGATCTGTCTGACGTTAAGGTGATACATTCATATAAGTGGGGGGACAATGAGCCGCATCTCTATATGCCAGATGATTGGGACGATGGAAGAATATATGCTGAACTGAGCGATGAAGAAGCAGACAAAGCCGATGAATATGACATAGACTATGTGGAAGATGGATATGAGGACGATTGGTATGAAGAGGAAGAGGATGAGAATGAGTAGGAGAAATGTGATCTCATGATTGAAATGTGATACTGTTTTTCCAATGCAGTGATGACACAGAGAAAACAATAAAGTATAGTAGTAGCAGCAAAGACACTAAATGTCGCTTGCCCAATGTCAGACGGGCAGACAGCATTTGGTGTCTTTTTTAATTGCTTCTATAGTGGCATCTACTTTATGTCGCAGGAAAAGATACTAGCAATCCATTCCCATAGCCCTGGCTTTGGTGGCCTGTGTCTCTCCCCTGGGATGATGTGGTGGGGCATAGATGGATGAGAGCTTCAGTGGATTATTGCCAATGTTGATGATGTTGTGCCATGTGCCGGCTGGTATACAGACGCATTCTCCTGCACAAAGATTCTGACGGAAGCACAGTTCGTTTGGGCAGCAGCCCATCCTGACTGAGCACTGTCCCTGTTCGATCCTGATGATCTGATCGGTATTATCATGGATTTCCAAACCTACATCTGAGCAGGCAGGTATACACATGACTGTCATCTGCATGAAACAGCCGGTCCATACGGTTTCACGGTAATTGTGGTTCTGTAACGCTTTCTCCCGGATATCTATAGTGCATATGTTGTCATGACAGTCAGGTCTGTTCGGAGAACAATTGTTGTTGCATTTCATAGGATAGTCCTTTCAGATTTAATAGTTTTATTTATAGTATTCAAAAAGGTTAGAATATGACCAAAATTATACATTTTTATGTAGCCTGGAGGGGAAGCTACATATAGAAAATGTAAAAAGTGATAAAAAAATTGAAATTAGTATTGACTTTTTGTACATAAACAACTAATATAATATACATCAGATGGAAACGATTCCAGAAACGTTTCCGAAAAACAAAGTAACCATTAAGCATCTCGTATAAGAGATGCCTGAAGGAAAAATTTTTATTATTATACGGGAGGAACCGATATGAACAAGAAAGGTATTGCAGCACTTGGACTGTCACTTATGATGGCAGGTACCATGTTGACAGGATGTGGCTCAGGAGATTCAGATGGAGCCGGAAAGAAGACAGAAGCAAAGGGCTCTGTATATTATCTGAACTTCAAGCCGGAGCAGGATGCACAGTGGCAGGAGCTTGCTAAGGTGTACACAGAGAAGACAGGCGTTGATGTTACGGTAGTTACAGCAGCTTCTGGTCAGTATGAGACTACTCTTAAGAGTGAGATGGGTAAGTCAGAATCACCTACCCTGTTCCAGGTAAATGGACCGGTTGGTCTTGCTTCTTGGAAGGACTATTGTTATGATCTTGGATCATCACAGGTGTATAAAGAACTCACATCTGAGGACTTTGCACTTAAGGATGGCGATAAGGTCGCAGGAATCGGATATGTTATAGAGTCATACGGAATCATTTACAACAAAGAGCTTTTAAGCAAAGCTGGATACACAGAGGATGATATCAAATCATTTGCAGACCTCAAGAAGGTGGCAGAGGATATAACAGCTAACTCAGACAAATTAGGATTCTCAGCATTTACATCAGCTGGAATGGACGGATCATCAGATTGGAGATTCAAGACACATCTTGCAAATCTTCCAATCTACTATGAATACAAGGCTGATGGAATCGATACTACAGATGCGATCAAGGGTACATATCTTGATAATTACAGAAATGTATGGGATCTGTACATCAACAACTCAACAACCGATCCAAAGCAGCTCAGCACAAAGACTGGTGATGATGCGGTTGCAGAGTTTGTTTCAGGACAGGCAGTATTTTATCAGAATGGTACATGGGCATACTCAGATGTATCATCACTTGGCGATGACAACCTCGGAATGCTCCCTATCTATATCGGAGTAGATGGTGAGGAGAATCAGGGACTCTGTACAGGAAGTGAGAATTACTGGTGTGTAAATGCTAAGGCTTCAGAGGAAGATATCCAGGCAACTCTTGACTTCATGGAGTGGTGTGCTACAGATGATGTCGCACTTAAGGCAATCTGTGGTTCAGAGGGTGCTATGCCATCAGGAGCTGATGGAATGGGATTTGTAACACCATTCAAGAAGAACATTGAGTCAACAAACCTTCTTGTAAACATTGCAAATGAGTATGTAGCAGAGGGCAAGACACCTGTAAGCTGGAACTTCACAACAATGCCATCAGAGCAGTGGAAGAACGACCTCGGATCAGCACTTACAACATATGCGGCAGATCAGACAGATGCCAACTGGGATCTTGTAAAGAGCGCATTTGTAGACGGATGGGCTAAAGAGGCTGCTGCAGCAAAGTCAAAATAAAACATATTAACAAATAAACAATAGTACACAACCCCAAAATAAAAAAACATCACAAAATAAACCCAACTTAAAATATGAATAAAGTCCTGCAAGCTGCAGGACACCAGGAAGGCTAACAGCTTTGCAAAGGCAGCTCATACCCGGAGGTGCCAGACTAGAGATGGATATGTATTCATATGCAAATATGTCTACATATCCATTTTTAGACTCAAAAGATATTGGAAAGAAAATTGATATGCAACAGAGTGGAGGTTATCAAAAAAATTATGGAGAAAACGATAAAAAGATATTGGCCGGTGTTTCTGATACCGACAATGGCTGCGTTTGTTATAGGATTTATCGTGCCATTTGCCGAGGGAATATATCTGTCCTTCTGTAAGTTCACGACCATAAGGGACGCTGAATTTGTAGGATTACAGAATTATATAGACGCATTCAAGGACTCAACATTCCCGGATGCATTTAAGTTTACAACATTATTTGCGATTGTCACACTTGTGCTTATAAATGTTCTTGCATTTCTTGTGGCACTGGCACTTACACAGAAGATCAAAGGAACTAATGTATTCAGAACGATATTCTTTATGCCGAATCTTATAGGTGGTATCGTACTTGGATATGTATGGCAGCTTATATTTGATGCCGTATTCTCAAAGTTTGACACAGCCCTGAAACTCAATGAAGTCCTCGGTTTCTGGGGATTGGTTATACTGGTGTGCTGGCAGCAGATAGGATATATGATGATTGTTTATATTGCAGGACTTCAGGCAATACCTGAAGACATTCAGGAAGCGGCCATGATTGATGGCGCAAATAGAACACAGAGACTTTTCAGAGTTACGATCCCGAACATGATGCCATCCATAACTATATGTACATTCCTCACAATAACCAACTCGTTCAAACTGTTTGACCAGAACCTGGCACTCACAGGAGGCGAGCCTCTTCATAAGACAGAGATGCTTGCGCTCAATATATATGAGACGTTTTATGGAAGAGTAGGATATGAGGGAGTAGGTCAGGCCAAGGCAGTCATATTCTTTATACTGGTAGTAGCGATAGGACTCATACAGCTTAGGCTTACAAGATCAAAGGAGGTGCAGCAGTAATGGCAAAGATACAGAAAACGGCAAATACAGCGGATAAAAAACCGGTATACAGAGTGAAAGGAAAACCGACGGCTATGGGAATTCTGGCTACTTTATTCTTTACCATTATTTCCATAATATTTGTTTCACCGATAATAATCGTAATTATAAACTCTCTGAAAGCCAAGACGTTTATCAGTCTGGAGACATTTGAACTGCCAAATGAGCACAGCTACATAGGCCTGGACAATTATAAAACGGCTATAACACAGTATGATTTCATAAAGGCAGTGGGCTGGACAGTTGTGATAACGGTTCTCTCAGTAGCAGCAATTCTACTGTTCTGCTCTATGACAGCCTGGTATATAACCAGAGTCAAGAATATGGTGACAAAGATCATATATCTGCTCTGCGTGTTCTCTATGGTAATACCTTTCCAGATGGTTATGTTTACTTTGGCTGGAACTGCGGATGCACTTCACCTTACTACTCCATGGGGAATCGTGATCGTGTATCTTGGATTTGGAACAGGTCTTGCAGTATTCATGTTCTGCGGATTTATCAAGTCCATTCCTTTGGAGGTCGAGGAGGCTGCGATGATAGATGGATGTACGCCGCTCAATACATTTTTCAGGGTTGTTATCCCTATCATGAAACCTACTTACATATCTGTAGGAATACTTGAGGCTATGTGGATATGGAATGATTTCCTTCTGCCATATCTGGTACTCGACATCAAGAAATACAAGACGATATCTATAGTTGTTCAGTATATGAAGGGCAGCTACGGAAGAGTAGATATGGGAGCGATCATGGCGTGTCTTGTTATGGCGATCATTCCGGTTGTTGTATTCTACCTCTGTGCACAGAAGTACATCATCAAGGGCGTTGCAGCCGGTGCTGTAAAGGGATAGTAATATAATATTATTAAGTGTTAAAAAACAGGCGGTTGTGAAATTCGCAGCCGCCTGAAATTGGTTAAAAGGAGAGATTTCAGATGGAAAGATCAGCAGGAATACTGCTTGCTATATCAAGCCTCCCGTCAAAGTATGGAATTGGCAGCTTCTCAAAAGAGGCATATCGTTTTGTCGACTGGCTTAGGTCTGCACACCAGAGTTACTGGCAGATACTTCCCATGGGTCCCACCGGGTATGGGGATTCGCCGTATCAGTCATTTTCGACATTTGCTGGAAATCCATATTTTATAGATCTTGATACACTGGTGGATCAGAGACTGCTAACAGACAGTGAGTGCAGTGAGATAGACTGGGGAGATGATGACAGATACGTTGATTATAGCAAAATTTATAATGGAAGATACAGTCTCCTCAGAAAAGCCTATGAAAGATGGAAAATGACTGACAGCATGGAGTTTTCCATGTTCATGGATGAGAACAGCGATTGGATATATGATTATTCATTGTTCATGGCGATTAAGGATTCATATGGTGGGATTCCATGGACAGAGTGGCCACAGGATATAAGAAACAGACAGCCTGATGCGGTGCAGCAGATGCAGCTTAAGCTTGCGGATGAGATACATTTTCAGCAGTACATGCAGTATTTGTTTTATACTCAGTGGAATGCGCTAAAGAGCTATGCCAACAAGAACCATATAAGGATCATAGGAGATATCCCAATCTATGTAGCTATGGACAGCGCAGATGTATGGGCACACCCGGAGCTTTTCAGGCTTGATGAGGACAGACGACCATACGAGGTTGCCGGATGTCCGCCTGATGGGTTTTCGGAGACCGGACAGCTGTGGGGAAATCCAATATATGACTGGGAGCTGAACAGGCAGACCGGTTACAGCTGGTGGATAGCCAGAATGAGACATAGCTATAAGCTTTATGATGTAGTCCGGATTGATCATTTCAGAGGCTTTGATGAATATTATGCCATTCCATATGGTGAGGAAACAGCTGTGAATGGCAAGTGGGAAAAGGGTCCTGGGATGGATCTGTTTAGGAATATAGAAAAAGCTCTGGGTAAGAGAGATGTCATTGCCGAGGATCTTGGTTTTGTGACTGATTCTGTCAGAAAGCTTGTGCATGATTCCGGATTTCCGGGAATGAAGGTTGTGGAGTTTGCCTTTGATGTGAGAGACACCGGGGCGGCATCTGATTATCTTCCACATAATTACATACGAAATTGTGTTGTATATACGGGAACCCATGACAATGAGACACTTATTGGCTGGTGGAGCAGTATAGATCAGAGGTCCAGAGACATGGCAAGGGATTATATGGCAGCTCATTATACACCGGACCGTCTGATCAATGTCCCATTTATCACGCTTGCTATGAGAAGTATTGCAGATCTTTGTATTATACCGATGCAGGATTATTTGGGGCTAGACAATAAATCGAGGATGAATAAGCCATCCACAGTTGGCGATAACTGGAGGTGGCGAACGATATCCGATGATATGGATGATGACCTTGCTGAGGGGATAGGCAGACTTACACTGGTGACCGGGAGAAGTAAGATGTGAAAAAGCACTCTCTAAAAATATTTATCGGAAAATGATGAGTTGAGTATTTTCTTGATCTCCACATAACAAGATAATATAATTATTGGGAATAAAAGAGAAAAGTGGGATACAGCTTATGACAATAAAGGATATTGCACGTATATCAGGTTATGGTATCGGAACCGTGTCCAGGGTGATAAACAATCAGACAGGAGTCAGCGATGCTGCCCGGGAGAAGATACTCAGGGTTGTAGAGGAAAATGGCTTTGAGCCGAACGTCAACGCTAGACACCTCAAGATGTCAGCGAAATCGGCGATTGTAGTCATCATAAAAGGAAATCAGAACATGCTGTTTGCGGATATAGTAGAGAGAATACAGAGCCAGCTTGCAGGATATGATGAAGACGTCATAGTGGAGTACATAGACGAGGATGGTGATGAGATAGAATATGCCATCAAACTGATCCGGAGTGTGAATCCAAAGGGAATCATGTTTTTGGGTGCCAATCTTGCGCTTTTTGATGAGCGAGTGAAAGAGCTTGAGATTCCGGGAGTCATAATCACGACTGGCGGAGAGATTCTTGCAAATGACAACATATCCTCCATAACGATAGATGATACGGCAGCGACATACGATATGACAAGGTATCTTCTTGAAAAAGGCCACAGGCACATCGGAGCCATCGGAGGGCAGGTGTCCGAGAAACAGATAAGTTTCAATAGATATGAAGGCTGCAAGAGGGCTATAGACGAGTGGCAGCATGATGACAGGGCGGAGTTTACATATATTCCGTGCAGATATTCTATGAAGGCGGGGTATGAGGCTACAAAACGTCTATTGAAGGACTACCCGGAGGTTACAGCGATCATGGCTCTCAGTGATATGATAGCGATCGGTGCCATGCGGGCGGCTGTTGATCTGGGCAAACATATTCCGGAAGAGCTGTCAGTAACAGGATTTGATGGAATAGAGATGGCAGGATACTGTGTACCAAGACTTACAACAATAAAACAGAATACAGAGATCATGGCATCGAGAAGTGTTGACATCATGCTCAAGCATATAAATTATGCAGCAGCTGGTGAACATGAGATAGTGCCATATTCCCTGATAGAGGGTGAAAGCGTTAAGAGCATCGGCTAGGATTCAGGGAAAATCTTTTTAATTAAGTTTGAATTCGCCTTATACTGGTATATTATATATCAGTATAGGGCGATTTTTTTATGAGATAAAAGTTTGGCAAAGCTCTGAAATTCTTATAGAGTATTTATCACAGTTTGGAGATGAGAAGATGGATCAGAATATAGAATCGGAAATATTAGAAAAACGCAAACTGTGTAAAGTGATTAAGGTGTTTAAGATTGTTTCTTTTATAGGAATATTTGCGTCATTTGTTGCGTTTATGGTGGTATCTAGAAATGGCTACGAATTAGACTCTGCTTGGCTGCTGATTCCGGCTTTGTTTGTAGGCGGATTTTTCCTGTTCTCATATATGGAGACAAATAAACTTAAAGACCTCAAGAAACTCATGGGACAGTATGTTGTACGGAGTGTCCTTGGAGAGCGCTTGCAGGTGATTGAATACATGCCAAATGGATATACAAATGAGGCATTTTTACATAATTGTCCGATTCTTCCTTCATTTAATAATATGGATGGTTCTGACTTTATACATGGAATATACAGGGGAGTGGAATTTACATTCAGTGATCTCACACTCAGAACAGAAACAAAGGGTTCACCGGACGGCGAGTTCCCTGGCGATAATGTTGTTAATTTTAAAGGTCAGCTCATAACGGCTACTTCCCACAAGAATGTTAATGGTTTTGTACAGATCCAGGAGAGAATTAGTCCAAGAATGAAAAATGAAAAGAAAAGTGGCATATTATCAAGGGTATTGGGTTCTGAGGATTCACGTAACAGTTTTATGACGGGCAACGCGTCATTTGATAACAGGTTCGATATATATGCCTCTGACAGCCAGCTTGCTTTGAGGGTATTGACGCCACAGCTTATGCATGGACTCATGGGGCTTGAAGGCCTTATGGAGATACAGATCGCTGGCAATATGGTGGTTGTAGCGATAAAGAATGACAGAGATTTATTTGAACTTAGTAACAAGGGCAGGGGTAATGGAGACATGGAGGAGTATCGTCAGAAGTTTAGAAGAGAACTTTCTGGTATTCTAAATGTTATCAATGTTTTGGGGATTAATACAGATCTTTTTTATTAGCTGGTTAAAGGATAGAATGATTATATACAGTGAGAATTTGTTAAATGTAGGAAATAAGCGGGGAAACTGGGGAAATCTATGGATTACATAATAGACAATGTAGAATTTATAACGGAGCTTGTGAAATCAGGCTTTTTCGGTATAGTGGGAATATTTTTGATCGGACTTGCAATATGGATAAAGAAAAAGGAAGACCGCTGGAACTTCAAGAATATCGGAATAGGACTTCTGGCTGGCGGCGTGGCACTTTTGCTTATCGGTATATCTACGGCAGTAGATAGTCTGCAGGATGGCGGGGTAATAGCTTTAGACAAAAATGATCCTGTGTGGGTGGTTGTGGATACAATCAAGGTGCTGGCATGTGTACTGATATTTGTGATAGCTGGATATATTATGCGGTCAAAACGCATAAAAGAGAATGATATGATCGATATGGAGATTGTGGGAAAGATAATAGGATATGACACCGTGACCGGCAGAACTAACATTCCGGGATACGCACATCCCACGGTGGGGTACATTGATCCATACAGCGGTGAGCCGGATTCTTATGTGGTGAATCAGGATATAAACAGAAAGAAGAATCCGATCGGCAGTGAGTATAAACTGTTGTACTCCAGGGAAGAGAGAAAGGCATTTGAGAAAAAGTCAAACAAGGTGTACAGGGAGATGGAGGTTTGCTTTTTCGGACTGGCTGTGCTGATCTTCATTGCGGGGATAGTGAAATTGATAATGAATGTGTTATAAAATTTATGTTAATATGGATGTTGTAACCAGAATTTATATATGTTATAATATCGGCAGATATAAAAGGTAATAAGAGTATATCATTGTGCTTTACACAATACAGGCGCAAGCGAAAACCCCAGAGGTGGCACCCTCTGGGGTTTTCTCCGTCTATCGTGTAGGACGACGTATTTCCTAGGCTGGTTGCCGATTACTTATCTTTGTCCAGCCATTTGCAAATATAGTAGGCAACAATACTTGCTATGACAGAGATAATAAAGGTAATAAGAAGTGTTATCATATGTACTTACCCCCTTTCTGAGCCAGTATAGGGACGGCAACAGAAATAGTATATCATAATATTATGAAAGCTAAAATTACAAAATAGATGTGTAACAATGTCATGAAATAATATTGTAATCACCGCCAGTCCTATGCTAATATAGATATGTTTGCGAAAATGACAAATTTTTATCACTTCAGGAGGAAAACAATGGGTGGATTTTTTGGAGTAGCGGCAAAAGATGACTGTGTGTTTGATCTGTTCTTTGGAATAGACTATCATTCACATCTTGGAACAAGACGCGGAGGCATGACAGTGTATGGAGATAAGGGATTTGACAGATCCATACACAATATCGAGAATGCTCCATTCAGAACAAAGTTCGACAAAGATATGCAGAACATGAAGGGTTATTTTGGAATAGGATGTATATCCGATTATGAGCCACAGCCACTCATAGTGCGTTCACATCACGGAACATATGCCCTGACAACTGTCAGCAAGATCAACAACGTTGACGAGATATCCAAGGAGATATTTGATCAGGGACATTCACATTTCCTTGAGATGAGCGGAGGGGATATCAACAGCACAGAGCTGGTGGCAGCCCTCATCAACCAGAAGGATAATCTGATAGACGGAATAAGATATGCGCTGGAGAAGATAGACGGTTCTCTGTCACTCCTGCTCATGAACCAGAATGGAATATATGCAGCCAGGGATATGCATGGAAGAACTCCTGTGGTCATAGGCAAGAAGGATGGTGCATTCTGTGCGTCATTTGAGAACTTTGCCTACAAGAACCTTGGATACCATGACTATAAAGAACTCGGTCCTGGTGAGGTTGTCGTACTCACGCCGTCCAACTGCGTGACGCTTGTGCAGCCGGGCAAGGACATGAAGATATGTACCTTCCTGTGGGTATACTATGGTTACCCGGCAAGTTCATACGAGGGTATGAGTGTAGAGCAGATGAGATACAACTGCGGAGCCAGCATGGCAAAGAGAGATAACGTTAAGCCAGATATCGTAGCCGGAGTTCCGGATTCAGGAACAGCGCATGCAGTAGGCTATGCCAATGAGTCAGGAATACCGTTCTCAAGACCGTTCATCAAGTACACACCGACATGGCCACGTTCATTTATGCCGACTATACAGAGCCAGCGAAACCTCATAGCGAAGATGAAGCTTCTGGCAGTTGAGGATCTTATCAAGGACAAGAGCCTTCTGCTCATAGACGATTCTATCGTGCGTGGAACACAGCTCAGAGAGACAACTGAGTACCTTTTTGACAGTGGTGCAAAGGAAGTCCACATCAGACCTGCGTGTCCACCACTTGTATACGGATGCAAATACCTTAACTTCTCAAGATCATCATCAGAGATGGATCTGATAACAAGAAGAGTTATCGAGAGACTTGAGAATGGAAATGTGACAGATGAGGTACTTCAGGAGTACACAGATCCTGATTCAGAGAAGTACGAAAAGATGGTTGACGAGATCTGCAAAGAACTGCATTTCACATCACTCAGATTCAACAGACTTGACGATATGCTTGAGGCGTGTGGAGTTGAGAAGTGCAAGCTCTGTACATACTGCTGGGATGGCAAGGAGTAGAGCAATAAAAACAGCTGCATAATCTGGCATACAGGGTTATAACAGAACATTTTATGACAAATATTAAATGGTGGTAGAGATAAGGCATAGATAATATGGGTAATAGCGCAGAGAATATATTAGAGATCACAATAGAAGAGATACAGGAACTGGATAAGGATTCGTATCAGATGGTTGACATCAGAGATGAAGTTGAGATATCCCACGGAGCCATCCCGGGAGCGGTGACAGTTCCTGCGGACAGTCTGATGCCGGAGCATTTGGCGGTGACCGCAGGTGAACTGTTCCCTGCAGAGAAATATATTTCCGGGGACAATTCAAAAGGGAAAAAACTCATAATCTGCTGCACCCACGGAACCAACAGCATTCCGCTGGCGGAGAGACTTACAGAGCTGGGATACGATGCAGTGAGCTTAAAAGGTGGCTATATATCATGGCTGCTCTATACCATGGGAAAGCAGGAGCAGACTGACATATGTGCCGATGTGGAGAAGAGTCTCCGCAAGAAGTTTCACAAGAAGATATGGTGCAACTTCACAAAGGCTATCAACAGGTATGAGCTGGTGAAGGAAGGCGACAGGATAGCTGTGTGTATATCTGGCGGCAAGGATTCTTTCCTCATGGCGAAGTGCTTTCAGGAGCTGAAGAGACACAATAAGTTCCCGTTTGAACTTAAGTTTATAGTCATGGATCCGGGGTACAGTCCGGCAAACCGCAAGGTTATAGAGGACAATGCCAGGATGCTTAACATCCCTATCCAGATATTTGAGTCGGATATATTTGACTCGGTGTACAACGTTGAGAAGTCACCGTGCTACCTCTGTGCCAGGATGAGACGAGGTCATCTGTACAGCTATGCAAAAGAGCTTGGCTGTAACAAGATAGCTCTTGGACATCATTATGACGATGTCATAGAGACCATACTCATGGGTATGCTCTACGGGGCGCAGATGCAGACCATGATGCCGAAGCTTCACAGCACCAACTTTGAGGGCATGGAGCTCATCAGACCTCTTTATATGGTGAGGGAGGACGACATCAAAGCGTGGAGGGATTATAATGAACTTCATTTTATACAGTGTGCATGTAAGTTCACGGACACATGTACCACCTGCAACAATGAGGAGACAAAGTCCAAGCGCCAGGAGATCAAGCAGCTCATAGCAACACTCAAGAAGACAAACCCATTTGTGGAGGGCAATATATTCAAGAGTGTGGAAAATGTCAATATAGATACTCTTATAGAGTATAAGCAGGGAGGCGTGAGACATAGCTTCCTTGATACTTACGACGAGAAGAGCGGTAAGACAGAATAGATAAAGAACTGAAAATGAAAGCCGTTATTTACATTTGACTTATGTAAGTGACGGCTTTTAATGTTATTTTCATAAAGGTATGGCAATATATACCTGCTTAGTGATGTTTAACGTGGACTGCGGGGAACTGGTGAAATAACATGGAGGATAGATGTATGCGGATACTTGTAGTTGAAGATGAGAAGGATCTGAACAGCATAATATGCAGTAAGCTGGTCAAGGAAGGATATAATGTGGACGCCTGTTATGACGGACAGGCGGCACTTGATTTCATAGAGATGACGGAATACGATGGGGTTATTATGGATATAATGATTCCACATGTGAATGGTATAGAAGTGTTGAAGACTATCAGAGCAGATAAGCAGCAGGTTCCGGTATTATTTCTGACAGCCAAGGGTGAGACTCAGGATATAGTGAGAGGACTGGATGCAGGGGCCAGCGATTATATGACAAAGCCTTTTGAATTTCCGGAGCTCCTGGCCAGGCTCAGAGTAATGCTCAGAACACAGAGGAGAGTTAATGAGAATGTAATTACGTGCGGATCTCTGGTTGTGGATATGAATAATCATAAGGCTGTGCGGGATGGCCAGGACATAGACCTCACGGTAAGAGAATATGCCATACTTGAATATTTGGCACGCAACCGAAATATAGTTGTTACCCGAGAGCAGATAAGGGCGAATATCTGGAATATTGACGACGATGTGAATTCCAATGTGGTTGATGTGTATATAAGATATCTCAGAAGAAAAATCGACGACAAATATGATGATAAACTTATACAGACGATAAGAGGGGTTGGGTATAAACTGGAATGTTAAAAAAGAAAAGGTCACTGGTAACATATACGATTATAATGTGTGGACTTATTATGACTGTTGGTATTGCCTGTCTGCTATTTATACAGAACAGCATAGTAAAAGATGATATGGAATTGCAGGCATATGAGAAGCTTTTACAGGAAATACGGCAGGTCAGATGGTCTTTAAATTATGATAAATCCGATACACCATCCATTGGCAGAGAATATTATGACCGCTATGAGGATGTGGAAGACGATGATAAGCTATATATGTTCCTGCAGTCGATAAAAGGGGATTATATAGCAGGAGAGGTTCCTGATGGTTATAATGAGAAGCTTTCATTGCAGTCAGATCTTGATATAAAAAGCTTTAATGGAGTCAAATATTATATATTGACAAGAAAAGCCCGGGTTGGCAAGAAAAACATAGGAAATAATAAATTTATGATTTGCGCGATGGTTTCAGTAAAGGATATAAAGGCAAATTACAGGATTCTTTGGTATAGAACATATACGGTAATAGGAGTAGTTGCCTTGTTCTTCTTTGTATTTGCAGTTGGACTCAGAAAGCTGGTTACTGTGCCAATGAAGGAACTAAATGTGGCTATTGACAAGAGCAGTCAGAATCTGGATTTTACAGAGAAACTCAGATATGATGGACCGTTTCTGGAACTCGATATGATAACTGAGTCAAACAATAATCTGTATGACCGGGTTCGGAGAGAATTTGAACGACAGGAAGAATTCAATGCAAATGTATCCCATGAACTGAGAACTCCTGTGGCAGTTATGCATGCCCAGTGCCAGCTTTCCAGAGAGATTGCAGAGAAGAACAATGATCATGAGATGTTGGAGAGCATAGCGGTATTTGAACGTCAGACAACCAGGATGAAAGGGCTTATAGAACAGCTCCTTCAAATGTCTATATTGGAAAAAAATAACGTTAACCCGAGTGTTGAGGATGTTGATTTATTAGATGTTGTTGAGTCCGTGTGTGATGACGCGGAATACATATGTAAGAAGAATATTCAATTTAGATATGATCTAGTTCCGACGATTGTCAAAGTTAACATGAATCTTATTGTTATCGTGGTTAGTAATCTGGTGTCAAATGCAATAAAGTATAGCAATGAGGGGGGAATAGTGAAAGTTACCTGTGGCTCTGATTCAGAGACATGTTATATATCTGTCAGAGATGAGGGAAGAGGTATAAGCAAAGAACAGAAAAACAGGATTTTTGAGAGCTTTTACAGAGCAGATACTGCAAGAAATACAGAGGGATTTGGATTGGGCTTATCTCAGGTTATGAAAATAGCAAAGTATTATGGAGGAACTGTTCAGGTGGATAGTGAGGTTGGTAAGGGCAGCACATTTACTTTTATAATACCTGTAAATAATGGATAGAATATCAATTTAATATATCTTAACATTTTTTAATGAAACCTTAATTTTCGATAGCTATAATCGTGAATTAAGGTTTTATTATTTAAGGAGAATACCATGAAATCACGAAAGAGAATAATTCATCTGGTCATTGGACCACTTTTATTTGCGCTTTTCTGTGCCTGTCTGCCGCATAGTGTGTTCACGGAATTTGAAACAAGGGCTGCGGTTGGAACAATTATATGGATGGCATATTGGTGGGTTACAGGACCGGTAGACTATGCGGTCACGGCGTTTCTTCCGATCGCACTGAATGCCATATTTCAGATGACTGACATGTCGGCGGTCATAGCCAATTATGCGGACGAGACAATTCTGCTTCTTCTTGGAGCTTCTATTATAAGTGTTATGTGGGAGAACACGGGACTGGACAAGAGGATTGCCATCACGTTTCTCAGACTCATAGGCAGCAGTCTGCGCACCCAGCTTGTATTCTGGTTTATTCTGGCAGCAGTATTGTCTGCGGTCCTGCCAAATGCAGTTGTATGTGCCACCATCACACCTATAGCAGTTGCCATGCTGAAGTATATAGGAATGGATGATATCAAGAACAACAAGACAGCGTCCAAGATACTTCTGACAATAGCATATGCAACTGGACTTGGAGGACTTGCGTCACCACTTGGCGGTGCTATGAACCTTGTAACAGTCGATTACATACAGAAGATTACAGGCAAAGAATTCATGTACTCGTCATGGGTTGTCAGGTTCCTTCCTATCATGCTCATACTTATGTTTATCAATATACTCTTCATGATAAGGGATGTTAAGCGCACGGAGATGCTCGGCGGATCAAAGGAGTATTTTGTTGCCAGATACAAGGAGCTTGAACCTATGAGCTATGAGGAGAAAACAGCTCTTATACTGTTTGTCCTTGCGACGGTTCTGGCATTTACGAGACAGCTCTATCAGGGAATTCTTCCAGGACTTAAGCCGGCCTATGTATTTATCATATGTGCTATAGTATCATTTCTGCTCACCAATAAAAAAGGCGAGAGGATCATGGTTTGGAAGAATGTGCAGTGCAAGATCATATGGGGGCTTATGTACATATTTGCAGGTGGACTTGCCGCCGGAACGCTCATCAACAAATCAGGCGCTGCAGAGGCATTGGGCGAGTGTATATCAAAGCTTGATATGAAGGGCGGATTTGTCACGGTATTTATCATACTGGCAGTCACTCTGCTGATGTCGGACGTGACATCGAATACAGCTACAGCAGCGGTCGCCATGCCGCTTGTAATATCCATCACACAGGGATGTGGCCTGAATCCGATACCTTATGTGTATGTGGCGTCGGTGGGCGTCAATCTGTCATATATGCTGCCGACATCTATCAGAGCCATACCGGTTGGATATGGATTGTCGCCGAAGTATATGTTCAAAGAGGGGTGGAAGATTACAGTGCTGATTATAGTAATAATGTCAATTGTATGTGCATTGCTGCTAAAGTATTGGCCAGCGTTCAGCACAGTATAGAGAAACAGATTGCAGGATACATGCAGGGGAAGGAATATGTCAGTAATTTCATATATATTTATAGTTTTTTTGCTGTGCACAGTGCTTGTGTATTATATCGTTCCGAAGAAGATGCAGTGGGGTGTGCTCCTTATTGCCAGCCTTATATTCTATGGTTACGCGGGGGTAGAATACCTTATGCTTGTGAGTGTGACAGCGATTGTGGTATATCTGTTTTCTCTCAGACTTCAGAAGAGCCTGGATGAACAGGAGAAGCTGGCTGAGGGAGCAGACAGACGTACAGCAAGAAAGATAAAAGCAGTCGAGAAGACGAAGAGGAAGAAATTTCTTGTGATGGCGCTGGTTGTTGTCATAGGTATACTGGTGGTGTTCAAGGCCATGGGCTTTATCATAACCAATATCAAAAGGTTTATTCCGTATGATGGCCTGCAGAGCATACCGGACTGGAAGCTTATTGCACCTATGGGTATATCATTCTACACATTCATGATGGTATCTTATCTGGTGGATCTATATAACGGACATATAACAGCACAGAAGAATTTCTTCAGATATCTGTCATATGTGCTGTATTTCCCACATGTTACACAGGGACCTATAGCAAGATATGAGGAGGTTGCACACCAGCTCTGGGAACCTCATCATTTCAGCATGGATAACATCATGCGTGGTGTATGGCTGATGATCTGGGGATTTGTCAAGAAGATGGTTATTGCCGACAGGATAGCAGCATTTACAAATGTTGTGTTCGGAGACTGCTTCTCATATCAGGGAGGAGTGTTCCTCCTGGTGGGAATCGCATATTCAGTTCAGATATACTGTGATTTCTCAGGATGTATGGATATTGTCAGGGGGGCATCGGAGTGCTTTGGCATAGTACTTGGTGAGAACTTTAAAAGACCGTATTTTTCACAGACTCTTCCTGATTTCTGGAGAAGATGGCACATATCTCTCGGAGCATTTTTCAGAGAGTATGTATTCTATCCGGTATCGACATCCAAGCTTTTTCTGAAGCTAAATGTAAAGATAAGGGATCATCTGGGTAATGTGATAGGAAAAGTGTTCGCGGCAGGTATTCCTATACTGTGTGTGTGGGTGCTCACCGGTGCATGGCATGGAGCAAAATGGAATTATATAGCGTGGGGACTGTATCATGGAATACTAATATGTATGTCCACATTGTTTGAACAGCAGCTTGCCGATCTGACTGGTAAGCTTAGGATCAACACGGAGTGTATCAGCTGGCAGATATTCAGGATGCTCAGGACATTCCTTCTATGTGTCATAGGACGTCTCATCTTTATGGGACAGGGAATAGGGAGCTCAGTATACATGATTAAGTCCATAGTTCTGCACAGAAGCAGAATATATGATATAGTAAATGATTTCTCGCTGGCTGAGGGCGAGTGGAGAGTTATACTTATAGGCTGTCTGGTGTTGCTGTTAGTGTCTGTTGCCCAGGAGATAAGAGAGCGCAGCGGATGTCAGGAGGACATCAGAGACTGGCTTATGAGACAGAACTGGTTGTTCAGATGGCTGGCTGTGGGCATTGCGATAGCGTGTGTTGTCATGTTTGGAGTGTATGGCTCAGGAGCTACGGCAGCATTTATCTATGAACAGTTCTGATATATGTGAGGATATAAGGAGGATACGACAAAATATATGGTGAATTCAGTTAAACATTTTATTTCAATATTGTCACTCATGGCTTTCCTCTTTTTTGTGCTGAGCAAGGCTGGACAGCTTGCAAGACCGATGGACGGCGACTCTGACGTGTGGGCTGATTATTATGCGGAGGCAGACAACACCATAGATACAGTGATGATCGGTTCGAGTGCTATGTACAGATACTGGATACCAGTGCAGGCTTTTTCAGAGCAGAACTTTACATCAGCACTCATAGCGTCCGCCGGTCAGGATATACGTCTTGCACCGTATATCATGGAGGAGGCGGTGAAGAGCCAGAATGTAGACCTGTTTGTTGTGGAGCTTAGAAGTGCTGTGTTCAGGGGAAATATAGACCAGATAAATAAAGACAATCTCAATTACAATCTTGAGGTACTGGTGACAGGCATGAATCCGTCCTTCACCAAATACGAGATGATCCAGAAATATTATCAGGAGGATGAGGTTCAGAAGATAAAACTCATGTTTCCGATACTCATGTATCATGACAATCTGGTGCAGTATGACAGTGAGCTCATAATAGACCGTATGAACACAGCTGCTGATGAATATAAGTTTGCCAGACAGGTCTCCAAGATCACGCCGCTGAAGAAGCCGGTCCTCAAGGCATCCGATGAGAAGTATATGTCGGATGAGGCTCTCGGCTATATAGATGATATACAGAAAAAGGCGGATGAGCTTGGAATCAGGGTGCTGTTTCTCTCAACTCCATATGCTCTCACGGCAAAGCAGGGCGCCATACAGCTTGAGCTTGATTCATATCTTGAGGGTAAGGGCTACGATTACCTTGACCTGAACCTGTATATAGAAGATATGGAGCTTGATTATTCAACTGATTTCTACAATAAGCGCCATACAAATATATCCGGTGCGAAGAAGGTCACCAGTTACCTGGCGAAATACATAAAGGATAATTATGATCTAAGTGCAGAGTTAAATGAGGAGCAGAAACAGAGCTGGACAGATGCGGAGAGCGAATGGTCTTCTGAGGAAGAAGAACTTTTGAACGAGTGGACTAAGTATCAGGAGAAGGGAAAGTAAGATAATAGAGGTACAAGGGTATGGATACGATTTTGCATTACATTCAGAAATATGCACAGACTCAGCCGGATACGATGGCGGTATGTGAACTGAGAAAGAGCGTCACATACAAGGAATACTGGAGCAGCATAAGAAAGACTGCGGGAGTTCTCATGGGTATGGGGATACGCAAAGGTGACCACGTTATGCTCAGGTGTACGCAGAATATAGATTATCTCACAGTGTTTTCGGCGCTGCAGTATATGCAGGCGCTTGTGATCCCGGTGGAGAAATCAACATCCGTTGAGAGAGTTCTGGAGATAGGTGGGAGGGTGGACTCGGAATGCCTGATATCTGATAAAGAGGCAGACGGAATAAGTAGCATAAAGATAAAGGATATAATAGCCAGGGCAAAGGATGCAGATGAGGCAGATCTTGAACTGCCGGGGGAAAATGACAGATCCATGCTTCTTTTCACAACCGGAACAACAGGTTCGTCAAAGGGAGTTGTCATGCTTCACCGCGGAGATGTAGGAATAGCAGGAAATGTAATAGAGGGAACATCCATGAAGAAAGGCAATGTGGAGATCATCCCTATGCCGCTCAACCATTCATTCGGAATAAGGAGATATCAGTCTGACATGGTGAACGGAGGTACAGTTTGTCTGATGGATGGAATGGTATTCATTGGAACTTTGTGGAAGCTTGTGGAGAAGTATGGTGCGACATCCATGGCCATATCACCGGCATCACTGGGAATGATATTTCATTTGTCTGATGAAAGGATTGCTGATTATGCGGACCAGCTTGACTATATACAGATCGGCTCGGCACCGCTTGCGGAGGCGGACAAGGAGAAGCTGCTCAGACTGCTTCCGGACACGAGGCTTTATAATTTTTACGGTTCATCTGAGGCAGGATGCGCCTGCATACTTGAGTTCAGCGGCAATGGCAACAAGACCGGCTGTATAGGAAGACCTACGGTGAATTCTATTGTCAGATTCACAGACGACGCTGGAAATGTAGTAGAAAACGGCAGCCCGGAAGCTCCGGCGCTTCTCTCATGGGGCGGTTCAATAGTCATGGAAGGGTATTACAACGATCCTGATCTCACAGCAGAGACGCTTGTGGGTGGATATGTGAGGACAAAGGATCTCGCATACCTTGACGAGGATGGCGACTGCATACTTGTTGGAAGAGCGGATGATGTAATAAACTATGGTGGAAGTAAAATATCGCCTGCAGAGATAGAAAATCTTGCGCTTGGGTATGAATATATAGACGATGTGGCATTTACATCCATATCAGATCCGATCACCGGAGAATTGCCGGTCATACTGGTTATACAGAAGGACGGATACGATGAGGCTGAGTTTGAGCGATTTCTCACAGACAGGCTGGAGAGCTATAAACTGCCTCGTAAGTATATCTATGTCGATAATATTCCAAAGACATTCAAGGGTTCGGTGCTGCGAAAGGAAGTGAGAAAGCTTGCGGAGCAGAATGCGTAAATACAGAATAGATAACAATAACGATAAGCCTGGTGAAGGAGTAAAAGTAATACAGAGAATAAAAAGTGTACAAAGGAGAACTATATCATGAAAGAATTTATTGAAATGCTCAGAAAGATTAAGCCAAATGTAGATTTTGAAAATGAGGAGGCTTTGGTTGACGACGGAATACTTGAGTCGCTTGACATCATCTCTATCATATCAGAGATAGCAGATAAGTATGGCGTTGTAATTCCTAGTGATGAGATCATACCGGACAACTTCAACTCAGCTACAGCTCTTTATGAGCTTGTGGAGGATTTGAAATAGCGTTCGGGATAGCGCGGGACGCTGGACAGCATCCGAAACAGAATCGGAAGTGTATTTGGACATATCCGTAATAAAAAACTGTGTATATGGCATATGATGAGACACGTTCTGTGTGTCCTGTGAATATATGTATACACAGTTTTTTAATATGCACAGATGTTCATATAAACATTTTTGTAAAAATTTCAATTTGCCTGTTGACATATAATTAAATATATGTTTAAATGTTCATAGATTCAACGAGGATGATGAAATCCTGGTGGAAGAGTTAGATGAAAACGATAGCTTATTAACTTTCAAAAATGAATAAGAAAATATGATGATAAGGAGATTACTATTATGAAGAAGTACAAGATCGAAGTTGATTGTGCAAACTGCGCAGCAAAGATGGAGGATGCAACAAAGAAGGTTGCAGGCGTTAAAGATGCGGCCGTGGCATTCATGGCGCAGAAGATGAGCGTTGAGTTTGAGGATGGAGCAGACGAGGCAGAGGTTATGAAGAATGTTCTTAAGGCATGTAAGAAGGTAGAGCCTGACTGTGAGATATTCATGTAATCACAATTCGTCATGTGTCAGGCTATTGTAAAGCAGGTTTTGAAATGTATCAGCATTCCGATCCCTGCTTTGTCTCATATATGGGAACAATTTAGTTGCAGCATGTCTCGTATGTGATGGGAACTGTTAGTGGTTTACAGATGATCGGAATTATATAAGACAGGAGGATGTTATGACAAAGAAACAGAAAAAGGTCCTTATAAGGATCATAGTATCGGCGGTTCTTCTCGTTGCCATGGCTGTCACATTTACGGTGCTTGACAAGAGTGGGATGGTTAATCTTGAGAATCCGTCAGTTATGTGGCGATGCATAGAGATCGTGGCTTACCTGATCCCGTATCTCATCATCGGCTACGATATACTTAAGAAGGCTTTTCTCGGAATAATACACGGAGAAGTATTTGACGAGAATTTCCTTATGGCTATAGCTACGGTTGGCGCCATGGTGCTCGGTGAGTACAAGGAGGCATCGGCGGTTATGCTGTTCTACCAGGTTGGTGAGCTGTTCCAGAGCTACGCGGTGGGAAAGAGCAGAAAGAACATCACAGCACTTATGGATATCCGCCCTGACTATGCGAACATAGAGAAGGATGGCAAGCTGGAACAGGTTGATCCCGATGACGTTCAGATTGGGACTGTCATAGTCGTACAGCCGGGCGAGAAGGTGCCTATCGACGGAAAGGTAGTTGAGGGTTCATCTTCACTCAACACAAGTGCTCTCACAGGAGAGAGTGTCCCTAGAGAGGTTCATGTGGGTGATGAGATCATCAGTGGATGCGTCAACCTCAACGGACTTATAAAGATCGAGACAACCAAGGAGTTTGGAGAGTCAACCGTATCCAAGATACTTGATCTTGTCGAGAACTCAAGCATGAAGAAGTCCAGATCAGAGAACTTCATCACAAGATTTGCAAAGTATTACACACCGGCTGTATGTATCGCGGCGCTTGCACTTGCAGTTCTTCCGCCGTTGGTAAACATGATCATGGGTAACCCTGCTGCATGGTCCAAGTGGATCATCAGAGCCCTTACAACACTTGTTATCAGCTGCCCATGTGCACTGGTAATATCCATCCCGCTGAGTTTCTTCGGAGGGATCGGAGGAGCATCGGCAAAGGGTATTTTGGTCAAAGGTTCTAACTACCTTGAGGCGCTTTCATATACGAAATACGTTGTGTGTGACAAGACAGGAACACTGACAAAGGGTGTGTTCCAGGTTACAGAGATACATCCGGTTTCTGGTATGACTGAGGCTGATCTGCTTGAGAAGGCAGCATTTGTCGAGAGCTATTCCAACCATCCTATCAGCAAGAGCCTGAAAGAGGCATACGGCAGAGAGATCGACAACAACAGAGTAACGGATGCCAGGGAGATTAGCGGACACGGTGTGTCAGCAGTTGTGGATGGACATGAGGTTGCAGCGGGAAATGTCAAACTCATGAAGAAGATGAACATAGAGGCAGCGGTTCCAGCGTCAGTTGGAACAGAGATACACGTGGCAGTAGATGGAAAATATGCCGGCTACATTCTGATATCTGATGTTGTAAAGCCAAATGCAAAGGAGGCTATAAGTGGCCTCAAGGCAGCAGGCGTGGAGAAGGTTGTCATGCTTACCGGAGATGCCAGGAAGGTTGCTGACGCAGTGGGAAGAGAACTTGGCGTGGATGAGGTCAGAAGTGAACTTCTTCCAGGTGACAAGGTTGACGAGGTCGAGAAGCTCATAGCAGCCAAGGGTGAAAAAGAAAAGCTTGCATTTGTGGGTGATGGAATAAATGACGCCCCCGTGCTTTCAAGAGCAGATATAGGAATCGCCATGGGAGCCCTTGGTTCGGATGCAGCCATCGAGGCTGCTGATATAGTCCTCATGGATGACGATCCGGCAAAGATAGCGACCGCCATGAAGATATCCAAGAAGACACTCAGGATAGTACACCAGAATATCGTGTTTGCACTTGTGATCAAGTTTGCGTGCCTTGCACTTGGAGCAGTTGGATTTGTCAACATGTGGTGGGCGATATTTGCTGATGTTGGAGTTATGATCCTTGCGGTGTTAAACGCAACAAGAGCACTCAGTTTCAAAGAATAATGAAGATCGGGAATTGAAACTATCTATATACGATCATTATATGGATGCAGTATCAATTCCTATATATATGAAAGATGAGGAAAATACATGGGAGAAATACATCTGCCTCATTGTCACTGCGACAATGAGAACAAAATCATAAATTGCATGCCGTCTGCTGATGACTGCAGTGGTATGGCAGATATATTCAAGCAGCTCAGCGATGGCAGCAGACTCAGGATACTCTGGATGCTGTGCCATCTGGAGGAATGTGTGAGCAACATAGCCGCCGCCATGGAGATGAGTGATCCGGCTGTATCACATCATCTGAAACAGCTCAAGAGCAGCGGTCTTATCGTAAGCCGCAGAGAGGGCAAGGAGGTATATTATAAGCTGGCAGACACGGAGACCGCCAGACTTGTCCATAAGGTATGTGAGGAGATGTTCCAGATAACATGTCCGCTTGAACAATAGAATAATATGACGGATAGATCCCCGTCGGTACTGAACAGATCAGTGCCGGCGGGGATTTTTTTGTGGGGATAATAAGAAAATATATAGTTCTATGCCGCAAAACAAAATAACAGTTGACGTGCACCTGTACATAGTGTATATATAACATATAAACAGTTGAGGGAGGTATGTATATGAGGCTTTCTCAGAATTCAGGAGTGCCCATATATCAGCAGATAGCGGACAGTTTCAAGTCGGATATATTGGCCGGCAAGTATGCCCAGGGTGAGTATCTGCCGTCCATCAGAGGACTGGCGCGGGATCTGAAGATAAGTGTTATCACTACCATGAAAGCATATGAGTTGTTAGAGCAGGAAGGGCTGGTCACGGCTGAACAGGGCAAGGGCTTTTATGTGAATGCACAGGACAGTGAGATGCTGATAGAGCAGCATCTTCGAAAGGTCGAGGCATCTTTGACGGAGGCCATAGCTGCGGCACGTATTGCGGGTTTGTCGGACGATGAACTAAAGAATATGCTTGATGCCCTGCTTATGGTACAGGATTGACAATCTGACAGGCAGGGAACAAAAAAGACAGAGAACAAAGCAGACAGAGAACAGGGAAAAAGAAAGACATGAAGAGAGTTTAAGGTTTAATGGAGGATTGGATGATGAATTATGACTGCGCTGTAAAAGGGGAGAATATTTCCAAAAGGTTTAAGACATTTACACTGGATATACCTGATTTGAGGGTGCCAAAGGGATTTGCGACAGCACTCATCGGAGAAAATGGAGCGGGAAAGACGACACTTCTCAATATGCTTTCAGGAATAAGGCTTGATTACAAAGGTGAGCTGACTTTCTTTGACAAGTATTCATCGGAGGAGAAGGAGAGAAGGGCGGATGTAAAGAACAGGATAGGCTATACGGGAACAGGCAGATATTACCTTCCACAGTGGACTGTATCTGATGTGGAGGAGATAAGCAGTCTGCTCTTTGACAATTTTGACAGGGACGAGTTCGAAAGATATTGCCGCGAACTTGCGATATTTCCTGATTCTCCGAACGGTGTTGCTCTGAAGAAAAAGTGTTCAGCACTCTCTGATGGAACCAGAACTAAGCTGATGCTTGCCGGGGTTATGGCGAGGGATACTGACCTGCTGCTGCTCGATGAGCCGGCATCGCCTCTTGATCCTCTTATGCGAGACAAGCTGTGTCAGATGATCGGCGATTATATAAGCGACGGAGCGGGGGAGAAGAGTGTATTGTTCTCAACACACAATATATCCGATATGGAGAGCATCACTGATTATGCGATCATCATGGAACATGGAAATGTGGTCGAGTGCGGATTTGTGGAGGACCTGAAGGAGAAATACATACTGATAAAGGGAGATGCCCAGGATGCGGAGGCGGCATCAAAGATCCTTTATACCATGACTAAGAATCCGTATGGTTTTGAAGGAATCTGTCTTGCAGAGAATCTGGACAAGCTTGCCGGCATGAATGTGAGCAAGGAGATACCATCGCTGTTTCAGATAAGTGTTGCGGTCATGAAGAATAATACAAAAATGGTATTAAAGTAAAAACTGCTTAGAGTGTTTCACGTATTTATAGGAGCGTAATTATGAGGATGATAAAGGATTACAGAGCCATCACGAATGGAAAATACCGGCTAGTGTGTAATGTGTTGATACCGATCATACTGGGGGTGATACTGGCATTGATCGATATAGGAGTGAGAAAATATTATGTAACAGCGGTCATGCTCGGTGTGGGAGCGGCGCTCATGACTGCGATCGAGGTTATGGCTGATTATTGGGGATTCGGTGCAATATGTGCGAAGGGCTGCCTTGGAATGGACTATCTGAAGACGTCAACAAAGGGGAAAGCCATGTTACGGAATGCGCTTACGGCGGATCTGCTTGTCCGACCGGTGAGGATCGCGATATGCATGGTGATAGTGGTCGTACCATATGAAATTATGGTGGGTAACCCGGTAAGACTGCTTTGCCTGTCGATACTGCTCACAGCAGATATTTCCGTGTGGGCGCTGAACATTACGAGATATGTCCAGAATGTTCAGGTCATGAGTCTGCTGTCCATGCTGTCATCAGGGGCATCGGGAGCTGCGGTTATATATATAACGATATCTTCGGGATTGCAGAAGTTTACATGGCTCATAGTTGTAGCACTGGCGGTATTGCTGCCGGTTGGAATATATGTGACGCGCAGACATATGTACCGCAAGGTTGAGGCGTCATACCTGGATGAGGATTAACAGAGCTTATGATTGGAGTTGGATCAGACAAGGAGGATTAAGGGATGAAAGATTTGATACTTGGTTTTAAACTTCTCAGATATGGATATAAATTAAAGACAAATGTGATGATGCTTATCTTGTTCACTGCAATAGGGTTTGTGGTCGAACTGTCATCACATGGAACGAACATGCTGGGCGGTTTCTATTTTATGCTTACTGGAATGTTTGCCTATCAGATGATAATATACATGAATGCATCGGATTATGTGCAGTCAAGCGCGATGAAGAGAAAACTGGAGGTGGGAATGCCCGTGATCGTGAGTACTGTTGTATATCTTGTAATGCTCACGATACTGATTGCGGAGAAATATATACTTATCAGAATGTACCCGGAGAATACAGAAAACTATCAGGATACATTGTTTATGATCATATGCATATTGTTCGGAGCTATGATATTCTGTGGTGTATGTTACAAATATTTTGTGGCAAGCTTTATCGTGTTTATGCTGGTGATAATAACCTGCATGTCAATAGTCAGTTCCTGGCTGTGTCACCATCATATATCAGAGGTTATAAGCCTTGGGATTGTAAAACTTGCTGTCCTTGGATATACGGCCATCCTTTTGGGTGGTGTTATAGAGTATTTGATCAGTTCACTTCTCTACAGAAAACAGTTGTCAGAGTATGCAATGAGCGGACTCAGCAAGGGCATGAAGTAAATGAAAATACAACTAAACTTAATAAAATAGACGGAACAGAGCCGGTTGCGGATTGTGTAGGATTGCCGAAGAGAGGGCGGTCACAGCAGAAGATTTGTAACCGGCTCTATTGCTATTATCAGGTGAGTGGAATATAATATTTAAGAATGTGTGTGCTGGAAAAATCCGGCAGCTGCGCATAAGAGTAATGTATAAAATGCAGAATCATAACGACAAACACTGATAAGTCAGCATATGAATTTGAAAAGAAAGATATACGAAAGATAAAAGAAAGATAAAAGAAAGATAAAAGAAAGATAAAAGAAAGATATAAGGAAGTTATATGGTACAGAACATATTGTTTGATCTGGATGAGACACTGCTGGACTTCAAGCGCAGCGAGAGCAGAGCGCTCTCCAATATGCTCAGGCATATAGGAGTGGAGCCTACAGAAAAGGTCATATCCAGATACAGCGAGATCAACAAATCGAGATGGAAGCTGCTTGAACAGGGGCTGCTCACAAGGCAGCAGGTGAAGGAAAGCAGATACGAGATACTATTTGCAGAACTGGGAGTTGACTACTCTGCTGCAGAGGCGACAGCCTACTATGAGGATCAGCTCAGCCAGAAGGGATTTGTATTCCCTGATACGATAAAGCTGCTTGAAACCTTGCACGGAAGCTACAGAATGTACATTGTGTCAAATGGCGGCTCAAATGTACAGAGCGGACGACTTGCGGACAGCGGTATAGGCAAGTATTTTGAGGATATATTCATATCTGAGGATGCCGGAGCAGAGAAACCGTCCAGAGAATTCTTTAACTATTGTTTTGGCAGGAGACCAGAGATAAAGGCAGATGAGACTGTGATCATAGGAGACAGTCTGACATCAGATATACAGGGCGGAATAAATGCCGGGATAAGGACGATATGGTTCAACCCTGATGGTCAGCAGGCGGCGGATATACATCCGGACTATGAGGTGAAAACACTTATGGAAATACCGGCGCTGCTTGAAGAGCTGTAAGCAAAAAAGCAAAATTATTTATCGGAACCGGATACAAATGAGTCCGGATATAAATGAGTCCAGATTGAAATAAACAGGAATAGACAAATATACAGAGGTAGTACATGAAGATAAGAGATTTGATCACACAGGATAAGGCGACACTCTCATTTGAGGTGTTCCCACCAAAGAAAGACACCGACTTTGCGGATGTTGAGGCTGCCGCACTTGGCATAGCGGCGCTAAAGCCTGACTATATGAGTGTAACCTACGGCGCTGGCGGAAGTACAAAGGGTCACACCATACAGCTTGCGCGGGAGATACAGGAGAAGTACGATGTTCCGACTATAGCACATCTCACATGCGTGTGTGCCAGCAGAGACGGGATAAAGAATGCGCTTGTGGAGATGAAGAGCGCCGGGATAGAGAACATACTTGCCCTTCGCGGAGATATACCGAAGAACTATGATGGACAGGTGTTTACTGAGTTTTCGCATGCATCCGAGCTGGTGGAGCTCATCAAGGAGTCGGGGGACTTCTGTGTGGGCGGTGCCTGCTATCCTGAGGTATATCCGGATTCTGCAAATAAGCACGATGACATAGCCGGGCTTAAGAAGAAGGTCGATGCTGGATGCGATTACCTGACTACACAGATGTTCTTTGATAACAACATTTTCTTTAATTTTATGTACAGAGTCAGGGAGGCTGGAATAAACGTCCCGATCATACCGGGAATCATGCCGATCACAAAGCGTGTCCAGGTGGGGAATGCGGTGAAGCTTTCAGGCTGTAATGTGCCTGAGAGATTCAAGAGTATAGTGGATGCATTTGGCGATACAGAGGCGGCCATGAGACAGGCTGGAATCGCGTATGCAACAGACCAGATCATCGATCTCATGGCAAATGGAGTAAAGCATATACATGTGTACTCCATGAATAAGCCGGAGGTCGCAGCCGGAATACAGAAGAATCTCAGTGAGATACTTAAAGTTTGATAAGATACAGATGTATATATTAAACTGGCAGTTGGTAGAAATTTGTAAGACAGGTGTGTATGATGATATCATCCTGCAAGCTGAATTCCTACATAATAAACCGCCAAATAATATTATAATAAATACAAGATGTCAAAATTAAGGTAACAATTATAAGAAAGAAGGAATAAAAAATGACACTCGAAGTTTTACAGAAGGACATGATAGCAGCAATGAAGGCAAGAGATAAGGAGAGAAAGGACAGCATATCATCTCTCGTATCGGCAGTTAAAAAAGTTGGTATAGACAACGGCTGCAGAGACAATATACCAGAGGATATAGTTGACAGCGTTATCCTCAAGGAGATCAAGTCTGTGAAGGAGCAGATCGACACATGTCCTGCAGACAGAACAGATCTGCTTGAGCAGTACAAGGCAAGATATGATGTGTTCAACGAGTATGCGCCAAAGCTTTTGTCAGAGGATGAGGTCAGAGAGATACTCACCACAAAGTTTGCTGATGTGATCGCAACCAAGAACAAGGGACAGATCATGAAGACAGTAATGGCAGAGCTCAAGGGCAAGGCTGACGGCAAGGTTATCAATCAGGTTGTTGCAGAGCTTTGCAAATAATAGTTTCTGACAGAAATCAAATCTGCGAATTAGTGAACGGAATTAGTGGAGAAAAATATGAAGTTTGTAGGAATTGAGAAGAAGGAACAGGGCAAGTTCATCACAAGGTATGATGTGAAGTATGAGACCGTAGATGGCATACTGAAAAATTATGAGATGATAAGCAGAAATGGCGATATCACAGATTTTGAGGGACTTCACGGCAAGGCTGCGGATGCAGTTGTCATCATAGCTACAGATGAGAATGATGAGAAGATCCTGATAGACAGAGAATACAGACTGGCTCCTGGCGAGTGGGTATACAATTTCCCTGCAGGACTGATAGATCCGGGAGAGACACCAGAGGTCAGCGCAAAGCGTGAACTCATGGAGGAGACGGGACTTGAGCTGTACGAGATCACAGATACAATAGGTACAAGCTACAGCGCTGTCGGATTTTCAAACGAGACAAATATGTGTGTGGTGGGCAAGGCGAGAGGCGAGTTTAAGCCGAGCACATCAACTCTGGAGGAGATCACACCCGGCTGGTACACCAAGTCTGAAGTGAGGGAGCTGCTAAAGACTGAGAAATTCGCAGCCAGAACCCAGGCGTTTTGCTATGTATGGAGCAGAAAGTAGAAGGAGTATGTGTATGGAGAAATTACCAGGAAAGGGTATGGTTACGGTGTCAGCTGTCATCATGCTTATATGGGGACTTGTAAATGCAGGATATTATGATGTGGCAAAGCTTGTGCTTGCGGATGATCCATCATCTAAGGCTATCGCGTGTGGCGTTGTGGTTGGAATCGCGTCACTTGCAGCGGTCATAGGCGGAATATTTGGAATAGCTGGAAGCAACAAGGTGGCAAAGGCATCTGCGATAGTTGTGTGGGCAGCATTCCTGCTCATATTTGCAATTGTGAGCGGAATAGTATCACTTGTAGCAGGAGACAGCAAGGTTATTGGAGTTGCCATGATGATAGTTGGGATCATTGTTCCATTTGTCATGTTCATGGGAGCATCAAAGAACAGGGCCAAATAATTTATGAGAAGTAACAGTTATAGGTTTTTCCAGAACAGAGAATGTGAATTTTTCCCATGTCATGAGGTGCAGGATGAAGCTGCTTTTAACTGTCTGTTCTGTTATTGCCCTTTATACCTCGATGACAACTGTATAGGATCCCCGGAATATATCATAACAGGGCGGGGACAGCGGATAAAGGACTGCAGCTCGTGTCTGGTGGTCCACAGTCCGGAGATGTACGATAAAGTTATTGCACATCTGCGCAGACAGGACGAAATCATTCGTGTGGATCTGCGCAAAATGAAAAGTCTGTTGATGGACAGACTTTTTAAGATCACTCACATAAATGATATGGATGAGGATATGCGCGCGGAACATAGACTGCTGGTTGACCACGTAGTAAATGGAATTATGACTGGATCCTTGTCAGAAAAACCAAATAGCAAGGAAACAGCTTTGGACTGTACGGAAACCGTTTCGAATCCCATGGAAGTGTCTGTTCTGCTGCAGCCATTTGCGGGGGAATGTGTCCACAAGGGATACCTGGAATTTGGGAATAAAAAGATAGAGTGCAATGTACTTGAACAGATTGACACAGCCGGTGTTGAAAAAGGTTACTTATATGCATTTCATGCGCCGGATGTTGACCTGGAGAGTGCAGGGTCGGTTCTTGAGCAGTATTACATGGAGACATTTCAGGTGGCATGCATGGATGTCATAAGAGGGTGGATACAGGGATATCTTGAGAGAAAGAACAGTGTATATGAGAAGAAGTATTGCAGTCCGTCATTCGGTTCGGGATATTATGGAATGGGCATGGATGCTGTACCTGAGTTGCTTGGACTTATGGATGCATCACAGGTAGGCGTGTCATGGAACGGAGAACGTATGTCGCCGAAGATGAGTCTTGTTGGAGCATATCTGATCGCGGGTGAAGATGTGTTTGCAGTAGATTCTGATTGCATAGATTGTATTGGACAGCGTGGTGGCTGTGAATTCTGTATAAAGCACTGAATTTATACCAAGTAGGAGCAGGAGTGTTCTGCTCCTACTTAGAATTATAGTTATTAATCCAAATCGAAACTAAAGACCGCTTTGTCGAAATTGCGGTTCTTTAAATCTTCATCTGAAATGATCCAAAAGATATTCCATAGACAGCCAACGTTGTAACCGTATTGAAACAGTAGATGTGTTTTTGCGTTTACATCCGGAATATTACCACCCGTAGGATAACCGAATAATTTGTTTCCGTCATACGAAAGATATTCGATATCATAATCTGGAGCAACTTCTTCAAGACGGTCAAATAGGTCACAGTCAAGCACATCTTCCAGTGGCTGATAATCTGTGGTGAGTTCAAACTTGACAGCATTTTCCTCAAAAGCTTCTGTAAAATACTTTGAATAATATGGAACAGGCGGCTCAGTTCTCTGTAAATTTGACAGGTCGCCGTTGTACCAGATCACCTTGTGATAAGCCGAATTTTCGGAGTCGTCAGCAATGCTTTCAACCCATTTGTTGGTCTGGTGAATTGAGTCGATTTCTCCGCTCCAGAAAAAATATAAAATACCTGTGTGCGGAAGCCTGTTTTCTGTATCTAAGTCGGCAATGTCGGCAAGATTGATTTGAGCAACAAGCTGCATTGCTGATTTTTCGTACCGCTCAGTGTCATCTCCTCGCTTGCAGGAATAGCCCGACATTGTGGGATATGGAATTTCCGGCGGAAGATCGGGAAAGCCACCGATTTTACTTGAGCCTTTTGCAATTACATTTCCCACATCCTTCACACACATTTTAATAGTATTTTTTCGGTAGTCTTTAATACTTTCTGCAATATCAGTGTGTCCTTCTTTAATAAGGAATTCAATCAAATCCATTTCGTGCATTTTCATTTTATACCCCCTAATCCCTATTTGTTAAAGTCAACACATTCATTATATCTAATATCGCCTAATTTGCATACACATTTAATGGCTCCCCTACCTTGGGGATTCTTGCGCCAGAAATACCAGACTGACAGTAAGAGTCACAGCCTCGGTCACAGGTGCAGCAAACCACAAGCTACTGCCACCGATCAAAACTGGGAACGTCAGTATACACACGCTGCTGAGTATGATGTTTCGGAGCAGTGATATACACAGAGACTGCCCGGATTTCAGTATGGCCTGGAGATAGTAGGAGGTCATCAGGTTGATTCCAAATGGCACAAATGCAAAGAAGTACGCTCTGACGCCAAGATCGGCAATGACGCCAAGGCTTTCATTCATATCTATAAACACACCGCAGAGCACCCTTGGAAAAAGTATTCCAAGAAGTGAGAACAGCGCACCCATGATCAGGATGGTTGTGTAAGCCATTCTTTTTATGGTGTTTATTCTGCCTATGTTATTTGCTCCATAGTTGGTCGAGATTACAGGCTGCACAGACTGACCAACTCCTGTGAACAGAGAATTGAACAGGATGACGCAGTTGGAGATGACGCTGTATATGGACAGGGCATTCTCACCGCAGTACTTCAATATCTGTATGTTGAACAGCAGCACTATAAATCCATTTGCAAATTCATTGAAGAAACTCGGGATACCGGCTGTCACGATATTCTTCATGCTGTTCAGGATCCTGTGTGGCATTATGAAACGCAGCTCATTCTTTTTGCTGAGGAAATGTGATGAGGCGACAAGTACCTGGATCAGCATACCGACAACAGAGGCAAGCGCGGCTCCGCCGATTCCCTGCTTCAGCGGGAATATCAGTACGATGTCCATCACGATATTGAACACTCCGCCTAGCAGGACGCCTGCCATGGCGCGGTTCGGATCATTGTCAGCCCTCACAAATATAGCGATGAAGTTGGAAAATACTGCAACCGGCAGGAACATATTTATATAGTGCATGTATGACATGGCATATGGGTATAGAGTGGCATTTGCTCCCATGAGTCTAAGCAGTGATGGCATACATGTTCCGTACAGTATCCACAGCAGTGCGGTGATTGCCGCGATCATTATGAATGACACGGTGAAGTAAAGGTTAGATTTCATTGTGTTGCCACTTCCTCTGTGCACGCTCATCTGTACCGAGCCACCTACGCCAAAGAGAATTCCAGTTGACATAAGTATGCACAGCAGTGGCGTTGTGATGCTCAGAGCGGCCAGGGCATCAGCTCCAACACCTTTGCCAATGACGATGGCATCAGTCAGGGTGTATATGGACATGACCATGGCACTTCCAAGGGAAGGAATGAGGAATTTGAAGTAAAGCTTTTTCAGATCGTCTCTTAACAGGTCCATTTGTAAATCTCCTTAACAAAAATAGTTTATAATTGAAAATCATTGAAAATCGGGAAAGCACATGATCGCGGGCACACATTAATCTGCTAGCCGCATAAAAAAAGAGCCAGATAAGATAAAGTATCTTATCTGGCTCATGAAAATTCTGATATATTTTTATCACAATTCATGTTCCATCCGGGAATCCTGCATCTGCAGAACACCTTGCAAGGTATATTAATATTCAACATACCGTCCGACTTGTGTTATTATAACAGGAGTCATAAAAATGTCAAGGATTAATAAGGGGGTATTATGGAGTATAGAGTGACAGATGCAAATGATATAGATATGCTGATGGATGTCAGATTGTCCATGCTTAGGATAGTCAATGATCTTCCTGCTGATTACATATTTGATGATGAATTGGTGGTGAGCAGCAGAAGGTATTTTCTTGAGGGGGATCAGACAACAGTTGTAGTTGTCGATGACGGAAGATGTGTGGCGTGTGCCAGTATGTCTTATATTGAAATAATGCCAACATTTTCTCACTCATCAGGAAAGAGAGCACATCTCATGAATGTATATACAGAAGAGCACTATCGGAGAAGAGGAATCGCCAGGCAGCTTGTGAATATGCTTATAGAGGACGCGCGTGTACATGGTGCCACGGAGATAAGCCTTGATGCCACGGAAAGCGGCAGACCGCTGTATGAATCAGTGGGATTTAAGGCATCTGAGGAGTGCATGGTTATAGATATACAGCAATTATGATACTTTTGATAATAGACAGCTTATCGTGGCGCGGCGATCCAGAATCTGCTGCAGAGGAGCCAGATATGAGACCCAGAAAGAAAATGGATGAAGTGCTGGAATACAGATAATTACAACAAGGAGGACGTACAGCCATGTCACTGGAAAAGGCAGAAAAGTTTCTTGAAGATAAAGGATATGGAGACAGGATCATACTTATGGACGCTCCGACGGCAACTGTTGCCATGGCGGCGGAGGCGCTTGGAGTTGAGCCGGGCATGATCGTTAAGACCATGGCGTTCATACAGGATGACAAGATAGTACTCATACTCACCGAGGGTACAGCCAGAGTTGACAATAGGAAATATAGAGACAGATTCCACGTCAAGGCGAAGATGGTGCCATTTGATAGCGTGGAGGAGCTTGTCGGACATGCACCGGGCGGAGTGTGTCCATTTGGCATAAATCCGGGGATAGATGTATACCTTGATGAGAGCCTCAAGAGATACGAGCGGGTTTTCCCTGCGGCGGGCAATGACCACAGTGCAGTGAATCTCACCATCTCTGAGCTTGAGGATGCATCTGGGGCTGCCGGCTGGGTTGATGTGTGCAAGGAGCCGGAGAAGTAAGCTGTTAATCAGGTTAATATGAGTCTGCGGATGGTGCTTATTATACGAATTAAGTATTTGGGAAGGAAGAATGGGTGTATGGACATAACGATGCTTGGAACAGGAAGTGCACTTGTGACAGAGTGTTATAATACATGCTTTGTGATGTCAGATGGAGACGAACATTTTCTAGTGGATGGCGGCGGTGGTAACGGCATACTGTCACAGCTTAAGAAAGCGGGTTTTAACTGGCAGGACATGAGGACAATATTTGTGACGCATAAACATGTGGATCATATACTCGGTGCGGTGTGGATGATCCGCATGATATGCCAGCATATGAAAAAAGGTTCGTATGAAGGCGAAGCCGTTATATACGGACATGACGAGGTCATCGCTTTACTTAGGGAGATGGCAATGCAACTTCTTAATAAGAAGGAGACAGTATATATTGGTGACAGACTTCATCTGGTTGAGGTGAATGACGGCGATACGAAAGAGATAATGGACAGAAAGGTCACATTTTTTGATACTGGTTCAACTAAGACAAAGCAATTTGGATTCTGTATGGATATGGGTGATGGCGCGAAAATTACGTGCTGCGGAGACGAGCCTTACAATGATTGTGAGGAGAAGTATGCGAGAGGCAGCAAATGGCTGCTCCATGAGGCATTCTGCCTGTATTCCGAGACGGATATATTTGATCCTTACGAGAAACATCACTCAACAGTCAAGGATGCCTGTGAACTTGCAGAAAAGCTTGAAGTTCAGAATCTGTTGCTATATCATACAGAGGATAAAAATATAACACATAGAAAAGAATTGTACGTGGCAGAGGGCAAAAGGTATTACAGCGGCAACCTGCATGTGCCAGATGATTTGGAGAAAATAAGACTTTAGAGATGGGCAGGAAAGAATATAGTCAAAATCTGAGAGAAATTAGAAGATGAATGACTTTCTTGAACGATAGAATTGTTTGAAAATTCAGGCAACTAGAAAAGAATTTGCTAAAGATAGGCGATAAAAAGGAGAGATCGAAATGTACAATCCAATAAAAGAACTGACTAAGCGGGAATGGTTTATCTGGCTGTGTTCCCTCATTATAGTGCTGGTATCGAATCTTCTCACTGCAGATCTGGACATTCTCACACTTGCAGCGGCCCTCATAGGCGTGACATCGCTTATATTCGCGGCAAAAGGAAATGTGTGGGCGCAGATATTGATGGTCGTATTCAGCATATTATACGGTATAATATCATTCAGGTTCCGCTACTGGGGTGAGATGATAACCTACCTCGGGATGACGATGCCGATGGCGGTGTGGTCCGCCATAACGTGGTTCAAGAATCCGTCGGAGGGCAACAGCAGTGAGGTTGCCATACAGAAACTGACAAAAAGACATGTGATATGGCTCACTGTCAGCACGGTGCTTGTAACGGTTGTATTCTACTATATACTGATGCTGCTTGATACGCCGAACATAGTGTTCAGTACCATATCAATCGTCACAAGCTTCCTTGCAGCGGCTCTCACCATGCTGAGATCGTCATATTACGCTGTTGGATATGCAGCAAATGATGTGATCCTGATAGTTTTGTGGGTTCTCGCGTCACTTGAGAATCCGGCATATATTCCTGTAGTTGTAAACTTCGTCATATTCTTTGTGAATGATATGTATGGCTTTGTGAGCTGGAAAAAGAGGGAAGTGAGGCAGGCTGTGGATTTGTAGGAGATAATTGCAATATCACACTGAAGTGCTTTATATGTTCACAGTGAGCAGGCAGACAGAATGATAAAAGAATAAATAGAATATAAGTGAAATATTATCATAATAGGAGGACGCACAGATGAATATCAACATAAGAGAGTACACGACAGAAGATGCGGTCGCTGCGTCAGAAATTTGGAACCAGGTTGTTGATGACGGAGTAGCATTTCCACAGGAGGAAGACCTGACACCGGAATCAGGCGATGCATTTTTCAAAGAGCAGACATATACCGGTATCGCCGAGAACGCAGAGAGTGGTGAGGTGGTAGGACTCTACATACTTCATCCGAACAACGTGGGAAGATGCGGACATATATGTAACGCCAGCTATGCCGTGAGACGCGATATCCGCGGTGAGCACATAGGAGAAAAGCTTGTGCTTGACTGTATCTCCGTGGCAAAGAAGAAAGGTTTTGGAGTGCTCCAGTTCAATGCCGTAGTAGCATCAAATGTACATGCACTCCATCTGTATAAAAGGATTGGTTTTACTCCGCTGGGCGTTATCCCGGGAGGCTTCAGAATGCCGGATGGACATTACGAGGATATCATTCCGCACTATTATGACCTTAGAAAAGATGCAGATCAGTAATGAGTTGCAGCATACGGTGTAACATCACAGAAAAATATGTTGATGTTACGATCTGACAGCGGTATACTTGTTGACAGAGAATTGGATATAAGTATGGGGAGCTGGCGAGTTAACCGGCTGAGAGGAGGCTGAACGCTTCGACCCACAACCTGATGCGGATAATGCCGCCGTAGGGATACGTTTGATACATACATAATGATGTAAGAAAGAAGAGACGCATTCCTGTGTCTCTTTTTTCATAAGGAGGGACCCACGTAAGTGGGAGGATTCCTTGTGAAGCACGCAGACGCCGCGCGTAAGCGCCTTTCATGCGTCTGCTCCTTTATAAGGAGGGACCCACGTAAGTGGGAGGATTCCTTGTGAAGCACGCAGACGCCGCGCGTAAGCGCCTTTCATGTGTCTGCTCCTTTATAAGGAATAATCCACGTGAGTGGGACACTCCTAAAGTGGCTGATTGGGGGCACCACCTTCCGCCACTATAAAAGTGTAAGAGAAACAAATATTAGATCTGGAACAGATTTATAAAGCCGGATCAGATTGGAGGAACAGATGAGAAATTACACAACACAGATGGACGCAGCAAGAAAAGGCATAGTAACCCCTGAGATCGAGAAAGTTGCCGAGAAAGAGCATATGTCCACTGAGGCGCTGATGAAACTGGTAGGAGAGGGCAAGGTAGCGATACCAGCCAACAAAAAGCACACATGCTTAAACCCAGAGGGAGTTGGAAGCATGCTGAGGACCAAGATCAATGTCAACCTCGGTGTGTCAAGAGACTGCAAGGATTATGGTATCGAGATGCAGAAGGTTATGAGTGCTGTCGAGATGGGAGCAGAGGCGATCATGGATCTGTCAAGCCACGGCAATACACAGCCGTTCAGACAGAAGCTCACTTCAGAGTGTCCGGCTATGATAGGAACTGTGCCGGTATATGACAGCGTTATTCATTATCAGAGAGATCTCGCAACTCTTACTGCACAGGATTTCATCGATGTGGTTCGTCTTCATGCGGAGGATGGAGTTGATTTTGTGACTCTCCACTGCGGCATAACAAGAAAGACGATCGAACAGATCAAGAAACATAAGAGAAAGATGAATATAGTCAGCCGTGGCGGCAGTCTTGTATTTGCATGGATGACCATGACTGGTAACGAGAATCCGTTCTACGAGTATTTTGATCAGATCCTTGATATATGCGAGGAATACGATGTGACAGTATCACTTGGAGATGCATGTCGTCCGGGATGTCTTGCGGACGCAACGGATGTATGTCAGATAGAGGAGCTTGTCAGACTTGGAGAGCTGACAAAGCGCGCGTGGGATCATAATGTACAGGTTATGGTTGAGGGCCCTGGTCATGTGCCACTCAATCAGATTGCAGCCAACATGGAGGTTCAGAAGACACTCTGTATGGGCGCACCATTCTACGTACTTGGACCTCTTGTCACAGATATAGCACCGGGATACGATCACATCACAAGTGCCATAGGCGGAGCGGTCGCAGCCATGAACGGTGCAGCATTCCTCTGTTACGTCACACCTGCAGAGCATCTTGCCCTGCCAAATGTAGACGATGTCAAGCAGGGGATCGTAGCCTCCAAGATAGCAGCCCATGCGGCAGATATAGCAAAGGGGATACCTGGAGCGAGAGATATAGATGACAAGATGGCGGATGCGAGACGTGTCCTCGACTGGGATGCACAGTTTGCATGTGCCATAGATCCTGAGACCGCAAAGGAGATCAGGGACAGCAGAAAGCCTGATGACGAGTACAGCGACACGTGCAGTATGTGCGGCAAATTCTGTGCTGTCAGATCGATGAACAAGGCGCTGTCAGGGGAGTATATAGATATTCTCTGATGTAACATATACATATTATGTATATAGAAAATTGCAGATGGTGGTACATGGAGAGGTTCCGTGTACCGCCATTTTTGCACATGTTTGTTATTTTTGGCTATTGTAATGGAAAATAAACAAGTATAAAATATAGGCAAAAAAAGAGCATATATGCTGGAAGAGAATTTCTATAGATATGTGGCTTTAATATGTGGGGAGAAATAGAAGATGAAAAAATATAACGGTGGATTTTCGCTGGTTGAACTCATTATTGTTATCGCTATTATGGCGGTGCTGGCAGGGGCACTTGCTCCGATGCTTATTAATTACATTCAGAAATCACGAGACAGCAAGGCTATGACAAATGCAAGAAATTTTGAAACTGCGGTGGAAGCGTCTTTGATTGACGCCAGTGAGGGGACGCTTGGTAGTGATGCCGAGAGAGATGCATCGGGATTCAGTGTGCAATATTTGTCAAGTAATGCGTCTGCCCCAAATCCTAATGATTCAACACATAGCCTGATAGCGTCAATATATAATTCCTTTGATCCAAAAGGACAGGGCTTTGAGGCAATTGCGGTGGTTGATACGGGGAAGGTTCAGCAGATTACATACAAGGATCTCAAGACGCGCAAGGTGTATGTATATTATGCTGATGATTCCAAGAAATATGGTACAAGGACCGAGGCTGGTAAGGCGGGAGAGTGGCTTAGATATGATACGAACAGAGGCGACAGCTGGGTGAGTTGGTATTCGATATGTGAAGGAAAGTATACTACACCGTGGTGGAATGGACATCAGTCGGATTGATATTGGATATTAGATCTGCGAGCATATCAGTTATTGGAGAGCTGATATAAAGTATAGAGAAAAGAAGGGGTAGGAGTGAATAAGGATTTGACAGTTGGAAGGCCAGAATCAGTGTTATGGAGATTCTGCCTTCCACTTTTTGGAAGTGTAATATTTCAGCAGCTTTACAACATAGCGGACAGCTTTGTGGCGGGGCAGTTTATAGGAGAAAATGCTCTGGCGGCGGTCGGCAACAGCTATGAGATAACGCTAATCTTCATAGCATTTGCATTTGGGTGCAATATAGGCTGTTCGGTCATAGTATCACAGCTGTTCGGGGCAAAGAAATACAGCGAGATGAAGACTGCGGTCTGGACTACTCTCATAGCAAGCGTGGTACTTGTGGCGGTTCTCATGTTGGTTGGATTCCTGCTTGGTGAGAGACTGCTGGCACTCATTGACACCCCGGATGAGCTGATGAGAGATTCGCTTACTTATCTGAACATATACATATTGGGAGTGCCATTTTTGTTCTTCTACAACATAGCGACAGGAATATTCTCCGCGCTGGGCGATTCGAGAACGCCGTTTATATTTCTTGCCATCTCATCGGTGTCCAACATAGCCGTTGATATACTGTTTGTAAAGACATTTGAAATGGGGGTAAATGGAGTTGCGTGGGCTACATTCATCTGTCAGGGCGTGAGCGCTGTACTTGCGATAATAGTTGTGTTCAGACGTCTGGCGGCAGTTCGCACTGAAGGGAAGATCCGTGTATTTTCGGGAAACATGCTGGGCAAGATAGCAGTTATAGCCATACCGAGCATACTTCAGCAGAGCTTTATCTCAGTTGGAAATATAATTATTCAGAGCGTAATCAATGGATTTGGAGCCTCTGTCATAGCGGGATATGCGGCGGCTGTAAAGCTCAACAATCTCGTCATAACGTCATTTACAACACTTGGAAATGGAATATCCAACTATACCGCACAGAATCTTGGCGCGGGTAAGATCGACAGGATAGGACAGGGACTTAAAGCTGGAATAAAACTCATATGGGGACTATGCATACCATTTGCGGTTTTGTACTTTTTCTTTGGCCGTTATGGCATGTATCCATTTATGGAGAACAGGACAGGACTTGCCCTTGACACGGGAGTCACGTATCTCAGGATACTGGCGCCGTTCTACTTTGTAGTATCGGCAAAACTTGTAGCGGATGGAATACTAAGGGGAACAGGCATGATGGGCAGATTCATGACATCGACATTTACAGATCTGATACTCAGGGTGGTGCTGGCGGTAGTGCTGTCAAGAGTTATAGGTTCCGCCACAGGAATATGGCTGGCCTGGCCGATAGGCTGGACTATAGCAACAGTCATGTCACTGTTATTCTGTGTGAATGGTATTAAGAAGCTGAAAAGAGAAAAAACAGGGAGGATAGAATAGATGACAGATAAAATGACTCAGAAGAGCCATGGAGATATGAGTAAAGAAATAAACAAAGATGGTGTGGCGGTGCGTACATGGGGATATCATATATGGAGAGTTATATTCTGTATAATAGGCGTGCTGGGAATGCTGATGTTCATATATCCGGTGTTCAGAGGCTGTCATGTGAATATAGGAACCCTGCTGGGAACAGGCGTGTTTGCACTTCTCACATTGTATGGAGTATTCAGGGCAAAGATAGACAAATCTGTCAGAAAGCTTTGGGATAAAAAAGCAGGAAAGATATGCTTAAGTATCGTGCTTGCGCTTGTAACAATTGCTCTTGCCCTTGTTGTGGTCATCACGTATCACATGGTCTATGCGGCTCATGTAAAGCCTAAACAGGATGCCACAGTCGTGGTGCTCGGATGCGCGGTCAGAGGCGGCGGTCCAAGCCTTATGCTGAGAGAGAGACTTATAGCAGCACAGGATTATCTTGATGAGAACCCGGAGGCTGTATGTGTTGTGTCCGGTGGACAGGGCGCAGATGAGAGCATGTCGGAGGCACAGTGCATGTATGAATACCTTACAGAGCACGGAATTGCTCCGGAGAGAATATATATGGAAGACAAGTCCACGTCCACAAGGGAGAATATAAAGTTTTCGACTCAGATAATAGAACAGAATGACCTGCCTGACGGAATGAATATCGTGACAAATGAATTCCATGAGTACAGGGCAAAGAGGATTGCGGAAAAGCAGGGTATAGATACGGGTTCCATAGCCGGAAGCACTGCATGGTGGCTGCTTCCGACATACTATGTCAGGGAGATGGCAGGCATACTGTATGAGTGGATCAGTGGCTGATACGTGGACAGGTGCGCTGCGAGGCGGACAAGGTGAATACAATGATCCGCCAGACACCCATGCAGGTATATTTGGTCGAAATGCACAGATAACCTTGAAAAAACCTTGTAATATTTCTTGAAAAATGCATGTAAAAACGTACTTCTAAATAGAAGAAATTATGTTATAATGACTCTGTATGATACAAATACAGTATCCAGTTAAAAGGAGAATGAGATGAACAAATTAGAACTTCAGAAAAAAGCTGTAGAAGTTCGCAAGGGCATTGTTACAGGTGTATACAATGCAAAGAGCGGACATCCAGGCGGCTCATTATCAGCAGCAGACCTGTTTACTTATCTTTATTTCGAGGAGATGAATGTGGATCCTAAGAATCCTGAGGACGAGAATCGTGACAGATTCGTGCTCTCAAAGGGACACACAGCTCCGGGCTACTACGCAGCACTTGCGTTAAAAGGCTTTTTCCCAATAGAAGACTTAAAGACACTCAGACATGTTGGATCTTACCTTCAGGGACATCCTGACAAGAAGCACACTCCAGGAGTGGATATGTCATCAGGATCACTGGGACAGGGACTTTCAGTTGCAGTAGGTATGGCACTTGCAGCAAAGATGCAGGGCAAGGATTACAGAACATACTGTCTCTGCGGTGACGGAGAGATCCAGGAGGGACAGATATGGGAGGCAGCTATGTTCGCAGGACATAGAAAGCTTGACAATCTGTGCGTTATAGTAGATAACAACAATCTTCAGATTGACGGAACGGTTGAGGATGTATGTTCACCATATCCTATAGATGAGAAGTTCAAGGCATTCAACTTCCATGTTATCAATATCAATGGCAATGACTTTGACGAGATCGACAGGGCATTTGCTGAGGCAAAGTCCCACAAGGGTGAGCCTACAGCGATCATCGCCCACACGATCAAGGGCAAGGGTGTGTCGTTCATGGAGGACAAGGCCGGCTGGCATGGAAAGGCTCCGAATGAAGAAGAGTATAAGATCGCCATGGAAGAACTTGAGAAGGAGGCTGCAGCATTATGATAGAGAATAAAGCAATCGCAACCAGAGAGAGCTATGGCAATGCCTTAGTAGAGATCGCAAAGGAGCATGATGATCTTGTTGTTTTAGATGCAGACCTTGCAGAGGCAACCAAGACAGTTATTTTTAAGAAAGCTTATCCTGAGCGACACGTTGACTGTGGCATCGCGGAGGCGAACATGGCAGGAATAGCTGCCGGAATGTCAACATGCGGATACGTTCCATTTATGAGTTCATTTGCAATGTTCGCTGCAGGACGTGCATTTGAGCAGGTGAGAAATACTATCGGATATCCACATCTGAATGTGAAGATCGGTGCAACTCACGCAGGAATCTCAGTAGGTGAGGATGGAGCAACACATCAGTGCTGTGAGGATATCGCACTCATGAGAGAGATCCCGGGCATGGTTGTCATTAACCCATGTGACGATGTAGAGGCCAGAGCAGCAGTCAAGGCTGCATATGAGTATGTTGGACCTGTATATCTCAGATTTGGAAGACTGGCAGTTCCAGTACTCAATGATGAGAGCACATACAAGTTTGAGATCGGCAAAGGGGTTAAGCTCAAGGACGGCAAGGACATATCTATCATAGCTACAGGACTTTGTGTATCTGAGGCTGTGAAGGCTGTGGATATGCTCGCTGCTGATGGTATAGATGCGGAGATTATCAACATACACACTATCAAGCCTATTGATGAGGATATCATCGTAGAGACAGCTCAGAAGACAGGAAGAGTGTTTACAGTTGAGGAGCACTCCATCATAGGTGGCCTCGGAAGTGCTGTTGCAGAGGTGCTTGCTGAGAAGTGTCCTACAAAGCTGACAAGGATCGGTGTGAGAGATACATTCGGTGAGTCAGGCCCTGCAAAGGAACTGCTTCACAAGTATGAGCTTGATGCCGAGGGTATCTATAAGCAGATCAAGGCTGCACTGTAATCCTGATGCGATAATTTGGACTACATGGCAGATATATAAGCTGAAATAGCTGAGACTAAATATCTGCGAAAGACATAGAGAGTTATATACAGATGGGGGAGCCTGCCAGTGGCAGGCTCTTTCCATATATACGTATGGGTAGGCAGATGTCCGGTTAAACATACTTTGTACATCTGGCTGATACCAGACGTTACTATACACAAGGGCTGAAGACCAGATGAAACTGGAGAACTTTACAGAAGAGAGGTAGGAATCATATGGGCAGAGAGTATGTAGAGGAACTTAAGACCCGTGTGCTCAGCGGTGGAGCGGAGATCACATATAATGAGGCTCTTAAGCTTGCACATGAGGATCTGGATATATTGGCGGATTCAGCAAATGAGATAAGAGAGCATTTCTGCGGAGATCGGTGCGATGTGTGTTCGGTCATAAGCGTGAAGGAGGGCAGATGCACAGAGAACTGCAGATATTGTGCACAGTCCAGGATAGCGAAGAAGGATATACCAGAGATAAATCTGCTTGGCAATGGAGCGGTTACTGAGGGTGCATCGATTGACTATAACAAGGGAAGCTTCAGGTACTGCCTTGTGGCTGAGGGCAGGAGACTTTCAAAGCGTGAGTTAGAGCTTGCAGAGAAAACAGTCCAGGATATACACGACAACGTGGATATTAATATATGTGCATCGTTTGGCTTGCTGGATCAGGAGGATTTCACGAAGCTAAAGAACGCGGGCTTATCGATGATACACAACAACCTTGAGACCTCTCCGGAATATTTTCCGGAGGTGTGTACCAGTCACACACAGGAACAGAAGAAGGCGACAATACGCGCTGCAAAGGCTGCGGGACTCATGGTGTGCAGTGGCAGTCTGTTCGGCATGGGCGAGACACTTGAGGACAGGGTGGCGCTTGCATTTGAACTCAGAGAGCTTGGCGTGGATTCGGTTCCGATGAACCTCCTCAACCCGAGGGAGGGGACGCCGTTCTATGACAAGACACCTCTCACTGAGGAGGAGTACGTCAGAACGATAGCGGTTTACAGATTTGTAATGCCGAAAGTCATGATAAGGCTTGCTGCCGGACGCGGCAGATATGAGGACAACGGCGAGGCAGCACTTGCAGCCGGTGCAAACGCAGTCATAAGTGGAGACTTCCTGACCACCGATGGAACATCATTTGACCTTGACTTTGACATGATAAGAAGAAACGGATTTGTCACGGACAGAAAACATTCATAGACATTAGTGGGGGCTGTGCGCACGGCAATTGGATGAGAAGGATTAACAGCATGCAAATAAGAGAATATAACAGGCAGAATAAGTTTTAGAAGGAGAATTATATGAAGATTTATGACAGGATCATGGGACTTGGAACAAAGATGACAGACATGGATGCATCCACATACCAGGGAGCATTCATAGGCAAGATATCCTACACAGTAGACAGAGAGAAGGCAGAGGCTGCCGACAGCATCACATATGAGTATGGTGATGTTAAGGAGAATGCATTCATGTACATACTCTCTATCCTTGGAAAGGTAGAGGGAGAAGAGACTCCTGTTGAGAAGATGACCATCACACTCGTAAAAGCGTCTGACAAGGAGAAGGATATCAAGAGAGTGGAGAAGGCTGAGTATGAGGATGAGAAGCCGTTCCACACATTTACCAAGGAAGAGGTATATGCATTCAGCAAGGAGACAGGAGACGAGAATAAGATCCATCTCACAGACCATCCTGTAGTTCAGGGAATGCTGCTCTTACGCACTGCAGCCTGTGCGCATGAGGATCTGAAGAGGCTTGACGTCAAGTTCGTGGAGCCTTCATACGCTGAGGAAGAACTCATGTGGGGCAGCAATGGAAGAGAATATGTGCTCTACGCAGATGGCTATGTGAAAGCCTCATTCAAGGTCGTAAAGTAATTAGAGCTTGACTTATAATTTCTGCAATTTATTGTTCGTAGCAAAAATAAAAGACCTTCGGTTCAGATAACACTGAACTGGAGGTCTCTTTATTAGTAGATCATATTACTGGATCTTGATAAAATCAGAACGCATATAGCCTGTTACAGTCTTTGATCCAATCTTGAATGATATTTTGTACCATGTCTCACCGTTTTTCTTCGCGCCACCTACGACATAAACCTTTCGTCCCTTGTAAAGCTCTGTTATAATGCCGTAGTTTGTCGATGGACCTCTGCGGACTCTCACTGCATAGTCGTTGACAGTGCCGATCACCACAGGAGTTCCTGAGACTGGCAATGAAGACATCTCTCCGTAATAAGTCTTTTTGTTATATGTAAGATATGCTCGTACGGTGTATGTATAGTACCTTGCGTCAACAGCAGCTCCGATGTATATATTCGATGATTCGCCGGTGAGCTTTTTCACTGCCGTATATTTTTTTGCACGTTTATCATATTTGTATACTACATATCCCGACGCGCCTTTGACGGGAGTCCATTTGGTGCATCTGTAGCCGCCGAGTGGCATATATTTGATGGTCGAAGGAGTAGCAGGCGTTGTGGCGGTTTTTAGAACCGTGTAAGCACTTCCTCCGGATACACCATCTTTCTTGATATATGCTCTGACAGCAAATGCACAACTAGTTGTTGATTTGAGGTTGTTTGCTGTGTATGTGCATGTGGTATTATCGGTTATCTTGGAGAGAAGTATGTAGCTCCTGGAGCTGCTGTCATATCTGTAAACAAGATATCCGTTTGCAGCAGGCACCTTGCTCCATGCAAATGAGATGGACTTGTCACTCCTTGATTTTGTGATAATCTTTGCCGGCGCAGCAGGACCTGAGTAAGCGCTTATAGCACTGCAGAGGTCTGTGTATCTCATAACTCCGTCTTTCTTGTAGTAAGCTCTTACAGAATAGCTGTACTGTGTGGCTGATTTGAGCCCAGTGTGTGTGTAGACAGTCTGGTCACCGCCCTTTACATTAGCTATTTTTGTCCATGTGGCAGTGTCCTTATCCCATGTATATACGAGATAGCCATTTACGTTATTTTCCTGATTCCATTTGATGCTTATGGAATTAGATGTTGATATGCGAACCTTAAGGCCGCTGACGAGTCCTGGATTTGTGGTTCCTGTTACAGCATTCGATACAACATGCAATATTGTACCTGACTCTGTGGTTGTATAGGCTCTGATCTTGTAGCTGTAGTCCGCACCTGCATTCAGATCCTTGTCGGTGTATGTCGTGGTGGTCGAGCTTGTCAGAGTCGTGATCGCCTCATATTTACCGGTAGAAGGGTTCAGTCTGTATATCCGGTATCCAGTAGCTGCCGTTATAGGACTCCATGAAAGTCTGATAGCACTGGCAGATGTGGCTGCCACCTTGAAGTTTTCTATATTGTCAGCGATGGTGATACCGGTGCAGGTGTCAGTGTATGTTCCATATACATTTCTTGAGTTCAACTTATAATAGCCGCGGACCTTGTATGTGTACTTCTTGCCGTCCTGAAGATTCTTGTCGGTAAATGTGACAGTGCTTGCACCCTTTGCAGTTCCAACGGCTACATATTTATTTTGGCTTTCATCGTAACGTACAATCTGGTATCCGTATACCTCAGGAATCTTGTTCCATGTGAGGGTTATGGATGAGTCTGTGGAAGTCTGCTGTACAAGTGAAGCCGGGGCAGCCGGGGTAGTTATATATCTGAAGTTCATGTCTGTGGCGCGGCCGATTCCCGCAACAGTTCCGTCTTCAGAATACTGCCAGTATGAGTGCTTAGCCTTGAGCGAGTCGGTGTCAGAGTCGCTGTAGAGCGCTGACCATACCGGGTATTTGTTATTTATGTTTGATATGTTCATATCATCGGTTATGACAGACTTGCTTGCGTACAGCATGCCTACATATCCTCTGATCTCTACTGCGGAGCAGAATGAGTTGATGACTGTTGTCGCTGCGCTCTTTGACAGATTCGCATTGTACAGCCTTCCAGTAATTCCAACTCCTTCCTCCCATGCATATTCATAGTCCATTACAATAGGAAGGTTGATGTTATAGCCGGATATGAGATTCATAGTGTATGCGGCTTCTGCCTTAGCCTCTGAAGAGTTGATGGCCTGTGAGTAGAAATAGACACCTACATCTAGACCAGCGGCTATCGCGCCCTTGAGATTTTCTCTGTAATTTGCGTCTACATAGAATTTGCCTGAACCGTAGTAGCGTCCGCCGACACGGATAAATGCAAAGGTTATGCCAGAGGCTTTTACCTTTTTCCAGTTTATCGAGCCATTCCATTCTGATACATCTATTCCCTTTTGAATCTTGTAACCCTTGAACTGGGCTGCATGGGTATAATTGGAAGGGGAAACAGGTAAGGCTCCCTGTGTGTTGAAAGATCCTGAGGAGATAAAATCCTGTGTGGTGTCTATAGATTGTTGGATATCGGTGAATGCAGGTTGTATATCAGTGCCAGTAGCTGCGTATGAAGTATTGTTTGGTGCAGCCATTGCGGCAAGAATGGCAACGCTGAGAGCTCCCCCTAGTATTGTTCTGATTAGTTTTTTGCGAATCATGTAAACCCTCCGAGATGTTAGTTATTAATTGTTGTTAACATAATAGTTCTTTTGTTTTTATATGTCAATAAAAACGATGACAATTGTTACAAAAATATTACAGAATAGTTCTGAAATGGTAAAAAATGGGTAAATATTCATTCAAAAGGTATAAACGGTAATGTTTTACGTATGAAATGAATATATAGTATGTTATACTGTAATAGATTTTACGGCACTATTATTAAAAAAGGATGAAGCGTTCCGAAAAGGAGATAAAATTGGACGAAAAGATAGGATTTGGCTGCTCTCTGAAAAATATGTTTGTCGGCGTTGTAAAGCCGGAGGCATATATGAAAAATGGACAGAGTGGAAAGACATGGCATGCAGTGATGGTCGTGTTGGGTATGAGCATCATACTCTATCTATTTACATTTTGGCTGCCATATAACAAGCTATTTGGAAATGGAAGACTGGCCAGGACTGTGGATGAGGCGGTGAAAGATTTTGCACTCAGCAATGACGGATTTTATTATGAAGGACGTTACCAGTGGTCTGATGATGAGAATATGACATACATACTAGTGGATACATCCATAAAGGATTCCTCTGCAAAAGAGATAGAGTCCCTTAGAAAAGAAAATGTCTATACCACGGTCTTTGTTGTGACAGGGGCAGAAATACTATCAATGGAAAATGGAAGAATGAGTACCATAAAAGCGAAGGATCTGTACGAGGCATTAAATGAGGTTTATCATGCTAGCTCATTTGGAAAACAGGATATATTGGATATTATAAATAAATGGGACACACCGGTTCTGACCGCATTGTATATAGGAAATGTGATAGGTGGAATAATAAAGACGTTTTGGGTTTCGTTTATAGTGGCGATAGTAGGCTTGATAGTTTCGTCAGCCCTTAAACTTAAAGTCTCACTTGGGGCTGTGTACAGAGCAGCTTTGTATATAAGATCACTCTGGTATCCAATACTACTGTTGATATCCACATATGTGTGGCCGGCAAAGAAAACTTTGATGACACTAACATTTATGATATGTGCAGCATATATGTTTATGGCGATATATAGATATAATGCTCAGAATCCGGGGGAGCTGAGAGGTAAGGCAACAATGCTTTCAAGCAGTCAGCAGCCGAATTTATAACCTGGACAGACAGGTATATTAAAGCAAAAAATATAACATATAAAACGACAATAGGAGGAGTATCACAATGAATTTGAGAAAAACAAAGATTATCTGTACACTTGGACCAGCAACAGATGATGACGAGGTGCTTAGAAAACTTATGCTTGAGGGAATGGATGTCGCCAGGTTCAATTTTTCTCATGGAGATCATGCTCAGCATAGAAAAAATAAGGACAGAATAGAGAAACTTAGAGATGAGCTGGGATTGCCTGTTGCAACGCTGCTCGATACAAAGGGACCTGAGATCCGTGTTGGGGATTTTAAGGAAGGCAAAGTTGAGCTTGTTGAGGGACAGACTTTTACCCTAACAACGGATGATGTCCTTGGAGATCAGGCAAAGGTGTCCATAACCTACAAGAATCTTGTGAATGATGTAAAACCGGGTGACACCATACTTATAGATGACGGACTTATCAATATGAAGATAGAGAAGGTGACAGGAACGGAGATCGTGTGCCGTGTTGAAAATGGCGGACCTGTCTCAAACCACAAGGGTGTCAACGTTCCTAGAGTCAACCTCACCATGCCGTACATCAGCGATGTGGACAGAGAGGATATAATATTTGGAATCAAGAACGACTTTGACTTTATAGCTGCTTCATTTGTCAGATCTGCGGATGATATCCTGGAGATAAGAAAGATACTTGATGAGTATGAGTGCGACAATATCAACATCATTGCAAAGATTGAGAATATGCAGGGTGTTGACAACATAGATGAGATAATCAGAGTCTCAGATGGTATCATGGTTGCCAGAGGAGATATGGGCGTTGAGATCCCTCTTGAGGACGTGCCTATCATCCAGAAGATGATCATAAAGAAGGTTTACAATGCAGATAAGCAGGTCATAACTGCAACTCAGATGCTCGACTCAATGATGATACATCCAAGACCGACGAGAGCTGAGGCTACAGATGTTGCAAATGCTATATATGACGGAACCAGTGCGATCATGCTCTCAGGAGAGACTGCCGCAGGAAAGTATCCTGTGGAGGCACTTCACACGATGAAGACCATAGCAGAGAGAGCGGAGATGGATATTGATTACAACAAGCGTTTCTTCAGTCGTGATGCGGTTCAGAACCCAGACATAACAAGCGCCATATCACATGCTACATGTACAACAGCGATAGATCTTGCAGCAGCAGCTATAATCACCGTTACAAAGTCAGGTAAGACGGCAAGGATGCTTTCAAAGTACAGACCAAAGTGCCCTATCATCGGATGTACACCGGTACCAAAAGTTGCGCGTCAGATAAATCTGTCATGGGGAGTACAGCCTCTTGTTATAAAGGAAGAGAACAACACTGACGATCTGTTCGAGCATTCAGTTGATGCGGCAAAGAGAAACGGATACGTTAAGGATGGCGAGGTGGTTGTAATAACAGCCGGAGTTCCTCTTGGAGTTACAGGTACGACAAACCTCATCAAGGTGCACGTTGTAGGACATATCCTTGTGAAAGGATTCTCGATAAATGAGAGATCTGTCACAGCACCGTTATGTGTATGTGAGACAGAGGATGATCTGATCAAGAATTATAAAGATGGAGATATCATAGTTATAAGCGAGACAAGCAACAGGATAATGGATCAGCTCAAGACAGCATCAGCCATTGTCTGTGAGAAGAATGGTGGCAACTCACATGCAGCCATCGTTGGTCTCAGCAGAGATATCCCAGTTATCCTGGGTGCCCAGAATGCAACCAAGATCCTGAAGTCAGGTTCCATAGTTACAGTAAATGGCGAAGATGGAGTTGTGATATCCAACTAAATATTCATCGGTACTTGAAAAGAATAAAACTAAAGATGTAACAAAAAATTAACAGAATATAAATACAAATGTATAAAACAACCTCCTCCTGTGTTGACAAAGGTAACAGTTATTGCTATACTACAATGGATTTGTAACAAAAACGTAATAATTGTTGCGATATGAAGATGCACAGGAGGTTTTATTATGTACAAGTCAAAATCAATAAAAAAGACCATCGTCGTGGCTGCGGCTGCAGGAATGCTCATAACGACGTCACTCGGAACGGTAAGCGCAAGCCAACTGCTTAACGATTCAACGGTTGGCATCTCGTCGGCATTTGACAAGTACGCCAGCTCGCTTGCGGGTGGGGCAGATAAAGATACAGACAGTTCGCAGAAAAATGTTGCAACAGCGTCTGATGCGGCAAAGCCAGTTTCAGGAAGCTCCACAAAAGACGATATAGTTGCCGCCGACAAAAAAACGGACGGAGATAAAAGCGAGACAAAGAAGATAAAGAAGATAAAGTATCCTCAGTTTGAGGACAGGTGTATAGCGGTAACAGATGACTATGTCAACATCAGATCTGCGGCTGGAATAGATTCAGACGTGGTAGGTATCATAGGAAACGCTGGTGTTGCAGACGTAGTTGAGAAAGGTAAGGAGTGGACTAAGGTGTCATCAGGCAACTGCGTTGGATACATAAGAAATGACCTTCTTCTGTACGGCGATGATGCAGGAGAGTACGCAGAGGCAAACTGTAGCAAGATGGCCACAGTCAACACAGAGACACTGAATGTCAGGGAGCAGGCTGATACATCAGCTGACTGCATAACACAGGTTGGAGCAGGACAGAGCTTTGACATACTCTCGCAGACGGATAAGTGGGTGCAGATTGCTCTTGACGACCAGACCAGCGGATATGTGAGTGCGGATTATATAGAGTATACATACAAGCTAGATGAGGCAAAGACTCTTGAGGAGCTTCAGGCGGAGATCCAGGCACAGGAGAATGCACAGAAGCAGGCAGAAGAGGATGAGGCGGACGCAGGCGAGACACAGGATGCAACTGATGCTCAAGATACTTCGGATGATCAGGGCACAGATGATGCCCATGATACATATGACAATCAAGACACAGATGATGATTCATATGATGGAGATTCGGGTACTGATGGCCAGTATGATTATGATCAGGATTCAGACGACAGCCAGGATGCTTCGGATGGTCAGGGTTCGTCAGATGGCGATGACGGCAGTGACACAACGGCAGCACCTAGCGGCCAGACCGGTATAGATCTTGCAAATTATGCTACACAGTTTGTCGGTAATCCATATGTATATGGTGGATCAAGCCTTACAGATGGTGCGGACTGCTCAGGATTTGTAATGGCAGTATATGCACAGTTCGGTTATTCACTTCCACATTCGGCGGGTGCACAGTCAGGCTATGGAACCAGAGTGGATACAGCGATCCTTGAGCCGGGAGATATACTATTCTATGGATACGACGGATCGATAGAGCATTGTGCGATCTATATAGGAGACGGCATGATAGTCCATGCCAGTACAGAGGAGACCGGTATCAAGATATCATCAGCATTCTACAGCACGCCTATATGTGCGGTGAGACTGCTAGGTCAGTAAAACTGTATACTGATAAAATGTGTTCATTCCTTGTTCAATATGGCGGAAACAAAGCATTTTCAACAAAACAATGTGAACAATATGCACATTAAATTCTGCCAAATATATTGAAAAAAAGACTGTTTATGGTATAATAAATATATCAATTTGGATTTTATCCAAAAAAGAAGGAGTTGGGCATCATGAATTACATAATCAGCGGTAAGAACATTGAAGTTACAGAAGGACTTAGAAATGCAGTACAGGATAAGCTCTCAAAGCTTGAGAAGTACTTTGCAGCTGACACTGGCGCACAGGTCACATTCAGCGTGGAGAAAGATAGACAGAAGATAGAGGTAACCATTCCTATGAAGGGACACATCATCAGAGCAGAACAGGTAAGTGATGATATGTATGTTTCAATCGACCTTGTTGTAGAGGTTATTGAGAGACAGGTTACAAAGCATCGCAAGAAGCTCATAGATAAGGAGCAGAATGTGGCGTATCTCAATGAAGCTTTCGTGGATGAGGACATAGAGGATGATGATGATATCAAGATCGTCAGAACAAAGAAGTTCGCAGTTAAGCCTATGTATCCTGAGGATGCATGCATTCAGATGGATCTTCTGGGACACAATTTTTATGTATTTAGAAACGCAGAGACAGACGAAGTGAATGTTGTATATAAGAGAAAGGGCAACACATATGGTCTCATCGAGCCAGAGTTCTAAAGATGTTCGAAGCATGATTAGAATATGATCAAGATAATAATCAAGATAAGAACAGAACATGATCGAGAGATGTTTTCAATATAAGAACTGCTAAACAGATCAGTAGACATATTACTAAACAAACATATTAACAAGTAATAAAGAACTAATTAAAATCTAATAAAAAAGTAATAAATAAGGGGACTTTCCTGCTTGGGAGGTCTCCTTTTTGCTTGATATAAATAGCATAAGATGTTAGAATGTACCCTGAATAACGATAGCTAGGAGGTCAAAAACAACATGGGTTTGTTTGAGAAAATATTTGGAACGCACAGCGAGAAGGAACTTAAAAAGATAGGACCTATCGTTGATGCAATAGAGGCACTTGATGAAAAGATGCAGGCGCTTTCGGATGAAGAGCTGAAGGCAAAGACACAGGAGTTTAAAGACAGGCTTGCAGCTGGAGAGACGCTGGATGATATATTGGTGGAGGCATTTGCAGTTGTGAGAGAGGCTGCATACCGTGTGCTTGGAATGAAGCACTACAGAGTACAGCTTATCGGTGGTATCGTTCTCCATCAGGGAAGAATCGCTGAGATGAGAACTGGTGAAGGTAAGACACTGGTATCAACACTCCCAGCTTATCTGAATGCCCTGGAAGGAAAGGGTGTCCATGTTGTTACAGTCAATGACTACCTGGCAAAGCGAGATGCAGAGTGGATGGGACAGGTTCATGAATTTCTTGGACTCAAGGTTGGTATCATCTTGAACAGTTCAACTACAGACGAGAGACGTGATGCATACAACTGTGATATTACATATGTAACAAACAATGAGCTTGGATTTGACTATTTGAGAGATAACATGGTCATATATAAGGAGAAGCTGGTTCTCAGAGATCTGCACTACTGTGTAATCGATGAGGTCGACTCAGTTCTTATCGATGAGGCTCGTACACCTCTTATCATATCAGGTCAGAGTGGCAAGTCTACAGAGCTCTACAAGATGTGTGATTATCTTGCAAGACAGATGAAGCGCGGCGAGGGCGATGGAGAGATATCCAAGATGGATATGCTCATGAAGACAGCGGTTGAAGAAGATGGAGATTTCCTTGTAAATGAGAAAGATAAATACGTTATGCTCACAGCGAACGGTGTCAAGATGGTTGAGCAGTTCTTCCATATAGATAATTTGTCAGATCCTGAGAATATGGAGATACAGCACAACATTATCTTGGCTCTCCGTGCACACAACCTCATGTTCAGAGACAGGGATTACGTTGTAAAGGATGATGAAGTTCTCATAGTTGACGAGTTTACCGGACGTATCATGCCGGGACGTCGTTTCTCCGATGGACTGCATCAGGCTATAGAGGCAAAGGAGAATGTGAAGGTAAAGAGAGAGAGTAAGACTCTTGCAACCATCACGTTCCAGAACTTTTTCAATATGTTTGACAAGAAAGCAGGTATGACTGGTACAGCGCAGACAGAGGAAGAGGAGTTCAGAGAGATATACGGTATGGATGTTGTTGTCATTCCAACAAACAGACCTATCCAGAGAATAGACCAGCCGGATTCTATATTTAAGACAAAGAAGGAGAAGCTGGATGCCATAGTTGAACAGATCAACCTCAGTTACAGAAAAGGACAGCCGGTCCTTGTCGGTACTATCAATATCGATGCATCTGAGGAATTGAGTCATCTGCTCACAAAGAAGAAAGTTCCTCATAAGGTTCTTAATGCGAAGTTCCACGAGCTTGAGGCTGAGATAGTAGCGGATGCAGGTCAGAAGAATGCCGTAACTATTGCAACAAACATGGCAGGACGTGGTACTGATATCAAGCTTGGGGAGGGCGTTGCCGAACTTGGCGGACTTAGGATCATAGGTACAGAGAGACATGAGTCGAGACGAATAGACAACCAGCTCCGAGGACGTTCAGGACGTCAGGGAGATCCAGGTGAGTCAAAGTTCTACCTTTCACTTGAAGACGATCTCATGAGACTTTTCGGTTCAGAGAGAGTTATGAGCGTGTATGATACGCTGAAGATACCAGAGGGTGAGGAGATAGAGCACAAGACTATATCAAACTTCGTTGAGAAGGCACAGAAGAAGATTGAAGGCAACAACTTTGCCATCAGAAAGAATCTTCTCGAATACGACAGAGTTAATAACGAGCAGAGAGAGATCATATACAAGGAGCGTAGAAGAGTTCTTGACGGCGAGAACATGCATGAGGTAATACTCAAGATGATCAAGGATGATATAGGCGCTGCTGTTGACCAGATTTGCTCATCCGAGAGTGCTCCGGAGGAGTGGAATCAGGTAGAACTGGACGATATGATAAGAAACATAGTTCCATTTGCGGAGCCTGTCACACTCACAGATGAGGAGATAAGAAAAGCTGACATAAAGGAACTTAAAGAGAGACTTATTAATGAAGCACTTGAGCTTTATGCTGATAAGGAAAAGGAGATCAATGATCCGGATCAGATGAGAGAGATCGAGCGAGTTATTCTCTTAAAAACCATAGATAGAAAGTGGACAGATCACATCGACGATATGGATAATCTCAGACAGGGTATTGGACTCAGATCCCTCGGACAGAGAGATCCTGTAGTGGAGTACAAGTTTGCCGGATATGACATGTTCAACGAGATGACAGCAGCCATCCGTGAGGAGACAGTCAGACTTCTGTACAGAATAAAGGTTGAGCAGAAGATAGAGAGAGAAGAGGTAAATAAGGTTACAGGAACAAACAAGGACGATACAGCGTCCAAGGGACCTGTGAAGAAGGCAAAGAAGATCGGCAGAAATGATCTTTGCCCATGCGGAAGTGGTCTCAAGTATAAGAATTGCTGCGGCAAGAATGCATAATAAGATATACAGGAGAAGCTGAGTGATAGAGATAGATGAGTTCAGAGCAGCTATGGCTTCCTACAAGGAGCCTCTTGAGGAGGTCAAGTCGTCTCTGGATATTGAAAATAAGACAGACAGAATAGCAAAACTTAATTATGAGATGGAGCAGCCGTCTTTTTGGGATGATGTAGACAGATCTAGGGAGGTGTCACGGGAACTGAAGAACCTCCAGGATCTGGTGGACAATTACAAAAAGCTTGAGAATGACTATTTAGATATAGATACCCTCATACTCATGGCTGAGGAGGAGAACGATTCAAGCCTTATACCGGAGATAGGGGAACAGATAGACATATTCAAGAAAGAATTTGAAGAGTACAGGATCAACCTGCTTTTCACGGATGAGTTTGATGACTGCAATGCTGTTCTCACTCTTCATTCGGGAGAGGGTGGTACGGAGTCGTGCGACTGGGCGAGCATGCTTTACAGAATGTATACCAGATGGGCAGAAAAGCACGGCATGAGCGTTGAGGTACTTGATTTTCTTGAAGGTGACGAGGCTGGAATAAAGTCGGTTACCATACAGATAAATGGACCACATGCATACGGGTATCTCAAGTCCGAGAAGGGAGTTCACAGACTTGTCAGGATATCTCCGTTCAACTCTGCGGGTAAGAGAATGACCTCGTTTGCATCGTGTGATGTTATACCTGATATAGAACAGGATCTGGAGATAGAAATCAGGGATGAAGATATACGAATTGATACCTACAGATCAAGCGGAGCCGGTGGCCAGCATATCAACAAAACATCATCAGCCATCAGAATCACACATTTTCCTACAGGAATAGTGGTTCAGTGCCAGAATGAGAGATCGCAGTTAATGAATAAGAACAAGGCCATGCAGATGTTGAAGTCCAAGCTGTATCTTCTGAAGAAACAGGAAAATCTGGAAAGAATATCGGATATCCGCGGAGAAGTTACCGACAATGGATTTGGAAGTCAGATCAGGTCGTATGTGTTGCAGCCATACACCATGGTCAAGGATAAGAGAACATCTTATGAGAATTCCAATGTGTCGGCGGTTCTCGATGGTGATTTGGACGGCTTTATGACTGCATATCTAAAGTGGGTGAACAGAGTTGAGGTGTGATAAGATAGTCTACCATATATAATTTATATATACTGTTAGAAATTATGCTTTGACAATGACGCTTTATACTGATAAAGTAATGACGTATTAAATTTACATGATGAATATGCAGGTTGATACATAAAATATTTACAAAAACACATAAGTAAGACGCAATAAAAGATAAAAGAGGAAGATAAGGAGAATAAGGGACATGGTGAATATAGCAGTATTAGGTTATGGTACAGTTGGCTCAGGAGTTGTGGAAGTGATTAACACCAACCATGATATTGTTAATAAGAGAGCTGGGCAGGAGATAAATGTAAAGAGGGTACTTGATCTCAGAACATTTCCAGGGGATCCTGTTGAGAACATTCTCACCCATGATTTTGAGGACATACTAAACGATGACGAGATCAGCGTTGTGGTAGAGGTAATGGGAGGCGTTGAGCCGGCATATACATTTGTCAAGAAATGTCTTCTTGCGGGCAAGAGTGTTGCAACATCAAACAAGGAGCTCGTTGCAGTTCATGGCCCTGAACTTTTAAAAATTGCCAGAGAGGGCAATATCAATTTCTTCTTTGAGGCGTCAGCCGGCGGCGGAATACCTGTTATACGACCACTCAACACATCCATCACAGCAGATGATGTGACAGAGATCACAGGAATACTTAATGGTACGACTAATTACATTCTCACCAAGATGGACAAAGAGGGTGCAGATTATGCTACTGTGTTAAAACAGGCACAGGATCTTGGTTATGCAGAGCGCAATCCAGAGGCAGATGTAGAGGGCGGTGATGCATGCAGAAAGATAGCGATACTTACATCTCTTGTGTATGGAAAGAATCTGGATTACAACAGGATACACATGGAGGGAATAACAAAGATAACAACAGATGATTTCAAATATGCGGATAAGATGGGATATTCAGTCAAACTTGTTGGTACAACGAGAAAGACAGATGGCAAGCTTTACTCATACGTTGCACCGGTCATGCTTCCGCATGATAATCCGCTCGCGAAGATAGATGATGTATACAATGGTATACTTGTGCACGGAAATGCTCTTGACGATGTAATGTTCTATGGAAAGGGTGCAGGAAAACTTCCTACAGCATCTGCGGTTGTATCAGATGTTATAGACGCAGTCAGAAATATGGGAAGAAATGTCCCGATCATTTGGGATGATGAGGAGCTTGAGATGGGGGCATTTGAGGACTCGGTAAGCAGATTCTTCATAAGAACAGAGGAGAAGGACGAGGATGCGATAAAGGCGGTATTTGGTGAAGTAGAGTACGTTGATTCTGATCTGAATGAGAAAGCATTTGTCACAGCAGTTATCACTGAGGGCAAATTTGAGACATGTTGCAATAAGATCGGTGTAAAGAGTGCTCTCAGAGTGCTCGATTAGTACAATATTATGCAAAGCTCTTGAAATCCTAGTGGAATTGAGTTATTTTACAAAAGGCTTATTTCTCTCTGCGGATATGATCTTTATATACGCAGGGCGTTGAATATACAAATTTTCAAACGAGCGATCAGGAGGACAATATGTTAATAGTAAAGAAGTTTGGTGGTACTTCTGTAGGAAATACCGAAAGAATCTTTAACGTGGCCAAAAGATGTATCGAGGACTGGCAGAAGGGGAACGACGTTGTTGTAGTACTGTCTGCTATGGGTAAATACACAGATGAGCTGATAGATATGGCAAAGCAGGTAAATGAAAATCCTCCTAAGAGAGAGATGGATATGCTTTTCACTATCGGAGAGCAGATGTCTGTATCACTTATGGCTATGGCAATGAATTCATTGAAGGTTCCGGCAATATCGCTCAACGCATTCCAGGTGGCAATGCATACGACTTCAGTATACGGTAATGCACGTCTGAAGAGAATTGATGTCGAGAGGATCAGACATGAACTTGAGCAGAGAAAGATAGTTATAGTTACAGGATTCCAGGGAATCAACAAGTATGATGATTACACAACCCTTGGCCGCGGTGGCTCAGATACAACAGCTGTTGCGCTTGCAGCGGCACTTAACGCTGATGCGTGTGAGATCTATACAGATGTGGATGGAGTATACACAGCAGATCCACGTAAGGTAAAGAACGCACGTAAATTGGATACAATAACATACGATGAGATGCTTGAGCTTGCTACACTTGGGGCAGGCGTTCTGCACAACCGTTCAGTTGAGCTCGCCAAGAAGTTTGGTGTTCAGTTGGTTGTTCGTTCAAGTCTCAATTTTTCAGAAGGTACAATAGTTAAGGAGGATACTGGGATGGAGAAGATGTTGGTTAGTGGTGTTGCGTCAGATACAGACTCAGCAAGAGTAGCAGTAGTAGGACTGGAGGATACACCGGGGGTTGCATTTAGGCTTTTCAATCTGCTCGCAAAGAACGATATTAATATAGATATGATCCTGCAGTCGGTAGGAAGACACGGAACAAAGGATATCACATTTACATGCAGCGATGAGAACGCAGACAGAGCAGAGGAGATCATCAAGAACAACATCGGTAAGTACGAGAGCATTGATGTAAACAAGAATGTTGCAAAGGTTTCTATCGTTGGTGCAGGAATGCAGTCAAATGCAGGTGTTGCAGCAAAGATGTTCGAAGCACTCTATGATGAGAATATCAATATCAGAATGATATCAACATCAGAGATCAGAGTTACTGTACTCATTGATGAGCAGTATACAGAACGCGCCATGAATGCAATTCATGACAAGTTCGCTCTCGGCGATCGTTAATTGTTATAGAACCAATAAAGTCCTGTTATATTAGGATAGTATATACGCCGGGGGAAACTCCGGCGTATATTATCATGAGGACGCTCCCGCCCTCAAGGCGGGAGAGTCCTCGTGATAAAGCAGACGCCGCGCGGAGCGCCTAAAAATGCGTCTGCTCCCGTATGAGGAGGACCCGCCCTCAAGGCGGGAGAGTCCTCGTGATAAAGCAGACGCCGCGCGGAGCGCTTAAAAATGCGTCTGCCCCCGTATGAGGAGAATGTAATGAATTTAGGAAGGAGTTCAGGGTATGAAGAGAGCAGATTATATATCGTGGGATCAGTATTTTATGGGAATAGCTATGATGTCCGCGGAGAGAAGTAAAGATCCGTCTACGCAGGTTGGGGCATGTATAGTAGATAAGAATAATAGAATTCTGTCGATGGGATATAATGGAATGCCGGCGGGATGTGATGATGACGCTATGCCGTGGGGAAAAGTGGGAAATCCACTGGACAACAAATACTTCTATGTGTGTCATGCGGAACTGAATTCCATTCTTAATTACAGAGGTGGAAATCTAAAAGATGCCATTATATATTCGACACTGTTTCCTTGCAATGAGTGTGCCAAAGCAATCATTCAGTGCGGCATCAAGGAAGTTGTATACATGTCGGACAAGTATGCTTCCACGGACAGCACAATAGCGTCAAAGAGAATGTTTGACATGGCTGGGGTGAAGTACAGACAGTTTGAGTCTAAAGGAAAAAAGATCACTCTGGATCTTTAGAGTACGGATCAATTTGTGTATGTATAACAGACAGGAGATAGACTAGTGATCATAGAGAGTAATAGCAGAGAAGAGACATATAAAGTTGGAATACAGCTTGGCAAAGATGCTGTTTCCGGACAGGTGTACTGTATATACGGTGACTTGGGTGTGGGAAAGACTATCATATCCCAGGGCGTGGCGGCAGGCCTTGGCATAACCGAAGTCGTAAACAGCCCTACGTTTACAATAGTGAAAGAATATGATGAGGGAAGGCTCCCGCTGTATCATTTTGACGTGTACAGAATCGGTGATGTTGACGAGATGGATGAGGTAGGATATAACGAAATGATATACGGGGAAGGTGTATGCCTGATAGAGTGGGCAAACCTTATAGAAGAAATACTGCCTGATGATTACACCAGGATAGATATAGAGAAAGATTTGAACAAAGGCCTTGATTACAGGCGTATCACAATAGAAGAGAGGCATGCTCACAGATGAAGATTTTAGCATTTGATAGTTCAGGATTGGTTGCGTCGGTCGCAATAGTCCAGGATGATAATTTAATTGCGGAATATACGACAAACTACAAAAAAACACATTCACAGACACTTCTGCCTATGCTGGATGAGATCGTGAAGATGACAGAGACGGACAAGGAAAGCTTTGATGCACTTGCAGTCGCTGCAGGACCAGGCTCATTTACAGGACTCAGAATAGGCTCAGCCACTGTAAAAGGACTTGCTTTGGCATGGAATATTCCAGTCATTGCGGTTCCGACACTGGAAGGCCTTGCCTATAACATGTGGGGAAACAGCAGGCTGATATGTCCTATCATGGATGCGAGAAGAAAACAGGTGTATACTGCACTCTACAGATTTGACAAAGCGGATCGTCTTGAGACAATTTTTAAACAGACGCCTATGGATATTATAGAGCTTATCACGCTGTTGAATGACAGAAATGAGGAGGTCGTATTTGTGGGAGATGGAATAGATGTGTATTCTCAGACCATAAAGGAGAATATAAAGGTTCCATATGCATTTGCACCTGCACATATGAACAAACAGAGAGCAGGCTCGGTGGCTGCTGCAGCACAGATAAGATTTGCTGATGGAAAGTATCAGAACGGCGATGATTTTGCCCCTGAATATCTCAGACAGTCTCAAGCGGAACGGGAGAGAACAGAGAAAGAAAAGGCAGTATTAGAGAAGAAAGTAGACTAGGTTTATATACTTTGACAGATAGCCATAGCTTTTCTGACTTTGACGGTGAGTGATACAGAGATGAATGATATAGAGAAGATAAAAAATATAGCTGCACTGGAGTGCGAAGCTTTTTCAAATCCGTGGACCTTGGAAATGATACAGTCCTCCATGGCATCAGACTTTGACCACGTGGAAGTAATGGAGAAAGATGGAATATTTCAAGGGTACATCATATATTCTGTGGTATGTGATTCGGCGGATCTCCTGAGGGTGGCGGCAAAGTCGGAATATAGACGTCAGGGTGTCGGAACCAGCCTTATGGAGATGATGATAAAAGACTGTGAAAAATCGGGCGTTCAGAATATATTTCTGGAGGTAAGGCAGTCAAATGCACCGGCGATTGGGATGTATGGCAGGTTCGGATTTCAGGAAATCTCTAGAAGAAAAAGATACTACACGTCCCCGGTTGAAGATGGTATAGTCATGCAGAAAGAAATGAGCATATAGAATATGACAGAAAAATATGGATAAATAATGAAAAAGACTGAAATAAAACCGAAAGAAAACGAAAAAGATATAAATAACTAGAAATAAATAAAAACGACAGGACGATGGAAAACATTGTCGGTATATTATATGCATGATCTGGCTTATAATCAGAAACATGATACAGGCGGGAAATAGCCGGATAGGAGAATAGTATGAGTGAGATCAGATGTAATATGTGTGGAAGAAAGATTGTATTTGGAGAAAAACACAATAAAGAGGACTATGTTCTTATTCAGAAAGAATGGGGATATTTTTCAGACAAGGATGGCAAGAAATACACATTGAGAATGTGTGAGAACTGTTACGATAAGCTTGTTGCGGCTTGTGTTATACCTCCGGAAATAGAAAATGTGACAGAGTACGCATGATGTAAGGCGCACTGTGACAGAAATGGAGAAAGAACATGATAGATGTATGTCTTTTGGGAACAGGGGGGATGATGCCGCTTCCATACAGGGCGCTCACATCCCTCGTGGTCAGATATAATGGGCATGAGATGCTGATAGATTGCGGAGAGGGAACACAGACTTCTATGCGTCAGCAGGGAACAATTGGGTTTAAGCAGATAGACGTTATATGTTTTACCCATTTTCATGCAGATCATATAAGCGGGCTTCCAGGACTGCTGCTGACTATCGGCAACGCAGAAAGGACTGAGCCTCTGCTCATGGTAGGTCCAAAACGGCTTGAGAAGGTTGTAAATTCACTCCGGGTCATAGCACCGGAACTTCCATTTGAGATAAAATTCCAGGAACTTTCGGAAGTGGAGGAGTCATTTGAATGGCAGGATATCAGAGTAGATGCGTTCAGGGTAAATCATAACGTGACTTGTTATGGATATTCGATGACACTTCCAAGAACTGGCAAGTTCAGCGTGGACAGAGCCAAGGAGAATGATATCCCAATGAAATACTGGAACGGTCTACAGAAGGGAAATACCTACGAAGTGGACGGCCATGTATACACGCCGGATATGGTGCTTGGACCTGAAAGGAAGGGGCTTAAGCTTACATATTGTACAGACACAAGACCTACACCCCTTATAGAAAAATATGCTGAGGGTTCCGATCTATTTATATGTGAGGGAATGTACGGTGAGAAGGAGAAAGAGATAAAGGCTGTTGAGCATAAGCATATGATGATGCAGGAGGCTGCAACTATAGCGGCAGAGGCAGATGTCGGAGAGCTGTGGCTTACGCATTATAGTCCTTCTATGGCTAAGCCGGCAGTGTTCATGGATGAGATCCGGTCGATCTTCCCTAGAACAATAGCAGCAAAAGACAGGACAACGACAACTTTGAAGTTCTCGGAAAATGAATAGCAGAAGTTTATTGTGGCGGGAAAACACAGAAAAATGTATAGAAGTTGTTTGTAAAGTTTATGATCATGGCAGATTATATATATGATCGTATAAAATCACGTATAGACAAGGGTGAGATGAATTATGGAAAAAGAAGTAAAAATACTGGCTATAGAATCGTCGTGTGATGAGACATCTGCGGCGGTAGTCGTCAACGGAAGAGAAGTATTGTCAAATGTGATATATTCCCAGATAGATATACACACACTATATGGCGGAGTTGTCCCAGAGATTGCATCGAGAAAGCATATAGAGAAGATAACCCAGGTTATCAGACAGGCGTTAAAAGAGGCGGACTGTACACTCGATGATATAGATGCGGTTGCGGTAACATATGGACCGGGACTTGTGGGGGCGCTTCTTGTGGGTGTAGGGGCTGCAAAGGCCATTGCTTTTGCAAAGAATATACCATTGGTCGGAGTGCATCATATAGAAGGGCATATTGCGGCAAATTATATAGAGAACAGGGATCTGGAGCCACCGTTTATGTGCCTTGTAGTGTCAGGAGGACATACACATCTTGTAAAGGTAGTGGATTATGGAAAGTTCGAGATTTTGGGAGTAACTAGAGATGATGCAG